>JAESFU010000081.1_pt1 | contig 199815 bp, 208 predicted proteins | sample 9269461 | NCBI WGS metagenome assembly JAESFU01 (sample SAMN14502556, study PRJNA617107) | algae metagenome | isolation source: Stenomitos rutilans HA7619-LM2 and co-occurring heterotrophs from cave walls | place: USA: Waikapalae cave, Hawaii | collected 2009-07-28 | reverse complement strand
CATCGCGCTGCACGACGAGTATTTCATCGAGAAGAAGCTCTATCCGAACATCGACTTCTATTCGGGTATCACCCTGAAGGCGATGGGCTTCCCGACCTCGATGTTCACCGCGCTGTTCGCGCTCGCCCGCACCGTCGGCTGGATCGCGCAGTGGAAGGAGATGATCGAGGATCCGTCCCAGCGCATCGGCCGCCCGCGCCAGCTCTATACCGGCGCGGCCCTGCGCGAATACACCCCGATCGGCCGGCGCTGAGCCGCGTCGAAGCGATGTCGAGGCTGCGGCGCCCGGGCGCCGCAGCCTTTATTGTTTCAACTGATTGATGACTTCGTTGCGCGCGCGACTGCGCTATAGTCGCCCGCAACAACGGGAGGTCATCGCCAATGTCGTCGCATCATTTGAATCGTCGCGGTTTTCTCGCCGGCGCATCGGCGCTCGCCACGGCCGGGTCGGCGTCGCGGGCCGGCGCCCAGGCGGCTTTCCCGAACCGGCCGATCACGCTGGTGGTGCCCTTCGCCGCCGGCGGCTCGACCGATATCGTCGCCCGCCTGGTCGGCCAGAAGATGGGTGAGCTGCTCGGCCAGTCGGTGGTGATCGAGAACCGCGCCGGCGCCGGCGGCAATGTCGGCTCGACCGCGGTCGCGCGCGCCACGCCCGACGGATATTCGATCCTGATGGGCACGATCTCGACCCATGCGCTCAACCCGGCGATCCTGAAGACCGTGACCTTCGATCCGGTCAAGGACTTCACGCCGATCTCGCTGCTCGCGGTCGTGCCCAACGTCATGGTCGTGCATCCGAGCTTCCCCGCGAAGACCGTGCAGGAGGTGATCGCCGTCCTCAAGGCCAATCCCGGCAAGTACTCCTATGCCTCCTCCGGCGTCGGCACGCCGCTGCATCTCTCGGGCGAGCTGTTCAAGTCGCTCGGCAAGGTCGAGATGAACCATGTGCCCTATCGCGGCGCCGGGCCGGCCCTGAACGACGTCGTCGCCGGCGCCGTGCCGATCATGTTCGACAACCTGCCCTCCTCGGCGCAGTTCATCCGCGGCGGCCAGCTGCGCGGCATCGGCGTCACCACCAAGGCGCGCGTCTCCTCCTTCCCGGAGCTGCCGACGATCGCCGAGGCGGGGCTGCCCGGCTACGAGACCTATACCTGGAACGCGCTGTTCGGCCCGGCCAACCTGCCGCGCCCGATCGTCGACAGACTGAACGCCGCGGCCAATACGGCCCTGACCGACGCCAATGTGAAGCAGAAACTCAACGACGTCAGCGCCGAGATCATCGGCTCGACGCCGGAGGCGCTGGGCGAGCACGTCAAGGTCGAGGTCGCGAAATGGTTCCCGATCGCCAAGGCTTCGGGCGCGGCGCTGGAGTGAGCGACGGCGGATCGGGCGCTCAGCGCCCGGATTCCACCAGAGCGAGCGCGGCCGTCACCGCGTTCGCGGCCGGGCTCGCTCCGGCCGCGGCCATGATGGTCTCGACCTCGGCGAAGCCGTCGAGCTGCTCCTGGCGGGCCGGACCGGCGGCGATGGCGGCGAGCAGATGCCGGCTCAACGCCTCGGGCGTCGCCGTCTCCTGGATGAATTCGGGCACGACGCTGCGCCCGAGGATGAGGTTCGGCAGAATCACGCTCGGCAGCTTGATCAGGCGCCTGGCGATCGCCGCCTCCCAGCCGGCGCCGCGATAGGCCGCGACCGTCGGCACCTGCGCCAGGGCGAGTTCCAGCGTCACAGTGCCGGATGCCGCCAGCGCCGCACGGGCCTGCCGGAAGGCGGCGTATTTGCCGGTCTCGCCGGTCGCGATCGCCGGCTTGACCGGCCAGGCCGCGACCTGCTCGACGATCGGCCCGCGCAGGCGCTCCACCGCCGGCAGCACGAAACGAGCCTGCGGCAGCGCCGCAGCGACGCGTTCCACGGACTGGCCGAAGACCGGCATCAGGTGATCGATCTCCGAGCGGCGGCTGCCCGGCAGGATCAGGATGGTCGGCCGCTCCGCGTCCTCGCGCAGCGCCGCCTCGCTCGGATCGGGCCGCATCTCGGCGAGGCGCTCCATCAGCGGGTGGCCGACATAGACGGTCTTCGGCCCGTGCAGCCGTTCCAGTGCCGCCGGCTCGAACGGCAGCAACGCCAGGATGCGGTCGATATGAGGCGCCATCCGCCGCGCCCGGCCCGAGCGCCAGGCCCAGACGCTGGGGCAGACCCAATGCGCGATCGGGATGGCAGGCGCCCGCGCCCGCACCTTCTTCGCGACACGCAGGCCAAAATCCGGCGCATCGATCGTCAACAGCAAATCGGGCGCGAAGGCGGCGATGCCGCGCGCCGCATCCTCCATCCGGCGCAGCAGCAGCGGCAGACGCGCGATCACCGGCCCGAACCCCATCACGGCGATGTCGGCCTGCGCGAACAGAGGCTTCAGCCCGGCCTCGATCAGGCCCTCGCCGCCGACACCGCAAATCTCGAGCGGCCGATCGCCAAGCCGCTCGCGCAACGCTGCCAGGAAGCGCAGCGCCAGCGCATCGCCCGAGGCTTCGCCGGCGACGATCGCGAGCTTGAACGGCGTCGTCATGCGACGCCTTCGACGAACAGGCCGAGCTGGTCGGCGAGCGCGCCGAGCCGCTGCCGGTCGCCGACGAGGACGCGGCCGGCCCTGACGGCGATGCCCGACAACCCCGCTTCGGCGGCATGGCGCAGCGTGTCGGGTCCGATCGCCGGCATGTCGACCCTCAGATCCTGGCTGTCCTTCGGCGCCTTGACCAGGATGCCGTCGCCCTTGCCGATCTTGAGTCGGCCGGCGGCGGCGAGATCGGCGACGCGCCGGATCGCGGCATCCGTCCCTTCCGCGGCCTCGATCGCGATGACGCGATGATCGGCGAGGATCGCGGCCTGCCCGACATCGAAGGGCGACAGGGCCGACAGCAGGGCAAAGCCGCGAGCAATCAGCGCCTGCTGCGTCGCGGAGGCGCGGCGCTTGCCGAGCGGACCCTGCGGCGCGGTCAGCTCCGGCGCGATCTCATGCGGGCCGAGGACGCGAAAACCCTGGCCCTCGAAGAAGCGCACCACGGCGCCGAGCAGATGGTCGTCGCCACCCTGAAAGGCTTTCGCGAAATAAGGCAGGTATTTCAGCGTCGAGGCCTCCGGCATCAGCGCCCCGAAGCTCGGGCGCGGCAGGCCGCCGAGCAGGACGAGATCGGCGATGCCGCGCCGACGGAACTCGTCGAGCACGCGGCCGAGCTGGCCCAGGCGATAGATCGCCACCTCGGTTTGCCCGAACGCGGCGGGATCGGCCACGCCGTCGAGCGCCGCCACGAACAGAGGGCGTCCGCGCGCTGCAAGGATGCGAGCGAGATCGGCGGGATAGGTGCCGCCGCCGGCGATCAGCGCCAGCGGGCCGGGCGGCTGCGCAGCCGCGCTCACCGATCGGGCGCGTTGACGTCGTGCGGCACGCAGATCGCCCGCTCGCCGCCGGCGCGGATGAAATCGAGGATCTCGTGGATCAGCGGATGGGCCGCGAACTCGCCGGCCACGTCCTCGACGCGCTCGGCGAGCGTGCCCTCGTCGGCGAACAGCAGGCGATAGGCCCGGCGCAACTCGTGGATCTGCTCGCGCGAAAAGCCGCGCCGGCGCAGGCCGATCAGGTTCAGCCCGGAGAGATGGGCCGGGTTGTCGCGCACCGTGCCGAAGGGGATGACGTCGTTCATCACGCCGGCGCCGCCGCCGATGAAGGCATGGTCGCCGACGCGGATGAACTGGTGCAGGCCGGTGCCTCCGGCGACGATCACGAAATTGCCGACCTTCACATGGCCGGCGCACATGACGTTGTTGGAGAAGATCACCTCGTCGCCGATCTGGCTGTCATGCCCGACATGCGAGTTCGCCAGGAAGAAGCAGCGATTGCCGATGGTCGTCTTCATCCCGCCGCCGGCGGTGCCAGGGTTCATCGTCACGCCTTCGCGGATCAGGCAGTCGGAGCCGATCGTCAGCGTCGAGGGCTCTCCGCGATACTTCACGTCCTGCGGCGGATGACCGATCGAGGCGAAGGGATAGATCCGCGTGCGCGCGCCGATCTCCGTGATCCCGGCGACGGCGACATGGCTGACGAGCTCGACGCCGTCGGCGAGCGTGACCTGCGCGCCGACGGTGCAGAACGGGCCGACCCGGACGCCTTCGCCGAGCTTGGCGCCGGGCTCGACGACGGACATCGGATGGATGGTCGCGGTCATGACTGCGTCGTCCTGAAGGAAAGGCTCATCGCGGCGTTCAGACGACCATGGCCGAGAGGTCGGCCTCGGCGACCAGGACGCCGTCGACGCGCGCCTCGCCGCGATAGAACCAGAGGTTCCGCTTGCGGGTGATCTTGCGCAGGTGGAAGCGCAGCGTGTCGCCCGGGACCACGGGCTTGCGGAACTTGGCCTTGTCGATCGTCGTGAACAGCACGCTGCTCACCGCCGTCTCGTCGACGCCACGGGCACTGACGACGAGCACGCCCGCGGTCTGCGCCATGGCCTCGATCATCAGCACGCCGGGAAACACCGGGCGGCCCGGGAAATGTCCGGTGAACTGCGGCTCGTTCATCGTCACGTTCTTGATGCCGACGCCGGATTCGTCACCGTCAATCTCGACGACGCGATCGACCAGGAGGAACGGGTAGCGGTGCGGGATGCAGGCCATGATTGTCTGGATGTCGGCGACGCCCAGCGTTTTGGTTTCATCCGTCATGAGGTTTCCATCCTGCATGCGGGCCTCGCCTCAAGCGCCGCATTCTCCATTGCTTTTTAGCTGTCCGGCGTGTCGAGGCAAGCCGGCGTCGACGCCGCATGCGAGGTTGAGCGTCTACTCGTCGGTCTTGCCGGCGCCCTTGCCGCGTCTTGCGACGAGCTGCTTCAGCAGCGCGCTCTCGCGGGCCCAGCCGAGCGCCGGCTGCGCCGGATAGCCGCCATAGCGTGCTCCGCGCGGAATGTCGCCGGCGACGCCGCTCTGGGCCGCGACCTGGGCGCCCATGCCGACCGTGAGATGGCCGGCGAGACCGACCTGGCCACCGAGGACGACGAAATCCTCGAGCGTCGTCGAGCCGGCGATGCCGACCTGCGAGACGATGACGCAATGCCGCCCGATCACGCAGTTATGGCCGATCTGGACGAGGTTATCGATCTTGGTGCCTTCGCCGATGATGGTGTCCCGGCTGGCGCCGCGGTCGATGCAGGAATTCGCGCCGATCTCGACATCGTCCTGGATGATGACCCGGCCGATCTGCGGGACCTTCATGTGGCCTTTCGGGCTCATCGCGAAGCCGAAGCCGTCCTGGCCGATGCGGACGCCGGGATGGATGATGACGCGGTTGCCAACCAGGGTCGCCTGCAGGGTCGCGCCGGCGCCGATGGCGCAGTCGCGCCCGATCCGGACCTGCGGGCCGATCACCGCATGCGAGCCGATCACGCTGCCGGAACCGATCTCGGCTTCGGGACCGATCACCGCACCGGGATCGACCGTGACGCCGGCCTCCAGCACCGCGCTCGCATGCACGAAGGCGCCGGGCGAGACGCCCTGCGCGGCGAAGCCCGAGCCCGGCTTCAGCGCCGACGGAAAGAACGTCGCCAGGATACGCGCGAAAACATGATAGGGCGCAGGCGTCACCAGAGCGACCGTGCCGGCCGGCACGCGCGCCGCGAAGCGCGGCGAGACCAGGCAAAGGCCCGCCGCCGTGCCGGCCAGGGCCTCGGTGTATTTCGGGTTGTCCATGTAGGCGATGTCGGCGGCGCCGGCGATCTCGAGCGCGGCGGCGCCGGTCACGCGGCGCGTCGGATCGGCGCCCTCGGGCAAGGCTGTGCCCGACATGGCGGCGACCTCGCCGAAATCGAGCGAGGTCGCGACCGGAAAGAAAACGGGATCTGCCATGGAAACGGTCCGGAGCGGGGCTGAAGCCCCGCCCGCGTCAGAAGCGCGTGCCGCCCGAGAAGCGGAAGGCCTGGGTGCGGTCGCCACCATACTTGCCGGCAAGGCCCGTCGCCGGGTTGATGCCGAACTGGCCTTCGTCCTTCGACAGCGCATAGGCGTAGTCGAAGCGGATCGGGCCAAGAGGCGACTGCCAGAGCAGGCTGACGCCGACCGAGGAGCGCAGCGTGTTCTTGTCGCGCACGCAGGCCACGTTCGACTGGTAGAGCGGCGAATTCGACACGACGTTGAACTGCCGCGCTTCCGAGCCGGACGGGCAGCCGAGGAAGCCCGCCGTCGTGATGCTCTTGGACCCGCCGTCGTAGTTGAACAGCGTGCCGGCATCGGCGAAGACCGCGCCACGCAGGCCGAGATCGCGCGGCAGGCCGAAGAGCGGGAACTGAACCTCGAGCGTGCCGCCGAAATAGGTCGTGCCGCCGAGCGCATTGGCCGTCGGATCGTTCAGCACGTCGCGCGGGCCGATGCCGGACGGCGCGAAGCCGCGCACCAGGCTCGGGCCGAGGAAGTAGTGGTCGATCATCCGCAGATTGCCGCTGACGGCCTGGACGTGGCCGCCTTGGACGCGCGCGAAACCGACGATGTCGTCGAAGATCTCGCGGTAGTAGCGGGCATCGGCCGAGACGCGCAGGAACTTCGAATCGCCGCCGACGCCGGCGAACTCCGGCTTCAGCTCGGCGACGAAGCCGTTGCGCGGCGCCTGGACGTTGTCGAGCGAGTTGTAGTTGAAGTTCAGGCCGACCAGCGAGGTCAGGGTCGTGCCCTGCGCTTCCTTGACCGCGACGGTGGCTTCGCCGTTGGTGAGGCAGTTATAGGTCGAGTTCGCCGCGAGCGCGCCCGTCGTGCCGGGCGTGATGCCGGCGATCGGGAAGGTACAGTCGTTGTACGGATTGGAGGCCGTGTTCGGGATCTTGATCTCGGTGGTGTACAGCGAGTAGCGCGGCGTGATCGAGAACTCTTCCGTGATCGGGAAGGTCAGGCGAACCTGGCCGCCATTGACGCGGCTCTCGAAGCGGCCGGTGTTGTAGTTGTCGTTGTATTTCGAGAACAGGTCGAAGCCCGCCGCGATCCGGCGGTCGAGGAAATACGGCTCCGTGAAGGAGAAATCGACGCCCTGCGTGCGCTGGCCGAGCGTGCCGGCGATGCGGACGAACTGACCGCGACCGAGGAAGTTCGATTCCGACAGCGAGATTTCGCCGATGACGCCGTCCGAGGTCGAGTAGCCGCCGGCGATCGAGAACGAGCCGGTCGCCTTGTCCTCGACGTCGATGTTGACCACCACGCGATCGGGCGTCGAGCCCGGCTCGTTGGTGATGCGGACCTTGCTGAAGAAACCGAGATTGTTCAGGCGGCGCTCGGCCCGGTCGACCAGCACCTTGTTGTAGGCGTCGCCCTCGCCGAGATCGAGCTCGCGGCGCACGACATAGTCGCGGGTGCGGGTGTTGCCGCGCACGTTGATGCGCTCGACATAGACGCGCGGTCCCTCGTCGACGACATAGGTGATGCCGATCAGGCGGCCGGCCGCGTCGCGGTCGCCGCGCGGGCGGACCTGGGCGAAGGCGTAGCCGCGGCGCGAGACCTCGGTGGTCAGCGCCACCAGCGACTTCTCGACCGCCTCGGCATTGTAGGTGTCGCCCTGCGAGGTCGCGACGATGCGCTGCAGCGCCGATGGATCGACGTCGCGCAGGCGGGAATCGACCGCGACGTTGCCGACGCGGTATTGCGGACCCTCGTCGACGGTGACGTCGATGACCCAGCCGCCGGTCGCGTCGTCGAAACGGGCGCTGTTGGAGACGATCTGGAAATCGGCATAGCCGTTCTTCAGGTAGAAGCGCCGGACCAGCTCGAGATCGGAGGCGATGCGCTCGGCGTCATAGACGTCCGAGGTCTTGATGAAGCTGAGGAAGTTCGATTCCGACGAGGTCATCAGGTCGCGCAGGCGCCCCGAGGAATAGACGCCGTTGCCGAAGAAGTTGATCGACTTGATGCCGGTCTTGCCGGCTTCCGCGACGGTGAAGACAACGTCGGAGCGGCCGTTCGGAAGCGGCGCGATGCGCCCGCTGATCGAGGCGAGGCCGTAGCCGGCGCGGCGATAGGCGTCCTTCAGGCGCACGACGTCGGCATCGATCAGCGCCTGGCTGAGCGGCCCGCCGGCCTTGGACTGGACCTGCTGCAGCAGGACGTCGCTCTTCAGGCGGCGGTTGCCCTCGAAAGCGACGCGGTTGACCGAGGCGTTCTCGCGCACCGCGATGACGGTCTGCGAGCCGCGGCGGCTGACCTGGACGCTGGAGAACAGGCCGGTCGCGATCAGCTTCTGGCGGATTTCCTGGGGACCGCCGGCTTCCGGACCGACCGCGTAGCCGCGGATGGTCTCGGCATCGACGCTGCGGTTGCCCTGGACGATCACGGCTTGCGCGAAAGCCACGCCGCCGCTGACGGCCAGCATGCAGGCCGAAAGTCCGACTGATCGAGAGAGCCGCAGCTTGAAAGACCGGCTCTGGTGAGTCGACGTCATCGGGTCGCCTATTCCATTTCTCAGCGCGCCACCCACGAGGGGACCAACGCGTTTCGGCGCTGGCTCGGCGACATTGCAGTCCAATCGCTTCTACAAAGTTTCCTGCAGGGTGCAAACCGGCATTGTCGTTAACGAATTATTTTTCGCCACGTCGTTGCCACGGCGCCACGGACGCCGCCGCGATTCGGCCGCAATTGCCAGAAATCGCGGCTAAGCTCTTGATTTCAAAGAAGAGAGCGGACGTGCACCAGGTCGTTCCAGGTGACGAACAGCATCAGCATCAGCACGAGTCCGAGGCCGACCCGGAAGCCGATTTCCTGGGCGCGCTCGCTGAGCGGCCGGCCCCGCAGGGCCTCGATCCCGTAGAACATCAGGTGCCCGCCATCGAGCATCGGCACGGGCAGCAGATTCATCAGTCCGATCGAGACGGACAGGATCGCCGCGAGGTTCAAAAGCGCCAGCAGGCCGCCTGAAGCCGCCACCATGCCCGAGACCTGCGCGATCCGGATCGGGCCTGAAAGCTGGTCGGTCGATTCGCGGCCGCTGACCAGCTTGGCGAGGTAGTCATAGGTCCGCTCGACGACGTACCAGGTCTCGGAGACCCCGTTGCGCAGCGATTCCACCGGGCCGTAATGGCGCGTCGTCCAGTCCTCGGCCTTGCGCGAGGCCTGGACGCCGATGATGCCGATGCGCTGCTTGCCGAGCGGCGAATTGGTCTCGACCAGCGCCGGCGTCACCGGCAGGGTCAGCCTCGCGCCGGCACGCTCGACCGTCACCGAGACGACCTCGTTGGGCCGCACCGAGATCGCCCGCTGCATCTCGTTGAAGCTGCCGATCGGCTGGCCGTCGATCGCGACCACGAGGTCGCCCGATTGCAGGCCCGCTTTCTCGGCGGCGCTGCCGGCAACGATCTGGTCGACGCGCGGCGTCAGCACCTGTTTGCCGAAAACGAAGACGGTCGCGGCGAAGATGACGATCGCGAGCAGGAAATTGGCGATCGGGCCGGCGGCGACGATCGCGGCGCGCTCGCCGATCGACTGCGCCGGGAAGGAGCGCGCCCGCTGCTCCGGCGTCATCCGCGCGACCTCGCCATGGTCGGCGGCGCTGGCCGCATCGGCATCGCCGGAGAATTTCACATAGCCACCGAGCGGCACCAGCGCGATGCGCCAGCGCGTGCCGTGGCGGTCGTTGAAGCCGAAGACCTCGCGACCGAAGCCGATCGAGAACACCTTGACGTCGACGCCGCACCAGCGCCCGACGAGGAAATGCCCGAGTTCGTGGATGAAGACGACGAGCGCCAGGACGAACAGGAACGGCACGATGTAGCCGAGCAGGAAGGACCCTGCGTTCCAGATGGTCGTGGCGAATTCCATCGCGATCTCCCGCTGCCGATCGCCCCTAGGTGCCAGCGAAAGATGGCAGGGACAAGAGCGCGCTCGCGCGCTTTCTCGCATCGTGGTCAATGGCGAGCGCGCTTTCGATGTCGCACGGCGCGGCCGCATCGGGCGGCTCCTGCGCGCAGACCGCCTCGACCAGCCGCGGGATACCGGGAAAGCCGATCCGCCTGTCGAGAAAGGCCGCGACCGCGATCTCGTTGGCGGCGTTGAGGATCGCCGGCATCGCCCCGCCCGCCGACAGCGCCGCCATCGCCAGGCCGAGCGCCGGGAAGCGGACGAGATCGGGGCGCGTGAAGGCGAGCGGCGCGGCCATGGCGAGATCGACGAAGCGCGCCGGCGGCGCGTCGAGCCGCCCGTCGATGCCGAGGCAATGAGCGGCGGCGACCCGCATGTCGGGCACCGCCATGCCGGCCGTGACCGAGCCGTCGCGGAAGGTCACGAGCCCGTGCACGATCTGTTGCGGGTGGACCAGGACGTCGAGCTGCTCCGGCGCGAGCCCGAACAGGAAGCAGGCCTCGATCAGTTCCAGCCCCTTGTTCATCATGCTGGCCGAATCGATCGTGATCTTGGCGCCCATCGCATAGTTCGGATGGGCCAGCGCCTGCTCCGGCGCGGCCGCGGCGATCTGCTCGGCGCTCCAGTTGCGGAACGGGCCGCCGGACGCCGTCAGCGTCATGCCCCGCACGGCCGAGATCGGCTCGGCTCCGAGCGCCTGGTGGAGCGCATTGTGCTCCGAATCGAGCGGCAGGATACGGGCGCCGACCGCAGCCGCCCGCGCCATCACGGCAGCACCGGCGCAGACCAGGCTCTCCTTGTTGGCGAGAGCGATGGTCCGGCCCGGCGTCAGAGCGGCGAAGGTCGCCTCGAGCCCGGCCGCACCCGAGATCGCGCTGACGACGATGTCGGTCTCGATCCGGGCCGCGTCGAGGATCGCAGAGCGCCCTGCCCCGCTGGCGATCCCGGTGCCCGCCAGCGCCTCGCGCAAGGCCTTGCCCTGCGCCTCGTCGGCGATCGCGGCGAAGCGCGCGCCGGTCTCGCGCGCGACCGCGGCGAGCGCGGCGGCGTCCTTGCCGCCGACGACGGCCGCGATCGCGAGCCGGTCGGGGTTCTCGGCGACGACGTCGCGCGTCGAGCGGCCGATCGAGCCCGTCGCGCCGAGCAAGGTGACGCTGCGGACCATCGCGCCTCAGGCCAGCATCGTGGCGAACAGGCCGGCGCCCGCCAGCACCAGCACGGCCCAATAGCCGTCGAGCCGGTCGAGGAAGCCGCCATGGCCGGGAATCAGCCGGCTCGAATCCTTGGCGCCGAAACGACGCTTCAACGCCGATTCGAACAGATCGCCCGCCTGGCTCGCCACGGAGGCCGCAAAGGAGGCGGCGAGGACGAGGCCGGCACCTGCGAGCGCCGCGCCCTGCGGCGTCAGACGCCAGACCGCATAGCCGCCGAGCGTGCCGGCGAGCGCGCCGCCGATCGCGCCGGACCAGGTCTTCTTCGGGCTGAAGCGCGGCATCAGCTTGGGGCCGCCGAGCCGGCGCCCGGTGAAATAGGCGGCGATATCGGTGAGCCAGACCACCGCGAAGCTCCAGGCGATGATGGCGAGCCCGAACTCGGGCAGCGCGCGCAGCGCCGGCGTCACCAGCGCGAAGGCCAGCGCATAGGCGACGCCGCAGGCTTCGAGGGCGAGCCTGTCGCGCATGAACGGCGTCGCGGCCGCTCCGGCGAGCGCCGCGATCGCGGCGATGCCCGCCATCGCCGGCTGGCTCGCCGACGAGAACCCGAGCAGCAGCCCGGCCAGAGCGACGCCGAGGCCGCCCGCCGTGGCATTGCGCCGGCTGACGATGGCGAGCCATTCATAAGCCACGAGACCGGCGACCAGCGACCAGATCACGCGGAACGGCCAGCCGCCCCAAAGCGTCGCGGCGAGGACCACCACGGCGAGCACGAGCGCCGACGCGACCCGCTGGGCCAGCTCGCTGCGCCCCGCCGGCCGCGCCTCGCCCGGCGGGGCATTCACGCCACGCCCACTTCGCGCTCGGCGAGTTCCTGTCCGGCCTGCCCGATGCCGCCGAAGCGGCGCTCGCGGCGGCGATAGTCGGCCAGCGCCTGCTCGAAGGCGGCCCGGTCGAAATCCGGCCAGAGCACCGGCGTGAAGACGAATTCGGCATAGGCCGCCTGCCAGAGCAGGAAGTTCGAGATGCGCGTCTCCCCCGAGGTCCGGATCACCAGCTCGGGATCGGGGATGTCGGCGGTGTCGAGACGGTCGGAGAAGGCGTTCTCGTCGATCTTGGCCGGATCGACGCGCCCGGCCGCGACGTCGCGTGCGAGCCGGCGCGCAGCCCGGACGATCTCGTCGCGCGAGCCGTAGTTGAAGGCGACGACCAGCGTCATCCCGCCATTGCCCTGCGTCACCGTCTCGGCCTTCTCGACCAGCCGGCGCAGGTCGGGCGTCAGGTCGTCGCGGCCGCCGATGATGCGGACGCGGATATCGGCGGCGTCGAGCTCGGCCAGATCCTTCTCGACGAAATGCTTCAGCAGCCCCATCAGAAAGGCGATCTCGGTCTGCGGCCGGCGCCAGTTCTCGGTCGAGAAGGAATAGAGCGTCAGGTAGCGGATGCCGAGATCGGCGGCGTTGCGCACCGTCCGGCGCAGGGCCTCGAGGCCGCGGCGATGGCCTTCGTGGCGCGGCAGGTTGCGCATCTTCGCCCAGCGGCCATTGCCGTCCATGATGATGGCGACATGGGCCGGGTCGGCGGCTTCCGCCTGACGCTGCTCTGCTGACATTCAAGTGCCCCTTGCAGCGCCGTGGAAGGTCGGCCCCGCGCTCTGCCGCCTCAGACGTGCAGGATTTCCTTTTCCTTGACTGCGAGCGCTTGGTCGATCTCGCCGATATGCTGGTCGGTCGCCTTCTGGACCAGATCGGAGTTGCGGGCAGCGTCGTCCTTGGTCATGTCGCCGTCCTTCTCCAGCTTCTTGACGACGTCGATGCCGTCGCGCCGGACATGGCGCACCGCGATCTTCGATTCCTCGGCGTATTTATGCGCGACCTTGACCATCTCCTTGCGGCGCTGCTCGTTCAGCTCCGGGATGCGGATGCGCAAAACCGCGCCTTCGGTCTGCGGATTGAGGCCGAGATCGGATTCGCGGATCGCCTTCTCGACGGCGTTGACCATGCCGCGATCCCAGACCTGGACCGAGAGCAGCCGCGCTTCCGGCACGCTGACGGTCGCGAGTTGCGAGAGCGGGGTGCGCGCGCCATAGGCCTCGACCTGGATCGGATCGAGCATGTTGGCCGAGGCGCGTCCGGACCGCAGCGAGGCGAGATCGCCCTTGAAGGAGGTGACCGCGCCCTGCATCCGGCGCTTCAGGTCGGCGAGGTCGAAGGTGATCTGGGCCATAGTCTCGAGACCTTGCGGAGCGTTCTGAAAATCGGGCGGACCATGGCGGCGGGTCCGCACCGGGTCAAGAACTTCATCCTACTACAGATGGTTACGGCGTCACATAGGTGGCGCGGCCCTCGCCGCGCAGCACGGCGGCGAGCGCGCCCTTCTCGGCGATCGAGAACACGACGATGGTGAGGCCGGCGTCGCGGGCGAGCGCGAAGGCGGCGGTGTCCATGACCTTCAGGTCGCGCTTGATCGCCTCGGCATGGGTGAGCGTGTCGTAGCGGGTGGCGGACGGGTCCTTCTTGGGGTCGGCGGTGTAGACACCGTCGACCTGCGTCGCCTTGAGCAGATGACTGCAGCCGAGCTCGGCGGCGCGGAGCGCAGCCCCCGTATCGGTGGTGAAATAGGGATTGCCGGTGCCGCCGCCGAGCACCACGACCTTGCCGTGGCTGAGATGGTCGAGCGCGCGCTTGCGGGCGTAGCTCTCGCAGAGCGAGGGCATCGGCACCGCCGACATGGCGCGGGCCGGCGCGCCGGCGCTCTCGATCGCATGTTCGAGCGCGAGCGCGTTCATGACCGTGCCGAGCATGCCGATCGAATCGGCGCTGGTGCGGTCGAGGCCCTTGTTCAGCCCCTGCACGCCGCGGAAGAAATTGCCGCCGCCGACCACGATCGCGATCTCGACGCCTTCGCGCGCGGCATGGGAGATGTCGTCTGCCAAGGCCGTCAGCGTCGCCCCGTCGAGCCCCGATCCTGCTTGTCCTGCAAGGGCTTCGCCGGACAACTTCACGAGGACGCGTTTGGGTCTCACCGGCTGGATTCCTTGGTTTTGGCCCATCGCGATTCGCAGGCGGGCAGGTCTACATACGAGCAGGTCTGCATACGAGAAAGGGCCGCGCGATGCGCGGCCCTTGGATAAAGCTTTCGACAGGAAAGTCAGCCCGGGAGCGTCAGCCCGTGGTGCCGCCGGCGGCGGCGACCTCGGCGGCGAAGTCGCTCTCTTCCTTCTCGATGCCCTCGCCGAGCGCGAAGCGGGCAAACCCGGTCAACGCGACCGGGGCGCCGACCTTGCCCTCGATCTCCTTCAGCACCTGGGCGACCGATTTCGAGCCGTCATGGATATAGGCCTGCTCGAGCAGGCAATATTCCTTGGCGTAGCTCTTCAGGCCGCTCTCGGTGATCTTGGCCAGAACATGCTCGGGCTTGCCGGCGTTCTTCTCGGCCAGGATCGCCTTCTCGCGGGCGAGCACCTCGGGGTCGACCGAGGCGAGGTCGAGCGCGACCGGGTTGGTCGCGGCGACATGCATGGCGAGCTGGCGGCCGAGCGTGGTCAGTTCCTCGACCTTGCCGGTCGATTCGAGCGCGACGATGACGCCGATCTTGCCGAGCCCGTCGGCGACTGCGCCATGGACATAGGAGCCGATCAGGCCGGCCTTGACCTTGAGCGAGGCGACGCGGCGCAGCGTCATGTTCTCGCCGATCGTGGCGATGGCGTTGGCGATCGCATCGGCGACCGTGCCGCCGCCAGGATAATGATGCGCCAGAACCGCCTCGACGTCGCCGCCGCGCTCCAGCGCGACATTGGCGATGCCGTGGGCCAAGCCCTGGAATTCGAGGTTGCGGGCGACGAAGTCGGTCTCGGAATTGAGCTCGATGACGACGCCGTCATGGCCTTTGACCGCAACCGCAACGAGGCCCTCTGCGGCGACACGGCCGGCCTTCTTGGCGGCCTTGGCCAGGCCCTTGGTGCGCAGCCAGTCGATCGCGGCCTCCAAGTCGCCGTCGACGGCCGACAACGCGGTCTTGCAGTCCATCATGCCCGCGCCGGTCTTGTCGCGGAGTTCCTTCACCATGCCGGCGGTGATCGCTGCCATTTTTCTGGTCCTTGTGGTCGTGCGGCCTGCTTCGAGAACCCGGCCGCGAAGAGATGTCGTGAAATCGTCGGAAGGCGGAACGCCGACGCTCCGTTTCCGGCCGTCGGCGTCACATCGCAATCAACGAAGATGCGGTCTGCGACGCGCCGATGACGCGTCGCGGACAAAGCCCGATCAGGCGTCGGCGAATTCGCGCGCCTGGGCGACCCAGCCCTCGCGCTCGATCTTGCCGCCGAGCTTGAGATCGTGGTCGAGCTTGGTGACGTCGGCCGGCGACATCGCGGCGACCTGCCAGAAATGGTAGATGCCGCCGTCGTTCAGCTTCTGCACGGCATCCGGGCCCATGCCGGAGAGCTTGGTCAGGTCGTCGGGCGCGCCGCGCGGGGCGGTCAGGAGCTCGAAGGCCGCGACGTCGGCGGCGGCCGGCTCGGCCACGACCTCCTCGACGACCGGCGCGACCGACGCGCCGATGTCCTCGCCACGGTCGCCCGAAGCCCGGCCGATGCCGTCGATCGCCGAGCGGGCGATCAGGTCGCAATAGAGCTGGATGGCGCGGCCGGCGTCGTCATTGGCCGGCACCGGGAAGGTGATGCCGTCCGGATCCGAGTTCGAATCGACGATCGCTGCTACGGGTATGCCGAGGCGCTGGGCCTCCTTGATCGCGAGCGCTTCCTTGTTGGTGTCGATCACGAAGATCATGTCGGGCGTGCCGCCCATGTCCTTGATGCCGCCGAGCGCCTTCTCCAGCTTGTCGCGCTCGCGCGCCAGCATCAGGCGCTCCTTCTTGGTCAGGCCGGTGCTGCCGCCGTTGAGGAGCTCGTCGACCTTGCGCAGGCGCTGGATCGAGGCGGAGATCGTCTTCCAGTTGGTCAGCATGCCGCCGAGCCAGCGCGAATTGACGTAGTACTGGGCCGAGCGCTTGGCGGCATCGGCGATCGCGTCCTGCGCCTGGCGCTTGGTGCCGACGAACAGCACGCGGCCGCCGCGGGCGACGGTGTCCGAGACCGCCTGCAGGGCGCGCGACAGCATCGGCACCGACTGCGACAGGTCGAGGATGTGGATGTTGTTGCGGGTGCCGAAGATATAGGGCGACATCTTCGGGTTCCAGCGATGCGACTGGTGGCCGAAATGCGCGCCGGCCTCGAGCAGCTGGCGCATGGAGAAATCGGGCAGAGCCATGGTGTTCTATCGTCCTTCCGGTTGAGCCTCTGGGGTGCGAATGAACAAGGCATAGGCTGCCAGGTCACCGGAACGCCTCGGTGTCGAGGTGATGCTCCCCATGTGGAATGCGCTGCGCCTTACAGCGGAAGCGGCGCGAATGCAAGGCGCGGTGCGGCGTTCAGTCGAGCGAAGGTGCGACCGCCGGCCACGCCTGCGTCGCTTCCGCCTGCACAGGCCGCTCCAGATAGGTCGAGAGCGCGATGTAGCTGCGCGTGCCCTTGACGCCCGGCACGGCATAAATCTGTGCCAGCAGCTGTTCCAGCGCATGCGGGCTCTCGCAACGCACCTTGAGGATCATGCCAGCGTCGCCCGCGACCGAATGCATCTCCTCGACCTCCGGGAAATCGGCAAGCCGCAGCATGCGCTCGCCCTTCCCCCAGCCGGCCGCCTCGACATGGACGAAGGCGAGCAGCGGCTTGCCGATCGCCGTTCCGTCGAGCCGTGCGCTCGTGCCCGCGATCACGCGCTCGCGCCGCAGCCGCTTGACCCGCTCGTGCACGGCCGGCGCCGACAGCCCGACCGCCTCGCCGATGGCGGCATAGCTCGACCCCGCATCTGCGACCAGCACGCCTAATATCTTTCGGTCGAAAGCGTCGAGTGGAGGCTTAGCATAAGGGCCGCGCCGAATACGCTCTGTCTTTTCAGCCATGACGGTGTTTCGCCTTGTGGCCGAATGTCATTCGGCACTTCTGTATTATTTCGGTATCACGTTCTTCACCGCGAGGCGAAACCTCATGCAGCTTGTCGCTCACGCTCCGACGGACGGCATCTATGCCGCCACGCCCGATTACGTCCACGCGATGGAGGTCCGGTCGCCCGCCCGCCTGCTCTTCGTCAGCGGGACGATGGGTCTCGACGATACCGGCGTGGCGGGCCGCACGCTCGAAGATCAACTGGCGCTGATCTGGCATAACCTTCGCACGATTCTGGCGTCCGCCGGCATGACGACCGACAACATCGTGCGGCTGACCAGCTATTTGCGCGATGCCGCCTATGTCGACGCGAACCAGAACGCACGCACCGCGGCGCTCGGGCGGCATGTCGTGCCGACGATCGCGATCGTGGTTCGGACTCTGCGGGAGGACTGGCTGGTCGAGATCGAGATCGTCGCGGCGGCGTGATCGCTACCGACCGGCACCCATAGCCTCGGCAATCAGCGCGAAATCGGCAGCGACGATCTCGATCAGCCCGAAGCGCAGGGCATAACCCCAGTTCGGCTTGCCCGCCGTCAATTCCAGCCGGTCGAGCAACGGCTTGATCGCGGCCGGTATCGCCGCGTGCCAGGCAACGTCGCGGCGGAACGGCATGAATCCGCCGCCCATCTCGCCGCGATAGGGCTCGCCGGCGGCGACCGTGCCGATCGCGGTGAAGGATTGCAGGCCGTCCTTCACGCCCATCGCCCGCGTCGGCGAATAATACGCGATGCCGTCGCCGGGGACGAGCCGCCGGAGCGGCGTCGCCTTGCCGTGATTGACCTGCATGAAGCCGCCCGCGCGACCGCGCGCGACATGGTCAGCACAGGCGACGCCGAGCCAGTATCTGGGCATCGTTGCATCCTCAGCCTTCGGACGGACAGAACACCCGCAGGCGATGGCCGTCGGGATCGAGCGCGACGAAGGTCCGGCCGAAATCGAGCTCGGACGGCTCCTGCAGGATCGTCAGGCCGCGGCCGCGCCAGTCGTCGCAGCGCCGGTCGACCTCGCCCGGGCTTTCGACGACGGTCGCGATCTCGGCGCCGCCCCCGGCGGCGGCCGGCGCCGGCTCGACGGTATGGCGCGACCAGAGCCCGAGCATCGCGCCCGAGGACAGCGGAAACATCGCGAAAGTCGGCGATTCCTCGACGGGTTCCGTGCCGAGCAGACCGGCATAGAAGCGCGCGCTGGCGGCGGGACTGTCGACATAGAGCAGGATGAAATTGGCATCGAGCATCGGGTCTCTCCTTCGGTTCGGCGATGGAGAGAGGTCTAGAAGCAGATGCTGCCAGATTCCGGCAGTGTCGTGTCAGGCTGGCGCTCAGTCGGTCCCCGGCTTCGCGCGCCCGGCCTTGATCGAGGCGCGCTTGTCCTTGGAGACGAGGCGGCGCTCCTTCGAGGCCTTGGTCGGCTTGGTCGGGCGGCGCGTCTGCGGCCGGACCGCTGCCTGGCGGATCAGCTCCAGCAGCCGGTCCAGCGCCTCCTCGCGGTTGCGCTTCTGGCTGCGCTGGCCTTGAGCCACGATGACGATGACGCCGTCCAGCGTCAGCCGCGAGCCGGCGAGCTTCATCAGCCGGAGCGCGACGTCGTTCGGCAGCGAAGGCGAGCGGCGCACGTCGAATTTGAGCTGGACCGCGCTCGATACCTTGTTGACGTGCTGGCCGCCCGGCCCCGAGGCGCGCACGAAGCTCTCCTCGATCTCGCTCTCGTCGATCGCGATGGACGGGGTGACCTGAATCATGGGAGCAAGCTATCCGACTTCAGGGAGTTTTGCAGCGTGGAGCCCTCTCGCGACATCTCGCGCCTGATCGAGATCATGGCGGCGCTGCGCACGCCCGGAACGGGCTGCCCCTGGGATCTGGAGCAGGATTTTTCCTCGATCGCGCCCTATACGGTCGAGGAGGCCTACGAGGTCGCCGACGCGATCGCGCGCGGCGATCTGGTAGATCTCAGGGACGAGCTCGGCGATCTCCTGCTGCAGGTCGTCTATCACGCGCAGATGGCGGACGAAGAAGGCGCCTTCGCCTTCCCGGACGTCGTCGAGGCCGTCACCGCCAAGATGGTGCGCCGTCACCCGCATGTATTCGGCGACGCGCGCGATCTCTCGCCCGCCGAGGTCAAGGCGCTCTGGCACAGCATCAAGGCGCAGGAAAAGGCCGACAAGGCGGCAGCGCGAGAGGCCGCAGGGCTGCCTGAGAAGGCCGAGGACAAGGGCGTGCTCGCCGGCGTGCCGCAGACCCTGCCCGCCCTCACCCGCGCCTGGAAGCTGCAGGCGAAAGCCTCGACCGTCGGCTTCGACTGGAACGACGCAAAACTCGTGCTCGACAAGATCAGGGAGGAGACCGCCGAGATCGACGAGGCGCTTGTCTCGGGCGACAAGGCGGCGATCAAGGAGGAGATCGGCGACCTGCTCTTCGTCGTCGCCAACCTCGCCCGCCATGTCGACGCCGATCCGGAAGGCTGCCTGCAGGCGGCCAATGCCAAGTTCGAGCGACGGTTCAGGGGCATCGAACAGGCGCTGGAGGCTAAGGGGCGCACAGCGAAGGACGCGTCACTCGACGAGATGGAAGCGCTCTGGCAGGCGGTGAAGCGGGCGGAGAAGACGAGCCGCGGGGAACCCCTCTCCTGTAAGGAGAGGGGCAGGGGTGAGGTGTAGGCCCCCGGACCAGTGACGCAAGAACCCAACGACGGCTGCGGTGAGGTCACGGCCACGGTGTCGAACGGCCGACCCCTCACCCTGCCCTCTCCCTACGGGAGAGGGTTCCCTGAGCCTCTTGCGGCATGGGGCGTTTTCAGCCCTGCCGCTCCGCTCCCGGAAACCTTGCCCCAAACGCCCCTTCCCGCTCCGGCGGCAGCCGCACGACGAGGCTCAGCGTCCCGTCCTCGGCGTCTTCGCGCTCCAGGATTTCGCCGTTCGCGTGCAGCCAGGCCAGCGACTTGCCGTCGCCGGGCGCCAGCATCAGCCGGTAGGTCGGCCGGCTCCGCGCGATGCGGGCTTCGATCGCGTCGGTCAGGCGCACGATGCCGTCGCCGGTCAGCGCCGAGACCAGCACCGGCCGCGCCGCATCCGGCTTCAGCGAGGCGAGGCCGAGCTGACGCTCACGTTCGTCGGCATTGAGCAGGTCCGACTTGTTCCAGACCTCGACGACGCGCTGGCCGTCGTCGGGATCGATGCCGAGATCGCGCAGGATCGCCTGCACGTCGGCGGCTTGCGCCTGCGTGTCCTCATGCGCGACGTCGCGGACATGCAGCAGCACGTCGGCCTCGATCGCATCCTCCAGCGTGGCGCGGAAGGCGGCGACGAGCTGGGTCGGCAGGTCGGAGATGAAGCCGACCGTGTCGGAGAGCATGATGCGGGCGCCATGCGGCAGCTTGAGCGCGCGCGCCGTCGGGTCGAGCGTGGCGAAGAGCATGTCCTGCGCCAGCACCTCGGCCGAGGTCAGCCGGTTGAACAGGGTCGACTTGCCGGCATTGGTGTAGCCGACCAGCGCGACGACCGGATACGGCACGCGCTTGCGGCTGGCGCGGTGGAGCCCGCGCGTGCGCTTGACGCTCTCCAGATCGCGCTCGATCTTGGTCATGCGCTCCTGGATGATGCGCCGGTCGGCCTCGATCTGGGTTTCGCCAGGCCCGCCTAGGAAGCCGAAGCCGCCGCGCTGGCGCTCCAGATGGGTCCAGGAGCGGACGAGCCGGCTCTTCTGGTAGTTCAGATGCGCGAGCTCGACCTGCAGCGTGCCCTCGCGCGTCCGGGCGCGCCGGCCGAAGATCTCGAGGATCAGCCCTGTGCGGTCGATCACCTTGCAGCCGAAGGCCTTCTCCAGATTGCGCTGCTGCACTGGCGAGAGCGCGCAATCCATCACGACGAGGCCGATCTCCTCGATCCCGATGCGCTCGGCGATCTCCTCGACCTTGCCCTTGCCGAGATAGGTCGCCGGCCGGAACGCCGTCAGCATGACCTGTATCGGCTCGACGACCGTCAGGTCGATCGCGGCGGCGAGGCCGACAGCCTCGTCGAGGCGGGCCGCGAAGGAGCGCTGGTTGGTGTCGGCCTGGCCGGCGGCCGCGCGCCGCTGCGCATAGGGCCCGACGACATAGGCGCGCGTGTTCGCCGCGATCTCGCGCTCGATCTCGTCGAGCGGCTTCGCGACGGTCGTCTCCCCCTCGGCCTGCTTGCGGCCGGACATGCGGTCAGGACTTGTCCGTGTCCTCGGGCTCGAAGAGCTGCACGGGATGGCCCGGCATGATCGTCGAGATGGCGTGCTTGTAGACGAGCTGGGAATGGCCGTCGCGGCGCAGCAGCACGCAGAAATTGTCGAACCAGGTGACGACGCCCTGCAATTTCACGCCGTTGACGAGGAAGATCGTCAGCGGGATTTTCTGCTTGCGGACATGGTTGAGGAAGGTGTCCTGAAGATTCTGTGCCCGCTCGGCGGCCATGGGTAACCCCTGTTGTTGGGATCGCTCTCGGGTTCAAGCCCGCGATCCAATTCGTTCCGTTGCGCGTGCAGGACCATGCAACGCTCTCGGAACACCGATCTTCCAATACATCGTCGAGTTGAACGACAAAGCAAGGGTCATACCGCCTGCTCGGTGCGCATCCAGCCTGCGTGCAGTGCAACACGACATGCGGCGGGCGCGTGACGCCCTCACCCCACGCCGAGCGACTTCAGCTTCCGGTGCAACGCCGAGCGCTCCATGCCGATGAACTCGGCCGTGCGCGAGATGTTGCCGGAGAAGCGCGCGATCTGCGCGATCAGGTACTCGCGCTCGAAGATCTCGCGTGCGTCGCGCAGCGGCAGGCTCATCAGCCGTTCGCCGCCGGAGCCGGACGGCGTCGTCGGCACCATGGCGCCGACCTCGGCCGGCAGCATCTCGACGGTGATGTCGGCGCTCGGATCGCCCTTGGTCAGGATCATCAGGCGTTCGACGTTGTTGCGCAGTTCCCGGACGTTGCCCGGCCATTCATGCGACTGCAGCACCGCCATCGCATCCGAGCCGATCCGGCGCTTGGGTAGGCCGGTGCCGACCGATATCTGGTCCATGAAGAACTCGATCAGTTCGGGCACGTCCTCGCGCCGCTCCGACAGCGCCGGGATCCTGACCGGCACGACGCTGAGGCGGTGGTAGAGGTCCTCGCGGAAGTGGCCGTCGGCGATGAGCTGAGCGAGGTCGCGGCTGGTCGACGAGATGATCCGGACGTCGACATGGACGCGGGTGGCGCCGCCGACACGCTGGAAGTTCTGGTCGACCAGCACGCGCAGGATGCGGTTCTGCGTCTCGCGCGGCATGTCGCCGATCTCGTCGATATAGAGCGAGCCGCCATGGGCCTCCTCGAGCGCGCCGACGCGGCGCGTGCGGCCCTCGCCGCTTTCGACGCCGAAGAGCTCTTCCTCCATGGTTTCGGGCGTGATCGTCGCGGCGTTGATGACGATGAAAGGTCCGGAGGATCGGGCGGAAGACTCGTGCAGGGTCCGGGCCGCCAGCTCCTTGCCGCAGCCGGGCTCGCCGGTGATCAGAATGCGCGCATTGGTCGGCGCGACGCGCTCGATCGTCTGGCGCAGCTGGTTGACCACCGTAGAGCGGCCGACGATGCGGCTCGCCTGGACCGAGCCCTTCTTCAGCTCGCGCACCTCGCGGCGCAGGCGAGACGCCTCCAGCGCCCGCTCGGCCACCAGCACGAGCCGGTCGGCCTTGAACGGTTTCTCGATGAAGTCGTAGGCACCGCTCTTGATCGCCGACACCGCGGTCTCGATGTTGCCGTGGCCGGAGATCATCACCACCGCGAGGTCGGGGTGGCTCTCCTTGACCAGAGCCAGCACCTGCAGGCCATCGAGGCGCGAGCCCTGCAGCCAGATGTCGAGAAAGACGAGATTCGGCCGGCGCGCGGCGATCGCGGCCAGTGCCTCGTCGGCAGACCCGGCCTTGCGCGTGCGGTAGCCTTCGTCCTCCAGCAGGCCCGACACCAGTTCGCGGATATCGACCTCGTCATCGACGACCAGAATATCGGCGCTCATACGGCCATCCCATCATGCTTGTGGTTTTCGGCGAGCACTGCCCTGCCGGGCGCCTCGTCCTTCGCGGTCGGCTCGTCCGCCGGTCCGGTCTCGGGGAACCAGAGCCTGATCCGTGCCCCGCGCCGGCCCTGATCGGCGTCGGGCCGGTCGAGCAGCTCGATGCCGCCGCCATGGTCCTCGAGGATCTTGCCGACGATGGCGAGGCCGAGCCCCGTGCCGCCCTCGCGCGTCGTCATATAGGGCTCGAGCAGCTTCTGGCGCTGGTCGGCCGGCAGGCCCTTGCCGTTGTCGATCACATCGATGACGATGCGGCCGTCCTCGCGCCGCTCGAAGGCGACCTCGATCGCGCCCGGGCCGCGCTCCTCGCTCGGCACGGCCTCGATCGCCTCGGTCGCGTTCTTGATGACGTTGGTCAGCGCCTGTGAGATCAGCCGGCGGTCGAACAGCGCCGGCACCGGCTCGGCCGGCAGGTTCTCCGAGATCGCAAGCTCCGGATTGCCGACCCGCATCAGGAAGACGATCTGGCGCACGGTCTCGACGATGTCCTCGCGTGCCGGCTGCGGCTTCGGCATGCGGGCGAAGGACGAGAACTCGTCGACCATGCGGCGGATGTCCTCGACCTGGCGGACGATCGTGTCGGTGCACTGGTCGAAGACGTCCTTGCCCTCGGTGATGACGCGCCCGAAGCGGCGCTTGATGCGCTCGGCCGAGAGCTGGATCGGCGTCAGCGGGTTCTTGATCTCGTGCGCGATGCGGCGGGCGACGTCGGCCCAGGCGGCGGTGCGTTGCGCCGAGACGAGATCGGTGATGTCGTCGAGCGTCACCACGAGCCCGGCGCCGGCGCCTTCGCCCTCGCGCACGGCCCGGACATTGACCATGCGGTCGCGGCCGCCGCGCGTGATCGCGACCTGGTCGGAACTCTGGCGCTGGCGATTCTGCAAGGCGTCGGCGACGAAGGCCGCGATCTCGGGCGCGACATTGGCGATCGGCTCGCCGAAGACCCGCCGGCCGGTCCCCAGCAGGCTCTCGGCCGAGCGGTTGATGATGGTGATGTGGCCGTCGCTGTCGAGGCCGAGCACGCCGGACGAGACGCCCGACAGCACGGTCTCGGTAAAGCGCCGGCGCCGGTCGATGACCTCGCTCGCGGTGACGAGCCCGTCGCGCTGCCGGCGCAGTTCCGCGGTCATCTTGTTGAAGGTTTCGCCGAGATGGGCGAGGTCGCCCTCGGCCCGGCGGATTGGCACCTGGACGTAGAAGTTTCCGCTGGAGACCTGGTCGGTGGCATGGATCATCCGGCGGATCGGGGCGACGAGGCCGTTGGCGAAGCTCAAGCCGATCCACACCGCCGAGAGCAGCAGGATCACCGAGATCAGCGCATACATCGAGGCGAAGGCGATCTGGACGCCCTTCCGGCGCTGGTCGATGTCGAGATATTCCTGCGCCGCCCCGCGCGCGATCGCGGGCGAATCGACGGCAAGCGCATCGACCTCGCGGGCGACGTGGAGAAAAGCGTTGTCGTAGCTCGGCAGCTTAACCAGGGCGCCGAAGATGCGGCCGGCCTCCGGCACGATGCAGATCGGTTCCGGCGCCGATTGCGCATCGTCGAAGGCCGCCTGGTCGGGTTTGGGCGGATCCCTGATCACGTCGATGCCGGCCCGCGCCAGCGTCTTGTCCGGCGGCTGGACGACCGCGGCGACCGGCAGGCCGAGCGCGGTCGCGCGCGCCGTCAGGAAGCTGTCGAACCATTTGCGGTCGACATCGAAGGCCGGCTTCGCCCGGACCAGATCGTCGGTCAGGATGCGGATCTCGCGGCCGAGCGACTTGCACTGGCTCGCGGCGAAGGCGTCCGAGACCTCGACGGATTTGAAGATCGCGTCACGCATCCGGTCCGAGAACCATGGTTCGAGGCCGCGCTCGATCGTCACCGTCGCGATCACGGCGACGAGGACGGCCGGCAGGGCCGCGATGATGCTGAACAGGCCGACGATGCGCACATGCAGCCCGGCCGCAGCAGCACCCGCGCGCCGCGCCCGGATCAGCACGGCGAGCTCGAAGGCGACGATCAGCAGCAGCAGCAGGATCAGGAGGGCGTTGCCGACGAAGACACCGATGACGACCTCGTGCACGGGCACGATCGGCGTCGCGCCCGAGAGCACCATGAAGGTGAACAGCGCCGAGACCAGCGCGAAGGCGACGACGATGGCGCCGAGCCAGCCGGAGACGCGGCGTGGCGCATCTTCGCCGCGCGGCATGATCCGGGCTTCACTGACCGAGGCTGACACGAGCGACAAACCAATCCTTGCGTCGCCGGTTCCCTCGCAAGGGCCGGCGTTCGGCGCTTCTGATGCGCCAACGCAACGGTGTTGTCAAAATGTGACATGGGAAAGGCGAGACCTTGCGGTCTCGCCTGAAACGCTCAGCGCGGCGAGCGCACCACCTGCATGTCGAGCTCGCGGATCTTCTTGCGCAGCGTGTTGCGGTTGAGCCCCAGTAGCTCCGCCGCCCGGATCTGGTTGCCGCGCGTCGCCGCCAGAGCCGCGGCGATCAGCGGCGGCTCGACCTCGCGCAGGATGCGGTGATAGAGGCCGGGCGGCGGAATGTTGTCGCCGAAGCCGCCGAAATACTGGCCGAGATGGCGCTCGACCGAACCCGACAGGGTCTCCGGCCGCTCCGCCGAGGCGCCGCTCGAAAAACCGGTGCTGGCCGAGGCCGGCTGCAGCTCCGCTTCGACGATCGGCGCCGTGATCGTCTCCTGCGGATAAAGCGCCGCCAGGCGACGAACGAGGTTCTCGAGTTCGCGGACGTTGCCGGGCCAGCGATAGCGCCGCATCACGTCCATCGCTTCCGAATCGATCTGCTTGCGCGGCAGCCCCTCCTTCTCGACCAGCGAGAAGAAGTGCCGCACCAGATCGGGAATGTCCTCGACCCGTTCGCGCAAGGGCGGCAGCCGGATCGGCACGACGTTCAGCCGGAAGAACAAATCCTCGCGGAACAGTCCCTGCGCGATCGAGATGCGCAGGTCCTTATTGGTCGCGGCGACGATGCGGACATTGGTCTTGATCGGCGTGCGCCCGCCGACGGTGGTATACTCGCCCTGCTGCAGCACGCGCAGCAGCCGGGTCTGCGCCTCCATCGGCATGTCGCCGATCTCGTCGAGGAACAGCGTGCCGCCCTCGGCCTGCTCGAAACGGCCGGACGAGCGCGTCAGCGCGCCGGTGAATGCACCCTTCTCGTGGCCGAACAATTCGGATTCGATCAGATCCTTCGGGATCGCGGCCATGTTGATCGCCACGAACGGCCCATTCTTGCGCTTGCCGTAATCGTGCAGCGCCCGCGCCACCAGTTCCTTGCCGGTGCCGGATTCGCCGTTGATCATCACGGTGAGGTCGATCGGCATCAGCCGGGCGAGCGCGCGGTAGACGTCCTGCATCGCCGGAGAGCGACCGATCAGCGGAATGTCGTCGGGCTCGGCCGCATGCGAGCGCGCGCCGTCGCCGCGCGGCCGCGACAGCGCCCGCCCGACGATCGCGACCAGCTCCTTCAGGTCGAAGGGCTTCGGCAGATATTCATAGGCGCCGCGCTCGGAGGCCTTGATCGCGGTCATGAAGGTGTTCTGCGCGCTCATCACGATGATCGGCAGCTCGGGCCGCACGCGCTTGATCCGCGGCAGCAGGTCGAAGGCGTTGCCGTCCGGCATCACGACGTCGGTGATGATCAGGTCGCCGAGCCCCTGCGCGGCCCAGGTCCATAGCGTCGCCGCCTGGCCGGTGGTCCGAACCTCGTAGCCCGCCCGCGCGAGGGCCTGATTGAGAACGGTGCGGATCGCGGCGTCGTCATCCGCGACGAGAATGTTACCAGTGGGCATTCACTCGGTCCCGTAGGCCTTCTTTTCAGTCCGCCAGCCGCGCACGCGGCTGGTGCAGCGGCAGCAGAAGTCGAAACACAGTCCGGCGCGGCACGGATTCGCATTCGACGATTCCGCCGTGATCGCCGACCACCTTGGCGACAAGTGCAAGTCCAAGGCCACTGCCCTGCGCCTTGGTGGTGACGAAGGGATCGAACAGGTGCGGCAGCAGGTCGGAGGGCACGCCCGGCCCGTTGTCGCGGATGCCGATCTCGAGCGGCAGCGCGATCCGCCCGGGCGCGCCGGCGAGCTGCATCCGGATGCCGGGGCGATAGGCCGTCGTCAGCATGATCTCGCCGTCGATCGCTTGTGTTCCAATGGCTTCGGCGGCGTTCTTCACCAGATTGAGCAGCACCTGGACGAGCTGGTCGCGGTTGCCGGAGACCGGCGGCAGCGACGGGTCGTAGACCTCGTTGAAGCGGATGTGGCGGGCGAAGCCCGACTGCGCCAGCCGCTTCACATGGTCGAGCACGTCGTGGACGTTGACCGCATCGCGCTCGCTCGGCCGCTCGTCGCCGAAGAGCTCGACCCGCTCGACCAGCTTGACGATCCGGTCGGTCTCCTCGCAGATCAGCTGCGTCAGCATGCGCTCGCCGTCGGGCACCGAGGCTTCGAGCAGCTGCGCGGCGCCGCGAATGCCGGAGAGCGGGTTCTTGATCTCGTGGGCCAGCATGGCGCCGAGCGCCGTGATCGACCGGGCTGCCCCGCGATGGGTCAGCTGTCTGTCCATTTTTTCAGCAATTGTCCGTTCTTGAAGCATCAGCACGACCGCATCGCCGTGACTGGGCAAGGGCGAGGCAAAAACATCGACGATGCGCTCGGTCCCGAGACGCGGCGAGCTGAGGTCCAACCGGTATTCGCTGACGCTTGCGCCGCGGCGCTGCACGTCCTCGACCAGGCCGAGGATCGGCGAGCCAAAAGGGATCAGGTCGTCGAGGCGCTGGCGCTTCAGCACCACGGCGCTCGACTGGAAGAAGTCTTCCGCCGCGATATTGGCGTAAACGACGCCATTGCCCTCGCCGACCACGACGACGGGCATGGGCAGCACGTTCAGGGCCTGGATTTCGATGGCGTCGAGCATGAACCCGTCCGTGCCCCTGCCGTCGCCCTCCACAAACGCCATTGCCATACGCAACATTCCTTCGCTCACGCCGCGACGCGGTCGCACTCGCTCGAAAACAGCTCCGCGAGGGCGCGAAGCACCGTCGTGGGGTCGTCCGATGTCAGCATCTCGCGCCGCAGTGCCGCATCGGGCCTGCAGCCGCTCGCCTCGGCCTCGTCGGCATAGGCCGCCAGATGCTTGCGCGCATGCCGCACGCCATGGGCCGTGCCCATCAGCGCCAACAGGCCTTCATAATGCTCGCGCGCCACGGCCGCCTTCTGCGGGATCGACAGCGTCGGAACCGCCCTGCCGGCGAGGCCGGCCCCGATCTCACCGACCAGCCAGGGCCGCCCCAGCGCCGCACGGCCGACCATGACGAGGTCGGCGCCGGACTGGGCGAGGCAGGCTCGCGCATCGGCGAGGTCGTGGATGTCGCCATTGGCGACGAGCGGGAAATCGCCCTGCTCGCGCACGGCGCGGATCGCCCGCCAGTCGGCGCTGCCCTTGTAGAATTGCTGGCGGGTCCGGCCGTGCACGGTGATCAGGGCCGCGCCCGATGCAACCGCGCGCCGCGCCAGTTCCGGCGCATTGCGCGAGGCGTCGTCCCAGCCCAACCGCATTTTGACCGTCACCGGGACGCTCACGGCGGCGACCGCCGCCTCGACCAGCGCGACAGCATGGTCGAGATCGCGCATCAGCGCCGAGCCGGCCCAGCCGCCCGTGACCTTCTTGGCCGGGCAGCCCATATTGATGTCGACGACGCCGGCGCCGTTCGCCTCGGCAAGCCGCGCCGCCTCGCCGATCCAGTAGGGGTCGCAGCCGGCGAGCTGGACGACATGCGGCGAGATGCCGGCGCCCTCGGCCCGGATCCGCGCTTCCTCGCTGCCGCGGACGAACTCGTCCGAGGCGACCATTTCGGAGACGACGAGACCCGCGCCGAAGCGCGCGGCGATGCGGCGCATGACGATGTCGGTGACACCCGACATCGGCGCCAGGATCGCCCGGCTCGCCAGCGCGACACCGGAACCGATTGCCGGCTCAACGCCCGATTTTGAGGCAATTGCCATTATGCATATTTATTGGACAATGCTGCGGTGGCGCAAGAGAAAAGCGCAATTTGATGCGATGCAACATCGTCGCAGGGTGAACGGCGCCGAAGGCCGGGTCACGAAGCGCAGCTTGGCGATAGCCCGGCCAGCGACTATCAGCAAATCCTTTCAGGATGGACCCGTGTCAGCGACAGCAGCCGAAATCCGTCCCGTCGTCGTCGCGCTGATCGTCGCGGCTGGACGCGGCACGCGCGCCGGCGCGGGCATGCCGAAGCAATACCGGCTGCTCGGCGGCCGCCCCGTCCTTGCGCAGACGCTGGCGCCTTTTTTGGCCGACCCGGCGATCGCCGGTGTCACCGTGGTGATCGCGCCCGGCGATGAGGCAGCCTATGCACAGGCCGTCGGCGCGAACCCGGACGACAGGCTCGCCGCTCCTGTCCTGGGCGGCGCCTCGCGGCAGGAATCGGTGCGCAACGGGCTCGAAGCGCTCGCCGCCGCAGGCTTCGCCGGGCATGTCCTGATCCATGACGCGGCGCGCCCTTACGTCTCGCCGGAGCTGATCGCGCGCGCCGCCGCGGCGCTGGGCGGCTGCGACGCGGCCGTGCCGGCCCTGCCCGTCACCGACACGATCAAGCGTCTCGACGAGACCGGCCGCATCGTCGAGACGCCACGGCGCGACCGGCTGGTCAGCGTGCAGACACCGCAGGCCTTCCGTTTCGCGCCGCTGCTTGAGGCCCATCGCGCCGCCGCCGCCGCCGGCCGCGACGGCTTCACCGACGATGCGGCCCTGCTAGAATGGGCGGGCCAGCCCGTCGCGACCTTCGCCGGGGAGACCGCGAACGTGAAACTCACCCATCCGCAGGATTTCCGGCCGGGCGGCACTGAGCCCACGCTCGTGACCCGGGTCGGGACCGGCTACGACGTGCACGCCTTCGGCCCCGGCGACCATGTCTGGCTCGGCGGCGTCCGCATCGCGCATGAGCGCGGCGTCCTCGCCCATTCCGACGGCGACGTGGCGCTGCACGCCCTGACCGACGCGCTGCTCGGTGCCCTGGCCGAAGGCGATATCGGCACGCATTTCCCGCCGAGCGATCCGCAATGGCGCGGTGCCGCCTCGCTGCAGTTCCTCGCCTTCGCGGCGGAGCGGGTCGCGGCGCGGGGCGGCCGGATCGATTTCCTCGACCTGACCATCGTCTGCGAGGCGCCGAAGGTCGGCCCGCATCGCGAGGCGATCCGCAGCGCGATCGCGGCAGGCGCCGGGGTCGCGATCGACCAGGTCGCGATCAAGGCGACGACGTCGGAGAGGATGGGTTTCACCGGCCGCGGCGAGGGCCTCGCCGCGCTGGCGACGGCGACGATCCGCCTGCCGGAGATCGAGCGAACATGACGATGGACAGCGAGATCACTGAGCTGGCGCGCCGCGTGCTCGCCGCCTGCCGGCAGGCCGGTTTCACAGTTGGCACGATCGAATCCTGCACCGGAGGGCTGGTCGCGGGCGCTCTCACCGCCATTCCCGGCTCCTCCGACGTCGTCAATGGCGGGCTCGTCACCTATTCCAACGCCGCCAAGACCGGGCTCGCCGGCGTCCCGGCCGCACTGATCGCGCAGCATGGCGCCGTCAGCGAGCCGGTCGCCCGCGCCATGGCCGAGGGCGGCTGGAGCCGGCTCGCGGCAAACCTCGCCGTCGCGATCACCGGGGTCGCCGGGCCCGGCGGCGGCAGCGCCGAGAAACCCGTGGGCCTGGTGCATTTCGCCTGCGCCGCCGGCCACGGCACCATGCATCGCGAAATGCGCTTCGGCCCGCTGACGCGCGACGAGATCAGGCGCCGCTCGGTCGTCGTCGCGCTGGAGATGCTGCTCGCCGCCGCCGAGGATGCGGTCTGAGCGGCGAACCCGCTCCCGTCAGCGCCAGATCATCCGCCAGATCGCGCCGACGATGTCGGCATAGTCGTCGCGCCAGGCCCGCGCCGGCCCCGGCCCCGCCTGCCTGACCCAGCCCTGCCCGGCATCGAGGCCGGCATCCTGCGGACGGCGCGCGATCACCGCGACATAGGGCGAGGCCTTCAGCTGCGCCTGCAGCTCGCGCGTCGGCGTCGGCTGGCGCAGCCAGGTCGAAAAGCCTTCGGCATGGGCGGTCGCGGTGACGACCGGGCCGAGCTCCATGTTGCGGTTCGAGATGTGCAGCAGCACCACGCCGTCCGGCTTGAGCTTGGCCCGGTAGAGCGCGATCGCCTCGGTGGTCAGCAGGTGCACGGGAATCGAATCCGACGAGAAGGCGTCGACGACCACGAGGTCGAGCGAGCCGTCGCGGGCATCGGCCAGCGTCAGCCTCGCATCGCCGAGCACGATCGGCATGCCGGGCGCGCAGCCGGCCATGAAGCCGAAACGGGCCGGGTCGGTCGCGAGCTTCACCACCAACGGGTCGATCTCGTAGAAGGTCCAGCTCTCGTTCGGCCGGACCTGGCAGGCGAGCGAGCCCGTGCCCATGCCGACCGCCGCGACCGCCTCGAGCTTGCCGCCATGCGCCGCCCGGACCGCGTCGATGCCGTCGACGATGCCACCGCCGCGGAAATAATAGGTCAGCGGTTCCGGCACGCCGGTCGCAGCCGTGCCGTCGGCGTTGCGCAGGCGCTGCGCGCCATGGATCGTGCTGCCATGGACGAGCTGGCGGAAGGCACCGTCGGCGGTCTCGACGACGCGGTGGACGCCGAAGAACGAGCGCAGCATGTCGGTGCGCCGCTGCTCCTGGCCGATCAGGATCAGCACCAGCGCGACGCCGATCAGCGAGGCCGCGATCTTGAAGAAGCGCGACATGTGTCTCGTCACGACATCGAGCCGGACGACGAGGCTGATCACCAGCAGCAGCGGATATTCGAGGATCGAGTTGAACAGAACCGGCGCGAGCAGCCCGCAGAACAGGCCGCCGAGCACGCCGCCGAGCGACATCCAGAAATAGAATGCCGTCAGGTCGGCCGCGTCGGGCCGGCGCCGCGCCAGTTCGCCATGGAAGACCATGGCGGTCGCGAAGAACAGGGCCAGGTGCAGCAGCAGCGTCACCAGCCAGCCCGAGGACGGCATGACGACATTCGCCACCAGCAATGCCGCGAGCCCGAGCTGCGCATGCTGCATCCAGCGATGGCGCAGGATCGGCCGGCGCTGGAACACGATCACGAAGGTCAGCAGGAACAGCGCCAGCGGCACGACCCAGAGCAGCGGCGCCGCCGCGATGTCGGTCGAGATATGCGCGGTCACCGCGACGAGCAGGCCGGACGGCACGAAGGCATACCCGACCCAGACCAGCTTGCGCCGCAGCGGGATTGTGCCCGGCTGGGCGACTGCAGCAACGCCCGTGCTCTCGGCACCGCCGAGGCTCGCGCCGGCGCAGCCGGCGATGCAGGCAAGCAGCAGGCCGAAGGCCCAGGTCCAGGACGAGGCCTGCGCCGACAGCGTCAGCACGGGCTCGATCAGGAAGGGATAGGCGACGAGCGCGAGAAAGCTGCCGATGTTCGAGGCGGCATAGAGGAAATACGGGTCGCCGGCATGGGCATGGCCCGAGCGCGCGAACCAGGCCTGCAGCAGGGGCGCGTTGGCCGCGACCGCGAAGAAGGGCAAGCCGACCGAGGCCGCAAACAGCGCCACGAGCCAAGCGATCTCGCCATCCTGCGGCGGCCGCTCGAAACCGGACGCGATGCCGATCGGCAGCGCGGCGACCAGCACCAGTGCCATCACCGCGATATGGATCAGCGCGGCGCGACGGACGTCGAAGCGGCTGGTCAGCCAGTGCGCATAGGCATAGCCGGCCAAGAGCACGCTCTGGAAGAACACCATCGCGACCGACCAGACGCCGGGTGAGCCGCCGAGCTTGGGCAGCACCATCTTGGCGAACATCGGCTGGATGCCGAAGAGCAGGAAGGACGACAGGAACAGCGTGCCGGCGAAGACCGGCAGCGTCGCTGCGAGATAGCGCGCCCGGCCGCGGCCCGCGGCGACGTTCGAGACAGTGTCCATCCGTATCTCCGAAACCGATCGGAGGCAGGATGCACCAGGGTCTCTTAAGGCCGCGTCACCGCGATCTGCGGCGCCGGCCGGTAGACCTGGTCGGCCCGTTTCTCGAAAGCCTCGGCGAATTTGCGGAAGGCCTTGTCGAACATCGCGCCCATCAGCAGCCCGAGCATCCGGCTGGCGAACTCATAGGAGATGAAGAAGCCGATCTCGCAGCCGCCGCCCTCGGCCTGCGGATTGAAGCTCCAGCGGTTCTGCAGGTAGCGGAACGGCCCGTCGACATATTCGACCAGGATCTTGCGATTGGCCGGATCGAGCGTCACGCGGCTGGTGAAGGTCTCGCGGATCGCCTTGTAGCCGACGCTCATATCGGCAAGCAGAACCTCGCCGCCGCCCTCGCGCGGGGTGCGCTTGCGCACGACCAAGCCCTCGCAGAGCGGCAGGAACTGCGGATAGCGCTCGACATCGGCGACGAGCGCGAACATCTGCTCGGGGCTGTGACGCACCCGGCGGGTGGTGTTGAACATCGGCACGGGAGGTCGTTTCGTCCCTTCAGCCGGTCCTGGCCGCCCGCGCGGCGCGCAGCCGGGCGAAATCCTCGCCGGCATGATGCGAGGAGCGCGTCAGCGGCGTCGCCGACACCATCAGGAAGCCCTTCACATAGGCGATCGCCTCGAAACCCTTGAACTCCTCGGGCGTGACGAAGCGGATCACCGCATGGTGTTTGCGCGAGGGCGCGAGGTATTGGCCGATGGTGATGAAGTCGACATCGGCCGAGCGCAGATCGTCCATCAGCTGCAGGACCTCGTTCCGCTCCTCGCCGAGGCCGACCATGATGCCGGATTTGGTGAAGATCGTCGGGTCGAGCTCCTTGACCCGCTGCAGCAGCCGCAGCGAATGGAAGTAGCGCGCACCCGGCCGCACCGTCAGGTATTTGCCGGGCACGGTCTCGAGATTGTGGTTGAAGACGTCGGGCCTGGCCGCGACCACGACCTCGAGCGCACCGGGCTTGCGCAGGAAATCCGGCGTCAGGATCTCGATCGTCGTGCCGGGCGAGGCCTTGCGAATGGCGCGGATGACCTTGGCGAAGTGCTCGGCGCCGCCATCCTTCAGGTCGTCGCGGTCGACCGAGGTGATGACGACATGTTCGAGCCCAAGCTTGGCGACGGCCTGCGCCACCTTGGCCGGCTCCAGCGCATCGAGCGCCTCGGGCACGCCGGTCTTGACGTTGCAGAAGGCGCAGGCCCGCGTGCAGGTGTCGCCCATGATCATGAAGGTGGCGTGCTTCTTCTCCCAGCACTCGCCGATATTGGGGCAGCCCGCCTCCTCGCAGACCGTGACGAGCTTGTTCTCCTTGACGATCTTCTGGGTCTCGGCCCATTTCGGCGAACCCGGCGCCTTGACCCGGATCCAGTCCGGCTTGCGCAGCACCGGGTTCTCGGGCCGCTTCTGCTTCTCCGGATGACGCAGTTCGACCGCGTCGGCTTTCGGATTGCCGAGATTGGGGCGCGGATCGCGGTTGAGCAGGTCGAGAACGAGGGCCATCGTCGCGTCGGTCCAAGGAAAAAGGGCCGGCGGACCGGCCCTTCCTAGCTAATCCTCAATGGCGGTTCCGGCAACCTCGCGCCGTCAGCTTCTGCCGCGCGCTGCGTTCCAGATCACGATGACGATCACCGCGCCGGCGACGGCCGCCGTCAGCGTGCGCCAGAAGCCGAAGACCGGGATGTCGAGCAGTTCGGCCACCTTGGTGCCGACGAAGGAGCCGGCGACGCCGACCAGCATGTTGGTGAAGAGGCCGTGGTCGGACGAGGTCAGGCGCTCGGCGATCCAGCCGGCGAGCATGCCGATGAGAAGGGTGGCGAAGAAGCCGTAGCCCGGCTGGGCCATGGTGGCGGCGAAACTCTGCATGGTCGAAATCCCCCAGGCTTTGCGCGGATGCGCGCAGCGAAAACGGTCTCCGCGGCAGCTGGTTCCCTCACGCGATGAAGCGCGCCAGCAGCACGACGAGGATCGCTCCCAGCACAGCCATCGCCGCCTCGTCGAGCCACTCCCGGCCGGTATCGATCCGCCACCCCGTCAGCCGCACCAGCCCCTGCCCGACCAGCATGCCGAGCACGTCGACGACGGCATGACGGACGAGGCCGCCTCCGCCGACGATAAGGCTGGCGACGAAGCCCGTGACGGTCCCGAGCGCGACCGTCGGCACCGGCGCACGCCAATCCAGCATCAGCCCCCCGCCGGGCGGCAGGATCTCGACCTTGTCGTCGGGGACGATGCGATCGGGGCCACCGGGCTTCCGGGCGCGGGGCGTCATCGAGAAGAAGACTCGTTGGGCGTGTCTGGGCGGCGAATTTTGACGGTTTCCAAGCCCAAAATGCGCTCCAGCAACGACTTTTCTTGCCGGCTATCGCTATCCGAGATTGGAAAAAGCACGAACCAAAGCCAGACAACGAGCCCGATAATGAGAAGCAAGGATGACCATGCTTCCGAACCCGGCCCCAAGACATAGGCCGCCAGCGGCCCCGGAGCGAGAATCATGACGCCAAGAGCGAACATGACAACACTTCTGGTTATCGTTTCCGGCCAACCCAACGGAGACCCGTCACTACGGCGCGTTCGGCAGCCCATAGCGAGCTTGCCGAGCGAGCCGCCGAAATAACGATGCAACACGATACTCAAGATAAAGAGTATCGATGTCATCCAGGCCATAACCGTCAGGTATGCGGCGAAATCCGCTGGGGAATAGCGTTGCATAAAGCTGAAAGGCGGCTGCACACCGGTTTTTGCGACAACAACATGCCAGACAACGACAAAGACCAGTGCATCGATCAGCGCATATGTGACGCGCCTGGCCGTCGAGACGAGCTTATCCCTCAAGCGTTCAGCACCTTCCCGTAAGCGTCCAGCACGCTCTCCTTCATCGTCTCGGAGATCGTCGGGTGCGGGAAGATCGTGTGCATCAGCTCCTCCTCGGTAGTCTCGAGGTTCATCGCGACGACGAAGCCCTGGATCAGTTCGGTCACCTCGGCGCCGACCATATGGGCCCCGAGCAACTTGCCGGTCTTGGCGTCGAAGATCGTCTTGACCATGCCGGAATCCTCGCCGAGCGCGACCGCCTTGCCGTTGGCGACGAAGTTGAAGCGGCCGACCTTGAGCGCGTGGCCGGCCGCCTTCGCTTTCGCCTCGGTCAGGCCGACGCTGGCGATCTGCGGGTGGCAATAGGTGCAGCCCGGGATCATCATCTTGTCCATCGGGTGCGGGTGCAGGCCCTTGATCGCCTCGACGCAGATCACCGCCTCGTGCTCGGCCTTGTGCGCCAGCATCGGCGGGCCGGCGACGTCGCCGATGGCGTAGAGCCCCTTGACGTTGGTGCGGCAGAGATCGTCGATGACGATGCAGCCGCGATCGGTCTTCACGCCGAGCGCCTCCAGCCCGAGATTCTCGATATTGCCGACGACGCCGACCGCCGAGATCATCCGGTCGGCGGTGATGGTCTGCTTAGCCCCCTTCTCGTCCTCGATATGCGCCGTGACCGAATCCGCGCCCTTCTCGACCTTGGTGACCTTGGCGCCGGTCAGGATCTTCATCCCCTGCTTCTCGAAGGCTTTTCGCGCAAACGCGCCGATCTCGGCATCCTCGACCGGCACGACCTGCGGCATCACCTCGACGACGGTGACCTCGACGCCCATCGTCCGGTAGAACGAGGCGAACTCGATGCCGATCGCGCCCGAACCCATCACCAAGAGCGATTTCGGCATCTTCGCCGGCACCATGGACTCGAAATAGGTCCAGATCAGCTTGCCGTCCGGCTCGATGCCGGGCAGCGCGCGCGGCCGCGCGCCGGTCGCCAAGATGATATGGTCGGCGGTGTAGCTGCCCTCGCCTTTCGCATTCTTCGGCGGCGGCACCTGCGGCTGCATCGCCGGCTTCTTCGTCGGCGCGACCGCGATCGTGCCGGGCTTCACCAGCTTGGCCTCGCCCCAGATCACGTCGACCTTGTTCTTCTTCATCAGGAACTGGACGCCGTTGTTCATCCGGGCCGCGATGCCGCGCGAGCGCTTCACCACCGCGTCGAGATCGGCCTTGAACGAGCCCTCCAGCACGAGCCCGTAATCCTTGGCGTGCTGGCCGTAATGCAGGATCTCCGCCGAGCGCAGCAGCGCCTTGGTCGGGATGCAGCCCCAGTTCGAGCAGATGCCGGCGAGATGCTCGCGTTCGACGATCGCGGTCCTGAAACCGAGCTGCGCCGCCCGGATCGCCGCGACATAGCCGCCGGGGCCGGAGCCGATGATGATGATGTCGTAGTCGGACATGGTGCTGCTCCCGTCGGAGGTCTCAGAGAAGGTGGCCGGTCGCGGCCTTGACGCAATCGTCGTTGATCGTCGCGAATTGCCGGTCAGCCTCTACGAAGAGCGCGTCGAACGCGTCCTTGGGCAGAGAACCGGCTTTTTCCGCGATGGTGTTGAGCTGCCACGCCAAGGCGCTGTAGCGGGCGCGGGCGGCATCGGGGTGAAAGTTGGCGAGGAAGGTGCCCAGACCGCCGAACTGATAGGCCAGCGCCTTCAGCTCGGCCCCGTTCATTCCGGCCGAGCCGGAGAGCTGCACCGCCTCGGCCTTGAGCCGAAAACGAAAGAAGGTGTCGATCAGATCGCGGCAGGTCCTCAGGCTCTCCGTGCGCAGGATGTTGCGCTGCATGCTGTCGATGCTGCGCAGATAGTTGACGTTCTGCACGACCGACGCCACGAGCGAGAGCAGAGCGATGACGACCGAGACCAGCGCCAGCCGTCTGTTGTTCGCCGCACTGTCCGACTCTTTCGTCATCGAGCACTTCGGCCCCGACCTCTGGCGGCCGGCCGCCCGTCGTCGTCTTCCTCTGAAGGCAGATCGCGGCCGCGCCGTGGGCGAGCGGCCTCGAGCCGGGCTGGAACACGGAAACGGCCTCGCGACGGCGCCGGTGGATCACGCTCCAGCGGCCAGAGCATGATGTCGCTCGCATGCAGCGCGATGCTCACCTCCGCGCCGAGCGTCGGCTCGGGAGGCTCGCTGTAGACCTTGCGGAATTCGACATAGCGGCGGCCGCTCCAGGCGCGATAGACGGCGCCGCCGTCGAGCCGCTCGATGCTCTCGACATTGCCGAGCCGTTCCAGTGCGCGCTCCACGGCCGGATCGGCCAGGACCTGCTGCCAATCGCGAAACACGCTCCAGGTCCTCGCCATGCGACCGACCCCTTCCGCCCGCTCACACCAGCATCGCCATCGGCTTCTCGATATAGCCCTTGAACGCCGCCAGCAGCTCGGCTCCCAGCGCCCCGTCGACCGCGCGGTGGTCGGTCGAGAGCGTCACCGACATCACGGTCGCGACCGCGAGTTCGCCCTTGCGGACGATGGCGCGCTGCTCCCCGGCGCCGACCGCCAGGATCGTCGCATGGGGCGGATTTACGATCGCGGCGAAATCCTTGACGCCGAACATGCCGAGATTCGAGACCGCCGTGGTGCCGCCCTGATACTCCTCGGGCTTCAGCTTGCGGGCCTTGGCGCGCCCGGCCATGTCCTTCATCTCGTTGGAGATCTGGCTCAGCGTCTTGTGGCAGGCATCGCGAATGATCGGCGTGATCAAACCGCCGGGGATCGAGACCGCGACGCCGACATCGGCATGCTTGTGCTTGAGCATGGCGTTGTCGGTCCAGGAGACGTTGGCGTCGGGCACCGCCCGCAGCGCCAGCGCCAGCGCCTTGATCACCATGTCGTTGACCGAGAGCTTGTAGGCCGGCTTGCCGTCTTTTTCGGGCGCGGCGGCGTTGAGTTCGCCGCGCAGCTTGAGCAGCGCATCGAGCTCGCAATCCACGGTGACGTAGAAATGCGGGACGGTCTGCTTCGCCTCGAGCAGGCGGCGCGCGATCGTCTTGCGCATGCCGTCATGCGGGATCTCCTCATAGGAACCCTCGGCGAAGAGCTTCTTGGTCTGCTCGTCGGACGGGCCGGTCGCGAGCGGCGCCGCTTGCTTCGCGGCTGCGGGAGAAGCCGGCGCGGCAGCGGGCGAAGCCTTGGCCCCGCCTCCGGCCTTCGCCGCGGCGATGTCCTTCTCGACGACCCGGCCATGCGGGCCGGAGCCCGCGATCTTGGCGAGGTCGAGCCCGGCCTCCCTGGCGAGCCGGCGCGCCAGCGGCGAGGCGAAGGCACGGTCGCCCACCGGCCGGTGCTCGCCGCCGGTATTCATGCCGGCAGCCGCCGTCATCGCCACCTGCTGAGCAGGCGCTGCCGCCTGGGGCTCGGCCGCTTTCGCCGCCGGCTTGGCCGCTTCGGCCTTCGGAGCCTCCGTCTTGGCCGGCGCGCCAGTGATGCTCTTGGCATCCTCGCCCTCGCCGGCGATCACGCCGATGATCTCGTTGACCGCGACATCGGCAGTGCCGTCCGGCACCAGAATCTTCGCCAGCACGCCCTCGTCGACGGCTTCCACTTCCATGGTCGCCTTGTCGGTCTCGATCTCGGCGATGATGTCGCCGGACTTGATCTTGTCGCCTTCCTTCTTCAGCCATTTGGCGAGGTTGCCCTTCTCCATGGTCGGAGACAGCGCGGGCATCAGGATGTTGGTCGGCATCGGTCAGCCCTCTCAGCGGTAGCAAACGGCTTTGGCCGCCGCGACGACCTCGCCGATGTTCGGAAGCGCGAGCTTCTCCAGGTTCGCCGCATAGGGCATCGGCACGTCCTTGCCGGTGACGCGGGCGACCGGGGCGTCGAGATAGTCGAACGCCGCCTCCATGATCTTCATGCCGATCTCGGCGGTGACGCCCGACTGCGGAAAACCCTCCTCGACGGCGACGCAGCGATGGGTCTTCTGCACAGAGGCGATCACGGTCTCGATGTCCATCGGCCGGATCGTGCGCAGGTCGATCACCTCCGCCTCGATGCCTTCCTTCGCCAGCGCCTCGGCGGCCGCGAGCGCATAGGTCATGCCGATGCTGAAGGACACGATGGTGACGTCGGTTCCGGGCCTGACCACCTTGGCCTTGCCGATCGGGATCAGGAAATCGTCGCTTTTGGGCACCTCGAACTGGCGGCCGTAAAGAATCTCGTTCTCGAGGAAGATGATCGGGTTGGGATCGCGGATCGCGCTCTTGAGCAGGCCCTTCGCGTCCGAGGCGCTGTAAGGCATCACCACTTTCAGGCCCGGCACGTTCGAATACCAGGCGGCATAATCGTGGCTGTGCTGCGCGCCGACACGGGCGGCGGCGCCGTTGGGGCCCCGGAAGACGATCGGGCAGCCCATCTGGCCGCCGGACATGTAGAGCGTCTTGGCGGCCGAGTTGATGATGTGGTCGATCGCCTGCATGGCGAAGTTGAAGGTCATGAACTCGACGACCGGCTTGAGGCCGGTCAGCGCCGCGCCGACGCCGATGCCGGCGAAGCCATGCTCGGTGATCGGCGTGTCGATGACGCGCTTGGGCCCGAATTCCTGCAGCAGCCCCTGCGTCACCTTGTAGGCGCCCTGATACTCGGCGACCTCCTCGCCCATCACGAAGACATCGCCGTCGCGGCGCATCTCCTCGGCCATGGCGTCGCGCAGCGCCTCGCGCACCGTCATCGAGACGACCTCCGCGCCGGCCGGGAATTCGGAGGTGGCGTCGTAGGACTTCGCCTGGGCCGGCACGCTCGCAGGAGCGGTGGCGGGTGCCTCGGCCGCCGGCGCGGGCTTGGCGTCCGGCGCCTTCTCGGCGGGCTTGCTCTCCGCCGGCTTGGCGGCGGCGGCCGCGCTCGCATCCTCGCCCTCGCTGGCGATCACGCCGATCTTGGTGTTGACCGCGACATTGTCGGTCCCGTCGGCGACGAGGATCTTGGCAAGGATGCCCTCGTCGACGGCCTCGACCTCCATCGTCGCCTTGTCGGTCTCGATCTCGGCGATGATGTCGCCGGCCTTGATCTTGTCGCCCTCGGCCTTCAGCCATTTGGCGAGCTTGCCCTGCTCCATGGTGGGCGAAAGGGCAGGCATGAGAATGTCGATCGGCATGGACGCACCCGGATCTGAAGAACGCTGGGAAGAATGGATGTCGCAGGCGGCCGAGAGGCTCAGGCCTGCGCCGGTTCCAGCAGGATGTCGGTGAAGAGTTCCGAGACGTCGGGCTCGGGGTCGTGCGTCGCGAATTCGGCGGCGTCGTTGACGATCTCGCGCACCTTGGCGTCGATCGCCTTCAGCTCGTCCTCGCCGACCTTGAAGTCGCGGGTCAGGCGACCCCTCACCTGCTCGATCGGATCGTGCTCCTCGCGCATGCGCTGGACCTCGTCCTTGGAGCGGTACTTGGCTGGGTCCGACATCGAATGGCCGCGATAGCGATAGGTCTGCATCTCGAGGATGTAGGGACCCTTGCCGGTGCGGGCATGCTCGATCGCCCGGTTGGCCGCCTCACGTACGGCGCGCACGTCCATGCCGTCGACCTGTTCGCCCGGGATGCCGAAGGAGACGCCGCGCCGGGAGAAATCGGTCTGGGCCGAGGCCCGACTGACCGCGGTGCCCATGGCATAGCGGTTGTTCTCGATCACGAACACGACCGGCAGCTTCCAGAGCTGGGCCATGTTGAAGCTCTCATAGACCTGGCCCTGGTTGGCGGCGCCGTCGCCGAAATAGGCCATCGAGACGCGGCCGTCCTCGCGGTACCAGTTGGCGAATCCGAGCCCCGCGCCGAGCGAGACCTGCGCGCCGACGATGCCGTGGCCGCCATAGAAGTTCTTCTCGCGGCTGAACATGTGCATCGAGCCGCCCTTGCCGCGCGAATAGCCGCCCTGCCGGCCGGTCAGCTCGGCCATGACGCCGCGCGATTCCATCCCGCAGGCGAGCATGTGGCCGTGGTCGCGATAACCGGTGATGACCTGATCGCCCTCCTTGGAGGCCATCTGCATGCCGATGACGACGGCTTCCTGGCCGATATAGAGGTGGCAGAAGCCGCCGATCAGGCCCATGCCGTACATCTGGCCGGCCTTCTCCTCGAAGCGGCGGATCAGCAGCATCTCGCGATAGGCGTGGAGTTCCTCGTCCTTACTGAAGGCCGGCATGTTGCTCAGCGCCTTGGCCGCCCCCTTCTCGGCTTTCGCCGCAGCCTTGGTCGGCGATTTGGCTGCCGTCTTGGCGGCTGCAGGGGCTTTCGTCTTGCGCGCGGCAACGGCCATCGGCGATCCTCCGGAGAACTTCGCCTTTGGTTGTAGAGGATCGCAAAACCCTTGGCGAGACAGCCATCTCGCAGTGCAGCATTCTCTAAATCATTGATGATGTTGCATATTCGAAGATTAACTCGAATCGAGCTAATCGCCTCATCCGTGACTATTTGCCGGCGTTCAGCGGCCCATCAGGATGACATCGTTGCGATGTACGCGGCCCAACGCCGCCCGGGCGTTCTCTTCGAGCAGGTCGCGGTCGACGGTCTCGTCGCGCACGAGGGAGAGCCGCTGCTCCCATTCCTTGCGTTCGGCCGCGAGTCCGGCGAACTCCGCCTCCGCCGCCCGCAGCGATTCCTGGACGGTGCCGCGCGCATCGAGGCCGCGCGAGCCGTGCTGGGCATGGAACAGGAAATAGCTCACCGCCGCGCCCGAGACGAGGTAGAGCGCAAGCGTGACGAAGAACGATCTGACGCCGCGACGGATGACCATGACCGGACGCTAAGCCGCCTTGGTTTCCGAGCGGTTAACGCGTCGGGCCCGTCACGGTCGCGACGCCGTCGGCCGGCAGCGGCCAGCCGCTCGCCGCGAGCGCCAGATCGGCCTCGACGCGGCGCGCGACCGGCAACCGGAAATGCAGCCGGTCCCAGTAATTGTCGTCGCGGCGGGTGACGTCCGAACTGTGGGCATAGTCTACGAGGCTCGCACCACGCCGTGCCGCGACCGCGGCCAGCGCAGCCTTGCAGGCATCGTAGTGCCGCGCCTCGGCGGAGCCCGGCCGGGGCAGGCTCGCGATATGGGTCGGCGGCAGCACCACGAGTTTGCGCGTCGTCGCCGGAAATCGCGACAGCGCCTGGTCGAGCCAGTCCAGCGCCGGGAAGCGCCAGCCCTCGCGTTCGTCCGCCGAGGCCGGCTCGGGCGGGACCAGCGCCGACTGATCGGGCGCGACGCCGCCGGTCTCCGGATAGAGATGTAGCCGGGCTCGGCCGGGGTCGTAGGTCGCTTCCGGCGGCGTGAACACCTCGTAGCCGTCGCCGCGGATGCGCGCCCGCTGGAAGCCGAGCCGGTGACTGAGCAGGCGTGCCGCGATCTCCAGCGTCGTCAGGTTGAGCTGGCGGCCGAGATCGAGCCAGTTCGCGCCGTCATAGAGCCAGGGCGGGAACGGCCGCGGCGTCAGCCGCTTGCGCGGGGTGGTCGCGTCGGCCTCGCACCAGGTCCGGTCGATGCCCCAGATCGCGGTCGCCGGCGCCGCGACCATCCGCGCGAACAGCTCGGCCATCTGGGTCTGCTCCCAGGGCGTCGCCGCGTTCATCGCCAGATTGACGAAGCGCGCACCAAGCACCTGCGACAGCGCCGCAGGATCGATCAGGCGCATGGTCGAGGTGCCGAACACGGCCGCATCGAAGGCGCCCGAGCGCACCAACTGCGGATACATGTAGCGCTGGTTCAGGTCCATCAGCGGCCGCGCCGGCCGTCCCGCCGAGACACGCAGGCCGAACGGATCGAGCACGACGACGAAACCCGCGAGCACGGCCGCGAACACCAGCGCAGCGCCCGCCAGCGTCAGCGACCAGCGCCGCCAGGCGGGCTCGGATGCGGGCGGCTGAGCCGGCAGGCTCATCGGAAGGTCGGGCCGGCGCCGGCATCGCGGCGGCCGTTGGCAGAGAGGATCATGTCGGGCTCCGGGCGCGCTTCTGCCATGAAAGCGCGCTCGCGAACAATGTTGACCCCGGCGCGGGGCCTGCCTATGTCAGCGCACCAAGTGAGGGCGGGTAGCTCAGTGGTAGAGCACGTGACTTTTAATCATGTGGTCGAGGGTTCGATCCCCTCCCCGCTCACCACGGCCACATCGAAGCGCTCCTGACGAAAATGGCTGCGTGACGTCGCGCGGCTTCGCTCCAATCTGAACAAACGTCGTTCCGGCACGTTGTCCCCGCAAGCCGCGGCAGAGCGGTTTCTCACAGGAGGACATCATGTTGAAGCGTCGTATTGCCTTGACGTCCATCGGTTTCGCGATGCTGACGGCAACCGCGATCGCCCAGTCCAGTCCGCCGAGCGCGACCCCGCCGGCGCCCACCCCGAGTGCGAGCTCGAGCGCCGACAGCAGCGCCAAGACGCCCGAGCAGAACCTCGCCGGCCAGGGCAAGTGGCGTGCCTCGAAGCTGATGGGCGTCGATATCTACGGGCCCGACAACAAGAAGGTCGGTGACATCACCGAGGTGCTGTTCGACAAGACCGGCAAGATCGAGATGGTCACGGTCGGCGTCGGCGGCTTCCTCGGCATCGGCGCGAAGGACGTCGCGATCCCGTTCGATCAGGTCACCTGGAGCGACCAGCCGATGGCTGCGGCGGCTCCCGCGCCGACCCCGACGTCGCCCAGCGGCAGCGGGACCGGCGGCACCGGCTCCGGCATGACGACCACCGTGCCGTCGACCGCCGCGTCCGCGCCCAAGGCGCCGGAGATGTATCCGGACCACGGCAAGATCGCGATGAGCAAGGAGCAGCTCGCCGCCGCCCCGGCCGTGAGCTACGCCAGCCGCTGATCGCTAGGTCTTGCAGCATCGGCCCGCCTCCCTCGGGAGGCGGGCCTTTTTGCGTCGCGCACCGGCTCAGGCTTCGTCCGGACCATCGCTCTCGCCGGCCTCGGCGAGCACCTCGGCGACGAGCTCCGGCAGATCGTCGGCGATCAGCCCGGGCCGGCCGCGCTCTCCGGCCCGGCCATGGACCCAGACGCCGGCGCAGGCCGCCGCGAAGGCGGGCATGCCCTGCGCCAGCAGGCCTGCGATCACGCCGCCCAGCACGTCGCCGGAGCCCGCCGTTGCCAGGGCGGGCGCGCCTGTCGTGTTGATCGCCGCGAGCCCGTCCGGCTCCGCGATGACCGTGTCGGCCCCCTTCAGCACGACGACGCAGCGGCTGAAGGCGGCGGCGGCCCGGGCACGCCCGAGCTTCGATGTCGCCGCCCGAACCGACGCGACATCGCCGAACAGACGGGCGAACTCGCCCTCGTGCGGCGTCAGCACGCAAGCCGCACCACGCCGCGCCACCTGTCGGCCCAGCCCCTCAGGCCGCGCCGCCAGGATAGTCAGGGCATCGGCGTCGAGCACGGCCGGAACTTCCGCCCGCAACACCGCAGCGACCGCCTGCCGAGCCTCAGTGTCGAGCCCGAGCGCCGGGCCGATCGCCACCGCTTTGAGCCTCGGCTCGGCGAGCAGCCGTTCAAGCGCCGTCACGTCCGGGATCGCCCGCTGCATCAGCGCATCGGGACCGCGCGCCGCGTGCGCCGGCAATGCGTCGGGCCGGCAGGCGATGGTCGCGAGCCCCGCACCCGCCCGCAGGGCGGCACGGGCGGCGAGCCGCGGCGCGCCGACGCCTTCGAGACCGCCGGCGACCACCAGCACGGCGCCGCGCCGATATTTATGCTTGTCGATCACGGACGCCGGCCGCTGCGCCCGCCACAGCGCCGGTGCGTTGCGGAACGTCCGTGGCGTCGCTTCGTCGGAGGCGAAGGCGATCTCGGGCGCGATCCCGATATCGGCGACGGTCAGCACGCCGCACAGCGTTCTGCCGGGCAGCAGCAGATGGCCCGGCTTCGGCCGGAAGAAGGTCACCGTCTCGCTCGCCCGGATCGCCGCGCCCTGCACCTGCCCGGTCTCGCCGGAGAGCCCCGACGGCACGTCGACCGCGACGACCGGACAGCCCGCAGCATCGACGCGCCCGACCAGCGCTGTGGCGACGCCGTCGAGCGGCCGGTTCAACCCGGCACCGAAGAGCGCGTCGACGACGAGATCGAACCGATTCACTGCGATGCCGTCGGCAGGCAGGATCGCGCCGCTCCAGCGCTGCGCCATCGCAGCCGCGTCGCCGGCGAGCGAGGCGACCGCGCCGAGCAGCGCGAGCTCGACGCGATGGCCGCGCTCGCGCAGCAGCCGCGCCGCGACGAAGCCGTCGCCGCCATTGTTGCCCGGCCCGCACAGGACCAGCACGGCGGCGCCCGGCCGTGTCCGGCGCAGCACCGCATCGGCGACGGCGCGTCCGGCCCGCTCCATCAGCAGCGCCGAATCGACACCGGCCGCGATCGCGGCGCGATCGGCAGCCGCCATTTCGCACGGAGTGAGCAGGGCGAGCGCGTGGCGGGGATCGCTGGTCATCGCGGCATCATTGCGAGGCCGATACGAGGCGGCAAGCCGGCAGCTCGGGCGTCAGATGACTACGAAATAATCTATTGACTATTTTTTGTGCTGTTTTCTGCTTCATCATCGGGCGCGGCGGCGCGCTCTTCCTCGTGGCGAGCGCCCGCAGCCGATGCTATGAGCAAAGAGACGGGGCGCCCGCCCCGGTTCCTCGCTTGCGTCGTCGAGCCGGGGCATGGCGATGGCGGGCGACCGGTCGCAGGGCCCGGCCGTCGTCCGGGCTCTTGATCACGCGCGCAGGAGGCCGGTCGTCGCATGAAGAAGATCGAGGCGATCATCAAGCCGTTCAAGCTCGACGAGGTGAAGGAGGCGCTCCAGGAGGTCGGCCTCCAGGGCATCACCGTGCTCGAGGCCAAGGGCTTCGGCCGGCAGAAGGGCCACACCGAGCTCTATCGCGGCGCCGAATACGTCGTCGACTTCCTGCCCAAGGTGAAGATCGAGATCGTGCTGGCCGACGAGATGGTCGACAGCGCCATCGAGGCGATCAAGAAGGCGGCCCAGACCGGGCGCATCGGCGATGGCAAGATTTTTGTATCGACGGTGGAGGGGGCGATCCGCATCCGCACCGGCGAGTCCGGCGCGGACGCGATCTAGGGCTGATTTCCCGACCCGAAATTTGCGCGCTGCGGGGGCATGAGCACCGCGGATCGAGTGATTGTTGAGACACTGCTTGCGAGAGGAAGACTAAGATGAAGAACGCCAAGGATGTCCTCAAGGCGATCAAGGACAACGACGTCAAATACGTCGACTTCCGCTTCACCGACCCGCGCGGCAAGTGGCAGCACGTGACGTTCGACATCACCATGATCGACGAGGACATCTTCGCCGAGGGCACGATGTTCGACGGCTCCTCGATCGCCGGCTGGAAGGCGATTAACGAGTCCGACATGCTGCTGATGCCGGACCCGACGACGGCCTGCATCGACCCGTTCTTCTCCGCCTCGACGATGGTCATCACCTGCGACGTGCTCGAGCCGGCGACCGGCGAGCCCTATGGCCGCGATCCGCGCGGCATGGCCAAGAAGGCCGAGGCCTATCTGAAGTCGACCGGCATCGGCGACACCATCTATGTCGGTCCCGAGGCCGAGTTCTTCGTCTTCGACGACGTCAAGATCGCCGCCGACCCGTACAATACCGGCTTCAAGCTCGACAATGTCGAGCTGCCGATCAACGGCATGACCGAATACGAGGGCGGCAATCTCGGCCACCGCATCGCCACCAAGGGCGGCTACTTCCCCGTCCCGCCGCAGGATTCGGCGCAGGACATGCGCGGCGAGATGCTGGCGGCCATGGCGGCGATGGGCGCCAAGGTCGAGAAGCACCACCACGAGGTCGCCTCGGCCCAGCACGAGCTCGGCCTGAAGTTCGACACCCTGACCCACATGGCCGACACCATGCAGGTCTATAAATACTGCATCCACAACGTCGCCCAGAGCTACGGCAAGACCGCGACCTTCATGCCGAAGCCGATCTATGGCGACAACGGCTCGGGCATGCACGTTCACCAGTCGATCTGGAAGGGTGGCAAGCCGACCATGGCCGGCAACAAATACGCCGACCTGTCGCAGGAGTGCCTCTGGTACATCGGCGGCATCATCAAGCACGCCAAGTCGCTGAACGCCTTCACCAACCCCTCGACCAACTCCTACAAGCGCCTCGTCCCGGGCTATGAGGCCCCGGTGCTGCTCGCCTATTCGGCGCGCAACCGCTCGGCCTCCTGCCGTATCCCGTGGACGACCTCGCCCAAGGCCAAGCGCGTCGAGGTCCGCTTCCCCGATCCGATGGCGAACCCCTATCTCGCCTTCGCCGCCATGCTGATGGCCGGCATCGACGGCATCGTGAACAAGATCGATCCGGGCCCGGCCATGGACAAGGACCTCTACGACCTGCCGCCGAAGGAGCTGAAGAAGATCCCGACGGTCTGCGGTTCGCTGCGCGAGGCGCTGGAGTCGCTCAAGAAGGACAACGCCTATCTCAAGGCCGGCGGCGTCTTCAACGACGACTTCATCGAGAGCTACATCGAACTCAAGATGCAGGACGTGGCGCGTTTCGAGATGACGCCGCACCCGGTCGAGTTCGCGATGTACTACTCCTATTGAGAACCAGTCCCGCCGAGCGCGACGCTCGGCGGGCAAACTTCCTCCCGACCGCGCGTTCCGCGGTCCACCTTCCGAACCGGGGCAGCGATGCCCCGGTTTTTTCGTGGCCGCAACGCCCTGGAGGCACGCTTACGCAAGCTTAGCAAAGCTGTGCGAGGGATGGGGGCCTGCCGCTCCTGCGAGATCGCCTGCCCATGACCGCCCCGTCCCGCCCGGCCGTCGTCCTGTTCGGCTCGTCGCGGCCCGTCACCTGCGCCGTGATGGATTATTCGCGGCGTCTCTGCGACGCGATCAACGCGATCCGCCCCGGCTACGCCGCCGTCGAGACGATCGAGCCCGAGCAACCGCGCGCCTTCGTCGGCGCGCTGATAGCGGCCCTGCGCAACGAACAGACCGTGCATTTCCAGTTGCCGATCGAAGGCTGGGGCAACGCGCTCCTGCCGGGCTCGGCGCTGATGGCGGCGCGGCTCGCGACGCGGCGGGGCCGGATCGTCGTCACCCTGCACGAATGGGCCTCGCTCAACCCGCTGCGCCATCTCTCGATGATCCCCGACATCCTGGCGACCGACGCCTTCGTCTTCGTCTCGCCGCAGCAGCGCGAGAGCTTCCTGACGACGCCGCTCGTCGGCTCCGCGAAGAAGCGGGCTGCGCCGGTCATCCCGATCGGCCCCAACATCATGCCGGCCCGCATCGATCCGGACGCCGTCGCGCGCGAGCGTCTGAGGACGCGCGGCGAGGGCCCGAACGCAGCCGATCTCGTCATCGGCTATTTCGGCGTGCTCTATGCCAGCAAGCGGCCCGACATGCTGCTGCGCGTGGTCAAGGTCCTGCACGAACGCGGGGTCAAGGCCCGCCTGCTGGTCTGCGGCGATTTCCTCTGGGACAAGCCGCAGGATCGCGCCGCCTTCCTCGCGCTGGCCGACGAGCTCGGCGTGCGCGACTGGCTCGATTTCCGTGGCCGGATCGACGATGAGGGCGAGCTGATGGCGGCGCTCTCCGCGGCGGACGTCTTCCTCCTGCCCTTCACCGACGGCATCAGCACGCGGCGCGGCAGCTTCCTCGCCGTCAGCCAGCTCGCGATTCCGCTGGTCTCGACGAAAGCCGAGCGTGCCGACGAATTCGACGGTGTGCCCGCCCTCAAGGCCAAGATCGACAGCCCGGCCACGGTGCTGTGCCCGATCGAGGCGACGCCGGACGTCTTCGCGGATGCGGTCGTGGCTGCGGCAGCGCGCCGGCAGAATGCCGTTGCGGTCGACCTCGCCGGGATCTGGACCGACGCGGCGCAGGCCCATCTCGGCTTCTACGACAGGCTCGCGACCCGCCCGGCCTCCTGAACCGCATCCGCGGCCGGGCGCGGCTTGCCCGCCGGTCGCAGCGCCAGCCAGAGTGCCAGCAGCCCGAGCGCGCCGACGCAGGCGAGCCCGGCCAGACCCTGCACCGAGACGCGCTCCATCGGATAGACGAGCGCCAGCGCCAGCGCCGCCAGCGCCGGCACGAGCGGCTGCCAGGACATGACGAACGGCACCGTCCCGAGCAGGACGAGACCCGGCAGCATCGCGGCGGCGGCTCCCATGGTGGCGCCGGCCAGCAGTATGCTTCCGCCCGGTCCGAACGACACGAGCGCGAGCCCGGCCGCGGCATTCAGGAAGACGCAATCGACCACGGCGAGCGCCAGGATCACCGGCAGACGCCGGCGCAGATGAGCCGGCGTCGGCAGCATCGTCTGGATCAGCGCGCGGAAGGCGGCGATCGCGATCACGAAGGGCGCGGCGGCGAGGAAGCCCGGCCTGATCTCGCTCTTGACCACGAGGAGGGCCGCCGGCGCCAGCACGGCGATCAGCCCGGCCGCCGTGACCAGCGTGAAGCAGAGCAGCAGCGCGTAATAGCGGCCGAGCGCCATCCGGAATGCCCCGGCTTGGGAGGCATCGTCATGGAGCGCGACGATTCGCGGATAGAACGTCCCCTGCACCGCCTGCACGACCATGATGAAGGGCCGCTGCAGCAGGTCAATCGCGAGCAGCGCCCCGGCCGCGCCCGACGCGCCGAGGACGGCGGTCACGATCGCCTTCAGCCCGATCGGCGCCAGCAGCGAGACGACGGAGGCGCCGGCCGAGGCGCTGCCATAGACCAGATGCTTGCGTACGAGCCCGAGGTCCGGCCGTTCGATCGGCCCGCCGGTGCCGCCGTGCAGGACGAGGATGGTACCATAGCCGAGATACCCGACGGCCAGCCCGAGCAGCGCGTCGCGGACGCCCTCGCCGGCGAGCGCGCCGATAAGCGTCGTCGCGGTCAGGATCGTCGCGCGCAGGCTCTGCAGCCAGGAGAAGGCGCGGAAGGCGTTGCGGAAGCGCAGCATCGAGAGATGCAGGTCGGTGCTGCCCTGGAGGATCGCGACCAGCGTGCCGAGCGCGGCGATCTGAGCGGGCAATCCGAGCGCCGCCGCGGCCGCGCCGACGACGAGGCAGGCGAGCGCGCTGACGGCGCAGCCGAACCGCATCGCCCGGCGCTCGGCCGCCTCGCTTTCGGCGCTCGGGCCCGGATAGAAGCGGCTGCAGGCGAAGCGCACCCACTCGAAGGCGGCGATCGCGGCGAACTGGCTGATCGCGACGAAGAAGGAATAGAGCGTGAAATCGGCTGCCGGCAGCAGCTGCGAGACCGCGATGACGAGGCCGAGCGCCATCGCGGCCTGATAGAAATACGCGCCTATCGCCAGCAGTTGCGCCATCTCAGCCTGTCCAACCGCCCGGGCCGGCCGAAGCCCGTCCGAATGGGCGATCCGGCTCCGAGTCGGGCCCGGAGCTTGCGAAACTAGGCCGCAAAGGTTGATTTTCCGCTAGGGCAGTGGCGACAACTCGGCGCAGGGCCGATCGATCTCAGGGCGGTCAGCGCAAGGTGACGAGCGCGATGGCTGCGATCGTGGCCAGCACCGATAGGGCCAGCAGCTTCAGCGGCAACTGCACGCCGGTTGCCGGGATGATCGGCAGCCGCAGCCCGATCTCCTCGTAACCGAACGCCTCGCCGGCGAGGCGCGCCCTGCGCTCCAGCCCTGCGATCCCGACGCTACGACCCGACTGACGCATAATCACGATAAGCCCCCCTACCCTGATCTTATCGCCTCGTGCCGGCGTGGAAAGCCGTGCGAGACATGGCTGATAGTATGATCCCGCCGCCGTTAACGCCGGCTGAATGCGGCGGGTTCCGTCGGCTGTGGCAGGGCGCGATGACGGCCGGATGACGGCGGCGGGCCACGATCCGGGCAGACGGGTTGTCCCCGGCGGATTTCGCCTGTAGCCGTGCCGGCCCTGCACGGCGCGGGCCGCGTCGCGCTATGATGGGCAGTTGCGAATCAGACGGGAACGATCACGACGATGGCCGATGACGGCGATCTTTTCGGCGCGGAGCCGGAACGGCGGCAGCCGGCGCCGCCGAAGCCGGAAGCGCGCGCGCCTGCGCCTGCCGCCAAACCCGTTGCCGCGCCGCGCAACGGCACCCTGTCGGAAGCCGGCTACGACGCGTCCGCGATCGAGGTGCTCGAAGGCCTGGAGCCGGTGCGGCGCCGGCCGGGCATGTATATCGGCGGCACCGACGAACGCGCCTTGCACCACCTCTTCGCCGAGGTGATCGACAACGCCATGGACGAGGCCGTCGCCGGCCATGCGAGCTTCATCGACGTCGAGCTGTTCGAGGACGGCTCGCTCGCCGTCACCGACAATGGCCGCGGCATCCCGGTCGATCCGCATCCGAAATTCCCCGGCAAGTCGGCGCTCGAAGTCATCATGACGACGCTGCATGCCGGCGGGAAGTTCGACTCCAAGGCCTACGAGACCTCGGGTGGCCTGCATGGCGTCGGCGTTTCGGTCGTCAACGCGCTCTCGGACGTGCTGGAGGTCGAGGTCGCGCGCGGCCAGACGCTCTACCGCCAGAGCTTTTCGCGCGGCCTGCCGCAGGGCCCGCTGGAGACCGTCGGGCGCGTCGCCAACCGGCGCGGCACGCGTGTGCGCTTCCATCCCGACGCGCAGATTTTCGGCGAGGGCGCGCATTTCATCCCGGCCCGCCTGTTCCGGATGGCGCGCTCCAAGGCCTATCTCTTCGGCGGCGTCGAGATCAGGTGGCGCTGCCCGCCCGCGCTTCTGAAGCCGGAAGGTGACGTCGCGGCGGAAGCCGTGTTCAAGTTCCCGGGGGGCTTGCGCGACTATCTCGCCCGCGAGATCGAGGGCAAGGACCTCGTCGCCGAGCCGATCTTCTCCGGCAAGATCAGCCGCGAGGGCAGCCACGGCTCGCTCGAATGGGCGATCGCCTGGCTCGCCACCGGCGAGGACGGCTTCGCCTCGTCCTATTGCAACACGATCCCGACGCCGGAAGGCGGCACCCATGAGCAGGGCCTGCGCGTCGCCCTGTTGCGCGGCCTGCGCGACCATGCCGAGCGCATCGGCCAGTCGAAGCGGATGGCGCAGGTGACCTCCGACGACGTCATGGCGACCTGCGCGGCGATGCTCTCGGTCTTCATCCGCGAGCCGGAATTCCAGGGCCAGACCAAGGACAAGCTGGCGACGCTGGAGGCCGCCCGCATCGTCGAGAACGCGGTGCGCGACGCCTTCGACCACTGGCTCGCCGCCGCGCCGCAGCAGGCGCTGCGCCTGCTCGACTGGTCGGTCGACCGGGCCGAGGAGCGCCTGCGCCGCAGGCTCGAAAAGGAGGTCTCGCGCAAGACCGCGACGCGAAAACTGCGCCTGCCCGGCAAGCTCGCCGATTGCAGCAATGCCGGCGCCGCCGGCTCCGAGATCTTCATCGTCGAGGGCGATTCGGCCGGCGGCTCGGCCAAGCAGGCCCGCAACCGCGCCAACCAGGCCATCCTGCCGCTGCGCGGAAAAATCCTCAACGTCGCCAATGCGACGCGCGAGAAGCTCAACGCCAACCAGCAGCTCGCCGACCTGATCTTGGCGCTCGGCTGCGGCATCGGCAGCCAGTTCCGCGAGGACGATCTGCGCTACGAGAAGGTCATCGTGATGACCGACGCCGATGTCGACGGCGCCCATATCGCCTCGCTGCTGGTGACCTTCTTCTGGCGCCAGATGCCGCGCCTGATCGAGAAGGGCCATCTCTATCTGTCGGTGCCGCCGCTCTACCGGCTGCGCCATGGCGCCAAGAGCGTCTATGCCCGCGACGACGCTCACAAGGACGAGCTGATCGCGACCGTGTTCAAAGGCAAGAAGCCGGAGATCGGCCGCTTCAAGGGCCTCGGCGAGATGATGCCGGCCGAGCTCAAGGAGACCACCATGGACCCGAGCAAGCGCATGCTGCTCAAGGTCATGGTCGATCACGAGGCCCGCGACGAAACCTCCGACACGGTCGAGCGGTTGATGGGCAACAAGCCCGAGGCCCGCTTCCTGTTCATCCAGGAACGGGCGGCCTTCGCCGGCGAGCTGATCGATCTGTGAGGCGCCGCCTGTCGCGGCCGCAGGATCACCACCCCGGCGGTTTTGCCGGCCTCGCCGGCATCGCCGCCGGGCTGCCTTCCCGGCCCGTTCCCGGCATCGTGCCGGCATGCGACACGAACAGCCCGACCGCGCCGATGATGCCGACCAGCCCTGCCGCCTTCCCCCGTCGCAGTCGCCTTGGTCGCTGATCGCATGGGGCAGTCTCCTCCCGCTGCATCTCGACGCGACGGCGGCCTGGCGGACCCGGGATGGGACGACATCGCCATCTTCCACGCCGTCGCCGGCGCCGGGTCGCTGGCCGTGGCGTCGACGAGGCTCGACCTGAGCGAGACCACCGTCGCGCGGCGCCTCAAGACCTTCGAGCGCCGGCTCGGCATCGCGCTGTTCCATCGCATGGCGAACCGGCTGGTCCCGACCGACGCCGGCGAGGCGCTGGCTGCGGGGGCGCGGATGATCGCGGCAGCGGTCGAGCGCTTCGCGAGCCGGGCCCGCGCCGCCGCGGCAAGCGAGACCGCGCCAGTCAGGATCACGGCGACGACCTCGATCAGCCTGTTCCTGACCATGCATGCGACGACGGTCTCGGCTGCGGCCGGCGGCGTCGAGATCGTCATCATCAGCACGCGCGACCGGCTCGACCTCGCCCGTGGCGACGCCGACATCGCGGTCAGGATGACGCGGATGCCGCAGGAGCCCGGCTATTTCGGGCAGAGGATCGGGCGGCTCGTGCAGGCGCTCTATGTCCGCCGCGATGTCGATCCGCAGACCGCGCCGATCATCTCGGTCGCCCGCGAAACCTCGTCGCGCATCGACGACCATATTCTCGCCTATGCCGCCGGCCGGCCGATCGCCGCCCGCGTCGGCGATTCGGCGGCGCGCTACGAGAGCATCCGCTCCGCCGGTGCCCTGTCGATGGCGCCCTGTTTCATGGCCGACGCCGACGAGACTCTGATCCGCCTGCAGCCGCCGCCGGAGCGCACCGCCGACGAGATCTTCCTGGTGACGCACGACGTCTCGCGGCGCCGGCCGGCGGTGATCGCCGTGCTCGCGGCGCTGCGTTCCGTCTTCGCGGCCAACCGGGCGAGGCTCGAGGGTCGATCGGCGGCGTACCAGGCAACGCTTCGCTAACCATCCTTTTACGGCTGCGGGCGCATGATCTGCCCATGGGTCGCCCGGCGCGGCCTCTTGGTGGAGCGCCCGATGCGGCTGATCGAACTGTTCTGGAAGAACGAGCGCGGCACCATGGTCGCCGACATCGCCAAGGCCGGCGCGGCGATCGCCTTCCTCTCGGTCATCGCCGTGAACTTCGTCTCGACACAGACGGCCAAGCTCGACACCGACGGCATGTCGCAGATCGCCTCGGCCGCCTCGAAGGGCAAGCCGGTCGATCCGCTCGTCACCGGATCGCTGCAGAAGCGGGCGAGCGAGACCAGGCTCGACCCCTGCGTCGTGCCACGCTGACCGGGTTTCGCAAACAGCCTCTGGCTAAGACCGCGAAGTTGCGGCACTCTTTGCGCTCCTGCTGAAACGAGACCGGGAGGCCGTCCCATGCCGCTTCACGTCTGCAACGGCGCGACGCTCGCCTGCTCGATGGGCCTGGCGCCGAGCACCATGGTCGTGACCCCTGTCAACCGCACCATGACCAGCAGCCAGCCGGCCGCGACGATCATGGACAATGTCCCGATGGTGAACATCATGCCGTTCGGCATGTGCAACACGCCGACCAACCCGGCCGTGGCGACCGCCACCACCGCCGCATCGGGCGTGCTGACGCCGATGCCCTGCGTGCCGGTGACGCCGGCACCATGGGTGACTGGCGTCCCGACCGTCCAGCTCAGCAATATCCCGGCCCTCGACAACACCCACACCCTGATGTGCACCTGGTTGGGGGTAATCACGGTCACCAACCCGGGACAGGCGACCGAAGAGATCCCGTAGGATCCGCCGCTATCCGAGCCAGGCGAGAAGCTCCGCCGTCACCGCCTCCGGCTCTTCCAGAGTCGAGAGATGGCCGCAGCCCGGCAGGACAATGAGCTTCGCCTTCGGCCCGATCCCGTCTGCGATCTCCCGGGCATCGGCCGACGGCGTGATGATGTCCTCCTCGCCGACCAGCACCAGTGTCGGCACCGCGATCGCCGAAAGCCCCGGCCGCGAATCCGGCCGCGCCATGATCGCCTTCTGCTGGCGCACGAAGCCGGCCGCGCCGATCTCGTCGGCCATGGCCCGCACCGCAAGCCTCAGCGGCTCGTCGGTCAGGCGCGCCGGCGCCACCAGCCGCTGCCAGAGCAGCGTCGTGACGTTGTCGTAGGCGCCCTTTTCCGCCAGCGCGATCATCTGCTCGCGCATCGCGTTGGTCTCTTCGGTCGGCGGCTTGGCGCTGGTGTCGAGCAGCGCGAGCCGCGTCACCCGCTCGGGCGCGCGCCGCATCACCTCGAAGGCGATGTAGCCGCCCATCGAGAGGCCGCACAGGGCGAAACGTGGCGGCGCCGCCGCCAGCAGCCGTCCGGCGATCGCGGCAAAGGTCTCGTCGCGGGCATGGTCGGCCACCAGGATCGGACGGCCTCCGGCGGCCAGCGCCGGCCATTGCGGCGCATAGAGCGCAGCCGAGCAGCTCAGCCCGGGAACGAGAACAAGGGGTTCGGTCATGATGCGATCTCGTCCATCGGGCCTAGTTTGTTGACTTACACGCACTTTTTCTGCATTGCACAGCGGTCCGAAGGCGCGCTGCAACAGACGTCGCGCCATCGTCGCGGTCGATAGGTCATCCCGCCACGATTCACCGACCCTTGAAGAAGCGCCACACGCAATGTCCTTTGCCGAACTCGGCCTGAGCGAGAAGGTTCTGACCGCGGTCACGAACGCAGGCTACACCACGCCGACCCCGATCCAGTCGCAGGCCATCCCCCACGTCCTTGCCCGCAAGGACGTCCTCGGCATCGCCCAGACCGGCACGGGCAAGACCGCGGCCTTCACCCTGCCGATGCTGACGATCCTCGAGACCGGGCGCGCCCGGGCGAGGATGCCGCGCACCCTGATCCTCGAGCCGACGCGCGAACTCGCCGCCCAGGTCGAGGAGAACTTCACCCGCTACGGCGTCAACCAGAAGCTGTCCGTGGCGCTGCTCATCGGCGGCGTCTCCTTCGGCGACCAGGACGCCAAGATCACGCGGGGCGTCGACGTGCTGATCGCGACGCCCGGCCGCCTGCTCGACCATGTCGAGCGCGGCAAGCTGCTGCTCACCGGCGTCGAGCTCCTGGTCATCGACGAGGCCGACCGCATGCTCGACATGGGCTTCATCCCCGACATCGAGCGGGTCTGCAAGCTCGTCCCGTTCACCCGGCAGACACTGTTCTTCACCGCGACGATGCCGCCCGAGATCACCCGGATCAGCGAGCAGTTCCTGCACAATCCGGTCCGCGTCGAGGTCTCGCGCCCGGCGACGGCGGCGGCGACCATCACCCAGCGCCTGATCGCCTCCAATGCCCAGGATTTCGAGAAGCGCGACACCCTGCGCAAGCTGATCAACGAGGCCCGCGATCTGCAGAACGCGATCGTCTTCTGCAACCGCAAGCGCGATGTAGCAACGCTGCACAAATCCCTGCAGAAGCATGGTTTTCCTGCCGTCGCCCTGCATGGCGACATGGACCAGTACGCCCGCATGGCGGCGCTCGAATCCTTCCGCACCGGCGAGAACCCGATCCTCGTCGCCAGCGACGTCGCCGCCCGCGGTCTCGACATCCCGGCTGTCAGCCACGTTTTCAACTTCGACGTACCGACCCATGCCGAGGACTATGTCCACCGCATTGGCCGCACCGGTCGCGCCGGCCGCGAGGGCGCATCCTTCACCATCGTGACGCGCCATGACGAGAAGCTCGTCGCCGCGATCGAGAAGCTGACCGGCCAGGCCATCGCCTGGGAGGGCGGCGGCATCGACACGCTGCCGCCGGGCGCGCCGCGCGAGGAGCGCCATGGCCGCGGTGGACGCGGCGAGGATCGCCGCGGCGGGCGCGGCGGCGAGCGCGGTCGCGGCCGGCCCGACCGTGGCCCCCGCCCGGAACCCGAGACGCCGACGCGCGCCGTCAAGGTCGAGCGCTCGGCTCCCGACGACGAGGCCGCGCCGCGCCGGCGCCGCTCCGAAGGCGACGGCCCGACCCGGACCAAGATCCGCGGCGAGGCTCCCGCCCAGCCCGCCGCGCCCGAGCGCAGCGCCGAGCCGCATGCCGCGAGAGCGCCGAGCCGGCAGCCCGAGAACCGTTCCGAACGCCGGCCCGAGCCGCGCCGCCGCGACGAGGATGACGGGCCGAAGGTCAAGGGACTCGGCGACCACGTCCCCGCCTTCCTGATGCGCCCGGTTCGCGCGAACTGACGTTACGCCATCAACCCGAAATTAACTTGCGTTGCGGCAGTCTGGCTCTGCGAAAGCTGCGCAGGCGGCGATCGTGAACGGGCGCAGGCCGCCGTTGTGACGGACAGGATGTCCCGCTTCGATGTCAATCGAAGCTGCCATGGCCGAAAGCCGTGCAGCGTCACGTCCGGATTCCGTCGCCATGCGCGAGCCTGCCGAACTCTCCGCCCACACCTGCGACATCGCTGATCGCGTCGTCGCGGCGATGCGCGAACACGGCTCGCCCGGCTATCCCCGCGCCTTCGAGGTCTGGTACGCCCATCTCAGCGGCGAGATGCCCGCCGTCAGCATGGCGATGGACGCGATCATCGCTGGCAGCGACGGCAAGGTCGGCGTCGCCGACATCGACACGCTCTACGAACGCTTCATCGGCACGGACCGTCTCGCCAAGCAGGCCGAGCGCACCAGCCTGCAGGTGCTGGGCGAGATCGACGGCGTCATGGCGCTGCTCGACAAGGCGCTCGATTCGAGCGAGCGCTACCATGGCCGCCTGGCCGCGATGTCGGAGGACGTGCCGCCCCCGGCCGACCGGCAGAAGCTGCGCGAATGGGTCGAGGCGCTGGTGATGTCGACCCGCGAGGAGGTCACCCGGAAGACCCAGCTCGAAACGCAGCTCAAGGATTCCTCGAACGAGATCCGCAATCTGCGCGAGGCCCTGGAGACGACGCGCGCCGAGGCGCTGACCGACCCCCTCACCGGCCTCGCCAACCGCCGTCATTTCGAGGAGATGCTGCAGAAATCGATCGACCAGGCGACGCTCCGGCGCGAACCCTTCGCGCTGGTCATGGCCGACATCGACTTCTTCAAGAAGTTCAACGACGCCCATGGCCACCTCACCGGCGACCAGGTGCTCAGGCTCGTCGCCCGCACCATGAAGGACAAGTTCAAGGACAAGGCGGTGATCACCCGCTTCGGCGGCGAGGAGTTCGCGATCATCCTGCCGGAATCGGACATCGTCGCCGGCAAGTTCGGCGCCGAGACGGTGCGTCAGGCGCTGCTGACCCGCGAGTTGATCAAGCGCTCGACCAACGAGAATCTCGGCCGCATCACCATCTCGCTCGGCGTTGCCGGCTATCGCCGCGGCGACACGGCGGGTTCGCTCGTCGAGCGTGCCGACCAGGCCCTGATGCAGGCCAAGCGCGACGGCCGCAACCGCACCGTCACCGAGGACGCGCTCGAGGCACTGAGCCACGTCGCGTGAGCGGTTTCGCCTGCGCCTTGCGCCGGGCCGCCGCACGGGCGAGTGCCGTCCACCGTTTCAGGACGTCGACATCGTCGAAGGCCTCCTCCGGCAGCGTCCAATAGCCGAGCGAGGTCGGCTTGCCCTTGCGGTTAGGTGAAGGGCCTGCTGCCGGCGGCGACGAACAGGGCCTGCTCCTCGGAGCCGGCCTTCAGATAGAGTTCGCCATCGGCGACGAGAGCGAACATCAGTTCGCCGTCGAAGACGCCGAGGCCGCCGAACATCCGCTTGAGCCGGACCGGCACGACGCCGTCGAACAGATCCTCGATCGCCTCGGCGTCCAAGCAGGCCTCAATGCGCCGCGAGCGCGCCTTCGCTCTGCGGCTTGATCTCGACCGATTCGCCGCAGCCGCAGGCCGAGACCTGGTTCGGGTTGTTGAAGACGAAGGTCGAGGAGAAGCGGTCGGTCCTGAAGTCGAGCTCGGTACCGAGCAGGAACAGCACCGCTTTGGCGTCGACGATCACGGTGGCGTCCTTGTCGGTCACGACCTCGTCGCCCTTGGCGGCCTCGCGCGCGATCTCGAAGGTATACTCCATCCCGGCGCAGCCGCCTTTCTTGACGCCGACGCGCAGACCCAGCGCCGGTGCGGCGGCATCGTCGCGCGCCGATTGCGCCATGATCTCGCGGATGCGCGTGGCGGCGGCGTCGGTCAGCGACACCACCTTCAGTCCCGGAATCGAAAACATCCTCGAATCTCCCGATCGGGTTCAAGGCCCGACGAAGCCAGAGTGCATGTCGAGATATAAGGATTGATGAGCGCAGCGTCGAGATGCCGGCCAAGTTTGCCGCGCACGCATGCGACGCATTGCAACTCGGCGGCCGTCATGCACTGTGGCCGCCCCCGCCAGCCGATCGAAGACGCCGATGACCTACCGCACCCATACGCCCGAGGCGCTCCGCGCCCTCGTCAACGCCATGGTCACCGCCGCCGGCTGGTCGGCCGCCGAAGCCCGCGAGACCGCAGACCATCTCGTCCTCGCCAATCTCAGCGGTCACGACAGCCACGGCGTCGGCATGATCCCGCTCTATTTCAACGCGCTCGCCGACGGCAACCTGAAGCCGACCTCGCGCCCCTCGACCCGTCTCGACGCCGCTCCCTTCCTGATCGTCGACGGCCATGTCTCGCTCGGCCAGCCAGCGGCGCGCAACGCCGTGGAACAGGCCTGCGCAATGGCGAAGGCTGGCGGCGTCGCCATCCTCAACCTGCTCGATGCCCATCACATCGGCCGGATCGGCCACTATGCCGAGGCCGCCGCGGCCCATGGCTTGATCGCGCTGTTCTGGGTCAATGTCGCCGGCCGCCCGCCGATCGTCGCGCCCTTCGCGGCGAAGGAAGCGCGCTTCGGCACCAACCCGCACGCGATCGGCATCCCCGTGCCGGACGGCGACCCGATCATCCTCGATTTCGCCACCAGCCGCATGGCCCATGGCAAGGCCCGCGTCGCCTTCAACAAGGGCGTGCCCGTGCCCGAGGGCTACATCATCGACGGCGACGGCCAGCCGACGACCGAGCCGCGCCACGTCTTCCAGCACGGCATCGGGGACAACGAGACGCTGGGCGCGCTCCTGCCCTTCGGCGACCACAAGGGCGCCGGCCTCTCGCTGATCGCCGAGCTGCTCTCGGCCGGGCTGATGGGCGCCGCCCGCATCGACGAGAAGCCGCAGAAGAGCTGGATCATCAACTCGCTCTTCGGTGTGATCCTCGACCCGGCCCGGCTCGAACCGGACGCCGGCCTGCGCAAAAGCCGCATCGAAAGCTACCTCGCCTTCGTCCGCGCCGCAAAGCCGCAGGACGAGGCCGAGCCGGTGCTGGCGCCGGGCGACAAGGAACGCGCCATGCGGATCGAACGCGCCCGCGACGGCATCCCGCTCGACGACGAGACCTGGGGCCAGATCAAGGCGGCCGCCGCCCGCTTCGGCATCGACGCCGAGAGCTTTTGACGGCCCGCCCGTGACCCTCGACGACTACGACGCCTTCTGCGCCACGCTGCCTGCGACCCACCACGTCGTGCAATGGGGCGGCGCCCATGTCTGGAAGGTCGGCGGCGCGACGGGCAAGGTCTTCGCGATCGCGCGCGGCGACGAAGGGCCCGACATCGCCGTCACCTTCAAATGCTCCTGGGCGAGCTACGACATCCTGAAGGAGCAGCCCGGTCTCAGGCCCGCGCCGTATCTCGCCTCGCGCGGCATGAGCTGGATCCAGCGCGTCAGCAACGAGAGCATGCCGGACGACGCGTTGCGCGACTATCTGCGCGAGAGCCACCGGCTGATGGCGCTGACATTGACGAAGCGGGCGCGGGCCGAGCTCGGGCTGACCGTCTGACGTCAGAGCAGCGCCTCGCCGCGGAACACCGGCACGCAGGAGCCGCCGACCGTGGCCCGGATGCCGTCGGGCGTGCGCCAGGCCTTGAGCTTGAGCAGGCTCGGCCGGCCCATCTCGACGCCTTGCGTCAGCGTGAACTCCGCCGTCTCGCCGCCATCAAGCGAGAGCAGGAGCGCGGCCGTGGTGGCGCTGGCGCTGCCGGTCGCCGGGTCTTCCCAGGTTCCGCTGATCGGCGCGAACATGCGGGCGCGGATGCTCGCGCCCTCCCGGGCATAGACGAACAGCGAGAGCCGGCCCTCCAGCGCCGGCGTCGCATCGCGCAGGCGCCGGAAGGCGGCGATGTCCGGCGTCGCCCGCGACAGCGCCTCCCCCGTCACCTCCGCCAGCACGAAATGCACGCCGACCGAGGCGCGGATCGGCCGATGGTTGGCGACGACGATGTCGGCTGGCTCCAGGCCGGCACAGGCCGCGATCCCGTCGACCGGCAGCTCGACGCCGGTCGAGAGCGGTTGTGGCGCCGAGATGGTCGCGCCCGTCACCTCGTCGCCGTCATGGGCGACCCGGACCTCGACCAGCCCGGCGATCTCCTCGAAGCGCAGCACGCCGTCCTTGTCGAGGCCGTGGCGCGCCAGCACGAAAGCGGTGCCGACATTGGGATGGCCGGCGAAGGGCATCTCGTGGCTGCGGGTGAAGATGCGCACGCGCGCCGTGTTTGCCGGATCGGCCGGGGGCAGCACGAAGGTCGTCTCGGAATAGTTCATCTCGGCGGCGAGCGACTGCATCTCGGCGTCGGAGAGCCCGCGCGCATCGGTGAAAACGGCGAGCTGGTTGCCGCCGAAGCGATCCTCGGTAAAGACGTCGACGGTCTCGAAGGCGAATTTGCGCATGGCAGGCTCCGGCTGGCGCAGCGGCGCCCTGCCGGAGACGATGCCATTCTTCGCCGCGCTGCGATAATGAAGCTCGCAAATGCGATCGATCACGCGCCGCGATCGGCTGCAGCCGTCACAGCAGGAAGTGGAGGCCGAAACCGAAGATCACGAAGCCGGCCGCGATCACCTGCGCGATGAAGAGCGGCTTCAACCGTGCGGTCTGCTCGGCGCGGAAACCGGCGCGCTCGGCCCGGGACATGCCCTGTCGCGCCCTCGCCTGTTCCGCCAGCATCGTCGGGTCGCTGGTCGTCGGTCCGTCGCGTTCGAGATCCATCCGCACCGCGATGAAGCCGATGACGAGGCCGAGCACGCCGAGCCCGAAGAAACCGACCAGCCGCAGCGCGCCATAGACCACGCCGATCGCCAGTGCCGCCAGCACCGGGAAGGCGATGTAGTCCCATTTCGTGAAGCGCATGCGGCGATGATGCGCGAGGTCGGAGAGCCCGTCCAGCCTCACCACATGTCGAGCGCGACCCTGGCCTCGTCGGACATGCGCGACTGGTCCCAGGGCGGGTCGAAGGTCATCGTCACCTGCACGCCAGAGACGCCCTGCACCGCGCCGACCGCGTTCTCGACCCAGCCCGGCATCTCGCCGGCGACGGGGCAGCCCGGCGCGGTCAGCGTCATGTCGATCGCGACCATGCGGTCGTCGGCGATGTCGACGCGATAGATCAGGCCGAGCTCGTAGATGTCGGAGGGGATTTCGGGATCGTAGACCGTCTTCAGCGCGGCGATGATGTCGTCGGTGAGACGGTCGATCTCCTCCGGAGGCAGGGCCGAACCCGCGCCCATGGTCGGCGCGTTCGGCTTGAGTTCGTCGGTGGCGGCGTCGGTCATCGCAACAATCCGGGTCAGGCGAAAAGGCTCTCGGCCTTCTGCAAAGCGTCCACGAGCTTATCGACTTCTTCCAGAGTATTATAGAGCCCGAAGGAAGCGCGGCAGGTCGACGTCACCCCATATCGGGCGAGCAGCGGCATGGCGCAATGGGTGCCGGCCCGGACCGCGACGCCGGCACGGTCGATCACCGTCGCGACGTCATGGGCATGCGCGCCCTTCATCTCGAAAGCGACGATCGCGCCCTTGTCGCGCGCCTTGCCGAAGATGCGGATCGAGTTCATCTCGCCGAGCCGCTGCATGGCGTAGGCGTTGAGCCGCGCCTCGTGCGCCGCGATGTTCTCGCGACCGAGCGCCATCATGTAGTCGAGCGCGGCGCCCAGGCCCACCGCCTCGACGATCGCCGGCGTGCCGGCCTCGAAGCGATGCGGCGCCTCGTTGTAGGTCACCGTGTCCTCGCTGACCGTGACGATCATCTCGCCGCCGCCCTCATAGGGCGGCAATTTGTCGAGCCACTCCCTCTTCCCCCAGAGGACGCCGGAGCCGGTCGGCCCATAGGTCTTGTGGCCGGTGAAGGCGTAGAAATCGCAGCCCAGCGCCTGCACGTCGACCGGCAGATGGACCGCGCCCTGGCTGCCGTCGACGACGAGCGGGATGCCGCGTCCATTGAGGATCGCCGCGACCTCGGCGATCGGCACGATCGTGCCGACGGCGTTCGACATATGCGTCAGCGCCACCACCTTGGTGCGCGGCGTGATCAGCGTCTCGAACTCCTCGATCAGGAAATTGCCGTCCTCGTCGACCGGCGCCCATTTGATCACGGCACCATGGCGCTCGCGCCAGTAGTGCCAGGGCACGATGTTAGAGTGGTGTTCCAGGATCGAGAGGATGATCTCGTCGCCCTCCCCGATCTGGAGATGGCGCCCGAGCGAGGAGGCCACCGCGTTCAGCGAGCCGGTCGAGGAGCGCGTGAAGACGATCTCCTCCAGATGCGCCGCGTTGAGGAAGCGCCGGGCGCTCTCGCGGGCCGCCTCATAGGCCTCGGTCGAGGCGTTGGCGAGGTAGTGCAGGCCGCGATGGACATTGGCGTAGTCCTCGCGCATCAGCTTCGTCATCGCCTCGATCACCACCTCCGGCTTTTGGGCCGAGGCGGCATTGTCGAGATAGACCAGGGGCTTGCCGTAGACTTCTCGTCCGAGGATCGTGAAATCCTTGCGGATCGCCTCGACATCGTAGGGTTTGACGATCGCGTTCATGGCTTCAGGCCCTGCCGGTGGGAACGGGCGCCCGGTCGGCGACGAGTTCGCCGCCATGGCCCCAATCCTCGCGCTCGATCTCCTGGATCACGATATGGGTGTTCTGCGGGTTCTTGCCGAGCACTCGGACCAGTGTCTGCGTGAACTCCTTGACGATCTCGGCCTTCTGCGCCCGCGTCGCGCCCTTGGTGATCTGGAGGTTGATATAGGGCATCAGGCCTCTCCGGTGCCGATCTCGAGCTTGCGCTCGCCGAGCCAGCCCTCGATTTCGGACATGATCCAACCGCGCAGCGCCTCGTCCGCGACGAACTCGACCGCCTCGCCGGCGAACGCCTGCAGCACCAGCGCCTCGGCCTGCGGCCGCGGCAGGCCGCGCGCCATCAGGTAGAAGAGCTGCTCGCCGTCGATCTGCGCCACCGTCGCACCATGGCCGCAAACCACGTCGTCGGCGAAGATTTCGAGCTCGGGCTTGTTGAACATCGTCGCGCCGTCGTTGAGCAGCAGCGTGTTGCTCTTCATGCCGCCATCGGTCTTCTGCGCGTGCGGGCGCACGATGACTTTGCCCTGGAAGACGCCGGTGCCCTCGCCGCCGATGATGTTCTTGTAGAGCTCGCGGCTGACCCCATGCGGCACGGCATGGTCGACGACCAGCGTCACGTCGGAATGCTCCTGCCCGCCGAGCAGGTTGACACCACGCAGCCCCATCTCGGTATGCTCGCCGGCATATTTCACGAAATGCTGCTGGCGCAGCGTGCCGGCGTGGCAGACCAGCGCGAAGCTGTCGAACTTCGCCTGCCCGCCGATCGTCGCGAGCAGGCTCGCCACATGCACGGTCTCGGGGTTGTGGCGCGTCACCAGCCTAACGTGCTGGACCTCGCTCTCGTCACCCGTGCAGAAGACGATCGCGCCGTTGATCTGTGCCGCCTTCGGCCCGACGCTTTCGCTGACCTCGATGATCGTCGCCTTGGCGGCCGCCCCGACCGTCACGACCGAGCGGTGGAAGATCGCGCTCTCGGCCTCGCCCGAGGCGAGCGAGACGATGACGACCGGTTGGTCGAGTTCGACGCCCTCGGTGATCTCGACGAAGACGCCGTCGCGCATCAGCGCGGTGTTCAGCATCAGGCCGGTGTCATTCTCGGCGATGCCGGGGCCGGCGAGCAGCCCGGTCAGGTCGTCGCGCGTCGCGACCAGCGCCTCGCTCAGCGGCTGGATCGAGACGCCATCGGGCAGGCCTTCCAGCGTCGAGAGATCGGCGACGAAAGCGCCGTCGACCAGCACGAGCCGGATGCCGTCGAGCGCGAGTGCGTCGAGCCGCGCGGCGATCTCGGGCGTGATCGCGGGTGAACCGGCCAGCGGCTTGGCCTCGCGCAGCAGGCTGCGCAGATCGGTATAGCGCCAGGATTCGAGCCGGCGATGCGGCAGGCCTTTGGCCTCGAAGCCGGCGAAAGCGTCCTCGCGCAGCTTGCGCACGGCCGGCCCGCCCGGCAGCTCGGCCTTGGCGGCGGCGAACTGCGCGCTTAGCACCTGCTCGGCCGCCGTCTTCAGGGGGGTGACGATCGACATCAGGCGGCGTCCGCGTAAGCGGCGTAGCCGCTCTTTTCGAGTTCCAGCGCCAGCTCCTTGCCGCCTGTCTTCACGATCCTGCCCTTCGACATGACGTGCACCGTGTCGGGCACGATATGGTCGAGCAGGCGTTGATAGTGCGTGATCACGAGGAAGCCGCGCTTGGGATCGCGCAGCGCGTTGACGCCCTCGGCGACAATGCGCAGCGCGTCGATGTCGAGACCGGAATCGGTCTCGTCGAGGATGCACATCGAGGGCGACAGCAGCGCCATCTGCAGGATTTCCATGCGCTTCTTCTCGCCGCCGGAGAAGCCGACATTGAGCGGCCGGCGCAGCATGTCCTTGGCGATGCCGAGCTTGTCGGCCGCCCCGTTCACCGCCCTGATGAAGTCGGGCGTCAGCAGCTCGGCCTCGCCGCGCGTACGCCGCTGCGCGTTCATCGCGGCCTTCAGGAAGGTCATGGTGGCGACGCCGGGGATCTCCAGCGGGTACTGGAAGGCGAGGAAGATGCCGGCGGCAGCCCGCGCATCGGCCTCCATCTCCAGCACATTCTCGCCGTCGAGCAGGATCTCGCCGTCGAGAACCTCATAGTCCTCCTTGCCGGCGATGACATAACTCAGCGTGGACTTGCCGGAGCCGTTCGGCCCCATAATCGCGGCGACCTCGCCGTCGTTCACGGTGAGGCTGAGGCCGTTGAGGATCTGCTTGTCCTCGTCAGCGATTTTTACGGTGAGGTTGCGAATTTCGAGCATTGGGTTTCAGCCTTCAAACCAGTGTTGGTGCATGGCCTTCAAGAAGGCCGGATCGGTAATCGGAAAGCCGGACTTATCGCCAATCAGCGCATCGATGCCGCAGCGAGGGCACAAAGCTGTCTGATCGGCGTCAATCCACTCCCTTATTGCAGCGGGCTTCGAGATCACCTCACAATGGAAACAGGCACACAAAGAGCTTTCGACCATCTCGTCCCGATGGTGGCTGGCGCGTCGGTGTGCGATCTCCAACGTTTCGTTGGTCATCATCGTAGACCAGCACTTGGCCGGGTCATCTTCACTCGACCAGATCCAACCGCTTCTCGATCCGGTCGACCCTGACCTTGATCGACGCGATCTCCGTGTCCTGCAGCGTCTGCGACGAAAGCAGAGCGGCCATATGTGTGCGCATCACGATCATCTCGCCGCGCATTCCGGTCATCTCGTCCTTGATCGACGACATGTCGGCCCGCATAGCCCGCAGATGCTCCAGGATCAGATGTTCGACCTTGTCGTTCATCACCCCACGCTCCCCTCGAGCGAGATCGTGATCAGCTTCTGCGCTTCGACGGCGAACTCCATCGGGAGTTGCTGCAGCACCTCCTTGACGAAGCCGTTGACGATCAGCGCCACCGCCTCCTCCTCGGAAAGGCCGCGCTGCTGGCAGTAGAACAGCTGGTCCTCGCCGATCTTGGACGTCGTCGCCTCATGCTCGAAGATCGCGGTCGCGGTCTTGGCCTCGATATAGGGGATGGTGTGCGCGCCGCACTGGTCGCCGATCAGCAGCGAGTCGCAATTGGTGAAGTTGCGCGCATTCGTCGCCTTGCGGTGGGCCGAGACCATGCCGCGATAGGTCGAGTCGGATTTGCCGGCCGCGATGCCCTTGGCGATGATCTTCGAGGTCGTGTTCCTGCCGAGATGCAGCATTTTTGTGCCGCTATCGACCTGCTGCGCCCCGTTCGAGACCGCGATCGAGTAGAACTCGCCGCGCGAGCCGTCGCCGCGCAGGATGCAGGACGGGTATTTCCAGGTGATCGCCGAGCCGGTCTCGACCTGCGTCCAGCTGATCTTGGAATTCTTGCCCCGGCAGTCGCCGCGCTTGGTGACGAAGTTGTAGATGCCGCCCTTGCCCTCGGCATCGCCCGGATACCAGTTCTGCACGGTCGAGTATTTGATCTCGGCATCGTCGAGCGCGATCAGCTCGACCACCGCCGCATGGAGCTGGTTCTCGTCGCGCTTGGGCGCCGTGCAGCCTTCGAGATAGCTGACATAGGAGCCCTCGTCGGCGATGATCAGCGTGCGCTCGAACTGGCCGGTGTTCTGCTCGTTGATGCGGAAGTAAGTCGACAGCTCCATCGGGCAGCGCACGCCCTTTGGGATGTAGACGAAGGAGCCGTCGGTGAAAACGGCGCAGTTCAGCGTCGCGAAATAATTGTCGGTCACCGGCACCACGGTGGCGAGATACTTCTTCACCAGCTCGGGATGCTCCCGGATCGCATCCGAGATCGAGCAGAAGATCACGCCGGCCTGGGCCAGCTCCTTCTTGAAGGTGGTGACGACCGAGACCGAGTCGAACACGGCATCGACCGCGACGCGGTTCTCCGGCGCGACGCCGGCCAGGATCTCCTGCTCGCGCAGCGGGATGCCGAGCTTTTTGTAGGTCTCGAGGATCGCCGGATCGACCTCGTCGAGCGATTGCGGCGCGGCGCCCTTCTTCGGCGCGGCGTAGTAATAGATGTCCTGATAGTCGATCGGCGGATACTGCACGCGCGACCAGGCCGGCTCGGTCATCGTCTTCCAGCGGCGGAAGGCGTCGAGGCGCCATTCCAGCATCCAGTCCGGCTCGTTCTTGCGCGCCGAGATGTAGCGCACCGTGTCCTCGGTCAGGCCCTTGGCGGGCTTCTCCATCTCGATCTCGGTGACGAAACCGTATTTGTACTCGGTCACGTCGATCGACTTGACCTGGTCGATGGTCTCCTGGACCGCTGCCATCACTCACTCTCCTGTCGCGGGTTCAAGGCCCGCCGGTCTGGTCTTCGTGTTGCCGGACGCTCAGGCGGCTGCCTGAACCGCGCCGGGCCTCGCGGCCAGCGCTTTCGCATAGGCCGTCAGAAAATGGTCGATCTCCGCCTCGGAGGTGGTCCATCCGAGCGAGACCCGCAAGGCCCCCTCTGCCAGAGCCGCATCCACGCCCATGGCGTCGAGCACATGCGAGCGCCTGACCTTGCCAGACGAGCAGGCCGAGCCCGACGACACCGCGACGCCGGCGAGATCGAGCTTGATCAGCAGCGTCTCGGCCTTGAGGCCGGGCGTCGCGAAGGCCGAGGTATTGGGTAGCCGAGGCGCCGCCTTGCCGAAGATCGCCGTCTCCGGCGCGAGCGCGAGCACGCCCGCCTCCAGCCGGTCGCGCAAAAGCGCGAGCCGCAAGGTCTCCTGCGCCAGCGCCGTGCCGGCGAGTTCGGCCGCCATGCCGAAGCCGACGATCCCGGGCACGTTCTCGGTGCCGGCCCGCCAGCCGCGCTCCTGCCCGCCGCCGCGCAGCGGCTTGTCGGCGAGTTCCAGCGCGCCGGTGCGGAAAACGATCGCGCCGACGCCCTTCGGTCCGCCGAGCTTGTGCGCCGACAGCGTCAGAACATCGACGCCCAAAGCCTTGATATCGATCGCGATCTTGCCGGCCGCCTGGACGGCGTCGCTGTGCACCAGCGCGCCATGTCGCCGGGCGAGCGCGACGATCTCCGCCAGAGGCTGGATCACACCGGTCTCGTTGTTGGCGAGATGGATGGAGATCAGCGCTCGGGCGCCGGGCCGCTCGGCTGCGAGCCGATCCAGCCGCGCCTCGATCCAGCCGAGATCGGCAACTCCATCCGCATCGACCGGGATCGCCTCGAACGCCCCGGCCGGAAAGCGGTGTCCGTCGCGCACGCAAACATGCTCGGTCGCGCCATACAGCAGCAGCGACGCCGGCACGCGTACGCAGTCGCGGCCGCCGTCGCAATCCATCAGCCCGGGCGACAGCACGGTCGCATTGGCCTCGGTGCCGCCGCTGGTGAAGACGACGTTCTGCGCCTGCGCGCCGACCAGGCCCGCGACTTGGCGCCGCGCCTGCTCGACCGCCGCCCGCGCCGCCCGACCCTCGCCATGCACCGAAGACGGGTTGCCCGGCAGCATCAGCGCATGCGCGATCGCCTCGGCCACCTCCGGACGCACCGGCGTGGTCGCATTGTGGTCGAGATAGGCGCGCGGCTTGGCCGTCACGGGTTTTGCAGCTCCATCATCACGACTTTCACGACGCGGCCGGCACGAAAGGCTTGAATTCGCACCCCCGCGCCGTGCTATAGCCGCCCGTCCTGACCAGCCGGCGACAGGAGCAGCGGTGGCGCTTTCCGGCGCCGGGCCCGTCTGTTCCCGTATCGTTCACGGCTGTTAGAACCATTCTAAGCGCTCTGATGTAGGGCGCGAGCGGCGAGGCCGTCAAGGGCGAACGGGTGTTTCGGCGGCTTTCGCGGCCGCGCATTGCCCCTCGCGCATGGCCTCGTCCCAACAAGAGGCTTGAGACGACCATGCCCGAGGTGATCTTCAACGGACCGGCCGGCCGGATCGAGGGCCGCTACCAGCCCGCCAAGAAGCGCGGCGCCCCGCTCGCCATCATCCTGCATCCGCACCCGCAATTCGGCGGGACGATGAACAACCAGATCGTCTACAACCTGTTCTACACCTTCGTGAACCGGGGCTTCTCGGCACTGCGCTTCAATTTCCGCGGCGTCGGCCGCAGCCAGGGCCATTTCGACCATGGCGCCGGCGAGCTCTCGGACGCGGCCGCCGCGCTCGACTGGATGCAGGCGCTGAACCCCGAGGCCAAGAGCTGCTGGATCACCGGCGTCTCCTTCGGCGCCTGGATCGGCATGCAGCTCCTGATGCGCCGCCCCGAGATCGAGGGCTTCCTCTCGATCGCGGCGATGGCCAACCGCTATGATTTCTCCTTCCTCGCGCCCTGCCCGTCCTCCGGCCTGTTCGTGCACGGCTCCGAGGATCGCGTCGCGCCGGTCAAGGAGGTGATGGCGGTGATCGAGAAGGTGAAGACCCAGAAGGGCATCCAGATCGAGCATGCCGTGGTCGAGGGCGCCAACCACTTCTTCGACGGCCGCGTCGACCAGCTGATGGAGCAGGTTTCGGCCTATCTCGACAAGAAGGTCGGCCCCGAACTGACCAAGGTCGAGCAGGAACAGGCTTGACCGCCGCCGAGAGCCAGTAAGCTTCCACCGTCATGCTCGCCCTCGTGGCGAGCATCCCCGTCTTGAACGCAAGCCAGCGAAGACGTGGATGGTCGGCACAAGGCCGACCATGACGGAAGGGCAAAACCGCCGAGCATTGCCATGACCACCTTCAGATCCGATCTCCTCCGCACCCTCTCCGAGCGCGGCTTCGTCCACCAGATCTCCGATCCGGAGGGCCTGGACGCGGCTGCTCTGAGGGGGCCGATCGGCGGCTATATCGGCTTCGACGCGACCGCGACCTCGCTCCATGCCGGCTCGCTGATCCAGATCATGATGCTGCACTGGATGCAGGCCACCGGCCACAAGCCGATCGCGCTGATGGGCGGCGGCACCTCGATGGTCGGCGACCCGTCCTTCAAGGAGGAATCGCGCAAGCTGCTGACGGTCGAGGACATCGAGCGCAATCTCGTCGGCATCCGGCGTGTCTTCGCCAACTACCTCGATTTCGGCGGCGCGGCGCGCATGGCGAACAATGCCGACTGGCTGCTCGGCCTGAACTATCTCGAATTCCTGCGCGATGTCGGCCGCCACTTCTCGGTCAACCGCATGCTCTCCTTCGACAGCGTCAAGACGCGGCTCGAGCGCGAGCAGTCGCTCTCCTTCCTCGAATTCAACTACATGATCCTGCAAGCCTACGACTTCGTCGAGCTGAACAGGCGCACCGGCTGCGTGCTGCAGATGGGCGGCTCGGACCAGTGGGGCAACATCGTCAACGGCATCGATCTCGGCCACCGCATGGCCGACGTGCAGCTCTATGCGCTGACCTCGCCGCTGCTCACGACCGCGTCGGGCGGCAAGATGGGCAAGACCGCGTCGGGCGCGGTCTGGCTCAATGCCGACCTGATGAGCCCCTATGAGTTCTGGCAGTTCTGGCGCAACACCGAGGACGCCGATGTCGAGCGCTTCCTGAAGCTCTACACGACGATGCCGCTCGCCGAGATCGCCCGGCTCGCCGCGCTTGGCGGCGCCGAGATCAACGAGGCCAAGAAGGTGCTCGCGACCGAGGTGACGGCGCTGCTGCATGGTCGCGAGGCGGCCGAGGCCGCCGCAGAGACAGCGCGCAAGACCTTCGAGGAGGGCGGCACGGCGTCCGACCTGCCGAGCGTCTCCGTCCCGCAGGCGGAGCTCGCTTCAGGCCTCGGCGTGCTCACCGCCTTCGTCCGGGCCGGCCTCGTGCCCTCGACCGGCGAGGCCCGCCGCCAGGTCAAGGCCGGGGGCTTGCGCGTCAACGACGTCGTCGTGACGGACGAGCGGGCCGTGCTGGCCGGCGGCGACTTCTCGTCGGACGGCGCGGTGAAGCTGTCCTTCGGCCGTAAGAAGCACGTCCTGCTCCGGCCGATCTGATGTATGGTCTCCGTAGACCATAACGACTTTGGCACCGGCAGTGCGGCAAGCCGCCCTTGTTCGCCAGAAACAAGCTTTGAGGGCCCGTGGTGAGCTGCCGGGCAAGTTCCGCGGCTGGTGAAATCCGGTAGCAAATGGTAAGGTTAGAATCCAACGTGGTGGACGAGATTTGGCCGCTCAGATTCAACTACTTGGCCGATTTCACCTGATTGTTCCCGATCAGCCGTCCCCTGCACGTATCGTTGGATCGAGTCGGCGGCGGGCGCTGATTGCCTACCTTGCTTTGCAGCCCGGACGCAGCGAGTCCCGCGAACGTCTTGCGACGCTGCTCTGGGGCGACAAGACCGACAAGCAGGCTCGTCAAAGCCTGCGGCAAAGTCTTCTCAGCCTGCGACGGGAGCTGGAACCCTATTCGCCCTCTTTCCTGAAGATCAGCCACGACGCCGTGACCCTGTCCGAAGACGACACGCGGATCGATGTCATCGAATTTCAGAGGCTGTCGCACGACGAGCCCGTGGCCGCCGCGGCCCTCTGGCAGGGCCAGTTCCTTGATGGCGACGACATCGCAGGCGGCGCTTTTGAGGAATGGCTGATCGACAAGCGAGCCGATCTTTTCGTAACGGCGGTCGGCTGTCTCACACGCTCCGTCGGTCAGGATCTCGAAATCGGCAGCGTCCAGATCTTGTCGCGGTTTGCGCGCCGCCTCGCAGCGATCGATCCGACGAATGAGGAGGTCCAGCGGGCGCTGCTGCGACTGATCGCGCTGGGAGACGGATCGGCCGCTTCCCTAGCGCATGCCGCGTCTCTCGAGCGGCGTTTGAAGCACGAGCTCGGGGTGGCGGCGGAGGCCGAGACGAGCGCGGTGATTGCGTCGATTCGCGCCGATGCCACACTCGTCGCTGCCGTCCCCGGTTTGGCTCGAAAGCCGCCGCAACCCGATCAGCCTGATCAGGATTTGCTCGCGGTGAACCCGGCGTCCGAACCCGGCCGCGCCAAGCCGCCGACGCCGAGTCCGGCCACCGCTCCGGCCAGGCGGCGTTGGACGCGTTGGCTGGTTCCAGTCTCGGCGGCGGCGGGCATGGCAGCCTTCGGCTTGGTCTGGATGCAGCGAGGCTCCGTGAAACCGCAGCCTGTCGCTTCGGCGGGCGCCACGCATCCGGACTCGCCTGATGAAGTCGGTCGCAGGCTCCTGCCTCGAAGGGAACCGGACGTTCGGGCCGACTGGGTCGCTTTCGAAACGCAAGGCGTGCACGCCATTGCCGTAATGCCGTTCCGGCCGACGGACGAGCGCTCTGAAGCGTCACTCCGGCAGGCAAACGCGCTGACCGATGATCTTATTTTCGTGCTGTCACGCGTGCCGGCGTTTCGGGTGATCGCTCACGCGACGATGGCATCCTACGGGACGCGTCCCGTCGATGTCGCGCGCGTCGGAGCCGATCTCGGCGTGCGCTATATAGTCGATGGCAGCCTCCACGAACGGCATGGCCGTATTCGGGTCAACGTTGGGTTGAGCGACGCTACAAACCGGATTCAGGTCTGGACGGAACGGTTCGAGCGCCCGCTCGCCGAGTCTGCCGGGCTCCATGACGACATGCTGCGCGGGATCGCGCGCCAGCTTCAGGTCAGCGTCCTCACCGCCGCTCCCATCCGGCCCGGGGCCTCGCAGGGGGGAGACCCAGCCATAGCGGGCCCGCTAGCGCGGGGTTGGAGCGCGTTGGTGCGCCTCGGCTCCGAAGGGGCGCCCGAGATCGCGCGCGCGGCCTTTGCCGAGACGCTTCGCGCCGACCCGCGCAACGCCTCCGCCAAACTTGGACTTGCCGGCCTTCAGATCATGGCGACGGCCTTGTTCATGATCCCCGAAGACCCGCAAGCCCTGGAAGAGGCCGAGACGTCAGTGGGCATCGCTCTGCGCGCCAACCCGCTTTCGACACTGGCGCTCTACTACCGGGGCGTGGCGCGGAAACTGCGCGGACAGATACAACCGGCCCTTGAAGACTTCCGGGCGATCATCGAACTGAATCCGAGCTTTGCCCTCGCTTATACCCAAATAGGGCATATCCTGGGCGGACAAGGAAAAACCGAAGAAGCGCTCGCCCATCTGCAATATGCGATGCGGCTCAGTCCGAAAGATCCTTCGCTGGGCGTCTGGACTGTTTTTGCCGGCCAGATCGAAATGGAGCGTGGTGACGATGGCGCGGCGCTGAACTGGTTCAGGAAATCGGTTGCTGTTTCGCCCAACTCGCCATTCAGCCATGTGGCTTTGGCGGCTGTCCTGGTCCAGAACGGCGAAAGCCGCGAGGCTGCACGCCATGTGATTGAAGCGCGCAGGCTGGTGCCGACGCTTACCACCGAGACCCTGATCCGGCGTCTGTCGAAAAGCGGCGGCCCATCCATGGGTCCGAGCCGCATGCGGGACGGCATCGAAAAGGCGATGGCAAGCCATCACTAGTCCGCAGCGGGACGCAAGAAGCGGAAATCAGCTGGCAGGACGCTCCTTTAACCTGTTGATCACAGATGATTTCAGAGACCAGGCCGGGATCGCTCCGCGACTGGAATCCGAATCTAGCGGGACGACCCGCTCAGCGCACCGGCACGGCCCCCTGCCCCGGCTGGATCGGGCGCTGGTCGGGCGCGCCGCCGAGCGGGTCGATGAAGCGGCGCAGGATGCCGGGCGCGATCGCCGAGAGCGGGTTGACGGTCATGGTCGGGGCGCTCGCCGCGCCCGAAATCTTGAAGTTGACCGCGAACAGTCCGCCATACTGGCTGCCGCCGCCGAGCAGCGCGCCGACCACCGGCACCTGCGCGAAGGCGTTGTTGAAGGCATAGCCCGGCACGAAGGTGCCACCGATATCGACCCGGTCGCGGCCATAATCGACATTGCCCTGCAGGGTGAAGCCGACCTGCTGGCCCCAGATCACCATGTCGGAGACGTCGAGCCGGCTCGCCGAGCGGGTGAACTCGGCCCGGAGCTTGGTGAAGCCGACCTCGCTGACGTCGATGCGCAGCGGCGCCGCCGTGCCCCCAGCGCGGTCGCTGCTCGGGGTTCCGGGCGCCTGCTCGCCGATGACCCGGCGCAGTGCCGGCTCGTCGCGGACGGTGAAGTTGCGGAACAGCAATTCGCCGCTCTGGCGCGTTTCGCCGGGGCCGAGGCTGAGGATCAGATCGCCGCCGAAGGCGCGCCGGTACAGATCGACGAAGCGAAGCAGTGCGCCGCCGTTCTCGGATTGGATGACGAGGTTGTCGCCGGCCCTCGCCTGCTTTGCGGTGACGTCGGCCCGGCCGATCCGGCCTTGGAAGGCGACGGCGCGGAGGTCGCCGCCGCGCCGCGAGACCTTCAGCGTGGCGTTGCTGATCGCCTCGTTGTTGAAGCCGGTCAGGATCGGGACGTCGAGGTCGATGTCGACATCGCCTGACTTCGCCTTGTCGCCGCGCTGCGCCGGCCCCGACGCGGTCTGCACGTCGCGGATGAAGGGCCGGACATCGGCGACGGCGCCGCGGATGACGAGCTTGACGAGGTTGCCCTCCCGCCTGGCGTCGACCTTGAGGTTGTCGCCTGGCGAGAGCCGCACCTGCGACAACGTCGCGACATCGAGCGTGTTCTGCCGGGTCAGCTCGACCTTGCCCTTGATCAGGATCGGCGTCGCATCGAGCGTGAAATCGTCGAGATCGGGACCGTCCGGATCGGCGACATAGAGGAAGCTCGCCTTGCCTGGCCTGCCGGCAGGCTTGCTCAACCCGGGTATCGGACCATCGAGGCTCGCCTTGGTCAGGTCGAGTTCGATCCGAGGCGGCGCGTCGGTCGGCTTGTTCAGCGCCTTGACGACCTTGACGCCGATCGGGCCGTTGATCCCGGCTTCGGGACCGATGCCCCGCTTCTGCCTGCCGGCATTGTCGAGCGTCAGTGCGAGCGTCGCTTCGCCCTTGCCCTTGCCGTCCTGACGGATCTCGATCTGGCTGCGGTCGCCGCCGACCCGCCCCTCGCCCTTCACGACGAGGCCGGATCGATCGAAATTGACCACGAGATTAGCGCCCTCGAGCTTTTCCGGCCCGAGCAGCGTGTCGGAGGCGACATTGTTCAGCGTGCCGCTGCTCTGGACCACGACCTCGCCGGGTCGCGGATCGTCGGCCAGCGGCAGGTTGACGACACTGCGCAGGTCGACGCTGCCCCGGAGCGCGGCCGGATCGAGCGGCCCCGGCGAGAAATCCTTCATCGCCGGAAAGGCGAACAGGGCCGCCAGCGCCTCCATCTGGCCGGTCGAGCGGAAGGCGACGCGGGCCGGCGCCCGCGCCTGCCAGGTCTCGGGCACGGAAAAACTGCCCTCGCTGATCTGGAGTTGGCGCCCGCCGCCGAGATCGGCGGCAGCCCTGGCGATCTGCAGCTGCACCGTCCGCCCGGTCGCCTTGCCGGTGACGACGCCGTCGACCAGCGGCGGCAGCCCGGGGCCCGGCAGATAGCGGACGCGCGCCGCGTCGAGCAGCACCGTCAGCGAGCCGTCCGGCATGCCCGCGCCCTGCAGCAGCCGGGCATGGTCCTCGGCCGACAGGTCGAGCCTGACGTCGACCAGCGCGGCACGGCCGGCGACGAACTGGTTCGACAGCGCGGTGTGCACCTCGGGCGAGGTCCAGCGCGGCCAGATCGCCAGGATGGCGCGCACGTCGGAATCGGTCGCTTTCACCGCCAGCCTCTGCGTCGGCGAGGCCCCGACCTTCTGCACCGAACCGGTGAGCTCGGCATGGATCTCGGGCCCATCCATGCTGACGCGGTCGATCCTGACCTCGTTCGAGCGCGGATCGAGCAGGAGATCGGCCTTCAGGCTCTGCACCGCGATGGCGGGCTCGCCGTCGAGCCCGGCGGCCTGGCCGGCGGCATCGAGCTGGACGCGCCAGGCGCCGTTCTCCTCGCGCAACGCGCCGGCGCCCTTGAAGCGCATCGGCCCCGCCCGGATTTCGGCGCTCTTCACCTGCAGGGCCGAGAAATCGCCGCTCGTCTCCAGCTCGACATGGCCGGCCTCGACCGTGAGAGGCGACAGCGGCCCGTTCGGGAAGCGCACGGTGCCGGGCGCGAGTTCGAGCCGGCCGGCCATGCTGCGCTCGCCCGACGGCTTCTGGATCAGGCTGGCGCGTCCGCGCAGCGGCAGCCCGTCGATCGCGATCGCGCCGCTGCCGAGCGCGAGCTCGACCACTTCGGCCGGCTCGAAGCGGACGATGTCGATGTCGGCGCGCTGCGTCCCGTCGGCCTCGCGCGACAGGTCGACGCTGAGTTCCTTCCAGCGCTGGCCGGTGCGGCCCTTGGCGGTCAGCCGGGTCACGCCGGTGCCGACGCGGCTCAAGCCGATCTCGACATCCTCGAAGCCGGCGCGCTGGCGCCCCTCCGGATCGATCAGGGACAGCCTCGCGCCGTGCATGCCGGCGGTCTCGAGCGCGCCAAGCAGGCCCTCGCCCTGCGCCAGGGTGCCGACCGCGCCCATGATGCCGGTGAAGGCGTTCCACTGCGCCGCGTCAGGCAAGGTCGCCGGCGGCTGCGTCTCGGCCGGGGCCGAATCGGCATTGACGATCAGCGCGCCGTCCTTGCTGACGCCGAGCCGGACGTTGACGCCGCGCAGATCGACCGAGACGAGCCTGATCTGCCCGACGAGCAGGGGCAGCGGATCGTAACCGAGCACGGCCTCGGGCGCGCGGATCACCGCGCCGCTGGCATGGCGGAACGTCACCTGACGGACGCGCAGCTGCGAATGCCCGTCGATCCGCCCGAGTTCGGCCGAGGCCGCCTCGACCTGCCAGCCGGGACCGAGACGATCCTCGATCGCGGCGGTGATGCGACCCTCCAGCCCCGACAGCGGCACGATGCCGGTGACGAGCAGCGTCGCCGTGGCGGCCGCCAGCGTCGCGACGGCGACGACGATGGCGACGGCGATCGTCACCAGCCCGGCCTTGGCGCGCGTCGTCACGGCCGCGGCGTCGCAGGCCTCGCGCGACTCGGCTTGAGTCTGCGGCGCGGTCGCCTGGTCTGGAGCGGGCGGCTCTTGCAATTCCGGTCTCGTTCGTCTGAAGGCGTGTCGCGAAGGCCAGTCGGTCGCCGCCCTCGAACGCGCGGCGGCAGGCGAAGTTCGGCCGGACCGAATCGCGGGCCTGCGACGACACTAGAGCGGGAACCCGGCAGGCCGCTACGCGACCCGGCCGGCGCCTGCTCTGGCGGCCGCGCCGGACCGCGCCATATCTGTGCAGCGCACCATCGCTCGGCCCGACGGCGCACGAAAGCTCATGCTGGCCGAACACGACGAAAGGAAGGCGAAACATGACATTGAAGCAGGGCGATGTCGCACCGGATTTCACCTTGGCCAGGGACGGCGGCGGCGAGATCGCGCTCTCCGCGCTGAAAGGCCGCAAGGTCGTGCTCTACGCCTACCCCAAGGACGATACGCCCGGTTGTACGCAGGAAGCGATCGCCTTCAACGGCCTGCGCAAGCAGTTCGAGGCGGCGGGAACCGAGATCGTCGGCATCTCGCCCGATCCGGTGAAGAGCCACGACAAGTTCAAGAAGAAGCACGGCCTCGATTTCGCGCTCGCCGCCGACGAGACGCAAGGAGCGCTGCAGGCCTATGGCATCTGGGTCGAGAAGAGCATGTATGGCCGGACCTATATGGGCGTGGAGCGCACCACCTTCCTGATCGACAAGGACGGCAGGATCGCGCGCATCTGGCCCAAGGTGAAGGTCGCCGGCCATGCCGAGGAGGTGCTCGCCGCGGCGCAGGCGCTCTGAGGCGGACCGAAGACCGGGCGGGATTTGCGAAGGATTAACCTTAACCGGGTCTAATCACGGCATCGGCAGCGTCACGTCCCGGTTCCGCGTATGACCAACCTCGCCTCTCCCGCACCAGCCCTCTCGCTCGGCGGCCTCGCCACCAGCCGCACCTACACGATCCGCCGCTCGACGGCGCTCGCCGGCCTCGCCTGGCTCGCGCTGACGACGGCGGGCTGCGGCGCCGCAGGCTGGTACGTGCTCAGCAAGGACGATCTCGCAGCCAGGCTGATCGCCCGCGAGACGACGCGCCAATATGCCTATGAGGACCGGATCGCCGCGCTGCGCGCCGATGTCGATCGCCTCGCCAGCCGGGCCCTGCTCGACCAGGACGGCGTCGAGGCCCGCGTCGACGAGCTGGCGACGCGCCAGGCCGAGCTCGAATCGCGCCAGTCGCTGGTGACGGCGCTGGCCGACACGCTGCAGAACGGCGGCATCACGCCGGCCGCGAAATCCCTGCCGCTGCGCTCCCGCCTGATCAAGCCGGAAGAGCCGGTCCGCGCCTCGGGCGTGACCTCGTTCGCCCCGATCATGCCGAGCAAGCCGACGCCGGCCCCCGATGCACCTGCGCTGCGCGGCGCCGGCGCCGAGAAAGCCGCCGGCTGGCAGTCCGGCGAGGTGCAGGAGCCCGAGCCGCCGGCGCAGCGCGTCGCCTCGGCACTGACCCGGCTCGACAAGGCGATGGCGAACACGACCCAGGCCCAGCTCGCCGCCCTGACCGAGATGGACGAGAGCCTGACCGAGACCCAGAAGCGCATCCGCGGCGCGCTCTCCGAGACCGGGCTCGACACCGAGCGCATGAGCCTCAACGCCACCGTCGCGGGCGGCACCGGCGGCCCGTTCGTGCCATTCAAGATCGACCCGAGCGCCGGCCCCTTCGAGGCCAGGCTCAACGCGCTCCAGCCCAAGGTCACCGCCGTGTTCCGGCTGCGCGGCCTCGTCGAGCAGCTGCCGCTGGCGCGCCCGATGCCGGGCGACAACGAATTCACCTCGAACTACGGCTACCGCGTCGACCCCTTCACCCGCGCGCCCGCGATGCATACCGGCGTCGATTTCCGGGCCGAGTCGGGCTCGCCGATCCGGGCCACGGCGCCCGGCAAGGTCGTGACGGCGGAGTATTCCGGCGGCTACGGCAACATGGTGGAGGTCGAGCACGCCAATGGCGTCAGCACGCGCTACGCCCATATGTCGGCGATCCTCGCGACCGTCGGCCAGAGCGTGACGACGGGGACCGTGCTCGGTCGCGTCGGCTCGACCGGCCGCTCGACCGGCCCGCATCTGCACTACGAGACCCGGATCAATGAAGAGCCGATGGACCCGACGCGGTTCCTGAAGGCCGGCGCCAGGCTGGCGGGCAAGAGCTGAGGCCCCGCCGCCCGTCGGCGCTCAATCCAGATCTTCGACCTCGACTTCGGTGCCATAGACCCGCTGCGCCAGCGACGCCTCCATGAACGGATCGAGCGCTCCGTCGAGCACCTCGCCCGGATCGGTCGAGGCGACGCCGGTGCGCAGGTCCTTCACCAGCTGGTAGGGCTGCAGCACATAGGAGCGGATCTGGTGGCCCCAGCCGATATCGGTCTTGGAGGCCTGCTCGGCGTTCGCCTTCTCCTCGCGCTTCTTAAGCTCGACCTCGTAGAGCCGGGCGCGCAGCATGTCCCAGGCCTTGGCCCGGTTCTTGTGCTGTGAGCGCTCCTGCTGGCAGGAAACCGCGATGCCGGTCGGGATATGCGTGATGCGCACCGCCGAATCGGTCGTGTTGATGTGCTGTCCGCCTGCCCCTTGCGCGCGGTAGGTGTCGATCCGGCAGTCGGATTCGTTGACCTCGATGACGATGCGGTCGTCGACGACGGGATAGACCCAGACCGACGCAAAGGAGGTCTGGCGTCGCGCATTGGAATCAAACGGCGAGATCCGCACCAGCCGGTGCACGCCGCTCTCGGTCTTGAGCCAGCCATAGGCGTTGTGGCCCTTGAACTGCAGCGTCGCCGATTTGATGCCGGCGGTGTCGCCATCCTGGTATTCGAGCGTCTCGACCTTGAGCTTGCGGCGCTCGCCCCAGCGCCGGTACATGCGCAGCAGCATCTCGGCCCAGTCCTGCGATTCTGTGCCGCCCGCGCCGGGATGGATCTCGAGATAGGTGTCGAGCATGTCGGCCTCGCCCGAGAGCAGGCTCTCGACCTGCAAGCGCGCCGCCTCGACCTCGACGGCCTTGATCGCCGCCTCGCCCTCGGTGACGGTGGCAGCGTCCTCCTCCATCTCGCCGAGCTCGATCAGGGTCAGCGCATCGTCGAGATCGCGTTCGAGCTTGCCGATACCCTCGATCTGGGTCTCCAGCCCGGTGCGCTCGCGCATCAGCTTCTGCGCGGCTTCGGCGTCGTTCCAGAAATCGGGGCCTTCGGAGAGGGCGTTCAGTTCGGCGAGACGCCGTTGCGCGACATCCCAGTCAAAGATGCCTCCTCAGCAGTCCGATCGACTGCTTGGCGTTGTCGAGCTGGGTCTGGATTTCTGGGCGCATAGCGAGGCCTTGTGGAATGTCGCGTTGGGATACGGGCGATCACCGTCCAAGTAAATGCTCGGGACGCGCGGGGAACCCTCTCCTGTAAGAAGAGGGTTCCCCGCGCTCTTCGATGAAATGCAGTCAGTAAAGCCCGCCCGTCCCCGAGCCGACGGCGCGGCCTCCGCCCGGTGCGACGCCGAGCGGCGTGATGCCGTCGCCGGCGGCGCCGATCACCGAATAGCTGTCCGGCGGCGCGGTGCCTGGCTTGAACGCCTCGAGGATGCCGCCCTCGCCACCCGAGCGCATGCCGGTCTTGGGATCGACCCGGATCAGCTTGATGCCGGCGGGCACGCGGAACGGCGTCGACGGCTTGTCCTTCAACGCGACCTGCATGAAGTCGCGGAAGATCGGCGCCGCATACTGGCCGGCGGTCGCCGAGGTGCCGAGCGATTTCGGCTTGTCGAAGCCCATGAACACGCCGACCGCGAGATCGGGCGAGAAGCCGACGAACCAGACGTCCTTGGCGTCGTTGGTCGTGCCGGTCTTGCCGGCGAGCGGCTTGCCGACCGACTTGACCACGGTGGCCGTCCCAGCCTGGACCACGCTCTCCATGATGCTGACCATCTGGTAGGCGGTCAGCGGGTCGATCACCTGGTCGCGGTTGTCGATCAGGCGCGGCTCGCGCTGGTTCGCCCATTTCTCGGCGTCGCAGCCCTCGCAGACGCGTTGATCGTGCCGGAAGATCGTGGCGCCGAAGCGGTCCTGGATGCGGTCGATCAGCGTCGGGCGGATCTTCTTGCCGCCATTGACGAGCATGGAATACCCCGCCGTCATGCGCATCACCGTGGTCTCGCCGGCACCGAGCGACATCGAGAGCACCGGCAGCATGTCGTCATAGACGCCGAAGCGGCGGGCATATTCCGCGATCAGCGGCATGCCGACATCCTTGGCGAGGCGCACCGTCATCAGGTTCTTCGAGAACTGGATGCCGTAGCGCAGCGTGCGCGGCCCGGTCGACTTGCCGTCGTAGTTCTCCGGCCGCCACATGCCGAGGCCGCCGCCCTGGTCGATCTCGACCGGCGCGTCGAGGATGATGCTCGACGGGGTGTAGCCGTTGTCGAGCGCGGTCGCGTAGACGAAGGGCTTGAACGACGAGCCGGGCTGGCGCAGCGCCTGCGTCGCGCGGTTGAACTCCGACTGGTCGTGGCTGAAGCCGCCAACCATGGCGAGCACGCGGCCGGAGAACGGATCCATCACCACGATCGCGCCGTTGACCTCCGGCAACTGGCGCAGGCGGACCTGGCCGGGTTTGCCGTCGATCGGCTCGACATAGACCACGTCGCCGACCGAGACGGCCTGGGCGACACGGGCGCGGCGCGTCCATTTGATGCCGTCGGGGCCGAGCGTCACGGTGGCGCGCTCGCTGCGCAGCGCACCCGAGGTCTCGTTCAGCGGATGCAGGCCGATGCGGGCCGAATCGCCAGCGACGTCGAGGACGACGCCGAGCCGCCACGGCGCGACGTCGCCGAGCACCTTCAGCTCGCCGATGGCGAGACCCCAGTCGCGGGCGCCGAGATCGACCTTCTGGATCGCGCCGCGCCAGCCGCGCGCCTCGTCGAAGCGCACCAGCCCGTCGACCAGCGACTTGCGGGCCAGCAGCTGCATCTTCGGATCGACCGTGGCGCGGACCGAGAGACCGCCTTCGAGCAGCTTCTTCTCGCCGTAGCGGTCCTGCAGCTCGCGCCGGATCTCTTCGGCGAAGTAGCCGGCGGCGATGTTGTTCGGCGAGACCGTGCGCGGATTGACGCCGAGCGGCTGGGACTTGGCGGCGTCGCCCTCGGCCCGGCTGGCGTAGCCGTTCTCGACCATGCGATCGATCACGTAGTTGCGCCGCTCGATCGCGCGCTCGCGGTTGCGGAAGGGATGCAGGTCGGTCGGCGCCTTCGGCAGCGCGGCGAGATAGGCCGCCTCCTGCAGCTTGAGCTCGTGCACCGACTTGCCGAAATAGTTCAGCGCCGCGGCGGCGATGCCGTAGCTGCCCTGCCCCGGCGCCGGCGCGCCGAGATAGATCTCGTTCAGGTAGAGCTCGAGGATCTTGTCCTTGGAATAGGTCGCCTCGATGCGAAGCGCGACCAGCGCCTCGCGGATCTTGCGCTCGATGTTCTGCTCGGAGCCGACGAGGAAGTTCTTGGCCACCTGCTGGGTGATGGTCGAGGCGCCCTGCGGCCGGCGTCCGGCCGAGCGGTTGCGGAAGTTCGAGATCGCGGCGCGCACCAGGCCTTCCGGATCGATGCCGACATGCTTGTAGAAGTTCTTGTCCTCGGCCGAGAGATAGGCGTTGACGATCAGCTTCGGCACCGCCTGGATCGGCAGATAGAGCCGGCGCTCGCGGGCGAATTCGGCGATCAGCGAGCCGTCGCCGGCATGGACGCGGGTCATCACCGGCGGCTCGTAGTTCCGCAGCTGCGCCGAATCGGGCAGATCCTTGGAGTACTGCCAGACGAATCCGGCGGCGGCGACGGCACCGATCACGAAGACGATCGCGCCGGCGGCGAAGAGCCACCCGAAGAGTCTCAAGACGAACCGCATTGCAGCCCTGGCCTTCTACCGTTGATGCCGAGCGCGCGCCTGCCCCCGGGCGCCTCGCAAATCATGTCTATAGCACGTCACAGATGGCGGAACCGTGGCCTCGCCACCACAATTGCGCACTCAACTCAGCGCCGGTTCTCGACGGCCTTCCCGGCGACGCTGCGCGCCTGCGCGAAATAGTCGCCGACCGCCTCCGCCACGGCCGCGACCGCCTTGCCGCGCCATTCGTTCGAGTTCAGCAGTTCGGCGTCCTTCGGGCTCGACATGTAGCCGAGCTCGATCAGCACCGAGGGCACGTCGGGCGCGCCGAGTACGCGGAAACCTGCCGAACGAAGCGGCACCTTGTGCATCCTGACCGAGCCGCCGAGCTTCTCGACCAAATTGCGCGCGAACACCGACGAGAATGTCCGCGTCTCGCGCTTGGCGAGATCCATCAGGATGCCGGCGACGTCCTGCACGTCCTCGCCGCCGGCATCGAGCCCGGCGACCGCGTCGGCCTGGTTTTCCTTGGCTGCGAGCCGCGCCGCCTCGGCGTCGGTTGCGCGTTCCGACCCGGTATAGACCGTGGCGCCGCGGACGTCCTGGGCCTGGGTCAGCGAATCGGCATGGATCGAAATGAAGAGCTCGGCTCCGGCGGCGCGCGCCACCTTCACCCGCTCGGCCAACGGCACGAAGCTGTCGTCGTCGCGCGTCATCACCACGCGGTAGCGGCCCGATGCGTCGAGCGTCTCCTTCAGGCGTTGCCCGAAGGCGAGCACCACCGCCTTCTCGGCGATGGTGGCGACGACCGCGCCGGGATCGATCCCGCCATGGCCGGGATCGATGACGACGACGCGGCGGGTGTCGCCGGCGGGCCTGGCGACCTCCGGCAGGGCCGGAGCGGCGTCCTGCCGCCTGGCCGCCGCCTCGCTGGCCGCCGCTTGGAACTCGGCCCGCGAGGCACGCTTCAGCTCGATCACGAGATCGCCGAAGCCGCCGCGGCGCGGCCGGACCTCGGCCTTGGCGACGAGCGCCGGCTGGCCGAGATCGAACACGATTCGCGCCTTCTCCGGCGTGAACAGCCCGTAGCGCCAGGCGCTGACGACGCCGACGGCCCCCCTGGCGGCGGGCTGCACCTGGAAATTGACCGAAGGCAGGTCGATGATGATCCGGTCGGGGCCCGTGGTCAGCGAGCTCGTCACCGCGACGGGCCGCGACAGCGCCATGGTCAGCCGCACGCCCTCAGACGTAGCCTCGAGTTTCGCGTCGGTCGCGACCGGCAGGTCGGCGGCGGGTTTCGAGGCCGGCTGTGCCAGCGCGCCCATTGCGAGCGCAACCGCCAGCAGCACGCCGCCGAACAGGGCGGAGATCGCGGCCGGAGGGGCAATTGCGGGTCTGCGAGAGCCTGGCAAGGGGCGGATGATCCCTGTGCGCGTCACCGATGCTTAACCATAGCGGCGACGCATCTTAACAGGGCGTTACCACGCCGCGCCGCCGGGCCGATATGGCCGGCGGCGCGCCGGCTCATCTTCGCGGCATCATGTGACTTGCAAAACACGCTCACCTGTCTGTAATGGACGTGGTTGCATTGCGAGGCCCGTCGCGTGCTGCGCATCCGGATCCGAGGATCCGTCGGCGTCCGGGACGGGTTGACGGCAGGTTCTCCGGGCCAGCCGCTGCGGCGCAACCGCCAACAGATCGTCCGCGGACGGCCTGCGTCGAGGGCTTTTCCCGATCCGCGCAAGGCTTCAGTCCCGCGAGCGTGCAAACGTGACGTGCAGCGTTCTCAACGGACATGCGCGTCGCAGGTCAGGACAGATGTCGGGGCATACGACGCCGCTTGGTTCATCGGTGATTCGTCTCAACCTGCGGGACCGCGCCGGGGCTTCTGCCCGGCCGGATTTCCCGAGCCGCCTTCCTGTCTCGATCTTTCTCTCCCTCACGCCAGACGCCGGCTCGCGCCGGCTTTTGCTCCTGCAGCATGCCGGCTCGCGCCGGCTTTCGCGCGGCGCCCCTGCCCGCGGCAGCGGATATTCCTCCGCAGCCCGGCGGGTGTCGGCCGTCGCGCCGATGGAAGACCCTCATGGCCAACAAGATGCTCATCGACGCCACCCACCCGGAAGAGACCCGGGTCGTGGTGGTCCGCGGTTCCCGCGTCGAGGAATTTGATTTCGAATCCGCCAGCAGGAAGCCCCTGCGCGGCAACATCTATCTGGCGAAGGTGACGCGCGTGGAGCCCTCGCTCCAGGCCGCCTTCGTCGAATATGGCGGCAACCGCCACGGCTTTCTCGCCTTTTCCGAGATCCACCCGGACTACTACCAGATCCCGGTCGCCGACCGGCAGGCGCTGATCGCCGAAGAGGCCCGCGCCGACCGCGAGGACGAGCGCGACGAGGAGAAGCGCGAGAAGCGCGGCGGCCGCCGCGACCGCGGCCGCAGAAGTGATCGCGACCGGGCCAAGAGGGCCTCGAACGACGAGACCGTCAGCGCCGAGGTCGATACGGATGGCAAGGACGCGGCGATGGTCAGCGAGGGCGCGCCCGCCTTCGGCCAGGAGTTCGCGCCCGACATCGCCGAATCGGCGACGCAGGACACGGTCGAGAACGCGGCCCCGCTGACCTTCGAGACGCAGGCCGCCGAGGCCACGGATGCCGAGACTTCGGATGCCGAGACTGCTGACGCCGGCGAGGAAGCCCGCAAGCCGTCGGAAGGCGACGAGGACGGCGACGACGCCGGCCATGACGAGGCCGAGGAAGCCCCCGAGCAGCTCGGTGGCGGCGACGCGCTCGACGACATCCAGGAGCGGCCGCAGCGTCATCACCGCCGCCAGTACAAGATCCAGGAGGTGATCAAGCGCCGCCAGATCATCCTTGTCCAGGTCGTCAAGGAGGAGCGCGGCAACAAGGGCGCGGCGCTGACCACCTATCTCTCGCTCGCCGGCCGCTATTCGGTGCTGATGCCGAACACCGGCAAGGGCGGCGGCATCTCGCGCAAGATCACCAATACGGAAGACCGCAAGCGCCTGAAGGAGATCGCCCACGAGCTCGAGGTGCCGGACGGGATGGGCCTGATCCTGCGCACCGCCGGCGCCTCGCGCACGAAAGTCGAGATCAAGCGCGACTACGAATATCTGATGCGGATGTGGGAGAGCGTGCGCGAGCTGACGCTGGCCTCGGTCGCCCCCGCACTGGTCTATGAGGAGGGCAACCTCGTCAAGCGCTCGATCCGCGACCTCTACAACAAGGACATCGACGAGGTTCACGTCGCCGGCGAGGAGGCCTATCGCGAGGCCAAGGACTTCATGCGCATGCTCATGCCGAGCCATGCCAAGAGCGTGAAGGCCTATCGCGAGCAGACGCCGCTCTTCGCCGGCTTCGGCGTCGAGAGCCAGCTCGACGCGATGTTCTCCAACACGGTGACGCTGCGCTCGGGCGGCTACATCGTGATCAACCAGACCGAGGCGCTGGTCGCGATCGACATCAACTCCGGGCGCTCGACCCGCGAGCACAATATCGAGGACACCGCCCTCAAGACCAATCTCGAAGCGGCGGAGGAGATTTCCCGCCAGCTGCGCCTGCGCGACCTCGCCGGCCTCATCGTGATCGATTTCATCGACATGGAGGAGAACCGCAACAACAGGTCGGTTGAGAAGAAGCTCAAGGACTGCCTCAAGGACGACCGCGCCCGCATCCAGGTCGGCCGCATCTCGGCCTTCGGGCTGCTGGAGATGTCGCGCCAGCGCATCCGCACCGGCGTGCTCGAGAGCTCGTCCGTGCCCTGCCCGCACTGCGCCGGCGCCGGCATGATGCGCTCGACCTCCTCGGTCGCGCTGCAGATCCTGCGCGCGCTGGAAGAGGCGCTGATCAAGAGCGCCAGCCACGATCTGATCGTGCGCACCAGGCCCGAGGTCGCGCTCTATGTGCTGAACCAGAAGCGCGCCCATCTCAGCGATCTCGAAGCCCGCTTCGCCGTCGGCATCAGCATCGCGGTCGATGCCGCTCTGCTCGGCACGCGCTATTTCGAGGTCGAGCGCGGCGAGTTCGTCGGCAATGAGGGCCGTGTCGTCCCCAGCACCTTCAAGGCGGTCGCCGTTCCGACCGATATCGACGACGAGGCGCTCGACGCCGCCGCCGAGGCCGAGGCCCGCGACGCCGAGAGCGAAGGCGACCGGGCCGAGGCGCGCGACACCCGTGAGCCGCGCCGCGAAAGCGCCGAGGGCGAGACGCAGGGTGACGGAGACAATCGCGAAGGGGGCCGCAAGCGCCGCCGTCGCCGGCGGCGCCGGCGTGGCGGCGAGCGCGACGCGAACGGCCAGCGTCTCGACGGCGGCAGCGATGCCGAGGGCGATGACGAGGACGGCCAGGACGAGGCCGACGAGACCGCCGGCGAGCAGGCGGCGGCCGATGCTTCGGTGACGGACGCTGCCGAAGCCGAAACCGCGCCCGCTCCAGAAGCCGACGAGGCGAAGCCGCGTCGTGGTCGTCGCGGCGGGCGCAAGCCCAAGGCCGAGGCGGCGGACGCAGAGCCGGCCGAGGCCGTCTCCGAGCCGGTCGTCGTAGCGGCTCCGGCCGAAGAACCCGCAGCGGCCGAGAAGCCCAAGCGCAGCCGCGCCCGCAAGAAGCCGGCGACCGAGGCCGAGGCCGCCGTCGAGGCGGCGCCCGAACCCGTCGCGGAAGCGCCCGCCCCGGCCTTCGAGCCGGCGCCCGAAGCTCCGCCCGCGCCCAGGATCGTCGAGGAGCCGGTCGCGGTCGTCCTGACCCCGCCCGATCCGGATCGACCCAAGCGCGGCGGCTGGTGGAACAAGCTCGCCGGCCGAGGCTGAAGATCGGGGCCGCCGCGAGAGATCGCGGCGGCCTTTTTATTGAGGAACGATGCTGATGAAAGCTGGAGGGATCAACAGAGACAGGTCCGAACGTCTCGACGACTTGGCCCTCGTCCGGATTGCTAGATCGAGGACGAAAGAGACCGGCATCCTCGTCGATCTCGACGCTTTATCGTCTCGCCTTCCTCACTTGCAGAGGGCGCGAGAATTTGCTCGCGACGGCAAAGCGCTGAACCGCAACGACCACTGACCCGCTTCGCCTCACCGCCCCTTCAGCCAGCCCCCGATCCGCGCCACCGCCTCCTGGCATTCCGCCAGCGACCCGGCAAAGGACAGCCTGACCGTCCGCGACCCGCGGCCCTCGTCGAAATCCAGCCCCGGCGTGATCGCGACGTGACTCCGTTCCAGAACATCGCGGCAGAACTGCATGGAATCGTTGGAATATCGGCCAATGTCGCAATAGATGTAGAAGGCTCCGTCCACAGGCAGGAAATCGGAGAGCCCGATCTCCGGCAGCGCCTTCAGCAGGAAGGCGCGGTTCTCGGCATAGCCGGCCTTGATCGCCTCGCACTCCTGCGTCGCCTCGAACGCCGCCTCGCCCGCGACCTGGCTGAGAAAAGGCACCGAGATCGAGAAATTCTGCTGCAGCCGCTCGATCGTGCGCACCATGCGCTCGGGCACCACCAGCCAGCCGACGCGCCAGCCGGTCATGCAATAATATTTCGAGAACGAGTTGACGATGATCGCGTCCGGGTCCGCCGCGAGCGCCGTCGTCGCCGGCTGCTCGTAGGTCAGGCCGTGATAGATCTCGTCGGAGATGTACCAGAGCCCGAGCCGGCGGCACTCGGCCGCCACGGCCGCGATCGCCTCCGGCGCCATCACCACGCCGGTCGGATTGGCCGGGCTCATCGTCAGCACGCCGGCGAGCGGGCGCTCGGCATGGGCTTTCGCGATCAGCTCCGGCGTCAGGGCGAAACGCGTCTCGGGACCGACCTCGATCGCGACCGGCTCCAGCCCGAGCGCGATCAGGATGTTGCGATAGGCCGGATAGCCCGGCGCGGTGATCGCGACGCGCGCGCCCGGCTGGAAGCAGGCGAGGAAGGCGAGGATGAAGCCGCCCGACGAGCCGGTCGTCACGACGACACGGTTTGGGCTGACCTCGACGCCATAGGCATCGCGATAATGCCGCGCGATGCGCGCCCTCAGCGAATCCGTTCCCAGCGCCTGGGTGTAGCCGATCCGGCCATGCTCCAGCGCCCGGGCGGCGGCGGCCCGGATCGAGGCCGGCGTCGGCGCCGAGGGCTGGCCGACCTCCATATGCACGACGTCGCCGCCCATGCGCTCGATCGCGGCCGCCTGGTTCATCACGTCCATGACGATGAAGGGCGCGACGCGTTCAGCCCGCGCCGCGAGCGCGGGCGAGGCGGCGGAGAGCGCCGGCGGATGCGGCAGGGAGGCGGGATCGGTCATCGCTCCCGCCTATCCGAGCGGCTGCACCGCCGCAACCGCTGGCAGAGCCGTGATTTGACGGAAGGCCCGCGACGGCGGACAAGCGACGAAACCGCGATTGCGCCGTCCCGATCGGGGCGGCCCGAAGAGGATGACGACATGACCCTTGCGATCCTGAGACGCCTCGGCCGCGCCGGTCTCGCCGCTGCCGGGCTCGCACTGGCGCTGTACGCACTGCCGGCGCAGGCGCAGACCTCCGGCCTGACGCCCGACCAGCGCAAGGCCATCGTCGACCTGATCCGCGAGACGCTGCTGAAGAATCCCGAGATTATCCAGGAGGCGATGGTCGAGCTCGAGCGCCGCAACACCGTCGCCCAGGCCGAGGCCCAGCGCAGCGCGGTCGCGTCCGAGAAGGCCCGCCTCGTCGATCCCGCGACCTCGGCGATCGTCGGCAACCCGAACGGCGACGTCACCATCGTCGAGTTCATGGACTACAATTGCGGCTTCTGCAAAAGGGCGCTGGAGGATATCCGCGCGCTCGCCAAGGAGGACCCGAAGCTCAAGGTCGTGATCAAGGACTTCCCGATCCTGGGGCCCGACTCGGTCGAGGCCAGCCGCGTCGCCGTGGCGGCGATGGCGCAACTGCAGGGCCCGAAATATTTCGACTTCCACAACAGGCTGATGGCGACCAAGGGCCGGATCAACGGCGCCAGGGCGCTGGACGTCGCCAAGGAGGCCGGTGCCGACATCGAGCGCCTGAAGAAGGACATGGACTCCGCCCAGACCAAGGCGGTGATCGAGGACACCGTCGCGCTCGGCGACCGGCTCGGCCTCACCGGCACGCCGGCCTTCATCCTCGCCGACGAGGTCGTCTTCGGCGCGGTCGGCCAGGCAGCCCTCAAGGCGAAGATCGACGCCGTCCGCAAATGCGGCAAGGCGACCTGCAGCGGCTGAACTGCCCGACTTTGGTCGGATGGCGCCCTTCCCCTCGCCTGCGGCAGCGTCTATGAGGGCGGCATTCGCCGCCTCCGTGCGGCGCAGGAACGCCTTCGCGCCATGGTCGCCGTCCACGTCCTCAACGGTCCCAATCTCAATCTGCTCGGCACCCGCGAACCCGCCACCTATGGCGCGGTGACGCTGGCCGGCGTCGAGCAGCGGCTGAAAGCGAAGGCGGACGCCGCCGGCGTCGAACTGACCTTCCGCCAGACCAATTACGAGGGCGAACTCGTGACCTTCATCCAGGAGGCGGGGCTGGCCGGCGCGGGCGTCATCATCAATGCCGGCGCCTACACCCACACTTCCGTCGCGCTGCGCGACGCGATCAAGGGCGTCGAGGCGTTGACCATCGAGGTCCATGTCTCGAACGTTCATGCCCGCGAGGACTTCCGGCACCATTCCTACATGGCGCCGGTCTGCGTCGGCGTGATCTGCGGCTTCGGCGTCGCGAGCTACGACCTTGCTTTCGACGCGATCGTGCCGCTTTTGCAGAAGCGTGCCGGATCGACGGCCTGAAAGACGAAACCGGCGGCCTGATCCACCCGTACCCATCCGCAAGAGGCGCCACCGCGCCCTGCTCCAAGACCCCGAAGACGGTGAACCCGCCATGGCGACCAAGAGCCCGATCGACCCCGAACTGGTGCGCGAACTCGCCCAGCTCCTGAACGAGACCGATCTGACCGAGATCGAGGTCGAGAAGGGCGATCTGCGCGTCCGCGTCGCCCGCACCATCAGCGCGACCGTGCAGGTCCCGGTGGCGAGCGCGCCCGTCGCCGTCATGGCCCCGGCCGCCGTCGCTGTCGCGGCTCCGGCCGAGGCGAAATCGGCCGCCGCGCATCCCGGCGCCGTGACCTCGCCGATGGTCGGCACCGCCTATCGCCGGCCCTCGCCCGACGCCAAGCCGTTCTGCGAGATCGGCTCGGTCGTGAAGGCCGGCGAGCGCGTCCTGCTGGTCGAGGCGATGAAGACCTTCAACGACATCGTCGCGCCGCGCGCCGGCAAGGTCGTCGCCATCCTGGTCGAGGACGGGCAGCCCGTGGAATATGGCGAGCCGCTGCTGGTGATCGAGTGAGCGTGGCGGCGAACGGCGAGCCGAAGATGTTCGACAAGATCCTGATCGCCAACCGCGGTGAGATCGCGCTGCGCGTCCTGCGCGCCGCCAAGGAACTCGGCATCGCGACCGTCGCGGTCCATTCGACCGCCGACGCCAACGCCATGCATGTCCGCCTCGCCGACGAGAGCGTCTGCATCGGCCCGCCGCCGGCGCGCGAGAGCTATCTGAACATCCCGGCGCTGATCGCCGCCTGCGAGATCACCGGCGCCGACGCCGTCCATCCGGGCTACGGCTTCCTCTCCGAGAACGCCCGCTTCGCCGAGATCCTGGAGCGGCACAACATCGCCTTCATCGGCCCCAAGGCCGAGCACATCCGGGTGATGGGCGACAAGATCGAGGCCAAGCGCACCGCCAAGGCGCTCGGTATCCCCTGCGTGCCCGGTTCCGACGGCGGCGTCACCGAAGACGCCGAGGCGCTGCGCATCGCCCGCGAGATCGGCTACCCCGTTATCATCAAGGCGGCGGCCGGCGGCGGCGGGCGCGGCATGAAGGTCGCGCGCAACGAGGACGAGATCGTCGTCGCGCTGCAGACCGCCCGCACCGAGGCCAAGGCCGCCTTCGGCGACGACGCGGTCTATATCGAGAAATATCTCGAGAAGCCGCGCCACATCGAGATCCAGGTGCTCGGCGACGGCAGGGGCCACGCCATCCATCTCGGCGAGCGCGACTGCTCTCTGCAGCGCCGCCACCAGAAGGTCTGGGAGGAAGGCCCCTCGCCCGCGCTCAATGCCGGCGAGCGCGACCGGATCGGCAAGGTCTGCGCCGACGCCATGGCCAAGCTCGGCTATCTCGGCGCCGGCACGATCGAGTTCCTTTACGAGGATGGCGCCTTCTACTTCATCGAGATGAACACGCGCATCCAGGTCGAGCATCCGGTCACCGAGATGATCACCGGCATCGACCTCGTCAACGAGCAGATCCGGATCGCCGCCGGCGCGCCGCTCTCGCTCACGCAGAAGGACGTCGTCATCGAGGGCCACGCCATCGAGTGCCGCGTCAATGCCGAGCACCCGGCGAGCTTCCGGCCCTCGCCCGGCAAGATCGCCTCGTTCCACACGCCGGGCGGCCTCGGCGTGCGCGTCGATTCCGCCGCCTATCAGGGTTATTCGATCCCGCCGCACTACGATTCGCTCGTCGGCAAGCTGATCGTCCACGGCCGCAACCGGGCCGAGTGCCTGATGCGCCTGCGCCGCTCGCTCGACGAATTCGTCGTCGACGGCGTCGACACCACCCTGCCGCTGTTCCGCACGCTGGTGCGCAATCCCGACATCCTCAACGGCGACTACAACATCCACTGGCTGGAGAAATTTCTGGCCGCGGGCGGGATGGGCGAAGAAACCGCCTGATCCTCGGCCGTCATCCCGGACGCAGCGAAGCGGAGCTCCGGGATCCATCGTAGGGCACGACGGCGCTCTATGATGGATCCCGGATCGGCGCGGCTGCGCCGCTTGTCCAGGATGACGGCGCGATTGATTGCTCCCCGTTTGACTCCCCGCCCCTGCCGCGCTCCCCTGCCTGCATGAAAGCCCGCTCCGTGCCTGTCCGCTCGCCGGTGATCACGCCCGAGATCATGCTGCGCGCCTATGCCGCCGGCATCTTCCCGATGGCCGAGAGCGCCGATGATCCGGGCCTGTTCTGGGTCGAGCCGGAGCTGCGCGGCGTCATCCCGCTGGATCGCTTCCATCTGCCCGGCCGCCTCGCCCGCACCGTCCGCTCGGACCGGTTCGAGATCAGGGTCGACGGCGAGTTCGAGCACGTCATCGCGGCCTGCGCCGAGGCGAAGTCCGACCGGCCGGAGACCTGGATCAACGCCCGCATCCGCGAGATCTTCAGCGAGCTTTTCCGGCTCGGCCATGCCCACAGCGTCGAATGCTGGCGCGAGGGCAGGCTCGTCGGCGGGCTCTACGGGCTGGCGCTGGGCGGCGCCTTCTTCGGCGAATCCATGTTCCACCGCGAGACCGACGCCTCGAAGGTCGCACTCGTCCATCTCGTGGCACGGCTCAGGCGCGGCGGCTTCACTTTGCTCGATGCCCAGTTCCAGACCGGCCATCTCGCCCAGTTCGGCACGCGGGAGGTGCCCAAGCGCGCCTATCAGGCGCTGCTGGAGCGCGCCGTCGCAGGAACCGGCGAGTGGTGGAGCTGGCCACGGGGCCTGACGATCGGCGGGCGCGAGGCCCTGGCCGAACTGACCTGAACGGCCTGACCTACCGGCTGCCGCCGCCGGAGGAATCGCGCGGCGCTGCCGGATTGGTCGGGAAGAAGCGCTGGCTCGGCGCCTGGCGCGGCTGCACCGGCACGCCCTGCTGCGGCTGCACGTCGATGCGCCCGCCCGGCGCCAGCGGCGCGTTGGCGTTGGGCGGCTGGTTGACGTCGCGTACCGGCTGGTTGCGCGGCCGGCGCGGTTCCTCCGGCACCGGCGCCTCCGGCTCCTTGGGATCGACCACGAGCTCGGTGCCGCCTTTGCATTCGGTCAGCCAGACGTCGTAGATCGCGTGCTCGACGCCGTGCAGGCCAGGGCTCGCCGAGAACATCCAGCCGGTGAAGATGCGCCGGTACTCGTTGCTGAAGGTCACCTCGTCGACCTCGACGAAGGCGTCGGTCTGCGGCGCCTCCGTCGGGGGCCGGGTCCAGCACACCCGCGGCGTCAGCTGGAGCGCGCCGAACTGCACGGTCTCGTCGACCGCGACCTCGAAGGAGATGATCCGGCCGGTGATCTTGTCGAGACCGGCGAAGACCGCGGTCGGGTTGCGGATGCGGTCGGCGGCCGCCGGCCCGGTCAGGGCGAGCGAGACGAGCGCCGAGGAGACCAATGCGGCGGCCGAAGGGCGGCTGATGAGCGGCATGCGGAGCTTTGCGAATCTCTGGGACGGCGCGCCGGCGGCGCCGCGACGCCCGCGCAGTAACACGGCAAAGGCAGCGGAAAAAGGGCATCGCCGCCGAAGCAGCCGTCCGACATGCAGCGCTCCGGAGATGGCGCATATCGGACGTGTCGCGCGGATGGGCGCCGTCGGGTCGTCGGCCCTGTGCGCGCCCGGCTGCGGGTGATCCGCAGGCAAAGCTGTCAAAAGACGGTTTGGAACCTGCGAACCATCGCTCGGTTTCCTTGCCGACGGCTGGGGCCAACGACCGACGGAGGCTCCCGATGGGATGGTTCACCAAGGATATCGCGACGATGGACGACCTGTTCGTCCACCAGCTTCAGGACGTCTACTACGCCGAGAATCAGATCAGGAAGGCGCTTCCCGACATGATCGAGAAGGCGACCGATCCGGCGCTGAAACAGGGTTTCCAGACGCATCTGCAGGAGACCGAAGGGCAGATCGTCCGGCTGAAGCAAGTCTTCAGGCAGCACGGCGTCGAGGAGAAGGGCGTCACCTGTCCGGCGATCGACGGCATTCTCAAGGAAGCCGACGAGGTGGCTGGCGAGATCGAGGACAAGCAAGTGCTGGACGCTGCCCTCATCGCCGCGGCTCAGGCAGTCGAGCACTACGAGATCACCCGCTACGGAACGCTCGTCGCCTGGGCGAAGCAGCTCGGCCGCGACGACTGCGCCGCACTGCTGAAGCAGAACCTGGACGAGGAAGCCGCGACCGACGCGAAGCTGACCAAGCTCGCCACGAGCGGCATCAACCGCAAGGCGGCGTGATCCGTTTGCGCCATCGTCAGGGAGCGGGTGCAAGACCCGCTCCCTTCTTGTTTTCATCGTCGCCATCGCAAGCGGGAAGCCGAGTCATGACAGCCCAGTCGAAGATGATCCACGAAGACGCCCTGCCCGGTCACGAGAGCGATCTGGAGCCGAAGCCGGACTGGCGACCGCGCTATCCAGGCTCTGGCCGGCTCGAGGGCAAGGTGGCGCTGATCACCGGCGGCGACAGCGGCATCGGCCGCGCCGTCGCCGCGCTCTATGCGCGCGAAGGCGCCGATGTCGCGATCGTCTATCTCTCCGAAGACGACGACGCCGAGGAGACGGTCGGAATCGTCGAGGACGAGGGCCGCAAGGCGCTCGCGATCGCCGGAGACGTCGGCGACAAGGCGTTCTGCGAGGCTGCGGTCGAGCGCACCATTGGAACGTTCGGGCGGCTCGACATCCTCGTCAACAACGCCGGCGAGCAGCATCCCGACAAGGACATCGTCGACATCACGGAAGAGCAGCTCAGGCGCACCTTCCAGACGAACATCTTCGGCATGTTCTTCATGACGCAGGCCGCGCGGCCGCATCTGCGGCGGGGCGCTGCAATCGTCAACTGCACCTCGATCACCAGCTATCAGGGCGAGCCGGAACTGCTCGACTACAGCTCGACCAAGGGCGCCATCACCGCATTCACCCGCAGCTTGTCGGAGAACCTGCTCGAGCACGGCATCCGCGTGAACGCGGTGGCGCCTGGGCCGATCTGGACGCCGCTCAACCCGATGGGAGGCGCCTCGCCCGAGAAGCTTGCCCATTTCGGCGAAAAGACGCCGATGAAGCGCCCCGGCCAGCCCAACGAGGTCGCGCCGAGCTTCCTTTTCCTGGCCTGCGACGATGCGAGCTACATTTCCGGCCAGGTGCTGCATCCCAACGGCGGCACCGTCGTCAACGGCTGACAGCAGGCGGCTTCCCGCGGCGCGGACCGGCCGGCAATCCGCCCCGGTCACGGAACATCGACATGCCGCGCCCGTTGGCAGCACATCGGCTGGTTTTCGCAAGGAGATCGAACATGGGATACGATGGCAAGGAATTCGCGGCGCTTGCGCTGATCGCCGTGATGATGCTCTCGCCGCTGGCGGCCGCTACGCTTTTCGCCGACAAGCCAGAGCTGCAAAACAAGGCGCGTACGGATCTGATCCAGCCCGACCCGGCGAAACCGCCTGCAGGCGCGCCGCAGCCGCCCAAGCCCTGAACCCGCGCGGCTGTCATCGAGTTTCGGGCGCCGCCGTCACGGCAGCCCGAAACCGCTCCAGCCCACCACAGCCCCCGCCGCCAGCACGACGAGCGGGCTCAGCCGCGTCGTCGTCATCACCACGGCGCTGGCGAGCGCGATCGCGATCAGCACCCACTCATGCGTCGTCGCGCGCGTGATGATGATCGCGCTGGCCGCCACCAGCCCGGCCGTGACCGGCACCAGCCCGCGCTCGACGATCCGCCGCCAGGGCCGCTCGCGAAAGCGCTCCCACAGATGCATCACGACACCGAGCAGCAGCGAGGACAGGCCGAAATTGGCCACCGACGCGGTCAGCAGCCCGAGCGGACCCGCGACCTGCCAGCCGACCAGCGGCACGATCATCATGTTCGGCCCGGGCGCCGCCTGCGCGAGCGCGAACAGGGCGCCGAACTCCTGCGCGCTCATCCAGTGCTGGCTGTCGACGACCTGGCGCTGCAATTCCGGCAGCATCGAATTGCCGCCGCCGAAGGCGACGACCGACAATTGCGCGAAGATCACGAAGATGGTGACGAGCTGGTTCATCGCTCGAACCGCCAGCTCGCCAGGATGCCGAGCGGCGCCATCACCAGCATGGTCGGCACCAGCGGCAATCGGAGAACCGCCACCGCCAGCACGACCAGGCCCGCGACGCCGAGCCCGACCGGCCGCCGCCGCAGCGGCAGGCCGATCTTGATCGCGGTCGAGATCAGGAGCCCGGCCGCAGCAGCCGCGAGCCCTGCGAACAGGTGCCGGATCTCCGGATCGTTCGCATAGCGCGCATAGATCACGCCGAGCCCGACCACGATCGCGGTCGGCGCCGCCAGGAGCCCGAGCAGGCCGGCGACCGCCCCGGCGACCCCGCGGAACTTCAGCCCGACCGCGACCGACATGTTGACCGCGTTGCCGCCGGGCATGAACTGGCAGACGCCGAGCAGCTCGGTGAAGGCCTCGGGCGAAAGCCAGCGCCGGCGCTCGACCAGCATGCGCCGCAGCATCGGCAGCACGCCGCCGAAGCCGGTCAGCCCGAGCAGGAGGAAGCCGACGAAGATCTGCGCGACCGTCGGCCGGTCGGGTTCGGGGCCGGGATCGGTGACGTCGGTCACCCTGCGCCTCAGCGCCCGGGCGTCCAGGCCTCGTAGTCGCCGGTCGCCGGCGGGCGGTGGCCCTCGACCAGCGTCGAGCCCTGCGGGCGCCAGGCCAGCGCCGTGCCGGTGTGGTTCGGCTGGTGCGGCTCTTGCCACTCGCGCGGCTGGTAGCGTTCCTCGGAGGGTGCGATGTCGACGGTGTGATGCAGCCAGCCGTTCCAGCCGGGCGGAATCGCGGACGCCTCGATCGCGCCGTTGTAGACCACCCAGCGCCGCTGGATGCCGAGCGCCTTGTCCTTGGCACCGCCCTTCGTCCGGTAATAGACGTTGCCGAACTCGTCCTCGCCGACCCGCTCGCCGAAGCGCCAGGTGTGGAAGCGCGTGCCGATGGTCTGGCCGTTCCACCAGGTGAAGATCTGCAGCAGCCAAGACTTCATGGGAATGACGCCCGTCGCGGTGATGTGCCTCGCGCGACTTATGAAGAGACGTGGGCGCCCTGTCCAGTCGCAGCCAAGCCTGCCTGAAGGCGCCGGATTCCCGCCACGATTCGGCCTCGATTCGGAAACCCGGCGCCGGCCGTCGTCCGGGCGCCAAGATGGCGCCGTTTCAATCACTTGACCGGGCCGGCGCAGAGATCGCTGGAGCGACGAGCCGCCGGAGCGGCCGGGTTTACCAAACGGCAACCATGGCGAGCGCGATTTTTCCGCTTTGATGAGCGCGCGGCTGTGGCACTCTCGCCACGGCGAGCGGATTCGCCCCGCGATTCCCAAGGCTTAGCGCAGGCCTTGCAACTTATCCCCGCAACTCACACATCCCTACCAGATGTCGTGTCCACAGGGATCGCCGCGCACTAATCCTTGACGAGCCGACCCATTCGGGACTAAATTTTGACAGTCGCGTGACGGCTGGCGGAAACGCCCAATCGACCCGCAGATGAGTTTCCAGACGGGTCGAAGCGGTCACCACAGCGCGCTCCAGCAGAGCCGCCGTGCGCGATCGTCTGCGGCCGGGCTGGCCGCAACCGGGCGAGCGAAGGCGGGCCATAGCCGCCGCGCCGTCCAAGGGGCATCGAACCGAGTTGGGCTGAGATCAGGAGCCGGTGAGCAACCGGCCGCGCGAGGCGTCGTCTGGCGTCCGCGGCATAGTGAGGGAATCGCAGATCATGCGCATCGAGCGCCGTTACACCTCCGCCGGCCAGTCGCCCTATCAGGCGATTCCCTTCCGCTCCGCCGTCAGCGAGATCAAGAATCCCGACGGCTCGGTGGTCTTCCGGCTCGAAGGCATCGAAGTGCCGGAGGCCTGGTCGCAGGTCGCCAGCGACGTGCTCGCGCAAAAATACTTCCGCAAGGCCGGCGTACCCGCGCGCCTGAAGAAGGTCGAGGAGAACGACGTCCCCTCCTTCCTGTGGCGCTGCGTGCCCGACGAGGCGGCGCTGGCGGCCCTGCCCGAGGCCGAGCGCTACGGCTCGGAAACCTCCTCCAAGCAGGTTTTCGACCGGCTCGCCGGCTGCTGGACCTATTGGGGCTGGAAGGGCGGCTATTTCTCCTCCGAGCAGGATGCCCAGGCCTTCCATGACGAGCTGCGCTTCATGCTCGCGACCCAGATGGTGGCGCCGAACTCGCCGCAGTGGTTCAACACCGGCCTGCACTGGGCCTATGGCATCGACGGGCCGAGCCAGGGCCATTTCTACGTCGACTTCAAGACCGGCAAGCTCGTCAAGTCGAAGTCGAGCTACGAGCACCCGCAGCCGCATGCCTGCTTCATCCAGGGCGTGCAGGACGACCTCGTCAACGAGGGCGGCATCATGGACCTCTGGGTCCGCGAGGCCCGCCTGTTCAAATACGGCTCAGGCACCGGCTCGAACTTCTCGATGCTGCGCGGTGAAGGCGAGCGTCTCGCCGGCGGCGGCCGCTCGTCCGGCCTGATGTCCTTCCTCAAGATCGGCGACCGGGCAGCCGGCGCGATCAAGTCGGGCGGCACCACGCGCCGCGCCGCCAAGATGGTCGTGGTCGATGTCGATCACCCCGACATCGAGACCTATATCGACTGGAAGGTCCGCGAGGAGCAGAAGGTCGCGGCCCTCGTCACCGGCTCCAAGACCGTGCAGAAGCACATGCGCGCCGTGATGAAGGCCTGCGTCAACTGCGACGCGCCCGACGACGCCTGCTTCGATCCGGAGAAGAACCCGGCCCTGAAGCGCGAGGTCAAGCTCGCCCGCAAGGCGATGGTGCCGGACAACTACATCAAGCGCGTCATCCAGTTCGCCCGCCAGGGCTACAAGGACATCCAGTTCGACATCTACGACACCGACTGGGATTCGGAGGCCTATCTCACCGTTTCCGGCCAGAACTCGAACAATTCGGTCTCGCTGACCGACGACTTCCTGCGTGCCGTGGAAACCGATGGCGACTGGAACCTGACCGGCCGCACCACCGGCAAGGTCACCAAGACGCTGAAGGCCCGCGACCTCTGGGAGAAGATCGGCTACGCCGCCTGGGCCTCGGCCGATCCCGGCCTGCACTTCAACACCACGATGAACGACTGGCACACCTGCGCGGCGTCCGGCCGGATCCGGGCGTCCAATCCGTGCTCGGAATACATGTTCCTCGACGACACCGCCTGCAACCTGGCCTCGGCCAACCTGCTGCAATTCTACGACACCGAAACCAAGGCCTTCGACGTCGCGGCTTACGAGCATCTCTGCCGGCTCTGGACCGTCGTGCTCGAGATCTCGGTGACGATGGCGCAGTTCCCGAGCCGCGAGATCGCCGAGCTCTCCTACGAATACCGCACGCTTGGCCTCGGCTACGCCAATATCGGCGGCCTGCTGATGACCATGGGCCTCGGCTACGATTCCGACGAGGGCCGCGCGCTCGCCGGCGCCCTCACCGCGATCATGACCGGCGTCTCCTATGCGACCTCGGCCGAGATGGCGGGCGAGCTCGGCCCCTTCCCGGGCTACAAGAAGAACGCCGGCCACATGCTGCGCGTCATCCGCAACCACCGCACCGCGGCGCACGGCATGGCGTCCGGCTATGAGGGCCTGCAGGTCACCCCGGTCCCGCTCGACCATGGCACGCTCGCCCGCCTCGGCGGCTCGGCCGCCCTGATGTCGGAGCGCGCCCGCATCACCTGGGACGAGGCGCTGGCGCTCGGCGAGACGCACGGCTACCGCAACGCCCAGGCGACCGTGATCGCGCCGACCGGCACGATCGGCCTCGTCATGGATTGCGACACCACCGGCATCGAGCCCGATTTCGCGCTGGTGAAGTTCAAGAAGCTCGCCGGCGGCGGCTACTTCAAGATCATCAACCGCGCCGTGCCGGACGCGCTGCGCGCGCTCGGCTATCGCGAGGCCGACATCGCCGAGATCGAAGCCTATGCGGTCGGCCATGGCTCGCTCGCTCAGGCGCCCGGCATCAACCACACGACCCTGCGCGCCAAGGGCTTCCCGCAGGACAAGATCGACGCGGTCGAGAAGGGGCTGAAGAGCGCCTTCGACATCAAGTTCGTCTTCAACAAATGGACGCTGGGCGAGGATTTCCTCACCGGCACGCTCAAGGTCCCGGCCGAGAAGCTCAATGACATGAGCTTCGAGCTCCTGCCCTTCCTCGGCTTCACGAGGCCTGAGATCGAGGCCGCCAACGTCCATGTCTGCGGGGCGATGACGCTGGAAGGCGCGCCGCACCTCAAGACCGAGCATTACCCCGTCTTCGACTGCGCCAATCCCTGCGGGCGCATCGGCAAGCGCTATCTCTCGGTCGAGAGCCATATCCGCATGATGGCGGCGGCCCAGCCCTTCATCTCGGGCGCGATCTCCAAGACGATCAACATGCCCAACGACGCCACGGTCGAGGACTGCAAGAGCGCCTACATGCTCTCCTGGAAGCTGGCGCTGAAGGCGAACGCCCTCTACCGCGACGGCTCGAAGCTGTCGCAGCCGCTGAACTCGGCCCTGATCTCGGACGATGACGACGAGGCCGAGGATGCGGTCGAGGCGCTGGTCGCCCAGCCGATGGCGGCGCGGGCCACGCAGGTCGCCGAAAAGATCGTCGAGCGCATCGTCGAGAAGGTCGTCCGCGAGCGCGAAAAAATGCCGGCGCGCCGCACCGGCTATATCCAGAAGGCGGTGGTCGGCGGCCACAAGGTCTATGTCCACACCGGCGAGTATGCGGACGGGCGCCTCGGCGAGATCTTCATCGACATGCACAAGGAGGGCGCCGCCTTCCGCGCGATGATGAACAATTTCGCCATCGCGGTCTCGCTCGGCCTGCAATATGGCGTGCCGCTGGAGGAATATGTCGAGGCCTTCACCTTCACCCGCTTCGAGCCGTCCGGCTTCGTCCAGGGCAACCAGTCGATCAAGAACGCCACCTCGATCCTCGACTACGTCTTCCGCGAGCTCGCGATCTCCTATCTCGGCCGGCACGACCTCGCCCATATCGACCCGAGCGAGATCGGCCATGACGTGATCGGCGGCGGCGTCGGGCAGGACAAGGCGCCCGAGGTCTCGGCCCCCGTCACCACGAGCCCGCTGGCCTCGACCGGCTTCCGCCGCGGCAAGCCGATGTCGTTCCATGCGATCCAGGGCGGCGGCGGCTCGGCCGGCGCGCTCGACACGGTCGCCCGCTCGGCCTCCAACGTCACCGCGCTCGCGACCTTCGGCGCGACCGCGCTGAAGGAGGAGCCGGAAGCCTATGGCGAGGCCGAAATGGCGAAACTCGGCTTCGCAGCCCCCGCCGCCCAGCCGAGCGCCTCCGAGCGCCGCGCCGAGGCGATCATGAAGGGCTATGTCGGGGACAGTTGCGGCGAATGCGGCAACTTCACGCTGGTCCGGAACGGGACGTGTTTGAAGTGCAATACGTGTGGGAGCACGACGGGGTGTTCGTAGAGCACGACATCTGAGCGAAAAGCGCGGGGAACCCCTCCCCTGTAAGGAGAGGGGCAGGGGTGAGGTGTCGGCCGCTAGACCAGCGAGGCGCAAACCCAACGGCGGCTGCGGTGAGGCCACAGCCACAGCGTCAAACGGCCGACCCCTCTCCCTGCCCTCTCCCTGCGGGAGAGGGCTCCCCGCGCTGTCAGCGACTCATTCGTTAGCCGCAGACCAATCCACCGGCGAGCAACGAAGAACGAGAGCCAGGCCGTATTCGCCAAACCTCTACTCCTCCTCCCTCCCCGTCCCCTCGCGGTCGCGCTCGTAATGCCGCGCCAGCGGAAACGCCGGCAGCCAGGTCTCGCGCCGGACGGTCCAGACCTCGTAGCCCGGCACGAACTGGTCGGGCGCATCGAGCGCGCCGAGATGGACCTCGATCTCGTCGCCGCTCCGCGCGAACACCGACGATCCGCAGCGCGGGCAGAAATGCCGCCCCTTATAGTCGCGCGTCTCGCCAGCGATCGTCACCGCGTCCTGCGGGAACACGGCGGCGGCATAGAACAGCGCGCCGTGATGCTTGCGGCAGTCGAGGCAGTGGCAGATCCCGACGCGGTATGGGCGCCCCGACGCGACGACGCGGACATCGCCGCACAGGCAGCCGCCCGCGGACCGGGCCGGGAAAGCCTCCAGCGGATCGTCCATGGTACGTCGCCTCCGTCGCGTCGGCGCAACGACTACGACGAAGGCCGGCCCGCGTCCACGCGCCTCGCCTCAGGCGACCTTGGCGAGACGGGGCAAACCCTTCGCCTGCGAGCCCGGCAGGCCGCAGACCGATTCCCAATGCGAGACCGCCTCGGACAAGGCGGCGATCTCACGCGCATCGACCGCTCCCGCGGCGGCACCGGTCAGTTGCGCGAGACGCTGGCGGGCCCGGCCGTAGTCGAGCCCGCTGCGGATGACGCAGATCACATCGTTGGGCATGGCGCTTCTCCTGAACGAATGCGCCCCCCGGCATTCTGCGAATCTAGCGCGCCCGGCATCGCTCCGCTGCATTTTTTGACGGGATCGCCTCATGGTTTTGGCGCGCATCCGCCGTTCGCACCTGCAACATGCCCATCGATGCGGCAGGCGACGACGATCCTCCCCGGCACGACCTCGCGACGCCGACAAAATAGGCAGGCTTGCCACCAGTTTGCCGCATTCGTTAAGCGCTCAGCGCGGGACCAGCTGCCGAATGTCAAGATTTTCTAAATTCGACATGCAATCAATGCATGACAGAATTGAGCGCGCGCCTCTGTTTCGGGCAGGCCGGCTCGCTTATATGCAGTGCACAACGAATTCATCGCTGTGGGCACCGTCCCGAGCCGGAAAACACGAGGAAGACCACCATGTTCGTCACCATGATCGCCGCCAAGATCCGTTCCTACCTGCGCTATCGCGAGACCGTCCGCGAGCTCTCCCGCCTGACCGACCGCGAGCTCGACGATCTCGGCCTGTCGCGCTCGGAGATCCCCTTCGTCGCCCGCACCCACGCGCTGGTCTGACGCCTATATCCGGGCCATGCGCCCGGTCGACTAGTCTCCCGGGTCCCGGTGTCCTCCCCTCCGGTCCGGTTGTAGCAGATGCCCGCCGCAAGGCGGGCATTCTGCGTTTTGGGCCCCGCTCTCTTGACCTCCGCCCCGGCTGCGGACACATCGCGGGGATGACGAACCCGGTTCACATCATCGGCGGCGGTCTCGCCGGCTCCGAGGCCGCCTGGCAGGTCGCTGAGGCCGGCGTCCCGGTCGTGCTGCACGAGATGCGGCCCCGGCGCGCCACCGACGCGCACAAGACCGACGGTCTCGCCGAGCTCGTCTGCTCGAACTCCTTCCGCTCCGACGATTCGGTCGGCAATGCGGTCGGGCAGCTGCATTGGGAGATGCGCCGCCTCGGCTCGCTGATCATGGCGCAGGGCGATGCGCATCAGGTCCCGGCCGGCGGCGCGCTCGCGGTCGATCGCGACGGCTTTTCGCAAGCGGTCACGGCGGCGCTCGAAGCCCATCCGCTGGTGACGATCGACCGGTCCGAGATCGCGGGCCTCCCGCCGGCGGAATGGGACAACGTCATCGTCGCGACCGGCCCCCTCACCTCGCCGGCGCTGGCCGAAGGCATCCGCTCGCTGACCGGCGCCGATGCGCTCGCCTTCTTCGACGCGATCGCGCCGATCGTGCATTTCGAGTCGGTCGATATGGATCAGGCCTGGTTCCAGTCGCGCTACGACAAGGCGGGCCCCGGCGGCACCGGCGCCGACTACATCAACTGCCCGCTCGACCGCGAGCAATACGAGGCCTTCATCGACGCGCTGCTGGCGGCCGAAAAGACCGAGTTCAAGGAGTGGGAGGGTACGCCCTATTTCGACGGCTGCCTGCCGATCGAGGTGATGGCCGAGCGCGGCCGCGAGACCCTGCGCTGGGGGCCGATGAAACCGGTCGGCCTGACCAACCGGCACAACCCGACGGTCAAGGCCTACGCCGTCGTCCAGCTCCGGCAGGACAATGCGCTCGGCACGCTGTTCAACATGACCGGCTTCCAGACCAAGCTGAAATATGGCGAGCAGGCCGCGATCTTCCGGATGATCCCCGGGCTGCAGAACGCCGAATTCGCGCGGCTCGGTGGCATCCATCGCAACACCTATCTGAACTCGCCAAAACTGCTCGACGAGCGGCTGCGGCTGAGGGCCGATCCGCGCCTGCGCTTCGCCGGGCAGATCACCGGCTGCGAGGGCTATGTCGAAAGCGCCGCGATCGGGCTGCTGGCGGGGCGCATGGCGGCGGCCGAGCGGCTCGGCCGCGAGCTGGACCTGCCGCCGGCGACGACCGCACTAGGCGCGCTGGTCAACCACATCACCGGCGGCCACATCGTCACCATCGACGAGGGCCCGCGCTCCTTCCAGCCGATGAACATCAATTTCGGCCTGTTCCCGCATATCGAGGGGCAGGTGACGCACGGCCCCGACGGCAAGAAGCTGAAGGGCCCGGCCAAAAGCGTCGCGCGCAAGCACGCGCTGACGGCGAGGGCGAAGGCGGAGATGGAGCGATGGGCGGGCGGAATGGCAGAGGCGGCGGAGTAGACCCTTGTCATTCCGGGGCGACGCGAAGCGTCGAACCCGGAACCCACGACCGGGCGAGAACTCGGCCGATCCGCGAGCGGACCATCTCACCCGATCGTGGGTTCCGGGTTCATGCCTGCGGCATGCCCCGGAATGACAGGAAGAATCAACCCGCCTTCGCCGCCCGCCAGACCGTCCATTGCCGCTGCCAGGCCGGGATGGTGATGATCGTGCGGTAGGGGTCGTAGCCGGTCTTCTCCATCCGCCTGAGATAGGGCTCGACCAGCACCACCGGCAGGAAGGCGGGCTGGATCGCCGGCGGAATCGTCTCGCGCAGGCCTCTCAGCTTCTTCAGATGCTTGCGCGCGATCTCGCGCAGCTCCTTCAGCGAATAGAGCACGCCCGGTCCGCCCCGCCCGCGCACGATGTCCTCGTGCGTCACGCCGTTGCGGGAAAGGATGTCGGCTGGGATGTAGACCTGCCCCGCCGCCGCATGCCAGGGGAAGGCGCGCATCAGCCCGCAGAGCGCGTAGGCCACGCCGGCATGACCGCAAGCTGCGGCGCCACCCGGATCGCGGCCATTGGCGAGAACGAGCGAGGCGAGCCGGATCAGCGCGCTCGAGGTCTCGCCGGCATAGCCTTCGAGGTCGCTCATCCGCGGCATCGGGTCGTCGTAGAGGTCGAAGATGCGCGCCTCGATCAGCGAGGTCAGCGGCGCGATCGGCAGCCGATAGCGCGTCACCGTGTCGAGCAGGGCCGCGGCGACGGGGTGGCCTTGCGTCTCGCCCTTGCCCTCGCCTTCGAGCAGGTCGCGCCACCACTGCATCCGGACCTCGCCCGGCAGCGGCTCGCTGACCAGTGCCCTCACCCGGGCGATCTCGTGGCTGAAGGCATAGAGCGCGTGCAGCGCCGGGCGCTGCGATTCGGGCGCGTAGAGCGAGGCGATCCAGCGGTCGCTGTCGTGCTCGCGCACCAGCGCCGAGCAATGGGCATAGGCCTCCGGCAGCGCGGCGGGCGCGGTTTCGGGGCGTTGGTCGGTCTGTGTCGTCTGCGGCATCGTTGCGCCCGGGCCGGCCGAAGCACGGCGAAGATCGCAGTCTAGGCCCATTCGGCCATGGCTGGCTATCGCCGAAACGGCATCCCCGTCACGCCACCGCGATCAGCGCGGCCGCGACCCGGCGGTCCTCGGCGACCAGCACATTGTAGGTCCGCGCGGCCGCACCCGTCGCCATGCCCTCGACGACGATGCCCACCTCGCGGAAGCGCTCGCGCAACGCCGCGGGCACGAAGGCGATGTCGTTGCCGGTGCCGATCAGCAGGAAGTCGATCGCCTCCGCTTCGTCGAGGACAGGCCGCAGGCTCTCGATCGTGACCTCGGAAAAAACCGTCACCGGCCAGATCCGCACCCCGCCCGGCGTCGCCAGGATCGAGCCACGATGGCTCATCTCGGCGAAGCGGAAGCCGCCGGCCCCGAAAGCATCGAGCAGGTGGCGGCCGGGAACGAAACCGTCGAAGGCGGGCATGGCGCCGGGGTTCAGACCCGGGCCTTGGCGCTCGCCGCGAGCTTCTCCTCGACGTCCTCGCCGCGGCCGGAGCGCACATCCATGTAGAGCAGCACCGGCGTCGAGATGAACATGGCGGAGTAGGTGCAGATCACCACGCCGGCCAGCATGACCAGCGCGAAGCCCTCGATCGCGCTGCCGCCGAAGAACACCAGCGCCAGCAGCGACAGGATCGTCGTGGTCGCGGTCATCGCGGTGCGCGACAGCGTCGAGTTGACCGAGAGGTCGAGCAGATCGGCGATCGGCATGGTCTTGTAACGGCGCAGAAGTTCGCGCGTGCGGTCGAACACCACGACGGTCTCGTTCAGCGAGTAGCCGACGATCGTCAGGATCGCCGCGATCGAGGTCAGGTTGAATTCGAGCTGGGTGATCAGGAAGAAGCCGATCGTGAGGACGATGTCGTGCAGCGTGCCGATGATCGCGCCGATGGCGAGCGGCATCTCGAAGCGGAACCAGAGGTAGATCAGCACGCCGACGATCGCGAGCACGACGCCGAGCGTTCCGGCCTGGACGAGCTCGCCCGAGACGCGCGGGCCGACCGTCTCGACGCGGCGGAAGTCATAGGTCGAGGAGAAGGCCGCGCGCGCCTTGACCACGACCTGCTGCTGCGCGATCTCGCCGCCGGGCTGGAGCGCGAAGCGCATCGAAACCTCGCCGCCGGAACCGAACTCCTGGACCTCGGCCTCGCCGAAGCCGAGGCCATGCGCGGTCGCGCGAATCTGGGCGATCTCGGGCTTGCCGTTCTTGGCCTGCATCTCGATCAGCGTGCCGCCGCGGAAGTCGATGCCGAAATTCAGGCCGACCGTCAGGAAGAGCCCGATCACGAGCAGCGAGTAGGCGGCCGAGAACGGATAGCTGTAGCGCCGCCAGCGGATGATCTTGAAGCGGGTGTTGTCGGGAACGATGCGAAGCAGACGCATGCGCTTTTCTCCGGAAAAGAGGTTGCGTCTAGAACGGAAGGTGTTTCGGCCGGGCCCAGCGATACCAGAGCGCGATCAGCATCCGGGTCAGCGTCACGGCGGTGATGACGGTCGTCAGGATGCCGAGGATGAAGACGACGGCGAAGCCGCGCACCGGGCCGGAGCCGAGCGAGAACAGCGCCACCGCCGCGATAAGCATGGTGACGTTGGAATCGATGATGGTGGCGAAGGCGCGCTGGAAGCCGGCCTCCAGCGCCGAGACGAGCGAGCGGCCCTGATGCTCCTCCTCGCGCATGCGCTCGTAGATCAGCACGTTGGAATCGACCGCCGTGCCGATGGTCAGCACGATGCCGGCGATGCCGGGCAGCGTCATCGTGGCGCCGAGCAGCGACATCAGCCCGAAGATCAAGCAGACATGGACCAGGAGCGCGATCGAGGCGATCAGCCCGAATACGCCATAGGTCATCAGCATGTAGACGATGACGAGCGCGGTCGCGATCAATGTCGCGAGCTTGCCGGCCTGAATCGAATCGGCGCCGAGCCCCGGCCCGACGGTGCGCTCCTCGACGATCGTCATCTTGGCCGGCAAGGCGCCGGCGCGCAGCAGGATGGCGAGATTGTTGACCGATTCGACAGTGAAGTTGCCGGAGATCTGGCCCGACCCACCAGTGATCGGCGACTGGATGACCGGGGCCGAGATCACCTTGTTGTCGAGCACGATCGCCAGCGCCCGGCCGAGATTCTCGGTCGTCGCCTGAGCGAAGCGCTGGGCGCCACGGATGTTGAAGCGGAAATTCACGATCGGCTGAGACGTGCGCGAATCGAAGGCCGGCTGCGCGTCGACGAGATCCTCGCCCTCGACGATGACGCGGCGCTCGACCGGCACCGGCGCGCCGCCGGAATCCTGCGACGGCAGCATGTCGACATCGCCGCCCTGGTTGTCGGCGACCATGCGGAACTGCAGCTTGGCCGTTTGGCCTAGGATTGCAATTAGCCGCGAAGAATCCTGCAGACCCGGCACTTGCACAACAATCCGGTCGAGGCCCTGGCGCTGGATGTTGGGCTCGGTCGTGCCGAGCGCATCGACGCGCCGGCGCAGCACCTCCATCGCCTGCTCGACCGCCCGGCGCACGCGCTCGTTCGAGCCAGCCTCGGTGACGCTCATCTGCACCAGCCCGTCGGGCGTCTCGGCGACCTCGATCGACTGGTTGCCGGACGGCCCGAAGGCGCCGAGCGTGCCGATCGGTTGCGACAGCTCGCGCAGCTTCGGCAGGAGCTTCGCCCGGTCGGCGGCGTCCGAAACCCGAACCTGCACGCCGCGCGCGGTCAGCGCGATGCCGCCCTGGAAGTTGATGCGCTCCTCGCGCAGTTTCGCGCGCAGATCGTCGCGGAGCTGCACGACCTGGCTGCGCACGAGGTCGGCGCGGTCGATCTCGAGCAGCACATGCGAGCCACCCTGCAGGTCGAGCCCGAGCACCACGGCATGGATCGGCAGAAGGAACTTCGGAATCCAGGACGGCGCGCCCTGCTCGATCGCCTTGCGCGTCTCGGGCGAGAACAGGTTCGGCAGCGCCAGCCCGCAGCCGAACAGCAGCACGAGCAGGACGACGATGACCTTGCGGGCCTGGAAACGAAGCATCTGCGGGTAACGCCCTGTTGTCGCGCCGCGGCCCTCGGGCCAGCGGCGCCGTTCAGCTCTTGACCGGCTCGCCCTTGGCACGGACGTCGGTGATCATGCCCTTGACCAGCTTGACCTTCACGCCCTCGGCGATCTCGGCCTCGAGTTCGGCGTCGTCAGAGACCTTGGTCACCTTGGCGATGATGCCGCCGGCGGTGACGACCGTGTCGCCGCGCCGGACGTTCTTCAGCATCTCCTGATGCGCTTTCACGCGCTTCTGCTGCGGCCGGATGATCAGGAACCACATAATCACGAAGATGAGCACGAAGGGCACCAGCGACATCAGCATGTCGGTGCCGCCGGTGCCGGCGGCCTGGGCGTAAGCGGGGGTGATCACGAAGAGGCTCCTGGCATACCGGCCGCGCGCAGGACGCGGCGGACCTTGGAAAAAATCGCGCGGACTATAGCCAGCGACGGGGTTAAATCAATGCGGGCGGCGAGGCCTTCGCCGCCACCCGCGTCGCCTCACCTATGGCTTCGCCGCATCTATCGCAATGGCCTTGCAAGCCGATGGCGTAGCGGTCTATACGAGCGTACCGTACCGTTCGGTACGCTCTTGCCGGCTGGTGATCATCGAGATGGCGACTGACGACCTCACCCTCGCGACCTTGCTGCGCATCGCCGCGGCGCTGGAGCGGCTGGCGCCGCCGGCGCGCAAGCCCGCCGATCTGACGCAGGCCGACGCCTTCGTCTGGCATCCCGCCGCGGCCGAACTCGCCCCCGTCGCGAAGGTCAACCGCGTCGCGCTCGCGCTGCTGCGCGGCGTCGACCGCGTCCGCGACACACTGGCCGAGAACACCGAGCGCTTCGCGCGGGGCCTGCCGGCCAACAACGTCCTGCTCTGGGGCGCACGCGGCATGGGCAAGTCCTCGCTGGTCAAGGCCGTGCATGCCGACACCAATACCCGCATGGCCGCAGCCGCCCTGCCCCTCAAGCTGATTGAGATCCACCGCGAGGACATCGAGAGCCTGCCGGTGCTGATGGGGCTGCTCAGGCCCGATCCGCATCGCGCCATCGTCTTCTGCGACGACCTCTCTTTCGACGGTCAGGACACCTCCTACAAATCGCTGAAGGCGGCGCTCGACGGCGGCGTCGAGGGCAGGCCCGACAACGTTGTGTTCTACGCCACCTCGAACCGGCGCCACCTCCTGCCGCGCGACATGATGGACAATGAGCGCTCGACCGCGATCAACCCGGGCGAGGCGATCGAGGAGAAGATCTCGCTGTCGGACCGCTTCGGCCTCTGGCTCGGCTTCCACAAATGCAGCCAGGACGAATATCTCGCGATGATCGACGGCTATGTCGGCCATTTCGGGCTGGACATCGCGGCCGACGAACTGCGCCGGGAAGCACTGGAATGGGCGACGACGCGCGGCTCACGCTCCGGCCGCACGGCCTGGCAATACATCCAGGATCTGGCGGGGCGGCTGGGCAAGACGCTGGAGGGGTGAGCTGCCTTCGTCCTTCTCCCCCCGGGGGAGAAGGTGGCACTGCGAAGCCGTGACGGATGAGGGCAGAACCTCGGCCGGAAACAAAAAAGGGCCGCTGACGCGACCCTTCCCTCATCCGTCTACTGCGCAGACACCTTCTCCCCTCGGGGGATAAGGGAAAACGAAAGAACGGGGCGGCCTTTCCTGGGACCGCCCCGCCTTGTTCCGATCGGCGGGGTCTCGCGGGTGCCGATCGAAGCTGGAACCTAAAAGATCAGTTGTTCAGATAGGGCGTCGGATCGACCGGGGTCGAACCCTTGCGCAGTTCGAAATGCAGCTGCGGCGAGGAGACGTTGCCGGTCTGGCCGGCGGTGGCGACGACCTGGCCACGCTTGATCGTGTCGCCGCGCTTGACGTTGAGCGCGCCGTTATGGGCGTAGGCCGAGACGTAGCCGTTGGGGTGGCGGATCAGCACGAGATTGCCGTAGCCCTTCAGCTCGTTGCCGGCATAGGCGACAGTGCCGCCCTCGGCCGCCTTGACCGGCGTGCCTTCCGGCACGGCGATGTTGATGCCCTCGTTGCCGCCCTTGCCGGTGAAGCCCTGGATCACGCGGCCGCGCGCCGGCCAGCGGAAATCGGCCTTGTCGGCGCTGCTCTCCTCGGCCGCCGGAGCGGGCTGGGGCGCGGGCTGCTGCTTGGGCAGGCTCGCCGTGGTCTTGGGGTCCGCGACCGGCTCCGGCGCGGCCTTGGCGGCCGGAACAGGCTTGGCGGCCGCCGGCGCGCTGGCGACGACGGCAGGCTTGGCCGCCTCGGGCGCCGGCTGCAGCTTCTTCTCGGCAATCACCGGCTTGGCGACGGGGACGGCGGCGGGCTGCAGGGTCGAGGCGGTCTTCTTCGCATCCGCCTTGGCCTTGGCTTCAGCGGCGAACTTGGCGCGCGAATCGCGCATCGCCTGCGCATCGGCGGCGGCCTTGGCCTTGGCCTCGGAGGCAGCCTGGAGCTTCGCGTCATTGGCGGCCTTCGCACGCTCGACCGCGCCCATCGGCGCCGGCGGCTTCGGCGCGGCGACGGGAGCCGTTGCCGTGCGGGCCGGCGGCGGCGCCAAAGTCTGGCTCGGCTGCGGCGCGACGCGGGCCGGCGGCTCGGAACGGGCGTCGCTCTGGACCTGCGCGCTCTGCGCCGTCTGGCGGGCGGCGGGCGCAGCCGTGCCGGCAGCGTTGTAGACCGGGACCGTGATGCGCTGGCCGGGCTGGACGTTCGGGCTCGACAGCCCGTTCGACGAGATCAGGGCGGCTTTCGGGATGCCGTAGCGCGACGAGATCATGTCGAGCGATTCGCCCTGCGCGACCACGATCGGCGTGCCGCCCTGCGCCGACCAGCCCGAGGCGTTGCCGCCGGTCGGGACCGGAGCTGCGCTGCGCAGCGCGACCGCCGATTGCGGCGGGGGCAGCGGCTGGGAGCGGACATTGGCGACGGCCGTCGTCGGCGAGGACGAGATCGGCGCGCTGGCGGCCTTGCCGATCGAGCCGGTGGTGGCCGGATCGCGCGCCGGACCCGAGGCCTGTGCCGTCTTGAAGGGGTTGGAGAACGGCGCCTCGCTGAAGCGCGTCGTGTCCGAGGAACAGGCGCCGAGCGTCAGCGCCAGGAGACCGACCGCCGATAGCCGCAGGGCGATGCGGGAAGAAACCGATCCGACTTGGTGACGCATGGACAGGTACTCGCGAACGACGCAACTCGATGACCGGCATTAAAATCCCGTTCAGGTTACGAAACCGTTTCGCGCCATCCGGCCCGATTCATTTTTTCTGTCTGTATCGCAGCCGCTGCGTCGGCTCACAGCGCCTGCGCGAGGCCCGGCGCCAGCGGCGGCAGGCGGACGGCGGGACCGGGCGCATGGTCGAAGCCGCCATCGCCCGTACGCGTCACCACGACGCGCCGCGCCTGCCCCTCGACCCGCAGCGCCCCGACCAGCCGCCCGCCAGGGCCGAGCCGCAGCAGCAGGGCCTCCGGCACGGCGTTGGTGACGCCGTTGACGAGGATGCGGTCGAAGCGCCCGAGCGTGCGGTCTGGCTGGAAGCCGTCGGCATGGCGGATCTCGATCGCCGGCCCGAAGCCGCTGTCGGCGACGCGCTCATGCGCCGCCAGCGCCAGCGTCCGGTAGCGCTCGAGCGAGACCACCTCCCCGCCCATCGCAGCCAGCAGCGCCGCGACATAACCCGAGCCGGTGCCGACCTCGAGCACGCGCAGGCCGCCTTGCATGTCGAGCGCGCCGAGCATCGCCGCGACCGCGTGCGGCGCCGTCATGGTCTGGCCGCAGGGCAGCGGCACCGAGACGTCCTGTCGGGCGAGGTCGGAAAAGCGCGCCGGCGCGAAACGCTCGCGCGAGACCTTTTCCATGGCACGCAGCACGGCGAGGTCGCGCACGCCTTGCGCACGCAGCGAGAGCAGGAAGGCGACGGTGCGCTCGCCTTCGCTGGCGGCGGCTCCGTCGGTCTTGTCCTGCGCGCCGTCGGTCATGGTCGTTGCCGTCATTGCGAGCGTAGCGAAGCAACCCAAGGGGACGTGGCGCCCGGCCGCCCCTGGGTTGCTTCGTAGCTGACGCTCCTCGCAATGACGGCGCCGTTCAAGCGAACACCCGCGCGAATTTCGTCAGCGTCGGCTCATGCGTCAGGTCGAGCTCGATCGGCGTCACCGAGATTTTCTTCTCCGAGAGCGCGCGCAGGTCGGTGCCGTTGGCGGGCTCGCTCTTCGAGCGCTGGAAGGCGATCCAGAAATACGGGTTGCCGCGGCCGTCCTGGCGCGGTTCGAGCCGCATCAACTCCTGGTCGCGCCGGCCTTGCGCCGTCACCGCGACGCCCGCGACCTCTGCCGGCGGCACGTTCGGGAAGTTGAGGTTGAACAGGATGTCCTTGGGGATGCCCTCGTCGAGCAGCCGCCTGATGATGCCCGGCGCATGGTGGCGGGCGCAGTCCCAGTGGATGTGGTCGCGCCCCTGCGGCCCATAGGCCTGGCTCACCGCGATCGAGGGGATGCCGAGCAGCGTACCCTCCATCGCCGCGGCGATGGTGCCGGAATAGGTCACGTCCTCGGCGACGTTCTGGCCGCGATTGACGCCCGACAGCACGAGATCGGGCCGCGCCTCGATCATCAGCGAGCGCGCCGCCATGATGACGCAATCGGTCGGCGTGCCGGCGACGGCATAGCGCCGCTCGCCGACCTTGCGGACCCGCAGCGGGTTCGACAGCGACAGCGAATGCGCCACGCCCGACTGGTCGGTCTCGGGCGCGACGACCCAGACCTCGCCGCCGAGCGAAGCCGCGATATCCTCCAGCACGAACAGCCCCTCGGCATGGATGCCGTCGTCGTTGGTGACGAGAATGCGCATGGTCAGGAAGCTTTCTCGATCTTGGTCACGCCGCGCATATAGGGCACCAGAACCTCCGGCACCGAAATCGAGCCGTCGGCGTTCTGGTAGTTCTCCATCACCGCGATCAGCGCCCGGCCGACCGCCGTGCCCGAGCCGTTGAGCGTATGGACGAAGCGGGGGCTGCCGCCCTCCTTCGCCCGGTAGCGCGCATCCATCCTCCGGGCCTGGAAATCGCCGCAGACCGAGCAGGACGAGATCTCGCGATAGGTCTTCTGCCCCGGCAGCCAGACCTCGATGTCGTAGGTTTTTTGGCTCGCGAAGCCCATGTCGCCGGTGCAGAGCGTCATCACGCGATAATGCAGGTCGAGCTTCTTCAGCACGGCCTCGGCGCAAGACAGCATGCGCTCATGCTCCTCGCGTGATTTGTCGGGCGCGGTGATCGAGACCAGTTCGACCTTCTCGAACTGATGCTGCCGCAGCATGCCGCGCGTATCGCGCCCGGCCGAGCCGGCTTCCGCCCGGAAGCACGGCGTGAGCGCGGTGTAGCGACGCGGGAGTTCTTCCTCCGAGAGGATGGATTCGCGGACGAGGTTTGTAAGCGGGACTTCGGCGGTTGGGATGAGCCACCATTCGCCGCTGATAACGGTTTCAGCTCCCAGCGTGTAGTCTAAAAAGCGATACCGCTCATGGTCATTAAGCGGCCCTTTAATATCAGCTAATCCTGATAAAATTAAATTCCGACGATCCTCTAGGTTTCCTATGTGGAACTGGTCATATCGAAACTTCGGCAGTTGCGCGGTCCCGAACATCGCATCGTCGCGCACCATCAGCGGCGGGTTGACCTCGGTATAGCCATGCTCCTCCGTATGCGTATCGAGCATGAACTGCCCGATCGCACGGCTCAGGCGCGCCACGCCGGCGTTCAGCACGACGAAGCGCGAGCCCGAGAGCTTCGCCGCCGTCTCGAAATCCATCTGGCCGAGCGCCTCGCCGAGTTCGAAATGCTCCTTCGGCGCGGCGTTGCGGCCGAATAGCCGGCCACCCGCCTCCTCCGGCTTCTCACCATGCACCGACTTCACGACATTGCCGTGCTCGTCGGCCCCGTCCGGCACGTCGTGATGCGGCGTGTTGGGGATCGCGGCGAGTTCCTTGTCGAGCGCTTCCTTGGCGGCCTTTTCCTCAGCTTCGAGTGCCGGCTGCGATTCCTTCAGCGCCGCGACCTCGGCCTTCAGGCTGTCGGCGAGCGCGACATCCTTGGCGGCCATCGCCTTGCCGATCTCCTTCGACAGCGCGTTGCGGCGCTCCTGTGCGGCCTGAGCCTTGGCGATGGCCGAGCGCCGGGCATCGTCGAGCGCGAGCAGGGACGACGACAGGGCGTCCAGACCCCTGCGTGCGAGCCCCTTGTCGAACGCCGCGGCGTTCTCGCGAATCCATCTGATGTCGTACATCGTCGTCAGGCCATGCCGTCGCTGCGGAGTGCAGCGGGCCATGCTCTAGACCGGGATCGCGCTGGGGGAAACCATATATGCGCCTTTGGCGGCTATCTCCAGAAACGCAGCGTCATCCTGGACAAGCCGCGCAGCGGCGCAGCTCCGGGGATCCATCGAAGGCCGCTGCGCTCTACTATGGATCCCGGGACGAGCTTCGCTCGCCCAGGATGACTGCATCGGTCAATCCAGATGAACCGTGTCGTACATGTCGCGCCAGGTCGGGTTGGCGGATTCGATCAGCGCGATCTTTCGTGCCCGGCTCCAGCGCTTCATCGCTTTTTCATTGGCAATCGCGACATCGGCCCGCTCGAAGCGTTCGGCATAGACCAGACGAGTTACAGCGTACTTTCGGACGAAATCAGAGCCGCGTCCCTCGCGGTGCTCGGCCATTCGCCGGCTCAAGCTGTTGGTTACGCCAATGTACAGCGTCCCGTTCCAGCCACTGGCCATGATGTACACCCACACGGGCAACACCCTCTACGTCATCCCGGGCTTCGCGTAGCGAAGTCCGGGATCCATCATAGAGAACCGACTTTGCGGTAGTGTCTCAGTTTGAAATCTCGCGCTGTTGACGCGCCTGTCGCCAGCCCCGCCCTGCTCCTATATGCTTAGCGGGAAGCACGAGGCCGCGATGTTGAGCAAACTGTGGATACGCGACTATCTCGGGCAGCCGGCGGTCTTCATTGAGCAGGCCGATGAGAAGCACGTCAGAATGAAGGTGGAAGGCAAAGAGTTGCTTATCACCAATGAGTGGTGGGACATCCTGCCAGCTTGGAGTGGCAAAGAGCCTTCATCCGCAACAGCGAAGAAGAAACCCCATGCCTAAAGGCCCTAACGGCGAGAAGCGCCCGGCCGACGTAATCGGCAACGCCGTGCGCATCATGCAGATCGCGACAGGCGAGGTCGAGGAGACGCTGCCCGATGACGGCAAGGACAAGGCTGCGCAGGCGCTCGGCGCGAAGGGCGGGCGCAAGCGCGCCGAGAGCATGAGCCCCGAACGCCGCGCCGAGATTGCCAAGGCGGCGGCGGCGAAGCGCTGGGCAAAATAAATCAACAAAATCAACAGTTTGTTGTGCAAGTTATTTTTTGAGTTATATTTCGCGTTGATTTAGTCGCATTGACCGCCTATAACGAGGCTCCTGATCCATGGAGCCGTCAGATGCTTGACCGAGAGGCAGACCAGAACGAGGCTATGGAAGCGGCGGGGCCCATCCTGCCGGTGATTTTCCGCATCCTTGATGAATCAGTCGCGTTCTATTTTGGCAAGGACTACTCCGACGCCGCTCGCGCCGAGCACACCGACCGGGCTACCGCAAACTGCATTTATTCGCATGCTGAAATCAGGATGCTCGGTGCGGCCGACCCATCTATTGGGCTGTATCCCCTCAAGCTAAAGGGGCTTCACGTCCTGAACTTCCAGGACAAGGCCTTGACCCGCTTTAAAAAGGTCAAGGCGAACGGGAAGCACAGCAACTATCAGACGCGCCAGCAGCAGGATTACGACGACCAGAAGATTCTGCCCGGCATCCCGGAGCCCGCATTTCGTCTGACCGCTGGCTATCAGCTCGACGGTTCGGGTTCGGCGCTGGAGCGCATCATGATCGCGCGCCCGATCGGCGGCAGCATATTCTGGACGGCTCAGGTCACCATGAACGATGACGTGGTGCAGTGGGAAGACATCACGCCGAAGCGGTTCACGGGAACCGAGGGCAGCGATTTCGACGCAGAGCGTGCGCGAGGCGGCCGTGGCAGGTGAAGTCTTTAATCCCGACATGCTCAAGCTTGCGAGAGACGCCCGCGAGTTGACGCAGGCCGATCTCGCGCAAAAGTCAGGGATAACTCAGGCCTTCATTTCGAAGCTGGAGCATGGGCTGAACACTCAGCCCGGCGATGAAGCGCTTGATCGGATCGCGCAGGCCCTGAGGTTTCCAAAGGCCTTCTTTTTTCAGAGAGAGAGGGCTTTGGGCTTTCCGCATTTCCATTTCCGGAAAAGGGCGAAGCTCGGCGCGAAGCCGCTCGCAAGGATAGGCGCTGTTATCAACATCCGCAGGCAGCATATCGCGAAGCTTCTTCGGTCTTACGAATTTGAAGTAGCCAAGCCGATCCCACAAATTGATCTCGATGAAAGTGGACTGACACCAGAGAAAGTAGCCGAAAGGCTACGAGCATATTGGATGGTACCACGCGGACCGATCCAAAGCGTTGTCGATTTGATTGAAGATGCCGGCGGCATAGTTGTTTTGGCGCGCTTCGGGACCAATCTCATGGATGGTCTGAGCTTCCGAGTTGAAGGCCTCCCTCCTTTGTTTTTCATGAACCAAGAAGTCCCAGGCGATCGCTTTCGATTCTCTCTCGCGCATGAATTGGGGCATATGGTTATGCACTCAACCCCTGATGACGACGAAAAAATGGAAACGGAAGCGCACCGTTTCGCCGCCGCATTCCTGATGCCGGCGATGGAAATCAAGCCATATTTAGCTGGCGCAAAGATTGGCAATCTTGGACGCGTAAAAGCATACTGGAAGGTATCAATCAAATCACTTATCAAACAAACATATGATCTCAATCTCGTTACTGCATCTCAATACAAATTTATGAACATTCAATACAATAAAATATTCAAAGGCGAGGAGCCGATCGAGATCAATCTAGAGAGGCCGACTAGACTTCAAAAAATCATTTCCTTCCACCGTGAAAAGCTCGGCTACTCGACGGAAGAATTGGGCGAGCTTTTGGCGTTCAGGCCGGAGGACGTCGATCGCGTCTACCTCGGCGGGCGTCCAGGAATTCGGCTAGTCGTTTCAAACCAATAGAATGCTTGACGCTAAGCATGAAAGTTCATATCATGCTCGGCATGAACAAGCTCTCTGTTGCCCAGCGCGCCCAAATCCTCGCCATGCTCTGCGAGGGTTCGTCCATGCGGTCGATCTCGCGCCTTGTCGATGTGTCGATCAACACGGTGTCAAAGCTGCTGGTGGACGCGGGGCGCTTCTGCGCTGGCTTCCATGACGCCAAGGTTCGCGGCGTGAAAGGCAAGCGGGTCCAGGTTGATGAAATTTGGTCCTTCGTCGGTGCGAAGCAGAAGAACGTCGGCGCGATGAAGGCCCCGATGGATGGCGCTGGCGACGCTTGGACTTGGACGGCGATCGAGGCCGATACCAAGCTCATCATCTCGCACTTCGTCGGAGGGCGTGACGGGGAGTGCGCGAGCTGGTTCATGGATGACGTGGCGTCGCGCCTCGCCACCCGCGTGCAGCTCACGTCCGACGGCCACAAGGCCTATCTGGAAGCGGTCGAGGACGCGTTCGGGGCCGATGTCGATTACGCCATGCTGGTCAAGATCTACGGTGCCGCTCCTGAGAGCGCCAAGGGCCGCTACAGCCCCGCCGATTGCACGGGCATCATCAAGAAGCCGATCGAGGGCAAGCCCGATCCGAAGCACATCAGCACGTCCTATGCCGAGCGCCAGAACCTCACGATGCGCATGAGCATGCGCCGCTTCACGCGCCTGACTAATGCGTTTTCCAAGAAATTCGAGAACCACGCACACATGGTCGCGATCTACGCCGTGCACTATAATTTCTTGCGTATCCACAAGACACTTCGCGCCACGCCTGCGATGGCTGCCGGGTTGTCCTCAACCGTCATGGATTGGGCTGGCATCGTCAAGATGATGGATACCGACGTTCCGGCGAAAAAGCGCGGGCCTTACAAAAAGACGCAGGCGCAAATTTCAAACTGAGACACTACCGACTTTGCTCTATGATGGATCCCGGAGCTGCGCCGCTGCGCGGCTTGTCCAGGATGACGGCGCGGAGAAACGCGAACTCGCAGCGGCCAGGTAGCCTCAGCTCTCCGCCTTCTCCTCCGCCGCCTTCGCAGCGTCCCGCTTGCCCTCGACATATTTCACCGAGAACACCGAGAGCTCGTAGAGCAGCAGCATCGGCACCGCGAGCATCAGCTGCGAGATCACGTCGGGCGGGGTCAGCACCGCCGCGATCACGAAGACGAAGACGATGGCGTAGCGGCGCTTGTCCTTGAGGAACTGCGAATCGATGATGCCGGCCTGGCCGAGCAGCGTCAGGATCACCGGCAGCTGGAAGGCGATGCCGAAGGCGAAGATCAGCGTCATGATCAGCGAGAGATATTCGCTGACCTTGGGCAGCAGCGCGATGCCGGCCTGACCGTCGGTCGCAGCCTGCTGCATGCCGATCGAGAACTTCATCAGCACCGGCATGGCGAAGAAGAACACCATTGCCGCGCCGGCGACGAAGAAGAACGGCGTCGCCACGAGATAAGGCGCGAAAGCCTGCTTCTCGTTCTTGTAGAGCCCGGGAGCGACGAATTTGTAGACCTGCGTCGCGATCACCGGGAAGGCGAAGAAGCCGGCGCCGAAGGCTGCGATCTTGATCTGGGTGAAGAGATATTCGAGCGGCGCGGTGTAGATCAGCTGGACGTTGGCGCCCGGCCCCGCCGCCCAGATATAGGGCTGGACCAGCACGTTGTAGATCTGCGTCGCGAAGGCGAAGCAGATGAAGAACATCACCAGGAAGGCGATCAGCGACTTGATCAGCCGCGAGCGCAGCTCGATCAGATGCTCCATCAGCGGCGCGCGCGAGGCCTCAATCTCGTCCTCGCCCTCGCGAATCTGGCCCTCGCGCGGATTGGCGACGCTCATGCCGCACTCCCGTCTTCGCTCGCCTTGGCCCTGCGCTTGCGCACCGGCTTGACCGGCTCCGCGATATCCTCGGCGATGGCGGCCTCCGCCGGCTCGGCCGGCGCCTTGGCGGCGCGCTTGCGCTTCGGCGCTTCCGGCTCGGCGACCGGCGCCGGCGCGATCTCGACCGGCGGCAGCGGATCGGGCAGCGGCAGGGCGGCGAGCTTGGCTTCGGCCTCCTTCATCGCCGCGGCGTCCGGACTGACCGAGACCGGCGGATCGGTGATGCCGAAATCGTCCCTGGGCATCTCGATAGGCTTGTAGTCTGTACTCTTGCCGTCGGTGTTCATAGCGCTCGACACCGAGCCGCCGACATCCTCGACCTGCTTCTTCAGCTCGTGCAGCTCGGCCTCGCGCATCGCGTCGTTGAACTGGCCCTGGAATTCGGCCGCCATGCGGCGCACCTTGCCGACCGCCTGGCCGACGGTACGCATGGCCTTGGGCAGATCCTTAGGGCCGATCACGACGAGCGCGACCGCCCCGATCAGCATCAATTCGCTCCAGGCGATGTCGAACATCGACGGCTCGTCCCCTCAGCAGCCCGCCGCGACGGCCGGCAGCGCGCCATCTCAGGCCTTGTTCTCGGCCTTGGCCTGGGCGGTGGCGGCAGCGTTGCTCGCCTGCACCTGGTCGATCACCTTGGGATCGACCGGCGTCTGGGCGGTCGGAGGCGTCTCGTCCTCGGCCATGCCCTTCTTGAACGACTTGATGCCCTTGGCGACGTCGCCCATCAGCTCGGAAACCTTGCCGCGGCCGAACAGCAGCATCACGATGACGCCGACGACGATCCAGTGCCAGATGCTCACGCCACCCATGGCGAATTCCTCCAAATTCCTGCGGGACCGGGCGTTTTGCCTCGGGTCCGGTATTCGCGGCGGAACCTATGTGTCCCTCGCGGGGAACACAAGAACTTCGTCGGTGGCGATATCGATGCCGACATCGCGGCCCTCAGCCAGAGCGCCGGCATAGGAGACGCGCGCATTCAGCAGCCGGTCGAGCCCGGCGACCGCGAGTTGGACATGGTCGACCTCGCCGAGGAAGCGTCGCGTCACGATCCGGCCCGGCAGGCAGAACCCGTTCGGCACCAGCCTGATCGCGTGCGGCCGGAAGCAGACCACCGCCTCGCTGCCTTCGCCGAGGCCGTTCGCCGGAAAGCGCCCGACCGGGGTATCGACCGCACCATTCGCGACCCGGCCCTCGATCTCGGTAAAATCGCAGAAGAATCGGGCTGCAAAGAGGCTGTTCGGGCGCCGGTATAGCTCCTCGCCGCGGCCGACCTGGACGATGCGCCCGGCCCGCATCAGCACGATCCGGTCGGCGATGCGCATCGCGTCCTCGGGATCGTGCGTGACGATGATCGAGGTCGCACCCGTCTCCTGCAGCAGCGCCGCGGTCTCGTCGCGGACGACGTCGCGCAGGCGCCGGTCGAGATTGGAGAAGGGCTCGTCCATCAGCAGCACGCCGGGCCGCGGTGCGATGGCGCGCGCCAGCGCGACGCGCTGCTGCTCGCCGCCCGAGAGCATGTGCGGATAGGCCTGGGCGAGCGCGCCCAGGCCCACGCGCTCCAGCGCGCGCTGCGCCGTCGCCTGCGCTGCCCGCCCAGCCTGCCCGCGCAGGCCGAAGCGGACGTTCTCGCCGACGCTCATATGAGGAAACAGGGCATAATCCTGGAAGACGAGGCCGATGCCGCGCTTTTCCGGCTCGACGAAGGCTGCCGACGACGAGACGTCCCGGCCCTCCAGCAGCACGCGCCCCTCGCTCGGCCGCTCGACCCCGGCGGCGAGCCTGAGCAGCGTCGTCTTGCCGCAGCCGGACTGGCCGAGCAGCGCGACGATCTCGCCGGGCTCGACCGCGAGCGAAACCTCGCTCAGCGCCGTCACCGGGCCGAAGCGCTGCGTCACGCCGTCGAAGCCGAGCGCCATCGGGATCGCGGCGCCGGCCGTCCCGCGCCGGCCCCAGCCGAGCCAGCGCGATGGGGTGTCGGTCGCGGTCAAGGGGTGCTCCGTCCTACTCCCCCGCCCCATGCGGCGGGCCGTCGTCGCCGTCAAGCGGGGTGAAGAAGTCGCCGAGCGGATCCTCGTCGGCGCGCAGATCGGGATCGTCGTCGGGAACCGGCACGGTCAGGTCCTTGCTGAGCCGGCCCTCGATGAAGCCCGAGCCCTTCAATTCGTCGAGACCGGGCAGGTCGTCGATCCGCTCCAGCCCGAAATGGTCGAGGAAACCCGGCGTCGTGCCATAGGTCACCGGCCGCCCCGGCGAGCGGCGCCGGCCGCGCAGCCGCACCCAGCCGGCTTCGAGCAGGATGTCGAGCGTGCCCTTGGCGGTGGCGACGCCGCGGATCTCCTCGATCTCGGCCCGCGTCACCGGCTGGTGATAGGCGATGATCGAGAGCACCTCGAGCGCGGCGCGCGACAATTTGCGCGGCGGCTCGGCCTCGGCTGCGAGCAGGTAGCCAAGATCGGGCGCCGTGCGGAAAGCGTAGCCGCCGGCGACGCGGCGCAGATTGACCCCGCGCGGCTCGTAGGCCTCGGTCAGCCGGGAGAGCACCGTGGCGATCTCGATGCCGGCCGGCACCGCGCGCGCCAGTTCCTCCGCCGGCAGCGGCTGGGACGAGGCGAAGAGCAGCGCCTCGACGACGCGCAGCGCGTGCTGGAAGGCGCCCTCCCCGTCGGTTTCGTTAAAGGGCCCGGCCTCGTCGAAGGGTCCGGCCTCTGCCGCGGCGATCTGGCTCATAGCGGCAGCACGGGCGGCCGGGCCGAGCGCCGGCGCAGGTAGAGCGGCGCGAAGGCGCCATCCTGGCGCAGGTCGAGCACGCCCTCCTTGACCATTTCCAGCATGGCCGAGAGCGCCGAGGCGCGCACCGTCGCGCTCATTTCGGCCTTGGCCAGACCGTGCGAGCTCATATAGCGCGTGAGATAGGGGTCGATCGCGGTCCAGTCGCCCGCCTCGCCGACCAGCCGCTTCAACGCGTCGCGCGCCTCGACCAGCGACCAGACGAAGCGATGGCCGATCGAGATATGGCCCTGCGCCCGCTTTTGGCGCTGCTGCGCATAGGCCTGCAGCAGATCGTAGAGGTCGGCCTCCCAGCCCGGCCGCTGGCCGGCGACCACCGGCTCCGGCGCGCCCCGCGCGAAGACGTCGAGGCCGAGCCGCTCGCGCGAGGAGAGCTTGCGCGCCGCCTCGCGGATGGCCTCGAGCCGGCGCAGACGCAGCGCCAGCGCGGTGGCGAGGTCGGCGGCGCTCGGCTCGTCGCCCTTGGGCGGCTCCGGCAGCAGCAGGCGCGACTTGAGATAGGCGAGCCAGGCCGCCATCACGAGATAGTCGGCCGCGAGTTCGAGCCTGAGCGCCCGCGCCTCCTCGACGAAGACGAGATACTGCTCGGCCAGCGCCAGAATCGAGATGCGGTGGAGATCGACCTTCTGGCGCCGCGCCAGGTCGAGCAGGAGATCGAGCGGTCCCTCATAGCCGTCGACGTCGACGACGAGCGCGGGTTCGCCATCGTCGCGGACCTCGCCGCGCCGGCGCTTCTCCTCCTCGAATGGCAGTTCCGCGGCCATGCCCGGCCGATACCCCCATAAACCAGTCCCGACCGGCAGGTTCGGCCGTTCAGGCGCTCAAGGCAAGCGCGCTCGCGAGCTCCGCCCGGGCGTCGTCCACATCCAAAGGCTCGGGCTCGTGCCGGATGCGGGCGAGCGCCATCGCGGCGCGGCGGGCGCGGGCGCCCGTCATCTCCGGAACGGCGCCGGCGATCGCCACCATCTCGTCCATGATGCCGTGGCAGTGCAGCACGACATCGACGCCGGCGCGGATCGCGGCGCGGGCCTTCTGCGCGAAACCGCCCGACAGCGCCTTCATCGAAATATCGTCGGTCATGATCAGCCCGTCGAAGCCGAGCTCGCCGCGCATGATGTCGCGGACGATCGTCTTCGAGATGGTCGCGGGCCGTTTCGCGTCGAGCGCGGTGAAGACGACATGCGCGGTCATCGCCATCGGCATGTCGGCGAGATGCCGGAAGGGGCGGAAATCATGCGCCCGAAGCTCATCGAGCGAGGCCTCGACCACCGGCAGGTCGTGATGGCTGTCGGCCTTCGCCCGGCCATGTCCCGGCATGTGCTTGATCACCGGCAGCACGCCGCCGGCGATGAGCCCTTCCGCCGCCGCCCGGCCGAGCTGCGCCACCCGGTCGGGCTCATGCGCATAGGCGCGGTCGCCGATCACGTCGTGGCTCCCGGCCACGGGCACGTCGAGCACCGGCAGGCAGTCGACGTCGATGCCGACGGCCTTGAGGTCATGCGCCATCAGCCGGGCCGAGAGCCTGACGATCTCGCGCTGGCGGATGCGGTCGTTGATCGCGAGGAAGGCGCGAGCCGGCGGATATTTCGGCCAGACCGGCGGCCCCATCCGCTGGACCCGCCCGCCCTCCTGATCGATCAGGACCGGCGCCTGCCAGCCGACCGTCTCGCGCATATCCGCCGTCAGCGCAGCGACCTGCTCGGGGCTTTGCGTGTTGCGCCGGAACAGGATGAAGCTCCAGGGCTTCGCGTCCCGGAAGAAGGCGCGCTCTTCGGGGGTCAGGCTCGTGCCGAGGCAGCCGGCGATGAAGGCGCGCGAGGTCATGGCTCCGGGTTAGGAAGCGGCGACGGCGCGGTCAACTCCCCGCCGTCCACCGATCACCGCATCTGCGCTGCAGCCTGCGCGTTGAAGGCATCGAAGGGCAGCTCGGCGACGCGGAACCAGAGCTGCTCCTTCTTCCAGTAGGGCAGGAACGAATCGTAGAAGGTCTTGAAGGCCGGGTTGCTGGCGGCGAGCTCGCCATACATGGCGAAAGCCTCCCTGAAGGCCGCCAGCATCACCTCCTGCGGGAACGGCCTGAGTTCGGCGCCCTGCCCGACCAGCCGGATCAGGGCGTCCGGGTTGTTGTGGTCGTATTTCGCGACGCAGAGCGCGTTGGCCTCGGCGCAGGCGGCCTCGACGATCGCCCTGTAGGACGCCGGCAGCCCGTTCCACTTCTCCAGATTGGCGAGGAAGCTGACATTGGCGCAGCCCTCCCAGAAGCCCGGATAGTAATAGTACTTCGCCACCTTCACGAAACCGAGCTTCTCGTCGTCATAGGGGCCGGAGAACTCGACCGCGTCGAGCGTGCCGCGCTCCAGCGCCGGATAGATGTCGCCGCCGGCGAGCTGCTGCGGCACCACGCCGAGCCGCGCCATGATCCGCCCGCCGAGGCCGGCGATGCGGAACTTCAGGCCCTTGAGATCGTCGAGCGTCCTGATTTCCTTGCGGAACCAGCCGCCCATCTGCGCGCCGGTGTTGCCCGACGGGATGGTGTGGACGTTGAAGCCCTTCATGAAGGCGCGACAGAGCTCGAGCCCGCCGCCCTGATAGAGCCAGGCGTTGTGCTGGCGGGTGTTCAGCCCGAAGGGCAGCGAGGTCTCGAAGCCAAAGGCCGGATCCTTGCCGATATAGAAGCTCGCCAGCGTGTGGCTGCACTCGACCGTGCCGTTCTGGACCGCGTCGAGCGCCTGCAGCCCGGGGACGATCTCGCCCGGCGCGAAGACCTGGATCTGGAAATTGCCGTCGGTCGCCTCGGCGACGCGTTTGGCGACCTGGGTCGAGAGCCCGTAGAGCGTATCGAGGCTCTTCGGATAGCTCGAGGTCAGCCGCCAGTTCACCTTGGGCTGCGACTGCGCGATGGCCGGCGCGGCGACGACCGTGCTGCCGGCGGCGGCGCTGCCCGCCACCTTGACGAAGGAACGGCGATCCATGGTGCTTCCTCGATCCGTCTGGCGTTCCGGTGACCCGGATTGGCCGCGACGCTAGCCGCGGCGACAGGCTCTTTGAAGCTCGGCCGCGCCATGGCGCCATGCGCTCAGGGCCGAACGACAAGGCCGCCCGGCGCGATGCCGAGCGGCCCATTCATGTCGTGGAAGCGGGCGGCGATCGGCCGCGCGCGATCAGGTCAGTTCTTGGCGATGAAGCACTGGCCGCCGGCCGATTGCAGCGCCGTGCACATCGAGGTGGCGTCGTCGCGCGAATAGGGCCCGACGCGCAGGCGGAACACCGTCTTGCCGCCGGCGAGCTCGGTCTTGCGCACGATCGCCGCCTGGCTGCCGAGCTGGTCCGGGTATTTGCGCTGGAGCGCGGCGAAGGTGGCGCGCGCCTCCGATTCGCTGCCGGGAGCGGCGAGCTGCACCGCGAAATCGCCCGAGCCGGCCCGCACGGCCGGCGCGGACGAGGAGGCGGCCGGCTGCGACGGCGAGACCGAGGGGATCGTCGCCGGCAGCACCGCAGGCGCGGCATTGGCGACGCGGACGGGCGCAGCCGGCGTCGTCGCGGGCGTAGCGACGCGCTCCTGCGCCTTCGGCGCCTCGGGCGTCGTCGCAGGCCGTGACGGCGGCTTGGCGGCGGCCGTGGTGGTCGGGGTCGCGGCGGCGGGCTTGGCGGCCGAGCCGGTCACGACGGGCTGCGACGCCGGGGCGAGGTTCGCGCCATTGGCCGGCGCCGGCGTTCCGTCCGGCCGGATCGCGACGGTGCGGACCTTGCGCGGCTCGCCGAGGCCCGGCACGGCCGGGATCGGCGTCAGGGCGGGCTCGGACGGCGTCGCGGTACGTTCCGGGACGGCCGGCGCCTGCGCCAGCGGATTGGCGGCGGCGGCGCCGTTGGAGCCGGCGGTGCCGGGTCCGGGCAGGACGACGCGGGCGGGCTGGGTGCGCGCCGCCTGGACGTCGACCGGCTGCTCCTCGCGGCTGACGACCTTGGTCTGCGCCGGCTGTGCCGGCTGGCCGACCTTCTCGTAGATCTGCTTGTTCTGGTTCGGGATCTCGGCGCCGCCCGGATTGGCCGGCTCGACCTTGGTCGGGCCGCGATCGGCGCTGATCACCGGCGGCAGGCCGTCTTTGGCCGGCCCCGACGAGCGGAAGGTCATGGCGGCGCCGACGCCGGCCACGCCGACGGCGATAACGGCAGCGGCGGCCCACAGCCCCTTGCGCGAACGACGCGGCTCGAGATCGGGCTCGTCCAGCGGCGCGGCATCGTAGGCTTCCGGCGCGTCGCCCTGCTGATAGGGATAGGCATGGCTGCCGACGTCCTGGTCGAGGTCGCGCGGCATGTCGAGCGCGCCCTGCTCCTGGGCGGGGCGGCCGTAGCCCTGCGGCTCGGGAAGCTGGAACTCCTCATGACGGGCGGCGGCCTCGGCCGGCGCGGCCATCGCCATCGCGGCCGGCTCGGGCCGCACGGCCTCGGTCCGGCGCAGCAGCGCCTCGAATTCATCGAGCGCGCCGCGCATCTCGGCCGGCGGCGCCGCGCCTGGCACCGAAGTCTCGGGCGCCGGCTCGAAGGACGGCTCCTGCCGCGCGGCCGGCTGCCAGGCCGGCACGGCGGCGGGCTTGGGCTTGTTGGCGAAGAGTTCCTTGAGCGGATCGTCCTGCCCGACGATGCGCGTCAGCTCGGCCAGCGGATCGGCGGCCTGGCCCGGGCGGACCGGCTGCGCGGCGCCGCGGAGCTGGCGCTCGAGGTCCTCGAGATCGAGGGCGAAACGGTTTCTAGCTGGCTCACTCATGGCACGACCCATTGCAGCGCTGGCCGACGCGCCACTATGGAACGCCGAAGGCCACGCGCGGTCAATCTGACCTTGTGCGCGCCGGGGGCGAAGCGGCCCTCAGCGCATCTCTTCCGGCGCCGCAACTCCGGCGACAGCCAGACCGGAAGCAAGGACGCCGCGCACCGCGTGCACGAACGCCAATCTCGCCAAGGTCGACTTTCGATCAGTTTGATTAACGAACCGTAATTGCGGCGAGTCTTTGCCCTTGTTCCATAGCGAATGGAACGCGCTGGCGAGCTCATGCACGAAAAAGGCCACGCGATGCGGCTCATGTGCCGCGGCCGCACCTTCGATCACGCGCGGATAGGCGGCGATCGACTTGACGATGCCGATCTCGGCCTCGTCGGTCAGGATGGCGAGATCGGCCTGCGCCAGAGCGGCCGGCGAAAGATCGAGATCGGGGAAGGCCTCGCGCGCCTGCCGGAAGATCGAGGCGCAGCGCGCATGCGCGTACTGGACGTAGAAGACCGGGTTGTCCTTCGACTGCTCGACCACCTTCGCAAGATCGAAGTCGAGCGTCGCGTCGTTCTTGCGGAAGATCATCATGAAGCGCACCGCGTCGCGGCCGACCTCGTCGATGACCTCGCGCAGCGTGACGAAATCGCCCGAGCGCTTCGACATCTTCACCGGCTCGCCGTTGCGCAGCAGCTTGACGAGCTGGCAGAGCTTGACGTCGAGCGCCCCCGCCCCACCGGTCACCGCCTTCACCGCCGCGGTCATGCGCTTGACGTAGCCGCCATGGTCGGCGCCCCAGACGTCGATCATCTCGGCAAAGCCGCGCACGAATTTCGAGCGGTGATAGGCGATGTCGTTGGCGAAATAGGTGTAGCTGCCGTCCGACTTCAGCAGCGGCCGGTCGACGTCGTCGCCGAACTGCGTGGCGCGGAACAGCGTCTGCTCGCGATCCTCCCAGTCCTCGTCCTTCTGGCCCTTGGGCGGCGGCAGCCGGCCCTCATAGACGAGATCGCGCGAGCGCAGCTCCTCGATCGTCTCGCGCACCGCATCCTTGCCGCCCTCGACATTCTGCAGCGAACGCTCGGAAAAGAAGACCGCGTGCACGACGCCGAGCGCCGCGAGATCGTCGCGGATCATCGCCATCATCCCGTCGATCGCGGCTTGGCGGACGACAGCAAGCCACGCGCCCTCGGGCGTGTCGCGCAACGTCTCGCCATGCGCCGCGGCAAGGCTCTCGCCGACCGATTTCAGATAATCGCCGGGATAGAGGCCCTCGGGGATCTCGATCGTCTCGCCGAGCGCCTCGCGATAGCGCAGGAAGGCCGAGCGTGCGAGCACGTCGACCTGCGCACCGGCGTCGTTGATGTAGTATTCGCGCGTCACGTCGTGGCCGGCGAAGGCGAGCAGATTGGCGAGCGAATCGCCGAACACCGCGCCGCGACCGTGGCCGACATGCATCGGCCCGGTCGGATTGGCCGAGACGTATTCGACATTCACCTTGGGTGCCGGCTTCGCCGCGCCCCGGCCGTAATCGGCGCCGGCCTCGACCGCCGCTTTCAGGATCGCCGTGAAGACGGCCGGCTCGAGCGTCAGGTTGATGAAGCCGGGCCCGGCGATCTCGGCCTTGACGATCGTCGGGTCGGCCGCGAGCTCGTCGCAGATCAGCTGCGCCAGCGCGCGCGGATTCGTGCCGGCCTCCTTCGCCAGAACCATCGCGGCGTTGGTCGCGAGATCGCCATGGGCCGGGTCCTTCGTCGGCTCGACCACGACCCGCGAGCGGTTGAGGCCCTCGGGCAACGCGCCGCGGCCGGCCAGCGCGGCGAGCGCGGCATCGAGGCGGGCGGAATAGGTCTCGAACAGGTTCATCGTGGCCGATTGGGCTGGGAAGCGGCAAGGAGATGGGAAGCGCCCGGCCCTATCGCAGCGTGGGTGTCGCGTCAAACAGCCGGCGGTGTTCGGCCTCGGCATAACCGTCGGTCATTCCGGCGATATAGTCGGAGACGCGCCGTGCCCGGCGGGTCGGATCGAGCCCGTCGCAGCCGGCGCTCCAGTCCGCCGGCATCGCCGATGGCCGCTCGAAGAAGCGCCCGAACAGGTCGCGCACCACGTCGGCGGCCTTGCGTCTGATCGCGGCGATGCGCGGATGCCGGTACATGTTGGGATAGAGGAAGGCCTTGATCTCGCGATCGGCCGCCGCCATCGCACCCGAGAATGCGATCACCGGCTGCCCGGCGCGCCGGATCGCGTCGGCATCCTGCGGCGCCAGGGCCGCGAGCCGCCGCTGCGATTCCGCGATGACGTCCTCGACGAAGCGGGTGATGACCCGCCGGACGAGTTCATTGGTCGCCCGCCCCCGTTCCAGCTCCGGATGCAGCGCCTCGATCTCGTCGAGCAGCCCGGCCAGGAACGGCAAGGCGCGCAGTTCCGGAAGCCCGAAAAGACCGGCCCGCAGCCCGTCGTCGAGATCATGGGCGTTGTAGGCGATATCGTCGGCGAGCGCTGCGGCCTGCGCCTCGCCGGAGGCATGGCTGTCGAGCCAGAGATCCTGCCGCGCCTGGTACTCGACGAGCGCCGCCGGGATGCCCGCATTCGCATAGCGCCGCGTCGGCCGCCCCTCGCCATCGAGCAGCGGACCATTGTGCTTGACCAGCCCTTCCAGCGTCTCCCAGGTCAGGTTGAGCCCGTCGAAGCCGGCATAGCGCTGCTCCAGCCGGGTCACGATCCTGAGCGTCTGGGCGTTGTGGTCGAAGCCGCCGAAGGCGCGCATGCAGTCGTCGAGCGCATCCTCGCCGGTATGGCCGAAGGGCGTGTGGCCGAGGTCGTGCGCCAGCGCCAGGGCCTCGGCCAGATCCTCGTCGAGCCCGAGCGCCCGGGCGAGCGCGCGCGCGATCTGCGCGACCTCGATCGTGTGCGTCAGCCGGGTGCGGAAATGGTCGCCCTCATGCGAGACGAACACCTGAGTCTTGTGCTTGAGGCGGCGGAAGGCGGTCGAATGGATGATTCGGTCGCGGTCGCGCTGGAATTCGCTGCGCGTCGGCGAGGCCGGCTCCGCCACCAGCCGGCCCCGGCTCAGGCTGGAGCGGCAGGCGTAAGGCGCGCGCCAGCGGTCGCCGGGTTCGCGCATCGGGTCGGGCATGATCTGGTCTTGCGGCATGGCCGTCCCGAATGCCGCCCGCTTGTCGCACGGCCCGGCCGGCATTACGTTCCGGCCAAGTCGGGTGCAAGGAGCATCTCAGCCATGACGACCAACCAGCACGGCATTTCCGTGACCGGCAAGGCGGCGAGCCGCATCGTCGCGGTGATGGCGCAGGAGCCGCCGGGCGCGATGCTGCGGGTCAGCGTCGCCGGCGGCGGCTGTTCGGGCTTCCAGTACGTCTTCGACGTCGATCGCGAGCAGGCGCCGGGCGATCTCGTGATCGAGCGCGACGGCGCCACCGTGCTGATCGACGAGACTTCGCTCGACCTGCTCGCCGGTTCGACCATCGACTTCGTCGACGACCTCGTCGGCCAGTCCTTCAGGATCGTGAACCCGAATGCGACCAGTTCCTGCGGCTGCGGGACGTCCTTCGCGCTCTGACGCGTGCGGTCAGGCGCCGAGCGCCGCGATCTCGCCGGCGGGCTCGGTCAGCACGACCGGGCGGAAGGCGCGCAGCAAATCGGCGTCGAGCTTGCCGCCCATGCCGACCAGCGTCGCATAGGCCGCCTCGGCCGGCATCGGCGCCTTGTAGGAGCGCCGCTCGATCAGCGCCGCATAGATGTCGCAGATCGTGATCATGCGGACCACGTCCGAAATCTCGCCGGCGCGCAGCCCCTGCGGATAGCCGGAGCCGTCGAGATATTCGTGGTGGCGATGGGCGGTCTCGACCACCTCGCGCGCGAAACTGCCCTGCTTCGAGAGCATCTCGTAGCCTATCTGTGGATGAGTTTGGACGACCGCGATTTCGGCCGGCGTCAGCTTTCCGGGCTTGTGCAGGATGTCGAGCGGGATGCGCGCCTTGCCGATGTCGTGCAGCACGGCAGCGCTGGTGATCAGCCGGCGGGCCTCGGGCGGGAAGCGCAGTCGCCGCGCAAAGGCGGCAGCGAGGCCGGCGACCAGCAGGCAGTGCTGATAGGTCAGGTCGTCATGGTTCCAGACTATGTCGAGCCAGCCGCCGATGTCGAGATCGTCGGCCGCGTCGTTGATCGAATCGACGCCCTCGTTGATCGCCGCGACCGGCAGCGGGCCGCCGCGCGCGGCGCTGGCGAGCAGGTCGGTCAGGGCCGCCGAGGCCGCGACGAAACGCTGCTGCGCCCGCTGGGCCGTGTCGTTGTCGTCGGCCTCCGTCGCCAGCATCTCGTCGACCTTGCGCAGCAGAATAGCCGGAGCCGTGTCCGCGGGCAGGATCATGGTGGCGCCCAAGGCATTGGCCTGGATTTCGCTGCGCGGCGAACGCTCGCGCAGCAGGCACAGATACGGCGTTCCCAGTCCCCGGCAGGCAGCCAGCGCCTCCCGCAGCGCTTCGACCGACTCGCGCCGCGACAGATCGACGTCCGAGACCACGAAGCGACGCGAACGCAACCCGCTCTCCGCGGCCGTCGCCACGTCGAGAAGCGTGCAAGGCCCCCAGAGCGCGAGCGCGCGCTCCAGATCCCGGCTATGGTCGATGCGGTCGCTGATCAGAAGCAAGGCAGCGCAGCTTTCCGGGTGAAAGCGTCATAATACGCGCTATTCTTGCAGAGTTGTTAATGAGCACCGGCCGCGAAGATATCCGGCATCGAAAAACAGTAGAGAACACAACTCTTGCGAGCATTCGCGAAAACAATACCGCCAAACGCGCAAGGCCTGTCGAAGCGCCTCAATGCGAGCTCGTCAGCCCGCCCTGTTCGAGCCTGATCTCGGCCGCCATCAGGCCTTTCGGCCCCGGCCCGTAGCGCACCAGCACCGCCTGCCCCGGGATCAGCTCGACGATTCCGTATCTCCGCAAGGTCTCCATATGGACGAAGATGTCCGGCTGGCCCTCGCCGGCCGAGACGAAGCCGAAGCCGCGCAGCCGGTTGAACCATTTCACCACCATGCGCTCGAGCCCGCTCGTCGGCGTCACCGAGACATTGGTGCGCGCCATCGGCAGCTCGGAGGGATGGCGCCCGGCGGCGGTGTCGATCGAGAGCACGCGCACGGCCTGGCGGCCGCGCTGCTTCTCGACCGCCTCGAGCACGATGCGCGCGCCCTCGGCGATGGCGTTGAAGCCGTCCCGCTTCAGGATGGTGACATGAACCAGGACATCGGCGCCGCCATCCTCGGGCACAACGAAGCCGTAGCCCTTGCTGACGTCGAACCATTTGACGTAGCCGACGACCTCGACCGTCGGCTCCGCCGCGCCGGCCTCCGGCCCATCAAGCCGCATCACGCGGTTCAGCGATTGAATCGGTCCCAACGGTGGCCGCCCGCTCCCACCATACTCGTCGGACATGTGCCGCTCACCCCCGCGCGCAAGGCTTGATTCGTGCCGTCACGATACCATCGCGGGTGAGTCGCGATACAGGGCCTGCGCGCTATCCACATCAACCACGGAAAAAATCCCGGCCGCACCGGCCTTTTCGACGGGTTGTGGCGCTTCAGTTCGCCAGCCGTCCCAGCGCCGCGCCGATCTCGGCGCGCACGACGAGATCGGCGATCGCGTCGAGCTCCGTCGGTTCGCGGTTGACGATGACGAGCTTCGCTCCGTTGCGCTTGGCCAGCACCGGGAAGGTCGCGGCCGGGAACACCACGAGCGACGAGCCGACGACGAGGAAGAGATCGGCGACGAGCGTCAACTCGTGCGCCCGCAACATCTCGCGCTGCGGCATCGCCTGGCCGAAGGAGATCGTCGCCGATTTCACCTGCCCTGCGCAGATCGTGCAGGAGGGCGGCTCGCCCGTCGCCTCGAAGACGGGCCGGATGGCGGCGAGCTCATGACGCCAGCCGCAGGTCAGGCAGGTCGCATAGGTGCCGTTGCCGTGGAGTTCGACGACGCGTTCATTCGGGATGCCGGACGCCTGGTGCAGCCCGTCGATGTTCTGCGTGATCAGCCCGGGCGAACGCCCCTCCGCGATCAGGCGCGCCAGCGCCAGATGGCCGCGATTGGGCCCGGCGCCGGCGAAATGATCGTCCATTGCGAATTTCCGGCGCCAGGCCTCGATCCTGGCCTCGCGGCTCGCGACGAAAGCCTCGAACGGGATCGGCTTGTTGACCATCCAGGGCGAGCCCGGCGTACGGAAATCAGGCACGCCCGATTCGGTCGAGATGCCGGCGCCGGTGAAGCCGACGATGGCTCCCGCCCGGTCGAGCATGGCGTGGAGTTCGTCGATCGCGTCGTTGGTCTCGTCCTGCATGCGCCATGATATGGGGCACGCTCTCGCTTTCGTCCAAAGCGCCTTCGGTGCAACGGCATGCGCGCCAGCCCGATTGACGCGAGCCGAGCCGCATCCCAAAGCTGCCGCCCATGCCTGAACTCATGCCGACGACGACGTCCGCCGCCCTCAATCCCGACCTGATCGACACCGGCACGCCGCCGATCCCGCAGGCGCAAGGCTGGGCGCGCGCCTATGACGGCCGTCACGGCCCGCTGATCGACCTGTCGCAGGCGGTGCCCGGCGCGCCACCGCCGGCCGCCCTGCTCGAACGGCTGTCGGCTGCAGCGGCCGAGCCCGGCAATACGCGCTATGGCGCGATCACCGGTGACCTCGCCCTGCGCGAGGCCTATGCGGCCGAGGTCTCCAGGATCTATGGCGGGGCGATCGCGCCGAGCGAAACCATCGTCACCTCCGGCTGCAACCAGGCCTATGTCGTGACGATGATGGCGCTGGCCCGGGCGGGCGACAACGTCCTGCTGCCGGCGCCCTGGTACTTCAACCACGAGATGACGCTGACCATGCTCGGCGTCGAGCCGCGGCCGCTGCCCTGCGCCCCCGAAGCCGGCTTCGTGCCGGATGTCGCCGATGCCGAAGCCCTGATCGACGCCCGCACCCGCGCGATCGTGCTTGTGACGCCGAACAACCCGACCGGCGCGGTCTATCCGCCGGCGACCATCGCCGCCTTCGCCGCGCTTTGCGCGCGCCGCGGCCTCTGGCTCGTCCTCGACGAGACCTACCGCGATTTCCTTCCCGAAGGCGCCGGCAGACCACATGAGGTCTTCGCCGCAAGCGGCTGGCAGGATTCGGTGATCGGTCTCTACAGCTTCTCCAAGGCCTATGCCGTTCCCGGCTGGCGTCTCGGCGCGATCATGGCGGGTGAGCCGGTCGTGGCGCAGATCGGCAAGGTGCTCGACTGCGTCCAGATCAGCCCGGTCCGCGCCGGGCAAGCGGCCGTGAGCTGGGGCATCGAGGGCATCCGCGGCTGGCGCGAGGCCAACCGGATCGAGATCAACGCGCGGGCCACCCTGTTCCGCGAGGCGATGGCGCCGCTGAACGGCTGGAGCGTGCTCGCGGCCGGCGCCTATTTCGCCTATGTCGCGCATCCCTTCGAGGGCGTTCCGGCGGCGGACGTGGCGCGAAGGCTGGTCGAGGAGCGCGGCGTGCTGGCGCTGCCGGGGCCGTATTTCGGCCCGGGCCAGGAGCGGCATCTGCGGGTCGCGATCGCGAATGTCGGGGCCGAGCGCATCGCGACGCTCGGCGAGAGGTTGTGCGGGTTCGAGATGTAGCGCGGGAAACCCTTTTCCCCTCGCGGGAGAAGGGGAGCCCTACATCGTCGCCCCGATCTGCCAGGGCACGAACTCGACGTCGCCATAGCCCATCTGCTCGGATTTCGATTTCTCGCCCGAGGCGACGCGGAGCAGATGGTCGAAGATCTCGCGGCCCTTCTCCTCCAGCGTGACGCCGTCGAGGACGTCGCCGCAATTGATGTCCATGTCGTCGGTCTGCTTGAGATACATCGGCGTGTTGGTGGCGAGCTTGACCGAGGGCGTCGGCTTGCAGCCATAGGCCGAGCCACGGCCGGTGGTGAAGGCGAGGATGTTGGCCCCGCCCGCGACCTGCCCCGTCGCCGAGACCGGGTCGTAACCGGGCGTGTCCATGTAGACGAAGCCCTTCGACTTGACCTGCTCGGCATAGTGATAGACGGCGGCGAGCGTCTTGGTGCCGCCCTTGGCCGCCGCGCCGAGCGATTTCTCCAGGATCGTCGTCAACCCGCCGGCCTTGTTGCCGGGTGACGGATTGTTGTTCATGTCCATCCGGGCGCGGGCCGTATAGTCCTCCCACCATTCGATGATGCCGACGAGCTTTTCGCCGACCTCGCGCGTCGCGGCGCGCCGCGTCAGCAGATGTTCGGCACCGTAGATCTCGGGCGTCTCCGACAGGATCGCGGTGCCGCCCTGCTCGACCAGAATGTCGACGGCCGAGCCCAGCGCCGGATTGGCGGTGATGCCGGAATAGCCGTCCGAGCCGCCGCATTGCAGCGCCAGCATCAGTTCCGACGCCGGCACCGTCTCGCGCGTCGCGCGGTCGGCGATCGGCAGCATCACCTTCAGCGCCTCGATGCCGGCCGCGACCGCCTTGCGGGTGCCGCCGGTCTCCTGGATCGTCAGGGTGCGGAAGACCTCGCTCTCCTCGACGCTATAGGCTTCCTTCATCCGCTTGATCTGGAAGCCCTCGCAACCGAGGCCGACGACGAGCACGGCCGCCATATTGGGGTTGCAGGCATAGCCCCAGGTGGTGCGCTTGAGGACCTCGAAGCTCTCGCCGTTGTAGTCGATGCCGCAGCCGGTGCCGTGGGTCAGCGCGATCACCCCGTCGACATTGGGATAATCGGCGAGCAGCCCCGAACGCCTGACCTCCTCGGCCATGAAGCGCGCGGCCGAGGCCGAGCAGTTCACCGAGGTCAGGATGCCGACATAGTTGCGCGTGCCGGCCTTGCCGTCCTTGCGGCGGAAGCCCTCGAAGGTCGCTTGGCTCTCGACCGGCAACACGAATTCCGGCTTGGCCTCGGCGCAGAAGGCATAGTCGCGCTCGAAGGCATGGAAGCCGGTGTTGTGCTCGTGCACCCACTCGCCCGGCGGGATGTCTTCGAGCGCGAAGCCGATGATCTGGCCGAACTTGCGGATCGGCTGGTCCTTCTCGATTTTTGCCAGCGCCATCTTGTGGCCGCGCGGGATGCGCTTCAGCGCGGTCACGCCTGCCGCGCTCACCCCGACATCGACCGGATCGACCGCGACCGCGACATTGTCGGCGGCGTTGAGTTTGAGCGTGCGGGGCGGGATCGCTTTGTCGAGCATGGGAGCAACCATTCGCTGTCTGGCCGGCGCGATGGCGCGGCACCCAGAGACATGCGCCTCCCCGGCCTTTTTTTCAATCGTTTGAATGAGCGCGGCCCGGCCGGTCTGCCGAGTGGAGACGGGAACGTGCTGCCGGGCCGTCCGATCAGTCCAGCTTCAGGCTGCCGCGCAGGCCGCGCGTGTCCGGCATCAGGGCGGCGAAGCGGGCATCGCTCTTCGGCGGCACGATGTCGGCGCGCGCCGTCCTCTTGCGCAGATCGAGGTCGAACGGCCGGTTCGGCGGCAGCGGCGCGTTGTCGACGAGGCTCGAAACCGGGTTTGCGGGCGTGGCGATGGACGCCGGTGCGAACGCCAGCGGCACGGCCGCGAAGGACGACGGCACGGTCGCGGACGGGGTCGAAAGAGGCGCAGGCGCGGAGACCGCCGCGAGCTGGTAGCTCGGCTCCTCGCTGCGCCGCCGCTCGGGCCGCTCGCCCTTGACGTAGAAGGCGTTGCCGCCGGCGACCGTGACGTAATGCATGTTGGGATAGGAAAAGCGCAGGCCGGCCATGTGGAAATGCTTGGCCGAGCCGACGGCCTCGCTGCGCCGGCCGTTGAGGATGTCTTCCGCAACGGCATGCGCCAGCGGCATGTCGCGTGCCGCCATCTGGCGTGTCAGGACGCCGGTCGCAAACTGGCGCGGGGCTCCGACGACGCCGCAGATCGTCTCCGGATAGCGCGCCGCTCCGACCCGGTTCATCACCACGGTGCCGACGCCGAGCAGTCCGCTCTCGCTCGTCCGGTTCGATTCGAAATACATCGCGCGGACGAGGCAGTCCTTCTCGCGCGGATCGGCCTTCGCCAGGGCGACCGCATGGGCCCGAACCGCGCCCGGCGCTCTGGCGGCGGGTGCCGCCGTCGCGGCGGTCTCGACCGGCGAGACGCTGCAGGCGCCGAGCGCCGGCGCAGCCAGAACGATCAGAAGCGGGACCGCCCTGCGGCCTGAGCGGGCACCGTCGATGGGGCGCACGGCATGGGCGGCAGTTGCGCTTCGCTTCATGCGGACATCTCCGGCTCTCGGGACGGGCGAGCCGGCGTTGGCCGCCCGTCGTCCTCGCGAGGACTGCGGACGCTCTTACCAGAAACCCGATGCAGGCAGAAAGAGACAAAGCCGCGCAGGCCGGTCGGCTCCCGACGACGACCGGACCGCCCGGCCGCGAACACGAAAAAGCCCGGCCTTCCGGCCGGGCTCTACAAACGCAACTCAACTCCGGGAACGAGCGCCGCGCGAGCGGCGCATCAGCTCACCGACGCCTGCTCACTTGGCGGCCGGGACGGCCTTGGCGACGATGCCCTCGAACGGCTTGTAGGCGTCCTTGGCGAGAGCGGCATAGAGCTCGCCCATCTTGGTCGCCTGGGCGACGGCGCCCTCGAAAGCGGTCTTGACGTAGTCGGTCTGGATCTCGAGCGCCTTGTCGAAGGTCTTCACGCCGGCGAGCTTCTCTATCGTCGCGGTGCCGGCCTCGAAGGACTTCTTGGCATAGTCGGTGGCCTCGACGGCGATGGTCTGCACGCCCTTGGAGGTGACGCCGAAAGCCTTCAGGGCCGCATCGACGTTCTCTTTGCCGGCCTTCTGGATCGTCTCGAACTGCTGCATCATTGTTTCTTCCCTCGGCGCTTTGCGCCGCCTCTGCTGCGAGCCCGTTATGGGCTCTAGGATCTGCGTCCCTTGGCCAGATGACGCTTCATCGCCGGGACTGTCCTCATATTGTGCACTGCAACATGAATGTCAAGGGGATGCTGCAATGCGTTAGGCCCAGATGGTTCAGCCATTGACCATCGCCGGGTTTAACGGCTCCGTAACCGCATCCGCCTAACCTCCCTCACTGTGTCCTTCCCGCAACGTCAGCGTCGCGGGGTCGGGACCGGGGACGTGAGTTCTGAGTCGAGGCGGGTGGCATGGTGTTTGGTAGCGTTGGTTCCCGACGCGTGCGCTTGCGTGCGCTCGTCGGCCTGATCGGTGTCGTCGCGGTCGCGCTCAGCGCCGCCTCCCCCGCCGAAGCGGCGCGCAAGAAGCGCCGGCATGTCGGCGGCGGCTACGCCCCGCCCTATGCCGCGATGGTGGTCGACGCCAAGACCGGACGCACCCTGCATGCGGTCAACGAGGATGCGCCGCGCATCCCGGCCTCGATCACCAAGGTGATGACGCTCTATCTGCTGTTCGAGCAGCTCGAGCGTGGCCGCATGACCATGAATTCCGAGCTCACCGTCTCGGCTAATGCCGCGCGCCAGGCCCCGTCCAAGATCGGCTTCGCGCCGGGCGAGACGATCGAGGTTCGCGACGCCATCCTCGCGCTCGTCACCAAATCGGCCAACGACGTCGCCATGGCGGTCGCCGAGAATGTCGGCGGCTCGGAAGACGAGTTCGCCCGGATGATGACGGCGCGCGCCCGCTCGCTCGGCATGCGCAGCACCGCCTTCTACAATCCCCACGGCCTGCCCCACAGCCCGCCGAACATCACGACCGCACGCGACCTGACGGTCCTCGCCCGGGCGATCCAGGAGCGCTTCCCGCGCTACTATCCGATGTTCTCGACGCGGGTGTTCAACTACGCCGAACGCGCCTACCGCAACCACAACAAGCTGCTCGGCCGGGTCGAGGGCGTCGACGGCATCAAGACCGGCTACACCAATGCGTCCGGCTTCAACCTGATGACCTCGGCGAAGTCCGAGGGCCGCCACATCGTCTCGGTCGTGCTCGGCGGCCGCTCAGGCGCCTCGCGCGACCGGATCATGGCCGATCTCGTCATGGCCTCGCTGCCCAAGGCTTCTCCCTCGGGCCGCGCCTCGACCATGGTCGCCGAGGCCAGGGACGAGGAGGAGGTCGCACCGCGCAAGGAAGAGCCGCGCAAGGCCCCGGTCCAGATCGCCCCGCAGCCGGTGGTCGCAGCCGCGGTCGCCGAGCCCGCGCCGCTGCCGGTGCCGCGCCCGCGCACTCAGGCCCCTGAGGCGCCGCTCCCGGCCGCCGCCCGCGCCTACACCGCGACCACGACGACGCCGATCGCGCCGCCGCGTCCGCTGAACGTCGCCAGCGGCAACGGCCAGCCTCTGAACCTCGCCGGCATGCGCCCGGTCGCCGCCACCACGACGCCGTCCGCCATGCGCTGGGCGATCGGCGCACCGGCCGCCGACGGCAAGGTCCTGCGCCCGCCGGCGAATGTCGACATCACCTCGTCGATCGCGAAGGTCGCCGAGCCCGAGGACAAGCCGGCCGCCAAGGCCGAGCCCTCAAAGGTCGAGCTGCGCCAGCCGCCGGCCCCGGTCATCGCCGAGAAGAAGCACGAGGCCGGCACGACCGCGCTCGCCAAGGCGGCCGACACCAAGGCGAGCGACGCCCGCCCGGCCCCCGTCGTCGCCTCCGGCAAATGGATCATCCAGCTCGGCGCCACCGAAGACGAAGCGAAGGCGAAGGACATCCTGGCCCGCGCCCGCGCCAAGGCCGCAGGGCCTCTCGCAGACGCCTCGGGCTTCACCGAGAAGGTCGAGAAGGGCGGCTCCACCCTGTTCCGCGCCCGCTTCGCCGGCTTCGAGGATCCCAAGGATGCCGAAAGGGCCTGCGCCAAGCTGAAGCGCGACGGCTTCGCCTGCTTCGCCACCCGCAGCTGACCGACCAGGGAAAGGAGTTCACGCCATGACGCTGCAGCCCCACTCCCTGACGCTGCCACTGTCACTGCTTCAGAAGGACGTCCTTGGCCTGGTTGACGCGGGCGGCAAGCCCGGCGCTGCCGCCGGTGTCCGGGTGGATGCGCTTCATCAGGCTCCGATGGGCCTCGCGGATCGCCTGCTCGCCCGCCCCCGGCTGAAGCCCCAGGATCTCGTAGGCCTCCTGCTGCGACATCGCGCCCGGGCCAGGCGTGCGGCCCTGCCCCGCGTCGCGGTCACGATCTGCTGCTTCACGCCAGCCGGGCGTCCGGCGGTCGAGATAAGCCTCTAGCAGCCGCGCCCCGTCGGGATCGCCGGCGAGGCATTCGCGCATCAGCACCGCGAGCTCGGACAGATTTAGGTCATCAAGCTCGCGCCCGGCGAAGCTGCCCGTCTTGACCTTTCCGGTCATGGCGCCCGAGTCGTGGTCGAGCTCCATGTCGAGCAAGGCCGAGCCGACCTTCGAGCGCTGGCCCGGAGTCGTGCTCGCGCCACCGCCCCAGGGAAAGCGCAGGCCGCCCGGTCCATAGGCGCTCCAGCCGAGCAGCCAGGCCCCGAGCCCGCCGACGAAGAGCGCCATGTCGAGCCGGCCACGCAGCATCAGGAGCGCCGCGACGCCGAGCGAGAGCACCCCGCCGCCGGTCTTGGCGAGCTTCGCCAGCTTCTTCGGATCGGCGCCGGCGAAAAGCTTCGCCAGCCACCACAGCAGGATCAGGACGGCGACGCCGTAGAGCAGGCTCACCGCCGGCCTCCATCCATCGCGGTCAGCAGCCCTTTCACAGCCGGGCTCGAGCCGGCGAGCCTGGTGAGCGCCTCGCGCCCGCCGCTGGCATAGGCCGCCGCCCCGCGCAGCAGGTCGAGCAGCGAACCCGGCGCATTGACGTCGAAGCGCGCATGCGCGCCGCCGGTCAGCCGCGCCATCATCGCGAAGGCGGTGCTCGCCGCCGGATCATGCCCCTCCTGGAACAGGAAACCGCGAATCCCGCGCAGGCCGAGCTCCCCGGCAAGGCCCGAGAGCGCGTCGGCATCCTCCTCCATCGCATCGCCGACGAAGACGAAGGCGCGGATCGGCACCTGTCGCGCCTCGTCGCGGACATGTTTCAGCACGCGATGGATCTGGGTCTGGCCGCCCTCGCAGGCGATCCTGTTCATCAGCCCGGTCAAGCGCTGCGGCTCGCCGACCCAGCCCGAGGCGCGGCACTCCATCAGCCCGCGGAAATAGATGAGCTGCACGGCGAGCCCGCCGGTCGAGGCCGCGACCTCGAACATCCTTGCCTGCAGCGAGCAGGCGAGGTCCCAGCTCGGTTGCCGGCTCATCGTGGCGTCGAGCGCGAAGACGAGCCGCCCCGCCTCTCCGGTCGCGAGCGGGGCGAGCTGCTTCGCCGCGCCGAGGAAGCGGTCGATCTCGCCGGGCGCGGACGCACCTTGCGACGGCGCCGTCCCTTGCGCCCGTCCGACCGCCTTGTCCGTCCTGTCGTTCATCCGCCTGATATTGGCGGTTCCCCGCGCATTTGCTACCCGTCCGGGCGCTAATGGCCGCTCCTACCCCCAAGCCTCATCCTGAGGAGGCCCGCAGGGCCGTCTCGAAGGATGTTCCAGGAGTCTCCGGAGAACACTGGAGCATCCTTCGAGACGCAAGGCTTTGCCTTGCTCCTCAGGATGAGGGCTGAGGGAACGGATGCGGAGCGCAACAGGAAGACCGCCATGTCCGAAGTCGCGATTTTCGAGACCGTCGCCACCATGCGCACCGCCGTCGCCGGCTGGCATGCGGCGGGCGAGACGGTCGCGCTGGTGCCGACCATGGGCGCGCTCCATCCCGGCCATGTCGCGCTGGTCAGGGAGGCGCAGCGCCATGCCAGGCGCGTGATCGTCTCGATCTTCGTCAACCCGACGCAGTTCGCTCCGCACGAGGACTTCAGGAAATACCCGCGAACCTTCGATTCGGACCGTGCGCAACTCGCCGACGTCGATGCCGACGCGATCTTCTTCCCTTCGGTCGAGGAGATGTATCCGCCGGGTTTCGCCAGCCGGGTGCTGCTGCTCGGCCCGGCCGCCGCCGGACTGGAAGACCGCTTCCGCCCGACCCATTTCGAGGGCGTCGCGACGATCTGCTGCAAGCTCTTCACGCAGTCGCGCGCCGATTTCGCCATCTTCGGCGAGAAGGACTACCAGCAGCTCAAGGTCGTGACCCGGATGGCCGCCGATCTCGATCTCGGCATCACGGTCGTGCCGCTCGCGACGATCCGCGAGCCCGACGGCCTCGCCATGTCCTCGCGCAACCGCTACCTCTCCGACGAGCATCGCGTGCTGGCGCCGCGCCTCCACGAGGTCATGCAGGCGCTGGCCGCGCGGCTGCGCAACCGCGACGACCTGTTCAAGGCGGTGAGCGAGGCACAAGGCGAGATCATCGCGGCCGGGTTCGAGCTCGACTATCTCGAGGCACGCCACGCCGAAACGCTCAGCGTCGTCACATCGCTCGCAGATGGCCCGATCCGCCTGATCCTCGCCGCCCGCCTCGGCGGCACCCGCCTGCTCGACAATATTCCGGTGTGAGCAGCGACGACGCCCTCCTCGTCATGGTCGGGCTCGTCCCGACCATCCACGTCTTGCGACGCCGGCGCTTCGCGTGACAGGAGTAGGACAGTCTCGGGGAAGTTCCTGTTGTCAACCGCCAGTGCGCCTGCAGCCGAAGACGTAGATGGTCGGGACAAGCCCGACCATGACGGCGAGCGCGACGTCACGACCGCCGTCGCCCGCGCCTACACCCGCACGATCTGGGGCATCGCGCTCGGCATCCTGATCTTCGCGGCCGGCGTGGTCGCCTGGGCGCTCGCGGTCGGCAACAATCAGCTCTTCAAGGACGGCGTCGACTGGGTCTACGACGTCGCGCTCTACGGCATCGCCGCGCTGGTCTTCGGCCGCGACGCACGAGCCGAGAAGCTCGCGGCCTTCGCCATCGGCGCGGTGATGGCGACTGCGGGCGGACACACGCTCTGGGACCTCTGGTCGAAGATCGTGACGCCGCGCCCGATCGAGTTCTGGGCGCTGAGCTTCTCGGCCGGCAGTGCGATAGCCATCGCCGTGCTGATCGTCGCCCTGCTCTGGCGCTTCCGGGCTGAGGACAATCCCGTCATCAAGGCGACTTGGCTGTCCTCGCGCAACGATGTAATCTCGACCACAGGCTTCGCGCTGATGGGCCTGTTCGCGCGCCTGAGCCCCGTGCGCTGGCCGGAATACCTCTTCGACCTCCTGATCGCCGGCATCTGCTTCCAGGCGACATGGGCGATCTGGCGCTCGTTGCGAACGCAGCCTGCAAACCCGGCTGTGCGCAACAAGGCCGCGACAGAGGCCGTCGGCGGGCTATAAAGGCGGCTCGTTTCGAGGACGCCCGCTTATGTCGATCGCCGCAAGACTGCCCTCCATCCTGATCGCCAATCGCGGCGAGATCGCCTGCCGGATCATCCGGACGGCGAAGCGTCTGGGCCTGCGCACCATCGCCGTGCATTCAGACGCCGACGCCGAGGCGCTCTTCGTCCAGATGGCGGACGAGGCGTATCGCATCGGCCCGGCGCCGGCCCGGGAGAGCTATCTCGACGCCGGCAAAATCCTCGCCGTGGCGAAGGAGGCCGGCGCCGCCTGCATCCATCCGGGCTACGGCTTCCTCTCCGAGAACGCCGAATTCGCCGAGGCCTGCGCGAGCGCCGGCATCGTCTTCGTCGGCCCGCCCGCTTCGGCCATCCGCGCCATGGGCTTGAAGGACGCCGCCAAGGCGTTGGTCGAGAAGGCCGCCGTGCCGGTCGTGCCGGGCTATCACGGCGCCGAGCAAGGTGTGGAATTCCTCGCCAAGGAGGCCGAGCGCATCGGCTATCCCGTGCTGATCAAGGCGGTCGCCGGCGGCGGCGGCAAGGGCATGAAGAAGGTCGACCGGCCGGAGGATTTCGCTGATGCCCTCGCCAGCGCCCAGCGGGAGGGCAAGAACGCCTTCGGCGACGCCCGCGTGCTGGTCGAGAAATACGTGCTCTCGCCGCGCCATGTCGAAATCCAGGTTTTTGGCGACGCTCATGGCAACGTCGTTCATCTCTACGAGCGCGACTGCTCGCTGCAGCGCCGCCACCAGAAGGTCATCGAGGAAGCGCCGGCACCCGGCATGAGCGCGGAGGTCCGCGCCGCCATGGGCAAGGCCGCGACCGAGGCGGCGAAAGCGGTCGGCTATGTCGGCGCCGGAACGGTCGAGTTCATCGCCGACGGGCGCGAGGGCCTGCGCGAAGACCGATTCTATTTCATGGAGATGAACACGCGTCTTCAAGTGGAACATCCGGTCACCGAGGCGATCACCGGGCTCGATCTGGTCGAGCTCCAGTTGCAGGTCGCCGCTGGCGAGCCGCTCGGATTCAGGCAAGCCGACGTGACCGCGAGCGGCCACGCCGTCGAGGCCAGGCTCTATGCCGAGGACCCCGAAAAGGGCTTCCTGCCCTCGACCGGCAAGCTCTGGGCGCTGCAGTTCCCTCAAGGAAACGGCATCCGCATCGACACCGGCGTCGAGGCCGGAGACAGCGTCACCCCGTTTTACGACCCGATGATCGCAAAGGTGATCGCCCATGGCGCGAACCGGACCGAAGCCCTCGACCGGCTGGCCGCGGCGCTCGGCGACACCATCGTCGCCGGCCCGCGCACCAACCTCGCCTTCCTGAAAAAGCTGGCGGAATCGCCGGGCTTCCGCGAAGGGCCCTTCGACACCGGCTTCATCGAGCGCAACATCGCCGCGCTGGGCGCCGAGCCGCAGCCGCTCGACGCCGCGGCGGTGGCGGCCGCCGCGCTCCAGCTCGAGGAGGAGCGGCAGTTCGCCGGCATCCTGCGCGACACCGAGCGGACCGACGGCGCCGCCTTCTCGCCCTGGCTCGTTGCGGACGCCTTTTCGCTGATGCCGCCGCCGGCGCTGGGCTTGCCTCTCTTGGTCGACGGCGAGCGCGTCGAGGCCCGCATCGAATGGAGTGAGGACAGCGCACGCGTCAGCCTGCCCGGCCACGCCATCGACGAGGGCGAGCACGAGATCACGCTCGCCCAGGCCGAGACCGGCACCTATCTCGCGCTGCATCGCGGCCGCCAGACGGCGGTCTCGCTGTTCGATCCTTTCGCCGTCGATCTCGATGCGGCCGCGGGTTCCGGCGGCATCGTCAAGGCCCCGATGCACGGCAAGCTGGTCGCACTCTTCGTCACGGCCGGCGAGGCGGTGACGAAGGGCCAGCGCCTCGCCATCGTCGAGGCGATGAAGATGGAGCATGTGCTGACCGCCCCACGCGACGGCACCGTCACCGAGGTCGGGGCTGAGCCCGGCGCGCAAGTGGCGGAAGGCGCGAAGGTGGTGGTGCTGGGGGAGTAGCGGTCGGCATCGCCCTCTCCGTCATGCTCGGGCTTGTCCCGAGCATCCACGTCTCTAACACCGCACTCGCCGGAGGAAGACGTGGATGGTCACCACAAGGGCGACCATGGCGGCCGTGACCTCAGCTCTCGATCATCCGGTTGCGCCCGATCAGCGGATACTGCTCGACCTCGTAGATCTGCCCGGAGACCGGGCCTGAATCGTCCGACAGCCAGAACGCCGTGTGCGCCGCGATCTCGGCCGGCTGCATGATCTGCCCGGTCGGCGCGAACAGCGGTGAAACCTGCTTCTGCCAGCCCGGCTTGCGGCCCTCCCTCTGCTGGGTCGCATCCTCGTTGGCGGTGAAGGTCCAGCCGACGTTCAGGCAGTTGAGCCTGATCTTTTCCGGCCCGAGCGCGTCGGCGAGGTTGCGCGTCATCGTCGCCAGCGCGCCCTTCGACATCGAATAGACGGTAAGGTCGGCCTGCCCGCACATCGCGTTGATCGAGCCGACGGTGACGATCGCCCCGCCCGAGCCCTGCCCGCGAAAGGCCCGGATCGCGGCCTCGGTGCAGAGCAGCGGCGCACGCGTGTTGATCGCGAAGACATGGTCGAAAAACGCGGCCGTGGTCTGCCCAATGACACCGCGTGGATAGATGCCGGCATTGTTGACGAGTCCGTCGATCTGCCCGAAGGCCGCGACCGTCGCATCGACGATCGCCTGCGCCGTCTCGGGATCGGCGAGATCGCCCGTGACAGGCACGGCGCTCTCCCCGAGCTGCCGGCAGGCCATCGCGACCTCGGCCTCGTCGCGGCCATGCACCATGACCTTCGCGCCCTCGGCGATCAGGCGCTGCGCCATCGCGAGGCCGATCCCCGACGACGCGCCGGTGACCAGGATGGCCTTGCCTGCCAAGCCCTGCATGCGGAAAACTCCGTGCGCTGAAGGAGGTCGGTATGATCGTCAAACGGATCGTCGCCAATATCGCAACCGAGGAGCCGGCGCGAGCCCGCGATTTCTACGGCGACATCCTCGGGCTCGATCCGGTGATGGATCTGGGCTGGATCGTCACCTTCGCGGCTAAGGGCGCTGCCGCGCCGCAGGTCAGCTTCGCCAGGCAGGGCGGCAGCGGCACGCCGGTGCCAGATCTCTCGATCGAGGTCGACGATCTCGACACCGCCCATCGACGCGTCGTCGCAGCCGGCCTGCCGGTCGAATACGGCCCTGCGGAGGAGGATTGGGGCGTGCGCCGCTTCTTCGTGCGCGATCCTTTCGGCAGGCTGCTCAACATCCTCCAGCACGGCCGCTGATCGCCGCATCTGTGGAGAAGCGCTGCCGCCACTGGCCGGCCGGGCCGCCAGCGCCTAGATTGCCGGCCATGCCGCTGCACATCCTGAAACTCTGCGTCGGGGCCGAGTCGATCCGCGATCTCGAGGACTGGATCGCCGAGCGGATGGCGCTGCGCCGCAGCACCGGTGGCGCGCAGGAGCATATCCACACCACCCGCATGGTGCCCAAGCGCGTCGAGGAGATCGTCTCGGGCGGCTCGCTCTACTGGGTGATCAAGGGCCAGGTCTCCGCCCGCCAGCGCCTGACCGCGATCCGCCCCTTCACCGACGCCGACGGCATCGGCCGCTGCCATCTCGTGATGGAGCCGCTCGTCGTTCCGATCGAGCCGCGCCCGTGCCGGCCGTTCCAAGGCTGGCGCTATCTGCAGGACAAGGACGCTCCGCGCGACATCGGCGAGCGCAGCGGCGATCTCGGCATCATGCCCGAGCAGATGCGCCGCGAGCTGGCGGAGCTGGGGCTGCTCTGACCGCCGACCGTCATGGTCGCCCTTGTGGCGACCATCCACGCCTTGAACACCGCACGTCGCGCAGGAAGACGTGGATGGTCGGGACAAGCCCGACCATGACGAGAGAGTCCGGCCGCCTCTGTGCTGCCCTCAGCCGCGCCCGACGAGCGGCGCGTTGGTCGCCATCACGGTGACGAACAGCACGTTGGCCTCGGGCGGCAGGTTGGCCATGTAGAGCACCGTGGTCGCGACGTTGTCGACGTCCATCACCGGCTCGACCTTGATCGTGCCATCGGCCTGCGGCACGCCGGTCGTCATCTTGCGGGCCATCTCGGTCAGGGCGTTGCCGATGTCGACCTGGCCGACCGCGATGTCGTATTTGCGCCCGTCGAGCGAGGCGGTCTTGGTCAGGCCGTTGATGGCGTGCTTGGTCGCGGTATAGGCGACCGAGTTCGGCCGCGGCGCCTGCGCCGAGATCGAGCCGTTGTTGATGATGCGCCCGCCCCGCGGCGACTGCGCCTTCATCACCCGGAACGCGGACTGCGTGCACAGGAACGGCCCGGTCAGGTTGGTGTCGACGACCTTCTGCCAGTCCGCGAGCGAGAGGTCTTCCAGCATGATGCCGCCGGGCGCGTTGACGCCGGCATTGTTGAACAGCACGTCGACCCGCCCGAAGGCCTGGACCGTCCTGTCGAACAGCGCGTCGACGGACGCCTTGTCGGTGACGTCGGTCGGCACGGCGAGCGCACGGTCGGCGCCGACGCCGGCGAGCGCAATCGTCTCCTCCAGCGCGTCGGCCCGACGCCCGGCCAGCGCCACCCGGTAGCCGTCCTTGAGGAAGGCGAGCGCGACCGAGCGCCCGACGCCCGATCCCGCGCCGGTGATGATGGCGACCTTGTTGTGCGCAGACATGGGCTTCCTCGTCGTTTCTGTCGTCGGCTGAACCGTTTGAAGGCGGCGCGACCATAGCCAGCGCATGCTGCATGCGGAAGGGGTTTGGTGCAGGACCGGCTCGCGCCGCCGGCATTGGCTGAGGCTAGGTCAGACTTTCTCGGCGCTTGTGCCCGGAACGATTTTCCGGCTTGCTCGGCTCGCTTATCCAAGGCCACCACGTGGACCTTCACCTCGTCATCGCCGGCCGTGTTCAGGGCGTCGGCTACCGCCACTGGCTGCGCGGCCGGGCACTCTCCGGCGGCGTCGCCGGCTGGGCGCGCAACCGCACCGATGGGACCGTGGAAGCCGTGCTTTCGGGCTCGCTGGAGAGCGTCGAGGCCCTGGTCGCCGAGGCCGGGCATGGACCCGCGGGGGCTCGCGTCGACGATGTCCGCCGGCGCGAGGCGCGAGCGTCGGAGCTGCAAGGTATCGGCGCGGATTTCGTCGTCGCGTCTAGTCGCTGACCGGAACGATGCCCGCGTTCGACCACCTCACCGTCATCGCGCCGACCCAGGCGGAAGGAGTCGGCCATATCCGAGCGTGCGGCTCGCCGAGCCTCACGCCACCCCGTATTGCCTGAACCAGGCCTGCATCTTGGCCCAGCCCTCTTCGGCCTGCGCCTTGCGGTAGCTCGGGCGGTAGTCGGCGTGGAAGCCGTGCGGCGTGTCGGGAAAGATCACGATCTCCACCGTCTTGCCGGAGGCCTTGGCGGCCGCGGCCTGCTTCTCGACATCGGCAACCGGGATGCCGGTATCAGCCGCGCCGTAGAGACCGAGCACCGGCGCCTTGAGATCGCCGACGACGTCGGCGGCGGTCTTCGGCTGGATCTCGCTCTTGTTGCCGCCGAGCGGGCCGTACCAGGCGACGCCGGCCTTTACTGCCGGGTTGTGCGCGACATAGAGCCAGACGCCGCGCCCGCCGCGGCAGAAACCGGTCACGCCGAGTTTTGCGGCATTGCCTTTCGACGAGGCGGCAGCCCATTTCGCGGTCGCGTCGAGATCCGACATCACCGTCGCGTCCGGCGCCTTCGAGATCACGTCGCGGATGATGACCTGCACATCGGTCATCTTGGAGAGGTCGCCGAGACGCGCATAGAGTTCGGGCGCGACGGCGCAATAGCCGAGCTTGGCCAGCCTGCGGCAGGTGTCCTTGATGTATTCGTGGACGCCGAAGATCTCCTCGATGACGAGGACGATCGGGAACGGCCCGGCCCCGCTCGGCATGGCGCGGTAGCCCGGCATCATGCCGTCGGCGGTCGGGATCTGGACCTCGCCGGCTTCGAGTCCGGCCGTGTCGGTCGCGATCGTCTGGCCTTGGACCACGGTCGTCGCCATCGTGAAGCCGGTCATCAGCCCGGTCATGACGAAGCCGCGGCGCGAGAACGGCTCCTTGACCAGCCCGTCGAGCCCTTCGAGGGCGGGCTTCTCGGCAATGAGGGTCGAAGCGGTCATGGGCGTTGCTCCCGGCTTGGACAAAGGACGCGGGAGAGTGCTGCGGCGCGCGCGGCTTGCCAAGCCGGCAGCGCGGCGTCCGGGTCACAGTGGCGTGAACGGAGCCGCTTGGGCGTGAACGGAGCCGCTTGCCACTCAGCGAGGCCGGCATAAGCTCGAACGCGGAGGAGGACCGCCATGACCCGTCCGAACCGTCGCCAGATCGTCGCAGCCGGAGCCGCCATGCTCGCCGCCGGCCGGGCTTTCGCCCAGCAGCCCGGCCACGAGGCCCATGGCGGGCACTATGAGAGGCTGAGCCAGCCCGGCCGCATCGAGAAGCCGCCGCTCGCTTTGGCCCAGAACGTCTTCGATTCGCCCGCGCCCAAGGCCGCGAATCCCGGTCGCTGGACGGCGAAGGCGCTGCTGCCGCTGCCGCGCTCCGAGATGGCCTGGGCGGCGGCGAATTCCGACGGCATGCACATCGTCGGCGGCTATGGCGAGCAGCGCGTCGACCGGCCCTATCACCATGTCTATCCGGTGGGCGAGGATCGCTGGCGCGACGCGGCGCCGATCCCGCTCGGCGCCAACCATGTCGGCGTCGCATTTCTCGACGGCAGGCTCTACGCCATCGGCGGCTTCCTGGAGCAGAACCGCAAGCCCCATCCGCGCTGCTTCGTCTACGACCCCAAGGGCGATCGCTGGGCCGAGATCGCGCCCTTGCCGCAGGCTGCGGGCTCGACGGCGGTCGTCGGGCTCGGCGGCGTGCTCCATGTCATCGGCGGCGCGATCGGCGACACCACCGAGAGCAAGACCTCGATCCCCTGGAACCGCGTCTATGATCCGAAGACCGACCGCTGGAGCGAGCGTCGGCCGATGCCGACGGCGCGAGACCACACCGGCACGCTCGCCATCGGCAGCCTGATCCACGTCATCGGCGGGCGTGTCGACTCGTTCCACACCAACTCGAACCTGCACCACGCCTACGACCCGACCAAGGACGAGTGGAGCCCGCGCAACCCGCTGCCGACCGCCCGCTCCGGCCATGGCGCGGTGCTCTACCGCGGCAAGGTCTTCGTGATGGGCGGCGAAGGCACCAACCGCGTCTTCGGCCAGATGGAGGCCTACGATCCCGCGGCCGATTCATGGGAGCAATACGCCCCGATGCTGACCCCGCGCCACGGCCTGGGCGCAGCGCTCGTCGGCGACGCGATCCATGTCGCCGGCGGCGGCCCGGTCATGGGCGGCGGCATCCAGAGCGCGGTGCACGAGGCATTTTCGCTGGGATGAAAACCTTTCGAGACAGAGGCGCCGCTTCGCTCATCCCGGTCGCCGTAGCCGTCATCGCCGCATTGATCACGTCGGCGGCCGCCCTGTCGGCCGAGCGCGCCACGACGATCGCTCGCGAGGCTTATGCCTGCACGAACTGGGCAGCGTGGCGCGAATACGGCCAGGCCTCGCTGACGGCCCGCGGCGCGCGGCCGAGCGCCGCCTGTCCCATCCGCCTCGCCGCCGGAACGAATGTCGTCGTGCTCGACGAGGATTCCGGCGAAGGCGCCTCCGAAATCCGCTATCGCGGCAAGAACTGGTTCGTCGACAATCAGCGGCTGAAGTGAAGCCGGGCTCGCCTCACATCCGGAACACGCCGAACTTCGTCTCCGGCACGGGCGCGTTGAGGCAGGCGGAGAAGGCGAGCGCCAGCACGCGCCGCGTCTCCGACGGCAGGATGATGCCGTCGTCCCAGAGCCGCGCGGTCGCGTGGTAGGGCGAGCCCTCCTCCTCGTATTTCGAGCGGATCGGCGCCTTGAAGGCCTCCTCCTCCTGCGCCGACCAGGCCTTGCCCTCGGCCTCGATGTTGTCGCGGCGGACCGTCGCGAGCACGCTCGCCGCCTGCTCGCCGCCCATCACCGAGATGCGCGAATTCGGCCAGGTGAACAGGAAGCGCGGCGAATAGGCCCGGCCGCACATGCCGTAATTGCCGGCGCCGAAGCTGCCTCCCACCAGCACGGTGATCTTCGGCACCCGGGCCGAGGCGACGGCGGTGACGAGCTTGGCGCCGTCCTTGGCGATGCCGCGCGTCTCGAAGTCCCTTCCGACCATGAAGCCGGTGATGTTCTGCAGGAACAGCAGCGGAATCCGGCGCTGGCAGCAGAGCTCGATGAAATGCGCGCCTTTCAGCGCGCTCTCCGAGAACAGGATGCCGTTATTGGCGATGATGCCGACCGGCATGCCGTGGATGCGGGAAAAGCCGGTGATCAGCGTCGTGCCGTAGAGCTTCTTGAACTCGTCGAATTCCGAGCCGTCGACGAGCCGGGCGATGACCTCGCGGATGTCGTATTGCTTCTTGAGGTCGGTCGGGACGACGGCCTCCAGTTCATCCTGGGGGTAGAGCGGCTCGACCACCTCGGCGATGTCGATATCGGGGCGCTTAACGCTGTTGAGGTTGGCGGCGATCCGCCGCGCGATCGCCAGCGCATGGGTGTCGTCGCCGGCATAATGGTCGGCGACGCCCGACAGCCTGGCATGGACGTCGGCACCACCGAGGTCTTCCGCCGAGACGACCTCGCCCGTCGCGGCCTTCACCAAGGGCGGCCCGCCGAGAAAGATCGTGCCCTGCTGCCTCACGATGATCGTCTCGTCCGACATCGCCGGAACATAGGCGCCGCCCGCCGTGCAGGAGCCCATCACCACCGCGATCTGCGGGATGCCGGCGGCGGACAGATTGGCCTGGTTGTAGAAGATCCGGCCAAAATGCTCGCGGTCGGGAAAGACCTCGGTCTGGTGCGGCAGGTTGGCGCCGCCTGAATCGACCAGATAGATGCAGGGCAGCCGGTTCTCCAGCGCGATCTCCTGGGCACGGAGATGCTTCTTCACCGTCATCGGGTAGTAGGTGCCGCCCTTGATGGTGGCGTCGTTGCACACGACCATGCATTCCCGGCCGGCCACGCGGCCGATGCCGGCGATCATGCCGGCACCGTGGATGTCGTCGTCATACATGCCGTAGGCCGCGAGCGCGCCGATCTCGAGGAAGGCCGAACCCGGATCGAGCAGGCGCAGCACGCGTTCGCGGGGTAGAAGCTTGCCGCGCGCCGTATGGCGCTCGCGCGACTTCGCGTTGCCGCCGAGCGCGACCGCGGCGCGGCGCTCGGCGAGCTCGGCCCGCAGCGCCGCCCAGTTTCCGGCATTGGCGCGCGTCTCGGCCGAATTCAAATCGACCTTGCTCTCGATGACCGGCACGTCGCGCTCCCTCGTCGATGATCGAGGCACAATCCACAGCCCTCATCCTGAGGAGCGCCATAGGCGCGTCTCGAAGGATGCTCCAGGAGGCTCCGAAGACATCTGGAGCATCCTTCGAGACGCCGCTGACGCGGCTCCTCAGGATGAGGGCTGAGGTTGAAACGGCCTCTTTGGATCAGCCTTATGACCCGGCTCGCCGATGCTGCCAACCGGCGCTCACGCCAACACGGTCGGCCCAAAGATGCGCTCGAACTGCCGGCGCAGCACCGCATCGACCTCCGGCATCGTCACCGGCAGCCCGAGATCGACAAGCGAGGTCACGCCCTGGTCGGACACGCCGCAGGGCACGATGCCATCGAAATGGGACAGCTCCGGCTCGACATTGAGCGAGATGCCGTGGAACGAGACCCAGCGCCGGACGCGGATGCCGATCGCGGCGATCTTGTCTTCCGCCTCTGCTCGTTTCTCCGGCCGGCGCACCCAGACGCCGACACGGTCCTCGCGGCGTTCGCCCCGGACGTTCATCGCGTCGAGCGTGCCGATCAGCCAGGCTTCCAGCGCGGCGACGAAGCGTCGGAGATCGGGCTCGCGGCGCTTCAGGTCGAGCATCACATAGGCCACGCGCTGGCCGGGGCCGTGATAGGTGTATTGCCCGCCCCTTCCCGTCTGATGAACGGGGAATCGCCCCGGCGCGATCAGGTCGGCCTCCTTCGCCGAGGTGCCAGCGGTGTAGAGCGGCGGGTGCTCGACCAGCCAGACGCGCTCGCGCGCCTGCCCGTCGGCGATCAGCGCGGCGCGTGCCTCCATCTCGGCGACCGCCCCGTCATAGGGCGTCAGCCCGTCAGTGACGACCCATTCGACCGGCGGCGAGCCGTCCTCGGGGAGAAACAATTCGGCGAGCGTCTCGCGCGTCTTCACTGCGCATTAACCCTGTTCGGCCCAACCTCCATGAACCGGAAGCGGCGCGTGCCTCTTGCGCCCGAAACCGGCGCGCAGGCAAGTTTCGTTGGTGCAATTCCAGAGTTGGTGTCCCGGAGGCAGGACTTGAAGGCCGATCTCGATCTCGTTCCTGTCGAATTGACGGTCGTCCTCGGACAGACCGAAATGCCGATCTACAAGCTCCTGCGCATGGGCCGCGGCGCCATCATCGAACTCAACGCCAGCGAGACCGACGAGGTCCAGATTCTCGCCAACCGCCATCCCTTCGCCAAAGGCAACGTCGTCGTCGCCGGCGCGAAGATCTCCGTCGAGATCACGCAGATGCTGATGCGCCCGACCGTCTACACCCTGCAGGCGGTGGCCGACGCCGCCTGATCCCGCCTCTTCCCGAGCGCCGACATTCCGACACAACGCTCTTGTGGCGGCGGATTCGATTTGCTAGACCCGCGCCGCTCTCGGGACGCCTTCGCGCGGTGCCGAACGAGCCGCTGCGGTCATGGCGGAATTGGTAGACGCACTACCTTGAGGTGGTAGCGGGGAGACCCGTGGAGGTTCGAGTCCTCTTGACCGCACCAGTTTCGGGCTGAAGCCCGCGAGACGGCGATCCGCGAGGATCGCCGTTTTCGTTTCGGCCGATCTTTGGCGAGACGTCCGGCCGCGTTGCCAGCCATCGCTGCCGCTGACACAAGGGCGCGCACCTTTCCCTCGAATCGCGGAGCCGGACCGATGGCGGACACCGACAAGGCGGCCGAGGCGGTTCTGGAGCGGCCGCTGCGCGATGCCGACGGCGCGATCGATCCCTCCCTCGTCGAGGAGGTCTCGCAGGCGCTGCTGCTCTCCGACCTGACGACGCTGCGCGCCGTCGTCGCCGACATGCATGAGGCCGATCTCGGCGACCTGCTCGAGGCGCTCGACACGGACGAGCGACCGCGCCTGATTTCGCTGCTCGGCGCCGATTTCGACTTCGCCGCGCTGACCGAGGTCGACGATTCGGTGCGCGAGGAAATCCTCGAGGAGCTTTCGCCCGAGACCGTGGCCGAGGGCGTGCGCGATCTCGACACCGACGACGCGGTCTACATCCTCGAAGATCTCGACGAGGCCGACAAGCAGGAGGTGCTGGACCGGCTCACCCCGGCCGAGCGCATCGTGCTGCAGAAGGGCCTCGACTATCCCGAGGACAGCGCCGGCCGGCGCATGCAGAGCGAGATCCTGGCGGTGCCGGCTTTCTGGACCGTCGGCCAGACGATCGACCATCTGCGCCAGACCGAGGACCTTCCCGAGCGCTTCTTCGAGGTGCTGGTCGCCGACCCGGCGCATCATTTCGTCGGTTCGGTGCCGCTCGACCGGCTGCTGCGCAGCAAGCGCCCGGTCGCCATCGCGGACCTCGTCGAGGAGGACAGCCGCGCCGTCAGGGCGACCGACGACATCGAGGACGTGGCGCGGCTGTTCCAGCGCTACAACCTGATCGCCGTTCCGGTGGTCGATGATTCCAGACGGCTCGTCGGCGTCCTCACGATCGACGACATCGTCGACGTGATCGAGGAGGCGGCCGACGACGACGTCAAGCAGCTCGGCGGCGTCGATGCCGACGAAGAATTGTCCGACCCAGTGCCGCAGATCGCGCGCAGCCGCTTCCGCTGGCTCTTCGTCAACCTCCTGACCTCCTTTCTCGCCGCCTGGGTGATGAGCCTGTTCGAGGCGCAGCTCTCCAAGCTGGTCGCGCTCGCGATCCTCTCGCCGATCGTCGCGAGCCAGGGCGGCAACGCCGCGACGCAGACGATGACGGTCGCGGTGCGCGCGCTCGCGACCCAGGAACTCGGCGGCTGGAACCTGCGCCGCTTCTTCACCCGCGAGCTGATCGTCGGGATGCTCAACGGCGTCGGCTTTGCCCTGATCACCGGCGTCATCGCCGGGCTCTGGTTTTCGAGCCAGGGGCTCGGCATCGTCATCGGCGTCGCGATGATCGTCAACCTCGTCGCCGCCGCGATCGCAGGCGTCCTGATCCCGCTCGCGCTCGACCGCTACGGCATCGATCCGGCGATCTCGTCGGGCACCTTCGTGACCACGGTCACCGATGTGGTCGGCTTCTTCGCCTTCCTCGGGATCGCGACGATCTTCCTCAACCTGGGTTGAACTGCGACGTGAAAGCCCGCTGGAGCATTGCGCGAAAGAGTGGGAACCGGTTTTTCGCTGAAGCAACGCTCCAAACTTTTCGAGTCGATCGCTTTTTCCGCGTTCGGACGGTTCCGTCCGAACGCGGCGCGATCTAACGTAAACCCGGCGTCAAGCTTTCTCCTCAATTGTCGGAGAGATGAGTTCCCGCCGCATGACATCCCGCAAGCTCTCCACCCTGCTCGCCGCCGTCGCCTTGGCCGCCCTCGGCGGCTGCGTCGCCATGGAGGGCAACTACCCGATGAAGGGCGATGTCCGCCCGCATCCGGGCGTCGCGGCGGCGCACAAATACCCGGTGCACGGCATCGACATCTCGCGCTGGCAGGGCGAGATCGACTGGGCCTCGGTCAAGGCCGCCGGCACGCGCTTCGTCTACATGAAGGCGACCGAGGGCGGCGACCATGTCGATCCCGCCTTCCAGCGCAACTGGGACGGCGCGCGCCGCGCCGGCATCCCGCGCGGCGCCTACCATTTTGTCTACTGGTGCCGCCCCGCCCATGAGCAGGCGGTCTGGTTCAAGCAACAGATCCCGAACGACGCCGATGCGCTGCCGCCGGTGCTCGACGTCGAATGGAACGGCCATTCCCGGACCTGCCCGAAGAAGATCGACCGCACGCTGGCGCTCGAGAAGATCAGGCTGATGCTCGACGAGCTCGAGCAGCTGACGGGCAAGAAGCCGGTGATCTACACCGACATCACCTTCCACAAGGACGTGCTTGAGGGCGAGTTCAACGACTACCCCTACTGGATCCGCTCGACGGCCGCCCTGCCCGAGACGCGCTATGAGCGCCGGCCCTGGGCCTTCTGGCAGTTCACCACCACCGGCCGCGTGCCCGGCATCAAGGGCGACGTCGACCGCAACGCCTTCTTCGGTTCGAACGAGCAGTTCACCGGCTGGATCAACGGCGAGTTCGATCCGGGCACCCGCGAATGGACGCGGCGGCGCCAGTCGCCGGCACAGCCGAGCCCGAGCATCGTCAACCAGCCGAACCCGCCGCAGCCGCAACCGCAGCCCTTGCAGCCGCCGGGCCCGATGCCGGTCGAGCCCGACGAGGACGCGCCCGTCGCGACGATCCCCGGCGGGCTGACGCCGGTGCCCTCCTCGCTGCATATCGGCCGGCGCGGATAACGCGGCCTCGTCTCAGCGCCCGCGCATCGTCCGGGCGCGGGCGAGCCCGAGCAGAATGAAATAGGCCGCCGTCGCCAGCAGGATCGCGCTCGCGACGGCACCCGGCCGCATTCCGCGCCAGATCGTCCACAGGGCGGCGCCCGACCACAGCGCCAGCAGGCCGAGCGTCGCGATCCGCCAGCGCCTGACCCTGACCGGGTGGACGAAGACGACCGGAGCGAACATCAGCACGGTCGCCACGGTGACGACCGCAAGCGACAGCCAGACCGGCGGCGCCAGCGCGACGACGTAGAACACGACGAGGTTCCACACCGCCGGGAAGCCGCGGAACCACCAGTCGTCGGTCTTCATGCCGGTATCGGCGAAATAGAGCGCGCTCGTCAGCGTCACCACGAGCCCGCAAGCGAGGCCCCAGGGCTGCGCCATCACGTCCTCGCGCAAGAGCATTGCGGCCGGCACGAAGACATAGGTGATGAAATCGACGACGAGGTCGAGCTGCGCCCCGTCATAGCGCTTGGCCAGCGCCTTGACGTCGAGCGCCCGCGCCAGCGGCCCGTCGAGCGCATCGACGACGAGCGCGACAGCAAGCCAGGCGAAGGCCGCCGCGAGGTTCCCGGCGATCACCGCCTGCAACGCGAGCAGCCCGAGCGCGGCGCCCAGCGCCGTCAGCACATGGACGCCATAGGCGAAGGCCTTTCGCGGTCGGGAGGGCGGTAGCTGGTCGTCCGGTGGCTGCACGCCGGCTCTCTCCCGCGGGACCAGGGCCCGCCCGGTTAACCAAGGCTGAAGGGAATCGCTCGCATCCCGCCGACATCTAACCGCGCTTTAACCACGCAGCCCGCATCTGGAGGTGAGATGGAGGGGCGGATGCCGGCAAAAGCAAGGGTCTTCACGCATTCGCGTCGCCTCGCCGGCGCGGTGCTCGCCTGCCTGACGCTGCTGGCCGGCCCCGCCTTCGCGCTTTATCCCAAGAAGGGCGACACCGATCCCCATCACGGCGTCCGCGATGCCCGCCGCAAGGCGATCCAGGGCATCGACGTCTCGCGCTGGCAGGGCGAGATCGACTGGGCCAGGGTCAAGGACGCCGACACCCGCTTCGCCTTCATCAAGGCGACCGAGGGCGGCGACCATCTCGATCCGAGCTTCAGGCGCAACTGGGCCGAGGCGAAGAAGCACGGCATCCCGCGCGGCGCCTACCATTTCGTCTGGTGGTGCCGGCCGGCCAAGGACCAGGTGCGCTGGTTCAGGAAGCACATCCCGCGCGATGCCGACGCGCTGCCGCCGGTGCTCGACGTCGAGTGGCAGAACGGCTCGGCCTGCAGCCGCAAGGTCTCGCGCGAGGACGCGCTCGCCAAGATGCGGACCATGCTGGCGGCGCTTCAGGCGCATACCGGCAAGAAGCCGATCATCTACACCGACATCAACTTCCACGAGGACGTGCTGGAGGGCCAGTTCAACGACTACCCGTACTGGCTGCGCTCGACGGCGGCGCCCCTCGCCCATCGCTACGAGCGCGACAAATGGGAGTTCTGGCAGTTCACCACGACCGGCCGGGTGCCGGGCATCGCGACCGAGGTCGACCGCAACGCCTTCTTCGGCACCGAGGCCGAGTTCGCCGGCTGGCGCCAGGGCCGCTACGACATCGGCGCGCGCAAGTGGCGCGGCGGCGAGCCGATGGTCGCTGGGGCGAAGCCGCCGTCGAGCTCGAAAGCGCAGAAGGCCGCCGGCGGCACCTCGCCGAAGCTCGTGCCGCCCGGCAAGATCCAGCAGCGGACGGCCGCTGCCGGCGACTGACATTGGCGGCCGTCATCGGATCGTCAAACAAGGCGCGCAGACGGCGAGGCTCCGGCATCAATCGGCCCCGGCCACGCCCGCATGACCGTCCAGCTCCCTCATCCCATCGACGAACAATCACGCTTCGGCGTCGTCTGGGCTTATCGCTTCGATGCCGACGGCTCCGCGTCGCTGCTGCCGAGAGCGACGATCCCCGATCTCTCCGTCGCCTCGGGTTTCGTCTGGGTCCATCTCGATCTCGTCCACACCCGCGCCCAGGCCTGGATCGCCGAGCAGGAGGAACTGCCGGAAGCGGCGCGCGAGCTCTTTCTCTCGCACGAGACGCATCAGCGGCTCGACCACTCGGCGACCCTTGCCTGGGGCCTGTCGCACGACCTGACCCGCGACGTCGCCAGCAAATCCGACGTCGTCGGCGCACTGCACTGGATCGTCGGCGAGCGCTTCCTGCTCACCGGCCGGCGCGAGGCGCTGCAGTCGATCAGGCTCGCGGCCGAGGCGCTGAACGCCGGCGAGCGTGCCGAGAGTCCCGCTGCGCTGTTCGAGACGATCATGGAATACGTCATCGACGACATCACCGACGCGGTGGTGCGCCTGGCCGAGGAGACCGACAGCGTCGAGGACCACATCCTGCTCGACCGGCTGCATGACGGACCGCAGCGCGTCGGCACGGTCCGGCGCGGCGCGGTCCGGCTGCACCGCCAGCTCAACGGGCTGCATCTCCTGTTCCGCCGCTTCACCGAGACGCGCTCCGGCCGCGCCGTGCCCGAGGCGGTGAAGGACAGCGCCGCGCGCCTGCTGCAACGCGCCGACGGCCTGCACCAGGATGTCGCTGCGATCCAGGACCGCGCCCGGCTGCTGCAGGACGAGATCGCCGCCCGCTCCGCCGGCCAGACCAATCGCCAGCTCTACACCCTCTCGATCCTGACGGCGCTGTTCCTGCCCGCGACCTTCATCACCGGCCTGTTCGGCATCAACGTGAAGGGCCTGCCCTGGGTCGAATCGGATTTTGGAGCGGGCTTCGTCACGCTGACCTGCCTCGCCGCCGCGCTGCTGACGCTTGTGCTGCTGCGCCGCAAGGGCGTGATCGGCGGCTGAGCCGGGCGCAGGACCGCAGCCGGCTGTGCACCGCGCTGCCCTGACAGCCGGCGAAACCGCGCTATAACGCTGGCACGGATGCGGCCGCACGAGAGGCCGCCGGTACCAGCCTATCGGGAGGCTCTTCATGCTCGCCAACGCGCCGCGCCCCTTCAACTTCGACCTCGGCGAGACCGCCGACGCGATCCGCGACACGGTCCAGGCCTTCGCGCAGGAGAAGATCGCGCCCCGCGCCGAGGAGATCGACCGCACCAACCAGTTCCCGCGCGATCTCTGGCCGCAGATGGGCGCCCTCGGCCTGCACGGCATCACGGTGAAGGAGGAGGATGGCGGCGCCGGCCTCGGCTATCTCGAGCATTGCGTCGCGATCGAGGAGGTGTCACGGGCCTCGGCCTCGGTCGGCCTCTCCTACGGCGCCCACTCCAATCTCTGCGTCAACCAGATCGCCCGCAACGGCAACGCCGCACAGAAGGCGAAATACCTGCCGAAGCTGATCTCGGGCGAGCATGTCGGCGCGCTCGCCATGTCGGAGCCGGGCTCGGGCTCCGACGTCGTCTCGATGCGGACGAAGGCGGTCAAGACGGGCGACCGCTACGTCCTGACCGGCAACAAGATGTGGATCACCAACGGGCCGATCGCCGAGACGCTGGTGGTCTACGCCAAGACCGATCCCGAGGCCGGCTCGCGCGGCATCACCGCCTTCCTGATCGAGAAGGGCATGAAGGGCTTCTCGACCCATCAGAAGCTCGACAAGCTCGGCATGCGCGGCTCCGACACCTGCGAGCTCGTCTTCGAGGACTGCGAGGTTCCGGAGGAGAACGTGCTGGGTGCGGTCGGGCGCGGCGTCAACGTGCTGATGTCGGGCCTCGACTATGAGCGCGTCGTGCTCTCGGCCGGCCCGCTCGGCATCATGCAGGCCTGCATGGACGTGGTCATGCCATACGTCCACGAGCGCAAGCAGTTCGGCCAGCCGATCGGCGAGTTCCAGCTCGTCCAGGGCAAGCTAGCCGACATGTATGTCGCGATGAACTCCTGCAAGGCCTATGTCTATGCGGTCGCCAAGGCCTGCGACCGGGCCGAGACCACCCGCGAGGACGCCGCCGGCGCGATCCTGATCGCAGCCGAGAAGGCGACGCAGATGGCGCTCGACGCGATCCAGCTTCTCGGCGGCAACGGCTACATCAACGATTATCCGACCGGGCGACTGCTCAGGGACGCGAAGCTCTACGAGATCGGCGCGGGGACGAGCGAGATCAGGCGCATGCTGATCGGCCGGGAGCTGTTCCAGAAGACGAAGTGAGGGGCGAGCCGAATCGCGCTAGCGTGAATCATGCCCGTTCCCGCCCGACCCAAAATCTATCATATCGTCCACGTCGATCGGCTGGCTTCGATCATAGCTGACGGCTTTCTGTGGTCAGATGCGGCTATGTTTCAGAAGCAAGGTGTCGGCACTACGATCGGCATGAGCAATATCAAAGCCCGCCGGCTGAACGAGCTCAGTTTGAGTTGCTATCCCGACTTGCGCGTGGGGCATTGCACTCCATTCTATTTCTGCACGCGATCGATTATGCTCTATCTGATTTATCGAAGGAACGAAGAGCTTACTTATAAAGGCGGGCAAGAGCCGATTGTCCATCTTGAGGCTGATCTCCATGCAGCGATTGTATGGGCGCAACAGAATAACAAACGCTGGGCATTTACCCTATCCAATGCAGGCGCGTACTACTTTGAAGACAGTTCAGATATCGCAAGATTGAGCGATATCAACTGGGATGCGGTCAGCGCGCGCCAATGGTCAGGAAACGGCGTTTCGCGTTCGATCAGGGAAGGCAAGCAGGCTGAATTCCTGATCGAGCGTGCTTTCCCTTGGCATCTCATCGAGCGGATCGGGGTCCATTCGCAGCGCATCGCGCAACTTGTCTCCAATGGCATGCAGCACGCGGCGCATCGGCCGACGATCGAAATAAAAAGCGAATGGTATTATTGAGAGGTATGGCGATGATCACATTCAGGACCGGAGATATCTTGAGAGTGGATGCGGAAGCGCTCGTCAACACGGTCAACTGCGTCGGCATCATGGGTCGTGGCATCGCTCTTCAGTTCAAGAACGATTTTCCGAATAACTTTAAGGCTTACGAAGCCGCCTGTGCCCGCGAAGAGGTGCAACCAGGTAAGATGTTCGTGTTCGAGACGGGTACGCTTACCAACCCGAAGTTCATCATCAACTTCCCGACCAAACGCCACTGGCGCGGCAAGAGCCGAATGGAGGATATCGATTCTGGATTAAAGGCGCTTGTTGCAGAAATTCGGAATCGCAGCATCCGGTCGATCGCTATTCCACCTCTGGGCAGCGGCCTCGGTGGACTTAACTGGAGCGACGTGCGCCCACGCATCGAAGCGGCATTGCTCGGCATCGACAATCTCGACGTCATCATCTTCGAGCCAAACAACGCGCCGGTTTCAACCAAGTCCCGAGAAGTCCCGAACATGACGGCCGGACGCGCTGCGCTCGTCGTTTTGATACACCGGTATCTCAACGGACTAATGGACCCTTTCGTGACGCTGATCGAAGTGCAGAAGCTGATGTATTTCATGCAAGAGGCAGGTGAGCCACTTCGGCTGAATTATATCAAACACCACTATGGCCCTTACGCAGACAATCTGCGCCATGTGTTGACCAAGATCGAAGGACATCTTGTCGCCGGATATCACGACGGAGGCGACGCCCCGGAAAAGCAGCTCGAACTCGTCCCTGGCGCGGTGAATGATGCAGAAGCATTTTTGACGAAAGACGACAACACGAGGAACCGTTTCGATCGAGTTGGCAAGTTGGTCGAAGGCTTTGAAACTCCATTCGGCCTCGAACTGCTGGCCACCGTTCATTGGGTCGCAAACCATGAGAACGCTGCAAACGTCGAAGATGCCATAGCGAAGGTTTATGCGTGGAACGATCGAAAGAAGCGTTTTTCCCTGCGCCAGATCGGCATCGCCTTCGAGACCCTTCGAGCAAAGGGCTGGCTGGCAGAATCCAAAGATGCAAGGCACCTACCTCACTAGGATGCCCCTCTACTTCGCCTACGGCCTCAACATGGACCCGGTCGGGATGGCCGAGCGCTGCCCGCACTCGAAGCCACTCGGCCTCGCCCGCCTGCCGCGCCACCGCTTCATCGTCACCCGCGACGGCTACGCCTCGGTGATCCGCGACCCGCGCGAGGAGATCTATGGCGTGCTCTGGGACTGCTCGCTCGGCGACATCCGGACGCTGGACAAGTTCGAGGAACTGGCGAGCGGGCTCTACGTCAAGATCAGCCAGCCTGTGATCGTGCAAGGCGGAGCCAAGCGCGCATTGGTCTATATCGGCCGCTCGGACGAGATCGGGCGGCCGAAGCCGGGCTATATGGAGACGGTGATCGCGAGCGCGAAACACTGGGCGCTGCCAGAGGCTTACATCGCCGCGATGACTCGGTTTCTGAACAGGCCGATTCGGGATGCGAAGGGATCGAATCGCGATGCGAGCGAGGCGCTTCCGCCCGGTCCGGTTGCAGGCGTAAGGCCGAGGGCGTTGGCACCCAAATGACGTCCTCTCCGTCATGCTCGGCCTTGTGCCGAGCATCCACGTCTTTAACACTGCACGCGACAAGCGGAGACGTGGATGGTCGGGACAAGCCCGACCATGACGGCCAGGGCTGCAGGGGGCTGGCGGCCTCACGCCGCCAGCCCCTTGGCCAGTTCGCTGACCTGCTTCTCGAACAGCGCCCGATAGGCCCCCTTCTCCCGCGTCAGCAGCGCCTCGTGCGGCCCCTCCTCCACCACCCGCCCCCGGTCGAAGACAAGGATGCGGTCCATCGCGCGCACGGTCGAAAGCCGGTGCGCGATCACGATCGTGGTGCGGCCGTCCATCAGCCGCTCCATCGCCTGCTGGATCAGCGCCTCCGATTCCGAATCGAGGCTCGAGGTCGCCTCGTCCAGGATCAGGATCGGCGCGTCGGCCAGGAAGGCCCGCGCCAGCGCGACCCGCTGCCGCTCGCCACCCGAGAGCTTGACACCACGCTCGCCGACGAGCGTGGCATAGCCCTTGGGCAGGCGCATGATGAACTCATGCGCGTTGGCGAGCCGCGCCGCCTGCTCGATCTGGGCGAGCGAGGCGCCGGGCCTGCCATAGGCGATGTTCTCGGCCAGCGAGCGGTGGAACAGCACCGGCTCCTGCTGCACGATCGCGATCTGCTGGCGCAGGCTCGCCTGCGTCGCCCCTGCGATGTCGCAGCCGTCGATGGCGATGCGGCCGGCCGTGACGTCGTAGAGCCGCTGCACCAGCTTGACGAAGGTCGTCTTGCCGGAGCCCGAGCGACCGACCAGCCCGACCTTCTCGCCGGCGCGGATCGTCAGCGAGAAGTCGCGATACAGCGGCTCGGCATGGCCTCCGTAGTGGAAGGTCACGTCCTCGAAGGCGATCTCGCCCGCCGTCACCGCCATGGCATGCGCGCCCTTGCGGTCGGGCACGCCATAGGGCTGCGCATGCATCGCGACCAGCTCCTCCATGTCGTTCACCGAGCGCTGCAGGTTGTGCACGTGCTGGCCGACATCGCGCAGATAGCCGTGCACCACCGAATAGGAGGTCAGCACGAAGGCGATGTCGCCGGGCGTCGCCTGCCCGCTCGACCAGAGCCAGATCGCCAGACCCACGACCGAGCCGCGCATCGCCAGCAGCACGAGCTGCTGCGCCGTGCCCGAGGTCGTGCCGCGCACCCAGGTCCGGCGCGTGCGGAGCGACCATTTCGCCAGCACGCCGGCCAGCCGCGCATCCTCGCGCAGCTCCGCGCCATAGGCCTTCACCACCGGGTTGCACGAGATCGCATCGGCCAGCGCCCCGCCGACGCGGGTGTCCCAGCTGTTGGCGAGCCGCGCCGCCGGCGCGACGAAGCGCAGCGACAGCGTCACCGTCACGGCGATGTAGAGCAGCGCCCCGGCCAGAACGACCGCGCCCATCACCGGCCAGTGCCAGGCCAGCAGGATCGTGGTGCCGGCGAGCACGATCAAAGACGGCAGCAGCGCGATCAGGATCGTGTCGTGCAAGAGGTCGAGCGCCCACATGCCGCGCGTGATCTTGCGCACGGTCGAGCCGGCGAAGTTGTTGGCGTGCCAGTCGGTCGAGAAGCGCTGCAGGCGCGCAAAGGCCTCCTGCGCCACGTCCGACATCGTGCGCAGCGTCATGCCGGTGATGCCGATGAAGCTCAGATGCCGGGCGCAGACCGTGACCGCGCCGAGCGCCAGCATCGCCGCCAGCGCCGACAGCGCCGCGCTCAGCCCGGCCGCGCGCTCGCCCGCGACCGCATCGACGAGGCGGCCGGCATAGAGCGGCATGAACAGGTCGGCCGCTGTCGCGACCATCACGGTCGCGACGACGCCGAGCACGGCGCGCGGCGCCCGCGCCCAATGCCGGAAGGTAAAGCCGAGGACGGCGCGAAACGGCTCTTGTCGCACAGACTCTTGTCGAGCGGGCTTTTGCCGCTCCGTCTTGGAACGAACGGACATGGAAGCATCCAGCCCTCGCGGGCCGGCTCCGAAACAGGCGGAGTCGGCACAGCGCGCCTGACCCCGGCAAACAATGAAAACGCGATGGAGAAGAGCTCAGGGTCCGCGCAGGCGGACCACGGGCGAATCCGGCCTAGTGGCGGGGCATTCGCGGGAGAGCAGCGACGATGATGAATTCCATTCAGCCCTCCCTTTCCTGAGTTGGAGCCAATATTCGCAAACTAGCCGCGAAATTCGCCGATGCGCAAGCTGCTTTCCGCGCATGCAGCGTCTGCGCCCAAGCTCTGCGTCATTTCCACAACAGCGCGACGAGCCTCACCGCGATCACCAGCAGGAACGCCACGATGATGGTGCCGGCGACGCGCCGCCGTTTGGCCCGATCGGGAAACTGCCTGGCGAGGATGCGCCCGAGCGGCTTGCGGAACAGGAAGGCGACGACGGCGAGGACGATGAGGATGTGGGACACCTCAGCGTCTCACGCCTTGGTGTCCTTCGGCTCGGCCGCATCGAACGGCGCGCCAGCCTTCTTCCAGGCGCCGAAGCCGCCCGCGACATGCGCGACCGGCTTCAGACCCATCTCCTGCGCCGTCTTCGCGGCGAGCGCCGAGCGCCAGCCGCCAGCGCAGAAGAAGACGAACCGCTTGTCCTCGGCGAAGACCGGCTTGGCATAGGGGCTCTCTGGATCGATCCAGAATTCGAGCATGCCGCGCGGGCAGTGGAAGGCGCCGGGCATGCGCCCTTCCCGCTCCAGCTCGCGCGGATCGCGCAGGTCGACGAAGACGACGTCGTCGCGCCCGACGAGCGCCTGCGCCTCGGCGACCGAAAGCGTAGTCACGCTCGCCTCGGCCTCGGCCAGCAGCGCCTTGTAGCCCTTGGTGATCGTCTGCGGCATCGTGAGCCTCCCGTCGCGCGGCACCCTGTCGGCTCGGACAGACGCGGTCAATCGCCGCGAAGGCGCCGGCGCGGTCTTGGCAATCGTCCGCTCGCCCCGCACTGTGATCGGCGAGGAGATCCCATGCTCGGATTCGGCACGCTCGACGTCATCGGCTTCGCCTTCTTCGTCGCGTCCTGCGTCGGCTACCATGTCGCGGTCGAGATGGGGCCTCATGCCGGCAAGAGCCTGAACATGAAGATGAACCTGCGCCGCGCCCGCTGGGTCCGCGAGACGCTGGCTCGCGAGAACCGCATCGTCGACACGCAGGTGATGAGCGGCCTGCAGAACGGCACCGCCTTCTTCGCCTCGACCTCGCTGATCGCGATCGGCGGCTCGCTCTCGCTGCTGCAGTCGACCGACCGGGTGGTGGCGCTCTTCGCCGACCTGCCCTTCGGCACGCCGACGACGCGGGGCGCCTGGGAGATGAAGGTGATCGGGCTCGCCGTGATCTTCGGCTACGCCTTCTTCAAATTCGCCTGGAGCTACCGGCTGTTCAACTATTGCGTCATCCTGATCGGCGCGATGCCGCCGGCCAGGGAGCACGATCCGGCCGATGCGGCCCGCGCCGTCCACGAGATGACCGAGATGAACGTCGCCGCCGGCCGGCACTTCAACCGCGGCCAGCGCGCCTTCTTCTTCGCGCTCGCCTATATGGGCTGGTTCCTCGGGCCGGTGACCTTCCTCGCCTTCACCGCCGCCGTTCTGGTCGCGATGTACCGCCGCCAGTTCGCCTCGGATGCCGCGCGCGTCTTCGGCAAGCATGGCGGCGTGCCATGAGCGACGAAAGCGAAGCTCTGGAGGCTGCGATGCTGCGCCTCGTCGCCGAACGCGGCCCGGGCAAGACGATCTGCCCCTCGGAGGCCGCCCGCGCCGTCGGCGGCGACCACCCCGACGGCTGGGGCCCGCTGATGCAGCCGGCGCGCAAGGTCGCGGTGCGGCTGATGAAGCAGGGCCGCCTCGTCATCACGCGAAAGGGCCGCCCGGTCGATCCGGACGATTTCCGCGGCGTCTATCGGCTGCGGCTGCCGGAATAGGCTGCCGTCACGGCCCCGGAAACAGCGCGTCGGTATAGCCGGCCAGCCGATAGGCCACGAGCCCGACCCACTCCTTGAAGCCGTCATCGGCGATCGAAAGACCGCGCGGGGCCCGGCCGGAGACCCGGACGAACTCCGGCAGCTCGCTTTCGGTCAAATAGTCGACCGGGAAGGCCTCGACCGCGAAGCCGGCCTTGCGGAACACCCCCATCGAACGCGGCATGTGCCAGGCCGAGGTCACCAGCAGCCAGCGCTCGCCGGGCCTGGGCTCGACCAGCGCCTTGGTGAAGATCGCGTTCTCGCGGGTGTTGCGCGACCTGTCCTCGAGCACGACGCGCCCGCTCGGAAGGCCGAGCCCCTCGAACAGCAGCTTGGCGCCGTCGGCCTCGGTCTTGGTCACCGGTGAGATCAGGTTGGCCGCGCCGCCAGTGAAGACGAGCTTCGCCTGCAGATGGAGCCGCGCCAGCTCGACCGCCTTGGTCATCCGGGCGGCGGCCGTCGTCAGCACCACGTCGCCGCGCGCGACTCCGACCGCGCCGCCGAGCACGATGATCCCGGCGACCGGACCTTTCGCCGCATCCTGCTGCGGAAAGCGGTTCTCCAGCGGCCACATCACCAGCCGCGGCAGCGGGCTGAACGCCATCAGCGCCAGCCCCGCCAGCGCCACGAGCCCGAGCCAGCGCGCCAGGCGCGCCAGCCGCGTGAAGGCCAGCACCGCCGCGAAGAGCGCGAGCAGGATCGTCAGGTTCACCGGCGAGAGCACGAACCAAACGAGCTTGGACAGGACGAAGAACATCGGCGCTCCCGAAGAGATCGAAACGGGTCTACGCGCTCAAACCTGACGGTTTGTGAACGCGACGGCGCTCACCGACGGTTTCGACAACCCATGCCCTCATCCTGAGGAGCCGCGAAAGCGGCGTCTCGAAGGATGCTTCGGGAGGCCCCGGTGACCACAGGACCATCCTTCGAGACGGCCCTGCGGGCCTCCTCAGGATGAGGGGCTCGCGACGGTCGTGCGATCCCTCAGCGGATGATCTGCGGCGGCTGGCTCGGCCGCTGCGCCGCCGGGCGCGGCAGGGCCTTTTCCAGCTCGATGGCCCGGTTTGCGACCTCGCGCAGCTCGCAGCCGGCCTGCCGGCCGACCTGATAGCCCTCGCGCTGGCTCTGGCCGTAGAAAGCGCATTTCTGCGCGACATAGCCCTCCCAGGCCAGGTTGAGCGAGGCGAACCGGCTGCGCCGGCTCTCGTCGAAGGAGCGCAGCAGGATCAGGCTGGCCTGGTTGAGGCGCTCGCGCCAGACCGCCTCCTCGCGCCGCGCACAGCCGGTCTCGGCCTCGCGCCTGTCGCCGGAGGCCGTGCGCACGCAGGAGACCGCGACGAGCCCGATGCAGCCGCTCTGCGCCTCGCCGCCCTGGCGCAGGCACTGCACCAGCAAAGCGCGGTCGGCATTGAGCTGGGGCGCGGGCGCCGGCGCTTGCGCCAGAGCCGGCCGGGCCAGCAGCAGGATGATCGCGCTCAGCAGGATGCGTGGTGTCGCCATGGCGTCATTCTGACAGCGATCGCCACCGGATCAAGGCGCTTCCGCAGGCCGGTCAGGCGACCGGCAGCGGCAGCGCGGCCCTGGCGGCCGGGCGCGCATAGAGCGTCGCGTACCAGCGCTCGACCTGCGGCCGCGGCTTGCGCTCGATCGGCATGTTGAGCCAGCGATGCGCACCGCAGCCGACCACGATGTCGGCCATGCCGAAGCGCTCTCCGGCGAGGAAGCCGCGGCCGGCGAGCTGCGCCTCGAGGATGTCCATCGCAGCCTCGGTCGCGGCGATCGATTCGGCGATCTCGCCTGGATCCGTCCGGCCGGGCGCCTTGCGCACCAGCCCCCAGAAGGCCGGCGTCATCGCCGGCTGCAGCTTCGAGATCATCCAGTCGAGCCAGCGATCGGCCTCGGCCCGCACCGCCGGATCCTCGTCCCAGATCCAGCCCGCGCCGTAGCGCGCCGCGAGGTAGCGCACGATGCTGTTGGATTCCCATATGACGACGTCGCCGTCCTCCAGCACCGGGATCAGGCCGTTCGGGTTCTTGGCGAGATAGGTCGGCTCGCGATTGCCGCCGAAGGCGCCACCGACATCGATGCGCTCGAAGACCTGCCCGACCTCGCCAGCGGCCCAGACCGCCTTCTGCACGTTGACGGAACTGAGCCGCCCCCAGATCGTCAGCATGCCGGCATCGCCCTCGTTGTCATCGTCGCGATTGTCCATCCGACCGATGGCATTGGCAAGGCGACACGACGATCGCGTGACGTCATCGCGAGCACGGCGAAAGTCTCAGGCGAATTCCATGATGACGGCGTCGACGGCGAGCGAATCGCCCTCTTTCGCCAGGATTTTCGCGACGGTCACGTCCTTCTCGGCGCGCAGTACGTTCTCCATCTTCATCGCCTCGACCATGCACAAGGCCTCGCCGGCCTTGACCTCCTGCCCGACCACGACCGAGACCGCCTTGACCAGGCCCGGCATCGGGCAGAGCAGGAACTTGCCCGTATCCGCCGCGACCTTCTCCGGCATCAGCGCCGCCAGTTCCGCCTCGCGGGCCGTGTAGACATGGGCGTCGGCGTGAGCGCCGGCATGGCCGAGAGCGACGCCGTTCAGGATCGCCCGGACCTGCGCCGCGACCGCGACGCCGTCGAGCGTGCCGCGCCAGACCGGCTGGCCCGGCCGCCAGTCGCTGACGACAGCGAGCGTCCGCGCGCCGAAAGCGATCACGACCGCCCCGCTCTGCTCCGTCATGCTTTCGGTGACCTGGCCCTCGAAGCGCTCTCCGCCGAGCGTGACGATGCGCGTCCGCTCGAAGGCGACCTTGCGCCAGCCCTCCATCTGGGCCGAGACGTTGCGCTTGCGCTGGTTCATCGCGTGGTCGCAGGCAATCGCGATCGCGGCCATCCGGAGCGCCACCTCGCCCGCCGGCTGCGGCAGCGCGAAGCCGGCCGGAAATTCCTCGGCGATGAAGCCGGTCGAGAGATTGCCGGCGATCCAGCGCGGATGATGCATCAGCGCCGAGACGAAGGGGATGTTGTGGCGGATGCCGTCGATCGCGAAGGCGTCGAGCGCCCGCCCCTGCGCCTCGATCGCGGCACGCCGCGTCGGCGCATGGGTCACGAGCTTGGCGATCATCGGGTCGTAATAGATCGAGATCTCGCCGCCCTCGAACACGCCGGTGTCGTTGCGCACGGTCGCCTCGCCGTCCGGCCCCTCGGCCGGCGGGCGGTAGGTCACGAGCCGCCCCGTGGAGGGCAGGAAGTTGCGGGTCGGGTCCTCGGCGTAGACGCGGCTCTCGACCGCCCAGCCGTTCAGCTTCACGTCGGCTTGAGTCATCCGCAGCGTCTCGCCATAGGCGACGCGGATCATCTCCTCGACGAGATCGACCCCGGTGATCATCTCGGTGACCGGATGCTCGACCTGCAGCCGCGTGTTCATCTCGAGAAAGTAGAAGGAACGGTCCTGGCCGGCGACGAATTCGACCGTGCCGGCCGAATCGTAGTTCACCGCCTTCGCCAGCGCGACCGCCTGCTCGCCCATCTTCCGGCGCGTCGCCTCGTCGAGCAGCGGCGACGGCGCCTCCTCCACCACCTTCTGATTGCGGCGCTGGATCGAGCATTCGCGCTCGCCGAGATAGATCACGTTGCCATGCTTGTCGCCGAGCACCTGGATCTCGATATGGCGCGGATCGACGATGAACTTCTCGACGAAGACGCGGTCGTCGCCGAAGGAGGACGCCGCCTCCGACTTGGCGCGGGCGAAACCCTCCGCGACCTCGGCCGAGGAGTGGGCGATGCGCATGCCCTTGCCGCCGCCGCCAGCGGACGCCTTGATCATCACCGGATAGCCGATGCCGTCGGCGATCGTGACCGCGTGCTCGGGGCTCTCGATGATGCCGAGATGGCCGGGCACGGTCGAGACCTTGGCCGCGGCCGCGGCCTTCTTCGATTCGATCTTGTCGCCCATCGCGGCGATGGCGCCCGGATTGGGGCCGATGAAGACGATGCCGGCATCTTTCAGCGCCTGCGCGAAGGCCTCGCGCTCGGAGAGGAAGCCGTAGCCGGGATGCACGGCTTGCGCGCCCGTCGCCTTGCAGGCCTCGACGATCTTTTCGATCACGAGATAGGATTTCGCCGCCTCGGGCGGGCCGATATGCACGGCCTCGTCGGCCATCTCGACATGGAGCGCGTCGCGGTCGGCGTCGGAATAGACCGCGACGGTGGCGATGCCCATGCGGCGCGCCGTCTTGATGACGCGGCAGGCGATCTCGCCACGGTTCGCGATCAGGATCTTCGTGAACATGCGTGGCGGCTCCCGGCGGTCTCGCAAAGCGTCCGGCTGCCGGGTTTGTGGGACGCCGCAGCCGGCGTCCATTGACGCAAAACTGCTGCCGCTGGCAAGCGCTCCTGCGCGGCTGCGAAGAGCGGCGGGCTCAGCTCGCCAGCGCGAAATGCTGGCAGTCGAGCCGACGCGCGGCCTGCGAGCCCTTGCGCATCGCGAAGGCGATCAGCGCCTCGTCGCAGCGCTCGGCCTCGCGGACGATCTCGAAGGCGATACGCTGGGCCGTCGCGGTCGGGCCGTCGCCGGCCGAGAGCGTCGTCACCAGCCAGTGCGCCTTGTCGCGGTCGATCACGCCGGTCGGGCGGCTCTCCCAGACGGCGTAGTCGACCGTCAGCGCGACGAGATAATCGGCGAAGGCGACGCAGGTCGCAGGCACCGCCCGGTCGAGCGCGACCAGCACGTCGATCATGTCGCGGTTCAGCGTGGCATCGCTCAAGATTTCGCGCTGGAGCATCTTGACGTCTTCGTCGTCGATCGCGTGACGATCCATCACGCGATCGACGAATTCACGAAGTTCATGACCAATCATCGTTCGACCCCTGTCCGGCTTTGTTTTATGCCGGTATGTCCCTGTTGCAGGAACACTCTTGCAGGCGATCGGCGAGCAGGCGGTTAACGCGAAATTCTGAACGAGTATTCAGGTTAAACGGTGCTGACCCGAGATGGTTGCGCGGAGGTTACGATCGCGATCTGTCAAAGCACCGAACGGGCGACGCGATCGTCCGGCAGGCACTCGGCCGTGCGGCGGTCGGCCAATGGCGAGACCGGCAGGTCGCGGTCGTCGACGCGACGGCCGGCGCGATCCTCAGACAAGCTCAGCAAGCGGTCCGTCAGCGTCTGGAGCGAGTGCTGGGCGAAGACCGAGCCGCTTCCCAGCAGGTTGAAGCGGATGTGCCGGATCTGCGGATCGCAGGCCGCGGGCGGATAGATGTTGCGCAGCAGCAGTCGCGGATAGGCCAGGATTTCGCCGTGCTCGTAGATGCGCTCGATCCTGAGCCCCTTTGAATTCCTGACGCGATCGTCCGGATCGAGGTCGAAGTAGCCGGTGACGAAGCTCGGATCGAAGGCGAAGACCCGGCGCACGCCCTTGTTCCGGTAGGCCGCCTGCTGGGCCAGCCCGCCGCCGAGCGAATGGCCGACCGCGACGATCTCGGTGCGCCCCTCGCGGTAGCAGCGATAGCGCTTCACCCGCTCGACGATCGGCCCGACATGGTCCTGCACCTGCTCGTACTGGTCGTAGAGATGCAAGCCTCGCGTCACCCAGCGGATATTCGAGAGCCAGTCGTCGGTTTGCTTCCGGTCCGTGCCGCGGAAGGCCAGCACGATCTCCGAGCAGAAGGGCGAGACCGGCCGGCCGCGCGTCCAGACCTGGACGCCGAGCCCGTCGAGGATGCGCCCCTTCGGCGAATCAGCCTCGAGGCACAGGCCCTTCACCCCGCCGAAGCCGAAATCCCGGCGCGCGCCGGGATAACCGTCGCACTGGTTGATCAGCTTGTCGGACAGGATCCAGGGGTCGATCCAGGGCTGGGCCCGCCGGCGGAAATCGGCATTGGCGGCTGCGACATCCGGCGTGGCCCGCGTCCCGGCGCGGTCGCGCGCCGGCTCGCCGACGCCGTAGAGCGCATCGTCGTAAGCCGCGAGCGACAACAGCGCATAGGGAACGACATAGGGCGCGACCGCCTTTGCCGGCCTGACCTCGGCATCGTCGATGCCGACGCGGATCCGCGCGAAGGCGGGATCCTGCACGATCTCGATCGTGCCGCAGCCGGCGAGTCCCAGCGCGAAGCCGAGCGCGAGCGCCGGACCGGCCCCGACCCGAAGACATCGAAACCAGCCCGCCATCGCCGCCTCCCTGCGCTACCGTAGCGTCAGCGGCAACGCAGGCAAGAGCGCGATCCGGACGGTCAGACCGGCTCGGCCGCGATCGTCGCGACGAGATCGGGCAGCGCCGCGGCATCCGGCAGGACATGGCGCGCGCCGAGCGCGACCAGATTCGCCGCGGGCTGGAAGCCCCATGACACCGCGATCGGCACGACGCCGGCAGCGACCGCCATCTCCATGTCGAAGGAGGAATCGCCGACCATCGCGCTCCGCTCCGGCCGGGCGCCGGTTGCGGCCATAGCCTGCAGGATCATCCCCGGATGCGGCTTCGACGGCGCGTCGTCGGCGCTCTGGATCGTGGCGAACATGCCCTCCCAGCCATGCCGGGCGACGATGTAGTCGGCGCCGCGGCGCGACTTGCCGGTGGCGATGCCGAGCTTCAGGCCGGGCCGCGCCGCGAGATCGGCCAACATCGCGGCGATGCCTGGATAGAGCGGCTCGTCCAGCGCCGGATCGCCGGCCTCGGCCTCGCGCCGCATCCGCCCGAAGATGTCGCGGTAGGTCTCGGTCAGCGCTTCGTCAGGCCGCGCGAGCCCGGCCAGACGCATCAGCGCGATGTCGAGCGTCAGGCCGATGACGCCGAGCCCCGCCTCGCGGCCGGGATGGGCGTAACCGCAGCGCGCGAAGGTCTCGCGCTGCGATTCGAGGATGATCGCCTCGGAATCGATCAGCGTGCCGTCGAGGTCGAAGATGACGAGGTCCATGCCGCGCGCTATAACCGGTTCGGCGATCCCGCGCCACCGTGCCGGCCGCATGCCGGCGCGTCGTCCGCGTCAGGAGCGCGCCTCGCGGCCGCAAGCTCCCACCGCCTTGCGCAGCTCGTCGCCGTCGAGGCCCTTGTCGCGCGCCTCCTTGCGGCATTCGGCGCGCTGGGCGAGGTCTGGGCGCTTGGCGGCGAAGCAGGCGGTCAGCGCCGCGGTGCGGGCCGAGCCTTCCAGCCGGCGCTCGTCGACCTCGCTCTTGCAGGCGGCGCGCACGGCGGTCGCCGTCGGCTTGCCGTCACGGGTCACGCCGTCGCGAGCGTAGAGCTGGACGCCGGGGAAGCGCGCCTGGATGCACTCGCGCATCGCCGCGCGCAGATCGTTGCCGGACAGCGCGATATGCTCGTCGCGGCATTCCTGCCTCGCCTTGGCGCGGGCCGCGCGCGGCACCGGCTCGTCGGGCGTCGCGGCCTGCACCGCCGGAGCGGCGGGCCGGGGCGCGGGCGCCTGCGCGACGACCGGGGCTGCGAAGCAGAGCGAAAGAGAGAGGCCGGCCAGGAGAGAACCAAGACGCATCATGACGGCACCTGCGTAAGAGTGATGGGAACAAAATTAGAACATGATCCAATTTGTTCCGCAAGTGTTCTCTCACGCCTTTTGCGTCGGCGACCCGGAAATATCGTGTTTTGGTTGCAGGGCCGAGCCGCCGCGGCGCCCGGCCCGAACGCCCTACTCGTCCGGCGCGTCGACGATCGGGTCGTAATGCCCGTCCTCGAAGCCGAGCAGGTTCCAGGACTGGCGCATATGCGGCGGCAGCGGCGCCGAGACATCGATGGTGCCCTTGCCGCGCGGATGCGGCAGCACGATGCGCCGCGCCAGGAGATGCAGCTTGTTCTGGATGCCGCCGGGCAGCTCCCAGTTCTGGATGTTGAAATACTTCGGATCGCCGACGATCGGATGGCCGATATGGGCGGCGTGCGCGCGCAGCTGGTGGGTGCGCCCCGTCACCGGCTTCAGCGAAAGCCAGGCGAGCTTCTGCGCCGCGGTCTCGACCACGGCGTAATAGGTCACGGCGTGCATCGCGCCGTCGTCGCCATGTTTCGCCACCGCCATGCGCTGGTCGCCGTCATAGGCCTCCTCGCGGGCGAGATAGGTCGAAACCCGGCCCTGGCGCACGCGCGGAACGCCGGCGACCAGCGCCCAGTAGACTTTCCGCGCCGAGCGCGAGCGAAAGGTCTTCGCCAGCGTCGCGGCGGCGAAACGCGATTTCGCGATCACGAGGCAGCCGGCCGTGTCCTTGTCGAGCCGGTGGACCAGGCGCGGCTTCTGGCCGCTCCTGTCGGTCAGCGCCTCCAGCATCTGGTCGACATGGCGCGTCGTGCCCGAGCCGCCCTGCACGGCGAGGCCGGCCGGTTTGTTCAGCACGATGACGTCGTCGTCCTCGTAGAGCGTGATCGAGCGCAGGAAGCCGAGCGTGTCCTCGTCGGCCTTCAGCGAGCGCGGCCGCTCGGCCGCCTGCTCCAGCTTCAGTGGCGGGATGCGCACGGTCTGGCCGGCCTCGAGCCGGTCCTTGCTGTCGGCGCGCTTGCCGTTGACGCGCAGCTCGCCCTTCCGGACGATGCGCTGGATATGGCTGAAGGAGAGCTGCGGAAAGCGGTTCTCAAGGAAGCGGTCGATCCGCATCTCGTTTTCGTCCTGCGTCACCACGAGCTGCTGCACGCCGGTCGCGAGCACCTGCGCCGTCTGCGCCCTGATCTCGGCCCGCGTCGGCGCGTCCGTCACCGGCGGCTTTCGCGGCGCCGGCTTGCGGGGCGCGGCGCTGCCGGCAGCCGGCGCTTTCGGCTCAGAGAGACGCGGATCGCCGGTTCTCGGGGCGTCGCGGCGCGGTCTGGGATTGCGCGTCGGCTCGGTGCGGACGACCGCCTCCTCGCGCTCGGCCCGTGGCTTTGCGGCAGCGCGGGCCGGGCGGCGCGCATCATGGCTCGGTCGCTTGCCTTTGGGCGCGCCGGCTGCCGGCGGCCTGCCGCCGCGCGGGCCGCCCTTGCCCTTGCCGGGGCCGCCCGTGCCGTTGCCGCGTCCTTGCCCCCCGGTCCTCATGCCAGCCCCCGCATCAGCGCGAGCCCGCCGGCCAGTGCCACGAGCGAGGCGACGACCGAGCCGACGACATAGGCTCCGGCGAGCATCGCCTCGCCGCGCTGCCAGAGCAGCACCGCGTCGAGCGAGAAGGCCGAGAAGGTGGTGAAGCCGCCGAGGATGCCGGTGGCGAGGAAGAGCCTGACATCCTGCGACGCGCCCTCGCCCGCCCTAAAGGCGAACCAGCCGGCGACGAGCCCCATCAGCCCGGAGCCGACGACGTTGATGACGAGCGTGCCATAGGGAAAGCCGGCGAGCGGCCAGCGCAGCGCGAGATGATTGACGCCGTGCCGCAGCACGCCGCCGAGGCCGGCGCCGAGGAAGACGAGGAAGGTGGAGGTCATGAGGGTGGGATAGCGGGCGGGGGCGTGGCACACAAACAAAATCGCGGGCCCCTCCCTTCTCCCCTCGAGGGAGAAGGTGGCTCGGCGAAGCCGAGACGGATGAGGGGCGCCGTGAGCTGCCTGATTTGCCGAAGCCGACACCAGCCGGAAACGGCACGGCGCCCCCTCATCCGTCGCTTCGCGCCACCCTCTCCCGCGAGGGGAGAAGGGGAGCTACTCCCCCCGCTCCTCGCGCAGCTTCTCCCAATACTCCAGCCGCTTCCTGATCTCGCGCTCGAAGCCTCTCTCCGGCGGGTCGTAGAAGACCTGCCGTCCCAGCGCGTCGGGCCAGTAGTCCTGGCCCGAGAAGGCATCGGGCGCATCGTGATCGTAGGCGTAATCGGCGCCGTAGCCCTCGTCCTTCATCAGCCTTGTCGGAGCGTTCAGGATCGTCTTGGGCGGCATCAGCGAACCGCCCTGCCTGGCCGCGCGCACCGCCGCCTTGTAGGCGACATAGGCCGCGTTCGATTTCGGGGCGGTGGCGAGATAGATCACCGTGTTGGCGAGCGCGAGCTCGCCCTCGGGCGAGCCGAGCTGCTCATAGGTCTGCGCGGCGGCGCGGGCATGGATCAGCGCCTGCGGGTCGGCGAGCCCGATATCCTCGACCGCCATCCGCACCAGCCGCCGCGCCAGGAAGCGCGGATCCTCGCCGGCATCGAGCATGCGCGCGAAATAGTAGAGCGCCGCATCCGGGTCCGAGCCGCGGATCGTCTTGTGCAGGGCCGAGATCAGGTTGTAGTGGCCGTCCTGCGCCTTGTCGTAGATCGGGGCGCGGCGCTGGATCACCTCGGCGAGACCGGCCTCGTCGAAGATCTCGTCCGGCTTGGCGGCGCGCCAGACCTCCTCGGCCAGCGTCAGCGCGGCGCGCCCGTCGCCATCGGCAAAGCGGGCGAGCGCGAGCCGCGCCTCCGGCGTCAGCGGCAATTCGCGATGCTCCAGCAGCTCGGCGCGGCCGAGCATGAACAATAGCGCGCTTTCGTCGAGCGCCCTGAAGGTGAGGACACGAGCGCGCGACAAGAGCGCGGCGTTGAGCGCGAAGGACGGGTTCTCGGTCGTCGCCCCGATCAGCGTGATCGTGCCGTCCTCCATCACCGGCAGGAAGGCGTCGAGCTGGGCCCGGTTGAAGCGATGGATCTCGTCGACGAAGAGCAAGGTGCCCTTGCCGCCGAGCCTACGGCCACGCGCGCCCTCAAACACCTTCTTCAGGTCGGCGACGCCGGAAAAGATCGCGGAAATCTGCTCGAAGCCGAGATCGACGTGGCCCGCCAGCAGCCGCGCCACCGTGGTCTTGCCGGTGCCGGGCGGACCCCAGAAGATCAGGCTGCCGAGCGAGCCCGAGGCGACGAGCCGGGTCAGCGCGCCGTCAGGGCCAGTCAGGTGCTCCTGGCCGGAGACCTCGGCCAGCGTCGTCGGCCGGACCCGGTCGGCAAGCGGGCGCGGGCCGGATTTGTCGAGGCCCGAGGCGGCGAAGAGATCGCTCACCCCGGAAAGACCGAGGTCACGCTCTGCCCGCCGCGCGAGATCGTCACCTCCCACTGGCGCTTGCGCTCCTTCAGCGCCGTCTCGAGATCGCGCGTCGTGGCGATGCGGTCGCCGTTCAGCATCTGGACGATGTCACCCTTCTGGAAGCCGACGCGCTGGGCCGTGCTGCCCTCCTCGATCTCGGCCACCACCACCCCGTCGGTGCCGACATCGAGCGAGAGTTCCTCGGAGACCGCCGGCGACAGGTTCATGACCGTGAGCCCCGTCAGCGGCGTGCGGCCCGCCAGCGCGACGGTGTCGCGCGGCCTCGTCTCCGGCGCCGGGACGAGCTTGACTGTCAGCGTCTGGCGCTTGCCGCCGCGCAGCACCGTCAGCTGCGTCGTGCCATTCAGCGGCCGCGTGGCGAAGCGGTAGCCGAAGGCCTCCGGATCGTCGACGGCGAAGCCGTCGACCGCGAGGATCACGTCCGATCGGCGCAGGCCCGCCTCGGCTGCAGGGCCCTTCTCGACGATGCTGACGACGGCCGAACCCGCCGGCCGGTCGAGCCTGAGCCCGTCGGCGACGTCGGCGGTCAGCGCCTGCAGCCTGGCGCCGAACCAGGGCCGGCGCACCGCTTTGGCACCGGATTTGGCGCTCTCCAGCACGACCCGCACCATGGCGGAGGGAATGGCAAAACCGATGCCGACGCTGCCACCCGAGCGCGAGAAGATCGCCGTGTTGATGCCGACGACACGGCCCTGCATGTCGACCAGCGCGCCGCCCGAGTTGCCGGGGTTGATCGCCGCATCGGTCTGGATGAAGGACTGCGCGTCGCCGACGCCGATCTGCGTGCGCGCCAAAGCCGAGACGATGCCCTGCGTCACCGTCTGGCCGACGCCGAATGGGTTGCCGATGGCGAGCACGATATCGCCGATCTCGACCCTGTCGGAATCGGCGAGCTCGATCGCCGCCAAATCTTTCGCAGCAGCGTCCTTTGCCGTCTTGAGCTTGAGCACGGCGAGATCGGTGCGCGGATCGCGCAGCAGGATCGTCGCCTCGACCTCGCGCTTGTCGGCGAAGGCGACCTTGACCTCGCTCATGCCCTCGATGACGTGGTTGTTGGTGACGACGAGCCCGGAGACATCGACGACGACGCCGGAGCCGAGCGAGCGTTGCACCCGCTCCTGCGGCACGCCGAAACCGCGATCGCCGAAGAAGCGGCGGAAGAACGGATCGTCCATGAAAGGATTGCGCGGCTGCTTGTCGACGCGCGTGCCATAGACGTTGACGACGCCGGCCGCGACCTGACGCACCACCGGCGCGAAAGAGAGCGAGATCTGCTGGCGGCTCTCGGGCACCTGCTTCGGCTGCTGGGCCGGCGCCGGACCGTGCCACACCGCCAGGACGAGCGCAGCCAAAGCAAGAGGGCCGGTCCGGCGAAGGGCGGTCATGCGGCTGTCTCCTCGGCTGCGACAGCGGCAGACATAGGCTGCGGCGGCAGTCTTTTCCAGCGGAAGCCGGGCGATCGCGCGGTCGGAGCCCGCCGGGAGCCGGTCACTTGTCCTGCAACAGCAGTCGGTATTTCTCGATTTCACCCGGCACCAGTTTCGCGACATGGGCAGGCGTGATCTCCTCGGGCGTCGGCGGCACCGAGGACAGCTCCTTGAATCGGGTTTGCAGGTTCTGGCTCGACAGCGCTGTTTTCAAAGCGTCATTCAGCGTGGCGATGACCGGCTCGGGGGTGTTCTTCGGCGCGAACAGCGCGTTCCAGCCTTGCGCCTCGAAAGCAGGCAGGCCGGCCTCGCGCGCGGTCGGGACGTCCGGCAGGCTGGCGAGGCGCTGCGGCGTCGCGACCACGAGCGCATGGACCTTCTTGCCCTCGATCGCGCCCGACAGCGAGGTCGCCGCGTCGCAGACGCCGTCGATCTGGCCACCCATCAGGTCGTTCAGTGCCGGCCCTGCCCCGCGATAGCTGACGAGCGCAACCTCCACGCCGGCAGCCTTCACGAAATTCCGGCAGATCAGGTAGTTCGACGAGCCGACACCGGCATGGCCGAGGCTGACCTTGCCGGGGTTGGCCTTGGCATAGGCGACGAAGCTCATCAGGTCCTTGGCCGGGAAATCGAGCTTCAACGCGATCATCGGCGAGGTCTTGGCGACGAGGCCGATCGGCGCGAAATCGGCATTGGTGTATTTCAGATCGGGATAGATCGAATAGGAGGCGGCGTTGGTGCCGCTGTTGCCGATCACGATGGTGTAGCCGTCGGGCTCGGCGCGCGAGGCCCGCGTCAGCGCCGTCGCCCCACCCGCCCCGCCCATGTTCTCCATGACGATGCGCTGGCCGAGCCCCCGCGCCATCTCGTCGCCGACGAGCCGCGCGATCACGTCCGAAGAGCCGCCGGCGGCGAAGGGCACGATCATGGTGATCGGCTTGGAAGGGTACTTGTCCTGGGCAATGGCGGGGGCTGCGGCGACGAGCGGCAGCAGCGCCGCCAAGATGCTTCTGATCACGGGTGTCCTCCCTTGAACCTTGCGCCTGTGCGGCATCGTTGCCGTCAGCTTGGCGCGGCTTCGCCAAGAAGGGAAGCGCGCCCTGCCATTCGTCGCATCGTGATGCGATCTCGGACCATCGCGTCGCTCTAACCCTTGACGCGAGCCGGATTGCCGACGGCGGTCGCGCCGGCCGGCACGTCGCGCGTCACGACGCTGCCGGCGCCGATGATCACGTCGTCGCCTATGCTGACGCCCGGCACGACGATCGCGCCGCCGCCGATCCAGACATTGCGGCCGATCGTGATCGGACGGCCGAATTCGAGGCCGGAGCGTCGCCCGGCCGGATCGCGCGGATGGTCGGCCGTCAGGAGCTGGACGCCCGGGCCGATCTGCGTGCCGTCGCCGATCGTCACCGCGACGACGTCGAGGATGACGCAATTGAAGTTCAGGAAGACGTTCTTGCCGAGGTTGATGTTGAACCCATAGTCGCAATGGAAGGGCGGGCGGATCGTGGCGCCGTGGCCGACCGCGGCAAAGCGCTCCTTCAGAAGCCTGCGCCGTTCTGCGCTCGGTATGGCGAGCGTCGCGTTATAGCGCACCATCCAGTCGCAGGCCGCAGCATAGGCTGCCCGCAGCTCTGGATCGCCGGCGTCGTAGAGTTCGCCGGCCAGCATCTTGTCTTTTTCGCTTCGCGTCATCGTATCGGATCGTCCCGCACTGGAATGGCGGCCGGGTCATGACGACGAAAAAGGGCGGCCCGAGGGCCGCCCTTCGAATTCCCGAAAGAGAAAGCCGCCAACTCAGGCCGCCTCGTCGTCCGCCGTGAAGACCGGACCCGAATCCTGGCCCTTGGCGTCGACATCGCGGTCGACGAACTCGATGATCGCGAGCGGGGCGTTGTCGCCGAAGCGGAAGCCGGCCTTCATGATGCGCAGATAGCCGCCATTGCGCTCCTTGTAGCGCGGGCCGATCGTCGCGAAGAGCTTGCCGACGATCGCGACGTCCTTGATCTGCGCGATCGCCTGACGACGGGCATGCAGATCGCCGCGCTTGGCGAGCGTCACCAGCTTCTCGACGACCGGACGCAAATCCTTGGCCTTCGGCAGCGTGGTGGTGATCTGCTCGTGCTTGATCAGGGCCTGGGCCATGTTGGCGAACATCGCCTGGCGATGCTCGGCCGAGCGGTTGAAGCGACGACCGCGGAAACCGTGACGCATTTTGGCTCTCCTATCGATTACGGCCGCCGTGCCACGGTACGGCCGTTCTTTATGCTCCGGCGCCGATGCGCCGTGCGGGGAAACGGCGCGGAATGGTCCCGCGCCGAAAAGGCCTCAGTAATGCTCCTCGAAGCGCTTCGCGAGCTCTTCGATGTTCTCCGGCGGCCAGCCGGTCACGTCCATGCCGAGATGCAGGCCCATGGTGGCGAGCACTTCCTTGATCTCGTTCAGCGACTTGCGGCCGAAGTTCGGGGTGCGCAGCATCTCGCCCTCCGACTTCTGGATCAGGTCGCCGATATAGACGATGTTGTCGTTCTTCAGGCAGTTCGCCGAACGCACCGACAACTCGAGCTCGTCGACCTTCTTTAGCAGCGCCGGGTTGAAGGGCAGCTGCGGCGCGGTCGAGACGGCCTCTTCCTTGCGCGGCTCCTCGAAGGTGATGAAGACGGCGAGCTGGTCCTGCAGGATGCGGGCGGCGAGCGCCAGCGCATCCTCGGGCGTGACCGAGCCGTTGGTCTCGATCTGCAGGGTCAGCATGTCGCGATCGAGGTTCTGGCCCTCGCGGGTGTTCTCGACGCGGTAGGACACCTTCTTGACCGGCGAATACAGGCTGTCGACCGGGATCAGGCCGATCGGCGCGTCCTCGGGCCGGTTCTGCTCGGAGGGAACGTAGCCCTTGCCGGTATTGACCGTGAACTCCATGCGGATCTCGGCGCCCTCGTCCAGCGTGCAGAGCACGAGCTCGGGGTTCAGGATCGAGACGTCGCCGATGGTGTTGATGTCGCCGGCGGTGACGGTGCCCGGACCGGTCTTGCGCAGGGTCATGCGCTTGGGACCGTCGCCCTGCATCTTGACCGCGACCGCCTTGATGTTGAGGACGATGTCGGTGACATCCTCGCGCACGCCGGGGATCGACGAGAATTCATGCAGCACGCCGTCGATCTGGACGGCGGTGACGGCTGCGCCCTGGAGCGAGGAGAGCAGCACGCGGCGCAGCGCGTTGCCGAGCGTCATGCCGAAGCCGCGCTCCAGCGGGCGCGCGACCACGGTCGCCAGGCGCTTGGGGTCGTCGCCGACCTTGATTTCGAGCTTGTTGGGCTTTGACAGATCCTGCCAGTTCTTGCTGATCACGACCGCACTCCTGGTGCTTCAAGGCATTGGCGGCGGCGGGCCGCCCCGGACGGGCGCCCGCCGGTGCGGGCGCCTCGATGATCTGGTCTCAGACGCGACGGCGCTTGCGCGGCCGGCAGCCATTGTGCGGGATCGGCGTCACGTCGCGGATCGAGGTCACGGTGAAGCCCGCGGCCTGGAGAGCACGTAAAGCGGACTCGCGGCCCGAACCCGGACCCGTCACCTCGACCTCGAGCGTGCGCATGCCATGCTCGGCGGCCTTGCGGGCGGCGTCTTCGGCCGCAACCTGCGCGGCATAGGGGGTCGACTTGCGCGAGCCCTTGAAGCCCATCGTGCCCGCCGAGGACCACGAGATCGTGTTGCCCTGCGCGTCGGTGATGGTGATCATGGTGTTGTTGAACGAGGCGTTCACATGGGCGACGCCGGAGACGATGTTCTTGCGTTCGCGACGGCGGACGCGTTGGGCTTCCTTGGCCATAGGTGTTTCATCCTTCAGGCGCGCCCGTGATGCCAGGCGCTGGGGATGCCGCCCGCCCCGAACGGGTCAGGCGGCGCAAAACAGCGGGCCGGAGAACCGGCCCGCCGAGATCACTTCTTCTTGCCGGCGATCGGCTTCGACTTGCCCTTGCGGGTGCGCGCATTGGTGTGCGTGCGCTGGCCGCGGACCGGCAGCGAGCGGCGATGGCGCAGGCCGCGATAGCAGCCGAGATCCATCAGACGCTTGATGTTCATCGAGACCTCGCGGCGCAGGTCGCCCTCGACGAGATAGTCGCGGTCGATCGTCTCGCGGATCTGGAGCACTTCGGCGTCGGTCAGCTGGTTGACGCGGCGCTCGGCGGCGATGCCGACCTTCTCGCAGATCTCCTGGGCCTTGGCCGAGCCGATGCCGTGGATGTACTGCAGGCCGATGACGACGCGCTTGCCGGTGGGAATGTTGACGCCCGCGATACGAGCCATGATCGTCTCTCCATGTCGGCCGGCAGGCGCCCGATGACGCGCCGGCGGTGAAAGAAACCCCGCGCCGGTGGAGGCCGGCCCTTGCGAGGCGTTGCGACGGTTCCACGCGATAACGCGACGTCGTCCCCTCTCGCGAAGGCAACGGCATCGCTCACATGAAACCGGATGGCGGGTCGTTAGACGCTTTGCGAACCTGAGTCAACCGGCCGGAACGGCTTTTGCTTGCACGGCGGCACCGGCAGGCCGAGGCTCGTTTCCACAAGGCACCGAGGATCGAACGCGATCGCCATTCTCCTCCGATAACGATGGAATGATTTACATCAGATTCGGTCGCAGTTAAACTCGATGGCATGAAGGCGCAATTGCTGGATGATCGACGCGTCGCCCTAGCAGATGACGCTTTCGCAGATATCCGGATATGGCGCGTGCCGAGGGCAGTTTCGGGAAGTAGGCACAGCTACAAATACAGCCTCGCCTATGTCGTCAGCGGCGAATGCGTCCTGCGCTACGACAATGAGCGCGGCAAGGGCGACCACAAGCATATCGACGGCAAAGAGCATCCCTATGAGTTTTCGGACACCGATACGCTGATCGACGACTTCTTCGGGGACATCGCGAGAATGATGCCATGAACACGCTGATCATCCGGGTCGAAACCATCGACGACGTCATAAAATCGATCAAACGAGCCGTGGCCAGAGGCAGGGCGGAGAAGGCTGCCGGCCTGAGCTTCGTCGACTACGCCACGATGCATCGCGTCCTGGCGCCCAAACGTCTCGACATTCTGCGTGCCATGGCCGGCCAGGGCGCGCTGTCTTTTCGCGAAGTCGCCCGTCGGGTCGGACGAGACTTCAAAGGCGTTCACACCGACATAACGGCGCTGCTGCATGCAGGCGTCATCGACCGGCAGGACGATGGCGTGGTCTTCCCGTATGACGGGCTGCATTTCGACTTCGACATCAAGGCGAGCGCGGCCTGACGCCGCGCCATGTCACCCCGCCAGCGCCGTCTCGATCGCCGCCGTCACCGCATCGATCGGCTGCATGCCGTCGATCCCGGTGAGCTGCCCGCGCTTCTCGTAATAGGGCGCGACCACCGCGGTATCGCGATTATAGGCGTCGAGCCTGGTCTTGAAGACCTCCGGGTCGTCGTCCTTGCGCACCGGCTGGCCGGCGGCCCTGGCTTCCTCGGCCCGCTTGACGATCCGGTCGACGAGCTTGCTCTGGTCGACCGTGAGTTCCAGCACCTTGTCGAGCTTCAACCCCTTGGAGGCGAGCATCGCGTCGAGCGCTTCGGCCTGGGCGAGCGTGCGCGGAAAGCCGTCGAGGATGAAGCCCGCCTTCGCATCGGGCTCCTCGATCCGGTCGGCGACGATGCCGATCACGATCTCGTCCGAGACGAGCCCGCCCGATTCCATCACCGCCCTGGCCTTGAGGCCGACCGGCGTGCCGGCTGCGACGGCAGCGCGCAGCATGTCGCCGGTCGAGAGTTGCGGTATGCCGTGCTTTGCGACGATGCGCGCTGCCTGAGTGCCTTTGCCCGCCCCCGGCGGCCCCAGAAAAATCAGTCGCATTTATCGCCTAGCCCCCCTGAGCTTCGCCTTCTTGACCAGCCCCTCGTACTGATGGGCCAGCAGATGTCCGTGGACTTGCGCCACGGTGTCCATCGTCGTCGTCACCACGATCAGCAGCGAGGTGCCGCCGAGCAGGATGATCGGAATCTGAGCATAGGTGATCATGAACTCGGGGATAAGGCAGACGATGGTCAGATAGCCCGCACCCAGCACGGTGATGCGCGTCAGCACCCGGTCCATATGTTCGGCGGTGCGCTCGCCCGGGCGGATGCCGGGCATGAAGCCGCCATGCTTCTTGAGGTTGTCGGCCGTCTCGGTCGGGTTGAACACGATCGCGGTGTAGAAGAAGCAGAAGAAAATGATCAGCGCCGCATAGAGGATCATGAACAGCGGCCGGCCATGGGCGAGATAGGTCGAGATCGTCGAGAGCAGGCCGGTGCCGCCCGAGGCTTGGCTGAAGCTCGCGATCGTCGTCGGCAGCAGCAGCAGCGACGAGGCGAAGATCGGCGGGATGACGCCGGCGGTGTTGAGCTTCAGTGGCAGGAACGAGGTCTGGCCCTCATACATCCGGTTGCCGACCTGGCGCTTGGGATAGTTGATCAGCAGCCTCCGCTGGGCCCGCTCCATGAAGACGCAGAAGGCGATGACGCAGACCGCCATCACCAGCACGAGCAGCAGCAGCCCGGTCGAGATCGCGCCCTGGCGCCCGAGTTCGAGCGTCTGGGCGAGCTGAGCCGGGAACTCCGCGATGATGCCGGCGAAGATGATCATCGAGGTGCCGTTGCCGATGCCGCGGCTGGTGATCTGCTCGCCGAGCCAGAGCAGGAACATCGTGCCGCCGACCAGCGTGATCGTGGTCGAGAGCAGGAAGAACGGCCCGGGTTCGAGCACGAGATTGCCCGAGCCCTGCAGACCCACGCCGATGCCATAGGCCTGGAACACCGCCAGCACGAGCGTGAGGTAGCGCGTGTACTGGTTCAGGATCTTGCGGCCCTGCTCGCCCTCCTTCTTCAGCGCCTCGAAGGTCGGAACGACGCTGGAGAGGAGCTGGATGATGATCGAGGCCGAGATGTAGGGCATGATCGCCAGCGCGAAGATCGCGAGCCGGCCGACCGCGCCGCCGGAAAACATGTTGAACAGCCCGAGCACGCCCGACTGCGACTGCTTGAACAGGTCGGCGACGGCGTCGGGGTTCATTCCCGGCAGCGGGATATAGGTGCCGATGCGGTAGATGATCAGCGCGCCGAGCGTGAACCAGATGCGCTTCTTCAGCTCGTCCGCCTTGGCGAGCGCGCCGAAATTCAGATTTGCCGCAAGCTGTTCAGCCGCCGATGCCATGAATCCGGTCCTTGAAACTTCGCGAGGCGGGCGCCGCGCGCGCCTGCCAGACAGACGAACGGCGGCCAGGGCGTTGGCCCGGCCGCCGTTCGCAAGCTCATGTAAGAGCTCTGATCACGCCTGTGAAGCGGCGGGCGCCAGGATCTTGACCGAACCGCCGGCCTTCTCGATCGCCTCGACGGCCGACTTCGACGCACCGGCCACCTCGAAGGCGAGCTTCGCCTTGAGCTCGCCGACGCCGAGGATCTTGACGCCGTCCTTGGCCTGCCGGGTGATCACGCCCGCGGCGACCAGCGCCTCGATGGTGATCGCGCCCTTGGCGTCGAGCTTGCCGGCTTCCACCGCCTGCTGGATGCGGCCGAGGTTCACCTCGTTCAGATCCTTGGCGAAGAGGTTGACGAAGCCGCGCTTGGGCAGGCGCCGGTAGAGCGGCATCTGGCCGCCCTCGAAGCCCTTGACCGCTACGCCGGCACGGGCCTTCTGGCCCTTGACGCCGCGCCCGCCGGTCTTGCCCTTGCCGGAGCCGATGCCGCGGCCGACACGGATGCGCGACTTGTGCGCGCCTTCGTTGTCACGGATGTCTGTGAGTTTCATGATCGCTTCTCCTCACTTCGCGTCGACGACGCGCACGAGGTGCCTGACCTTGTCGATCATGCCACGCACGGCTGGCGTGTCGACCAGGGTCGACTGCCTGCGGATCTTGTTGAGGCCGAGACCGATCAGGGTCTGGCGCTGCGAGGCCTCGCGGCGGATCGGGGAGCCGATCTGCTCGACGACGACGGTGGCTTCAGCTTTCTTTGCCATGACGCCACCTCTCACGCTTCGGCCGCGGCGTCGGTGCCGGCATCGCGGCGACGCGTCTGCAGGGCCGAGACCTTGAGCGAGCGACGGGCCGCGACCGAACGCGGCGAGTCCTCGTTCTTCAGCGCGTCGAAGGTGGCGCGCACGAGGTTGTAGGGGTTCGAGGAGCCGAGCGACTTCGACACCACGTCCTGCATGCCGACCGCCTCGAAGACGGCGCGCATCGGGCCGCCGGCGATGATGCCGGTACCCGCCGGAGCCGCGCGCAGCACGACCTTGCCGGCGCCGTGGCGGCCCTGGACGTCGTGATGGAGGGTGCGGCCCTCGCGCAGCGGGATGCGGACGAGACCGCGCTTGGCGGCTTCCGTCGCCTTGCGGATCGCTTCCGGCACTTCGCGGGCCTTGCCGTGGCCGAAGCCGACGCGGCCCTTCTGGTCGCCGACGACGACTAGCGCGGCGAAGCCGAAGCGACGCCCGCCCTTCACCACCTTGGCGACGCGGTTGATGTGGACGAGCTTGTCCACGAATTCGGAATCGCGCTCTTCGCTGTCCCGACGCTCACGCGGCTCTCTAGCCATGTCGTTCCTCTTACTTGCGCGGACGAGACCTCGAAGGTCCCGCCGCTCGCTCGAGCGCTCCGGATGGAGCGACTTGTTTCAGATCAGAAGTTCAGCCCGCCTTCGCGGGCCGCCTCGGCCAGCGCCTTGACGCGGCCATGGTACATGTACGGGCCGCGGTCGAAGACCACGTCCTTGACGCCGGCCTTGACGGCACGCTCGGCGATCAGCTTGCCGATCGTCGCGGCGGCCTCGACATTCGCGCCCGACTTGATGTCGGCGCGGACGTCCTTGTCGAGCGACGACGCCGAAGCGAGGGTGACCCCCTTCACGTCGTCGATGACCTGGGCGTAGATCTGCTTGCCGGTGCGATGCACCGACAGGCGGGCGCGGCCATTGGCGACGGCCTTGAGGGCGCGGCGGACGCGGGCCTTGCGGCGGGCAGTGTTTTCGGTCTGCTTGCTCATGGCGCTTACTTCTTCTTCCCTTCCTTGCGGAAGATGAACTCGCCGGCGTACTTCACGCCCTTGCCCTTGTAGGGCTCGGGGCCGCGATAGTCGCGGATTTCCGCGGCGGTCTGGCCGACGACCTGCTTGTCGATGCCGGTGACGACGATCTCCGTCGGCTTCGGCGTAACGATCGCGACGCCGGCCGGGATCTCGTAGTCGATGTCGTGGCTGTAGCCGAGCGACAGCTTCAGCACCTTGCCGGCGACGGCGGCCTTGTAGCCGACGCCGTTGATCTCGAGCTTCTTCTCGAAGCCCGTCGTCGTGCCGACGACGAGGTTGTTGATGCGGGCGCGCGAGGTGCCCCAGAGCGCCCTCGCCCGCTTGGTCTGCGAGCGCGGCTGCACGGCGATGGCGCCGTTCTCCATGGCGACCGAGACGTCCTCGGGCACCTCGAAGGAGAGCTCGCCCTTGGCGCCCTTGATCTTGACGAGCTGGCCGGTGACGCTGGCGGTGACGCCGGCGGGAACCGAAACCGGCTTCTTACCGATACGAGACATTGGATTTCTCCCGAAATGAGCGGCGCCTGCGCGGTCAGAAGACCTTGCAGAGCACTTCGCCGCCCACGTTCTGCTCGCGGGCCAGGTGATCGGGCATCACGCCCTTGGGCGTGGAGACGATGGTGACGCCGAGGCCGTCGGCGACGCGCGGCATCGTCTCGACGGACGAGTAGACGCGGCGGCCGGGCTTCGAGACGCGCGAGATCGACCGGATGACCGGCTGACCCTCGTGGTACTTCAGCTCGATGTCGAACTCGGTGCGGCCGTTGCCGAACTCGGTCGTGGAGTAGCCGCGGATGTAGCCTTCCGCCGCCAGCACGTCGAGAACGCGGGCACGCAGCTTGGAGCCCGGCGTCGAGACGCGCGACTTGCGGCGCAGCTGCGCGTTGCGGATGCGGGTCAGCATATCCCCGAGCGGATCGATGATGGACATGATCGCTCCTCCTTACCAGCTCGACTTGACGAGGCCGGGAACCAGCCCCTTGTTGCCGAGCTCGCGCAACGCAACGCGCGACATCTTCAGCTTGCGATAGAAGGCGCGCGGACGGCCCGTCACCTCGCAGCGGTTGCGGATCCGGATCTTGGCCGAATTCCGCGGCAGTTCGGCCAGCTTGAGGCGAGCGAGGAAGCGCTCGTCCATGGACTGGCTTTCGTCGTTTGCGATCGCGAGAAGGCGGGCGCGCTTGCCGGCGAATTTCTTCACCAGCTTCCTGCGGCGCTCGTTGTTCTCGACGGAGCTTTTCTTAGCCATCGATCTCTCCTGGTTTCCGCGTATGAACGCTGAGGTTCACTGCCGGAACGGGAAGTTGAAGTGCTTGAGCAGGGCGCGTGCCTCGTCGTCCGACTTCGCAGTCGTGCAGACGATCACGTCCATGCCCCAGACCTGGTCGACCTTGTCGTAGTTGATCTCGGGGAACACGATGTGCTCCTTGATCCCGAGCGCGAAATTGCCGCGCCCGTCGAACGACTTCGGGTTCAGGCCCCGGAAGTCGCGCACGCGCGGCAAGGCGATGGTGACGAGCCGGTCGACGAACTCGAACATCTTGGTCTTGCGCAGCGTGACCTTGCAGCCGACCGCCATGTTCTCGCGCAGCTTGAAGCCGGCGATGGCGAGGCGGGACTTGGTGATGACCGGCTTCTGGCCGGCGATCATGGCGAGGTCGCCGGCGGCGTTGTCGACCTTCTTGCGGTCGGCGGTCGCCTCGCCCACGCCCATGTTGATGACGACCTTCTCGATGGTCGGCACTTCCATGGCGTTCTTGTAGCCGAACTCGGCGATCATCGCCGGACGGACGACGTCCTCGTAATGCTTCTTCATGCGCGGCGTGAGAGCCGCCTGCTGGTTCTCAGCCATCGATCAGATCTCCCGAACGCTTGGCGAAACGCACCTTGCGGCCGTCGTCGAGCACCTTGAAGCCGACGCGGGTCGGCTTGCCGTCCTTGGGATCGGCGAAGGCGATGTTGGACAGGTCGATCGTCGCCTCTTTCGAGATGATGCCGCCTTCCGACTGCTGCGACTGCTTGGTGTGGCGCTTCACGAGGTTGACGCCGCGAACGACCGCGCGGCCATCCTTCGGCAGAACCTGGAGCACTTCGCCGGCCTTGCCCTTGTCGCGGCCGGCCAGCACGACGACCTTGTCGCCCTTCTTGATCTTCGCAGCCATCACAGCACCTCCGGCGCCAGCGAGATGATCTTCATGTGGTTCTTGGCGCGGAGTTCGCGCGGAACCGGTCCGAAGATGCGGGTGCCGACGGGCTCCTTCTGGTTGTTGATCAGCACGGCCGCGTTGCGGTCGAACCGGATCACCGAACCATCGGCGCGCTTGACGTCCTTGGCGGTGCGCACGACGACCGCCTTCATGACGTCGCCCTTCTTCACGCGACCGCGCGGGATAGCTTCCTTGATCGAGACGACGATGATGTCGCCGATGCGGGCATAGCGCCGCTTCGATCCGCCGAGAACCTTGATGCACATCACGCGGCGGGCGCCAGAATTGTCGGCGACCTCGAGATTGGTCTGCACCTGGATCATGGCCTTGATCCTTCCATACTGTGTATCAGCGCGGTTTCCGGCGCCGGCATCATGCCGACCGGACTACGACTGACGGGGGTCGATCGCCCCCTGGCCTCGAATCACGAACTCAACGAACGCGATCGACCCACCCGGCCGGAGAGCCGGGAGGCGAACGCGAACCTCACGCCTTGGGGGCGTTGTCGAGCACAACCCAGCTTTTCAGCTTGGAGATGGGCTTGGACTCCTCGATCCAGACCTGGTCTCCGACCTTGAACGACTGCGCCTCGTCATGGGCGTGATAGTTCTTGGTGCGGCGGACGGTCTTCTTGAGGAGCGGGTGCGTATAGCGCCGCTCGACCTTGACCACAACCGTTTTGTTCTGCTTGTCGCTGACGACGACGCCCTGCAGCACGCGCTTCGGCATTGTCTAACTCCTCAGGCGCTCGCGGCGACGGTCTTCGACCGCTGCAGCGTCTTGATGCGGGCGATGTCCTTGCGGACCTCGGTGACGCGCGCGGTGTTCTCGAGCTGCCCCGTGGCGCGCTGGAAACGCAGGTTGAACTGCTCCTTCTTCAGCTTCAGGAGTTCGTCCTGCAGCAGGTCCGTGCTCATGGCCTTCAGGTCGGACAGGCGTTGTGTGCTTTTCATCTCGCCCTCCTCACTCGGCGATGCGCTGGACGAAGCGCGTCTTGATCGGCAGCTTGGCGGCGCCGAGACGCAGCGCCTCGCGGGCGATGTCCTCGGGCACGCCGTCGAGCTCGAACATGATCCGGCCGGGCTTGACCTTGGCGGCCCAGAACTCCGGCGCGCCCTTGCCCTTGCCCATGCGGACCTCGGTCGGCTTCTTCGACACCGGCACGTCCGGGAAGATCCGGATCCAGACGCGGCCGGCGCGCTTCATGGCACGCGTGATCGCGCGGCGGGCCGCCTCGATCTGGCGCGCGGTGACGCGCTCCGGCTCCTGGGCCTTCAGGCCGAACTGGCCGAAGTTCAAATCCGTGCCGCCCTTGGCGACGCCGGCGATGCGTCCCTTGAACTGCTTGCGGAACTTGGTTCTTTTCGGTTGCAACATGGCTCTTCTCGATCAGCCTTACGCGGCCTGCTCGCGACGATCGCGACCGCCGGAGCGGCCACCCTCGTCCGAGAGACGCTTGTCCTGGGCCATCGGGTCGTGTTCGAGGATCTCGCCCTTGAAGATCCAGACCTTGATGCCGCAGGTGCCATAGGTGGTGAAGGCGGTGCCGACACCGTAGTCCACGTCCGCGCGCAGCGTGTGCAGCGGAACCCGGCCCTCGCGATACCATTCGAGGCGCGCGATCTCGGCGCCGCCGAGACGGCCCGAGCAATTGATGCGGATGCCCTCGGCGCCGAGACGCATCGCCGACTGCACGGCGCGCTTCATGGCGCGACGGAAGGCGACGCGACGCTCGAGCTGCTGCGCGATCGAATCGGCGACCAGCGTGGCGTCGATCTCGGGCTTGCGCACCTCGACGATGTTGATCGTGACGTCCGCCTTGGTGAGCTTCATCACCTCCTTGCGGAGCTTCTCGATGTCGGCGCCCTTCTTGCCGATCACCACGCCCGGACGGGCCGAGTGGATGGTGACGCGGCACTTCTTGTGCGGGCGCTCGATGATGATCTTCGAGACGGCGGCCTGCTTGAGCAGCTTCATCAGGGCGGCGCGGATCGCCATGTCCTCATGCAGCAGCTTGCCGTACTCGCCCTTCTGGGCGAACCAGCGCGAGTCCCAGGTGCGGTTGATGCCGAGGCGAAGCCCGATCGGATTGATTTTCTGACCCATCGTTCTCTCCTCAGGCCTTCGCCGCCTGGACTTCGCGCACCACGATCGTGATGTTCGCGAAGGGCTTCAGGATGCGGGCGCCACGGCCGCGGGCGCGGGCATGGAAACGCTTCATCACCAGCGCCTTGCCGACGAAGGCCTGCGCCACGACGAGATCGTCGACGTCGAGATCATGGTTGTTCTCGGCGTTGGCGATCGCGCTCTGCAGGCACTTGCGCACGTCGGTCGAGATGCGCTTGCGCGAGAACTCGAGATCGGCGAGCGCGGTCGAGACCTTCTTGCCGCGGATGAGCTGGGCGAGAAGGTTCAGCTTCTGCGGCGAGACGCGGAGGTTGCGGGCGACCGCGATGGCCTCGTTGTCAGGCAGCGCACGGGGGGCGGATGCTTTTCCCATGGCTTACTTCCTCTTCGCCTTCTTGTCGGCGGCGTGGCCGTGGAAGGTGCGCGTCGGCGAGAACTCGCCGAATTTGTGGCCCACCATCTCCTCGGAGACGTTCACCGGCACATGCTTGTGACCGTTGTAGACGCCGAACGTCAGACCGACGAACTGCGGCAGGATCGTGGAGCGGCGGCTCCAGATCTTGATGACTTCAGAGCGGCTCGAGGTCCGTGCGACCTCGGCCTTCTTCAGGAGGTATCCGTCGACGAACGGACCTTTCCAAAGCGAACGCGCCATGACGGACCTCAGTTCTTCTTCTTGCGGGCGTGACGGCTCGACACGATGAAGGTGTCGGTCCGCTTGTTCGAGCGGGTCTTCTTGCCCTTGGTCGGCAGACCCCAGGGCGTGACCGGATGACGGCCACCCGAGGTGCGGCCTTCGCCGCCGCCATGGGGATGGTCGACCGGGTTCATCGAGACGCCGCGATTGTGCGGACGACGGCCGAGCCAGCGCGAGCGACCCGCCTTGCCGTCGTTGCGATTCATGTGGTCGGGGTTCGAGACCGCGCCCACCGTGGCGTAGCACTGACCCGAGATCAGGCGCTGCTCGCCCGAGTTCAGGCGCACGATGACGTAGCCCTGGTCGCGGCCGACGATCTGGGCGTAGTTGCCCGCGGACCGGGCCAGCGCCCCGCCCTTGCCGATCTTGAGCTCGACATTGTGGACGATGGTGCCGATCGGCAGCGTGCCCATCGGGGCGGCGTTGCCGGGCTTCACGTCGACCGAGGGACCCGACAGGACCGTGTCGCCGACAGCCAGGCGCTGCGGCGCCAGGATGTAGGACTGCTCGCCGTCCTGATACTTGATCAGGGCGATGAAGGCCGAGCGGTTCGGATCGTACTCGATCCGCTCCACGGTCGCCGGCACGCCGTCCTTGCCGCGACGCTTGAAGTCGATCAGGCGTAGCGTGCGCTTGTGTCCGCCGCCGCGGAAGCGGACGGTGATGCGGCCGAGATTGTTGCGGCCGCCCGAGGACGACTTGCCCTCGGTCAGCGCCTTGACCGGCTTGCCCTTGTAGAGCTCGCTGCGGTCGACGATCACGAGCTGGCGCAGGCTCGGCGTGATCGGCTTGAATGATTTCAGAGCCATGACGATCTTTCCCTCAGAGGCCCGTGGTCACGTCGATCGAGTGGCCCTCTTCGAGGGTCACCACGGCCTTCTTGACGTCCGAGCGCTGGCCGAGCCGCCCCCGGAAGACCTTGACCTTGCCTTCGGTGACGAGCGTGTTGACGCTCTTCACCTTGACGTCGAACAGCTTCTCGACCGCCGCCTTGATCTGCGGCTTGCTGGCGGTCCTGGCGACCTTGAACACGACCTTGTTGTGCTCGGAGAGCATGGTCGCCTTTTCGGTGATGACCGGCGCGACGATGACGTCGTAGTGGCGCGGGTCCAGGTTCTTGGACTGGCTCATTTGAAGCGCGCCTCCAGCGCATCGACGGCCGCGCGGGTCAAGACCAGCTTGTCGCGACGCAGGATGTCGTAGACGTTGATGCCCTGGACCGGCAGCACGTCGACATTCGGGATCGAACGCGCGGCCAGGCCGAAATTGGTGTCGATCTCGGCGCCGCCAATCACCAGCGCGCTCGACAGGTCGAGCTTGCCGAAATGGCCGAGCAGCATCTTGGTCTTCGGCTCGGCGAGTTTGGCGTCGTCGATGATGATGATGCCGGCGTCCTTGGCCTTGGCCGAGAGCGCATGGCGCAGAGCCAGCGCGCGGACCTTCTTGGGCAGGTCGTGGGCATGGTCGCGCACGACCGGGCCGAAGGCCTTGCCGCCGCCGCGGAACTGCGGAGCGGACGCCGCGCCGTGACGGGCGCCACCCGTGCCCTTCTGCTTGTAGATCTTCTTGCGGGTGCGGTCGACTTCCGAGCGGCCCTTCGACTTGTGCGTGCCGGCGCGGCGCTTGGCGAGCTGATAGCGCACCATGCGGGCGAGGATGTCGGCGCGCGGCTCGAGGCCGAAGATCGCATCCGAGAGCTCGACCGAACCGGCCGAACCGCCTTCGAGAGTGGTGATAGCGAGTTTCATCACGCGTTCTCCTCAACGGTCTCGGTCGCGGGAGACTGCGTGTCGCCGCCGGCGGTCTTGAACTTGCCCGGCAGCGGAGCGTCCTTCGGCAGGGCGCGCTTGACGGCGTCGCGGACATGGATCCAGCCGCCGGCGACGCCGGGGACGGCGCCCTCGACCAGGATCAGGCCGCGCTCGGCGTCGGTCTGGACGACGCGCAGGTTCTGCGTGGTGACGCGCTCGGTGCCGAGATGGCCGGGCATCTTCTTGTTCTTGAAGGTCTTGCCGGGATCCTGACGGCCGCCGGTCGAACCGATCGAGCGGTGCGAGACCGAGACGCCGTGCGTGGCGCGAAGACCGCCGAAGTTCCAGCGCTTCATGCCGCCGGCGAAGCCCTTGCCGGTGGTGTTGCCGGAGACGTCGACGAACTGGCCGACGACGAAGTGGTCGGCCGTCAGCTCGGCGCCGACCGGGATCAACGCGTCGTCGGTGACGCGGAACTCGACGATCTTGCGCTTGGGCTCGACCTTGGCGACGGCGAAATGGCCGCGTTCGGCCTTCGACACGTTCTTCACCTTGGCCGTGCCGGAGCCCAGCTGCACGGCGACGTAGCCGTTCTTCTCGACCGTGCGATGCGCGACGACCTGGCAGTTGTCGAGCTTCAGCACGGTGACGGGGATGTGCTCGCCGGCATCCGTGAAGATGCGGGTCATCCCGACTTTCTGTGCAATCACACCGGAACGCATCGGTGCCTACCTTCTTCTGGGGTCATGTCCATCCGGAAACCCGGAAACAGAGGACCCGGCTGAAACGGATCAGAGCTTGATTTCGACGTCGACGCCGGCGGCGAGATCGAGCTTCATGAGGGCGTCGACCGTCTGAGGGGTCGGATCGACGATGTCGAGGACGCGCTTGTGGGTGCGCATCTCGAACTGCTCGCGCGACTTCTTGTCGATGTGCGGCGAGCGGTTCACCGTGAACTTCTCGATCAGCGTCGGCAGCGGGATCGGGCCGCGGACCTGGGCGCCAGTCCGCTTGGCGGTCGACACGATCTCGCGCGTCGAGGCGTCGAGGATGCGGTGGTCGAACGCCTTGAGGCGGATCCGGATGTTTTGACCGTTCATGGTCTTGTCTCTCCGTGACGTGAAAGGCGTGAGCCCCGAAGGGCCCCGCCCCTCACGAAAACGCGTTACGCGATGATGCTTGCGACGACGCCGGCACCGACGGTGCGTCCGCCTTCGCGGATGGCGAAGCGCAGCTTCTCCTCCATCGCGATCGGCACGATCAGGTGCACTTCCATGGCGATGTTGTCGCCCGGCATCACCATCTCCGTGCCCTCGGGCAGATGCACCACGCCGGTCACGTCCGTCGTGCGGAAGTAGAACTGCGGCCGGTAGTTGGTGAAGAACGGCGTGTGGCGCCCGCCCTCCTCCTTGGTCAGGATGTAGGCCTCGGCCTTGAACTTGGTGTGCG
>JAESFU010000080.1_pt1 | contig 199946 bp, 175 predicted proteins | sample 9269461 | NCBI WGS metagenome assembly JAESFU01 (sample SAMN14502556, study PRJNA617107) | algae metagenome | isolation source: Stenomitos rutilans HA7619-LM2 and co-occurring heterotrophs from cave walls | place: USA: Waikapalae cave, Hawaii | collected 2009-07-28 | reverse complement strand
AGCGGGCCTGATATGCGATCGGACGGCCGCGGTCACGGCTTTCGGCGGAGCTATAGCCCTATCGATTGCCCTCGGCAAACCGCAGCTTGCGCAATTGCCGCATGACCTTGCGCGAGATCGCAGCGGCAGCGAGAGGGCGATCCCGCACTGCTTATGACGGCTGCCCTACCTGCCGCAGCCCGTTCCGGAACGCCCTGACCTCGTCTTTGCTGTCGATATAGTCCTCGACCTCGTAGGCGCGGTCGCAAAGCACGAGCAGGGCGGTGTCAGTCGTGAGGTAACGCTCGGAGGCCCAGATCGCCGGCGGGATCAGCAGGCCGCAACCCGCCTCAAGTACCAGTGTCGCGCTCGTCTCGCCGTCATCGGCGAAGACCTCAATCGCGCCGCGGATGCAGAGCAGATATTGCGAGCAGAGCCGATGGGCATGGCCGCCGCGAACATGCCCGGCAGGCACGTCGAAGACCCAGAACATCCGCGCGATCGGGAAAGGCACCACGGTCGAGACCTCGATCGGCACCAGCGATCCGCGCGGATCCCTGAAGGTTCGGTGCGTCACCACCGACAGATCGCCGACGACGGGCAGGTGGGACGCGTCCGTCATCGGGCGAAGAAGCCGCGAACCGCGGCGATGACGCGGTCGACCTGCGCGTCGGTCAGCTCGGGGAAGAGCGGCAGGCTCAGGATCTCGGGGATCAGCGCCTCGGTTTCGCTGAGCGGATGCGGGATGCGCGCGGCGGCCTTGAACACGGGCTGCTCGTGCACGGCATAGGGGTAATGGCGCCCCGTCATCACGCCATGGCCCTTGAGATGCTCGGCCAGCGCGTCGCGCTGTTCCGAGCGCACCACGAACAGGTGATGGCCATGCGCATGACCTTGTCGTTCGACCGGCAGACGCAGTGGCAAGCCATGCAGGCCGACGCGATAGCGCTCAGCGATGGCGCGCCGGCGCGTTACGCTCGCATCGAGACCGGCGAGCTTGATCCGCAGCATCGCCGCCTGCAGCTCGTCGAGCCGGGAGCAGGCGCCGCCCGGCACCTCGGCATATTGCGGCCGCACCCAGCCATAGGTCCGCAAGGCCCGCAGTTTCGCCAGAATGGCCTCATCGGACGAGGCCAGCGCGCCGCCATCGCCGATCGCGCCCAGATTCTTGGTCGGATAGAAGCTGAAGCAGCCGATATCGCCGAACGAACCGACCTGGCGCTCGCCAATCCGGGCGCCCTGCGCCTGGGCGCAATCCTCGATCAGGGGAACGCCGGCGCCTCGGGTCACGACCGCGATCGCCTCGACATCGACCGGGTGGCCGTAGAGATGGACGACGATGACGGCCTTGGTGCGCTCGGTCAGGGCCGTCGCAACGAGTTCGGGCGTGACGCCGTAGATATCGGGATCGACATCGATCAGGACCGGGACCGCGCCGAGCAGGCAGACTGCGGCCGCCGTCGGGCCGGCGGTGTGCGACGGCAGCACGACCTCGTCGCCGGACCCGACGCCGAGCGCCCGCAGGGCGATGATCAGTGCGTCGGTGCCGGAACCGACGCCGACGACGCCCTTGACCCCGAGCGCCGCGGCCATCTCGGCCTCGAACGCCCTGACCTCGTCGCCGAGGACATAGGCGCCGCTGTCGATCACGCGGGCGACGGCGGCGAGCAAATCCGGCCGCAGGCGCGCATTCTCCGCCGCGGGCGCGGCCAGCGGGACGATGTCGGGAGCCGCCCTGTTCAGCATGTCACATCCGTCGAGACGCGGAAGCAGGCGGGACATGGCCGCCCCGCCGCGAGCCGCTCTAGGTGATCCATCGCGGCCCGAAACTCAAGAGGCGGCCGGCCTCGCGTCAGACCACCGGCCGCCAGGCCGATCGCTCAGGCCGATTCCGCCGCCGCGACGTCGCACAGATACCGGCCATAGGCGCTCTTCGCCAGCCGCTCGCCCAGCGCCGTCAGTTGCGCGGTCGAAATCCAGCCCTGCCGCCATGCGGTCTCCTCGGGGCTGGCGATCTTCAGACCCTGGCGGACCTCCAGCGTCCTGACGAACTCGCCGGCTTCGAGCAGGCTGTCGGGCGTGCCGGTGTCGAACCAGGCGAAGCCGCGGCTCATCGTCTCGACCACGAGCTGACCGCGCTCGAGATAGGCGCGGTTGACGTCGGTGATCTCGAGCTCACCGCGCCCCGAAGGCTTGAGGCCGGCGGCGATCCCGACGACGTCGGCATCGTAGAAATAAAGCCCGGTGACCGCCCAGTTGGACTTCGGCTTCAGCGGCTTCTCGTCGATCGTCGTGGCCTTGCCGGTCGCATCGAAGGAGACCACGCCGTAACGCTCGGGGTCGCGGACATGATAGGCGAAGACGCTGGCGCCCCGGTTGCGCCCGGCGGCGGCCGCCATCATCTCGGGCAGGCTGTGGCCGTAGAACAGGTTGTCGCCGAGGATCAGGGCCGAGCTTTCGCCGGCGACGAAGTCGGCGCCGATGATGTAGGCCTCGGCCAGCCCCCTCGGATGCTGCTGCTCGGCATAGGACAGGTTCATGCCCCAGTCGGCACCGTCGCCGAGCAGGCGCCTGAAATTCGGCAGGTCGGCCGGCGTCGAGATGATCAGGATGTCGCGGATGCCGGCGAGCATCAGCGTCGACAGCGGATGGTAGATCATCGGCTTGTCGTAGACCGGCAGAAGCTGCTTCGACATCGCCAGCGTCATGGGATGCAGCCGCGTGCCGGAGCCTCCGGCCAGGATGATGCCCTTCATCGTCGCCCTATCCCGTCCGTTCGCTCGTCAGCCGCCTGACGCAGCCTGCCAGCGAGCCGCGCCATTCGGGCAGCGTCACGCCATGGATGTCCGTAAGCTTCGCGCAGTCCAGCCGCGAATTGGCCGGCCGCCGCGCCGGCGTCGGATAGTCGCGGGTGGCGATGCGCCTGACCGCGACGCGGCCTGCGCCGGCTGCCGCGCGTTCGGCGAAGATCGCCTCGGCGACATCGGCCCAGACGGCATGGCCCTGCGCGCTCATGTGGAAGACGCCGCGCAAGCCCTCGTCCTGCGGCCAGCCGACGAGGTTTCGCGCCACGGCGACGACCGCATCCGCGATATCGAGCGCATTGGTCGGGGAGCCCGCCTGGTCGGCGACGACGCCGATCTCGTGGCGGGTCTCCGCCAGCCGCAGCATCGTCCTGACGAAGTTCCGGCCGAACGGGCTGTAGACCCAGGCCGTGCGCAGGATCGCGTGGTTCGCGGTCGCCGCCGCGACCGCCCTCTCGCCGGCGAGCTTGCTCGCGCCATAGACCGAGATCGGGGCGACGCGGTCGTCCTCGCGATAGGGGCGTTCGAGGGTGCCGTCGAAGACGTAGTCGGTCGAAAGCTGGATAACCGGCACGCCGAGACCGGCGGCCGCCTCGGCGACCGCGCCGGCCGCCGCGCCGTTGACCAGCATGGCGGTGTCGGCCTCGCTTTCGGCCTGGTCCACGGCGGTGTAGGCGGCAGCGTTGACGACGATGTCGGGACGGCTCGCCGCGATCGCCGGTGCGATCGTATCGAGCCGGGCGAGGTCCAGCGCCGGCCGGCCGAGCGCCGTCACGGCGATGTCCGCAGGCGCCCGCTCCAGCATGGCGCACACGACCTGCCCCGCTCGCCCGGTGACGGTGATTCTCATGCGCGTCAGTCGAAATGGCGCGGCAGATCGGCGAGCCGCGGGTGTCTGCGGTCTTTGTCCGACAGCACGAGCCCGTCAAGCGGCAGCCGCCAGTCGATGGCGAGGTCCGGATCGTCGAAGGCGAGTCCGTGGTCGTTCTTCGGGCCGTAGGGCGCGCTGACCTTGTAGAGCACTTCGGTATCGGGTTCGAGCGTGACGAAGCCATGCGCGAAGCCGACGGGTATCAGGATCTGCAGCCAGTTCTCGGCCGATATCTCCATCGCGACATGCCGCCCGAAGCTCGGCGAGGCGGCGCGGATGTCGACGGCGACATCGAGGATGCGGCCCCGCGTCACCCGCACCAGCTTGGCCTGCGCGAACGGCGCCGACTGGAAATGCAGGCCGCGCAGCGTGCCGACGCTGGCCGACAGCGAATGGTTGTCCTGCACGAAATCGAGGTCGATGCCGGCATCACGAAAGGCCTCGCGGCTATAGACCTCCGAGAAGAAGCCGCGATGGTCGCCGAGCCGTTTCGGCCTGATCAGCTTCACATCCGCGATGGCTGTGGGTTCGACGTCCAGCATGCGTTCCGTCCAAATCCTCGCTATGCCGGGTCAGGCCGCGCCCAGGCGTTCGCCGCGATAGCGCCCGGACCGGATCTCGCCCCACCATGCCGGATTGGCGAGATACCATTCGACCGTGCGGCGCAGGCCCGATTGGAACGTCTCCCTGGGCCGCCAACCGAGCTCGCGGCCGATCTTGCCGGCATCGATCGCGTAGCGGGCATCGTGTCCGGGACGGTCGGTGACATGGGTGATCAGGCGTTCCCGGGAGCCGGCAGGATCGGGCCGGAGTTCGTCGAGCAGGGCGCAGACGCTCCTGACCACGGCGATGTTGGTCATCTCGGCATTGCCGCCGATATTGTAGGTCTCGCCGACGGCACCTCGCTCCGCCACCGTCAGCAGCGCCTCGGCATGGTCGTCGACATAGAGCCAGTCGCGCACGTTCAGCCCGTCGCCATAGACCGGCAGCGGCCTGCCCTCGAGCGCATTGATGATCATCAGCGGGATCAGCTTTTCGGGGAAATGATACGGCCCGTAATTGTTCGAGCAGTTGGTCATCAGCGTCGGCAGGCCATAGGTGTGATGCCAGGCCCGGACGAGGTGGTCGGATGCCGCCTTCGACGCGGAATAGGGCGAGTTCGGCTGGTAGGCGGTGTCCTCGCGGAAATGGCCCTCGGGGCCGAGCGAGCCGAAGACCTCGTCGGTCGAGACATGGTGGAATCGAAAGCCGGCCTTGCGCGCCCCGTCGAGCCCGCGCCAGTGCCTGAGCGCCTCCTGCAGCAGCGCGAAGCTGCCGACGATGTTGGTCTGGATGAAGTCGCCGGGGCCGTCGATCGAGCGGTCGACATGGCTCTCGGCGGCGAGATGCATCACGACGTCCGGGTCGAAGGCGGCGAAGATCGCGCGCATCCGCTCGCCATCGCCGATGTCGGCCCATTCGAAGCGATAGCGCGCGCTGTTCGAGACCGGCGCCAGCGAGGCGAGGTTGCCGGCATAGGTCAGCTTGTCGACGACGCAGACGCTATGGTCGGTCGCGCCGATCAGCAGCCGGACCAGGGCCGATCCGATGAAGCCCGCCCCTCCGGTGACCAGAATTCTCAGCGACACGCGCCACTCCGCATCCTCGCGCCCCGCGCGATGGGGCGGCTTCGAGCGAAGCACCAGTTGCCCCCATGATTGTCAAGCAACCGCACCGCACAGGGTTTACGCCCGCTCTCGACCTGCGCCGACGTTGCGGCGCCTTCCCCGCGGCGCTATCCCGACCCGAACGCCTGTCGGCCGGCATGGGACGCGCTCTGCAATGTGGACGATTCTCGCGGAAGAGCAGGTGTTCTCGGCCGAGCCCTTCGTCTCGGTCTCGCGCCAGCACGTCGTCACCGACAGCGGCGCCGATGTCCGCGACTATTATCAGGTCAGGCTCGACGACTTCGTCGTCGGCTGCGCACTCACCCGCGACGGCCGTGTCCTGACGCTCTGGCAGTACCGGCACGGCGCACGCCGCTCCGGCCTGACTTTTCCGGCCGGCAGCATCCATGACGAGACGCCGGAAGCCGCGATGCGCCGCGAACTGCTGGAGGAGACCGGCCATCGCGCCGGCGCGATCCGCTTCCTCGGCCGATGCGCGGTCACCGGCAACCAGGGCTGCGGCACCGGGCATTTCTTCCTGCTGAGCGATTGTGAGCCGGTCGCGGCGCCCGATTCCGGCGATCTCGAACGGGTCGAGATCAGGGCGATGACGATCGGCGAGATCGACGCGGCATTGCTGGCCGGCACGCTGCCGGTGATGACCGACGTCGCGCTCTGGGCCCTTGCCCGGCCGCATCTCGACGCGCGATAAGGGCCTTCGGCTCCGGAACGCTCCGGCCGGACCGAACGGATCGCGATGAGCTTCTTCAACCTGCACAGCCACGGTTTCGTCCGCATCGCCTGCGCCGCCCCGCGGCTGCGCGTCGCCGACCCGGCCTACAACGCGGCCGAAACATTGCGCATGCTGCGGCTCGCCGATGCGCGCGGCGCGACGCTGGCGCTCTTCCCCGAGCTCGGCCTCAGCGCCTATGCGATCGACGACCTGCTGCAGCAGGCCGTCCTGCTCGACGCGGTCGAGGACGCCGTCGCAGGGCTCGTCGAGGCGAGCAAAGGCTTGCGTTGCGTCGCCGTGGTCGGTGCGCCGCTGCGGGTCGATGGCCGCCTGTTTAACTGCGCGCTCGCGATCCAGCGCGGCCGCATCTTGGCGGTGACGCCCAAGACCTATCTGCCGAACTATCGCGAATTCTACGAGCGCCGCCATTTCTCCTCCGGCGAGCGGGCCGGAACCACCGCGACCACGCTCTGCGGGCAGCGCGTGCCCTTCGGCAGCGACATCCTGCTCAGGGCGGCCGACATCCCTGATCTCGCGATCCATATGGAGATCTGCGAGGACGTCTGGACGCCGGTGCCGCCCTCCTCCTTCGCCGCACTCGCGGGGGCGACGGTGCTGCTCAACCTTTCGGCCAGCAACGTCACCATCGGCAAGTCGGACTGGCGCCATGCGCTGTGCAAGGCTCACTCCGGCCGCTGTCTTGCGGCCTATGCCTATTCGGCGGCGGGGCCGGGCGAATCGACCACCGATCTCGCCTGGGACGGACAGGCGATGATCTACGAGAACGGCGCGCTGCTGGCCGAGGCCGAGCGTTTCGCGCGCGAGCCGCAGCTGATCTGCGCCGACATCGACCTCGAAAGGCTGGCGCAGGAGCGCCTGCGCCAGAGCACCTTCGGCGACAATGCCGATGCGCTGCGCGACCGGCTCGATTTCAGGACGGTCGGCTTCGAGGCCGGGCCGGATCGCGACGGCGATCTCGGCCTGGAGCGCGCGATCGAGCGCTTCCCCTTCGTGCCGAGCGACGACGCCAAGCTGAACGAGCTCTGCTATGAGGCCTACAACATCCAGTCGCATGGCCTGCGCAAGCGGCTCGAGAGCGCCGGTGTGCGCAAGCTCGTCATCGGCGTCTCGGGCGGGCTCGATTCGACGCAGGCGCTGCTGGTCGCGGCCGACACCTTCGACGCGCTCGGACTGCCGCGCGAGAACATCCTCGCCTTCACGCTGCCGGCCTTCGCGACCAGCGCCGGCACCAAGGCCAATGCCTGGCGGCTGATGACGGCGCTCGGCGTCAGCGCCCGCGAGATCGACCTGACGCCGGCCTGCCGGCAGATGCTCGTCGATATCGGCCATCCCTTCGCCAAGGGAGAGCCGGTCTACGACATCACCTTCGAGAACGTGCAGGCCGGCGCGCGCACCTCGCTGCTCTTCCGCCTCGCCAACCAGCATGGCGGCCTCGTGCTCGGCACCGGTGACCTCTCGGAGCTGGCGCTCGGCTGGTGCACCTATGGCGTCGGCGACCACATGTCCCACTACAACGTCAACGGCTCGGTTTCGAAGACCCTGATCCAGCATCTGATCCGCTGGGTCGCGGAAACGCGGCGCTTCGGAGACGAGGCTTCGGCCGCGATGCGCGACATCCTCGCGACCGAGATCTCGCCGGAACTGGTTCCCGGCGAGGGCGACGGGCCGGCACAGCGAACCGAGGATTTCGTCGGCCCCTACGCGTTGCAGGACTTCAACCTCTACTACATCACGCGCTACGGCTTCCGCCCGAGCAAGGTCGCCTTCCTGTCGCATCATGCCTGGTCGGATGCCGCGCGCGGCGCCTGGCCGCCGCATCTCGCCGCCGACAAGCGCGTCGCCTACGACATGCAGACGATCAAGCGCTGGCTCGGCGTGTTCGTGAAGCGCTTCTTCGAGACCAGCCAGTTCAAGCGCTCGGCCGTGCCCAACGGCCCCAAGGTCTCCTCCGGCGGCTCTCTGTCGCCGCGCGGCGACTGGCGGGCGCCGAGCGATTCCTCGGCCGCGGCCTGGCTGAAGGACCTCGACCGCATCCCGTGAACGGCCGGCTAGAGCATGATGCCGAAAAGTGGAAACCGGTTTTCGGACGACATCATGCTCTAACTCTTTGGTTTAGAGACGGATTCAGATTTCAGATGGGGTCACTTCGTGATCCCATCTGAAATCATCCGGCTCTAGCACGCGGCGCCGGTTTGCCTCGGCTCCGCCGGGTGCTACAGGCGCTGTCGTCGCGCCTGCCGGCGCCTCCGGAGTCCGTCGATGCGTCTTCTCATGGTTGGCTCGGGCTATGTCGGTCTGGTCTCCGGCGTCTGTTTCGCCGATTTCGGGCATGATGTCGTCTGCGTCGACAAGGATCCGGCCAAGATCGCGCGGCTGAAGGCGGGCGAGGTGCCGATCTTCGAGCCCGGGCTCGAGGCCATGATGCAGGCCAACGTCAAGGCCGGACGGCTGTCCTTCACCACCGACCTGACCGACGCGGCTCGCGAGGCCGACGCCATCTTCATCGCAGTCGGCACCCCGACCCGGCGCGGCGACGGCCATGCCGATCTGACCTATGTCTACGAAGCCGCCCGCGAGATCGCCGGCGTCGCCGCCGACGGCGCCGTCGTCGTCACCAAATCGACCGTGCCGGTCGGTACCGGCGACGAGGTCGAGCGCATCATCGGCGAGGCGAGGCCGGGCGCCGGCATCACCGTCGTCTCCAATCCGGAGTTCCTGCGCGAAGGCGCGGCGATCGACGATTTCAAGCGGCCCGACCGCATCGTCGTCGGCACCGACAGCGAGCATGCCCGCAAGGTGATGAGCGAGATCTACCGGCCGCTCTTCATCAATCAGGGACCGCTGCTATTCGTCAGCCGGCGTACCTCCGAGCTGATCAAATATGCCGGCAACGCCTTCCTGGCGATGAAGATCACCTTCATCAACGAGATGGCCGATCTCTGCGAGCAGGTCGGCGCCGAGGTCCAGGATGTCGCCCGCGGCATCGGTCTCGACAACCGCATCGGCGCGAAGTTCCTGCATGCGGGACCGGGTTATGGCGGCTCCTGCTTTCCGAAGGACACGCTCGCTCTGGTGCGGACGGCACAGGAGGCCAACGCTCCGACCCGCCTGATCGAGACGGTGGTCGCGGTCAACGACGCCCGCAAGAAGAAGATGGCGGAGCGCGTCATCGCCGCCTGCGGCGGTTCGGTCCGGGGCAAGCGCATCGCCGTGCTCGGCCTCGCCTTCAAGCCCAACACCGACGACATGCGCGACGCGCCCTCGCTCGACATCGTGCCGGCCCTGCAGGCGGCCGGCGCCGATGTCGTCGCCTACGATCCCGAGAGCATGGAGCAGGCCCGGCAGGTCCTGAACGTCGGCTTCGCGGCCGGCCCCTATGAATGCGTCGCCGACGCCGATGCGCTCGTCATCCTGACCGAATGGAACGCCTTCCGCGCGCTCGACCTCAAGCGCGTCAAGGCGGCGCTGAAGAGCCCGGTGGTGGTCGATCTGCGCAACATCTACCGCCCGGCCGAGATGAAGGCGCTCGGCTTTTCCTATCACGGCATCGGCCGCAAGGGCTGAGGGGGGAAGCGGACATGCGCGTCCTCGTCACCGGCGCGGCGGGCTTCATCGGCTTCCACACGGCCCGGGCGCTGCTGGCGCGCGGCGACAAGGTCGTCGGGATCGACAACCTCAACGCCTATTACGACCCGGCCCTGAAACAGGCCCGCCTCGCCGAACTCGACGGCACGCCGGGCTTCTCCTTCGAGGCGGTCGACATCGCCGATCTCGCGGCGATGCGGCGGCTGTTCGCGGATGCCCGGCCGCAGCGCGTCGTCCACCTCGCCGCGCAGGCCGGCGTGCGCCATTCGCTGACCCACCCGGAAGCCTATGCGGCGGCGAACCTCACCGGCTTCCTCGCCATCCTCGAGGGCTGCCGGCGCAGCGGCGTCGAACATTTGGTCTACGCCTCGTCGAGCTCGGTCTACGGCTCGAATACGCGTCTGCCTTTCGCCGTCTCGGACTCGGTCGACCACCCGGTCAGCCTCTATGCGGCGACCAAGAAGGCCAACGAGCTGATGGCGCATTCCTACAGCCATCTCTACCGGGTGCCGACCACGGGCCTGCGCTTCTTCACCGTCTACGGGCCATGGGGCCGGCCCGACATGTCGCCCTATATCTTCACGCGCAAGATCCTCGCCGGCGAGCCGATCGAGGTCTTCAACATGGGCAACCATTCCCGCGACTTCACCTATGTCGACGATATCGTGGAAGGCGTCGTCCGGACGCTGGACCGGCCTGCAGCGCCCGATCCGGCCTGGTCGGGAGAGGCGCCCGATCCCGCGACCTCGAACGCGCCGTGGCGGGTCTACAATATCGGGAATTCGAAACCGGTCGGCCTGCTCGACTTCATCGCCACGATCGAGCGTGCCTGCGGCCGCGAAGCGGAGAAAATCCTGCGACCGATGCAGCCCGGAGACGTCGCCGAGACCTTCGCCGACATCTCGGCTCTGCAGCGCGACGTCGGCTTCAGGCCGGAGACGCCGCTGGCCACGGGCATCGCCCGCTTCGTCGCCTGGTATCGCGACTATCACGGCGTTTGAGACCAGGTTCCCTCGACCAACAGCTCGTCGAGGCGGTCGGCGCCGTGTCGCCTACGCCGCCGCGATGATCGGCGGCGCGTCCTTGCGCTCCCACTCCTCGCCCCAGATCATCACGGCATGGCCGGGCGAGACCTCGCGAAACTGGCGCACCGGCGGCACGTAGTCGGCCGGGCGGACCGGGCTCTTGATCTCGTCGTTCGAGACCGGGCGCTTCTCGTGTCGGCGCGCCGGATCGGCGATCGGCACCGCCGCGAGCAGGCGCTTGGTGTAGGGGTGCTGCGGATTCCCGAAGATCGCCTCGCGCGGACCGATCTCGACGATCTCGCCGAGATACATCACCGCGACGCGATGGCTGACGCGCTCGACCACCGCCATGTCGTGCGAGATGAAGAGATAGGCCAGGCCCATGCGGGCCTGCAGCTCCAGCATCAGGTTGATCACCTGCGCCTTCACCGAGACGTCGAGCGCCGAGACCGATTCGTCGGCGACGATCAGGCGCGGCTCGACCGCGAGCGCGCGCGCGATGCAGATGCGCTGGCGCTGGCCGCCCGAGAATTCGTGCGGGAATCGGTTCGACATGTCCGGCTGCAGCCCGACCCGGCGCAGCAGCTCGGCGACCTTGTCGCGCGCCTCAGAGCGCGTCGCGAGTTTGTTGATGATCAGCGGCTCTGCGATCGCGGTGCCGATGTTCATGCGCGGATTCAGCGAGGCGAACGGATCCTGGAAGATCATCTGCATCCGCTTGCGCTGTTCGCGCAATTCGGTCGCGCCGAGCTTCAGCACGTCTGTGCCGTCGAGCAGCACCGAGCCCGCGATCGGCTCGATCAGCCGCATCACCGAGCGCCCGGTGGTCGACTTGCCGCAGCCCGATTCGCCGACGACCGCCAGCGTCTCGCCGGCCTGCACCGAGAAGGAGACGTTCTCGACCGCATGCACGCGGCCCTTCACCTTGCCAAGGATGCCGGAGCGGATGTCGAAGCGCGTGGTCAGGCCCGAGACCTCGAGCACCGGCCGCTCTGCCGCCTTGACGGTGTCGGGCGTCTCGGTCGGCACGTCGGATTCGCCGGTCGTCTTGTCGACCACCGGGAAGCGCATCGGCCGGGCCCTGCCGCCCATCGAGCCGAGCTTCGGCACGGCCGAGAGCAGGGCCTTGGTATAGGGATGCTTGGGAGACGCGAAGATCTGCTTGGTGTCGCCGGTCTCGACCGCCTCGCCGTTGTACATCACCACCGTGCGGTCGGCGATCTCGGCGACGACGCCCATGTCGTGGGTGATGAAGAGGACGGACATCCCCTCCTCGTCCTGCAGCAGCTTGATCAGCTCGAGGATCTGCGCCTGGATCGTCACGTCGAGCGCGGTCGTCGGCTCGTCGGCGATCAGGAGCTTGGGCTTGCAGGCCAGCGCCATCGCGATCATCACGCGCTGGCGCATGCCGCCTGAGAAGCGGTGCGGGTACTCGTTGAAGCGCGATTTCGCCGCGGGGATCTTGACCTTCTCGAGCAGGCGCACCGTCTCGGCCTCGGCCTGGCTGCGCGACAGCCCGCGATGCAGGATCAGCGCCTCGGCGATCTGGAAGCCGATCGTCAGCACCGGGTTGAGCGAGGTCATCGGCTCCTGGAAGATCATCGCGACGTCGTTGCCGCGGATGTGGCGCATCTCGGAATCCGGCAGCGTCAGCAATTCCTTGCCGGAAAGTTTGATCGAGCCTTCGATCTTGCTGTTGCCCTGCGGCGTCAGCCGCATGATCGAGAGCGCGGTCACGCTCTTGCCCGAGCCCGACTCGCCGACGACCGCGACGGTCTCCTTCGGCGCGATGTCGAAGGAGACGCCCTTCACCACCGAGCGCCACTGGCCCTCGACGCGGAACGAGGTCACCAGGTTCGAGACCGAGAGGATCGGAGTGGCCATGGCTTAGCGTCCTGGGTTCGGGGGTCAGATCACGCGGCGCGGGTCGAGCGCATCGCGCAGGCCGTCGCCGATGAAGTTGATCGAAAGCACGGTGAGGAAGATCGCGGCGCCCGGGAACAGGGCCCAGTGCGGCGCCGAATCGAGATGGTCCTTGGCGTCGAACAGCAGCCGCCCCCAGGTCGGGATGTCGGGCGGAAAGCCGAGGCCGAGGAAGGACAGGGTCGATTCCGCGATGATCGCCGAGGAGACCTCGATCGTCGAGGCGACGATCACGGGCCCGATCGCGTTCGGCAGGATGTGGACGACCATCTGGCGCCATTTGTTGGCGCCATGCGCCCGCGCCGCCTCGATGAACTCCTTCTCGCGCAGCGACAGGAACTGCGCCCGCACCAGCCGCGCCACCGGCATCCAGCGCAGGCCGCCGATCACGACGACGATCAGCACGAAGACGCCGCCCTCGACGCCGAAGGCCGCCTTGAGCTGCTCGCGGAACAGGTAGATCACCAGGAGCAGCAGCGGCAGCTGCGGCAGCGACAGGAACAGGTCGGTCACCCACATCAGCGCCGGGTCGACCGTCTTGCGCGACATGCCGGCGAGCGATCCGATCAGCACGCCGACGATGGTGGCGACGACCATGGCCGCGAGGCCGACGGCGAGCGAGATCCGCCCGCCATACATCATCCGCGCCAGCAGGTCCTGGCCGAGATCGTCGGTGCCGAACGGGTGCTTCCAGGACGGGGTCTGGAGCTGGGCCGAGAAATCGATCTCGTTGATCGCGACGGGCCACAGCCAGGGGCCGACCAAAACGCCGAGGATGAGCAGGCCGAGGACGACGATGCTCGCCATGGCGAGGCGATGGCGGCGGAAGCGCCGCCAGGTCTCGCGCGCCGGCGAGATCGCGACGCTCGTCTTCGCCGCACCCGCCACGGGATCAGCTGAAGGAGATGCGAGGGTCGAGCCAGCCATAGAGGATATCCGCGATGAGGTTGAACATGACGACCAGGCAGGCGAAGACGAAGGTCACGGCCATGATGACCGGCGTGTCGTTGGCCAGGATCGCGTCGATCAGCAGCGAGCCGATGCCCGGGATGCGGAAGATCTGCTCGGTGACGATGGCGCCGCCGAACACCGCCGGCATCTGCAGCGCGACCAGCGTGACCACCGGGATCAGCGCATTGCGGGTGATGTGGCGCAAGGTCACGCGCTTCTCGCTCAGCCCCTTGGCGCGGGCGGTCGTGACGTAGTCGAGCCGGATCACGTCGAGCACGGCCGAGCGGACATAGCGGGTATAGGACGCGGCCTGGAACAGGCCGAGCACCATGATCGGCATGATCGCCTGGCGGAACATCTCCCAGTACCAGCGCCAGCCGGTGGCGGCGAGGTCGGAGCGGTAGACGAAAGGGAACCAGTCCAGCGTCACCGAGAACATCAGGATGAAGAGCAGGCCGGTGAAGAAGGTCGGCAGCGAGAAGCCGACGAAGGCGAGCGTGTTGGCGATCTGGTCGAACACCGAATAGGGCCGCGTCGCCGCGTAGATGCCGACCGGCAGCGCGACGCAGAGCGCCAGGATCTGGGACGTGCCGACCACGAACAGCGTCGTCGGCACGCGCTGCAGGATCAGCCTGTCGACATTGATGCGGCTGGCGAAGGAGAAGCCCCAGTCGCCCTGCAGCATCGCGCCGAGCCAGCGCATGTAGCGGACCATGATCGGGTCGTTAAGGCCGAAGCTGTTGCGGATCGCCTCGCGCACCTCCGGCGGCACGTTCGGATTGGTCGCCATCTCGGAGAACGGGTCGCCCGGCGCCAGCGCCAGCACCGTGAACAGGATCAGACTGATCCCGAGAAGGCTCGGAATTGCGATGAGCAATCGCCGAATGAGGTAGCTCGCCATGCAAGGATCTCTGTGAGCGTGCGGATCGTCGCCACCGGCGGAGTCGCGCGACGCCGGATGGTTCTCATGCCGTCTGCGCGGCTTCGGATCTGTGTCGTCCGGACCGGGTCGGCCGGTGCGGTCCCCCGACGCGCCGTGGCGTCAGGGGACTGCGCTGTCGGGCCTCAGGTGCGATACCAGGCGGCGATGTTCCAGGTATCGACGTCCCAGCCGCTGTGGTCGTGCATGATGTTGGTCAGCGCCGCGGCGACGCGGGTGCGCGAGAGCAGGGGCAGGATGATGTTGGCCTCGCAGAAGATCTCGTTGACCGTGATCAGCAGCGCGGCGCGCTTGGCGGGATCGAGTTCCTTCTGGGCGGCCTTGTAGGCCTCGTCGGCCTTCGGGTCGCTGTAGCGCGAGACGTTGCGGCCGAGCCACTTGTTCTCCTTGTTGGCGATCTCCCAGGAAACGAACTGGTTGAGGAAGCGCTCCGGATCGGGCTGCGGCTGCGTCGTGGTGTACATCTCCATGTCGACATAGAGCTTGGTGTAGGTGTCGGGATTGGCCACGTCGGAGGAGAAGAACACCGAGGCGGTGACCGACTTGAGCTCGAGGTCGATGCCGGCGCGCTGGCAGGCCTGCTTGATGATCGCCTGCGTCTTCTGGCGCGGGGCGTTGATCGAGGTCTGGTAGACGTATTTGAGCTTCTTGCCATCCTTCTCGCGGATGCCGTCGCTGCCGCGCTTATAGCCGGCGTCGTCGAGGATCTTGTTGGCCTTGTCGATGCTGAACTCGTATTTCAGCTTCTTCGACTTGAACAGCTCCGGCGCGTTGACGAAGCTCGCCGTCGCGGTGCCGCCGCGGCCATAGATGAACTTCTGGATCGAGTCGCGGTCGATCAGCAGGTTGATCGCCTCGCGCACCTTGGGGTCCGACAGGGTCGGGTGCTTGGTCTTGATGCTGGAGCGCTCACCATCGACCTCGGTCCAGGGATCGGTCGGATTCAGGATGATGAACTCGACGTCGCCCGCGGTGACCGCGCTGATCTTGCCGCGCCCGCCGGTCTCCATGCGCTTGAGGACCTCGTCCTCGACCTGCAGGTTCCAGGCATAATCGTATTCGCCGGTCTGCAGTACGGCACGCGCCGCAGAGACGGCGTCGCCGCCGCCCTTCATCTCGATCGTGTCGAAGAAGGGCTGGTTCTTGATGTGGTAGTCGGCGAAGCGCTCGCCGGTCAGGATGTCGCCGGGCTTGAATTCGGTGAACTTGTAGGGGCCGGTGCCGATCGGCTTGAGATTGGCCGGCGCGTCGCGCGACTTGGCGCCGATATAGTCGGCGAAATGGTGCTTCGGCAGGATCTGCCCGGCTGTGCCGACGAAGGCGTCGGCCCAGAACGGCGTCGCCTGGGCGAAGATCACCTTGATCGTGAAGTCGTCGACCTTCTGGACCTTGATGTCGGTGTAGGAGCCGGTGGTGTAGGCCGCCGTCGCCGGGTCCTTGGCGTATTCCCAGGTGAAGACGACGTCGTCGGCGGTGAACGGCTTGCCGTCATGCCACTTCACGCCCTGCTTCAGCTTCCAGGTGACCTCCTTGCCGTCGGCCGACAGGCCGCCATTGGCCTTGGAGGGCGTCTCCGCCGCCAGGCAGGGGATCAGGTTGCCGTCCTTGTCCCAGCCGGCGAGCGGCTCGAAGAACACGCGCGAGGCGATCTGGTCCTTGGTGCCGCTGGCGAAATGCGGGTTCAGCAGCGTCGGCGCCTGCCAGAGGAGAATCTTCAGCGGTCCGCCGCCGCCGGCCTTGGTCGGCTTGTATTCGAGCGTGGCGTTCGCCATCGCGACGCTGTTCCAGGCCAGCATCTGGGTCGCGACCGGCGCCGCCAGCCCGACGGCCGCCATCGACCGGATGAAGGAGCGGCGCGTGACGCTGCCGTCCCTGACGCCGTCGATCAGCGTCTGCAGCTGTTTGTCGTTCATGATAGCCTCCACCAGATAACCACAATACGGAGCGCGGCGCCGTTGTCGCCGCGCCGCTTTTTTCCCTCGTGCCTTCAGCAAGGCATGTGCCAAGGGGGCAGTCAACCGTGTAGTGCAGGGTGGGCATGTCCGCAGCGATGATCCGTTGTCCGGCCGCACCTGCCGAAAGGGCATGGTGGTCAAGCGCCTGTCCTGCAACGCAAATCCAGTTCTTGCACAGGCATGCGATCAGCTTGCCGCCACGCCCCAGATGCTCGTCCCGGCGCGGCGATGCGGCAATCTCGTCGAAAAAACTGCCGAATTTTGCAGCATTTTTGTTGAACGGCGGCGCCATGCGGGCACCGGCTCGGTCTCAAGCCGCCCGGCGCGCCGCCATCGTGCGGATCACCGTCGCCAGTTCCGGCTCGTCGACGAGGTCGGCGGCGTCCTCCGGCTTGAACCAGCGGCACAGCCGCTGGTTCTGCTCGGCCCAGCTCGGCAACTGCAGTTCGACCTCGAGCTGGTAGACCTTGACCACGCACAGCACGAAATGATCGGCCATGCGCTTCCAGTAGGTGTAGCGCCCTATCGGCTTGCGCTCGATCGTGCCGACGACGCCGGCCTCCTCGAAGGCCTCGCGCGCGGCCGCATCGGGATCCTTCAGGCCCTTGATCGGCCAGCCCTTCGGCACGATCCAGCGGCGCGTCGTCCGCGACGTCACGAGCATGATCTCCAGCGCACCTTCGTTCGTGCGCCGCACCGGCATGGCGGCGATCTGCTCGCGCGCCTTCTTTGCCGCGCGTTTGGCCTTCTTCATGATCGAGGTGAAATCTCCCGGATGTCGCAGGTCGGGCGAATCGCTTTCGCCCATGACGGATTGTCCCGCATTCGGCCGGGCTTGGCGACCGCGCTCTGCCGCGTTCATGACGGATTTGTGACAGTCCGTCCCGGCTCGGACGATCGACCGGATTTCGCGCCGCGCAGGCCCAGGGTGAGCGGCTTGGCGAGCGACCTGGCGTGCCACCGGCCGATGACTTGGCGGGCCGGCGCTTCTGCCGCTAGTATCGGCTGGCCGCGAAGACCGGCAGCCGTCTCCGATGCGGACGGCTCTGTTGCCGTGTCCTGCGAGCCCGATTGATGACCAGCCCGACCCCTTGCGCCCTCATCGCCGATGACGACGCCTTTTTCCGGATCGCGCTCGGCGCCTTGCTCAGCCGCCAGCTCGGCTTCGCGACGGTTCTGGAAGCGGGTTCGCTCGACGACGCGCTCGAACTGCTCGGCACGCGGCCGGAGATTTCGCTGGCCCTGTTCGATCTCTCGATGCCCGGCATGAAGCAGGCGGCGAGCCTCGCGGCGGTGCGCGAATGCGCCGGCCATGTCACGCTCGCGGTCGTCTCGGCCTCCTCGGCCCGGCAGGACATCCTCGGTGCGCTCGGTGCGGGCGTTCACGGCTACGTGCCCAAGGCGCTGGGGCCGGTCGAGCTGGTCAAGGCGCTGAAGACCGTCCTGAGCGGCGAGGTCTACGTCCCGGCGAGCCTGGCCCAGGCCGGCCCGGCCGATCCTGTGGCGATCGCCAATGGCGGCGACCGCGCGCAGGAAGCGCTGTCGCGGCTGACCCAGCGCCAGCGCGAGGTGCTGCAGGCGCTGATCGAGGGCAAGTCCAACAAGGAGATCGCGCGCCTGCTCGGCCTCGGCGAAGGCACAGTCAAGATCCATGTCGCGGCGCTGCTGCGCACGCTGCAGCTGCCCAACCGCGCCGCCGCCGCCGCTTTCGGAGCGAGGGCTCGCGCCGACCAGATCGCCTGATATTCCGGTACGGGTTCGGCCGAGGCTCAGTCGCGCCCTTCCCGGCGTGACAGCCGCAGAACGACGAAGCCGGCGACGCCCGACAGCAGCGAGCCGGCGAGCACGCCGATCTTGGTCTGGTCCTGCAGGGCAATCGAATCCGGGAAAGCGAGCAGCCCGACGAACAGGCTCATGGTGAAGCCGATGCCGCAGAGCAGCGCGATCCCGTAGAACTGCCCCCAGCTGGCATGAGCCGGCAAATCGGCGAGCCCGGCCCGGATCGCCGCCCAACCGAGCCCGACGACGCCGAGCTGCTTGCCGAGGAAGAGACCGAGCAGGATGCCAAGCGGCACCGGCGCGGCCAGCGCCGAGAAGCCGAGCCCGGCGAAGGACACGCCCGCATTGGCGAAGCCGAAGATCGGGACGATCGCGAAGGCGACCCAAGGGTGCAGCGCGTGTTCGAGGATGTGCAGCGGCGACTTCGCATCGTCCGGCGCCGCCGGCGACGGCCGGAGCGGGATCGTCAATGCCAGCGCGACGCCGGCGAGCGTCGCGTGCACGCCGGATTTCAGCACGAAGGCCCAGAGCAGGGCGCCCAGCACGAGATAGGGCGTAAGCCGCGTCACGCCAGCCCGGTTCATCGCCGCGAGCATGGCGAGTGTCGCGAAAGCGAGCGCGAGCATCGGGAGGGAGAGCCCGCTGGTGTAGAACAGCGCGATGATGACGACCGCGCCGAGGTCATCGAGGATCGCCAGCGCCGTCAGGAACACTTTCAGCGAGCCCGGCACGCGTGGCCCGAGCAGCGAGAGCACGCCGAGCGCGAAGGCGATGTCGGTCGCGGCGGGGATCGCCCAGCCGCGCAAGGTCTCGGGCGAGCCGGCATTGCAGGCGAGATAGATCAGCGCCGGCGCGACCATGCCGCCGAGCGCCGCGATCCCCGGCAGCGCCCGGCGCGACCAGGTCGACAACTGCCCGTCGAGGAACTCGCGCTTGATCTCGAGCCCGACCAGCAGGAAGAACACCGCCATCAGCGCGTCGTTGATCCAGTGCAGGACCGAGAGGCCGAGGACATAGGTCTTGAGCGCGCCGAAATAGAGCCCGCTCGCCGGCGAATTGGCGACCGCGAGCGCCAGCGCCGCGACGAGCATCAGCATGATGCCGCCCGCCGCCTCGCCCTGCAGGAAGGAGCGCAGTGCCGAAAGCGGCCTTCGTCTGGTCTCGGTCGTCATCGGGCCTGCCATCGTCGCGTCGGCAGGACCGTAGCCGATACAGCCACCGCCTCAACCCTTGACCGGCTCGACCCCGCACCATTCCGCCACGAACAGCGCCATCGCGCCGGTAATGCGCTTGACCGAGGCGAGGCTGACGCGCTCGTCGAAGGCATGGATGTTCTCGCCCATCGGCCCGTAGCAGAGCGCCGGGATCCTGTCATAAAGCGCATGGACGCGGGCATCGAGATAGGCCGGCGTCATGAAGGCCTGCAGCGGCTTGCCGAGTGCAGCCTGATGGGCCCGGCCGAGCACGGCCTCGGCCTCGCTGCCAGGCTCCAGCACATAGCCCTCGGCCCAGAAGCCGTTGAACACGACCTTGGGCGGGTTGTTGGCGAGGAAGGCATCAGTGCGCGAGGCCGTGCGGATGCAATCCTCGATCCGGTTCGCGATCTCCTGCGCGCTGACGCCGGGATACAGGCCCACGCGGCAGTCGACCTTGCACCAGCACGGCACCGAGGAGGCCCAGTCGCCACCCTCGATCTTGCCAATGTTGAGATTGATCGGATGCGCCTGGTCCTGGAAATGCTCGCGGCCGGCCTTCTCGGCGTTGAACTCCTCCTCCAGCTTGCGCAGCGCCGCGATGACGCGATAGGCGGCGTCGATGGCGTTGGCGCCGGCGCCCATCTCGCGGACATGGACCGGCACGCCGCGGACCTCGAACTGGAACCAGATCACGCCGGCATTGGCCCGGCACAGCATCTCGTATTCGGGCTCGGGTATCAGCGCAGCCTGTGCGCGATAGCCGCGCAGATGCGTCATCAGCGCGCCATTGCCGGTCGATTCCTCCTCGACCACCGATTCGACATAGACCGTCGCCGCCGGCTGCAGGCCGATGCGCCGGAGCGCGTCGAGGCAGGCGAAGTTGGCCGCCGCGCCGGCCTTCATGTCCGCCCCGCCGCGGCCATAGAGCCAGTCGCCCTCGATCACCGGATCGAAGGGCGCATGCGTCCACTGATCGGCCGGCCCGGTCGGCACGACATCGACATGCGCCTGCAGGATCAGCGAACGGCCGGCCTCGGTCCGCGGATGGTGAATGCCGACGACGATCGGTGCGTCCGAATGAAACTCCGAGAACGGCCCGCCGCCGGGATGCGCCCTGATCGCGTCCTCGTCCATCCTGAAGCGGTCCATGGCATAGCCGCGGTCCTTCAGGGCCCGGAAGACGAAATCCTGGCAGGCATGCTCCTCCCCACGCAGCGACGGAAAGCGGATCAACTCCTGCGTGAAGGCGGTCTGCTCGGCGAAGCCGGCCTCGACGGAGGCGAGGATCTTGTCGCGAAGCGCGGGATCGAGAGGCATGGGCGCAGTCTCCGGGGCGTTGACCGTCATGCTCGGCCCTGTGCCGAGCAACCACGTCTTGCGACGCGGATAAAGGAAGACGTGGATGGTCGGGACGAGCCCGACCACGACGAAGGTGCGATACAAATCGGCATCATGTCCCGAACCGCCCGCCACCCGGCACCGCCGCCAGCAATGCCTTCGTATAAGCGTGCTGCGGGCCGGCGAAGAGCGCCGCCGTCTGCCCGCTCTCGACGATGCGGCCGCGCTGCATCACGGCGATCCGGTCGCAGATCTGGGCCGCGACCCGCAGGTCATGGGTCACGAAGAGGATCGCTAGTCCCAGTCGCTGCTGGATATCCTTGATCAGCTTCAGGATCTGCGCCTGCACCGAGACGTCGAGCGCCGAGACGGCCTCGTCCGCGACCAGAACGTCGGGTTCGAGCGCGAGCGCACGCGCGATGCCGATGCGCTGGCGCTGGCCGCCGGAGAACTCGTGCGGATAGCGCTCGATTGCGTTTGTCGAGAGGCCGACCAGCTCGAGTAGCTCCTTCGCCTTCGCCAGTGCGACACCGCGCGCGACGCCATGCGCCACCGGCCCGTCCGAGATGATGCGCCCGACGGTCTGGCGCGGATTGAGCGAGGCGAAGGGATCCTGGAAGATCATCTGGATGCGTTTGCGGTGTCGCCGCAGTCCGGCCGGGCCGAGATCGCTGAGGACGAGTTCGCCGCCCTCGCCACCGAGCGCGATCCGGCCGGAATCGGGCTCGATCAGTCTCAGGCAGCAGCGCCCGACCGTCGACTTGCCGGAACCGGATTCGCCGACGAGGCCGAGCGTCTCGCCGCGCCTGAGCGAGAACGAAATCTCCTGAGCCGCCTTTACTTCACGCCCGGTCCCGAAGAAGGAGCGCTTGCGATAGATCTTTTCCAGCCCCGCAACGGCTAGCACGGCCGCGCCCTCCGGCAGGGCCGGCCGCTCCGGCGGCGTCAGCGACGGCACGGCGGCGAGCAGCTTCTGCGTATAGGGGTGGCGGGGCGAACCCAGCACCTGGTCGGCGGTGCCCTCCTCGACCAGCACGCCCTTCTCCAGCACGGCGATGCGATCGGCGATCTCGGCGACGACGCCCATGTCGTGGGTGATGAAGAGCACAGCCGTGCCGTGCTTGTGGCGGAGATTGTCGAGCAGCTTCAGGATCTGCGCCTGCGTCGTCACGTCGAGCGCCGTCGTCGGCTCGTCGGCGATCAGGAGTTTTGGTTCCAGCGCCAGCGCCATGGCGATCATCACGCGCTGGCGCTGCCCGCCGGAAAGCTCGTGCGGATAGCATTTGGCCAGCCGCGGCGGATCGGGCAGACCGACCTCGGTCAGGAGCTCGATCGCGCGCTTGTTGCGCGTCCTGGCATCGTGCAGGCCATGGGCCTCGAAGGTCTCGACGATCTGCTCTGCGACCCGCATCACCGGATTGAGCGAGGTCATCGGCTCCTGGAAGATCATGCCGATCTCGCGGCCGCGCAAATCCTGCCAGGCGGCCTCGTCGAGGCCGATGAGGTCGCGCCCGGCCAGCCGGATCGCGCCGCCGGCCGGCTTCACCGCCTTTGGCAGCAGCCCCATCACGGCATGCGCGATCATCGACTTGCCGGAGCCGGACTCACCGACGACGCAGAGCGTTTCGCCGGCCGCGATCGTCAGCGTCACCGCTTCGACCGCATGGGCCCGGTCGGCCAGCGCCGGCAAGGCGAGCGTCAGATTCGCGATGGCGAGGACGGGCTCGCTCATTCGCGGCCCCGGGCGAGGCGCGGGTTCAGCGCGTCGTTCAGGCCCTCGCCGGCGAGGTTGAGCGCGAGCACGGTCAGGAAGATCGCGATGCCCGGGAAGAACGAGATCCACCAGGCGTCGAGCAGGCGCGTGCGACCGGCGCCGACCATGTAACCCCAGCTCATCAGGTTGGGGTCGCCAAGGCCGAGGAAGGAGAGCGAGGATTCGAGCAGGATCGCCGAGCCGACCATCAGCGAGCCCATCACGACGATCGGCGCGATGGTGTTGGGCAGGACCTGGCTGAGGATGATCCGCGGCGTCGACTGGCCGATGGTGATCGCGGCCTGGACGTATTCGCGCGTCTTCAGCGACAGCACCTCGCCGCGCACCAGCCGCGCCACCGGCGGCCAGGAGACGACGCCGATGGCGAGCACGATCGAGCCGAGCTGCGGCTGCAGGATCGCGACCAGCACGATCGCGAGCGCGAAGGACGGAATGGTCTGGAAGAACTCGGTGAAGCGCATCAGCGCATCGTCGACGATGCCGCCGGCATAGCCGGCGAGCGCGCCGAGCGGCACGCCGATCACGAGCGCGACCAGCGTCGAGACCACGCCGATCATCAGCGAGACCCGCGCGCCATGGACCATGCCGGCGGCGATGTCGCGGCCGAGCGTGTCGGTGCCGAGCGGGAAGCGCTCCAGCGCGAACGGCACCATGAAGGGCCGCCCGACCATGCGCCAGGGCGAGGTCGGGTAAAGCGAGGGCGCGGCGAGCGCGAAGACGACCACGGCCAGCAGGATGACGAGGCCGAGCAGGGCGCCGCGATTGCGGGCGAAGCGCTTGAGGAAACTCACGACGCAGCCTCGATGCGAGGGTCGGCGATCCGGTAGACGAGATCGGTCAGGATGTTGAACCCGACCACCATCGCCGAGGACATGAAGAAGACCCCGAGCAGCACGGAATAGTCGCGCTGCACCAGCGCATCGAACATCAGCCGCCCGATGCCGGGCCAGGCGAAGACCGTCTCGGTCAGCACCGCGCCGCCGACCAGTTGCCCGGCCTGCAGGCCGGCCAGCGTCACGACGGGGAGGATGGCGTTGCGCGCCACGTGCCGGCGCCAAACGCGAGATTGCGACACGCCCTTGGCGCGCGCCGTCTTGACGAAATCGGCGCCGGCGACCTCCAGCATCGAGGCCCGCATCATCCGGGCATAGAGCGCGGTGAAGAACAGGCCGAGCGTCAGCGCCGGCAGGACGAGGTGATGGCCGATGTCGAGCATGCGCGCGAGACCGGTGTAGTTCGCGCCGATCGTCTCGTAGCCGACATTGGGAAGCAGCCCCAGCTTCAGCGAGAACAGGATCTGGCTCATCAGCGCGATCCAGAACAGCGGCGTCGCGTAGAACACCAACGCCAGCGTCGTGATCAGGCTGTCCGACCAGCGCCCCGCCCGCCGCGCCGCCAGCGCCCCCATCATCACGCCCAGTCCCAGCGAGATCGCGAAGGCGGCGCCGGTCAACAGAAGCGTCGCCGGCAGGCGGTCGAGCACGAGGGAAAGAACCGGCTGCTGCTGGCGATAGCTGAAGCCGAGATCGAAGGTCATATAGCCCTTGAGGTAGATCCAGAGCTGGGTCGTGATCGGCTCGTTCAGCCCGAAGCGCTGGCGCAGCTGTTCGAGAAGCTGCGTGTCGGCGGCGCCGGCCTCGCCGGCCAGCACCTGCGCCGGATCGCCCGGCGCCGCCCGGATCAGGAAGAAGTTCAGCACCGCGATGGCGAAGAGCACGAGGACGCCCTTCGCCAGCCGGCCGGAGAGGAATTGCAGGAGGTTCATTCAGAACTTTCGCGAGGCGTGTCATCCCGTGCGCGCTGCGGCAGGCAGTGCCGCTGCGCAGACACGAGACCGTCGTCAGGAAAGGGCATGTCCCGGAGCCTCATGCGTCAGGCGATCCCGCATCTGCGCCGCAGCACCATGTGCTGCAGCGCGTGCGGGATGACATGACCCTCACGGGTCATGTCACTCCTTCCACGCGTCCTTGAAGCCGTCGTTGACGCCGATCGCGGTGTTGACGAGGTTCTTGACGTTGCAGCGGTAGATCGTCGGGAAGTCCATCTCGAGCTGCCAGAGCACCGGCAATTCGTCGGCGAGCAGCTTTTGCACCTTGGTATACGCCTCCTGGCGCGTCGCGTCGGACGGCGCGGTCGCGGCCTCGGCGAAGAGCTTGTCGACCTCGGGGTTCACATAGGCCCCCTGGTTGCCGAAGGGGTTGCCCTTGATGATGTTGCTCGAGATGTAGCTGCGCGCCACGCCGATGGCGGGGTCGCCGAACTGGTAGAGGAAGTTGAAGGTCATATCGAATTCGCCGGCGCCGGCCCGCTGCGTCCAGCCCGGCACGTCGGTGGTCTCGATCGCGATGTTGACGCCGGCATCGGTCAGGTTCTGCTTGATCGCTTCGGCCCAGCGATTCCAGACCTCGCCATAGGGCAGCGCCAGCAGCTTGATCGGCTCGCCCTTGTAGCCGGATTCCTTGATCAGCGCCTTGGCTTTGGCCGGATCGTAGGTGTATTTCGGCACGTCGCCGGAATAGAATTTCGTCTTCGACGAGATCGGCCCGGTCGGCAGCTTGCCGAGCCCGCCCCAGACCACGTCCTTGCCGAATTCGCGGTCGATCGCATACATCATGCCCTGCCGGAAGGTCTTGTTGGCGAGCGGTCCGCCGCGGGCGATGTTCGGCGTCAGCCAGGCATGGGGGGCGAACATCTCCCAGCCCTTGGTAGTGACGCAGGTGTTGGGCAGCTTGGAGAGGCGCGCCACGTCGTAGACGTCGACCGAGCCGCCGGTCAGCACATCGACCTTGCCGGTCTCGTAGGCGACGGCACGCGCCGCCGCGTCGGGAATGATCTGCCAGTAGATTTCGGCTAGGTTCGGCTTGCCCTTCTGCCAGTAGGTCTCGTTCTTGACGAGGTGGATGTAGGAACCCTTCTTCCACTCCTTGAACTTGAACGGGCCGGTGCCGATCGGCGTGTTGTTGGCCGGGTTGGCGCGGTAGTCGGTGCCGTCATAGATGTGCTTCGGGATCATCGGCGTGGAGGCGACCTCCATCGTCAGCAGCAGCGGACCGAAGGGCTGCTTCAGCACGATCCGGACGGTGGCGTCGTCGACCTTCTCGATCTTGTCGACCTGATTGGCGGCGACGACGCGCCAGCGCGGATGGACCTCGCGCAGAAACTTGTCGAGCGAGAATACGACGTCGTCCGCCGAGAACGGCTTGCCGTCGTGCCAGGTCACGCCGTCCTGGAGCTTGAAGGTGTAGGTCTTGGCGTCGGCCGAGATTTCCCAGCTCTTGGCGAGCGAGGGCTGGGCGCCGAGCTTCTCGTCATAGCGCAGCAGCGATTCGTAGATGTTGCCGGCGACCATGTTGGTCGGGCCGTTCTGGTTCAGCCCCTGCATCAGCATCGGCGGCTCGGGCTGGACCACGACATGCACGGTGCCGCCGGGCTTCGGCGTCTGCGCCTGCACGGCGAAGGGCAGCATGGCGAGCGCGGCGAGCGCCGTCGTCGCGCAAAGCTGCCGGCGGATCGTCGAATGCGTCATCATGCTCTCCCCAAAAGCTTCAGCAGTCCCTGGCGCCGCCCCCCGCGACGATCAGGCTCGAACTCAACCACAGCTCTGCCGCGCCGGACAGGCCTCGCCACGCTCGCTTGCACAGGCCTTTCGCGTCGGCTTCAAGCCACGGGCAAGACTCGGACCAGCTCGCTCTCGCCACCCCTCGCGGCCGCACTGAAGGCCTTTCGCGAACGATAACCGGCCGGGTAAGGGCGTCCAATAGGCAGTTTCTATGTCAGGGATAGCCGCGAGGTCGTGTGGTCGGCGCGCGCCAGCGCTCAGGGTTTCCTGCCGTCCTTGTCGTACTGCTTCAGGAAGGCGGTCAGATCCTTGATCTCCTGCTCGTTCTTGATGCCGGCGAAGACCATCTTGGTGCCGGGGATCTTCGCCTTGGGATCCTTGATGTAGTCGGCGAAGACCGCCTCGTCCCAGGTGATGCCGGCGGCCTTGTTGGCGGCGGAGTAGCTGTAGCCCTCGACCGCGCCGGTCTGCCGCCCGAACAGCCCGTTGAGCTGCGGGCCGACCAGGTTCTTGGCAGTCTCACCGATCTGGTGGCAGGCGCGGCATTTGCCCCAGGAGCGTTCGCCGGCGGCGATGTCCTGGGCGCGGGCTCCGGGCGCAGCGAGGCAGGCGGCGAGAAGGGCGGCGCGGACAAGGGTCTTCATGGCGGTCCTTCGAGCGGATTCGACTTCGACGAAATCGAGGATAGCCGCCGCCCGGCCCGCCGCGGAAGCGGGGCATGTCGCCGCGCCGCTGCTTCAGCGCGCCGTCCAGCCGCCGTCGGCCACGAGCGTCGTGCCGGTGCAGAAAGACGAATCGTCGCTCGCCAGGAACAGCATCGCCCGGGCGATCTCGACCGGCTCTCCCAGCCGCTCCATCGCCTGGCGCTGCTCCAGCCCGTGCCTGAGGGCGGCCCCGTCCGGCCCACTCAAAATCTTGGCGAAGTAAGGCGATTCGATCGTGCCCGGCGCGACGCAGTTGATCCTGATCTTCGCCGCGACATGATCGATCGCCATCGCCCGGGTCAGCGCCGCAACCGCGCCCTTGGAGGCGACATAGGCCGCCCGGTCGGTGATGCCGACATGGGCGACCGCCGAGGCCGTGTTGACGATGACGCCGCCGCCCTGCCGCTCCATCACCGGAATCGCGTATTTGCAGCCGAGGAAGACGCCCTTGAGGTTCACCGCCATCAGCGCGTCCCAATCGGCCTCCGCCGTGGTCACCACGGTGCCGGCGAAGCCGTAGCCGGCATTGTTGACCAGGATGTCGAGCCGGCCATGCGCGGCGACCGTGTCCGCGATCATCGCCTCGACCTCGGCCGCCTGCGAGATGTCGACGACATGGCTGGCAGCCCGTCCGCCGCCGACTGTGATCTCGGCGGCGACGCGCGCCGCCGCCTCGCCATTGCGGTCGGCGACGACGACCGTCGCGCCCTCGGCCGCGAACAGCTTCGCCGCTTCGTGGCCGATGCCGGATCCCGCGCCGGTGATGATCGCGATCCTGCCGTCGAGTTTCATGCCTAGCCCCCTGCCTGCCGGATCATAGCATCACGACCGGCGCGAAATGCTGCTCGATCGCGGCCCGCAACGCCTGCGCCACGATCCAGGACGATTTCGGATTGGCCGGCGACGGCGTGTTGGCGATAGTCAGGCTCATCGTGCCGAACTCGCTTTCGGCCCGCACGACATGGCTGTTGCCGGTCGCGGCGGGATCGCAGACGACCGCGACCTGCGTGCCCTCGAAGCCGGGCCCCGCCAGCGCCAGCGCGGCGGCGACGTTGAGGTTCTGCGGATAGGCCGCCGCCGCCGCGCGCGCATTGCCGGAGAACAGCGTGACCGGTTCCCGCAGGCTCGCCGGATCGTGGCCGAGCGCTGCGAGTTCCCCGGCCCAGGCCGCCGGCGGCTTGCGCGATTCGTACGCCAGCGACAGCGACCCGGCCCGCCGCACCGCCCTGACATAGTCGAGCCCGCCAAGTGCCCCGGAGGCGAGCAGGAGCCGCCCGCCACGCGCCCGCGCCGTCGCGACCAGTCGGTCGTAGAGCGCGGTGTCGTGCAGCGCGCCGATCGAGGAGATCAGCACTGGCAGTCCGAGTTCGAGGCAGGCGGGCACCATTTCGCCCACCGCTCGATGACCGGCGGCCTCGACTACGAGATTGGGCGCGAAGGCTGCGAGTGCCGCCGCATCGGCGAGCGCCGTGCAGCCGGCTGGCACCGGCGTCGCCGAGCCCGGCCGCAGCAGCACGCCGAGCCCGTAGCCCGGCTCCGCCTCGGCGAGCAGCCCTGTCGCGAGCTCGCGGCCGATCGCTCCGAAGCCGATCAGGGCGACCCGGCGCAGCCTCATCCGAGCTCGCCGATCCACTCCGCCACCGTGGCGGTGAAGGCGTCGGGCTTCGAGACCGGGAAGAAGTGGCCGCCGGAATCGAGCAGGGTCTTGCGTGCGCCCGGCATCGCGGCGGCGAGTTCTTCCTGCAGGAAGGCCGGCACGATCATGTCGTCGCGTGCGCCGAGGATCAGCACCGGCATGGCGAGCGTGCCGGCGGTCGCCGACCCGTCAAAGGTGACCAAGGCGTCGATCCGCTCGCGCACCACCTGCCGGGCCGGGCCGGAAACCGGGGCGGCAGCGAGCGCCGCCTCGTAGGTTTCCCAGTTGGCCTCGATCCAGGCCGGCGGATAGGCCATCAGCGCGGCACTCGCGGCATAGGCCTGCGGGTTGTCGTCGAGGATGGCGCGGCGCGTGCCGAACAGGCTCGTCATGTAGCGGCTCGGCTTCAGCCAGGTCGCGCTCAGGATCAGCCCGTCGAGCCGCTCCGGCGCCAGCCTGGCCAGCGCCTGGCCGATGCAGCCGCCGGTCGAGTGCCCGAGCAGCACGCAGCGCGCCTCGCCCGCCGCATCGAGCACGGCGAGACAGTCGAGCGCCAGCTGGTCGATCGTGCAGGGCGCAACGCCGCGCGTGCTCGTGCCGATGCCGCGCTGGTCGAAGCGGATGGTGCGGAAGCTGCGCGACAGCGTCGTCGCGTTCCTCATCCAGAAGCCGCCAGTGCCGCCGAGCCCGCTGACCAGAAGCAGGGCCGGGCCCTGCCCCTGCGACCAGGCCTGGAGCGCGGCGCCGTCCGGCGTCGTGACGGAGAAGGCGCCGTCGGCGCCCGGTTGCGGCGCCATGCTCATTGCAGCGGCGAGTAGGAGACCGGGTTGAGGATGCGCGTCGCCTGGATGTCGATCAGCCCGTCGACGCGCGCGAGATAGTCCTGCCAGCGCGGATCGGCCAGCATCGTCCTGCGACGGGTCGCGCGCTCGTCGAGGCTCTGATAGCCCCAGAGCGCCACGACATGGTTGAGTTCGCCGATCTCGGTCGTGAAATAGGCGATGAAGGTGCCGAGATGCTCCTTCTGCAGCGGCAGGCCATATTCGCCGTAGATCTTGACGAACTCGGCGAGCTTACCGGCCTTGATGCGGTAGTCGCGCTCCTCATAGACCATCGCGTCGTCCTTCCCCTGTCGTCGCCGTTTCGGCGCAAACGTCCCTTGCCCATGCATTCACTGCATTGGACATGGCCGACAGCCGCGATCCGGCCGCCCTTCATTCGCGCGGAGCATGGCTCAGCCTCGTCTTCGCCGCCATGCCTGCAAAGGAGGGGCCGGGGCGCGAGCCGCGCAGGCCGGCGGGCGTAACTCTCAGCCCGAGATCAGTTGGCGTCCGGCCTCGCCCGGCGAGCGGATACCGGTCAGCGCCATCGCGGCACCGAACTCGTCGACCAGCACCCTGACCGCGTGGAAGACGCCGAGCGGCCCGGCGGCCGCCAGTGCCATCGCATAGGCCTTGCCGATCAGGACGGCCCGCGCCCCGAGTGCAAGCGCCTTGAGCACGTCGGTGCCGCGTGTGACGCCGCCGTCGAGCAGCAGCGGCACCGCATCGCCGAGCGCATCGGCGACACGCGGCAGCGCGGTGATCGCCGGCGGCAGCGTGTCGAGCGTGCGGCCGCCATGGTTGGAGACGATGATCGCCGCAGCGCCCCGCGCCACGGCCTCGCGCGCATCGTCCGGGTGCAGGACGCCCTTGACGACCACCGGCAGACGCGTCTGCGCGACGAGCCAGGCGAGATCGTCCCAGCCCGGCGCATGCGCCATCGCGACATCGAAGACCGGATGCCCCTCGGCGATGCCAGGCGCGGCGACGCCCGCGAGATTGGCGGCCACGACATCGGGCGGCAGCGCGAAGTCGGCGCGGCGTTCGTCATGGCGGATGCCGTTGATCGGTGCATCGACCGTCAGCACGATCGCTCTGAAGCCCGCAGCTTCCGCGCGCCGCAGCAGCGCGAGGCTGACTCCGCGATCGGGCTGGAGGTAGAGCTGGAACCATTGCGGCGCGCCCTCGCCTTTCGCCGCGATCGTCTCCAGCGGCAGGCTCGACAGGGTTGGAGCGACCATCAGTGCCTCGACCGCCACTGCGGCCATCGCCGTCGCCGCCTCGCCGTCGGGATGGAACAGCCTCTGGTAAGCGACCGGTGCGAGCAGGACGGGATGGGCGAGATCGAGCCCGAGCAACTCGATCCGCGTGGTCGCGCCCGCGCTGCCTCGCAGCACGCGCGGCCAGAGTTCCAGCGTGTCGAAGGCGGAGCGGTTGGCCTTCGCGGTGAGCCCGTCGCCGGCAGCGCCCGCGAGATAGGCCCAGGCATTGTCGTCGAGACGGTCGCGGGCAAATGCCTCGTAGTCGGCGAGCGCCGCGATCTCGCGCGGGATCCGCTCCAGCTTCGGCGGGAGCGCGCGGCTCATTTCAGCCGGTAGTTGATCGGCACCACGAGCTCGACCTGGTCGCCATGGACCTGCGTCGGCAGCGCCGGCAGGGGCTGCGCGCGGACCAGCATGGCCAGCGCCTCGGCATCGAGCACGGCGGCGCCCGAGGGCTTGCTCAGGCTCGCGCTCCTGATCTTGCCGGTGCGGTCCATGGTGAAGCGCAGCAACACCTCGCCCTCGACATGCTTCTGGCGCGCTTCGAGCGGATAGCGCTTGTGGCGGCCGAGATGCGCCATGATCGCGCGTTGCCAGCCGGACGGCAGCACCTGCGCCTCGCTGACGCTGCCCTCCGCCGGTGCGGCGGCGCGCTCGTCCTGCGCCATCGTCATCGGGGCTGCGGCCTGCGAGGCGGCCGCCGCCTGGCTCGGCGCGACCTCCTGCTCGCGGGCGTCCATCGCCTCGGTCGGCTGGCCGTCCTCGACCTCCTTCTCCTGCCTTTGCGTCTGCTGCTGCGAGAGCTGGAGATCGGGCGGCACCTCGTAGGGTGCGGCCTGCGTCGTCGGCGTGTCGTCTTCCTTCTTGGCCGAAAGCTTCTCGGTCACCTCGGGCGCGGCGGCCGCGGCCTGCGCGTCCTCGGCCGGCGTCGCCTCGGCCTGCTCCATTTCGGGCGCGACAGGCATGGCGTCGAACTCGACGACCATCGGCGCGCCGACATCCTCCATCGTCTGGTCCTGGTGGGAGAGCTTGACCAGCGCCAGCGCCGCCCCGCCGACATGCAGCGCAACGACGACGGCCGCCGCGGCGACGATGCGGGCCAGATGCTGGCGGCTGCTCTCGTGCAGCATGTCGGGCGCGTCGTTCACGGCTTTGGTGCCGCCGGGGCGTCGGGCGCTTTGGGCTCGCCGCCTTCGAGCCCGACCAGGGCGATCTTGAGATAGCCCGCCGCCCGCAATGCGTTCATCAGCCTGACGACCTCGCCATAGGAGACGGCCTGGTCGGCGCGCACGAAGATGCGCTGCTCGCGGTCGAGCCTGGTCTGCACGTCGAGCGCCGACGCAAGCTGCTCGACCCCGATCGGCTGATCGCCGATCAGCAGCGAGAGATCGCCCTTCAGCGTCAGGAAGATCGGCTTGTCCGGGCGCGGCTGGGGTTTTGCGGTCGAGACCGGCAGCTCGACCGGCGCATCGACTGTCGAGAGCGGCGCCGCGACCATGAAGATGATCAGCAGCACCAGGATCACGTCGATGAACGGCGTGACGTTGATCTCGCTGTTCTCGACGAGATCGTCGCCGCCGAGCCCGCTGCCCTGGTTGATGCCGCCGGCCATCGCCCTACTCCGCCGCGCGCGGCAGCCCGCCGCGGCCGCGGTCGAGATCGCGCGAGACCAGCCTTGCCACCGAGGCCGCAGCGTCGCCGACCTCGGCGCGGTAGCCGGCAATGGCGCGGCTGAACAGGTTGTAGATGATCACGGCCGGGATCGCCGCGACGAGGCCGATCGCGGTCGCGAGCAAGGCCTCGGCGATGCCGGGCGCCACCACGGCGAGGTTCGTGGTCTGCGCCTTCGAGATGCCGATGAACGAGTTCATGATGCCCCAGACCGTGCCGAACAGGCCGACGAAGGGCGCCGTCGAGCCGATCGTGGCGAGCCAGCCGGTGCCGCGCCCGATGTCGCGCCCGGCCGCGAGCTCGAGCCGGTTCAGCTTCGAGACGACGCGCTCCTTGATACCGTCCTTGTCGTAGGCCTGCTTCGAGGCCGCGATCTCGTCCTTCGCGGCCTCGACCATCAGCCGGCCGAGCCGGTGCGACTTGCCGAGTGCCAGCCCTGCCTCGCCGAGCGAGCCCTGCCGTGCCAGCAACTGCGTCGCCTGGCGCAGCCGGCGCTTGGCGGCGGCGATCTCCAGCGTCTTGGCGAGGCCGATCGTCCAGGTCACCACCGATGCGAAAGCGAGGCCGACCATCACCGCCTTCACGACAAGGTCGGCGGCCATGAACATCGACCAGGGCGAAAGGTCGTGCGGCACGGTCGAGGACTGGGCGATGGCGCTGGCGGGAGCGAGCAGAAGGGCCGTGGCTGCGGCGAGGCGCTGCGCGCGACGGCGGGTCGATTGCGTCATAGCTCAGGTCTCCGCCCAGTGGCGAATGAGGTTGTGGTAGATCCCGGTCAGCCGCACGCTCTGCGGATCGTCGAGGCCGCGCTCGGCCTGCAGTTCCTGGATGGTCCGGTCGAGGTCGAACAGCATGGTGCGCGGTCCTTCCTCGCGGATCATGCTCTGTATCCAGAAGAAAGAGGCGCGTCTGAGGCCGGCGGTCACCGGCGTGACGCAATGCAGGCTGGTCGCGGGATAGAGCACGAGATGGCCGGCCGGCAGCTTGACCTCGTTCGAGCCGTAGAGCGTCTCGATCATCAGCTCGCCGCCCTCATACTCCTCCGGCTCGGCCAGGAAGAGCGTGGCGGAGAGGTCGGTGCGGATGCGTGCGGCCTGGCCCGGCACGCTGCGGATGGCGTTGTCGACATGCACGCCGAAATTCTGGCCGCCGGTATAGCTGTTGAACATCGGCGGCAGGATGCGCGAGGGCAGCGCGGCCGAGAGGAAGAGCGGGCTGCGGTAGAGCCCGTCGAGCACGATCTGTCCGAGCTCGCGCGCCGCGGGCGACTCCGCCGGCAGCTGCATGTTGAGCTTGATCTGCGCCGCCTGCGCACCGGCGGTCTCGCGTCCGTCCTGCCAGCCCGCCGTCTCCATCACCTTGCGGCAATGGGCGACCTCGTCCTTGCTCAGGACATCGGGAACGCAGAGCAACATGGTCGTCGTCTTTCATGGCCCGGAGCCGGGGCGCCTGCGCGGCGTCCCGGCTCCATTGGTCGAAGGCCGGCGCTCAGTACTTGAAGGCCAGCGTGAAGGTCGCCGAGCGTCCCGGCGCGAGATAGACGTAAGGCGAGGCACTCCGGTAGAAGCCGTCATAGACCACCTCGTTGGTGATGTTGATGACTTGCAGCTTCGCCGAAATCGTCGGCGTGAATTTGTATTCGGCCAGAGCGTCGAACCGCCAGGCATCGGGCAGGACGTTGTTGTTGGCCGCGAGCGTGCCGCCATACTGCTTGCCGAAATAGGTCGCCTGCGCGCCGATCGTGAACTTGTCGGTGACGTCGTATTTCGCCAGCAGGTTGAACGACTGATGCGCGACATTGGCGAGCTTGCGGCCGATATTGGCGGCGGTGATCGACTTGTCGACCTCCGACTGCATGAACACCGCACCGCCAAACAGGCTCAGGCGATCGAACACCTTGCCGCCGGCGCTGAACTCGACGCCGTCGATGTGGTATTCGCCGCCGCCGATGACCGTGGCGCCCGACACCTCGCGCGCATTGGTCTTCTCGGTGCGGAAGACGGCGCCGGTCAGCAACAGCTTGCGGTTGAACGCCTCCCACTTCACGCCGGCCTCGTAGGACTTGTTCTTCTCCGGGCCGATCGTCGCGTTCTGCGCGGTCAGGCCGCCATAGTCGTTGCCGCCGCCGTCGAGTTCGGCGCCTGACGGGTTCGAGGATGTGCCGTAGGCGGCGTAGATCGCGAGCTCGGGCAGCAGCTTGTAGGTCGCGCCGAGATTGTAGTTCACCAGCGTGTCCTCGCGCGACAGGGTCGTCCGCAGGTAGTTCGCGTCGACCGAGCTCGCCTGGGTGTCGTAGTGCTCGACACGGATGCCGCCGGTCAGGATCAGCTTGTCCTGGATGTTGATCGTATCGAGCGCATAGAGGCTGGCGGTGTCGACCCTGACGGTCGTCGGTCGGCCGGTCTTGACGAATGTGCCCGTCCACGGGATGTCGACGCCGCGCGGGTTCCACAGGTTCAGCGTGGTTCCGGCGATGTTGGCGACACCGAAGGCCTCCGTCGTCAGCGCCTGGTAGCTGTCGCGCGAGAGATCCTCGCGGCTGACCTCGACGCCGGTGACCAGCGTGTGCTTCCAGCCGAAGGTGTCGAACTTGAAGGTCGCGTTGGTCTGGTTGGCGTAGGTCTCGACCTCCTGATAGCGGCTCTTGGCGGTCGAGGGTACGGTCCAGTCCGCCGGATTGCGCGCGGTCGTCACCGGGGTGCCCGGCGCGCCGGCGACATAGTCGAGCATCGAGAAGCCGTAGCGCGTCGTGTTGGTGATGTTGAGCCAGGGCGTGACGTCCCATTCGGCCTTGACCGAGGCGATGTCCTGCTGGGCCTTCTGGAAGTCGCGGTTCGGCAGGCCATAGAAGTTCGAGCGGCGCAGGCCGTTCTCGGTATAGGGCCTGAGCGTCGTGACGTTGAACGGCACGCCCCAGTCCGGCAGCTGGTCGATGTCGGTGTGCGAGTAGCTGAGCGTCAGCTTGAAGGTCTCGAGCGGCTTGTAGGTCACGGCCAGCGCGCCGCCCCAGCGGTTGTCAAAGACCTCGTCGCGGCCGGCGACGTTGGCGAGCTGCCCCATGCCGTTGATCCGGACCGCGAGGTCGGGATTGACGACGTAATTGGTATCGAGCGTCGCGCGCCGCGTCGCGTCGGTGCCGCCGGTCAGCTCGACATTGGTGAAGTTGACGAAGGACGGCGCCTTGGTGACGACGTTGATCGCGCCGCCCGACGAGCCACGCCCGCCGATCGTCCCCGACGGACCCTTGTTGATCTCGACCTGCTCGGTGTTGAAGGTCTCGCGGATATTGACGCCGGCATCGCGCACGCCGTCGACATAGACGTCGTTGCGGGCATCGAAGCCGCGGATGTAGACGCGGTCGCCATAGGCGTTGCCGCCCTCGCCGGTGCCCAGCGTCAGGCCAGGCGTCGTGCGCATCAGCTCGCGGAACGAGGTCGCGCCCTTGTCGGCGATGACCTCCTTGGGGATCGTGGTGATGGTCCGGGGCTGGTTGAGCAGCGGCTCGGTCAGCTTGGTGTTGGCGGAGCGGTCGACCTTGTAGGGCGCGGCCGGATCGGCATAGGGGTTGGCGCCGGGAGCGGCGACGACGGGAGCCGGACCCGCGGGCGTCGCCGCCTGGGCCGGGCGGGCGGGACGCGGCCTCGCCGCGTTGCGGCTGGCCGGACGGGCCTGGCTCTGCCGCGCGCGCGCCGGCTGGGCGCGGCGGACTTCGGCCGGGGCCTCGACGTTCAGCGCCGGCAACTGGCCCGAGGCCTGCGCCTGGGCGGATTCGATCGGTGCCGCAGTCGCGACGAGCGCCGCCGCGATGACGCCGATCGCGGGAGCGGCGGCGGAACTCGGCGCGGATGCCCCGCGCAGGGAAAACGGTATCTTCTTGTTGCTCATCACGACCCCCGGCAGGCCGATCGGCCGACCCGCGCCCCAGAATTTTCTCGCTGAGTTCAACGATCTGGGTGGCTAGGGAACCCGTGGCTGCCTGTCGCGAACCGGCCCGTCTTGAAGGCGGCAAGACGGCGAGTCAATGACATGAATGCAACGCAGCATGCAGAATATATGTTCGATTTCAGCATCTTAGACGAATTCTAAAGTGTGGCTGCCCGTCCCGGCGACGCGCCGCATTCACGCGCTGTTCACCTCCAATTCATTCGCCGCCGGCTAAGCCTTTGGTAAGTTTCGCTTGCGGCGGCGCGATCCGACTGCCGGGTCTGGTTCGGGGGAGCCGTCGTCGTTGCGTGCCGCAGATGACAGTCATGATCTGCGCGGGCAACCAAACGATCTCCAGGTCGCGCAGCGTTTCGCGGAACTCACGGGCGGCTTCTGGCGCGGTGCCGGCGCCGGGCGAGCCTGGTTCTGGTCGCTGGCGCTGGCCTCGGCGATCGTCGTCAACGTCTTCGCCAACGTCACCATAAACCGCTGGAACGGCTGGTTCTTCGACGCGCTCGAGAAGAAGGATGCCGAGAGCGCCCTGATCGCCATGGCGGTCTTCCCGGTTCTCGTCGTCATCGTCGCCGGCCTCGGCGTCGCCATCCTGATCTCGCGCGAGACCTTCCAGGTGCATTGGCGCGAATGGGTGACGGGGCGCCTCGCCGACCGCTGGATCCGCGAGCGCCGCTTCTTCCGCCTGAGCCTGTCCGGCTACGAGCCGGCCAACCCCGAATACCGCATCGCCGACGACGTGCGCTGGGCGACCGAGCCGGTGGTCGACTTCGCCATCGGGCTTCTGTCCTCGATCATCACGGCGATCACCTTCATCGGCATCCTCTGGAGCATCGGCGGCAGCCTGACCGTCCAGCTCGGCGGCGGCCCGCTCGTGATCCCGGCCTATATGGTCCTCGCGGCGATCCTCTACGCGGTGCTGGTCTCGGTGCTGATCACGGTCGTCGGCCGCCGGCTGCCGCGACTGATCGCGGCGCGCAACGAGGGCGAGGCGCGCTTGCGTTTTTCGCTGATGCGCATCCGCGACCATGGCGAGACCATCGCGCTCGCCCGCAGCGAGGCCGGCGAGCGCCGCGCCGTCGCCCAGACCTATGACAGCCTGGTCGGCCGCTGGCTCGCGATGATCCGCCAGCGCGGCCGCCTGACCTGGATCACCAACGGATCGGGCGCGCTCGTGCCGGTGGTGCCGCTGCTGCTGGCGGCGCCGAAATACCTCTCCGGCGAGATGTCGCTCGGCGGCGTCGTCCAGGTCGCGGCCGCCTTCGTCGCGGTCCAGAACGCCTTCAACTGGCTGCTCGACAACTTCATGCGCATCGCCGAATGGCTCGCGGCGGCGCGACGCGTCAACGAGCTCGCCGACGCGCTGGAGCGGGTCGACGCCGACGCCCGCGGCGACCGCCTCGGCGTTTCGCCGAGCGCCGACGGCCTGCTGCATCTGCGCGACGTCACCCTGATCGACCGCGACGGCCGCACGCTCGCCGCCGATATCGGTTTTTCGCTGCCACCGGGCGCGCTCCTGCACGTCTCCGGCGAGCTCGGCCTCGGCAAGGCGGCGCTGATCCAGGCCGTGGCGGGCCTGTGGCCCTGGGGCCGCGGCGAGATCGCGATGCCCGAGGGCGCGCTGGTGACGGTCGTGCCGCAGCAGCTCCACATCACGCAGGGCACCCTGCGCGCCGTGCTCGACAGCGTCGCGCAGCCCGGCGACGACCTCGCAGCGGCGCTGCGCCGGCACGGCCTGTCGAGCCTGGCGCCACGGCTCGACGAGAACCGCGACTGGGACAAGGAGCTCGCCAGCGGCGACCGGCAGCGGCTGGCGCTCGCCCGCGCCGAGCTCGAGCGGCCCGACGTGATCCTGCTCGACGAGGCGACGAGCGCGCTCGAGACCGATGCCGCGCTCGACCTGCTGGCGACCCTGCGCGCGGCGCGGCCGGACGCGATCGTCATCGCCTTCGGCCATAGCGCCGGCTTCGCTGAAGCCGCGACGCACCGTCTCGCCATGAGGCGCAGCGGCGGCGTCGTGCGCATCCAGCCTGGCGAGGCGCGGCGCGCCGAGCCCGGTATCGAAGTCGCCGCCCGCCCCGAACCGGCCGAATGAGCCGGCTGTTCAGCCGCAGTTCAGCCGCGCTCGCCTTGTTCTGCCGCAAAGACATACCCGTCCCCGACGGCCGCTCTCGCCGGGGATCGCCATGGAGCCGAACGACATGAACGCCGCCGCGCCGATGAACATCTGGGACGTCTATTGGGGCCTGCGCGTCGACCAGTGCCCCTGCGACGTGCACTTCGTCGAATGGCTCGAGGAGCAGGGCATCGCAGGCAAGCGCATCTACCATTTCGGCACCGGCGGGCACCATTATGTCGGCATCCGCTGCGCCGAGCCCGAGCTCGACTGCACCGTGCTCGGAATCACCGCCTCGCCGAAGGAATACGACGCCTTCGTCAAGCTCGCGACCGCGAACCCGACCATCACCAAGACCTACAGCGCCTATTTCGGCGACATCTACACCACGAATGCGAAGCTCCTGCCGCGCTTCGACATCGTCACCCTGTTCCATTCCTGCGAGTTCCGGACCGAGGCCAACGACGCCTACGGCGCCCTGACCGACCGCGAGGTGATCGACCTCTTCACGGCGCAGACCGATGCCGGTGGCTACCTGCTGTTCTACACCGGCTCCTTCGCCTACGGCACGGCCGAGCCGATCATCGCCGATTGGGCCAGGACCGCGCCGGTCGAGGAGGTCGCGACCTTCAAGACGCTGCGCGTCTTCCGCAAGACGGGCTGAGCCGCACCGCGGCTTGTGCTCCCGGCATTAGGCGCTATCTGTCGCGGAGGGCGCGCTCGCGTGTCCGCCACGCGCATCGAGCCAGTGCCGGAGCCGGCGCCGGCGCCCCTCCTGCCGAGAGCCAAGTCCCCCGATGTCCTTCGGCCCGGCCGAACCAGGCTATCCCCCGCGCAAGCGCAGCCGCTGGTGGTGGCTCGGGCCGCTCGCCAGCGCAGTGATCTTCTGCGCCTCGCTGGTGGTGCTCTGGTTCATCGTCCGCGAGATCGAGCCGGGCGAGCTCGCCAAGGCCTTTCGCGACGCGAGCCCCCGCCAGCTCGGCCTTGCGCTCGGCTTCACGGCGCTGAGCTATCTGCTGCTCACCGGTTACGACGCTCTCGCGCTGAAGCGGCTCGGCCTCTCGATCCCCTACCGCACCACGGCGCTCGCCTCCTTCACCAGCTATTCGGTCTCCTTCACGCTCGGCTTCCCGATCGTGACCGGCGGCACGGTGCGCTACTGGATCTATTCGCCCAAGGGCGTGCGCGCCTCCGAGGTCGCGAGCCTGACGGTGATCGCGGGTCTGACCTTCTGGCTCGGCCTCGGCGCCATCCTCTGCGCCTGCCTGTTCTACGATCCCGAAGGCGTCGCCCGGCTGGCACGGACCTCCCCGCTCGTGGTGCAGGGCGTCGGCGCGGGCGTCGCGCTCGCGACGCTCGGCTATCTCGTCTGGATCGCGACCGACGAGCGCAGCGTGCGCGTGCGCGGCTGGAACCTGCCGCTCCCGGGCCTCGGCATCACGCTCGGCCAGATGGCGCTCGGCGCCTGCGAGGTCTGCGCCGCCGCGGCCGTGCTGTTCGTGCTGCTGCCGGGCGGGCACAATCTCGACTATCCGAGCTTCCTCGCGGCCTATGTCTTCGCCTGCCTGATCGGCATCGCCAGCCATGCGCCCGGCGGCCTCGGCGTCTTCGAGGCGACGATGCTGATCGCGCTGAGCCGCATTCCCTATGAGGGCGTGCTCGGCGCGCTGCTGCTCTTCCGCATCTTCTACTACCTCCTGCCCTTCATCCTCGCGCTGATCCTGCTGGCGCTGAACGAGATGATCCGTCGCATCCGCCGACAGGAACGCTGATCGAGGCGGAGCGCGCTCGCGGGGCGACCGCCGGTGCCGCTCGAGCGCACGACAGCGGCGACCGGTCGCAGCGCCGGTCCCGGACTGGTCTTGCCGCGATGCGGCGACAATCGCGATTGCCCCGGCAGGCCGGCCAAAATAGAGTCGCGGCAGAAGACCTGTCGAAGACCACCTTGGTGCCCCTCCGATAGCGGATGCGGCCCGACGCCACGAGGACAACACGATGATCGCGATCACGCGCCGCCTCTGCATCGCCGCCGCCGCACTCAGCGCGATGCTGTCCGGCCCGGCGCTGGCGCAGACCGAGCTGACCTTCTGGACCTGGCGCCAGGAGGACCGCGCCGCCTACCAGAAGTTCTTCCAGACCTTCGAGAAGGCCAATCCGGACATCAAGGTGAAGTTCGAGGGCTTCGAGCCGGCCAATTACCAGACCATCCTGTCGACGGCGCTGGCCGGCGGGCGCGGCCCCGACGTCATGCAGGTGCGCGCTTATGGCAATCTCGAGAGCATCGCCAAGCCGGGCTATCTGCTGGCGCTCGACAAGAGCAACGCGCCGGAGATCGGCAACTTCCCGGCTTCGGCGCTCGCCGCCGAGAGCCTGCGCGCCGACGGCAAGGCCTATGCGCTGCCCTTCGCCTCGCAGACCATGCTGGTGGTCTACAACACCGAGGTCTTCGCCCAGCACGGCGTCAAGCCGCCGGAGAGCTGGGACGAACTCGTCGCTCTGTGCAAGGCGCTGAAGGCCAAGGGCGTGACGCCGTTCGCCAACGGCACCGCCACCGCCTGGCAGAACGAGACCATCGTCCAGGCGCTGACTTCCTCGCTGATCGGCAAGGAGTTCGAGGCCGACATCCTCTCCGGCAAGGCCGACTTCACCGATCCCCGCTTCGTCGGCGCGCTGACCAGGCTCAACGAAATCAAGGAATACTTCGCGCCGAATTTCTCCGGCATCGACTATGCCTCGTCGCAGCAGCTTTTCGCGGCGGGCAGGGCTGCGATGTTCGCCGGCGGGTCCTTCGAGGTCGCCGCCTTCCAGAAGCAGAACCCGCGCCTGAAACTCGACGTCTTCGCCTCGCCCCCGGCCAAGGCCGGCGATCCGCGGCTCGTCGCGCTGTTTTATGACGGCGGCTACGCGGTCAACGCCAAAACCGAGAAGCAGGCGGCGGCGTTGAAGCTGGTGCGCTGGCTCGGGACGCCGGAATTCGGCACGATGCTGACCTCGACGCTACAGAACGTCTCGCCGATCAAGGGCGTCGCCGCCGACGTGGCTTCCGTCCAGCAGGTGATGAAGCTGAACGAGAGCGCCATGGGCTACCTGATGCTGGTGCATTTCCGCTATCAGGAGCCGTCGGGCTCGGTGCTGCTCCAGGCCGGCGTGCAGAAGATGATGGCCGGGCAGGCGACGCCGGCCGAGGTCGGCGCCGAGATCACCAAGGGTATCGCGACCTATCATGCGCCGTTCAAGAAATAGCCCCGCATGTCGAGTGCAGGGCCATCGCTTGCAAGGCTCGCGCGTCCCCTTCCCCCCGCTCGCGGTGGGGAAGGGTTAGGGATGGGGGGCCGCAAAGCCGGAACTCTATCCGGAATCGTCGCGCCGAGCGGCACTGCCCCCCACCCAACCCTCCCCACCGCAAGCGGGGGGAGGGCTAGCGCTCGCCGGAAACGTCGAGATCAGTCTTCAAGCGATCGCCATGATGTCTGATGTCGGTTCGGCTGCCCGCCACCCGGTCTGGGTGACATTTCTCGTCGCCCCGCCGCTCGTGGTGATGCTGGCCTTCGTGGTCTATCCGATCCTCTCCGCCTTCTCCTATGCCTTCTTCTCCTGGCATGGGCTGGCGCGCGAGGCTTTCGTCGGCTTGAGCAATTTCGCCGATCTGTTCACGAAACCGCATTATGCCGAGCCGATCGCGCGCGCTTTCGGGCATAATCTGATCGTGCTCGCCGTGCTGCTGTTGGTGCAGAACGGCGGCGGCTTCCTGCTCGCCTGGCTGCTCTACCGCGAGCCCTTCGGCTTCCGCTTCCACCGCGTCGCGGTGTTCCTGCCGGTGATCCTGTCGAGCGTCATCGTCGCCTTCCTGTGGAAGCTCCTGCTGCATCCGAATTTCGGCGCGGTGAACGGGGCGCTGACTTCGCTGGGCTTGAGCAACCTCGCCCTGCCCTGGCTCGGTGATGCCCGCACCGCGCTCGCGGCGTTGATCTTCGCCAATGCCTGGCACTGGATCGGCTTTCCGACGCTGGTCTTCCTCGCCGGCATGCAGCGCATCCCGCGCGAGATCCTGGAGAGCGCCGAGCTCGACGGCGCGAGCACCGTGCAGACGCTGCGAAAGATCGTCTGGCCGCTGGCGGCGCCGAGCGCAACGGTGACCTTCACCCTGCTCTTCATCGGCGCCTTCAACTGGTTCGAGCTGCCTTACCTCATGACCGGGCTCGAAGGCTCGCCCTATGGCGCGACCGATGTGCTCGGCCTCGTCTTCTACCGGCTCGCCTTCGGCAACCAGAGCGCCGGCGTCCAGGATTTCGGCCATGGCTCGGCGCTGGCGACGCTGCTCTTCCTGTTCATGGCGACCGTGGCCACCGCCGCGACGATCCGCCTGCGCCGGCGCGAGATCGCGCTGTGAGCGGCCGTTTCCGCCCCGCCGACCTCGCGAGTGCCGGCGCGGTCCAGCTCGTGCTGATCCTGAACTCGGCGCTGATGCTCTATCCGATCCTGATCATGGTCTTCTCCGCCTTCAAGCCGACAGCGGAGATCTTCGACCGGCCCTTCGCCGCGCCCGATTTCAGTGACCTGACGAATTTCACGCGCATCGTCGAGGAGGCGAATTTCCTGCGCTATCTCGGCAATTCGATCCTGGTGACCGGCATCTCGGTGGCGCTGATCCTGGTGCTCGGCACGATGGCGGCCTATGCGATCGCGCGCTATCGCTTCGCGCTGGCGGCGCCGATCTTCTTCCTCTTCCTCGCCGGGCTGATGCTGCCGCTGAAGCTCGCGATCATCCCGCTCTTCGTCCAGATGAACGGGCTCGGCCTGATCGACTCCCGAGCGTCGCTGATCCTGATCTACACCGCGATGGGCCTGCCCTCGACGGTCTTCATCATGACCGGCTTCCTGCGCACCCTGCCGGGCGAGCTGGAGGACGCGGCCCGGATCGACGGCGCGTCGGAGCCGCGCATCCTATGGTCGGTGATGCTGCCTCTGTGCAAGCCGCCTCTGGTGATCGCCGGCATCCACAATGCCGTGCCGGTCTGGAACGATTTCTTCTTCCCGCTGATCTTCATCCAGAGCGACGCGCGCAAGACCCTGCCGCAGGGGCTGACCAGCTTCATCGGCGAATATGCGACCGATTGGGGCATGCTCTTCGCAGGCCTGACATTGGCCGCACTGCCGATCACGCTGGTCTATATCGCGCTGTCGCGCCAGTTCATCGCCGGCATGACCCAGGGGACGGTCAAATAGCGCCCGGCGCCGCGCGGCCCGGTCAGCCGGCGACGCCCGCGCCATGGTCGAACCGGTCGCGCAGGCGCAGCCAGGTTGCGCCGACCCCGGCATAGACGCGCCTGAGACTGTGGAACGGGATCGGGCGCGGCGGCGTCGCCGGCGGCAGCGGCAGCGCGTCGAGCGGCGCGCCGGTCAGCGCATCGGCCAGCACCGGGCCGAGCGCCAGGTTCCAGGCGATGCCCTTGCCGTTGCAGCCGAGCGTCGCCAGCACGCCGTCGTCGACCGTGAAGATCCGCGGCAACCGGTCGATCGTGACGGCGACCTGACCGCCCCAGTAATAGGCCGGGGCGACCTCGCGCAGCTGCGGATAGAGCCGCGCCATCGTCTCGCGCTGCAGCCCGAAGGAGCCGATGCCATTCGGCGCGACGGCCGTGCCCTTGCCGCCGACGACGAGACGGCCGGCGGCGTCGCGCCGGAAATAGCGCAGGATGCGGCGGTTGTCGGAGATGCCCGCCCCGGTCCGCATGATCCCGGAACTCGCCGGCAGCGGCTCGGTCGCGATCTGGAAGCTCCAGACCGGCAGCGTGCTCTGCGCCACGGCTGGCGACAGCGCGCCGGTCAGCGCATTGGTGGCGATCAGGACGCACTTGGCACCGAGGCTGCCCGCCGCCGTCGCGATGCGCCAGCCCTGGCCGTCGCGGAGGATCGCGTGCGCCCGGCTGCGGATATGCACCTGCGCGCCTGCGTCGGCCGCGGCGCGCGCCAGTTCGCGCACCAGGCTGAGCGGCTGCACGCAGCCGCTGCCGGGCAGGAGCCAGCCGCCGAGATAGGCTTGTGTTCCGGTCAGGTCCTGCAACTCGGCGCGGTCGAGCAGGCGAGCGGCGACGCCGTGCTTCTGCCAGGAGGCGACGCGCCGCGCCGCCTGCTCCATGCCGGCCGGCGTGTCGGCGGTGTTGATCCAGCCGTCCTGGGCCGCATCGCAATCGAGCCCGAGGCGTCGGATCAGGGCGAAGGCGGCGTCGGCCGTGCCGAGCCCGAATTCGTGCAGGCGCACACCGCGCTCGCGGCCATAGGCCTCGACCAGCTCGTCCGGCAGATGGCGCAGGCCGCCGATCACCTGCCCGCCATTGCGGCCGGACGCCCCCTCCCCGATCTCGCCGGCCTCCAGCACTACGGCGGCGACACCACGCTCGGCCAGAGCGAGCGCGACCGACAGGCCGGCGAGGCCCGCCCCAATGATCGCGACCTCGGTGTCGCAGGGACCGGACAGCGAAGCGAGCGCAAGCGGCGCGACGGCGGTTTCGCTCCAGAGGCAGCGCTGTTTCGGCACGATCGTCGCATCCGGCTTCAGGTTACGAGCAACTATGATTTTTGTCGCCGAAAAATCAATCTGCGATCGCCGAGACCGACGACATTGGGCCGCAACACGCCTTGAGACGGCGCCGACGATCGACCGAGGCGGCATCTGGATCGGTGAAAAACAAGCCGCGAAGGGCGTGGCGCGGCCGGACCAGGCAAAGCGCTGTTCGGCCTTCGTCATACGAACGCCCTCCGTTCTCATCTTTTCGCTTGATTGTTTTGGATCGCGACGAAATACAATATGGCCTTGCCTTGATCGGTACCGGGGCACTCCCCTCGCGGACCTCGTGCCAGGGCGGGTTCGGGCGCCGCCGCCGTCCGCGACAACAGGGGAACGACATGACACGCCGATTCCTGATCGCCTGCGCCCTGTCCGGGCTCGCCTTCGCCGCCATGCCCGCCGCCGCCCAGCAGGATACGCTGCGGATCAGGCTGAACGCCGACATCCGCTCGACCGATCCCGGCATGAACCGCGACGGCAACACCGATGCGGTCGTGCTCCATGTCGTCGAGGGCCTCGTCGCCTATCGCGAGGATACTTCGGTCGCGCCGATGCTGGCGCAATCTGTCGAGCTCTCGCCCGACGCCAGGACCTACACGTTCAAGCTCCGCGACGGCGTCAAATTCCACAACGGCGCGCCGCTGACGGCGGAGGACGTGCTCTTCGCCTGGAAGCGCTACACCACGCCGGCCAACAACTGGCGCTGCCTGCCCGAGGTCGACGGGCGCGGCCTGACCAAGGTCACCAGCGTCGAGGCGCCGGATGCGAAGACCGTGGTCTTCACGCTGGAGAAGCCGTCGGCCCTGTTCCTGACCCTGCTGGCGCGCACCGATTGCGGCGGCACCGGCATCTATCACCGCGACTCGCTCGACGCCGATGGCAAATGGAAGGACCCGGTCGGGACCGGCCCGTTCCGGATGGGCGAATGGCGCCGCGGCCAGTTCATCGAGCTCCTGCGCAATGACGGGTACGCCGCACTGCCGGGCGCGCGCGACGGCCATGCCGGCGGCAAGGCCGCGCTCGTCGCCAAGGCCCGCTTCATCGTCATTCCCGACTCGGCCTCGGCCAAGGCCGGGCTTCTCGTCGGCAATTTCGACATCAACCCCGACATCGCCAATTCCGACATCGCCGAATACAAGGCGCGCAAGGACATCAAGCTCCAGTCCAAGCCGACCATGGACCTGAACGGCATCCTGTTCCAGACGCGCGACCCGCTGCTCAAGGACGTCAGGCTGCGCCGGGCGATCGCCGCCGCGCTCGATCTGCCGCAGCTCGTCGGCAACGTCACGGAAGGCGAGTCGCAGGCGAGCCTGTCGGTGATCCCGGTGCCGAGCAGCTTCTACGGCAAGACGCAGGCCGAGCTGCCCCAGCGCGACCTCGTCGCCGCCAGGAAGCTTTTGGCCGAAGCCGGCTACAAGGGCGAGACCATCAAGATCATGGCGACCAAGCGCTACCCCTCGATGTTCGACATCGCGCTGGTGACGCAGGCGATGGCGCAGGAGGTTGGGATCAAGCTCGAGCTCGAAGTGCTGGAATGGGCGACGATGCTCGACCGCTACAACAAGGGCGAATTCCAGATGATGGCCTTCCCCTATTCGGCGAGGCTCGATCCGTCGCTCTCCTTCGAGATGGTCAGCGGCGACAAAGACAAGCAGCCGCGCAAGGTCTGGGACAACGCCGATGCGCGCGTCCTGCTGACGAAGAGCATGGAGGTGGTCGACAGGGCCGAAAGGCAAAAGCTGTTCGACGAGCTCGAGACGCGCTTCCGCGCCGACCTGCCGATGATCGTGCTCTATTCCAGCGTCGAGACCAGTGCCGCGCGCGGCAATGTCGAGGGCTACGCCGGCTGGGCGCTCGGCCAGCCGCGTGCCTGGGGTATCGCGCTGAAGCCGGCAAGCTGACGCGGGGCGCCGGGCGCCAACCCGCCGGCCGCGGTCGAAACAGCCTCGCCGGGCTTACCGGGCGTTAACACTAACCGACGAACGGGACCGTCGCTCAAATCCGAGCCGACAGATTAACGTCTTCGGCGACGCCGCGGGACACCCGAGCGGACTAGACCGATCGGCCGATACGAGTCCCGCAATGCGGCACAGGCCGATTCTGCGTTTGCCGGCCGGCCGGGTCGATCGCGCGGGTTTGGCGCGGAACAGCCGGGCGCCTACCGGTCGCCCGCCTCAGCGGCGGTTGTCCTCGTCATCGGCCGAGGCGCCGGGAGCCGGCCGCAGCGGCCGAGCGGACTAGTCCGACAGGTGCGCCCCGCCGACCGTTTGCGGCAAGCTTTTGTTTACTCCGCCGGCCGGACCTTCGACCCCGACCGGAGCCATTCCCCACGGGAAGCAGAGCGACCGGCGCGTAACGGGTCGAGGTTCTGGTGATGTTGCGTCCTGATCGTCCTGCGGGCGGTGCGGCCTTGCTGACCGCGGGCCTCACGCTCGCCCTCGCCGGACCCGCGCCGGCCGCGGACTGGTACACTGGAGCTCCCGCGTCGAAGGCGGCCGAAGACTGGATCGTCAGCCTCGACGCCTCGACCACCGTAACCACGAACAGTTCGGTCTTCGCCAATGTCGGCGGCACCGCCGCGATCGCCGGCTCGCTGAAGGAGAGCGGCATCAGGGCCAAGGTCGAGGCGCTGGCCGGCACCTACGAATACCGCACCAGCGCCGGAGCCAAGGTTCAGGGCGACCAGGTCGAGGGTGCGGCGCTGCTTGGCTACGAGTGGATCTGGCGCGAGGCCAAGCTCGCCGGCTATGTCGGCCTCGCCGTCCGCAACACCTCGCTCTCGATCGCCGACCCGGCCAACCCGGTCGTCGGCACGACCTATGGCCTGAAATCGGCGGTCGATTTCTACGCCCGGCCGACCGAGAAGACGATGGTCTCGGCCTATGGCTCCTTCACGACCAACGACAGGGCCTATTTCACCCGGTTCAAGGCGGGCTACCGCATCGCGGACGGGCTCTATCTCGGGCCGGAGGTCTCTTTCCTCGGCAACAGCTTCTACAACCAGTGGCGCGTCGGCGCGCATCTGACCGGCCTGCAGCTCGGCCCGATCCAGGCCTCGCTCTCGGCCGGCTACCAGTACGACCGCGAGCAGAAGGCCGGCGCCTATGGCGCGGTCGATCTCAGGGCGCAGTTCTGATGAGCGACGCGGCTCTCTCCCCGTCCGCCGGCACCGTCCCCGCCCGCGAGCGCCTCGCCTCCGGCCTGCGCTGGGCCGCTTGGCTCGGCTGCGGACTGTGCATGTTCGCGCTGGTGACGCAGCCGGTCAGCGTCACGGCGCAAGCGGCCCTCAGCCTCGCCGTCGTCGCGGGGCTGATCGTCATCGGCCGGCTGCCGCGGACCTCGTGGTCGCGCTACCTTTTCCTGGCGCTCGGCTCGGCCGTGCTGCTGCGCTATCTCTACTGGCGGGTGACGTCGACGCTGCCGCCACTCGCCGATCCTGTCGGCTTCGGCTTCGGCATCGTGCTGCTCGGCGCCGAGCTGTTCTGCGCCTTCGTGCTGGCGATCAGCCTGATCATCAACGCCGACCCCCTGCGCCGCAGGAGCCTGCCGCGCGAGGACGATGCGAGCCTGCCCACCGTCGACGTCTTCATCCCGAGCTACAACGAGGACGAGGACATCCTCGCGATGACGGTCGCGGCCGCCAGGGCGATGGACTATCCGGCCGACAAGCTCACCGTCTGGCTGCTCGACGACGGCGGCACCGATCAGAAATGCAACGACGCGAACGAGGCGAAGGCCGCCGCCGCGCGCCGCCGCCGCATCTCGCTCCAGGCGCTCTGCCGCGAACTCGGCGCGGTCTACCTGACGCGCACGAGGAACGAGCACGCCAAGGCCGGCAACCTGAACAACGGGTTGGCGCATTCCAAGGCCGAGATCGTCGTCGTCTTCGACGCCGACCACGCGCCGTTCCGGCAGTTCCTGCGCGAGACCGTGGGTCATTTCGCCCGCGATCCGAAGCTCTTCCTGGTGCAGACGCCGCACATCTTCCTCAACCCGGACCCGATCGAGAAGAACCTGCGCACCTTCGAGCGCATGCCGTCCGAGAACGAGATGTTCTATGGCGTCACCCAGCGCGGGCTCGACAAGTGGAACGGCTCGTTCTTCTGCGGCTCGGCGGCACTGCTCCGGCGCGCCGCGCTGACGACCACCGGCGGCTTCTCCGGCATCACCATCACCGAGGATTGCGAGACCGCCTTCGAACTGCACGCCCAGGGCTGGACCTCGCTCTATGTCGACAAGCCGCTGATCGCCGGCCTCCAGCCCGAGACCTTCGCGTCCTTCATCGGCCAACGCTCGCGCTGGTGCCAGGGCATGTTCCAGATCCTGATGCTGAAGAACCCGGCGCTGCGCGCGGGCCTGAAGCCGATCCAGCGCATCGCCTACCTCTCCAGCATGACGTTCTGGTTCTTCCCGGTGCCGCGGCTGATCTTCATGGTCGCGCCGCTGCTGCACATCTTCTTCGACGTGAAGATCTTCGTCTCCAGCGTCGACGAGACGATCGCCTACACGCTCTCCTATGTCGCCGTGAACATGCTGATGCAGAGCCATCTCTACGGCCATGTCCGCTGGCCCTGGATGTCGGAGCTTTACGAATACGTCCAGGGCGTCTTCCTGGCGCGTGCCATCGTCTCGGTCGTCGCCTCGCCGCGGAAGCCCACCTTCAACGTCACGGCGAAAGGGCTCTCGCTCGAGAACGACCATCTCTCGGAGCTGGCCTGGCCGTTCTTCGCGATCTTCGGCCTGCTCGCGCTCGGCGTCGGCACCGCCGTGTTCCGCTACCTGTTCGAGCCCGGCGTCACCGCGCTGATGCTGGTCGTCGGCCTCTGGACCGGCTTCAACCTGCTGATCGCCGGCGTCGCGCTCGGTGCCGTCGCCGAGCGCCGGCAGGCCGACCGGCATCCGCGCCTCGCCATCGCCAGGCGGGGCCGGCTGATCGTCGCCGGGCACACCGTCCCGGTGGCGATCGACAACGTCTCGGCCGGCGGCTGCGCCGTCACGATCGCAGCGCTGCCGAAAGGCCTGGACTTCGAGGCTGATGCGACCGCGGGACTGCTCGCGATCGAGCCGCTGCCCGGCAATCCCGAGCGCGCGCCCGTCGCTGTCAAAATCGTGCGCGTCGCCCAAATCGGAGAGACCGCGCGTTGCGGGCTCGCCTTCGCCGCGTTGGCCACCGCCGATTATCCAGCCGTCGCCGAGCTGATGTATGGCGATGCCGGCGCGATCCAGCGCTTCCTCGAAGGCCGCCGCAAGCCGATCGGGCTGGTGCGCGGCAGCGCCCGTTTCGCGCTCTGGGGCGTGACCGAGCCGTTCCGCGCCGTCGCCTATGCCTTCCGCAAGCGCCCCGTCGTGGCGCCGGCGATCGTCGCCTCCGAGACCGACCTGCCGATGCCCGCTCCGGCCTTCGATCCGGCGGCCTTCGCCAGCGCGATCCAGGCAATGGCCACGCCGCTGCGCCTGCCCGAGCCCGCCCCGGCTCGCCTCGATCAGTCGAGCTGGCGTTCGACTATCGCTGCATTGTCGGCACCGGGCCAGCCGGAGCCGGCACCGCGCCAGCCGCTGCTCGCGGGAGCGGCCTGACGCCATGCGGCTCGGATACGCCCTGGCCAGCGGACTTGCCGGCGCGGCTTTGCTCGCCGGCGTCGCGGTGCGCGCGCAGAGCTTCGTCGGCATCGGCCCGGTGCGCAGCTTCACGCTGCCGACCGAGCCGCGCGGCGAGCTGCAAGCCGCGCCAGAGCTCGCGCCCGCCAGTGTCGTCGTCGCACCGCCGCAGCGCGCCGAGCGAGCGCCGGAGGATGGCCTGCGCCGGCTGCCGGCGACGCTGCGCGGTTTCCGCTTCGCCGGGGAATGGGCCGAGAACCAGTGGCCGGTCCATCTGACTGCGGCGCAGGCGCGCCAGTCGGCGAAGTTCCAGATCGCCTTCCTCTCGGCGATCTCGGTCCTGCCCGAAGGTTCGCGCCTGACGCTCGCGATCAACGGCAAGACCATCGGCCAGAGCGCGCTCGCTCCGCCGGATACGATCGCGACGCGGCTCTTCGACATCCCGGCCGGCCTCTTGGTCGCCGGCTTCAACACGGTGAAGCTCACCATCGAGCAGCGCCACCGCGTCGATTGCTCGCCGGCCGCGACCTACGAGCTCTGGACCGCGCTCGATCCGGCGCGCAGCGGCCTCGTCTTCGCCGGCGACGGCGCGCGCATGGCGCCGGAGCGGCCGGCCGACATCGCCGCGATCGCGCCGCGCGGCGACGGCGCGACGCCGCTTCGCATCCTGCTCGCGGCCAAGCTGACGCCGGACAGCGCCGGCCGCGCGATCAGGGCGGCGCAGATCGCGGCATTGGCCGCGCGGACGCAGCGCCCGGCGATCGAATTCGTCACCGCCGCCAGCGCCGAGCCCGGCCTCGAACTCGCGATCGGCACGGCAGACGAGCTGCGTGCGAGGCCCGATCTCGCCGATCTCGGGCCGGTGACAGGGCCGCGCTACGGCTTCCTGCCGGCCAGAGCCGAGCGCGCCGCGACCTTCGTCGTCACCGGCACGACGCCGGCCGAGATCGACGAGGCGCTGCGGCGCTGGGACACCGAGCGCGCCGCAGCGGCGCCGATCGGTTCGCCCGGCGGCCTCGCGGCGCTGGCGACGCTGCCGGGCTTTGCCGCGACCGGCGCCTCCGAGCGTATCGCCTTCGCTCGGACCGGCTTCGCCGACACCGAATTCTCCGGCCGGCTGATGCGGCTGCGGCTCGACGTGGCGCTGCCGATGGATTTCCTGCCGGCCGACTACGACCGGATGAGCTTGAGCCTCGCCGGCAGCGCCGGCGACGATCTGACCCGCGACGCGAGCCTCCTCGTCGAGATCAACGGCAGCAATGCCGCGACGCAGATGCTGGCCCGGGGCGCCGGCGCCTCGCTCGAGCGCAACCAGATCTTCCTGCCGCTCAGCCTGATGCAGCCCGGCCAGAACCGCATCGAGGTGCTGGCGCAGCTGCCGAAAGCCTCCGACGAGGCCTGCGCCACGGCCGCCGGTGGCGAACCCCGCCTGCGCCTGCTCGATCGCAGCGAACTCGTGCTGCCGCGGCTGGCGCGCATCGGCCGCGCACCGGAACTGTCGCTGCTCGCCGCCGGCGGCCATCCCTTCGCCCGCGACGGGGCGAAGCCGATCCTGTTCGTACCGGCGCCCGACCGGGCCGGGATGGCGGCGGCGGCGACGCTCGCCGCCCGCCTCGCCATCGCCGCCGGCCGGCCGATCGCGTTTTCCTTCGCGATGACGCCGCCGGCGAGCGATTCCGGCGAGGTTTTGGTAGTGGCGCCGGCGCCGGTGCTCGATCCAGCCTGGATCAGGGCGGCGGGGCTCGAACCCCAACGCATCCGCGCTGCATGGCAGGATGCGCAGAACGAACGGCGCATTCCGCCCTCCGACGCCGAGGCGCTGGCGAGGCGCTGCACCCTGCCGCCGGCCCGCCTCGCCCCGGCCTTGGCGACGAAGCCCGATACCGTCGCCGAATTCAGCCTGCTCGGCCTGCGCAAGAGCCTGCCGGCGCTGCCGCTCTGGCAGACGCCCGACGCGCCCAATGCCGGCAGCGAAGCCGAGATCGTGTCCGCGGGCGCAATGCTTCTGGTCAGCCAGGACTTCCCCTCGGCCAAGGCTCGAAATCTCTGGACGCTGGTCACGGCGGCCGATTCCGCAGCCCTGCAGGCCGGCGTCGACTGCCTGGTCCATCCGGCGATCTGGAGCGGGCTCAGCGGGCGCATCAGCGCGCTCGGTGCCGACGAGAGCCTGCGCTTCGTGCCGGCGGGCGAGCGCCAGAGGCTGGTCGCGACGCAAGGCTTCAGCCTGCCCAATCTCAGGCTCGTCGCCGCCGGCTGGCTCTCGCTGAACCCGCTCGCCTATGTCGGCATCGCGCTCGCGCTGGTGCTCTGCCTGGCGGCTGCGACCCTCGTCCTCGTCCTCAACACCGGCAGGAGGCAGGAATGACCGCGATCCGGCATGCGCTCGTCTTCGCTCTGGCCCTGCTGGTCCTGGCCATCGCTCCCGCGACCCGCGGCGGTGCCTCGGACAGCCGGCGCGATACGGTCGCGCTGCACGGCATGCTGCCGAACAAGGAGCTGTGGCGCAGCTACAAGGGCCGCTTCGTCAGCGAAAGCGGGCGCGTCGTCGACACCGCTAACGGCCAGATCAGCCACAGCGAAGGCCAGGGCTACGGCATGCTGCTCGCGGTCGCGGCCGACGACCGGGCCGGCTTCGAGGCGCTCTGGGGCTGGACCCGCGCCAACCTGTTCGTGCGCGGCGACGAACTCGCTGCCTGGCGCTGGGAGCCGGAGAAGCGCCCGGCCGTCGCCGACATGAACAACGCGACCGATGGCGATCTGCTGATCGCCTGGGCGCTGACCGAAGCCGCGGAAGCCTGGGGCGACGTCTCCCACCGGGTCGCCGCGCGCCGCATCGCGGTCGAGATCGGCCGCAAGCTGATCCTGCTGAAGACCGCCAACGGCTCGCTGCTGCTGCCGGGCATGGCGGGCTTTTCGGCCGAGGACCGGCCGGACGGCCCGGTGCTGAACCTGTCCTATTACGTCTTCCCCGCCTTCGCGCGCCTGCCGCTGGTCGCTGCCGAATTCGACTGGGCCGGGCTGTCGCGCGCCGGGCTGGGCCTGATCGAGAAAGCCCGCTTCGGCCCGTCCAGGCTGCCGAGCGACTGGATCTCGCTCAAGACCGGCGAGCCGCAGCCGGCCGAGGGTTTTCCGGCACAGTTTTCCTATAATGCCATCCGCATTCCGCTCTATCTCGCCTGGGCCGGCTTCGACCAGCCGCGCCATCACGAGACCTTCCTCACTGCCTGGGAGAAGCGCGAGCGCCGTGGCCTGCCGCTGGTCGACCTGGCGCAGGGCAAGCCGGCCCTCTGGCTGGAGGAGCGCGGCTACGGCGCGCTGCCGGCGCTCTCGGCCTGCGCCAGCAAGGGCACGGCCCTGCCGCGCGCGCTGCGCACGGCCCAAGCCGGCGAGAACTACTACCCGGCGACGCTGACGCTGCTCGCGCTGACCGCGGCGCGGATGAGGTATCCGTCATGCCTGCAGGACTGATCCGCCCCCTCCTGATGGCGGCCGCGCTCGTGCTGGCGCCGCTGCCGGATGCCGCCGCGCAGCAGCGCGCCGCCGACGAGACGGCGTTGCGCTTTTATGCGGCGCAGGGCCAGGTCAAGCGCGTCGAGAAGGAGGCGCAGCGCCTGGCTGCCCAGCATCCGGGCTGGACGATCCCTGAGGATATCTGGACGGCGCGGCCGGGCCAGGCCGACGAGAAGCCGCTTTGGGCGCTGTTTTCCGCCGACGACATCGATGGGCTGAAGCGCGCCATCGCCGAGCGCCGGCGCCTCGAGCCGGGCTGGCGGCCCTCCGACGATCTCGCGCGAAAACTGCGCCGCAAGGAGCTGCGCAAATCCGTGCTCGCCAAGGCCGGCAACGCGCAGTGGCTGACGGTCGCCGATCTCGCCGGCGATTTCGGCAAGGGGGGCGACGTCGACGACGTCGAGCTCGCCTGGGCCGTGGCCGAGGGCCTCGCCCGCAGCGACCGCCAGCCGGAGGCCTTCGCGCTCTATGGCGCGATCCTGACCCGCCGCAGCGACCCGAAGGAGCGCAGCGCCACGATCCAGAAGGCGATCGGACTGCTGCCGATGGCCGATGTCGAGCTGCTGCTGGCGATGGGCAAGACCGATGCCTCGGGCGCGCCGGAATTCGCCGCGCTGGCGCATGACATCACGCGCGGGCGGATCAGCGCGATCCTCCACGACGAGCGCAAGACCGGGCTCGATCCGGCCGAGCTCGTCGCTTTCGAGGCGCAGGCTCGCATCTCCGACAACGCCAACGAGGCCGGCCTGATCGCCTGGCTGGCGCTGAAGCAGAACCGGCCGGCGGACGGGCTCGGCTGGTTCAAGCTCGCGATCGCGCGCGGCGGCGACGCGATGGTGGCGCATGGCCTCGCCCACACCTTGCTCCGGCTCGGCAAGCGCCGCGAGGCCGAGGAGGTCGCCTTCGCCTGGCGCGAGCCGCTGGTCAACAACGCGATCCTGTTCATCGACGTGCTCGAAGGCGAGCTGACACTGCCCGTTCCGCCGGCGATCGAACCCGAGCGTCTGTCGCGCTATGCCCGCGTCACCCTCGACACGCGCTCCGGCGAAGGCGCGCAGGCGCTCGGCTGGTACGCCTATAACTCCTGCCAGTTCGAGATCGCGCTCGACTGGTTCCGCCGCGCCAGCGCCTGGCTGCCCAAGGAGGCGACGGTCTACGGGCAGGCACTGGCGTTGCAGCGGCTGAAGCGGGGCAAGGAATTCTCAGAGCTGGTCAACCGCTATGACGGGCTCTTCCCCAAGGTGGTCGCTCTCGTCCTGCCGGACCGCAACGAGCTGCCCGGCCCCTGCGATCCGCAGGCCGCTATGCGCTCCGCCGCCTTCGACGGCGGGCAGCCGAGCCTCGCCGCCGCGCTGCGCATCCCGCAGCCCGCGGCAGGCGCGATGCCCGATGCGACCCTGACGATGCGGCGTGCCGGATTCCCCGCCGCCGTCTCGCCCGAGAATCCGCTGCGCTTTCCCGAGATCGCGCGCGGCACCGAGCCGGCGCGACCGCGCGCGACCGAGAACCGCCCGCTGGTGGCGCGCCGCGTCGGTGGCGTCACGGCGATGCCCTACGAGCCGCTCGGTTTCACCTTGCTGCCCGGCTGGAACGGGCAGGCCGGGCCGGGCGACATCGCCGCCGGCGAGCGCCTGCCGGCGCGCGGCACGCTCTGGGCCGACACCACGGCGCAACCCCCGAAGGCAGCGGCAGCAACGCCGGAGCGCGAGACCCTGCCGGCCGAAGCCGCAGCCAACCGCTTCCGGCGCTGAAGGGATCAGGACATGACCCGCTCCGACATGAACGCCCCACGCCGCTTCGCGCCACTCGCCTTCGCGGTTCTCGCGACGGCGGCGCTCGCCGGTTGCGCGCAATCGCGCAACGTCGCGGCCGAGCCCTCGCTCGAAACCCTCGCCGGCGCGCCGGCCGCCGCGAACTGGAGCACGCTGCAGCCGCAAGCCGCGCTGCTTCGCCTGGCCGAAGGCCGGGAGCGCACGGTCTCGCTGCGCGAGCGCCGGCAGGCGCAGACACTGGTCCAGGAGATCGAGCTGCCGGCTCAGGGCGGCTCGGGGCGGAACCATCTCAGCATCGCCGTCCATGGCGAGGCAGCGCAGCCCGGCCTCTATCCGGGCAAGCCGAGCGAGGCCGGGATCAGGGCCGAGATCGCCTCGGCCTTCCCCGGCCGGACGCTCCGGATCGTGCCGCAGCCGCGCCTGAACGCCTATGGTCCCTACGGCCTCGCCGTCTCGGCGGGCGCGGATGGGCAGCGCTGCGTCTACGCCTGGCAATGGCTGCAGCGCGAAGACCGGCGCGTCGCGGAAGCGCTCGGCGGGGCTGCGTCATGGCGCGCCCGGATCTGCCGCAAGACGCAGTCGCTCGACGAGATCGCAGCCGGCCTCGACCAGATCGCGATCGGCCCCGAGCCCGGCGCCGTCGTCGCGCTGGCACCGGTCGCGCCCGCTCCGGCAAGGACGGTCAGGGCACGCCCGGTGCGGACCGCGACGCCAATCGTGAAGACGCGGCCGGCAGAGGCGCGGCCAACCGCGCCTGGCCTCGCCCCCGGCGGCCAACGCTATCTCGCCGCCGTCCCGGCGACCCCGCTCCTGCCCGCCGGCACCGCTGGGCTCCAGACCGCGCTCGACCAGAGCCTGCCGGCCGAAGCCTATCGCGGCCCGGCCGCGCGCGCGGTCCAGGCCCCGCGACCCGTTTCATACGACGCACCGATGCAGCGGCGGCTCGTGCCGAGCCCCGACTGACCGCCCGGCTCACCCCCCATCCATCGACAGCAACAAGAGGCCATCACATGACCCGCCGCATCCTCCTGGTCGAAGACGAGCCGCTGTCTCAGGACATCATCATCTCGCTGCTGCGCGGCCAGGGCTACGCCGTCGACGTCGCGACCGACGGTTTCGCCGCGCTCGACCGGGCCCGGACGGTCCGCTACGACGTGGCGCTGATCGACTATCACCTGCCCGAGATGGACGGCTACGCGCTCGGCCGGCTCCTGCGCGAGCAACATCCGGGCAGCGCGGCCGGCCCCGTCCTGATCGGCCTGACCGCCGACCGCAACGGCCTCGCGGCGCGACGCGGCTCCGACGCGGTCTTCCGCGCCATCCTGCCGAAGCCGATCAAGCCCGCCGACCTGTTCTCGACGATCGAGCGCTTCTGCGAGGCCGCCGCACCCGCTGCCGTACCGGCGGTCGCCGGGGTGGCCGAGCCCGACGATCCGCGCCGCGCCGCCGCCGCGCTCTGGCGCAGCCACGGCCTCGCACTGCCGCCGAAGGCCTTCGCCAGCCCGCCGCCATCCGGCGAACAGGCGGCGGCGCTCGCGCTCTGCTTCGAACTGGTCGAGGCGGACGCGGCGCAATGCATCCTGCTGCTGGAGCGCCACGGCATCAACGAGGCCTTGCGCTCCGCCGCACGCGGCCGGGAACGGGCCCTGCCGATCTTCGGCCTCAGCCCGGACCATGCCGACATCTGCGACGGCCTGTTCCGCGTCGACGATGCCGCCTCGTGGCGGACGCTAGCCGACGCGATCGGTCCCCGGCCGACGATGGAACCGGTCGCGCCGCCCGAACCCGTGCAACTGAGGGTGCCCGCGCACGACATCGTCGTCGCCTTTTCGCCGGCGGCCGCGGCGGAGTCCGCCGCCGACGTCACGCCCCCTGCACCCGCCGCCGACCGGCCCGCATCGTCCGACGGCATCCGCGATCTCCGGCAGCTCCTGCTCGGCGGCATCAGGACGCCGCTCGACGCGCTGCGCCACGATCTGGCACGGCTCGACGACGCGGGCGGGCACCGCGATCGGACGGCGCTGCTCGCCGCGGTCGATTCGATGCTGCTCGTCGCCGGCGCGATCGCCGACGCTCTCGCCGCACCCAGGGCATCGGAGGGCGCACCGACCAGCTTCGACCCCGCGGAGATGTCGGAGAACGCCGTCGCGATGATCCGCGACACCTTGCCGGCCGGACAGGCCAGCCTCGCCTGCCGGATCGAGCCCGGCGTGCCGCAGCGCCTGCGCGGCGATGCGCACCGGCTGAGCCAGGTGGTGCTGACCCTGCTCGACGATGCCTGCACACAAGCCGGCGCGGCGGCCATACAGCTCATCCTCGGCTTCGACGCGGCCCGCGGCCGGCTGACGCTGGGCCTGAGCCAGACGGGCTCGCCCACCCCCGGCGATGGCGAAGCGGGTGTCGTGGCACTGCTGCGCAACCTGCGGCTGACGACTCTGACGCGGCTCGTCGAACTGATGGGCGGGACGTTGACGCGGCAGGGCGGGACGGTGCAGCTCGACATTCCCGCCGAGGCCGAAACGGCGGCTGCGCGCCGCGATATCGGCGCGCCGGCGCATATCCTCCTGATCGAGGACGGCACGACCGGCAGCCAGGGCCCGACGCTCCAGCTCATGCAGGGCGGCCACAAGGTCTGCCGCGTCGCCGACGGCGAGGCCGCCCTGTTCGCCTGCCGCAGCGCCAGCCACGACCTCATCGTCGTCGACCTCGCCGACGATCCCTCGGTGCGGCGGAAGTCGCTGGCGGCCCTGAAACGTCTCGAAGCTCATGCGACCGGCGTGCCGCTCCTCGTCCTCGGCGATCCGACGGTGCAGCGGGAGGCCGGACAGCATGTCGAGGCCAGCACCGCGCATGTCCTGCCGAAGCCCTATACGCCCGATGCCTTCGAGCAGGCGATTGCGGCCTGCCGCGCCGTGCCGGGCGGGCAGAACGCGGTCGAGATCGTCGATCGCCGGGTCCGCGACGCGCTCGTCGAGATGCTGGGCGCGCCCTCGGTGGAGCGCCTGACCGGCCAGTTGATGGCCCATGTCGAGACGCTGATCGACGGCCCGTCGCTCTCGGCCGACGCCAGGGCGAGGCTGCTCGAACTCTCCGGCAGCGCCGGCATCCTGGGTCTGGCGGAGCTCGCCGCCGCATGCGCAGAGCCGAAGGAGGGTGCCGCGCTCGCGGCCGCGCTGTCGCGGCTGCGCCAGACCTTCGACGGTCGCCGCAGCAGCGCCGCTTGAGGCTTCCTTAACCACGATCGTGCTTGCCTGCCAGCCTTGAGCGCGTGGGCCTCGGGCCCATGCCGGGAAGGGCTGGGATGAGCACGGAAACGGTCAGGCGCGGCTTGCGGATGCGGACGATGCCGTTCGCCTCCGCCGCCGTCATGCTCGCCGGTGCGCTTGCCGTCGCTGCGCTCGGCTGGGGTCTGGTTCAAGCCGCGCCGCGCGAGCTCCTGCCCTGGTCGTTCGCCGACGGCGGCGGCCTCGCCTTGTCCGGCGGCGTCGCCCTTCTCCTCGTCGGTGCCGGCTCGCTTCTGGTCCGCGGCACGCTGTTGCGCGGACGCGCCGTCGATCCGCGCGACGCGATGCTGACGCATATCGAGCAGGGCCTGCTGCTGATCGATCCGGACCAGCGCGTCGCGGCCTGCAATCGCCGCGCGCTCGAACTGCTCGACCTGCCGGAAACGCTGATGGCGGCCCGCCCGCATGCGAGCGAGGTGTTCGCGCACCAGATCGCGCAGGGCGAGTTCGACGGCATTCCCGCCGAGGTCCACGACCGGATCGTCCGGCCGATCCTGTCGCAGACGCCAGCCTGCTACGAGCGCATGCGGCCGAACGGCACCGTGCTGGAGATCCGCACCGTGCCGCTGGCCGATGGCGGGGCGGTCAGGACCTATACCGACGTCACCGAGCGCCGCCGCGCGATCGACGACATGCAGGCCAGCATGGCCTTCGCCAAATCGCTGATCAATTCCAGCCCCGACTGCATCATGCTGCTCGACCTCGCGGGCGGCGTGACCTTCGTCAGCGATCTCGGCCAGGAGCTGATGGAGATCGACGACGCTCGCACGGTCGATGGCCGGCCCTTCGTCGATTTCTTTCAGCCGGAACACCGGGCCAGGGTCGAGCTCGCCCTGCGGCGGGTCTGCGGCGGCCAGACCGACCGCTTCACCAGGCCCTGCGCCACCATGGGCGGCGTGACCAAATGGTGGGAGTTCATCATCACCGCCGTGCATGACGGCGGGCAGATGCCGGAACGCCTCTTCGTCGTGGCGCGCGACGTCTCCGAGCGCCAGGCCCAGGCCGAGGAGCTCGGCCGCGCCAAGGAAGCGGCGGAACGGGCGAGCCTCGCCAAAAGCCAGTTCCTGGCCTCGATGAGCCACGAGATCCGCACGCCGCTGAACGCGATCCTCGGTTTCGCCGCGCTCGCCCGGGACCGCCAGGGTCAGGACGCCGAGCTCAGCCGCCATGTCGAGCTGATCACCAAGGCCGGCGAGGCGCTGCTGACGATCATCAACGACGTGCTCGACCTGTCGAAGATCGAGGCGGGCAAGGTCGAGCTCGAGGAGCGCCCGCTCGACCTGCGCGGGCTGGTCGCCGACTGCATCTCGCTGACGCAGGGCCTCGCCACGGCAGGCGGCCTGCGCCTCGACTGCCAGGTCGACACCGCGATCCCGCCCTTCGTCCTCGCCGACGAGGCGCGGCTGCGCCAGATCCTGCTCAACCTGCTCAACAACGCGGTCAAGTTCACGCCGGCAGGCTCGGTCAGCCTGTCGATCGCGTCGGCGAAGGGTGGCAGCGGCATCGCGATCGCGGTGACCGACACCGGCATCGGCATCGCGGCCGAGCGGCTGCCGCATCTCTTCCAGGATTTCGTCCAGGTCGACGGATCGATCAGCCGGCAGTTCGGCGGCACCGGGCTCGGCCTCTCGATCTCGCGCCGGCTGGCCGCACTGATGGGCGGCGAGATCTCCGTCCGCAGCATCCTCGGCGAGGGCTCGACCTTCCTCGTCGCGCTGCCGATGACCGAGGCGCAGCCGCCCTCCGCCGAGACCACGACAGCCGGCGACGACCGCAAGGCCAACACGACCCCGCGCCGGATCCTGCTGGTCGACGATGTCGAGATCAATCTCGAGATCGTCGGCGAGATGCTGGCGAGCGCCGGCCATCGCGTCACGCTGGCGACGAGCGGCCCGGCCGCCATCGCGGCGTATCGCGACCAGCGCCACGAGCTGATCCTGATGGACGTGCAGATGCCCGACATGGACGGGCTCGAGGCGACGCGGCTGATCCGCGAGCTCGACGCCGAAGGCCGGCATGTGCCGGTCGTCGCGCTGACCGCCAACGTCTTCTCCGAGCAGGTCGAGAGCTACCGCCGGGCCGGCATGGACGACCATCTCGGCAAGCCGTTCCGCCGCGAGGCGCTGCTTGCCATCGTCGAGCGCTGGACCGGTGAGAACCGGCCCCCGCCATCCGTGGCCGAGGAGGCCGCGGCGACCGAGCCCGTCGTCGATCGCAGGTCGCAGCAGGAACTGGTCGAGCTGATCGGCGCCGAGAAGGCGCTGAGCCTGCTCGCGCGCCTCGGCGACGACCTGCCGCGACGCCTGCGCTCGGCCGCGCCGGAAGCTCTTCGCGCCGATGCCCATGTCATGATCTCGAGTTCGGGCCTGCTCGGCTTCGGCGCCCTCTCCGCGGCGGCACGCCGGCTGGAACAGGCGATCGATGCCGGCGACGACATCGCCGCGCCGCTGATGCAGCTGCTCGCGGCACGAACGGCGGCGCTGGCGGCGATCCGCGAATCGAGCCGGCAGATCGCCGCTCTGGCCATGTCGCATGGCGGCAAGGCCGACGCCGGGTAGTGCTGCGGCGCCGCCGGCGAGCCGGATTGCAGGCGGCACCCGCGCGCTGGCGTCAGGCGCGATACATCATCGCCGCCTCGGTGCGGTTGGCGGCGCCGAGCTGCTTCAGGACCGCAGCGACATGGAGCTTCACCGTGCCTTCGGTGATGCCGAGCGCGGCCGCGATCTCGCGGTTCGAGCGCGCCTCCGCGAGCAGGGCCAGCACGCCGTGCTGCCGTTCGCTGAGCGCCGAAAAGCGCCCGGGCCGCTCGTCCGCCACCTGCGCATCGTCGAGCGCGACCGCGCCCTGCCCGAGCGCGCGCCGCGCGTTCGACAACCGCGCCAGCACGTCCTGGAACGCGGCCTCGGCGCGGGTCCGGCGCGCGGCCTTTCGCGTCTCGCCGATCACCTCGTCGAGCATCGTCCCGACCGCGGCGATGACGCGGGCCTTGCCGGCCTCGGCCGCATCGGCCTCGATCTTGGCCAGCCTGAGCGCGTCCAGCGCCTCGCGCTTCTCGCTGACGTCGAGCGCGATGCCGTCCCAGACGACCGCGCCGCCGGCGACCCGGCGCGGATTGCCGATCGAGCGGATCCAGCGCACGAGCCCGTCGTCACCGATGACGCGGACCTCCTCGTCGAGGGTGTCGAGCGTTTCGGCGGAGGTCAGCAGCGCCGCTCGCCAGCGCCCGGCATCGTCGGGATGGACCCAGCTCTGGGCCGAGGCGGTCTCCGCCATGATCGCATCGCGATCGAGCCCCAGCGCCGACAGGCCGGGGCTGACATAGCTGTAGCGGATGCGGCCGTCCGGCTCGAGCACGCGCTGCATGACGTGGCCGGGGAAATGCGCCGACATCGCGTCGAAGAAGCGCCCGAGTTCGCGCGGCAGCACGTCGTCCTCATCGCTCATGGCCAGATGCCCCTCGAAAGCCATTGACGGCGGCGCCGGAATAGGTCTCTATCGGAAGATATACAAAAATAAGCGCTTGTCTATATCTTTGGATATAAATCAAGTGCGAGTGGGAGACGGAATTTGCGCAAGCTCATCATCGAGGCGCGCGTCAACGAGTACATGATGCGCGAGCAGGGCAATCCGAACGTGCCCTATTCGCCCGACGAGATCGCGCGCGACGCCGTCGCCTGCCGCGAGGCCGGCGCCGCCGTCCTGCATTTCCACGCCCGCAAAGCCGACGGCTCGCCGGAGCATGCGATCGAATCCTATGCCGAGACGGTCGGGCTGATCCGGGCCCGGTCCGACATCCTGGTCCATCCGACGCTGGGCTACGTCACGCTCGACCAGCCGGCCGAGCGCCGGCTCGACCACATCATCGACATGGCGAAGGATCCGTCGAAGGCGCCGCATTTCGCGCCGATGGACATGGGCAGCGTCAATGTCGACCGCTACAACGCGCAGGCCCGGCGCTTCGAGACGGACGACCTCGTCTACAAGAACTCGACGCGGACGCTGACCTATTTCGCCGAGCACATCCGCGCCGCCGGCCTGAAGCCCTATCTCGTTTCCTGGACGATCGGCTTCACCCGTTATGTCGGCGCCTTCCTCGACATGGGGCTGCTCGACGAGCCGGCCTATCTCTGCTTCTGCCTGACCGACAACACCTTCCTCGGCGGCCATCCCGGCACGCTGAAGGGCCTGCAGGCCCATCTCGATTTCCTGCCCGCGGGCCGGCACGTCGAATGGACGGTCGTCAATTTCGGCGGGAACCTGTTCTCGCTGGCAGGCGCGATCATCGCCCAGGGCGGGCACATCTCGATCGGCCTCGGCGACTACACCTATGCCGAGCTCGGCCGGCCGACCAATGCAGAGATTGTCGCCCGCATCGCCGGCATGGCGCGCGAGCTCGGCCGCGAGATCGCCACGCCCGAGGAGGCGAAGGCCATCCTCGCCATGCACTGATCCACGACACGCATCGATCCACGCCTGCCCCCGCAGCAGAGCCGGTCAACCGGCCGCATCCCAGAGGAGACAACGCCCATGCCGACCCGCAGAACGCTCCTGAAGACCGGCGTTTACGCTTTCGCCGGCGCCGTCGCCGCCCCTTACGTGATCTCGCCGTCGCGCGCGCAGAGTTTTTCGCTGCGCATGCAGGGCTTCCTCGCGGCGGCCTCGCCGACGCATCGCGCCTTCGAGAAATTCGCCGCCGACCTCAAGGACAAGTCCGGCGGCAAGCTGGCGATCCAGGCGCTGCCCGTCGGCGGCGCGGTGGGTCCGAGCGAGACCATCAACGCCATCGCGGCGGGCATCCTCGACGGGCATTACTCGTCCTCGTCGTTCTTCGCCGCGCGCGATCCGGGCTTCACCGTCTTCGGCGACACCGGCGCCTCCTACGACACGGTCGATGCCCGCGACCGCTGGTACAGCGAGGGCGGGGGCGAGGACATCGGCCGCGAACTCTACGCCCAGCACGGCATGGTCTATGTCGCCAACGTCTTCTGGCCGTCCGAGCACATCCCGGCCAAGAAGGCCCTGAAGGGCGTCGCCGATCTGAAGGGCCTGAAGATCCGCGTCCCGCCCGGCTTCGTCGCCGAGTATTTCGGCAAGGCCGGCGCCTCCGTCGTCAACCTGCCGGGCGGCGAGGTCTTCAACGCGCTGCAGTCCGGCGTGATCGACGCCACCGACTGGGCGAGCCCCGGCCAGAACTACGAGGTCGGCCTCTACAAGGCGGCGAAATTCTCGGTCGATGCGGCCCATTCGATGCCGGCGACCGAGATCGGCTTCGCCAAGGCCAAATGGGACGCTCTGCCGGCAGAGCTGAAGCAGCTTCTCACCTCCGAGGTCCGTGCCATGAGCGCGGCGCTCAAGGTCCAGATCAGGAAGGACGACGACGACGCGCTCGCCAAGATGAAGGGCGAGGGCGTCGAGATCGTCACCTGGTCGAAGGAGGAGATCGGCAAGCTGCGCGCCTTCACCACCGAAGTCCAGGAGGCACTCGCCGCCAAGGGCCCGATCGCCAAGAAGGTGGTCGAGAGCCACCGCGCCTTCCAGAAGAAGCTCGGCTGAGCCGAAACCGGCGGGAGGCGCTGGCGCGCATCCCGCCCCCTCCCGCGAAGGCGCCACCATGTCCGATGTTCATGCGACGGCAGACCCCGGCGCGGCCTCGCCGATCGATGCGCTGGCGACGCGGATCGGCCAGGCCCTGTCCTGGATCTTCGTGCTCGCGATCCTGCTCTCGGTCTACGAGGTGGTGATGCGCTATCTCTTCGGCGCGCCGTCGAGCTGGGCACTGCCGACCACCACGACGCTCTGCCAGATCGGCTTCGCGCTCGGCGGCGCCTGGTGCATGGCGCGCGGCGACCATATCCGGATCAGCTTCGTGCCCGACCAGCTCGGGCCGCGCGCGCGCTGGCTGGTCGAACTTGTCTCGCTGTCGATCGGCGCATTCTATCTTGGCGGGCTGCTCTATGCCGTCTGGCTCGACGCAAAGACCTCGGTCTGGAAGTTCGACTTCGCCGGCGCCTGGGCACCGGAGCTGACGCCCGGCCCGCCGAACTGGCCGCTGCCGACGATCGGCAAGGTCGCGCTGGTCATCGGCACGGCGCTTTTTCTCCTGGTCGTCGTCACGCATCTCGCAGCGCATCTGCGCCGGCGCGGAGCCTGAGGCATGCTGCTCGGCATCGACATCGCGACCTGGTCGCTGATCATCGTAGCGATCATGGTCGGCCTGCTGGTGATCGGCGTGCCGCTCGCCTTCACCACGGGCGCGATCGCGGTCGCACTCTGCCTGATGCTCTATGGCCCGCAGAGCCTCTACCTGATCGGCACGCGGACCTTCGCCTTCCTCGACAGCTACACGCTGGTCTCGGTGCCGTTCTTCATCTTCATGGCCTGCATCCTCGAACGCTCGGGGCTGGCACGCGATCTCTACAATGCGCTCAACGTCTGGTCGGGCCGGGTGCCGGGCGGACTCGCCATCGTCACCACCTTCGTCGGCGTCATCCTGGCGGCGACGGTCGGCGTCATCGGCGGCGAGATCGTCGTGCTCGGCCTCGTGGCGCTGCCGCAGCTCCTGCGGCTCGGCTATGACCGCAGGCTCGCGATCGGCACGGTCTGCGCCTCGGGCTCGCTCGGCACGATGATCCCGCCCTCGATCATCCTCGTCTTCTACGGCATCACCACCGGTACAGATGTCGGTGACCTGTTCCTCGCCTCGCTGCTGCCGGGGCTGCTGCTGGCTGCGATCTACATCGCCTATATCCTGACGCGCTGCATCCTCGATCCGGCCAAGGGGCCGCCGCCGCCGCGCGAGCTCCTGGAGATGCCGCTCGCCGACAAGCTGAGACTGCTGAAGGGCGTGGCGCTGCCGCTCGCGATCGCCTTCTCGGTGATGGGCTCGATCTATCTCGGCGTCGCCTCGGTGACGGAATCGGCGGCCGTCGGCGCCGCAGCGGTGACGCTCGCCGTCGCGCTGCAGGGCGGGCTCTCCTTCGCCATGGTCCGCGAGGCGGCCTGGCAGACGATGACCACCTGCGGCATCGTGATGTGGCTCGTGCTCGGCACCAATGCGCTGATCGGCGTCTACACCATCATGGGCGGGATCGACTTCGCCAAGGGGCTGCTGACCAACCTGCCCTTCGGCGCCATGGTCGTCCTGATGATCATGATGGCCGTCTGGATCTTCCTCGGCTTCTTCATCGACTGGATCGGCATCATGCTCCTGACGATGCCGATCTTCGTGCCGGCGGCGAAGGCCTTCGGCTTCGATCTCGTCTGGTTCGGCATCCTGTTCAACATCTGCATGCAGATCGCCTATCTTTCGCCGCCCTTCGCGCCGGCGGCGTTCTATCTCAAGGGCGTCGCGCCCAAGGACATGACGCTCGACGAGATCTTCTCGGCGATGTGGCCCTTCATCGGGCTGCAGATCGTCGGGCTCGTGCTGGTCGTGTCCTTCCCCAGGATCGCGCTGTTCCTGCCGTCGCTGAACTGAGGAGGCGCGCCATGACCGAACGCCGCATGATCGTCCCGCCCGGCATGGAGAACATCGTCGAGCGCTACCACTACGCGCCCGGCGTCCTCGTCGGCGACACGCTCTACATGTCCGGCCAGGTCGGCCGCGACGAGACGCTGACGGTGGTCGCCGACCGCGAGCAGCAGTTCGAGCAGTGCTTCCGCAACATCGGCAAGGTCCTCGAAGCGGCCGGTTTCGCCTTCTCCGACATCGTCGAACTCGAAAGCTGGTTCCTCGCCTTTCCGGCCGATCTGGCGTTGTTCATGCAGGTCAAGGACCGCTGGATCAAGGGTCCGGTCTACCCGACCTGGACCGGCTTCGGCGTCGCCTCCTTCTCGATGCCGGGCATCGTCTGCGAGGTGAAGGTCACGGCCGTGCGCGGAGGCCCCGTCGCATGAACCGGCGCGTCGCCCCGCCCGATCAGGCGAGCTCACTCGACACCGCGACGCTGGAGCGCTTCTACCGCGACCTCTGCCGCATCCGCCGCTTCGACGAGCGCGTGATCGAGCTGTTCAATACCGGCGTGGTCAAGGGCACGGCCCATTCCTGCGTCGGGCAGGAGGCGATCGCTGTCGGCGCCTGCGCCGCTCTGGCCGAGAGCGATTACATCGTCTCGCATCATCGCGGCCATGGCCACTGCATCGCCAAGGGCGCCGACATGACCCGGATGATGGCCGAGCTGATGGGTCGCTCGACCGGCTATTGCGGAGGCTTGGGCGGCTCGATGCACATCGCCGCGCTCGACAAGGGCATTCTGGGCGCCAACGGTATCGTCGGCGCCGGCATCGGTCTCGGCTCGGGTGCGGCGCTCTCGGCCCAGATGCGCAGATCGGGCCAGGTCGCGCTCGCCTTCTTCGGCGACGGCGCGGCCAATGAGGGGCTCTTCCACGAGGCCTTCAACATGGCGGCGCTCTGGAAGCTGCCGATCGTCTATTTCTGCGAGAACAACCAGTACGGCCTGTCGACGCCGATGGCGGCCTCGACGGCGATCGACCGGCTCTCGAAGCGCGCGGCAAGCTACGGCATGCCCGGCGAGACGATCGACGGCAACGACGTCGTCGCCGTCTACGAGGCGGTTACGAAGGCGGTCGAGCGGGCGCGGGCCGGTGACGGCCCCTCCTTCATCGAGGCGATGACCTGGCGCTGGGGCGACCACTCGATGCGCGCCAACCTGCCGAAATACCGTGCCGACGCCGAGGAGGCCGAGTGGCGCGCCAAGGACGCGATCCTGCGCGCCGCCGCCCGCCTCTCAGAGCGCCAGGTCCTGCCGGCGCGGATCGCGAGCCTCCTCGACGAAGCCAATATCGAGATCGAGGCCGCGATCGAGGAGGCGAAGGCCGCGCCCGAGCCGACGCTCGACGTGCTGCTGCCCGCCGTCGGCGCGCCGCACGCTCCGGATGCGGGCGAGCCTGGTCCGGCTGCGGCCGACTCGCGCGAGATCTCCTATGTCGAGGCGGTGCGCGAGGCGATCGACCAGGAGATGGCGCGCGACGACGGCGTCTTCGTCATCGGCGAGGATGTCGGCCGCATCGGCGGCATCTTCGCGTGCACGCGCGGGCTGATCGACAAATACGGGCCGGAGCGGCTGCGCGATGCCCCGATCTCGGAGAATGCGATCTCGACCTTCGCGGTCGGCGCCGCCGCCACGGGATTGCGCCCGATCGTCGAGATCCAGATCTTCGACTTCGTCACGCTGATGATGGATTCGATCGTCAACCAGGCGGCGAAGTTCCGCTACATGCTCGGCGGCGTGCCGAAGATGCCGATCGTGTTCAGAGGCCCGCAAGGCGGCGGCATCCGGCTAGCGGCCCAGCATTCGCAATCGCTCGAAGCCTGGTTCTGCCATGTGCCCGGCCTCGTGGTGATGGCGCCCTCGACCCCTTACGACGCCAAGGGGCTGCTGACGGCGGCGATCCGCGACGACAACCCGGTCGTCTTCCTCGAACACAAGCTGCTCTATGTGCAGTCGAAGGGGCCGGTGCCAGCCGCCCCCTACGCCATCCCGATCGGCAAGGCCGACATCAAGCGCGCCGGCTCCGACGTCACCGTGGTCGCCACCATGGCGATGGTCGCGCCCGCGCTCGCCGCCGCCCGCGAGTTGGCGCGCGAGTGCATCGAGGTCGAGGTCATCGACCCGCGTACGCTGCGCCCCCTCGACACCGAAACCATCCTCGAATCCGTCCGCAAGACCCACCGCCTCGTCGTCGTCCACGAAGGCTGGACCAAATGGGGTTTCGGCGCCGAGGTCGCGGCGATGGTGATGGAGGAAGCCTTCGACTGGCTCGACGCGCCGGTGGCCCGCATCGGCATGCGTGACGTCCCGATGCCCTACAACGACACGCTGGAGCGGGCGGTGATCCCGAGCCAGGCCGAGATCGCCGCCGCCTGCCGGGCGGTCCTTTATCGCTGAGGATCGTGATGCCCCGCCGCTCCTTCCCCGACCTGCTCGCCTTGCCGCAGCCGCCGCTCGGCACCTGGACGCAGATTCGCTCCGAAGAGGTCGTCGACATGCTCGGGGCCGCCGGCTTCGACTTCAGCATCGTCGATTGCGAGCACGGCGCCTTCGGCATAGAGACCGCCGAGAAGCTCTTCCGTGCCTGCGATGCCAACGGCCTCGTGCCGCTGGTGCGGGCGCCCTCCGCCGATCCGGTCTTCGTCGGTCAGGCGCTCGATGCCGGCGCGGCCGCGGTGGTCGTGCCGGGCATCGCCTCGGCCGATCAGGCCCGCGCCATGGTCGCGGCCGCGCGCTTCGCGCCCGAGGGCACGCGCGGCGCCTGCCCCTGCGTACGCGCCGGCGACCATTTCATCCGCGACTGGCGCAGCCACGCCGCGCGCCAGCGCGAGAATGTCGGCGTGATCGCGCTGGTCGAGACGCGGGCCGGTCTGGAGGCGATCGAGGAGATCTGCGCCGTCGAGGGCCTGCTTGCCCTGCTGATCGGCCCCTTCGATCTCGCCGTCTCGCTCGGTCTCTCGGGCGACTATCTCCACCCCGAGGCGCGCATGGCGATCGACCGGATGCTCGCAGCCGCGCAGGCCAGCCGCCTGCCGGTGATGGCACCCGTCTTCAATCCCGATCCGGCTGAGGCCAGCCGCCAGCGCGACGACTGGTTGGCGCGCGGCGCCGCGATGTTCGTCGTCGGCACCGACAAGATCATCGTCGCCGACGCGTTGCGCGGATATGCGACCGCGCTGCGGTGAGACTTGGCCGGCTTGTCGATATGAGGTCGCGGCGGCCGGGCCGCTGGAGCGTGCCGGGTTTTCGCGGAGCCACCTCGTCATCCTGGGCAAGCCGCGCAGCGGCGCAGACCCGGGATCCATCGTAGGGCTCAGGCGCTCTACGATGGATCCCGGGTCGAGCTTCGCTCGCCCAGGATGACGGTGTCGTTCCGAGCAAAAGCAGCATGATCTAGATGTCCAGCGTCGTGTCGCGCTCCCATTGCGTCAGATGGCGCGAATAGGCGTTCCATTCCTCGGTCTTGAGCTTGAGGAAGCCGTCGACCAGCGGGGCACCGAGCGCGGCCCGCAGCACGTTCGACTTGTCGAGCGCGCGCATGGCGTCGAGCAGGTTCAGCGGCAGCTTCTTGGCGCCGCGGACCTTGTGCCCTTCCGTGTACATGTTGATGTCGAGGCGCTTGCCGGGATCGCGCCGGTTGCGGATGCCGTCCATGCCGGCGGCGAGCACGGCGGCCGGCAGCAGATAGGGGTTGGCGGCGCCGTCGGCGAGGCGGAACTCGAAGCGCCCGGCATCGGGGATGCGGATCATGTGGGTGCGGTTGTTGCCGGTATAGGTCACGGTGTTGGGCGCCCAGGTTGCGCCTGAGACGGTGCGGGGCGCGTTGATGCGCTTGTAGGAGTTCACCGTCGGATTGGTGATGGCGCAGAGCGCGTCGGCGCTGTGGATCAGCCCGCCGATGAAATTGTAACCGAGGCCGGACAGGCCGAGCTCGCCCTTGGCGTCGGCGAATGCGTTCGTCTTGCCCTGCCAGAGCGAGACATGCATGTGGCAGCCCGAGCCGGTCAGGTCGATGAACGGCTTTGGCATGAAGGTCGCGCGCAGGCCGTGCTTCTCGGCGATCGAGCGGACCATGAACTTGAAGAAGACGTGTCGGTCGGCGGTCTTCAGCGCGTTGTCGTAATTCCAGTTCATCTCGAACTGGCCGTTGGCGTCCTCGTGGTCGTTCTGGTAGGCGCCCCAGCCGAGGCCGAGCATCGCGTCGCAGATCTCGCGGATGACCTCGTAGCGCCGCATCAGGGCCGACTGGTCGTAGCAGGGTTTTACGGCATTGTCGGCGCCGTCCGAGATCTGCGTTCCGTCCGGCGAGATCAAAAAGTACTCGCATTCGACGCCGCTCTTCATCTCGTAGCCATCGGCGGCGGCGAGCTGGTTCTTGAGCACGGTGCGCGGCGCCTGCGCCACCGGCTTGCCGTCCATGACGAGGTCGGACGCCAGCCAGCCGATCTCCGGCTTCCAGGGCAGCTGGATCAGGCTCTCGGGATCGGGCACGGCGAAGAGGTCGGGGTCGGCCGGGCTCATATCGAGCCAGGTCGCGAAGCCTGCGAAGCCCGCACCTTCCTTCTGCATCGCGCCGATCGCGGAGGCCGGTACGAGCTTGGCCCGTAAGCCGCCGAACAAATCGACATAGGAGATCAGGAAATACTTGATGCCGCGTTCGCTTGCGACCTTGGCGAGATCGGTGGCCATGCTGGTCAAAATCCCCTCGAAGGCCCTTTTCGGGCTCGTTCACATCGTGCTTGCATCGAAAACGCTCGCCTTGGAACGTGATAATTGCACTCGGAACCACACCGTCATCCTGGGCGAGCGAAGCTCGGCCCGGCATCCATCATAGAGAGCCGACAGAGCCCCAAGATGGATTCCGGATCTGCGCCGCTTCGCGGCTTGTCCAGGATGACGCTGTGTTTCCGCGTAAAATCATCAGCATCTAAAATCGCCCGTCCTGTCCCGGAATCCAGTTTGTCCCCGCAAGCGGGACTCGTGCCATCGCCGCCGCCTCGATCGTCAGCGCCACCAGATCCTCGGGCTCGAGGTTGTGGACATGGCTCTTGCCGCAGGCGCGCGCGATCGTCTGGCACTCCAGCGTCAGCACGGCGAGGTAGTTGGCGAGCCGGCGCCCGGCCGCGACGGGGTCGAGCCGCGCCATCAGCGCCGGGTCCTGCGTCGTAATCCCGGCCGGGTCGCGGCCCTCGTGCCAGTCGTCATAGGCGCCGGCGGTCGAACCCAGCGCCTCGTACTCGGCCTGCCAGTGCGGATCGTTGTCGCCGAGCGCGACCAGCGCCGCCGTGCCGATCGAGACCGTGTCGGCGCCCAGAGCCAGCGCCTTGGCGACGTCGGCGCCGTTGCGGATGCCGCCGGAGACGATGAGCTGGACCTTGCGGTGCATGCCGAGCTCCTGCAGCGCGTCGACCGCCTGACGGACGGCGGCCAGCGTCGGGATGCCGACATTCTCGATGAAGACCTCCTGCGTGGCGGCCGTGCCGCCCTGCATGCCGTCGACGACGACGACGTCGGCGCCGGACTTCACCGCGAGCGCCGTGTCGTAATAGGGCCGCGCCGCGCCGACCTTGACGTAGATCGGCTTTTCCCAATCGGTGATCTCGCGCAGCTCGCCGATCTTGATCTCGAGATCGTCCGGCCCGGTCCAGTCGGGATGGCGGCAGGCCGAGCGCTGGTCTATGCCGACCGGCAGCGTGCGCATCGCCGCGACGCGCTCGGTGATCTTCTGGCCGAGCAGCATGCCGCCGCCGCCTGGTTTCGCACCCTGGCCGACGACGATCTCGATCGCGTCGGCGGCGCGCAGATCGTCGGGGTTCATACCATAACGCGAAGGCAGGTACTGGTAGACCAGCGTCTGCGAGCTCTTACGCTCTTCCTGCGTCATGCCGCCGTCGCCGGTCGTGGTCGAGGTGCCCATGGCCGAGGCGCCGCGCCCGAGCGCTTCCTTGGCATTGGCCGAGAGCGAGCCAAAACTCATGCCGGCGATGGTGATCGGGATCTTCAGCGCGATCGGCTTTTTCGCGAAGCGCGTGCCAAGCAGCACCTCGGTCGCGCATTTTTCGCGATAGCCTTCGAGCGGGTAGCGCGAGATCGAGGCCCCAAGAAACAGCAAATCGTCGAAATGCGGAAGCTTGCGCTTCGCGCCGCCGCCGCGGATGTCGTAGATGCCGGTCGCGGCGGCACGGCGGATTTCCGACAGGGTGTAGTCATCGAAGGTGGCCGAGCCGCGCGGCAGCGTGCGGGGGGCTTTGCTCAGGTCGCTCATCGCATCCGGCCTCAATAGCTCGACACGTTGTCGACGTGGAAATGGTAGAGCGTGCGGGCCGAGCCGTAGCGCCGGAATTCGCCGGGATCGACCTCGCCCGCCATGCCCGCTTCCGCGAGCTTCTGCGCGAGGGTGGCGCGGTGCTCGTCGCGCATCTCCTTCTCGATGCAGTCGGCGCCCAAACTCGCGACCGAGCCGCGCACAAAAAGCTTCGCCTCATAGAGACTGTCGCCCAGCGCCTCGCCGGCATCGCCGAGCACGACGAGATGGCCGGCCTGTGCCATGAAGGCCGACATGTGGCCGATCGATCCCTTCACGACGATGTCGACGCCCTTCATCGAGATGCCGCAGCGGGCGGACGCATTGCCGTCGATCACGATCATGCCGCCGCAGGCGGTAGCCCCGGCCGACTGGCTGGCGTCGCCCTTCACATGGATGAAGCCCGACATCATGTTTTCGCCGAGTCCGACGCCGGCATTGCCGTTGACCGTGATGCTGGCGAGCTTGTTCATGCCGCCGCAATAATAGCCGACCGGCCCGTCGATCTCGATCGCGATGGCTGCGTCGACGCCGGCCGCGATCGAATGCAGGCCGCGCGGATTGGCCACCCGCCAGAGCGTTTCGTTGGTCGGCTTGCCCCGCAGATCGTGCAGCGCCTGGTTCAGCGCGCGGACCGTGCCGGTCGCAAGGTCGATGGCATTGTGGCCGCTCATTGCAGGCGATCCCAGAAATAGACCTTGGCCGGCTCCGGCTCCCAGAGCCTGGCCGCGCCGATGCCCGGAAGGTCGGCGAGCGCACGGTATTCCGAGCCGAAGGCGACGTAAGCATCGGTCTCGGCCATGACGGCGGGCTTGCAGGCGATCGGATCGCGCAGCACGCCAAAGCCCGATTCCGTGCCGACGACGAAGGTGTAGAAGCCGTCGAAGTCCGACAACGAATGCTCCAGCGCCTCACCCAGCGTGTCGCCGCCGCGCATGCGGGCGGTGAGATAGGCGGCGGCGACCTCGCTGTCGTTGTCGGTCGAGAAGGCGAGCCCCTGCCGCTCCAGCCCGCGCCGGAGGCCGCGATGGTTCGAGAGCGAGCCGTTATGGACGAGGCACTGGTCGGGCCCGGTCGAGAAGGGGTGGGCGCCGTCGGTCGTGACCGCGCTCTCGGTCGCCATACGGGTATGGCCGATGCCGTGGCTCCCAGTCATGCGCTCCAACCCGAAGCGGACCGCGACCTCGCTCGGCAGGCCGACCTCCTTGTAGAGCTCCATGCGGGTGCCCGCGCCGACGACGGCAATCTCCGGCGCGAGCGCGGCGAGGCGCGTCCTGATGGCGGCTTCCTGCGCGGCGGGGACGCTCAGCACGGCATGGGTGTCGCGCGCGACGATCTCGGCATCGAGCTTCGCGCCGAGACTGGCGAAATCGGTGCCGGTCGGGCCACGCAGGGTCAGCTTGATCGCGCCGGGCGTCCCGGTGCCGTAGACCGCGAACCCGGCCGAATCCGGCCCGCGGTCGCACATCACGCCGAGCATGGTCGAGAGCAGCGCGCCGAGCTCGGGTTCGAGCTTGGGATCCTTGATGAACAGGCCGACGATTCCGCACATGGCAACAATCCTGGAAACGCCTCGCGGCGTGTCCGACAGTTAGGCCGGCACACATCGCTACGTCAATAACGGAGAATAATTTTTTCTCTATAAGAAACTCATGAACTGGCCGGCTGGCGGCCATAGATGATGATCGAGAGATAGGTCATCGGCCGCACCAGGAGTTCCTCCGGGCCATGTGTCGCGGCGGAATCGAACAGCAGCGAGTCGCCGGGCCGGAGATGGTAGCTGCGCTCGCCATGGCGATAGATCACCTCGCCCGAGAGCATGTAGATGAACTCGACGCCGGCATGGCGGAAGCCGGTATAGGGCACGGCCTCCTCGCTCAGCGTGATCAGATAGGGCTCGACCGCGATGTCGCCGCCGAGCGCGTGCCCGAGAAGCTCGTAGATGTGACCGACCTTGGTGCCGCGCCGGTCGATGCGGACGCCCTGGCCTGCCGGGACATAGGAGCAGTCGCGCTTCTCTTCGAAGGTCGCGAAAAGCGCGCTGATCGGCAGGTTCAGCGCGAGGGCGATCGCCTGCAGCGTGGCGAGCGAGGGCGAGATCAGGCCATTCTCGATCTTGGAGAGCATGCCGACGGAGATGCTGGCGGCGCCGGCGAGATCGGAGACCGTCAGGTCCAGATCACGACGGATCGTCCGGACGCGCTGGCCCAGCGCCTGTTCCAGCGTGCGGCCGGCGCCTGGCGCGCCGGAGCCGGTGCGGAGCTCGTCCGGCGGGCTCGCGGCGGCATCGACGGCTGCGCTCTTGCGGGTCCTGGCCAAGGCTGCCTCCGTTCGCCGGCCTCGCAGCGGTGCAGGCCTCAGGCGATCGCGTCAACGCCTTTCATGTTTCCTGAGAAGAAAACAGGACCGTATAGCCTTCACGGCGCCATGAACGCGCCGATCCGGAACAGCTCGGCGGGGTTCGTCGCGCTCATCCGCCGCAGCTCGGCCTCGGCAAAACCCTCCGATTCGAGCAGCAGCAGGAACTCGCGAAAGGCCTCGACCGGCGGCGGCAGCAGATAGATGCCGGCATCGCCCGAGACGATCGCCCGGTCGCCGGCGGCCCTGATCTTCGGCGTCAGGTCCTGCACCGTCCGCGACGGGGCGCGATGCTTCTCCTGGTCGACATGGGTCAGGCCGACCTGCGTCGCATGGGTCAGGACGAAGAAGGAAAACTCGCAATAAGCGCCGAGCGAGACGAGCTCGGTAATCGTCGCCGGATCGTAGCCACCCGCATGCGTGCGCACCCGCGTCGCGCCGCGCCGCTTGGCTTCCTGCGCGAGCGCGACCGCCTCCCAGCCGTCGACATGGCCGCAGTCGAAGACGATGTCGCGCTCGGCGCAGAGTTCCATGATCGCCGGCACCGGATCGGGCACCTTGCCGCTCTCCGGCACTCCGAAGGCCGCCTCCAGATAGAGGCCGGTCCGGCCCTCGCGCTTCGCCACCGCCCTGGTGTGGTGCGTCGGCAGCGACAGGAAGCGCGCGCCGGTGCCGGGCCCGTAGCCGTAATCGACGGCGTTGCGCGCCGCCTCGAACGTCACGCCGCCAGCGGTCGGCTGCATGATCAGCCCGCCGAAGATCTCGATCCCGAGATGGCCGAGTTCGGCGGCGGCGAGCGCGGCATAGCCCGAGGAGTTCTGGAAATTGTCCATCAGCCCGATGGCGCGCATGCCGGCGGCCGCGGCCTGGCGCACCGATTCGAAGATGTTGGCACTGCGCCCGTTGAGATGTGGGCAGGTATGGACATGGCAGTCCACCGCGCCCTGGAGGTAGTGCATGCCGTAGCTCATCGGGCGGCCCTCTCAATGCCGCAGGATGCGGCGGGTGAACTCGGCGCAGCGCTCGGTCTGCGGCGCATCGAAGATCTGCGCCGGCGGGCCGACCTCGACCACGCGCCCGTCGGCCATGAAGACGACCTTGCTCGAGATCTCGCGCACGAAGCCCATCTCGTGGCTGACGATCAGCATGGTCATGCCGTCGCTTGCGAGCACGCGGATGGTGTCGAGCACCTCGGCGACGAGTTCGGGGTCGAGCGCCGAGGTGACCTCGTCGAGCAACAGGATCTCCGGCTTCAGCGCCAGCGCCCGCGCGATCGCGACGCGCTGCTGCTGGCCGCCCGAGAGCTCGTCCGGATAGGCCTCGATCCGGTGCGACAGCCCGACCTTCTCCAGGAGCGCGCGCGCCTCGCGCTCGACCTCGACGGCCTCGCGCTTCTTCACGATCGTCGGCGCGATGGTGACGTTGCGCAGCGCCGTCATGTTCTGGAACAGGTTGTATTGCTGGAAGACGATGGCGAAGCGGTCGCGCACTTTCTTCAGGGTCCGGGCGCTGCCGTAGTCGACCGCTTCGCCGGCGACATGGACGGCGCCGGCACGCGGTTTCAGCAGGCCTGTGAGCACGCGCAGCAGCGTGCTTTTTCCGGAACCGGACGGGCCGATGATCGAGACGATCTCGCCGCGCTCGACCGAGAGCGAGACATCCTGCAGCACCGGCGTGGCGCCGTAATCGGCCGACAGCCTATCGATGACGAGATGGGGCAAGCCGGCGCTCCAGATGCGATGCGAGCAGGTTCAGCGGGTAGCAGAGCAGGAAGTAGAGGATCAGGATCGAGCCGAAGCAGATCGCCGCCGAAAAGCCCTTCTGGTTGAGGATCTTCGCGGCATAGGTCAGCTCCAGCACGCCGATCTGCGAGGCGATCGAGGTGCTCTTCACCAGCCCGACCGAATAGGTCATCGAAGGCGGGATGATGATCGCCCAGGACTGCGGCAGGATCACCCGCCGCAGCGCCGTCAAGCCGCCCATGTTCATCGTCTCGGCCGCATCCCACTGGTTCTTGTGCACCGCTTCGAGCCCGGCCCGGATGTTCTCGGCCGAGAAGGCCGAGGCCGAGAGCGCGACCGTTGTCGCCGCGACCGCGAACATCCCCGCATCGAGCCCGGCGAGCTGGAAGGCGAAGAACACCACCATCAGCTTCACCAGAAAGGGAATGCGCCGGAAGATCTCGACATAAAGTGTCGCGAACCAGCGCAGCGGCGCAAAGCCGACGACGCGCTCGTTGCGCAGGACAGCAAGACCGAAGCCGATCAGGAAGCCGAGCCCGCAGCCGACCAGCGAGAGCAGCGCCGTGAAGGCGAAAGCCTGGCCGAGGAAGACCATGTTGTAATAGCCGAAGAAGCGCGGCGCCTCTTCCAGGAGCGCGGTCATCAGAAAACCCGCCCCTTGATCCGGAAGAAGTAGCGCCCGGCGGCGTAGAGCGCCGCGCTCGCGACCAGCGTCAGCGCGATGTAGTAGAGCGCCGCGATCGAGAAGATCTCGAAGGAGCGGAAGGTCTGCGCGTTGATGTTGTAAGTCCGCCCCGTGAGCTCCTCGACGCCGAAGATCGCGGCGATCGAGGTCGTCATCGTCAGGATGATGTACTGGTTCGACAAGGGCGGAAACAGCACCTTGCAGATATGCGGCAGGACGACGTGCCGGATCGTCTGCAAGCGCGAGAAGCCCAGCGTCTCGGCCGCCTCGACCTCGGCCCGGCGGATCGAGCGGAAGCCGGCGCGCTGGATCTCGGTGAGATAGGCGCCGGCGTTCAGCGACATGCCGAGCAGCACCGCACCATAGGAACTCAGCACGATGCCCCAGTCGGGCAGGGCGAAATACAGGAAGAAGATCTGCACCAGGAGCGGCGTGTTCAGGAAGAACACGACATAGGCCTTCACCAGCCAGCGCAGCGGCCGCGGCGCATATTCCAGGACCGAGGCGCAGACGAGCCCGATCGCCCAGCCGATGACGAAGGCGATGGCCGCGATCTGCAGCGCGAGCCACGCACCGCCGGCGAGATAGCCGAGATAGGGCGTCACCTGACCGTATTGCAGGGTGTAGGACATCAGGGCGCACGCCTTGACGTCAGACTACACCGCGCCTCACCCCTCATCCTGAGGAGCCGCGAAGCGGCGTCTCGAAGGATGATCCAGGAGGCTCTGGAACGAGCCAGAGCATCCTTCGAGACGCGCTCCTCTGGAGCGCTCCTCAGGATGAGGGGTGAGGGGTGCGCGGGAGGCCGCATCAAAAATACGGCGTGACGGGCACTTTCGTGTCCATCGGCTTGAGGAACCATTTTTCCCAGATCGCCTCGACGGTGCCAGCGGTGTGGAGTTCGTAGAGGGCGATGTTGAGCCAGTCGCGCAGGGCGTAATTGCCCTTGGCGACGCCGAAGCTCGAATAGGTCACGCCGTATTCCGGCGTCGCGATGATCTTCCACTTGATCGCCGGGAAGATCTTCAGCCGGTAGGCGACCGCATCGATGCCGTCGAAGGAGGCGTCGCCCCTTCCCTGCGCCAGCGCCCGGTCGCGGTCGTTGTAATTGTCGAGCAGGACGAGCTTGGCCTTGGGCAGGTTCTTCTGGATGTAGGGGATCGCGGTGGTGCCGCGGACCTGGATCAGCGTCACGCTCTCGCTGTTGAGGTCGGCGAGCCTGGCGAAGGGCTTCGCGTCGGTGGTGACGATGCCGTAGTTCTCCGAATGGATCGGCGCGGTGAAGTCGATCACCTTGGCGCGCTCGGAGGTCCGGCTCATCGCGCCCATCACGACGTCGACCTTGTCGGCCGCGACGAAGGGAATCCGGTCGGGCGAGCCGACCTGGACCAGGGTCAGCTTGACACCGAGCTTCTCGGCGACGGCCTTGGCCAGTTCGGGCTCGAAGCCATCGATCTCGTTCTTCTCGTTGAACAGCGCGCGCGGCGGCAGCGTCGGGTTGACGCCGACGCGCAACTCGCCCGCCTTCAGGATGTCGTCGAGCGATTTCGCTGCGGCCGGCTGCAGGGCGGCGAGGCCGAGCCAGGCAAGAGCGGCGGCGAGAAGCGGGATCGAGCGTGAAACGAACATGCAACCTCCCCTCATTGAATGGCGATAGGCGATCACGTCACCGTTATTGTATACGATCGGCACACAATCGAGCATTGACAGTGGCGCTTGTCAACGCACGCCGCCGGCTCTTCCGACATGCGCCAGCGCAGCCTCCAACCGGCGATATTCCTCGGCCGGTAACGGCATGAAGGGTGGCCGGGCAGCGTCGCAGGCGAGCCGGCCCAGAATCGTCAGGCAGGCTTTCAGCCGCGGCGTCGCCCGCCCGCCCGGAGCCTCGCGATAGACCGCGCAGGCCAACGGGTGGATGACCTCGTGCCAGTGGCGGGCTTCGTCCCAGTTTCCGGCTTCAGCCGCGCGCCAGAGCGCGACCAGAGGCTCCGGCGTCACCGCCGCCAGGCTGACCTGGCTGCCCTCGGAGCCGATCAGGTAGCTCGTCAGCAGATGCTCGTCGCCGGAGCCGAGCACGGCGAGGTCGGGCCGCAGGGATTTGGCCAGCTTCCGGTTGGCGTCATAGGTCGCGACCTCCCAGCTGCCCTCCTTGATGCCGCAGACGCGCGGCAGGGCCACCAGCCGCGCCAGAGTCGCAGGGTCATAGGGCATGGCGCCCGCGCCGACCGGCGCCTGGTAGAGCAGGAAGGGCAGAGCGCAGCCGGCCATGGCGTGGCGGTGATGCAGCTCGGCGGCGCCCTCGTCACGGAACAGGCCCCAGCCATTGGGCGGGAAGAGCAGGATCGCGTCGGCACCGGCCTCTTCCGCGTCGCGGCAGTGCGCAGCGGCTTCGAGGCTCGATTCGACGTTGACGCCGCTGGTCAGGAAGACGCCCGGACCGAGCGTCTGACGGCAAATCTCGACGACCCGCTTCTTCTCGCTTCGGGAGAGCAGGAAATTCTCGCCGGCATGGCCGTTGATCAGCAGCCCCTCGATGCCGTCGTGCCCCGCCACGGCGGCGACATGCGAGGCGAGCGCCGCCTCGTCGAGGCTGAAGTCCGGCTTCAGCGGGCAGACCGTCGCGGCGTGGATGCCGGTGAGGCGCGCGATCGCGGCCGCGACCTTCTGATCGCCGGGCGCGGGCTCAGACATGCTGTGGCTGTTCATCGGCGGGACTGCCTGCGGCGGAGGAGGAGGCGGGAGAGGGCGGCGCGAGCAGCCGGTCGACCGGGAAGAGCGGATCGCCCGGCTCCTGACCGCAGATGCGCTGCGCCAGCAGGCGGGCGATATAGGGGCCGCTGGTGTAGCCGGAATGGACGCTGCCGCAGAGATAGGCGTCGGGGATGCCGGGGACGGGCCCTGCGACCGGCAATGCGTCCGCCGTCTCGGCTTCGAGCCCGGCCCAGGCGCGGGCGAGCCTGGCCTGCTTCAACGCGGGAATGGCGTGACAGGCGAGGCGCATATTGCCGATCAGGCTTTCGGGCACGAGCTCGGCGCCGCCGCGCTCACGGTCGCCGCGGCCCTGCCAGCCGCCGCCGATCACAACCGTGCCGTGCGGATATTGCTTGAGCGAGAGCAGCCCGCTGGCGATGCCGACGACGGTGCGCATCACCGGCGCGACGCGCTCGGTGACGGCGAGCTGGTTGACCAGCACCTTGATTGGGAGATCAAGCCCGAGCCAGGCCGCCATCTCCTCGAGCCAGACGCCGCCGGCGAGGACGATGCGCCTGGCCTCGACCGGGCCGGCAGCCGTCTGCACGGAAAAGCCGGCGTCGTCGCGCTCGACACCGGAGACAAAGGTCTGCTCGCGCAGATCGACGCCGGCCTCGATCAAAGCGGCCCGATAGGCGAGCCCGGTCAGATAGGCGTTGGCATAGCCGTCGACCTTGCAATGCCCGGCGAGCAGCACGCCGGGGCCGAGACCGGGCTCGACCTCCTGAGCGCGGGCGGCGGAGACGAGATCGATCGGCGCGCCGGCCTCGCGGCGCTTGCCGGCGCGATAGCTCAAAAGCTCGACCTCGCGCTCGGTGAAGGCGAGCGAAAGCCCGTCGCAGACGACGACGCCGACATCGTGGCCAAGCCAATCCCGCGCGCTCGCCCACATCGCATGGGCCTGCAGCGCGTAGGGGATCAGCGCGACCCGCGTCATCTGCATGGTCAGCGTGCCGGCGTTGACGCCGGAGGCCTCGCGGCAAAGGCTGCCGCGCTCGAACAGCACGGTCTTCATGCCGGCTCGTGCGCAGAACAGCGCCACCGTCGCGCCATGGATGCCACCGCCGACCACTGCGAGGTCGAAGCTTGCGCTCATAGCGGCGCCGGCGCCGGGACGGGGATGTCGGCATAGTCGAACCGGCCGAGCAGGTCGGCGAGCGCGACCGGGCGCAGGGGCGGTCGGCCGGTCCAGTAGCCGGCGGCTTCGCGCGAGCCGAGATGGAAGCCGAGCAGCTCGGCCGCCGTCTCGCCGCAGATCCGGCCCTGGCACGGGCCCATGCCGCAGCGGGTGAAATGCTTGAGCTGGTCGATCTGGCGGGCGCCAGCGGCGATCGCGCTCTCGATCTCGGAGCGGGTGACGTCCTCGCAGCGACAGACGACCGTGTCGGGTGCGATCGCATCGACCATCGCCGGGCGCGGCCGCATCAGCCTGGCCACCGCAGCGGCGAACGCCGACGCACGCGCCAGTTCCCCGAGCGGCCCGGTGACGGCCTGCGCGAACGCGTCAGCATCGAGCCGACCGACATCTTGCGCCACGGCCAGCCCTGCGAGATGGCCCGCAAGCCGAGCGGGTTCAGCACCCGCAATCCCGACCCCGTCGCCGGCGGCATAGAGACCGGGGACGGAGCAACGACCGTAGCCGTCGCGCGCCGGCACCCAGCCGCCCCGGCCTGCATCGAATTCATGGGCCGCCCGCAGCAGCTTCGGAATATCTGAGCCGGGTACGAGGCCATGGCCGATGGCGAGCGCATCGGCGTCGAAAATCCGCTCCTCGCCCGCAACCGATCGCCCCTCGGCATCGACGCGGCCGATGACGACGCGCTCCAGCGCCTCGCCGCCCTCGGCCCGGGACACCGCGCTGCGGAACAACACCGGCACGCGCGCCCGGCCGAGTTTCAGCGCCCAGCCGAGCCCCTGTTTGAGCAGGTCGGGCCGCGACGCCAGCCCGGGCAGCGCCTTCAGCCAGTCGCCCGGGCCGGCGAGGTCGACGACCGCCGCGACCGTGCCGCCGCCCGCGACGATCTTGGCCGCCACGGCCGCGAGCAGCGGCCCGCAGCCGGCGACGACGGTCCGCCGGCCCGGCGCCATGCCCTGCGCCTTGAGCAGGATGGTCGCCGCCGCGAGCCCGATCACCCCGGGCAGGGTCCAGCCCGGAAACGGAACGATCCGCTCATGCGCCCCGGTCGCGGCGACGAGGCACGGCGCGCGAAAACTCTCGCTGCCCGCCGGCGTCGCGGCATCGACGCGAAAGCTCCCCGACACCGACCAGACCCGCGACGAGCCGCGCCATTCGATCGTCGAAGCGCGCACGGCCGCCCGAAGCGCACGGCCGGTCTCGTCGTCGGCGCCGCGGCTTTCGGCGGCGGAAAGCCCGGGAAGCGGCGCCCGATAGACCTGTCCGCCGGGCTCCGCCGCCTCGTCGAGCAGCACCACGCCGAGCCCGGCGCGGCTCGCGGCGAGCGCGGCCGCCGCACCGGCCGGGCCGGCGCCGACCACGATCAGATCGGCCTGCTGCTCCTCGGCCATCTCAGACGGGACCCTTCAGGATCACGTTCATGCCCTCCGCCACGGTGACCTGGCAGGACTGCCTCAGGACGCCGTCGACCTGCAGCACGCATTCCTGGCAGACGCCCATGAAGCAGAACGCGCCGCGCCCGCCGCCCTCGCGCGGGCTGTGGCGCAGGCGCAGGATGCCCGCCGCCATCAGGGCTGCCGCGAGCGTCTCGCCGCGATGGCCTGAGACCCGCATGCCCTCGACGTCGAAGCTGACCGGATCGCCGCGCTGGAAGCCGTTCGCGAGCCTCATCGCCGTCATCTGAAAATCCGGAAATCCTGGCGCGAGGCGCTTTACAGACAGTCGGCTTTGTATACAGTTCATAGACAATCTGTGCAAGATGCCGTGCCGAAGCCGTGAACATCCAGGCGCAGCGAAGGCGGCATCCGAAGCTCTCAGAGGGGAACCATGTTCAAGACGCTCCGCCTGTGCCTCGCCTCCGCGCTCGCTGTCGCCGCGCTTAGCCTGCCCGCCGCGCAGGCGCGCCCGCTCGACGAGATTCTGAAATCCGGCACGCTTAAGGTCGGCGTCAACCCGACGCTGCCGCCCTTGGCCAAGTTCGACGACAAGAACCAGATCGTCGGCTTCGACGTCGATTTCGCCACCGAGATCGCCAAGATGCTCGGCGTCAAGCTCGAGGTGGTGCAGGTCGGCTCGCCCGACCGCATCCCCTTCGTCGCCACGGGCAAGATCGACCTCGTCATGGGCGCGATGACGCGCAATCCCGAGCGCGCCAAGGTGATCGACTTCACCGTACCGGTTCACACCGAGGTCTTCGGCGTGCTGACGACCGAGGCCAAGCCCTACAAGGACTGGAAAGAGCTCGACAATCCGAACGTGACGCTGATCCAGGTCCGCGGCACGACGCCGGTCAAGTTCATCGAGGACAATCTCAAACAGGCCAAGGTGACGCTGCTCGACAATTATCCCGACGCCGTGCGCGCGATCGCGCAGGGGCGCGGCGACGCGATGATCGACGTGATCGACTTCGTCGGCGAGCAGATGAACCGCTTCAAGGACGTGAAGTGGAAGGTCGTCGAGACGCCGGTCGACGTCTATTACTGCAGCTTCGGCGTGGCCAAGAACGCGACCGGGTTGAAGGACTGGCTCAACGTCGCGATCTTCGAGATGCACCGCCGCGGCAAGACCGACGAGATGTGGGTGAAGTGGTTCGGCATCAAGATGCTGAACCCGACCGGCTTCACGCCGTATTTCTGAGAAGCGTCTGATCTTCCTCGGAAACGCATCGTCATCCCCGGCTTGACCCGGGATCCATCATAGCGCGCTGTCGAGCCCTTCGATGGATCCCGGATCGGCGCCGCTTCGCGGCTTGTCCGGGATGACGCGGTGGTTCCGAGTCAATCTGGAATGCTCCGCTCCGCTCGCACAGCAGCGCCGCGCGTCAGGTCAGGTTGTCGAGCGAGAAGCGCGACAGGCTCCTGATATGCGCCTGCGCCGCCTTGCGTGCCCGCTTGGCGTCCTCCGCCTCCAGCGCCAGCACGATCTCGAGATGCTCGACCGCGTCCTGCCCGACCCGGTCGGCGAGCCGGGCGATCTCGAACAACCGCGTCGTCACGCGCAGCGAACGGATCATCTGCCCCATCACGGCATTGCCGCAGCCCTCGATGTAGAGCCCGTGGACATTGTCGTCCGAGCGCCAATGCGCGTCGGTGTGATAGCTCGTCGCGATCATCAGCTCGTCGATCTCGCGATGGACCATGCCGAGCTTCGCCTGCGACAGATGCCCGGCGGCGAGGAAGGCGGCCTCGCCCTCCAGCATCTCGCGCACTTTCAGGCTCTGCAGATATTCGCCGAGATCGACGCTGCGGACCATGAAGGAGCGGTTGGCGGTCTTGACCACCAGCCCCTCGCCCTCGAGCCGTTGCAGCGCCTCGCGCAGAGGCGTGCGCGAGATGCCGAGGATGTCGGCGAGCTTGGCCTCGACGATGAGTTCGCCGCCTTTCAGCCTGCGCCCCCTGATCATCTCCGACACGGCCTTGTGGGCGAGGTTGGACAGGTTGTAGCGACCGGGCTGCTCTGTCGCGTCCTCTTGGTCGATGAGGGTCATGGCGCCGTCTTCGTGCTGAGGTTGCATCGACGTTCTTGGACGCGCCTGCGATCGCTAGCAAGCCTCGCCGCAACGCCGATCGTCATGCGTAGCGGCCGGCCGGCGCGAAACCGGTGGGAAGCTGGCCTGACGGCGCCGCCAGCGCCGAGCGCCCGCGTGCGACATGGCCGCCCTGCCCCGGCCGCCCAGTGAGGACGCCGTCGCGGACCACGATCTGCCCGCGCAGGATCGTGGTCACCGGCCAGCCCGTCACCCTGATCCCCTCATAGGGCGTGTAGTCGGCGCCGTGATGCATCAGCGACTGGCTGATCGTGACCTCGCGCTGCGGATCCCAGATCGCGATGTCGGCATCCATGCCGACCGCGATCGAGCCCTTCTTGGTCAGGCCATAGGTCCTGGCGTGGTTGGTCGAGGACAGCGCCACGAACTGGTTGAGCGTGATCTTGCCCTTGCCGACGCCCTCCGAGAACAGGATCGGCAGCCTGGTCTCGACGCCGGGAATGCCGTTCGGCACCCAGCGGAACGAGGTCCTGCCCTTCGGGATCAGCTTGCCGGCCGGATCGTCGTAGCGAAACGGACAGTGGTCCGACGAGAAGACGTTGAAGGTGCCGTTGGCCAGCCCCTCCCAGCAGGCGATCTGGCTGGCCTGGTCGCGCGGCGGCGGCGAGCAGACATATTTCGCGCCCTCCATGTTGAGGCCGTCCATGTCCTTCTCGGTCAGCACGAGATATTGCGGGCAGGTCTCGCCATAGACCTTGAGGCCGCGCGAGCGGGCCCGCTGAATCTCCTCCATCGCCTCGCGGTTCGAGACATGGACGATCATCACCGGCACGTCGACGAGTTCGGCGAGCGAGATCGCCCGATGCGTCGCCTCGCGTTCGACCGGGATCGGCCGCGAGGTGCCGTGGAATTTCGGCGCGATATGGCCGCCGCGCTCCAGCCGGTCGGTGAGGAAGCGGATCGCATCGTAGTTCTCTGCATGGACCATGACGAGCGCGCCGGTCTCGCGCGCGACCGACATCACCTCCAGCATCTCGCGGTCGTTCAAAGCGAGCCCGTCATAGGTCATGAACACCTTGAAGGAGGTGTAGCCGTCCTCGATCAGCGCCGGCAGGTCCTGGCCGAGCACCTGCTCGGTCGGGTCGGAGATGACGAGGTGGAAGGAGACGTCGGTGTAGCAGCGCCCCTCCGCGAGCTTGTGATAGTCCTTCACCGTCTCGCGCAGGCTCGTGCCCTTCTCCTGCATGCAGAACGGCATCACCGTGGTGTTGCCGCCAAAGGCGGCCGAGAGCGTGCCGGAGGCGAAATCGTCCGCCATCACGATGCCCTCGCCGCTCGGCTGGGCGATGTGGACATGGCTGTCGATACCGCCCGGCAGCACCAGCTTGCCCGTGGCGTCGATCGTTTCCGCCGCCGGCCCGAGATCATGGCCGAGCGCGACGATGACGCCATCGCGGATGCCGATGTCGCAGGCGAAGACGTCGGATGCGGTGGCGATCGTGCCGCCCGCGATGATCAGGTCGTAAGCCATGGTCTCTCCCGTTCGAATCCTGCCGCTGTCTCAGGCGAGGCCGCGCACCCGCGCCGCCACCTCCAGCCCGCGATCGACCAGGAGATTGACGTCGTTGGTCGCGACGACGAGCCTCGCGCCGAGATCGAAGGCGTGCGACCGCAGCAGCGCCTCGCCGACCCCGATCACCGCAAAAGCCTTGCCATATGCGCTCGCGGCGCCTGCCACCCGCGCAAAGGCTGCCTGCACCTGCGGATGCTCGACGGCCCCGACATGGCCCATGTCGGCCGCGAGGTCGTTCGCCCCGATCATCAGCATGTCGACGCCCGGCACCGCGGCGATCGCCTCGGCATTGGCGACGCCGAGCCCGCTCTCGATCATCAGCACGACCAGCGTGTCGCGCTCGATCCCAGCCATCATCTCGCTGGCCGGCGGCACGCGGAAGCCGAGCCGCGCCAGCGGGCTCGGCAGCGAGCGCTTGCCGAGCGGCAGGAAACGGCATTTTTCCACGACATGCCGGGCCTCCTCGACCGTCTCGACATGCGGCACGACGACCCCCTCGGCGCCGCAATCGAGCACGCGGGCGAGATCGGGAGCGGCAGGTCCGCCGACGCGGACGAGGCATGGCAGGCCCGCCTCGAACGCCGTCACGCTGATCGAGGCAGCGTCGCCGATCGCGATCGGACCGTGCTCCATATCGACCAGCAGAATGTCGAAACCGCAGCTGCGCGCGATCGTCACGATCTCGACGGTTCGGACCACGCAGGCCGCGAGCCCGATCGAAACGCCGGGGCCGGCGAGGCGTTGACGAAGTGTCGTTCGCATGGTCGAGGCCGGCATCCGCAAGACTATCTGCTTGGGCTAACATACGCATCTTGCGTGCACAATGTGCACAATACAGAAACCGGCCGCGAGCCGGCACGCGGTTCCGGCGGCGTCCCGGTTCAGCCGAAACGGGCGATCGAGAACGGCGCGACGTCGCGCCCCGGGTCGCGCCCCAGCACCAGTGCCGCGGTCGTCTCGCCCATGATCGGCCCGAGCGTGTAGCCGTTCGAGGTGACGCAGGTGAAGAAGCCCGGCAGGGCCGGATGCTCGCCCAGGATCGGCGCACCATCGATGTTGATGTTCATCGCCGCCCAGCTGCGGATGACGTGCAGCTTGCGCAGCGCCGGCACGACATGCTGCGCCACCCAGAGATTGCCTTCCAGGCTCGCCCGCAGCGGACGCGGATGCTGGCGGACAGGATCGAGCCCTGCCGTCCAGCCGCCGCCGATGATGAAATTGCCGTTGCCGGCCTGCTTCAGGGTGAGGTGCCGGTCGGCATGCGCGACGAGGCGCGAGACCAGTGGCTCGGCCGCCTCCGTCACCACCATCTGCAGCGGCGCGCCGAAGACCGGCACATCGACGCCGAGCATCGCGCCGATGCGCGAGGCGAAGGCCCCGGCGGCGTTGACGACGCGGCCGGCGCGCAGCGTGCCGCGGTTCGTGGTCACGAGAAAGGCGCCGTCGCGGCGTTCCAGTGCCTGCACCTCGACGCCGGTGACGATGCGTGCGCCGGCCGCTCGCGCCGCCTCGAAAATGCCCTGCGTCGCCACGAGCGGATTGATCTTGCCCTCCTGCGGGCAGAAGGCCGCGCCGACGAAACGCTCGTCGAGCGCCGGCTCGAGCTGCCGCAGTGCGGCACGGTCGATCACCTCGCAATCGATACCCTGCGCCCGCTCGACCGCCGTCTTGGCGGAAAGGAAGGCAAGGTCGGCCTCGTGCTCGGCCACCATCAGCCCGCCAGTGATCTTGATCTCGAAATCAGCGCCGAGCTCGCGCTCCAGCTTGCGCCAGAGCGAAATCGAATCACGCTGCAGCGGCAGCGTGCGCGCCGCCGGCGTGCCACCACCTTCGGACTTGGCGCCATGGTCGAAGGAGAGGAGTTGCGCGTGCAGGCTGCCGGCATTGCCGCCGGACGCGCCGGCATTGACCGGCGCCCGGTCGAGCACCACGACCTCGTGCCCCTCGCGCGCCAGGAACAGCGCCGTCGAGAGACCGGCGATGCCGGCGCCGATCACCAGCGTCGCCGCCTCGCCGAACGGCAGCGGCTCGCCCCGTGGGAGGGCGTGGTCGGGCAGGAGCGCGCGGCGATGGCCGCCCCATTCCGGCTTCTCCACGGCAAGTGCCGCAAGCGGCACCGGCCGCAGCGGCGCCTGCGGTGCGAGCATCGCCTCGGTTTTAGGCTGACCGAGCAGGCGGTTCAGCTCGGGGACGCAATAGCGCCCCTGGCAGCGCCCCATGCCGGCGCGGGTCAGGCGCTTCAGCATGGCGAGATCGGCGATGCCATGGCGCGCGATCGCCGTTTCAAGATCGCAGCGCGACAGCGCCTCGCAGCGGCAGAGCAGGGTGTCGCCAGCGGCTGGCAGAGACGGCGGCGCGGCGAAGAGCCGCAAGAGCCTGTCCTGGAAACGGCGATGGCGCGCGAGCTTCGCTTTCGCGCCGCGCTCGTCGCCCGCCGGACTCAATCCGAGCCTCCGCGCCGCAGCACGTCCGGCCAGCTCGCCCATCGCGCCGGCGACATGCGCGCCTCCAAAACCGCCTGCCTCGCCAACGACGAAGACGTCGTTCTGCGAGGTCGCGCCATCCTCGCCGCGATCCAGCCCGAGCGCACCGTCGCTGCCGGTCTCGAAACGCAAGCCGAGCAAACGCGCCAATTCGCCCGCCGGCTGAAAACCGTCTCCCGTACAGACTGCATCGACGGCGATGCGGATACGCTCCTCACCCAAACTGCCGTCCTGTCTGAGGGGAGCCAAGATGGCGGCCTCGGCGCGCCCCTCGCCTTCGACGGCGATCAGGCGATGCGAGAACAGGATGCGCGCTCCGGCGCGGCGCAGGGCCGCGAGATCAGTCAAGCCGCGCAACGCCAGCGCCGGGTCGGCGAGAGCCAGCCCCAGCGCCGCGGTCGGGCGCGACCAGGGCGCCGGCGCAGCCTCCACCAGCACAAGCTCTTCAATGCCGGTTCGCATCAGCTCGCGCGCGACCTGCAGATTGAGCGGACCGTTGCCGGCGAGCAGCACGCGCTTGCCGGGCGAGACGCCATAGCTGCGCAGCAGCGTCTGCGCCGCGCCCGTCGTCATCACGCCGGGCAGGGTCCAGCCCGACAGCATTGAAGGGCGTTCATAGGCGCCCGTCGCGACGATCAGCATCCGCGGGTGCACCAGCCCGGCCGCGCCGCGCCTGAGCGCCATGACCGCAAGCCGGCCGTCGGCTTCGCGCTCGGCCCCCCAGACCAGCGTCTCGCTCTCGATCGTGGCGCCGGCGGCCCGCACCGCCGCGATCAGAGCCGCACCGGTTTGCATCTGCGCGTCGGGGGGATGAGCCGACGCGGTCGCCACCTGCTTGTAGTACTGGCCGCCCGCTGCGGGACGCTCGTCGAGCACGAGGATTCGGGCACCGGCCTTCGCCCCGGCACGCGCCGCTTCGAGACCGGCCGGCCCCGCGCCGACGACGAGGATGTCGACCTCGCGCACCACCATTGCGGCATCCGGTACCGGCGCCGCATAGGCCTGCGCCAGCGCGAATGGCAACCGGCCGCCCTGCTGTGGCTCGATCGTCATGCCCGGCTCGACCTTGGTCAGGCATGCGCGTTGCCCGGCGCGGCCATCGATCGCGACGAGGCAGTCATGGCAGACGCCCATGCCGCAATAATGCCCGCGCGGCGCGCCGTCCTTGGCCCAACCCTGCGCCAGCACGCCCTGCGCGATCAGCGCCGCCGCGACCGTCTCGCCGGGTACGGCCTGCAGCGGGCGGCCTGCGAAGACGAAGGCGAGGCTGGCGCCCGGGCGCGGCTGCGGCATGGCGGCGGGTCGCCTCAAAGAGCGAAGCGCAGGCCGAAGCGCTCGACCAGCGCCTTCATCCGCGCATCGGCCTCGGGTGGCAGCGGCAGGCGCGGCGGGCGCGGGTGGCCGGCGCCAAAACCCATATGGTTCAGCAGCGCCTTGGTGCCCCCGACATAATACTGGCCGAAGACCGCCTCGATGATCGGCAGCCAGTGCAGATAGTGCTCCCGCGCCTCGAAGACCTTGCCGTCATCGGCGACCATGGAAAACAGCCGCGCCGTTGGCCCCGGCGCGACGTTCGACGCGACCGCGACCCAGCCCTGCGCGCCCGCGACGAAGGATTCAAAGCCGAGCACGCCGCCGAACACGGTCATCCTGTCGCCGCAGAGCCGGATGATGTCGCGCACGCGGGTGACCTCCAGCGTCGATTCCTTGATGTAGTCGCAGCCCGGAATCTCGGCCAGCCGCGCCACCAGTTCGGGCTTGAGGTCGATATTGGCGGTCGCCGGATTGTTGTAGACCATGATCGGAATGGCGATCGCCTCCGCCACGCTCCTGTAGTGATGGACCAGCTCGTCCTCGGTCGGGGTGCAGTAGAAGGGCGGGATGATCATCACCCCGTCGGCACCGAGCTTTTCGGCCTGGCGGCTGAGGCGCACCACGTCGCGGGTGTCCTCGGCACCCGTGCCGATCAGCACCGGGACACGGCCGGCGGCGCGCTGGATCACGGTCTCGGCGACTGCACGCGTCTCCTCCTGCGACAGGGACAGGAACTCGCCGGTCGAGCCGAGCGGGATCAGCCCGTGGATGCCTTGCGCGATCTGCCACTCGGTCAGATCGCCGAGCGCCTTCAGGTCGACCTCGCCGTCCCGGTCGAAGGGCGTGATCATGACGGTATAGGTGCCGCGGAAGCGCTTGCTCATCGGAAATCCGGATGCTGTGTGGCTGGAACTGACGCGGCCGTCGCGGCAGGGTTATACGGAACGTATGCAGATTCGCCGCGCGACAGGTCGCGGGCGCAAGGAGATGAGGCGCGATGACGAGCGAGGCGGTGGCGGACGATGCGGCCAAATCCGGCCAGAACCTCTCCGGCTTCGCCTATGCCGAACTGTCGCGCATGATCCACGGCCACCGCCTGCGCGGCGGCGACGTCATCCTGGAAGCCCGGCTCGCCGCCGAACTTTCGATCTCGCGCACGCCGATGCGCGAGGCGCTGCAGCGGCTCGAGGGCGAGGGCCTCGTCATCAAGAACGCCAGCCGCTCCTACATGGTGCGCAAGGTCGATCTGGCCGAATATCTGCAGAGCCTGAAGGTCCGCGAGATCGTCGAACCGGAGGTCGCGGCGCTGGCGATCGGGCAGATCGCGCCGGAGGCCTTCGGACCGGTCCGGGCCGAGATCACCGCGCTGAACGGCTCGAAAACCTATGTCCGGCAGGCGCATTGGGATTCCGACGCCCGCCTCCACAACCTCTTCATCGACGCCTGCGGCAACCAGGTGATGATCCAGATCATGCGGGGCCTGCGCGCGACCACGCATCTGTTCGAGATCGACCGGCTGAAGGACCGGCTGATCCCCGACAATACCGAGCACATCGCGATCCTCGACGCGCTCGAGGCAGGCGACGCCAAAGCCGTGCGCAAGGCGGTGCAGAGCCATGTCAGGAGCCTGCAGCGCTTCGCTGTGAGCGTGGTCGGGTGAAGCTGCGCAAGAAGTCGGCCGCACCGCCCTCACCCGATCGTCAGCAGGCGGCGCGGCGTCTCGACCAGCAGCTGGTCGATCTCACTCTGGGCGAAGCCGCGCTCGCGCATCAGCGGCACGACATTGCGCAAGAGATGCCCGTAGCCGTGCCCGCCGAGGCTTTTCAGGCGCGAGCGCGTGCAGATGTCGTGCGAAACCGCGACCCGGTCGCCGAGGCCGGCCTCGAACAGGCGGCGAAGGCAGCGCAGCCGCATCCAGTCGGTCGGCAGGTCGGCGACGCCGAGCCAGTATTTCGACGTCTCGATGCCGAAGAAGTCGAACTCGACGACGCAACCGCGCCGGGCCAGCGCCACCACCTCGCCGTCATCACCCTCATAGGTCCGGTCCATATGGTCGATGATCACCCGCGAGATGTCGGCACCCGCTCGGCCGAGGATATCGAGGATCTCGTGCGGCGCCTGCGGGTGACGGCCGGGATGCACCGTGATCGCGGCGCCGGTGGCGATCTGCGCCCTCGCGCCGGCGATCAGCGAGCGCTCCTCGAAGGGCGTCAGCGGCCATGAACAGCCGATCTCGCCGATAATGCCGCAGCGGATGGCGGTGCCGCGCGCACCCTCCGTGACCTCGGCGATCATCGTCTCGGTAAGCGCCTCGACCGGCAGTGCCAAAGTCGCCTCGTCCTGGAAGGCCTGGGTGTAGTAGCCCGCGCTCGCCACGACATGGACGCCCGAGGCGCGCGAGATTTCGGCGAGCCCTTCGAGATCGGGGCCAATCCCCGCCGTCGTCATTTCGACGATCGCGCCGCCGCCCTCGGCCTTAAAGATGGCCGTCTCGCGCGTCGCCAAAGCGCGGTCCTGCAGGCGGTGATTGCCGCGATGCTCGCCCGGCCGATAGTTGACGTCGAAAGCGTTCGCCAGCGTGATCTCGACCTCGCCTTCCGTCGAGCCGCGCTGCGACAGCGGCCTCAGGTCGCAAAGCAGGTGCTCGTGCAGCAGCGTCGCGCCGAGCGTCTCCGGCGCGACCGGCCCGAGCACCGTCATGACATGCGGCCGCTGCATTCTCCGAAATCCCCGCCCCGCCATCGTCGGCACCGGCCTTGCTTGGTCCGTCGCCACCGGCGTACTTGCGTCAGCCGGCGAACTTTGCATACATTGTGTATGCTGATCTTGCCAATCCGGAATTCTGATCGAAGGGGCGTCCGATGAAGAAACTGAGCCTGAATGGCGCGTCGGGGCTCGACCGGCGCAGCCTCGTCCTCGGTACCGCCGCCATGGCCGGAGCATCGATGCTGGGCTCCGGGCCGGCGCTCGCCCAGGCCAAGATCGCCGCACCCAACATCATCAAGCCGGGCACGCTGGTGATGTCGATCAATCCGACGCTGCCGCCGCTGCAATTCGTCAACGACAAGGGCGAGTTGCAGGGCATGCGCGTCGAGCTCGGCAACGCCATCGCCAAGAACCTCGGCCTGACGCCGGAATATGTTCGCATCGAATTCGCTGCGATGGTGCCGGGGCTGGCCGCCAAGCGCTGGGACATGATCAACACCGGCATCTTCTTCACCGAAGAACGCTCGAAGCTGATGTACATGGTCCCCTATGAGCAGGCGGCGATCAGCTTCCTGGTCGCCCGCGGCAACCCGCTCAACGTCGCGAAATGGGAAGACCTCGCCGGCAAGGCGGTCGGCGTCGAGCTCGGCGGCATCGAGGAGCGCCGGACCCGCGAGGTCGACGAGATGCTGAAGAAGGCCGGGCTGAAGGGCCTCGACATCCGCACCTTCAACAATTTCGCCGAAGCCTTCCAGGCGCTGCGTGCCCGCCAGGTCGATGCCGCGACCTCGATCGACGCCACCGCGATGTTCTGGCAGGGCCGCGGCGATTTCCACCGCGCCATCGCCGGCCTGTTTCCGCAGACGGCGACCTTCGCCTTCGCCAACAAGGTTCTGGCGGAGGCCGCCGTCGCGAGCCTGAACGAGCTGAGGAAATCCGGCTATTACGACGAGCTCTTCGACAAATACGGCGTGCTCAAGATCGAGGAGAAGGAGTTCGCGATCAAGGGACCCGGGCCGGCCTGAGCGCGGCTTCGACCACCCTCAGCCCTCATCCTGATGAGCGAGCGAAGCTCGCGTCTCGCAGGATGCTCCAGTGCTCTCCGGAGCCTTCTGGAGCATCCTTCGAGACGCCGCTGCGCGGCTCCTCAGGATTAGGGCTGAGTTTTTTAGACCGCGAAACTGTCGAGGATCATCCCCATGCAGGTCTGGAGCTGGCCGGGCTTCTGGAGCTATTTCGTCAATCCCTATCTGCTCGGCGGCGCGGCGACGACGCTCGGCCTGACGCTGGCGACGCTTTTCCTCGGCATGATCGTCGCCTTCGTCCTCGTGCTGTTCAAGATGTCGGGCAACCGCGTGCTCGCCGGCATCGCCTGGTTCCATGTCTGGCTGTTCCGCGGCACGCCGCTGCTGGTGCAGCTCATCATCATCTACACCGGCCTGCCGCAGCTCGGCCTGATGCGGCTCAACGTGCTGGAATCGGCTCTGCTCGGCCTGGTGCTGAACGAGGCGGCCTATCTTTCGGAAATCCTGCGCGCCGGCATCGAGTCGGTCGGGCGCGGCCAGCGCGACGCGGCGATGGCGCTGGGCTTGAACCGCTGGAAGGCTTTTCTGCTCGTCGCCATGCCGCAGGCGATGCGGGTGATCGTGCCGGCGCTCGGCAACTCGGTGAACGGTTTGCTCAAGACCACCTCGATCGCTTCGGTGATCTCGATGGAGGAACTCTTGCGCCGCGGCCAGGTCTTGATGCAGCAGCGCTTCGAGGTGCTCGAGGTCTTCGTCTGCATCGCGATCATCTACCTCGCCATGACGACGGTCTGGGACATGATCCAGCGCCGGATCGAAGCGCATTACGCCAAGGCCTATGCGGTGCGGACAACGGCAGCGACGGCCGTCCCGGACGTGGCGCTGGCGCGCGATGACCGCTGAGGCGCGCCGGCGCTGCCGTTTCGCGCTCATCGGCTTCGGCCGCATCGGCCGCCGGCTGGCGCAGCGCCTGCCGGAGGCTGGAGACGGCCCGGAACTGGTCGGCGTGCTGGTGGCGCCGGACCGGCGCGAGCAGGCCGAGACGATGCTCGGGCGGGAGCGCATCTTCGACGGCCTCGCTCCACTCCTTGCCCGGGGGCCCGACATCGTCGTCGAATGCGCCTCGGCCCGGGCGCTGGCCGCGCATGGCGCGGCCGTCCTTTCAGCCGGTAGCGACCTCCTGCCGCTGTCGCTCGCGGCCTTCGCCGATCGCGGCATCGAGGCCACTTTGCTGGCGGCGGCCGAGCGCGGTCCCGGCCGGCTCGAAATCCCGGCAGGCGCCATGGCCTCGATCGACATGCTGGCGGCGGCGCGCGAGGACGTCCTGGCCTCGGTCGTCTTCCGCGCGGCCTATCCGCCGATGCGCTGGCGCGAAACGCCGGCCGAGCGAATGTTTCCGCTCGACGGGCTCGCCACGCCGAAAACCTTCCTCTCGGCGAGCGTCCGCGAGGCGGTGGCGCTGTTCCCACGCCATATCAACGTCGCGGTCGGCGTGGCGCTGGCGGGCCTCGGTCTCGATGCGACTTGGGCAGAACTCATCGCCGACCCCGCCCTGACGCAGGCCCGTTTCGAGCTGTCGATTCAGGCCGGCCCGGGCCGCATCGATCTCGTCGTCCATGGCCGCGAGGCGGGGCTCGGCGAGGACCCGGTCGACTACACCACCTTCAGCCTGATGCGCCTGCTGCGGCGGCGGCAGGCGCATGTGATGATCTGAATGCTCTTTCCCACCCTCAACCCTCATCCTGAGGAGGCCGCGAAAGCGGCCGTCTCGAAGGATGCTTCAGCGGTCTCGGAGCCTCCTGGAGCATCCTTCGAGACGCAGGCTCTGCCTGCTCCTCAGGATGAGGGCTTTTGGGGTTGGAACCTTCGAGAGATCAATCGATGGATGAAGTTGCAGCGACACCGGCGCAACGCCTGATCCGGCAAACTGCGGAGGCGTCGCGCGACGCCTCGATCGCCTTCCTGCAAAACCTGATCCGGGCGCAGCAGGACGGCGAGGACGCGGTTCAGGGCGTGGTCGCGGCGGCGGCCCGCGCCGCCGGCTGCGAGGTCGAGACGCTCAGCTATCGCCCGGCCGAGATCCCGATGATCGAGGAATTCGCCGGCACTGAGGCGATCGACACTGGCGAGCGCCGCGCCGTGGTCGCGCGCCGTCACGGGTCCGGGAACGGCCGCAGCCTGATGCTGTTCGCCCATCCCGACGGCGAGCCCGTCGCGGCGACCGAACGCTGGCGCAGCGATCCCTTCGTCGGCGAGATCGCGAACGGCCGCATCCACGGCTGGGGTGTCGCCGACGATCTCGCCGGCGTCGCGATCATGATCGAGGCCCTGCGCATCGTCGCGGCCAGCGGGCTCGCGCTGCAAGGCGACATCGTCGCTGCCAGCACGCCGAGCAAGCGCCATGCCCGCGGCGTCTCGGCGCTGCTGCATGGCGGGCTGACCGCCGACGCGGCGATCTATCTCCACCCGGCGGAATCAGGCGCCGGCATGGCCGAGGTCAAGGCATTCTGCTCGGGCCAGGTCGAGTTCCGCATCATCGTCGAGGGTGGCCAACCGCCGACGACCGAGCCGCTTCAGGCCGCCTTCGCGCACCTCGCCGAAAACCCGATCGAGAAGATGCAGATCGTCGCGGAGGCCCTGCGCGTGCTCGGCGAGCGCCGCGCCGGAAGAACCCATAGCGCCCCGCTCGAAGCGGTTGTGGGCCGCTCGACCAACCTGATGCCATCCTTCGTCGCCTCGGGCGAGCGCCACCGCCTCGCGCGCTTGCCGGAGCGCTGCGAGATGGGTTTCGCCCTGTCCTTCCCGCCGCCCGAGCGGCTGTCGGAGGTCGTGGCGGAGATCGAGGCGACGATCGCGGGCGCAGCAGCCGCCGATCCCTGGCTCGCCGCCCATCCGCCCACAATCGTCTGGGATTCCGGCGTCACCGGCGCGCAGATCGATGCCGGTCATCCGCTCTTCGTGACGGCCGCAGCCGCCATCGCCGCGGTGACCGGGACCGCGCCGCTCGTCAATCCGATGCACACTGGCAGCGACATCCGCAACCCGATCGTCCAGAAGGGCATCCCGACGATCGGGCTCGGGCCGCTCTGCGGCGACCTCTCGCAGAATGGCGGCACCGACGAATGGGTCGACGTCGCGGATTATCTGCGCGCCGTCGCGGTGGTCGCGGAGATCATGATCGCGTGGTCGGGCGCGGCCGGATGAGCGCAGCTCGCCCGGACCGGTTCACCCGCCCCTGATCTGGTCGGTGGCCCGGACATGACCCCAGAAGGTCGCCGGCGTCTCCAGCATGTGGCGAAAGCCCGTGCGCTCCAGCATCAGTTCCGTCTCGGCTTGCGCCTCGTCGAGCACCTCGTCCTCGTCGACGAACATCGCCTTGCGGCCCTGCAGCGCGATCCGCCCGTCGACGATGACGGTGTCGACATCGTTGCCATTGGCGAAATAGACCAGCCGGAACACCGGCATGTTGGCGGGATAGAGATGCGGCCGGCGCAGGTCGAGCAGCACGACGTCGGCCTTCTTGCCGATCTCCAGCGAGCCGATCTCATGGCTAAGGCCGAGCGCCTTCGCAGCATCGACCGTGCACATCTCCAGCACCCGGCCCGGCGGCAGCCAGCTCGGATCGTGATGGAAGGTGCGGTGGTAGTGCATGCATTGCTGCATGTGCCGGATCATGTCGGCCGAGCGGTCTGGCGCGGTCGCGTCCGAGCCGAGGCAGACATTGGCGCCGGCCTCGAGCAGTTCGGTCACCGGGCAGCGCGCCAGGATCGAGGCGACGGCGCTCGGGTTGTGGGCGATATGGGTGCCGGTATCGGCGACGATGCGGATCTCCTCGTCGGTCAAAGCGGTCGAATGCGAGAGCAGCGCGTTCGAGCCGAGGATGCCGAGCTGGTTGGCATAGGCGACGCTGCCCCTGGTGTGGCCATCCTGGGTGAAGACGAGCTTCGCCTCGCGCGCCAGCCCCGCCATCTTCTGCGCCTGCGTCCGGGCGTCGGCCATGTCGGTCTCGCTGAGCGAGGCCTCGTGCTCGGCCCGCAAGGTCGGCGTGATCAGGCAGATGTTCAATCGTCCGCCATGCGTGCCGTGCCAGCGCGCGATCAGCGTCTCGCAGGTCGAGAACTGGTCCTCGAACGAGACCGGCCGCTCGACCGCGACGCCGTCCTCGAAGCGGGCATAGGTGCGCGGAAACGGCGGCCGCGTCGCGCCGATCGCCACGACCGAGCGCGTGCCGACCTCGCGCACGCCCTCGCAATGGGCGTCGCCATAGGCCGGCTCGTCGCAGCGCATGATGGTGTCGCCGCCGCCGAGCAGCGAGACGCCGGTGGTGACGCCGAAGCGCAGGCGCTCCAGCGCGGCGAGCCTCGCCTCGGCCCGCCAGAACTCCGGCGTCGAGGCGACGGTGTAGACCGTGCCGCAGGCCTCGTACCAGAGATCGCCGCGCCCGCCGCCCATGGTCTTGATCAGCCCGTGCCCGGCATGGGCGTGCCCGTCGATCAAGCCGGGCATGACGAGCTTGCCCCTGGCGTCGATCACGGTCTTCGCCTGATGCGCGGCTTCGAGCTCCGCCGTCGTGCCGACCGCGACGATGCGGTCGCCCGAGATCGCGACCGCGCCGCCCGCGATGACGCGGCGCGCCTTGTCCATGGTCACGACGGTGCCGTTGACGATGAGGATGTCGATCATGAGGCGTCTCCCGATTCCTGGCTTCTTGTCTCACGCCGGCTCGCCGCGGATGCGGTCCAGCGTCGGCACCATCGCCAAAAGCTCGCGCGTATAGGCGTGCTGCGGCTGCGTGAAGAGCGTCTCCGAGGGCGCGACCTCGACGAGCTTGCCGCTCTTCATCACCGCGACCCGATCGCACATCTGGCGGATCACCGCGAGGTCGTGACTGATCAGCAGCAAAGTCAGACCGGTCGCATCGCGCAGATCCTTGAGCAAATTGAGGATCTGCGCCTGCACCGAGACGTCGAGCGAGGAGGTCGGCTCGTCGCAGACGATCAGCGTCGGCCGGGCGCCGAGCGCACGCGCGATCGAGAGGCGCTGGCGCTGCCCGCCCGAAAAGGCGTGCGGAAAACGCCGCGCCGAATCCGGTTCCAGTCCGACCGCCTCGATCAGCATCGCGACGTCGTCGCGCGCCTCGGCGCGTGTCGCCGCGAGCTCGTAGAACAGGATCGGTTCGGACAGGATCGAGCCGATCCGCATCCGCGCGTTCAGCGAGGAGTACGGATCCTGGAAGATCATCTGGATGGCGCGGCGCGAGCGCCCGGCCCAGGTCTCGGCACCGTCCCCGGAAATGACCTGTCCGCGAAACGAGACGCGGCCGGAACTCGGCTTGCGCAGGCCGGCGACGACATTGGCGATCGTGGTCTTGCCGCAGCCCGATTCTCCGACGAGCCCGAAGACCTCGCCCTGCCGGATCGCGAAGCTTACCTGATCGACGGCCCGGAAGCGCTGGCCCTTGCCGCCGGGCAGCCAGCCCCCGCTGACATACTCCACCACGAGGTCGTCGACGGACAGGAGCGGAGCGGTCCCGGCCGGCGCCAGGACGGCCTTGTCGAGCCCGGCCTTCGCCCGCAGAGCCTCGCGCGCGGTCGCAGCCCTGTGCTGGTTCGCGCCGTCCAGCATCGGGAAGCGCTCGAGCCTGAGATCGACGCGCGGCACCGCCCCGATCAGTGCCTTGGCGTAGTCGGCCCTGGGCCGGCGCAGCACCTCCGCCACCGGCCCGCTCTCGACGATCTTGCCGCGATGCATGATCGTGACCCGGTCGGCGATCTGCGCGACCACGCCCATATTGTGCGTCACCAGCAGGATGCCGATCCGCTGATCGTCCGCGAGATGGCGCAGCAGGTCGAGGATCTGCGCCTGCACCGAGACGTCGAGCGCCGTCGTCGGCTCGTCGGCGACGACGAGGCGCGGCCGGCAGGCGAGCGCGGCCGCGATCACCACGCGCTGGCGCTGCCCGCCCGAAAGCTGGTGCGGATAGGAGGAGAGCCGCCGCTCCGGCTCGGGTATGCCGACCGACTTCAGCAGGTCCAGCGCCCGCGCCCGCGCCGCGGAGCGATCCAGCGGCAGATGCGCCCGGATCGTCTCGACGAGCTGGCTTTCGACCGTGAAGAGCGGATTGAGGCTCGTCATCGGGTCCTGGAAGACCGCGCCGACATCGCGCCCGAGCCGGATCGCGCCACCGCGCTCGTCTGGATCGAAGCGCTTTCCCTCGATCAGGATCGAGCCCGCGGCGATCCGCCCCGGCTTCTCCAGGAGCCCGAGAACGGCATTGCCGATCGTCGTCTTGCCGGCCCCGGATTCGCCGACCAGCGCATGGATTTCACCCGGCCTGATCGTCAGCGAGGCACTCTCGACCGCCGTGAACACGCCGCCGTCGGCGAGCGGGAACTCGACCCTGAGATCGGCGATCTCCAGCACCGGAGCTGGCTCGCCCATCAGCGCCCCCTGAGCTTGGGGTTGAAGCGGTCGCGCAGCCAGTCGCCGACGATGTTGACCGCGAGCACCAGCACCACGAGCAGCAGCGCCGGGAACAGCGCGATCCACCAGATGCCGGAGAAGACGAACTCGTTGCCGATGCGGATCAGCGTGCCGAGCGAGGGATAGGTCGGCGGCATGCCGACGCCGAGGAAGGAGAGCGTCGCCTCGGTCAGCACCGCGGCGGCGAGGTTGATCGTCGCGATCACCAGCACCGGCCCCATGACGTTCGGCAGGATATGGCGCAGCATGATCCGGTGCGACGGCAGGCCGATGACGCGGACGGCGCGGACATAGTCTCGCGCGCTCTCGACCATGGTCGCGGCGCGCACCGTGCGGGCATATTGCACCCATTCATGGATCGCGATCGCGCCGATCAGGATGATGGGCGCCCATTCCGCCGTGCCCGCGCCCGGGAACAGCGTGCGCGCGATGCCGGCGACCAGCAAGGCCAGCAAGATTGTCGGGAAGCTCAGGATGACGTCGCCGACGCGCATGATCAGTGCATCGACCCAGCCGCCGAGATAACCGGCCAGCAGGCCGAGCAGCACGCCGGTCACCGCCGCGACCAGCACAGCGCCGCCGCCGATCGCGATCGAGACGCGCGCGCCGTAGAGCATCGCCGAGAACAGGTCGCGGCCTTGATTGTCGGTGCCGAGCAGGAAGCGGGGATCGCCCTCCGCCAGCCAGCGCGGCGGCATCTCGGCGTCGATCAGGTTGAAGCTCGACAGGTTGGTCGGGTCGAAGGGCGCGATCACGGGCGCCAGCGCTGCGCAGCCGATCACCGCGAGCGCGACCAGCGCTGCGATCAACACGGATTTCGGCATGAGGCGCAGGGCTTTCATCATCCCGCCCGTACCCTGAGTCGCGGATCGACCAGCCCGTAGAGCAGGTCGACCGCCGTGTTGATCATGACGAAGAGCAGTCCAACGAAGATGAGGTAGGCCGCCATCACCGGCACGTCGGAAAAGCTGACCGCCTGGATGAAGAGCAGCCCCATCCCCGGCCACTGGAACACCGTCTCGGTGACGATGGCGAAAGCGATCAGCGAGCCGATCTGCAGCCCCGTCACCGTGATCACGGGCATCAGCGCGTTGCGCAGCGCGAGCCGGAAATGGATGCGCCGCGTCGGCAGCCCGCGCGCCCGGGCGAAGCGGATATAGTCGCTGGAGAGCACGTCGATCATCTCCGATCGCACCAGCCGCATGATCAGCGTGAGCTGGTAGAGGGCGAGCGTGATCCCGGGCAGGAGCAGCGCCTTCCAGCCCGATGCGGTGAGAAACCCGGTCGACCACCAGCCGAGCTGGACCACCTGCCCGCGGCCGAAGGAGGGCAGCCAGCCTAGCGTCACCGCGAAGACCAGGATCAGCACGATCCCGGTGACGAAAGTCGGCGTCGAAATGCCGATCAGCGAGACCGCCTGGACGGCGCGCGCCGCGAGCCCGTCGGGCCTGAGCGCGCAGAGCACGCCGAGCGGGATGCCGAGGAGGAGAGAGAGCAGCGTCGCGACGATGACGAGCTCGAGCGTCGCCGGCAGCCGCTCGGCGATCAGCACCGTGACCGGCCGCTGGTTGCGGTAGCTGACGCCGAGCTCGCCCTGCAGGGTCCGCGACAGGAAGCGGCCATATTGCACCACCACCGGCTGGTCGAGCCCGAGCGCCTGCCGGAGCTGAGCCTTCTCCTGCACGCTGGCATCCTCGCGCACCATCCCGGCGACGGGATCGCCGACGAAACGGAACATCGCGAAGGACACGGCCGAGACGGCGAGCATGACCAGCGCCGCCTGGCCGAGCCGGGCGAGGATGAGCCTCAGCATCGCCCGGCCCGGTCTGCCGACACGCTCACTTCACCTGCGCGAACCAGAGCCGGACATACTCGTCCGGGAATTGCGGCACCTCGATGCCGGCGCGCGCGGCCCAGGCCACCGGCTGCTGGTGAAGCGGGATATAGGCGACCGTGTCCTTGGCGATCTTGAGCGCCTCGACCAGCATCGCCCGGCGCTTGGTCTCGTCGAGTTCGATCGCGGCGGCCCGGGTCAGCTCCTCGATCCGGGCATTGACGTAACCCATCCGGTTCGAGCCGCCATAGGCCTCCTTCGGCTCGGTCAGCAGGGCCGAGAGCACGCTGAACCCGTCCATCGGCGGCAGGGTCGCCCAACCCAGCATGAAGGCGTCGACCTCGCCTTTGTCGAGCTTGGGGAAATAGGTCGCGCGCGACTCGGTCTTGAGCTCGGTCTGCACGCCGATCTTGGTCCACATCGCCGCGATCGCGACGCAGATTTGCTCGTCGTTGATATAGCGGTCGTTGGAGCAGGCGAGTCCGGTCTTGAAGCCGTTCGGATAGCCGGCCTCCGCCAGCAGCTTCTTCGCCTTCTCCGGATCATAGGGCAGCAGCTTGTCGAGTTCGGCCGAATAGCCCGGCACCGGCGGGGCGACCAGCGTGCCGGTATTGCGCGACTTGGCGCGCATCACCCGCTTCTGGATGGTGTCGAGGTCGATCGCCTGCCAGAGCGCCTGGCGCACCTTCACGTCGAGCATCGGGTTCTTCTGGCCGGGCATCGCCAGCAATTCGGGCCGATGGTTCAAGCCCAGGAAGATCAGGCGCAGCGCCGGCTCCTCGATCACCCTGAAGCCCGCATTGCCGCCGATGCGGGCGAGATCCTGCAGCGGCGCCGGCGCGATCAGGTCGAGTTCGCCCGAAAGCAAAGCTGCAACCCGGGTCGCGTCCGACTTGATCGGCTTGAACTCGATGCGCTTGAGATTGTGCTCCGGCTTGTCCCACCAGTCGGCGTTGACGACCATCGTCGTGCCGGCGTCGGGCTTGTAGGATTCGAGCTTGAACGGGCCGGTGCCGATGGCGTTGGTCGCCGCCGCCGTTGTCGCGCCGGCCGAGGTGTTGCCGGGCTTCAGCGCGTCGTTGGTCTCCATCCAGGCCTTGTTCATGATGTAGATGCCGGCAAGGTCGTTCAGCAGCAGCGGATACGGCCCCTTGGTGACGATATCGACGGTGAAATCATCGACCTTCTCGGCCCTGATCACCGCCGAGAGATTGCCCTTCGCCCGCGAGGCCGGGTCGATCAGCCGCGTCACCGAGGCGACCACGTCGTCGGCGACGAAGGGATTGCCGTTGTGGAATTTGACGCCTTTGCGCAGCTCGAAGCGCCAGGTGTCGGGCTTGATCGCCTTCCAGCCCGTCGCCAGCGCCGGCTCCAGCTCCATCTTGCGGCTGCGGCGCACCAGCGGGTCGTAGACATGGTGCAGCATGCTGGTGGTGAAGCTCTCCGTATGGGCATACGGGTCGAGCGTCGCGATGTCGGTCGGTGCCGACCAGCGCAGCGTCTGGGCGTCCGGCGAGCCCGGCAGCAGCATCGAAAGGGCGACGGTCAGCGCGAGGCCGGCAGCGGTCTTGAACCTCATCGGATCCCTCCTGCATGGCGGGCGCCACGGCGCCGCAACAACTGCATACAATCGGTATATTGGTCGCATCGGCGCGACGGGACGTCAACGCTTTCCGGCGTGCAGATTTCAGGCCAGCACCACAGCACGGACGGGCCGCATCGGCTATCCATTCGCGGACCCCCAGGATGGCTGCGACCAGCCAACTCGACACATGCATGTTGCGTGCACAATGTGCACAAGATGCAGACAGAAACGCTTGCCAAACGCCCGCATTTGCGGCGCTATGGCAGCCTGCCCGGCGGCGCGCCCGTGGCATGGGGCTTGCTGTTTCAGCCCGCCGCCGTCTGCTGCAGTGCAGGCCGTGCATCGACGTTTCGCGCGAACTGGAGGGGACGCAGATGACCACGAGCCGGAAGGGTTTCCCGACGCGCCGCATCGCGGGGCTCGCCATCGCGGCCGGGCTGTCGCTCGCCGCACTGCCTGCGCTCGCCCAGACCACGCTGAAATGGGCTTATGTCTACGAACCGGCCGAACCGCATCACAAAGGCGCCGTCAAGGCCGCCGAACTGATCGAGCAGCGCACCGGCGGCCGCTACAAGATCCAGCTCTATCCCTCGGCCACGCTCGGCAAGGAATCGGACCTGAACCAGGGGCTGTCACTCGGCACGGTCGACATCATCATCAGCGCCGCGAGCTTCCAGGCGCAGGTCACCAAGCCGCTCGGCGTGACCTATTTCCCCTTCGCCTTCCGCGACTTCGACCATGTCCAGGCCTATGCCAGGAGCGACCTCTACAAGAAGCTGGCCGAGGGCTACGAGAAGGCGACCGGCAACCGCATCGTCGCGCTGACCTACGCCGCCGAGCGCCACGTCACCGCCAGCCGCCCGATCCTGACGCCCGCCGACATGAAGGGCCTGAAGATCCGCGTGCCGGACGCCGCCGCCTACATGGCCTTCCCCAAGGCGCTCTCGGCCAACCCGACGCCGATCGCGCTGGCGGAGGTCTACACCGCCCTGCAGAGCGGCGTCGTCGATGCGCAGGAGAACGCCTTCAACACGATCTGGTCGAAGAAATTCCACGAGGTCCAGAAGCACATCATGCTGACCGGCCATGTCATCGACACGCTCAACACCGTGATCGGCGGCGCCACCTGGGCGAAGCTTTCCGACGCTGACAAGGCGATCTTCATGACGTCGATGCAGGAGGGCAGCCTCCACGCCTCGACGCTGATCCGCGACGAGGACGACAAGCTGCGCCAGGAGATCGTCAAGGCCGGCACCACGACGATCCATACGGTCGACAGGACGGCGTTCCAGAAGGCGGTGCTGGCGAGTTCGAAGCCGGCCGATTTCGGCTTCGTCCAGGCCGATTTCGACGCGCTGGTGGCGCTGAAGTAAATCGCCGCTCCTCCCTCTCTCGTCATCCTGGACAAGCCGCGCAGCGGCGCAGGTCCGGGATCCATCCCAAGCCAAGACAGCGACCTATGATGGATCCCGGCACTCCGCTTCGTTCCGGCCTGGATGACGGGGCGTGCGTATCGGCACAATGCCCTCGCCGCCCGGAGAGACCATGACGACGCCTGCCTCGCTCGACGAGATGCCGAAAGTCCTCAATGCCGCGGGCGAGTTCCAGGTCGAGGACGAGGCGATCGACCTCTCCGTCTACGCGCCCGAGGACTGGCTCGGCTTCGGCGTCTTCTGTGTGCTCGGCGCGACCGTCTTCCACCAGTTCTTCACGCGCTACGCCCTGAACGATTCCGCCGCCTGGACCGAGGAGATCGCGCGCTATCTCCTTGTCTGCACCGTCTTCGTCGGCATCGTCGGCTCGGTGCGCAAGAACAGCCACATCCATGTCGACTTCTTCTATCACTGGCTGCCGCGCTGGATCACGCGGCCGCTCTCGAGCCTGGTCGACCTCGCCCGCATCGTCTTCTTCGCCTACGCCGCCTGGCTGACCTTCCTGCTGATCGGCCGCATCGGCCGCCAGCCCATGTCGGTCGCGCCGATCGCCATCGGCTGGGTCTATGGCGTCGTCATGCTGAGCTTCGCGGCGATGACGCTGCGTGCCGTCCAGGTCGCCATACGCAACTGGCGAAACGGCTACAGCGTGCTGGAGCGGCCCGAGACGGGCGGCATCGCCGGATGAGCGCGCTCTCGTTCAAGCTGCTCTTCCTGGCCTTGATGGGGTCGGGCATTCCCGTCGCGATCGCGATGGCCGGCTCCTCGCTGATCTACATCATGGCGACCGGCATCGCGCCCGACTTCGTCGTCATCCACCGGATGTTCGCCGGGCTCGATTCCTTCCCGCTGCTGGCGGTGCCGTTCTTCATCCTGGCCGGAAACCTGATGAACTCGGCCGGCATCACCAACCGCATCTACAATTTCGCGCTCGGCCTCGTCGGCTGGATGCGCGGCGGGCTCGGCCACGTCAACGTCGTCGGCTCGGTGATCTTCTCGGGCATGTCCGGCACCGCGGTCGCCGACGCGGCCGGGCTCGGCACGATCGAGATCAAGGCGATGCGCGAGCACGGCTACGACATCGAATTCGCCGTCGGCATCACCGCGGCCTCGGCGACGCTCGGGCCGATCATCCCGCCGTCGCTCCCCTTCGTCGTCTACGGCATGATGGCGAACGTCTCGATCGGCAAGCTCTTCCTCGCCGGCATCATGCCCGGCATGGTGATGGCGCTCCTGATGATGGCGACGGTCAGCTTCTACGCCCATCGCAACAAATGGGGCGGCGACGTCGCCTTCGACTGGGCGCGCATCCTCGGCGTGCTCGGCGAACTCGCCGTCGTCGCCGGCTTCCCTGTCGCGATCTGGCTCGCGGTCGCGGCCGGCGTCCAGGCACGCATCGCCGTGATCGCCGGCTTCGCCGTGCTGCTCGCGGCCGACCGCGTCTTCCGGTTCGCCGCGGTGTTGCCGCTGATGACGCCGGTGCTGCTGATCGGCGGCATGACGTCGGGCCTGTTCACCGCCACCGAAGGCGCGATCGCGGCCTGCGTCTGGGCGATCTTCCTCGGCATCGTCTGGTATCGCACCCTGAGCGGCCGCATGCTCGTCAGGGCGGCGATGGAGACGGTCGAGCTGACCGCGACCGTGCTGTTCATCGTCTCCGCGGCCTCGGTCTTCGGCTGGGTGCTCGCCGTCTCGCGCACCACCGAGACGATCGCCGGCTGGGTGCTCGCCTTCACCTCCGACCCGGCGATGTTCCTGCTGCTCGCCAACGCGCTGATGCTGTTCGTCGGCTGCTTCCTCGAGCCGACGGCGGCGATCACCATCCTGACGCCGATCCTGATGCCGATCGTCCTGAAGCTCGGCGTCGATCCGGTCCATTTCGGGCTGGTGATGGTGCTGAACCTGATGATCGGCCTGCTGCATCCGCCGATGGGGCTCGTGCTCTTCGTGCTCGCCCGCGTCGCCAATCTCAGTTTCCAGCGCACCACCATGGCGATCCTGCCCTGGCTGGTCCCGCTGCTGCTCAGCCTCGCCTTGATCACCTATGTCCCGGCGATCAGCCTGTGGCTGCCGCGCGTGCTGCAATAGGGAAACGGACGTCTATCGTCCGGTGCCGAGACCGGGTTTGCGCAGCCTGACGGCCATGTCGGCGACATGGGCGAGGCCGCCGAGCGTCAGCGCCGCCAGCGCGACGGCGGGATGCGCCTCGACCACTGCTGCCCGCAGCGCCAGCAGCAGCCCGAGGCCCGAGAGCACCGTCAGCAACAGCGGATCGGCCGGCAATTCGCGCCGCCGGAGACGCTCGCGCGACGACCATAGCAGCAGCACGACTTCGACGATGATGATCGCGAGCGCGAGGTCGACGACGAGGACCAGCATCGCGGCGCTGACGCCCATCAGCGCGCGACGCCGAGCAGGTGCCCGAGATCGTTGAAGAAGACCCGGACATGCGACATGAACCTGCCCCGCACGAGCTCCTTGTTCATGTAGGATTCCCAGGTCAGCTTCTGCACGTCGGGGTCGCGGCAAAGCTTGACGAACTGCTCGCGGCGCTTGTCGCTGCGGTACCAGATCCACTGCAGCAGCCCGAGCACCCAGAAGACCCGGCCATGATCGGCCATGAAACGCTTGCGCGCGGTCCCGAGTGCCCTGGCATCGCCGGTCTTCAGCGCGAGATCGACCGCCTCCCCGGCCAACCTTCCGCACAGCATCGCGTAATAGATGCCCTCGCCGGAGGCCGGCGCGACCACGCCGGCGGCGTCGCCCGCGAGGATGACGTCGCGGCCATTGTCCCAGCGCTTCAGCGGCTTCATCGGGATCGGCGCGCCCTCGCGGCGGATCGTCTCGACGCCATCGAGCCCGGTGTCCGCGCGCAGCCGGGCGACCGCATCCTTGAGCGAAAAGCCCTTATGGGCGCTCCCCGTTCCGATGCTCGCCGTCTCGCCATGCGGGAAGACCCAGCCGTAGAAATCCGGCGAGATCCGGCCCTGATAGACCACGTCGCAGCGCCGGGGTTCGTAGCGCTCGTTCGCGACCTGCGGCGCCCGGACGATCTCGTGATAGGCGAAGACGAAGGGCGGGCGCTTCATCTCCGGCATGGCAGCGCGCGCCAGGTTCGAGATCGCGCCGTCGGCGCCGATCACCATCCGCGCCCGAACGCTGGCGGGCGCGTCGCCGTCCTTCGCGCGATAATGCAGGCGCGCCGTGCCGTCGGCATCGCGGCTGAGGCTCTCGAAGGTGCCGGTGATGCGCGTCGCGCCGGTTTCGGCCGCCCGTTCCCGCAGCCATTCGTCGAAATGCTCGCGATCGACCATGCCGACATAGCCGTCCTCGATCGGCATATCGACGCTGGTCTCCGACGGCGCGACCATGCGGGCGCAGTTCACCCGCGCCACGATCTGGGATGGCGGGATCGCGAAGTCGCGGATCGCGCGCGGCGGGATCGCGCCGCCGCAAGGCTTGATCCGCCCGGCCCGATCGAGCAGAACGACCGAACGGCCGGCCCGGGCGAGATCGGTCGCCGCCGTCGCGCCGGATGGCCCGCCGCCGACGATGGCGACGTCGTAGAGGATGTCGTCCTGCCGCGTCTCGCCCATCGCCCTCACCTCGCAGCCTGTCCGAGAACGCCGTTTTCGCGATGCGACGAGGCATCGGCCGCCTGTCGCGCCACGGCGATCGCGAGCCCGGCCGAGACCAGGAACAGCACAGCCTCGATCGTGAAGACCGCCGCATAGGCCGAAGCGGGCGAGCCCATGACCAGCCGCGCCAGATCGCTGGCGCCGGCACCGAGCGCCCCGCCGAGACCGAAGGCGACGCCCTGCGCCGCGCCCCACAGCCCCATCCGCACGCCTTGCCGCTCCGGCCGGCCCTGGCCGACGAGGCGCATCATCGAGCCGATCGCCGCGACCGCATAGGCGCCGTTGGCGACACCGAGAGCGAACACGACCGCCCGCAGCGGGAAGGCCGGACCGACGAAGGCCGCGACCGAGAGCGCGGCCAGCGCCAAGGCCGAGGCGATGCAGCCGCCGACGGCCCAGAGCCTGAGCGAGGCCGCCCTGGCACCGGCGAAGGTCGTGACGAGCGCGACCAGCACCATCCCGGCGAGCACGCCGCCGTTCTGGACGCCGGCGAGCTTGGTGCTGGCGCCGGGCGTATAGCCGAAGACGGTGCCGGCGAAGGGCTCGAGGATCAGATCCTGGGCGCTGTAGGCGATCATCGAGACGAAGACGAAGATCGCGAACAGGCGCGCCTGCGGCTCGGCCCAGACCTCGGCCAGCGCGACTCGGAAGGAGACGTCCGCGGCCGGTTTCGCGGCCGGCGCGTGCGCGGGATCATCCTCGACGCCGAGAACGGCCAGCACCGTGACGACGAAGGCGATCGCGCTGACGCCGCCTGCGATCGCGACGAGCCGCGTGGTCGAGAACGGATCGAGCAGATGTCCCGTCGTGCCGGCCGTGACGATGAAGCCGGCGATCATCATCACCCAGACCACAGTCGCCGCCGCCGGCCGCCTTTCGTCGGCGACGCGCCGCGACAGCAGCACCAGCAGACAGGTGCCGCTCGCGCCGACGCCGATGCCGATCATCGTGAAGGCGAGTGCCGCGAGCGCGACACCTGGCCAGAACCAGTGCTCCATCAGCGCCGTCGCGACCGCGGCCCCGAAGCCGCCGAACGCCAGCATCGCCATGCCGCCGATGATCCACGGCGTCAGCCGGCCGCCGACATCCGAGCCATGGCCCCAGCGCGGCCGCAGCACCTGCACGGCGTAATGGATCGCGACCAGGAGCCCCGGCAGGATCGCCGGCAGGGCGAGCTCGACCACCATCACCCGGTTCAGCGTCGAGGTCGTCAGCACGACGATCGCGCCGAGCGCGGTCTGGACGAGGCCGAGCCTGACGATGCCGAACCAGCCGAGCGGGGCTTTCATCCCTGGCGGAGCCTGCATCAGGCACCTCCCATGGCCAGTCCGCGCAACGCGAAGGCCGCCGCGAGCATGCCCAGCACATAGAGCGTCGTGCCGGTGGCGTTGTACCAGGCGGCGCGCTCGCGCGGGGCGGCCAGGAGCCGCGCCATCAGCACGAGCTGCGCGACGAGCAGGCCTGCGACGATCGCCGCATGCCAAGGCTGCGACCAGGACCAGAGCAGGCCGATCACGATGAGCTGCGGCAGCGCCATCACCCAGCAGGCCAGCCGCGCCGCGCGGTCGACGCCGAGCTGGACCGGCAGCGACTGCAACTTCATCTGCCGGTCGCCCTCGACCGACTTGAAGTCGTTCAGCGTCATGATGCCGTGCGCGCCGATGCCGTAGAGCAGCGCGACCGCGATGACGCGGCCGTCCGGCACGCCGCCGATCAGGGCTGACGCGCCGGTGAACCAGGGCAGGCTCTCATAGCAGAGGCCGCAGGCGGCGTTGCCGAACCAGCCGTTCTGCTTCAGCCGGAGCGGTGGCGCGCTGTAGACCCAGGCCAGCACGAGCCCGACGCAGGCCGCGATCAGCACCGCCTGCCCGAGCAGGCTCGCCACGAGCAGCGACAGCATGGTCCAGCCGATCGCGATATAGAGCCCCCAGCGGCCGGGGATGCGGCCGGACGGGATCGGCCGGTGCGGCTCGTTGATCGCGTCGACATGGCGGTCGTACCAGTCGTTTGCCGCCTGGCTGGTGGCGCAGACCAGCGGACCCGCCAGCAGAATGCCGAGCCCGATCTCGGGGAGATGGGAACCGAGCGGCTGGCCCGACGAGACGACGCCGCAGCCATAGGCCCACATCGGTGCGAACCAGGTGATCGGCTTCAGCAGCTCCAGCGCCGCGGCCGGCGAGGGACGCGAAGAGCTTGTGACGAGCGGAGCCTGGATGCCGAGACGCGCCATGCCCGAAGGCTAGGCCGGGCGCCAAAAAGCGTCAACTCAAATTGACAGTCAGGCGCTGCCGAGCGTCAATTTTATCGGACAGTCGTCAGTTCAGCTCGCCGCCATCGTCGTCGAGGTCGCCAAGCCCATAGCGCCTGAGCTTCGCATAGAAGCTTTGCCGGCTCAGGCCCAGCATGTTGGCCGCCGAGGCGCGGTTGTCCTTGGACAATTCCAGCGCCGCCTCGATGCAGAGCTTCTCGATGACGTCGGTGGTCTCGCGCACCAAATCGCGCAGCGACACGCGCCCGACGAGCTCGGTCAGGTGCTCGACCGAGCGCGGCAGCGAGCGACCGCGATGGCCTTCCAGCGCCGTGCGGACGCCGAGGCTGCGGATGACGAAGCCGTAGGACGGCGTCTCGCCGGTCAGCGCGGGCACCGCCGAGACCTCGACCTCCTCGGTGCTGCCGAACATGCCGCGGATGACCGTGGTGAAGTTGCGCACCACGCCATGCTCGGTCAGCGTCACCATCAGCAGCGGCAGGTCGATCCCGGGGCGTCCGAGCCAGCGTTCCAGCGGCTCGCCGAGCGCCTGCTGCTTGGTTGCGAGCTGGACGAGATCGAGAAAGGCGCGATTCGCTTCGAGTACCTTCAGTTCGGGGCTGATCACCACGAAGCCGTCGGGAAACTTCTCGAGCACGCCGAGGACACGGCTCGCGACGGTATCGCCCGTGCCCTCGCTGCCCGGCAAGGGCGCCAGCCGGACGAGCAGATAGGCCGACCGATCCTGCCTGAATGCCGAGGCCGAGACGCGGAAGCGCCGGTCGCCCTGCGCCAGAACGACCTCGATCTCCTCGGCCCGGCCGGTCGCCTGCACGGTCCGCAGCATCGCCTGCAGCGCTTCGGCTCCCTCCGGAACGAGGCAGGACAGGATCGAGCCGCCGCCCGATCGATCGCTCGTGGCCTCGAGTTCGCGCTGCGCCGCCGGGTTGGCCTCGATCACACGCAGCGTTCCGGCGTCGACGATCACCACCGGCTCGGAGGCGAGGTGGAACAGCATGCGATAGCGCGTCTCGGCCATGCGCAGCCTGGCATATTCGCGCTCCATCGCCTGCTGCGCCTCGACCAGGCGCTGCTGCAGATGGGTGTAGTTCCTGAGGTCGCGGCCGAGCGCGACGATGGTGCCGTCCTCGCCGACCTGCATCGCCGAATAGCGCACCGGCAGATCGGTCCCGTTCGGCATCGGGTGATTGAGTTCGCGGAACCGGACCGCCATGCCGGCGCCGGCACTGGCGACCAGCTCCCTGACCTTCGGCCGGCTCTCGACGGTCACGACGTCGGACCAAGCCTTGCCGATCCAGGCCGTATGACCTTCGCGCTGCAGCTCGGCGCTGCCGAGCGACACGTCGAGGATCGTCCCGTCGCGGTCGAGCACGAGGGCGATGTCGCTCGCCGCCGTGATCAGGCTGCTGGTGACCTCGGGCGCGAGTCTTCCGAGCCAGCCGGACTGGCTCTTGAAACCGAGCACGGGCTCCTGGGGCGAGAAGACGTTCATGGGCTTGGGCGGCCTGGTTCGACGGTGACGGCCTGGGGTCGCGGCGGTTAGCAGATAAAGAGGTGCAGGCCCTTCAACAAGATATCTTTTTGCGCTCGAACAGGCGGTCGACGCTGCGCACCGCTTCCGCAGCGTCATTCGCGCCGAAATCGGCTCCGAGCGTGACGGCGAGCGACGGATCCTCGCGGAACAGGTTGCCCCCGAGCACGATGTGGAGATCGCGGTTCAGGGTCTGCTCGCGCAGCGACTGCACCACGCTCGAAATTCCCGAGGACGCGACCTCGCCACTGGCCGACAGGCCGACCACGTCGAACCATTCGGTCCGGACATGCTCGAGCAGAATCGGCTTCGACGGCAGGAATTCCGACTGCACATGCCAGCCGGCCCGACGGAAGAACTCCTCGACCACGGCGAGCCCGAACGTGTGCTGCTCGCCCGGCATCACTGCCAGCAACACGCGCCGGCCGGAGCCCTGCGGAACCGGCTCGGCCTCGAAGGCCGGCCCGTACACGCGCAGCAGTTGCTGCAGCCGCGACAGGCCGACGGTGACGTCGACGAAGCTGCAGCGATCCTGCTCCCAGAGCACGCCGAGATGGCGCGCGCTCGCCGACAGGATGTCGGTGATCACGGCCTCGGCCGAAACCCCGCGTTCGCGCAGGCCGTCGAGATGCGCCCGAGCGGCGCTCAACGGCGCCCGGACGATCATCTCGGAGAAATCGGCGACATCCTTGTCGGTGATCAGGATCGGCACGACCGCAGGCTCTTTGGCCCTGGCGGTATCGGCGGCGCGATGCGCCATCATCAGGCGCGGGATGATCTCGGCTTCGATCGTCCGGGCGAGCCCGCTGCGCAGTTCAGGTATCGGCGGCTCGTCGCCTTCCGCGCACCAGAGCGGATTTCGCAGGCTGGACAATCCGAGCGGATCGTCCTGGGACAGCCCCCGTTCCGCGAACACGCCGCGTCCTGAGTCAGCCATAAGGTCACCTCCCTGAGGCGGGCGGCTTCCCAGCGCAGGAGCTCTGACGGCCCTGTCCCGTGGCAGCTGCACGATAGCAGCCGACAGTCTGGAAAGCTGTTCCTCTCGACCTATTACGCGGGAGTGAAGCATGCCAATTGCCCCTCGGCAATCACGATTGTTCGAATTCTAGCGTCGTGATCGATCGCTGTCTGACGCAGCGCAACATGGCGGATGATGACGAAACGGTCGGCGCAGGCCAGACGGAAGCGTCGCCGGACGAGGGTAGCCCAGGGTCCGGCGCAGGATCGCGCCGCAACATGGCGGCGACCGGATCGAGACTACTCCGATTTTTCCGACTGTCCATAGAAGATGACAATCACAGGGCAATGAGTGTCAGTCAGAGTTGACACTCATGGACTCCCGCGCCAATCTCCACTCGTTCAAGCGCTCCGCTTCCTGCGGCGGCGTGACGGATCGGAGGCGTCCGATGTCGGATCGGACCGCGCGATTGGCCGGCAAGGCGCTCTATACGCTGGAGCAGCGTTCGCGCCGCGACGCCTCGCGCTGGACGCTGGTCCAGGGCGTCCTCGCGCCGATCCAGTTCGTGGTCTTCCTGATCAGCCTCGTGCTCGTGCTGCGCTATCTCGCGACCGGCCTCGGCTATGAGGCGGCGACCATCTCGATCGTCGTCAAGACGCTGGCGCTCTACACGATCATGGTCACCGGCGCGCTCTGGGAGCGCGACGTCTTCGGCCAATACCTCTTCGCCGCGCCGTTCTTCTGGGAGGACGTCGTCTCCTTCGTCGTGATCGCGCTGCACAGCTTCTATCTCTACGCGATCCTGACCGGCGCCCTGGCCCCGCGCGAGCAGATGCTCGTCGCGCTCGCGGCCTACGCGGTCTACGTCGTCAATGCCGGCCAGTTCCTGCTGAAGCTGCGCGCGGCGCGGCTGCAGGCTGCCTCGGTACCGCACTCCGGCGCGCTGGAGCTGGCGTCATGAACGCGCCGCTGCTCGCACCCGTCGTTCCGGCCCAGGGCTGCGATGCCCCGCAGATTCTGCGCGAGCGCGGCCAGCGCGAGGTCTTCTGCGGCCTGACCGGGATCATGTGGCTGCACCGCAAGATCCAGGACGCCTTCTTCCTGATCGTCGGCTCGCGCACCTGCGCCCATCTGATGCAATCCGCCGCCGGCGTGATGATTTTCGCGGAACCCCGCTTCGCCACCGCGATCATCGAGGAGAAGGACCTGGCGGGGCTTGCCGACGCCAATGCCGAGCTCGACGCGGTCGTGACGCGCCTGCTGGAACGTCGGCCCGACATCAAGCTGCTCTTCCTGGTCGGCTCCTGCCCCTCCGAGGTGATCAAGCTAGATCTCTCGCGCGCCGCGCTCAGGCTCGGCCAGCGCTTCGCGCCGCAGGTCCGGGTGCTGAACTATTCCGGCAGCGGCATCGAGACGACTTTCACGCAAGGCGAGGACGCCTGCCTGACCGCGCTGGTGCCGACCCTGCCGGCTCAGGCCGCGGGAGCGGAAAAGTCCCTGCTCGTCGTCGGCGTGCTCGCCGATGCGGTCGAAGACCAGTTCCGCCGGCTCTTCGCGGCGATGGGCATCGAGCGCGTCGCCTTCCTGCCGGCGCGTCGGGCTGGCGAGATGCCGGCGGTCGGGCCGAACACCGACTATCTCCTGGTCCAGCCCTTTCTGGGCGAGACGGCGCGCGCGCTGGAGAACCGTGGCGCGAAACGGTTGCCCGCGCCTTTCCCGCTCGGCGCCGAAGGCACAGCCGGATGGCTCCGCGCGGCGGCGACCGCGTTCGGCGTCTCGGACGAGCGTTTCGAGGCCGCGATCGCCGCGCCGCGCGAGCGGGCGAACCGCGCGCTCGAGCACTCGCGCGCGGCGCTGAAGGGCCGGCGCATCTTCTTCTTCCCCGACAGCCAGCTCGAAATCCCGATCGCGCGCTTCCTCAATCGCGAGCTCGGCATGGAACTGGTCGAGGTCGGCACGCCCTATCTGCACAAGGACCATCTCGCCGCCGATCTGGCGCTGCTCCCTGCCGGCACGCAACTCAGCGAAGGCCAGGACGTCGACCGGCAGCTCGACCGCTGCCTCGCCGCGCACCCCGACATCACCGTCTGCGGTCTCGGCCTCGCCAACCCGCTGGAGGATCGCGGGCTGACCACCAAATGGGCGATCGAGCTCGTCTTCACGCCGATCCAGGGTTTCGAGCAGGCCGGCGACCTCGCCGAGCTGTTCGCGCGGCCCTTGAACCGGCGCGCGGCGCTGGAGGTGTAACGATGCACCTCACCGTCTGGACCTATGAAGGCCCCCCGCATGTCGGCGCGATGCGCGTCGCGACCGCGATGAGCGACGTGCACTACGTCCTGCATGCGCCGCAGGGCGACACCTATGCCGATCTGCTCTTCACGATGATCGAGCGGCGCGGCAAGCGCCCGCCGGTCACCTACACGACGTTCCAGGCGCGCGATCTCGGCGGCGACACCGCCGACCTGTTCCAGCGCGCAGCCCACGACGCCTTCGAGCGCTTCAAGCCGGCGGCCATGCTGGTCGGCGCCTCCTGCACGGGCGAGCTGATCCAGGACGATCCGGCGGGGCTTGCGCGGGCGCTCGGCCTGCCGATCCCGGTGATCCCGCTGGAATTGCCCTCCTATCAGCGCAAGGAGAACTGGGGCGCGGCCGAGACCTTCTACCAGCTCGTGCGTACGCTGGCAGGGCCGTCCATGCCGAAGCCGGGGACGCAGCGCCCGGCGCGCGAGGCCAGCAAGCGCCCGAGCTGCAACATCCTGGGCCCGACCGCGCTCGGCTTCCGCCACCGCGACGACGTCCGTGCCGTCAAGGAGCTGCTCGCCAGCCTCGGCGTCGAGGTCAACGTCGTCGCGCCCTGGCAGGCCGGCGCCGCCGATATCGCGAAACTCGGCCAAGCCGATTTCAACGTCGTGCTCTATCCCGAGATCGCCGGCCTCGCGGCGCAATGGCTGAAGCGCTCCTTCGGCCAGCCGATCGTCGCGACGGTTCCGATCGGCGTCGGCGCAACGCGCGATTTCATCACCGAGGTCGCCCGCCTCGCCGGCGTCGATGCGACGGCCGTGCTCGCCGACGAGACCTCGCGCCTGCCCTGGTATTCGCGCTCGGTCGACTCGACCTACCTCACGGGCAAGCGCGTCTTCATCTTCGGTGACGCCACGCACGCCATCGCCGCCGCCCGCATCGCCAGCGAGGAGCTCGGCTTCAAGGTCGTCGGGCTCGGCACCTATTCGCGCGAGCTCGCCCGCGATGTCCGCGAAGCCGCTGGCCGGCTCGGGCTCGAGGCGCTGATCACCGACGATTACCTCGAGGTCGAGGCGGCCTGCGCCGCGCTGCAGCCCGAGCTCGTGCTCGGCACGCAGATGGAGCGCCATATCGCCAAGCGGCTGGGCATCCCCTGCGCGGTGATCTCGGCCCCGGTCCATGTCCAGGATTTCCCGGCGCGCTACTCGCCGCAGATGGGCTTCGAGGGCGCCAACGTCATCTTCGACTCTTGGGTCCATCCGCTGATGATGGGGCTGGAAGAACACCTGCTCGGCATGTTCCGCGACGATTTCGAGTTCCACGACGGGGCAGGGTCGTCGCATCTCGGCCATGGCGCCAAGCCTGTCATTCCAGGGCGGCGCGAAGCGCCGAACCCGGAACCCACGACAGGGCACGACGCGGATAGCCAGCCAGACGACGGGGCTCACCCGGTCGTGGGTTCCGGGTTCGGCCCTGACGGGCCGCCCCGGAATGACAGCGTCGCGCTCGCCGACCGCCCGATCGTCCTGAGCTGGGCGCCCGATGCCGAACTCGAACTGAAAAAGATCCCCTTCTTCGTCCGCGGCAAGGCGCGGCGCAACACGGAGGCCTACGCAGCCGAACGCGGACTGAGCCCGATCACGGTGGAGACGCTTTACGATGCCAAAGCCCATTTCGGCCGCTGATCAGACCCCGATCCGGGTCGTGATCGTGACGCTCGACAGGCATCTGTCGAGCGCGGTCGATCGCGCGGCCGCGACGCTTCGCCGTGACCTGCCGGGCCTGCGCCTCTCGCTGCATGCCGCCGCCGAATGGGGCGAGAACCCATCCTCGCTCGCCGAAGCCCGCGCCGATATCGAGCACGCCGACATCGTCGTCGCCAACATGCTGTTCATGGACGACCACATCCAAATGATCGCACCGACGCTGCGCGCCCGCCGCGAGGCCTGCGACGCCATGCTCTGCGCGATGTCGGCCGGCGAGGTGGTCAAGCTGACGAAGCTCGGCGGATGGCGCATGGACGCCCCCGAGACTGGCATGATGGCGCTGTTGAAGCGCCTGCGCGGCGCGAAGAAGCCCGGCGGAAATGCCGGCGCGCAGCAGCTCGCCATGCTGAAGCGCCTGCCGCAGATCCTGCGTTTCATCCCCGGCAAGGCGCAGGACGTCCGCGCCTATTTCCTCGGCCTGCAATATTTCCTCTCGGGCTCCGAGGCCAACGTCGTCAACATGGTCCGCCTGCTGGTCGATCGCTATGCCGACGGCCCGCGCCGCAGCCTTCGCGGTACGGTCAAGGCCGCCGCGCCGGTGCATTATCCCGAGCTCGGCGTCTATCATCCGCGCCTGTCTGGCGGCATGTCGGAAAACGCCGCCACGCTGCCGAAGCTGAAGGATGCGCGCGGCACGGTCGGCCTCTTGGTGATGCGGTCCTATCTGCTGGCCGGCAACACCGCTCACTACGACGCGGTGATCGCCGGGCTGGAAGCGAAGGGCCTGAACGTCGTCCCGGCCTTCTCCGGCGGGCTCGATGCGCGCCCGGCGGTCGAGGCCTTCTTCAAGCAGGGCGGCCGCCCGGTGATCGACGCACTGGTCTCGCTCACCGGCTTTTCGCTGGTCGGCGGCCCGGCCTATAACGACGCCCATGCCGCCGAGGAGCTGCTGGCCTCGCTCGACGTGCCCTACATCGCCGCGCAGGCGATCGAATTCCAGAGCCTCGAACAATGGAACGGCTCCGATCGCGGGCTGATGCCGGTCGAGGCGACGATGATGGTCGCGATCCCCGAACTCGACGGCGCGACCGGCCCGATGGTCTTCGGCGGCCGCTCCGAGACCGAAGCCGGCGAGCGCCGCGCCGATATGCGCCCCGACGGCGAGCGCGTCGCCATGCTGGCGGCCCGCGTCGCAAAACTCGTCGCCTTGCGCAAGACCGAGTTGGCGAAGCGCAAGCTCGCGATCGTGCTGTTCAACTTCCCGCCCAATGCCGGCAACACCGGCACGGCGGCGTTCCTCGCCGTGTTCGAATCGCTGTTCAACACGCTGAAAGGGCTTGCGAAGGCCGGCTACAGCGTAGAGGTCCCCGCCAGTGTCGATGCGCTGCGCGAGGCGATCCTGCACGGCAACGCCGCCCGTTTCGGCGCGGACGCCAACGTCCACACCCGCATCAGCGTCAACGACCATGTCCGGCGCGAGCGGCATCTCTCCGAGATCGAGGCGCAATGGGGTCCGGCGCCCGGCCGCCAGCAGAGCGACGGAACTTCGCTCTTCGTGCTCGGCCGCGAATTCGGCAACGTCCTCGTCGGCATCCAGCCCGGCTTCGGCTATGAGGGCGACCCGATGCGGCTGCTCTTCGAGAAGGGTTTTGCGCCGACGCACGCCTTCTCGGCCTTCTACCGCTATCTCCGCGAGGACTTTTCCGCCAACGCCGTCCTGCATTTCGGTACCCATGGCGCGCTCGAATTCATGCCCGGCAAGCAGGTCGGCCTGACCGGCAAATGCTGGCCCGACCGGCTGATCGGCGATCTGCCGAACGTCTATCTCTACGCCGCCAACAACCCCTCCGAGGGCACGATCGCCAAGCGTCGCTCGGCCGCGACCCTGGTCAGCTACATGACGCCGCCGGTCGCGAGCGCGGGCCTTTATCGCGGCCTCGTCGAGCTGAAGGCTTCGCTGGAGCGCTGGCGCCAGCCGGGAGCGGAGAACGAGAGCGCCGATCTCGCCGAGCTGATCCAGGCGCAGGCCGCATCAGTCGATCTCGCCGAGGCCGAGCCGGCCTGGGGCGAGGCGGCGGGCTCAGAGATCGCCGCGCTGAGCAACGCGGTGCTCGAACTCGAATATACCCTGATCCCGCATGGGCTCCACGTCGTCGGCAACAAGCACACCGTCGCCGAGAAGGTCGATACGCTGCTCGCCGTCGCCGAGGCCTCGCATGGGCAGAAGCCTGAGCGCGCCACCGTCGAGGCTCTGGCGACCGGCGCGACGACAGCGGCTGCGCTGGCGACCGACGCCTCCCAGCTCGCCATGTTCGGCGAACTTGCCCGCACCGGCGAGATGATCGACCGCGACAGCGAGATCGAGGGCCTGCTGACCGCGCTCGACGGCCGTTTCGTCCGGCCCGCGCCGGGCGGCGACCTGCTGCGGACGCCGGCGATCCTGCCGACCGGGCGCAATCTCCACGGCTTCGACCCGTTCCGCATTCCCTCCGCCTTCGCGATGGCCGACGGCGCGAAACAGGCGGCAAGGCTGCTCGCGCGCCATGTCGAGAGCGGCAACGCGCTGCCGGCCTCGATCGCGATCGTGCTCTGGGGCACCGACAACCTGAAAAGCGAGGGCGGCCCGATCGCCCAGGCGCTGGCGCTGATGGGCGCGAAGCCACGCTTCGACGCCTATGGCCGGCTCTGCGGCGCCGAGCTGATCCCGCTCGCCGAACTCGGCCGCCCGCGCATCGACGTGGTGATGACGCTGTCCGGCATTTTTCGCGATCTCCTGCCGCTGCAGACCAAGCTCCTGGCCGAGGCCGCGTTGCTGGCGGCGCAGGCTGACGAGCCGGCCGAGCAGAATTATCTCCGCCGCAATGCGCTGGCCTATCAGGCCCAGCATGGCTGCGATCTGGAGACGGCCGCCTTGCGCGTCTTCTCCAATGCCGACGGCACCTATGGCGCCAACGTCAACCACCTGATCGAGAACAGCCGCTGGGACGACGAGGACGAGCTGGCCGAGACCTATTCCCGCCGCAAGAGCTTCGCCTATGGCGTGACCGGCAAGCCGGTGCAGCAGAAGGAGTTGCTCGGCACGATCTTCGCCGGCGTCGAACTGGCCTACCAGAACCTCGAATCCGTCGAGCTCGGCGTCACCACGATTGACCAGTACTTTGACACGCTCGGCGGCATCTCGCGCGCCGTGAAGCGCGCCGGCGGCTCCTCGGTGCCGGTCTATATCGGCGACCAGACCCGCGGCGAGGGCACGGTGCGGACGCTCACCGAGCAGGTCTCGCTGGAGACCCGCACCCGCATGCTCAACCCGAAATGGTACGAGGGCATGCTCAAGCACGGCTATGAGGGCGTGCGCCAGATCGAGCACCATGTCGCCAATACCATGGGCTGGTCGGCGACGACCGGCGCGGTCCAGCCCTGGGTCTTCCAGCAGGTCACTCAGACCTTCCTGCTCGATCCGGTGATGCGCGAGCGGCTCGCCGCGCTGAACCCGACCGCATCCGCGAAGCTGGCGAACCGGCTGATCGAAGCCCAACAACGCCAATACTGGCAGCCCGACGAGGCGACGCTGAACGCGCTGCGTCTCGCCGGTGAGGAGCTGGAAGACCGGCTCGAAGGCATCGGCGTGGAGGCCGCGGCATGACCACTCTGTTCCAGCATCCCGGCGTCGCGAACTATGTCCGCAAGGCGCCGCCCCCGAACGAGGACGGCGAGGGCTCGGTCCAGGTCCAGCTCGACACGCTGATGGGCGTCGAGTCGACGAAGGTCTTCGCCGTCTACGGCAAGGGCGGCATCGGCAAGTCGACGACCTCGTCGAACCTCTCGGTCGCCTTCTCCAAGATGGGCAAGCGCGTCCTGCAGATCGGCTGCGACCCCAAGCACGATTCGACCTTCACCCTGACCAAGAAGCTGATGCCGACGGTCATCGACGTGCTGGAGACGGTGAACTTCCACTCCGAGGAGCTGCGCGTCGAGGATTTCTGCTTCGAGGGCTATAACGGCGTGATGTGCGTCGAGGCCGGCGGGCCGCCGGCCGGCACCGGCTGCGGCGGCTATGTCGTCGGCCAGACGGTCAAGCTGCTCAAGGAGCATCATCTGCTCGAAGACACCGACGTGGTGATCTTCGACGTGCTCGGCGACGTCGTCTGCGGTGGCTTCGCCGCCCCGCTGCAGCATGCCGAGCGGGCGGTCATCGTCACAGCCAATGATTTCGATTCGATCTTCGCGATGAATCGCATCGTCGCCGCGATCAAGGCGAAGTCGAAGAACTACGAGGTCCGCGTCGGCGGCGTCATCGCCAACCGCTCGGCCGGCACCGACGAGATCGACCGCTTCAACGCCGCCACCGGCCTGAAGCGCCTCGCCCATTTCCCCGATCTCGACGCCATCCGGCGCTCGCGGCTGAAGAAGGCGACCCTGTTCGAGATGGGCGACGCGCCGGAGGTGCTGGCCGTCCAGCGCGAGTACCTGAACCTCGCCGAGCAGCTCTGGGCCGGCGGGCCGGCGCTCGACGCGCGCCCGATGAAGGATCGCGAGATCTTCGATTTTCTGGGGTATGAGTGATGTCCGACGCGACTTACGCCCAGCGCCGCTCCGAGCTGAAGACCTATTTCGACCGCACCGCGGTCGAGGCCTGGACCAAGCTGACCTCGGACGCGCCGGTCAGCGGCATCCGCGCCACGGTCCGGGCCGGCCGCGACGCGATGCGCGCGACCCTGCTGTCCTGGCTGCCGCAGGACCTGCGCGGCGCCCGCATCCTCGACGCCGGCTGCGGCACCGGCGCGCTCGCGGTCGCCTGCGCCTTGCGCGGCGCCCATGTCGTCGCGATCGACCTGTCGCCGACGCTGGTCGCGCTGGCCCAGGATCGCAGCCCCCGCGATCTGAAGGGCGGCGCCATCTCCTTCCGCTCCGGCGACATGCTCGATCCCGGCCTCGGCCGCTTCGACCATGTCGTGGCGATGGATTCGCTGATCCATTACGAGGCCGCCGACATCGTTCGCGTGCTCTCCGGGCTCGCCGAACGGACCGCATCCTCGCTGCTGATCACCCACGCCCCGCGCACGCCGGCGCTGGCCCTGATGCACATCGTCGGCCGCGCCTTTCCGCGTTCCGACCGGGCACCTGCGATCGAGCCGGTCAGCGAGGTGACGCTGGCCCGCGGTATCGCGGCCGAGCCGCGCCTGCGCGGCTGGCATGCCGGCCGCACGCGGCGGATCTCGAGCGCGTTCTACAAGTCGCAGGCCCTGGAGCTGGTCGCCAGATGAACCCGGTCTCCGCCGCACTGGTGAAGGGTCTGACGCGGATCGGTCCGCGCTGGCTGCCCTTTGCCGACGCGGCGACGCCGGAACTGCCGCTGCCGCGCATCCTGCGCCTGTCGCTGTTCCAGATCGCGGTCGGCATGGCGACGGTGCTGCTGGTCGGCACGCTCAACCGGGTGATGATCGTCGAACTCGGCGTGCCGGCCTGGCTCGTCGCGGCGATGGTCTCGCTGCCCTTCCTGTTCGCGCCGTTTAGGGCGCTGATCGGCTACAAGTCGGACACGCACCGCTCGGTGCTCGGCTGGAAGCGAGTTCCCTATATCTGGTTCGGCTCGCTGATGCAGTTCGGCGGGCTCGCGATCATGCCCTTCGCCCTGCTCGTGCTCTCCGGCGACGGCGTCGGCCCGGTCTGGATCGGCCAGGTGGGAGCCGCGCTCGCCTTCCTGCTGGTCGGCGCGGGCCTCCACACCACCCAGACGGCCGGCCTCGCGCTCGCGACCGACCTCGCCACGCCGGCGACGCGGGCCCGCGTCGTCGCCCTGCTCTATGTGACGCTGCTGGTCGGCATGGTCGCGAGCGGGCTGATCTTCGCCTGGCTGCTCGCCGATTTCTCGCCCTTGCGCCTGATCCAGGTCGTGCAAGGCGCCGCGATGGTGACGATGGCGCTCAATATCGTCGCGCTTTGGAAGCAGGAGGTGCGCAATCCCGCACGCACCGCCGCAAGCATCGAGCGCCCCGCCTTCCGCGCCATGTTCGCGCAATTCATCGCGAAGCCGCGGGCGTTGCGCTTCCTCGTCGCGGTCGCGCTCGGCACCGCCGCCTTCAACATGCAGGACATCATCCTGGAGCCCTATGGCGCGCAGGTCCTGAAGCTTTCGGTCAGCTCCACGACTGTCCTGACGGCCTTGCTCGCCGCCGGGTCGCTCGCGGCTTTCGCGCTGGCGGCGCGGGCGCTCGCAGCCGGCATCGACCCCTACCGGCTGGCAGCGCTCGGCCTGGTCTCGGGGCTCGTCGCCTTTCCCTGCGTGATCTTCGCCGGTGCGATCGATGCGCCGGGCCTCTTCCGCTTCGGCACCGTCCTGATCGGCTTCGGCGGCGGGCTCTTCTCGGTCTCGACGCTGACAACGGCGATGGAGCTGGAGAACGGCGAGCACAACGGGCTCGCGGTCGGCATCTGGGGCGCGGTCCAAGCGAGCGCGGCCGGCATCGCGATCGCGCTCGGCGGCGGCCTCAAGGACGGCTTCACCGCGCTGGCCGAGAGCGGCGCGCTCGGCCCCGTCTTCCGCGATCCGGCGACCGCCTACAGCGTCGTCTACCACACCGAGATCGCCTTGCTTTTCGCCACGCTCGTCGCGATCGGTCCGCTCGTGCGGAGCGCCGATCCGATGCGCGCGACCCCATCGACCCGTTTCGGTCTAGCAGAGTTTCCGAGCTGACAGCCTGAGCCTAGGGAGGGCTCTCCGATGCGCACCATCATGGGTTATATCGACGTCGCCCAGGTCACGATCTGGCTGTTCTGGCTCTTCTTCGCCGGACTCATCGTCTATCTGCGCCGCGAGGACCGGCGCGAGGGCTATCCGCTCGAATCCGACACCCATCCCGGCAAGCTGCTGGCCCCGAGCCTGATCTTCTACCCCTCGCCCAAGACCTTCAGGCTGGCGTCGGGCGCCACCATCAAGGCCCCGACCGGCAAGCCCGATTCGCGCCCGCTCGCCGCGCGGCCGACGGCGAAGTTCCCCGGCGCGCCGCTCAGCCCCACCGGCGCCAACCCGATGCTCGACTCGATCGGACCCGGCTCCTGGGCCGAGCGCTCCGACATGCCCGACATGACCTATGACAACCACCTCAAGATCGTGCCGGTACGCGTCGCCACGGGTTACGGCGTCTCGAGCGGGCCCGATCCGCGCGGCTTCGACGTGCTCGGCGCCGACCGCAAGGTCGCCGGCAAGGTCGTCGACATCTGGGTCGATCGCTCGGAATGCATCGTCCGCTATTTCGAGGTCGCGCTCGACGGCGGGCGCCATGTCCTGCTGCCGAACACCTTCTGCGACATCACCGCCGGCGTCAGGCCGGGCGTCGGCCGGGTCTTCGTCACCGCGCTGCTGGCCAGCCAGTTCGCCGACGTGCCCGGCACCCGCACGCCCGATTCGGTCACCCGGCTCGAGGAGGAGAGGATCTGCGCCTATTACGGCGCCGGCACCCTCTACGCCACGCCCGGCCGCGCGGAGCCGAAGCTGTGAGCGCCGCGACCGAGCACGACGACTTCGCCTTCGAGCCGGTCCGGGGCCTGCCCGAGACGCCGCCCGCGGGCGAGGCCATCCTCTGGCAGGGCGCGCCGGACTGGCGCGGCCTCGCCTGGCGCGCCTTCCATGTCCGCGAGGTCGCCTTCTATTTCGCGGTGCTGGTCGCGGCCCAGCCGACGCTCGCGCTGGTGCAGGGCACAGCCGTCGGCGCGACGCTGCTGCCGATGCTTTGGATCGGGCTCGCCGGCAGCGTTGCGACGGGCGTGCTCGGCTTCCTCGCCTGGCTCGCGGCACGCGGCACCGTCTACACCGTCACGAGCCGGCGGCTCGTGCTGCGCTTCGGCATCGCCCTGCCGATGACGATCAACCTGCCCTTCCCGGTGATCGCCGCGGCTGGATTGAAGCTCAGGCGCGACGGCAGCGGCGATCTTCCGATCGGCCTCGTCGCGGGTGAGCGCGTCTCCTACATCGTGCTCTGGCCCCATGCCCGGCCCTGGCGGCTGGGACGGCCCGAACCGATGCTGCGCGCCGTGCCGGACGCTGCCGGGGTTGCCGACATCCTCGCCCGTGCGCTCGCGGCGCATGCCGGCGCGCCGGCCCCGATCCGCGTCTCTGTGGCGAGCGCCGTCAACGACCAGCGCCTGCCCCAGGGCGCGGCCGCGGCAGGCTGAGGAGGCGAACCGATGAGCGACGCGACCCTCCATTCGGGCAAGACGGGCTCGCTCTCGCCGCCGCGCTGGACGCTCGTCGCCATGGGCATGCTCGTACTGGCTTCGATCGCGATCACCGGCGTCGCGCGCCGGACCGGACTCGGCGTCACCGGCGTGCCGGACAGCCCGACCGTCGCCGGCGTCGATCTGCGCTTCGAGGATCGCGAGGACGGCTCGGTCCTGGTCAGCAACAGTGACGGCAAGGCGATCGAGACCATCGCCGTCGGCGCCGACGGCTTCATCCGCGGCTCGCTGCGCGCTCTCGCGCGACAGCGCAAGCAGGCCGGCCTGCCGCACGACCTGCCCTTCCGGCTGGAGCGGCGCGAGAACGGTCGGTTGAGCTTGAGCGATCCGGCGACCGGGGGCAGGATCGAACTCGACGCCTTCGGACCCAGCAATTCCGGCGCCTTCGCGCGCTGGCTGCCGGCGAGGGAGGCGCGTTCATGACCGCCCTCTCGCTGACGGACCACGCAATGGCAGAGCCGAAACAGTTCGACGTCCCCTGCACGATCGAGGTCTCGCACACCTTCGACAGCCTGCATGCCCATTGCGTGCTCGACGGCGACATCAAGATTCGCCCTGGCGACGAGGTCATCGTCCATGGCGAGCCGATCAAGGTACCCTATGGCGAGGTCCAGACCTTCCGCCGCATCGCCACGGTGACGCGCGCGAGCTGGCTGGAGCAGGTCTGGACCAAGATCACCGGCCGCGCCGAATTCATGGAGCTGCTCGAATTCAGCTTCTCGGAAAGGACCAGGCTATGACAGCCGCCACCATGCCGGCCGGCGCGATGCGCGAGGCCCCCAATGAATCGACCCGCGTCGCGCAACAGGACACGCTACTGACGCCGCGCTTCTACACCACCGATTTCGAGGAACTCGACAAGGTCGACGTGTCCAGCGTGCGCGAGGAATGGGACGCGCTGATCGCCGAGATGAAGAGCGATCCGAACAAGGGCCATTTCACCCGGAACGCCGAGTGGAAGCTCGAGTTGGAGAAGATCCCCGAGCCGCTGCGCAAGGAGTTCATCGACTTCCTGATTTCCTCGCTGACGGCCGAGTTCTCCGGCTGCGTCCTCTATGCCGAGATGCGCAAGCGCGGCACCAATCCCGACATCTGCGAGCTGTTCAAATATATGAGCCGCGACGAGGCCCGCCATGCCGGCTTCATCAACGACGCGCTGAAGGAATTCCACATCGGCGTCGACCTCGGCTTCCTGACCAAGGCCAAGAAATACACCTTCTTCAAGCCGAAATTCATCTTCTACGCGACCTATCTCTCCGAGAAGATCGGCTATGCTCGCTACATCACCATCTATCGCCACCTGGAGAAGCACCCCGACCTGTGCTTCCACCCGATCTTCAAATGGTTCCGCGAGTGGTGCAACGACGAGTTCCGCCATGGCGAGGCCTTCTCGCTGCTGATGCGGGCCAATCCGCATCTGCTCACCGGCGGCAACAAGCTCTGGGTCCGCTTCTTCCTGCTCGCGGTCTACGCCACGATGTATGTGCGCGACCATGTCCGCCCCGAATTCCACAAGGCGCTGCAGATCGATCCGACGGAATACGACTACACCGTCTTCCGCATCACCTCCGAGATCTCGAAGCAGTGCTTCCCGGTCGTGCTCGACACCGACAATCCGAAGTTCCGGGCCGGGCTCGAGCGGGTTCGCATCCTGAGCCTGAAGATCGCCGAGGCGGACGAGCAGGGCGCGAAGCTGCGCAAGCTCGGCTGCCAGGCACAGGTCGGCTGGACGCTGCTCAAACTCTATCTGATGCCGACGATCAGCAACGACATCCCGACCACCAGCCGGCTCCAGCCGGCCTATTGAGGGGAAACGGCGCGTGGCCACCTACGGCTTGCCGATCGTCGCGACGCTGATCGCCTGGTGGTTCTCCACCGGGGCGATCCTCTATCTCGACGGGCTGCCGCGGGCGACGTTCCGCTGGAGCTTCGGTGCCGCCACGCTGATCGCGCTCGCGGCATTCTGGGGGCTCGTCGCGACGGCGGATGCGACCAGCGTCGCCGGCGCCTATATCGCCGTGTTCTGCGCGCTCCTGCTCTGGGGCTGGAACGAGATGGCCTTCCTGTTCGGCTATCTCACCGGCGCGAGCCGCGAGCCCTCCGATCCGCAGCTTAGCGGCTTCAGGCGCTTCGCAGCGGCGACGCGCGCGATCCTGCACCATGAACTGGCGCTGCTCGCCTCGCTCGCGACAATAGCCGCGCTGACCTGGGGCGGCTCCAATCCCTTCGGGCTGGCGACCTTCGCCCTGCTCTTCGCCATGCGGCTCTCGACCAAGCTCAACATCTTCCTCGGCGTGCCCAACACCACGGTCGAGTTCCTGCCCGAGCATCTCGGCTATCTGAAGTCCTATTTCCGCCAGCGCCCGATGAACCTGCTCTTCCCGGTTTCGGTCACGGCGGCGACGCTGCTTTGCGCCTTCCTGGTCCACAAGGTCGCCTTCGCCACCGAGCCCTTCGCGGCGACCGGCCATGCGCTGCTGGCGACCTTCGCCGCGCTCGGGCTGATCGAACACTGGTTCCTGGTGGTGCCGCTGAACGTCGCCGAGCTCTGGGCCTGGGGCCTGCGCTCGCATCGGACGGGCGCTGCGAGCCCGGCCGGAACCACGACGTCGAACCTCGCGGCGCTGCCGGCGGCACCGCGTCTCGCCGGACCCGCGACACCACGCACCATTTCCCGCTCATCCCTGGTTGCTTAGGACGACCCGACTGCAGGAGGCTGCCCATGGACTACGAGACCTTCTTCCGCAAGGAACTGGACGGCCTCCGCAAGGAGGGCCGCTACCGGGTCTTCGCCGATCTCGAACGTCAGGCGGGCCAGTTTCCGCGCGCGACCTATCATGGCGAGGGCGGCCCGCGCGACGTCACGGTCTGGTGCTCGAACGACTATCTCGGCATGGGCCAGCATCCCGACGTGCTCGCCGCCATGCATGGCGCGCTCGACGGCTGCGGCGCCGGTGCCGGCGGAACCCGCAACATCGCCGGCACCAACCACCATCATGTGCTGCTCGAGCAGGAGCTCGCCGACCTCCACGGCAAGGAGGCCGCGCTGCTGTTCAACTCCGGCTACATGTCGAACTGGGCCTCGCTCTCGACCTTCGCCAGCCGCATTCCCGAATGCGTCGTGCTGACCGACGGGCTGAACCACGCCTCGATGATCGAGGGCATTCGCCACTCGCGCGCCGACAAGGTCGTCTTCGCCCATAACGATCCCGACGACCTGCGCCGGAAACTCCGTGCCATCGACCCGCGCCGGCCGAAGCTGATCGCCTTCGAATCGGTCTATTCGATGGATGGCGACATCGCGCCGATCGCCGAATTCTGCGACATCGCCGACGAGTTCGGCGCGATGACCTATATCGACGAGGTCCATGCCGTCGGTCTCTACGGGAACCGCGGCGGCGGCGTCTCCGAGCGTGATGGCGTCGCCCATCGTCTCACCGTGATCGAGGGCACGCTCGCCAAGGGTTTCGGCGTCATGGGCGGCTACATCGCGGCTAGCGCCGCGACCTGCGATTTTATCCGCAGCTTCGCCTCGGGCTTCATCTTCTCGACCTCGCTGCCGCCGGCGCTCGCCGCCGGCGCGCTCGCCGCGATCCGCCATCTCAAGGCGAGCCAGGCCGAGCGTGCCGGCCAGCAGGACCGCGTCGCCCGCGTCCGCGAGCGACTCGACGCGATCGGCATCCCGCATCTGCCGAATCCGAGCCACATCGTCCCGGTGATGGTCTGCGATCCGGTGTTGTGCAAGCAGATCAGCGACGAACTGCTCGAGCGCTTCGACGTCTATGTCCAGCCGATCAACTACCCGACCGTGCCGCGCGGCACCGAGCGCCTGCGCATCACGCCCGGCCCGCTGCATTCCGATGCCGATATCGACCACCTGATCGGCGCGCTGACCGCGATCTGGGGCCGGGTCGGCTTGAAGCGCGCGGCCTGACCGGCCGGCTCAGGGCGCGGCGCGGGCGCGGCAGGCGCTCAGGATCGCCTCGGCCAGCGCCGGCTCCGGCACGGCGCGCGCCAGCAGGATCCCGCCGGCGCAGAGCGCCAGGATCGCGAGCGTCCGCTCGCGCTCGCTCGCCGGCGCAAGCGCGGCCGCGACCTGTTCCAGCCCCTCCGCATAGAGCCTGCGCGTCGCCTCGTCGGCGCGCGCGATGTCGGCGCTCAGCGCCGGCAGCAGGCAACCTTGCTCGACCGCGTCGCGATGCTGCATCGACAGATAGCGCCGCGCGAAACTGACAATGTCGCCACCTGCGCTGCGCTCGGCCTCCGCGCTGGCCAGGAGCCGACGCATCCCCTCATCGACAACCGCCGCGAAGAGCTCGGCCTTGGAACCGAAATGCGCATAGACCGCGCCCGAGGTCTGGCCAGCCTCCTTGGCGAGCCCGTCGATGCCGATACCGGCCATCCCCTCGCGCCGGAAGCGCTTTCCCGCCGCCGCGACGAGCGCCGCCCGCGCGGCCAGCTTCTGGTCGGGACGCATCCGCATGACATCTCCATAGATAACGATCGATATCTTTAAATTGACAGATAGCGATCGTTATCTTATTTGTGTCCGTGCTGTCGAGGCCAGGCCTTGGTCTCGACGCGCTTCGGGAGAGACATCATGACCCACGCCTCCACCATCGCCGTGCCGTCCCGCCCGTCGCGCTACTGGCGCTCGCCGGCGATCTGGCTCGCCCTCTTCGCCGGCCTCGCCTTCCTGGCCGCCGGCCTGCGCCTGGTCGCGCTGCCTGCGGTCGCATCGGCCTCTTTCGGCATGCCGATGCTGACCGAGAACGAGATCTTCTTCGTCCAGGTCTATGGTTCGCGGACGATCCTGCTGGCGCTCATCGCGATCGCCCTCGTCGTCGCCCGGCAGCTCGCCGGCTTGGTGGCGCTGCTAACGCTTGCCCTGCCGCTTCCGCTCTTCGACATCTGGCTGCTGTCGACGCGCCACGGCTTCGGCCCCGAACTCGGCCGCCATCTCGCCTATCTCGCGCTGCTGGCCATCACGGCCGGGCTGATCTGGCGGAAATTCCTGGGCGAGCGAAGGGCCGCCGCCTGACCCCATGAAAAAGGCGGGAGGCCGTTTCCAGCCTCCCGCCCGGATCGATGCGGCGACGCCGCGGGCCTGTTCCGGCCGCTCAGACCTTCGGCGGCGGCACCGCGATCGGCTGCCAGAAGGTCGGGTCGGCCGGCGCGAATCTGTGCTTGATCGCCCATTCGTACCAGTTGTCGACCACCGTGCCGGTGAGCAGGATGCCGATGCCGCCGGTCAGCGTGCACAGCACCGCGAACCACCAGGCCCAGCGGTGGATCGATTCCATCGTGGCGTTGAAGCCCATGGTCCAGCGCCAGAACAAGGCGGCGCGCTCCGAGGCCGTGCCGCGATCGGTGATCTGCTCGAGCTCGCGGTCGCCGCCATAACGCGAGACGGCGAGGATCGTCGCACCATGCATCGCGAAGAGCAGCGCCGAACCGTAGAGGAAGGCGATCGAAAGCGCGTGGAACGGATTGTAGAACAGGTTGCCGTAACGCAGCGAGAAGTTCTGCGTCCAGTCGAGATGCGGGAAGATGCCGAACGGCACCGCCTCGCTCCAGGAGCCCATCAGCAGCGGCCGGATGAAGCCGAGCACGAGATAGAGCCAGATCGCCGAGGCGAAGGCCCAGGCGACATGCGTGCCCATGCCGAGCGCACGCGCCCGGTTGTAGGTGCGCACCCACCAGAGCAGGATCGAGGTGGTCAGGAAGAAGCCGGCCATCAGCCACCAGCCGCCCTCCTTGAGCGGCGGCAGGATCTTCAGGCCGTGCTGCGGCAGCGGCGCCGCGAGTTGGAGCCAGAAGATCTCGCGCACGAAGCGCGTCGGGCTCCAGCCGACCGAGGCCAGCATGTTGAGGCCGATGATCTCGATCGCGATGATGCCGCAGACGATCGAGGTCACGCCGGTCCAGCCGAGATAGATCGGGCCGATCTGCGCGTCGCCGATCAGGCCGAACAGGTTCGAGGTCCGGGTCGCCGAGCCGCGGCGCGTGCCGTGGCTCGGGATCGGCACGCCGAGATCGGGCGCGCCGTGGATCTGAACCCTGGTGAAGATGTTCTGATAGGTCGCCATCGTCGTGATCCTTGGACAGACGGATGTGTCTCAGGGGCAGCCGGCGCGCCTCAGCGCCAGATCGAGAAGTGGCGCGACAGATCCCACCACTCGGCCCAGCCCTCGCTCCAGTACGGGCCGCTGATGATGATGCAGACCGCGCTCCAGAACACCGCCGACAGCGCCAGGAACAGGCCGAGCCGATGGATGCCGAGCGTGCCGATCGAATAGCCGATCGTGTCGCGGAAGAAGGTGTTCTCGTGCTCGGGCGTCTTGACCGGCTCGCCCTTCTTGGGGTTCGCCGCCGACAGGATCAGGCCGCCATGCAGCGAGAGCGCCAGCGCCGTGGTGAAGAAGAAGCTCACCGCGATCATATGCGCCGGGTTGTAGTGGAACTGCAGGTACTGATAGCCGACGTTCGAGACCCATTCGAGATGGCTGAAGATGCCGTAGGGGAAGCCGTAGCCCCAGGCGCCAAGCAGGAAGGGCCGGAAGATCACCAGCGTCATATAGGCCAGGATCGCGAAGCCGAAGGCGAAGGGCACATGGTAGCCCATGCCGAGCTTGCGGCAGATCTCGACCTCGCGCAGTGCCCAGGAAATGAAGGAGCCCGTGGCGCAGATCGTGATGATCTGCCAGAGCCCGCCTTCCTTCAGCGGCGCGAGCTTGAGCCCGTATTTGACGTCGGGCGGCGCGATCGAGATCAGCCAGGGATTCCAGGTCGGGCCGATCGCGGCGCCATACAGGATCAGCGCCGTGCCGAGCGCAGCGAAGAAGATCGTCGCGACGCCGAAGAAGCCGACATAGAACGGGCCGACCCAGAAATCGAAGAGGTCGCCTCCGATCAGCGTGCCGCCCCTGACGCGGTATTTGCGTTCGAAATTGAGCAAGGCCATGGTCGCATCCCTCCGCGGGTCGCAGCCTGCCGGGCCACGCCTCGTCTGAACGGTTGGTCGTCAGCGCATTCAGGTCGATCGGCGGACGGGGCGCCGGATTGCGCCGGCGCCTCGTCCGCCGTTGTCGTCAGCCGATCTGCCGGATCGTCACATCCGAGACCGGAGCCTCGATCTGCAGGGAAGCGGCCTTCTTGGCCGGTCCCTCGATCCAGTTGAACCTGTTCGTCGAGAGCAGGATGAAATGGATCAGGATCGCCAGTCCGAACAGGAAGGTGAACAGTGCGATCAGCGTGCGACGCGGATCGAACAGCAGCCAGATTTTCCACATGGGTTCCGCTCCTTGCTCAAGAGATCAGGGAAACGGCGGTGGTCAGGGCCGTCTTCACGCCTTCTTCGAGAGACGCATACCCGTTGGGTCCGGGCAGCCAGGGCCGCCATGACCAAACCAGGAAATGCGCAATCACGGCGATGACCGTGAAGGCGATGAAGCTCGTGATGAAGAAGCCGTGGAATTCCTTGGCTTCCGCTTCGGTCAACCCTGACAGTGAGTCTCTCTCTGTCATGATCACTCTCCTTTGGCCTTGCGGCCGTTACCGCACGAAAAACTCCGTGCGGCTGGTGGCCGGGCTTTGACCCCCGGCCGTCCCCCGCCCGGCGAACCGGACGGAAGCGCGTGACCTTCGTGTCCCTGGCCGTCAGCCCATGAACATGAAGGGAATGGTCGCGTTGGCGCTGGCACGCGCCTCCGCATAGATCGAAAGCCTCTGGCCACTGGGCGCCGGACTCCAGGCCCGCTTCAGCGCCGTCGCCACCAGGAAGACCGGCATCGACACGATGACGAGCCGCCGGCACATGCGCCGGTCGGACTGCCAGGACTTGGCGCGCCGCGACGGGTCGTGCGCGCCGTCGCGGGCCGTGAACTGCATGGTCATGGGCTTGGCTCCCGGTCTGGAAGGCTTTTCGGGGACCGCGCCGGCGATGGCCGCGATCCGGTCGAAAGAAAGGCGAAGGCGCTCGTGCAACGGTTCATGCAAGCGCTCCTTCGCGGGTTCTGGCAGCGTCGAGATGGGCCGCCGTGACACGCTCGTCGCCTTCGCGCCGGGCGCGGGCCTCGGCCGCGTCGCGCATGCGCTTGGCCGCGGAAATCCGCACCAGCACCGGCTGCGTCTCCAGCACCGCGTCGAGCAGCGCCTTCGCCTCGTCCGACCAGGGCAATTCGCGATGCAGCCGCGCCGGCGTCGCCTCGACGGCGTCCATCTGCGTGCCGAGCGGCAGGATGTGGAAGAGCGCGTCGAACAGCGCGTTGCAGACCTCCTGCACGAGATAGGTCGCGCCGGAATAGCCCATGAACGGCGTGCCGGTGTGCCGGCGGATCACCGCGCCGGGGAAGGAGGCCGGGATGTAGACCCCGCGCCCGCCGGCCTCGGCCATGTACATGCGCTCGTTGAACGAGCCGAACAGCACGAGCGGCGGCTTGTCCTTCAGAGAAGCACGAACCGCGTCGTTGTCGGATTTCGTTCCGGCGCAACGCGAGACCGCCAGCGTGCAGGGCAGCCCCATCTCCTCCTCGAGGAAATGGCGGACGCCGCGGGCATAGGTCTCGTTGGCGACGATCGCGAAGGAGGCCGTGCCGAAGAAATCCTGCGTCACCGAGCGCCACAGATCCCAGAGCGGCTTGATCGTGGTGTGCTTCTCGCGCGCGATGAAGGGCTCGGGGTCGAGCCCGAGCAGCTCGCCGAGCGAGCGCAGGAAGGCGGTGGTCGAGTGCAGGCCGATCGGCGCCTGCAGGTAAGGCCGGTCGAGCGCCTCGCAGAGGAGGCGGCCATATTCGCGGTAGAGGCAGACATTGACCTCGGCGTCGGCCAGCCGCTGCACCTCGGCGAGATGCGAACCGAGCGGGAAGGTCATGTGGACCTCCGCGCCGATCCCCTCGATCAGACGCTTCACCTCGGCGAGGTCGGAAGGCATGTTGAACATGCCATAGGCCGGACCGATGATGTTGACCTTCGGCCTGGCGCCCTCCTTGCGGGGCTTTGGCTTGGGCACGATGCCGCGCTTGGCGCCGTATTCGCTCCAGAGCCAGAACAGCGCCCGGTCGGCGCATTGCCACTGGTCCTCGTCGATGGTGCGCGGCAGGAAGCGCTGGATGTTGGTGCCTTCCGGCGTGACGCCGCCGCCGATCATCTCGGCGATCGAGCCCGTCACCACCACGCTCGGCAGATGCGGATCGAGCACCGCGTTGGCGCGCTTCATCGCGCCCTCGGTGCCGTGCTGGCCGAGCTCTTCCTCCGCCAGCCCCGTGACCACGATCGGCAGCTCGTGCGGCGGCAGCGCATCGGTGTAGTGCAGCACCGAGGTGACCGGCAGGTTCTCGCAGCCGACGGGGCCGTCGATGACGACCTGCAGGCCCTTGATGGCGCAGAAGACGTAGACCGCCCCCCAATAGCCGCCGGCGCGATCGTGATCCTGGATCAGCATCACGGAATCTCCTCGGCGATCGCCTTGGCTTTGGCGGCGCGCCTTGCGAATTTTTCGCGGAAATCCGGATGGAGCTTGGGCGTGTCCTGCCAGGTGCCGGCCGTGTCGCCCTCGCCGACGCCCTCGAAGAAGGCCTGCATCGCGTCCATGCGCGACTTGTTGCCGATCGCTGCGTTGACGACCTGGGCGAGCGAGCCCGCCCCGGCCGGCCCGAACAGCGGCCGCGCCGAGATCAGGTTGGTGAAGTAGAGCGAGGGCGTGCCGCTCTGCTTGGCCTTCTGCACCACCGGCGTCGTGCCGATGGCGAGGTCGGGCCGGAACTCGGCCATGGCGGCGAGGTCCTGCTCCAGCGTGGCGCGGTAGTTCACCATCACGCCGCGCGCTTCGAGCCAGTCGCGGTCGGCCTCCGACCAGGGCGTGCGCGGGCAGGCGGTGCCGACATAGCGCAGGTCGGCGCCGCTCTCGACCAAGAGCCGCGCCACCAGCAGCTCGGAGCCCTCATAGCCCGAGAGCGTGATCCGGCCCTTGATCGGCTTGGCGGCGAGCGCGCCCTTGATCGCGGACAGGACCTTGTTCTGCGCCGACTCGACCAAAGGCTTGGGCACGCCACAGGCCTCGCCGATCGAAGCCAGCCAGGCGGCGGTGCCATCGACACCGACCGGGCCGGAGCCGACGATGCTGCGGCCTGCCGCCTCGAACTCGCGGATCGACGCCGTGTAGAACGGATGGATTGCCGCCACCGCCGCGCAATCCAGCGCGGCGTAGAGCTCGCGCCATTCCCGCGTCGGCACGACCGGGCCGGCGGCCAGACCGAGCGGCTCCAGCAGCATGCCGATGCCGACCGGATCGGCCGGGAACATCTCGCCGAGCAGGGTCACGGTCGGGCGCTCGGTCTTAGCCCCACGCGGGGCGGCGACCGGACCCTGCTCCGCTTCCTTGCGGGCATAAGCCAGCATCGCGCCGGCGAGAACGTCCTTGGCCTCGGCATGGGTCGGCACGCCGAAGCCCGGCACGTCGATGCCGATGATGCGGACCCCGTTGATCTCCTTCGGCAGGAGACGCAGCGGCACGCCCGAGGCCGAGGGCACGCAGAGATTGGTGACGACGATCGTGTCGTAGAGCGCCGGGTCGGCGAGCTTGAACACCGCCTCGCGGATGTCCTCGAACAGTTTTCCGGTGACCAGCGTCTCGGAGTTGAACGGCACATAGCCGACCGAGCGGCGGGCGCCGTAGAAATGCGAGGTGAAGGTGAGGCCGTAGACGCAGCAGGCCGAGCCTGACAGCACCGTCGCGGTGCGGCGCATGCGTAAGCCCACGCGAAGCGAACCGAAGGCCGGGCACATGCTCTGCGGCTTGTCGTGCGGCCCGAGCGGATAGTCCTTCGCGAAACGCTCCAGCATCTCGCTGTTGCCCGCGGCGCTGGCCGCAGCGCGCAACTGCTCCTTGCCCGAGTGGCAGCCGAGCCCGTCGCGCTGCGTCGCCGCCGCGTTGATCGCGGGGGCGGAGGCTGCGTCAGGCAGTGGCTGGTGGATCGTCATTGAGCCGCCTCAGACCGCGTCGTAGACGACTTCGAGGGAGGCCTTCTTGGCGGCCGAGGGACCGCACATGTCCTCCATCGTCGCCGGCACCAGCACGAAATCGGCGCCGGTCGTTTCCTTGGAGAACAGGCCGAGCAAACCATCCTGCGTCAGCGGCGTCGGCCGCATCGGGGGCGATTCGGCGACATTCAGGCCGAGTTCCTCGAACAGCGGCGCCCAGACATCGCCGGGGCGGCCGACGATCTGATAGTTGGCGCTCTTGCGGCGGATGTCGTCGTTCGCCGGGATCGCGGCCAGCACGGGAATGCCGACCTTGTCGCAGAAGGCCTGCGCCTCGCCGGTGCCGTCATCCTTGTTGATGACCATGCCGGCGACGCCGACATTGCCGCCGAGCTTGCGGAAATACTCCACCGCCGAGCAGACATTGTTGGCGACGTAGAGCGACTGCAGGTCGTTCGAGCCGACGACGATGACCTTCTGGCACATGTCGCGCGCGATCGGCAGGCCGAAGCCGCCGCAGACCACGTCGCCGAGGAAGTCGAGCAGGACGAAGTCGAAACCCCAGTCGTGGAAGCCGAGCTTCTCCAGCAGTTCGAAGCCGTGGATGATGCCGCGACCGCCGCAGCCGCGCCCGACCTCCGGCCCGCCGAGCTCCATGGCGTAGACGCCGTCGCGCTTGAAGCAGACATCGCCGATCTTGACGTCTTCGCCGGCCGCCTTCTTGCGCGACGAGGTCTCGATGATGGTCGGGCAGGCCTTGCCGCCGAACAGGAGCGAGGTGGTGTCGGATTTCGGATCGCAGCCGATCAGCAGCACCTTCTTGCCCTGCTGGGCCATCATGTAGCTGAGATTGGCGAGCGTGAACGATTTGCCGATGCCGCCCTTGCCGTAGATCGCGATGATCTGGGTTTCTTTGGTCGCCGGCGCGACCGCGATCTCGGGCAGCGGCTGGGCCGCCTCCTCGCGAAGCCGCGCCGCCATGGCCGCGGCCGGCGAGGGGATCGGATTTCTGATCTGGATGTTCACGAGCAGGCTCTCCAGTCCAGGATCATCTTCAGGCAGGCCGGATCGCCGAAGGCGGTGCGATAGGCCTCGTCGGCGTCGCTGGCGCATTCGCGATGGGTGATCAGCCCGTCGAGCGAGAGCCGGCCTTCGGCAATCAGCACCGTCACCGCCGCGAGATCGTCCGGCTTCCATTCGGCGGCGATGCGCAGGCGCGCCTCGCGCATGAAGGCCGGCGGAAAGGCGAAGGAGATCGGCTGGTCGTAGAAGCCGGCGAGCACGAGCTCGCCCTCGCGGCCGAGCCTGGCGATCAGCCCGTCGAGCAGCGAGGCGTCGCCGCTGACGTCGTAGATCGTGCGGTAGTCCTTGCGCGGATCGGCCTCGGGCGACACGACCTCGTAGCCCTGCGCGCCGGCGGCCCTGAGCGGGTTGCGCTCCCAGACGACCGGCCTCGCGCCGTCCGCCACCGCGATCCGCGCCAGCAGCCGGCCGAGCACGCCATGGCCGACGATCAGCTCCGGCAGGGCATGGCCGGCGAGCGCGTGGCGCGCCGTCGCGGCCAGCGCCAGCAGGACGCCGGAGGGGCCGAGATCGTCGGCGATGGTGACGGCCTTTGCGCCGGCGACGACGAGGCGGGAGGAGGCGCCGCCGAACAGGCCGCGTGCATCCTTGAAGCCGCGCGAGCCCGGCACGAAGACGCGCTCGCCGACGCTGTGGCCGGAATTGGCGCCGGCCTGCGCCACCCGGCCGACCGATTCGTAGCCCGGGACCAACGGATAACCCATGCCGGGGAAGGGCGGCATCCGACCCGACCAGAGCAGGCGCTCGGTGCCGGTCGAGATGCCGCTCCACTCCGTCGCGACCACGACATCGTCCTCGCCCGGCGCAACCAGTTCGAGCTGGCGCAGAGCCAGATGCCCGGGTTGTTCGAGGAGGACGGCCAGAGCTTGCATCGGGGCACTCTCGCGGCGGGAAGCCACCGCGTTGCGGGCAGCCTCCGGACCGACTGTCAGGTTAAATCAACAAAACTGGATGTCAATTTCAACTTACACATTTGTGTCAGGCGATCTGCGCCGTGATCGCCGCCGTCAACAGCGGACGGCGGGTCTTCACGATGCGGATGGCGGAAAAGCCCGCTTCGGTGAGGAAGCCGGTCAGTTCGGCCGGCGTCCGGGCGCGGCCCGAGCCCATGGCGAGCAGGTAGAAGCCGAAATAGGCATCGGCCATCCGGTCGGTGCCCGACAGGCCGGCCATCGGCTCGGCGATCAGCAGCGTGGCGCCCGGCGGCATGGCCCGGGCGATACGGGCGAGCAGCGCGCGTACGGCATCGTCGTCATGGTCGTGGAGGACGCGGACCAGGGTGTAGAGGTCGGCGTCGCCCGGCAGCGCATCGCGATGCATGTCGCCGCCGATCGCCGTGGCGCGCCGGGTGAGCCCGGCCGCTGCGAAACGGGCCCGCGCCCGCTCGGCGACGGCCGGGAGGTCGAATACGGTCAGCGCGAGATCCGGCGCATGGCGCGCGACGACGCTCAGGAAGGCACCCTCACCGCCGCCGATGTCGACGACATGGCGGTGGCGACGAAAATCAAAAGCCGCGACGATGTCGTCGGCGACGAGATGCTGGGAGTCCGCCATCAGGGCGCTGTAGGCGGCGACATCGCTTGCCGGCGCCCCGGACGGGTCGCTCGCCTGCGCATAGCCCCAGAAGCGCGACAGTTCGGTCGGCTGCGCCTGCCCACGCAGCAAGGCCAGCGGATCGGCGAGATCGGCATAGAGCAGATGGTGATGCGCGATCATCGCGCCGACGCCGGGATTGCCGAGCATGGCGGCGCCGAGCATGGCGAGGCCGTAGCGCTGGTGACCATGAATGCCTTGGCCGCGCGGCTCGACCAGCTTCAGCGCGGCGGCGGCCTTGAGCAGGCGCTCGGCCGCGTCCGGCGCCAGGCTGAGGCGCGGCGCGAGTTCGGCGGCTGTTTGCGGGCCGGGCTCGAGGATGCGGAACAGGTCGAGCTGCACGCAGGCGCCGAGCACCTGCGCATAGACGAAGCCGGCGCAGAGATCGAACAGCGCCTGCGACTGGCGGCTCGCGATCGGGCGGGTCAGCGGGAAGGACGCGGCGAAGCGCTGGAAGCGTGGGTTGGCGACGAGGCGGTTGCGCAGGGCGGCGAGGCGGTCGCGGAGGGAAAGGGCGCGGGGAACCCTCTCCCGTAGGGAGAGGGCAGGGTGAGGGGTCGGCCCCTTGACACCGTGGCCGTGCCCCAACCGCTCGCTTAGCTGGTCCAAGGGCCGACACCTCTCCCCTGCCCCTCTCCTTATAGGAGGGGGGTTCTCCGCCGTTCCGCCGCCGGACTCACGCCGCCCGGCGCTGCAGCCCTTCCGGCAGGAAGCTCTTCGCCGTCAGGCCGATCAGCGTTCCGAGCTCAGTCCGGCCCGGGCAGGCGGGGATCGAGTCGATCGCCTCCAGCACGAGCTCGTCGAGATGGGCGATCGCCGGGCCGAGGCCGTGCGCGATCGCGAAATTGGGCCGCAGATGCGCCGCGTCCTGGCCGCAGGGCTTACCGAGTTCTTCCGGCGTCGCAGCGACGTCGCGGATGTCGTCGGCGATCTGGAAAGCTTCGCCGAGCTTTTCGCCGAGCCAGCGCCAGTCGCGATGCGCAACGCCGGCGGCCGCCGCGCCCGCCATCGTCGCGCCGGCGAAGAGTGCGCCGGTCTTGGCCTGGTGATAGCGGCTGCAATCGATCACGGCTTCCGATTCCCAGCCCTGCCCGGCGACGATGCCGCCACGGCTGCCGACCGCCGCGCCGACGACACCGACCAGAGCAGCGAGGCGCTGCGGCTGGCGCGCCGCCGCCTCGGCCAACGTCTCGAAGGCGAGCACGATCAGCGCATCGCCGGCGAGCACGGCGAGCGGCTCGCCATAGGCCTTGTGCACGGCCGGCTTGCCGCGGCGCAGATCGGCGTCGTCGAAGCAGGGCAGATCGTCATGGACGAGCGAGGCGCAGTGCAGGAACTCGATCGCGGCGGCCGCCGCATTCGCCATCTCGGGCTGGCTGTCGCCGCAGGCTTTCGCCACGGCGAGCGTCAGGCGCGGCCTGATCCGGGCGCCACCGGGGAAGACGGAATAGCGCATCGCCTGGGCCAGGAGCGGCGGACAGCCCTGGCGCTCCGAGACGGCGAGGCAGGAATCCAGGGTCTGCTCGATGCGTGCGCCAGCGTCCATCGTCGTCCCTTTCGCGAATGAGCGTTCTTTCAAACTGTCATTCTATGTGTAAACTAGACTGGACAATCGACGCCGTGAAGTCAATCGCGTCCCGGAGAGGCCGATCATGGCCGCCAAGCGCATCGTGGTGATCGGCGCCGGCATGGGCGGCCTCGTGGCGGCGCTGCTGCTCGCGGCGCGCGGGCACGAGGTGACGCTGGTCGAGAAGGCGGACGCGCCGGGCGGCAAGATGCGCGAGGTTCTGGTCGCGCATCGCCATCTCGACGCCGGACCGACGGTTATGACCATGCGCTGGGTCTTCGACCGGATCCTGAGCGAGATCGGCGAAGACCTCGACGCGCAGGTGACGTTGACGCCCGCCAGGACGCTCGCACGTCATGCCTGGAGCGCCGACGAACGGCTCGACCTCTTCGCCGACCGCGCCGCTTCGGCGGATGCGATCGCGGCCTTCGCCGGCCCGGCAGAGGGGCGCAACTACCGCGCCTTCTGCGAGCAGGCGCGCGGCATCCACGACGCGCTGAAGGACTCGTTCATGGCGCGCGAGCGGCCGAGCCCGCTCGGGCTGGTGCAGCAGGCCGGACTCGGCGGCTTGAGCAAGCTCTGGGCCACGAGCCCGTTCGGCACGCTCTGGGACGCGCTCGGCAAGAGCTTCCGCGATCAGCGCCTGCGCCAGCTCTTCGGCCGCTACGCCACCTATTGCGGCTCCTCGCCCTTCGCTGCGCCGGCGACGCTGATGCTGGTCGCCCATGTCGAGCAGGAGGGCGTCTGGTATGTCGAGGGCGGCATGCACCGGCTCGCGCTGGCGCTCGCGGCACTGGCGCAGAAGCGCGGCGCAACCTTGCGCTTCGGCGAGGCGGTCTCCGAGATCGTGGTGGCGGGCGGGCGCGCGGTCGGCGTCAAGCTCGCCCATGGCGAGACGCTGTTCGCCGATGCCGTCGTCAGCAATGCCGACGTCAACGCCATCGCCGCAGGCAAGTTCGGCCGCGACGCAGGCCCCTTCGCGCCGCCGATCCGGCCGGCCGAGCGCTCGCTCTCGGCGCTGACCTGGTCGGCGGTCGCCGAGACACGGGGCTTCCCGCTGCAGCGCCACAACGTCTTCTTCTCGCGCGACTACGCGGCCGAGTTCGAGGCGATCTTCAAGCGCGGAAAACTGCCGGCGGAGCCGACGATCTATGTCTGCGCCCAGGATCGCGACGAGACCGGGCCGCCGCCCGAAGGGCCGGAGCGCCTGCTCATCCTGGTCAACGCGCCGCCCACCGGCGATCACGGCCATCTGCCGACGACGGAGATCGAGAGATGCCAACGCACGACCTTCGAGAGGCTGGTGCAATGCGGACTGAGCGTCAGCCTGCAGGCCGACCGGATGATCCGGACCGAGCCGGCGGATTGGGAGGCGCTGTACCCGGCGACGGGCGGGGCGCTCTACGGGCGGGCGACGCATGGCGCGATGGCGAGCTTCGCCCGGCCGGGCTCGCGCTCGCGGCTGCCGGGACTGTACTGGGCCGGGGGCAGCGTGCATCCGGGGCCGGGCGTGCCGATGGCGGCGCTGTCGGGGATGATCGCGGCGCAGAGCCTGATGGCGGACCTCGCTTCGACGTGAACGTGCCGCCGGGCGGCTATGCCTGGTGGTATGTCGACGCGCTGAGCGCGGACGGCCGCTACGGCCTCAGCATCATCGCCTTCATCGGGAGCGTCTTTTCGCCCTATTACGCACTTGCGCGCCGACGTGGCCCCGCCGACCCGCTGGAGCATTGCGCCCTCAATGTCGCGCTTTATGGCCCGGGCGTCCGGCGCTGGACGATGACCGAGCGGGGCAAGCGCCATGTCGCGGTCTCGGCCGAGCATTTCGCGATCGGCCCGAGCGCGCTGCACTGGGACGGCGAGACGCTGACGATCGACATCGACGAGATCGGCATGCCGCTGCCGATTCCGCGCCGGGTGCGCGGCACGATCAGGGTCAGGCCGCGGGCGCTGACCGGGCATGTCGTGACGCTGAACCCGGACGGCGCGCATCGCTGGTGGCCGATCGCACCGGTCGCCGAGGTCGAGGTCGAGCTAAGCGAGCCGGCCCTGCACTGGACCGGACCGGGCTATCTCGACATGAACCGGGGCGACGCGCCGATCGCGGAGGGTTTTCGCGACTGGCACTGGTCGCGCGCGGCGACGCGGGACGGTGCGGCCGTGCTCTATGGCGGCGTCCGGCGCGACGGCTCGCGCTTCGATCTCGGCTGGCGCTTCGATCGCGACGGCGAGACGACGCCGCTCGCGACGCCGCCGGTCTCGTCCTTGAGCAAGAGCGGCTGGCGCATCGCGCGCGAGACCCGTAGCGATGCGGGGCGCCCGGCCGCGCTCGTCGCGACGCTGGAAGACACGCCGTTCTATGCGCGCTCGCTGGTGAAAGCCTCGCTCACCGGCGAGGAGGTGACGGCGATGCATGAGAGCCTGTCGCTCGACCGCTTCGCCAATCCGGTGGTGCAGGCGATGCTGCCGTTCAGGATGCCGAGGCGGCGGTAGTCTCGGCCTGCTTCGCGGCCGCCGCCTTGGCCGCGTCCTTGATCTTCTCGCGGCGCAGATCCCAGAGCTGCCAGAAACCGAAGCCGAGCGCGACGCCGAGCGTCAGCAGGATTTCGGCCAGGAACATCGCGGTCGACGACATCGGTCCCTCCTCAGGCGGTCACGGCCCGCGAACCAGCCCGCGCTCGATCCGGCCGAGCCGCTCGAACATCGCGATCACCGCGATCGCGCGGCCGGTCAGGTTCCACCACGGCACTTGTCCGATACGCTCCGGCGCACGCAGCGGATGCGGTGTGCCGGCGACGGCCGCTACGAGATAAGCGTTGGCCGGCAGCGGCGGCTGCATCAGGCGCGCGGCGTCGGGCGCACCGGCGAGCAGCGCCCGCGCCAGCAGCGCGAGCTTGCGGCGCTTGCCCACCACCGCCCGCTGCGACACCGAATCATGGCCGGCGCGGGCGACCTCGGCGCCGATCTCGGCATAGATCAGCCGTGCCGCCCGAATGCCGGACCGGCAGCCGGCGGGAAGCTCGGCGATGCCCGCATCGGCGCGCGCATAGAGCTTCGCCGCCTCGCCGAGCAGGCGTGCGACGACACTGCCGAGCGCCGGCGTGAAGACGGGCTTGGCCATGAAGGCGTCGGGATCGATGCCCGCCTCGCGCAGCCATGAGAGCGGCAGATAGAGCCGGCCGTTGCGCGCGTCGTCGCCGACGTCGCGGGCGATGTTGGTGAGCTGCATGGCGACGCCGAGATCGGCCGCCCGCGCCAGCACCTGCGGCTGGCGCCGCTCCATCACCGTCGTCATCATCACGCCGACCGAGCCGGCGACGCGGGCGGCATAGTCGCAGAGCTCGGCGAACGTTTCGTAGCGGCCGCCGCGCGCATCCCAGGCGAATCCCTCGATCAGCGCCAAAGGCACCGCCTGCGGCAGGGCGAAGCGGCGCACCGTCGCGGCAAAGGCGCGGTCGGCGGCATGGTCGTGCGGCCGGCCGGCATAGGCGGCGGCGACCCGCCGTTCCAGGGCGGCGACCGTCGCCGCATCGCCCGGCCCCTCGTCAATCGCGTCGTCGGCGAGCCGGCAGAAGGCGTAGAGCGCCGTCGCCGGCCCGCGCGTCTCGCGCGGCAGCAGCATCGCCGCGGCATGGAAGGATTTCGAGCCCGCCCGCAGCAGGCGGTTGCAGGCGGCGAGATCGGCCGCGTCCGGCTCAGGCCAGCTCTGTCGCATGGGGCACCACCGTGTCGAGGATCTTGGCCGAGGAGAGCACGCCAGGCAGGCCGGCACCGGGATGCGTGCCGGCGCCGACGAGATAAAGCCCGCGCACCTCCTCGCTGAGATTGTGCGGCCGGAACCAGGCGCTCTGCAGCAGGCGCGGCTCCAGCCCGAAGGCCGCACCATGGACAGAGAGATAGTCGTCGCGGAAATCGGGCGGCGTCATCAGCCGCGAAGTGACGAGGTTGTCGCCGAGGCCCGGCAGCAGCGTCGCCTCGAGGCGCGCCTGGATGCGACTACGGTACGGCTCGGCAGCGTCCGTCCAGTCGGTCCGGCCCTGCAGGTTCGGCACCGGCACCAGCGCGTAGAAGGCGTCGCAGCCCTTAGGCGCGAGCGCCGGATCGGTCGCGGTCGGGCGATGCAGATAGAGGCTGAAATCCTCCGACAGCACCTTGTTCTCGAAGATGTCGTCGATCAGGCCGCGATAGCGCGGGCCGAACAGGATGGTGTGGTGGGGGACATCCTCGTAGCGACGGCGCGTGCCGAAATACCAGACCACCACGCTCATCGAATAGCGGGCCCGGGCGAGCTTGCGATCGCTCCAGCGCCGGCGATGGACCGCCGGCAGCAGCGTGCCATAGGTGAAGGCGGCGTCGGCGTTCGAGACCACGACATCGGCCGGGATGTGCTCACCCGTGGCGAGCCTGACACCGCTGGCCGCGCCGTCCCTGACCGTGATCTCCGCGACCTCCGCGCCGTGGCGGATCGCGGCGCCCTGCCCCTCCAGCAGCCCGACCAGTCCGCGCACCAGCGCGCCGGTGCCGCCATAGGCGAAATGCACGCCGTATTTGCGTTCGAGATGGATCACCAGCGCGTAGACCGCGGTGACCGCGAAGGGATTGCCGCCGATGAACAGCGGATGGAAGCTGAGCGCGGTCCGCAACCGCTCGTCGCGGACATGGCGTGCGGCCAGCCCGTAGACGCTGCGGTCGGCCCGCAGCCGCGCCATCGCTGGCAGCGCCTTCAGCATGTCGGCGAGCGTGCTGAAGGGCACATCGGCGAGCTGCTCGAAGCCGACCTTGTAGATCGCCTCCGCATCTCTCAGGAACGCGTCGTAGCCGGCGACGTCGCCCGGCGCGACGGCCGCGATCCGTGCCCGCATCGCCGCATCGTCGCCCGAGCAGTCGAGCGTCGTGCCATCGGCGAAGGCGAGGCGGTAGAACGGATCGAGCGCCGTCAGTGCGACATCGTCCGCCATCCGGCGCCCGCACAGGCTCCAGAGCTCCTCGAACAGGAACGGCGCCGTGACGATGGTCGGCCCGGCATCGAAGACGAAACCGTCCTGCCGGAACACCCGCGCCCGGCCACCGGGCTGGTCGAGCCGCTCCAGCACGGTGACGCGCCAGCCGCGGGCACCGAGCCGGATCGCCGCCGCGAGACCGCCGAAGCCAGCGCCGATCACCACCGCATGCGGGCGGCGATCGGGCTCGCCCGAGCGGATGTGCGGCGTCGCCAGACGCGGCGGCAGCTCGGTCAGCATGAGCCTGCTCCGCAGAACTCCGCCGCTCCACGCGAGGCCGCCGCAGCCGGCAGCTCGGCCAGGATCAGCCTGGCGATCGCCTCCGGTTTTTCCTCATGGGCGAGATGGCCGGCGCCCTGCACCGTCTCGATCCGCGCATTCGGCAGGCGCTTGGCGACCTCGCGTGCATCGCCCGGCGACACGGCCTTATCGCCGGCACCGACCACGAGGAGCACCGGCAGATCGAGCTTGCCGAAGTTCTGCCCGAGCGCGTCGAGATCCCAGTTCGCCATCATCGCCAGCGTCGAGGCGACATGGACGCGGTTCGAGAACAGGCGCTGGTAGAATTCGAGTCCGCGCCGGTCGAGATGCGAGCCAGTGCCCTGGAGCAGCTGCTCGACCGCATTGGCGCTGCCCGCCCGCCAGGCGAAGAAGCGCGGTACGAAAGGGTTCAGCACGAGCAGCTTCGCCAGCGAAGGGAAAAGCTGCGATGCCACCCCGCGGAACGGCAGCAGCGCCCCGTTCAGGCTGATCAGGCTCTGCGGCGCGATCGCTTTGGTCAGCACCATCCGCATCGCGATCGCGGCGCCTGCGGAATGGCCGACGACGATCTCGGGCGAAACCCGTAGCGCCGCGAGCAGGGCGGAGAGCGCGCGCGCCATCGCCGGCAACGAGAGCAGGTCGCTGTCGGGCGCCTGCGTGAAACCGTGGCCGGGCAGATCGGGCGCGACGACGCTGAAATGCTCGGCCAGCAACGGCATCAGGTCGCGCCAGGAATGGGTCGAGGCGCCGGTGCCGTGGAGCAACAGCAGCGGTGGTCCCTGCCCCATCGTCTGGACATGCCAGGACAGCCCGCCGGCGGTGACGAAGCGGCTCGCCTCGCGGTTGGGCCAGTCGCGGCCGTCGGTCTGCCAGGAGAGGGCGGCGCTCATCGCCCCACCGCCAGCGCCGCGCCGACGACACGGCTCACGCCCACCGCATCCGCATGTGGAAGCGGCACATAGCGCCCGCCCATCGCAGCGGCGAGCTCGGCCGCTTGGGGCTGCGCCTGCGGCGAGGTGTCGATCAGGAGCGAGGTCAGGCCCTCCCCGCGCAGCGCCCGTGCGGCGGACAGCGCGTCGGCTTGAGCCTTGGTCCGGCCCGGCTGCCCATCGCGGTCGATATTGGCGCGGCCATCGGTCATGAACACGATCGCCGGCGTGCGGCCCTTGCGCCGGACCGCATCGGCGAGCGCGGCCGCTGCCCCGATCGCGGTCGCCAGCGGCGTGCCCCCACCGCCCGGCAGCGCCGCGAGCGCCCGCTCGGCCGCGACCAGCGAGCGCGTCGGCGGCAGCACCAGTTCGGCTTGCGTCTTGCGGAAGGCGATCAGCGCGACCTCGTCGCGCCGGACATAGCATTCGGCGAGAAGGAGCCTGACCGCGCCCTTTGCCTCGGCGAGGCGTTGAAGCGCCGAGGAGCCCGACGCATCGACCACGAACAGCGTCGCGGTCTCGGCTCGCTGCCTGTAGCGGGCGACCCGGAGATCGTCACGGCGCACGATCAGGCTGCTTCGCGCATCCCGGCCGGTCTCGCGCCGACGCAGGCCCTGCCAGGGCGCGGCCGCGCGCAGGGTCTCGACCAGGTCGAGCCGCTGGCCGCCGCGCAAATCGCCGGCTTTCGACCCGACCACCCGGCCACGCGACGCCGCCTTCTGGAATTGCCCGGCCTTTCCCGCCGCCCGCGCGCGGACGTTGCCGCCCTGCGCCAGCAATTGCGCCAAAAGCCCGGCAGGGATCGCAGCCTTGGCCGCCTCAAGCACGAGATCGTCGAGATCGGCGGGGCGCTCCTCGGCAGCGGCCTCTCTGTCCGGCGGTAGCGCATTGTCCGGCTGATCGGGGGGCGGCTCCGACTCCTCCTGAGCGGCCGGCAGCTGCGTCGCGCGCGGCGCCAGCACCAGCGCCGCGGCGAGCGCCGCATCCTCCTGCGAAACCTCGTCGCGCCCGAGCAGCGCCGCGATCGACCGCGCCGCCTTCACCGCATGGAGCGCCGCCCGCGCGGAGCCGATGCCGAGCGCGACGCAAGCACCGCACAACGCCGCGATCGTCTCGTCGGAGAGCTCGACGCGGGCGAGTCGTTCGCGAGCCTCGGCGATCTCGGCCGCCGTGAAGATGGCAGGCTCGATCTCGCGATGCGACAGCGCCGTGAGCTCGAGCATCAGCGCCAGCCTGTCGGTCAGCGCCGCCGGCGGCCTCTCCCCGGGCTCGATTCCTTCGTCGAAGGCGACGACGCCGAAGCGGCTCGGCGCGCTGGTCGCAATGCCGTCGCGCTCGGTCGCGACCTCGCCTGCGTCCTGCACCAGAGCGAGCCGCGCCGCCGTCGCGGGCGGCAGCCGCTCGGCCATCGCCACCAGCACGATGCCGCCATCGGCCTCGGCCAGGAGCCCGCGCTCGGCGACCGGCCGGCCCGCTGCCAGCGTCGCGGTCAGGTCGAGCCCGCCGAGCAGGCGCGCATCGCCGATCGTGGCCGGCATGCGCAGCAACCGCCGGTCGCCGAGCAGCACGGTCAGCCGCGCGAGCCAGGCGTCGCGCACCGGACCGGCCGGCGCGCGCAGCGTCAGCCCTCCGATGCCGGCGGGATCGAGCGCGAGCAGCGCGGCGGCGAGTTCGGCCAGCCGCCAGGGCGAAGGCGTCGTGGCGACGGGCGCGCTGTCGCCGGCCGCGCTCATGGCCCGAAGATTTCGTCCAGAGCCCGGTCGACACGCACGGTCGAGCGGGCCTCGTCGAGCGGGTTGCGGCGCAGGCGATGGCGCAGCGCCATCGGTGCGACCATGCGGATATGGCCGTCGCGCACCTCGCTCCTGCCCTCCAGCGCGGCAAGCGCCCGCGCCGCGCGGATCAGCGTGAGTTCGCCGCGCAGGCCGTCGGTGCCGAGATGCAGGCAGAGTTCGGCGGCGCGCATCAATGCCGCATCCGGCGTCGCGACCTCGGCCAGCCGCTTGCGCGCGGCCGTGAGCTTGCGCCCGATCGCTTCGTCCTTCGCCTGCCACTGCGCCGTAAAAGCGTCCGGATCGCGGTCGAAGGCGTCGCGGCGCTTCACCACCTCGACCCGGGTCGGCAGATCGGTCGGCGTCGTCACCTCGACCGAGAGCCCGAAGCGGTCGAGCAGCTGCGGGCGCAGCTCGCCCTCTTCCGGATTGCCGCTGCCGACCAGCACGAAGCGGGCGGGATGGCGGATGCTCAGCCCCTCGCGCTCGACCACGTTCTCGCCCGAGGCCGCGACGTCGAGCAGCACGTCGACGAGATGATCCTCGAGCAGGTTGGCCTCGTCGATATAGAGGAAGCCGCGATTGGCCTTGGCCAGCAGGCCGGGCTGGAACGCTTTCTCGCCGCTTGCCAGCGCCTTTTCCAGATCGAGCGCGCCGACGACACGGTCCTCGGTCGCCCCCAGCGGCAGGTCGACGACCGGAACAGGGACGAGATGCGTCTTCTCGCCCTTGGCACCGGCATCCGGCGCGCGGTTGTAGGGATCGCCGACGACGGCGCGCATCGGCGGCAGCAGGGCGGCGAGCGCCCGGATCGCGGTCGACTTGCCGGTGCCGCGGTCGCCGAAGATCAGCACGCCGCCGATGGTCGGGTCGATCGCCGCGAGCAGCAGCGCCCGCTTCATCTCCTCCTGCCCGACGATGGCCGAGAACGGGAAGGGCGCCGGACGGCGCGGGGCGGGATCGGTCGCGGTGGCGGTCTTCGCGCGTTTCACGATCGAGCCGCCTCCGTCATTGCGGGCGAAGCCCTCGGGTCCGATCTTCGATCGGCCCAAGGGTAAACTCCGCGAAGAGCCGGAAGCCATGGCAGGGCTCCGTCGCTCGACGACGGATTCCGGGTCGGCGCCGCGGTGCGCCCTGTCCGGGATGACCGCGGAGGGTTCGATGAAGCCGTCCATGCGTGTCTCCGGAGATCAGGACGCCATCGCCTCGGCCAGACGCTGCGGCAGGCGGAAGACGACCTCCTCCTCCGCCCCGTCGAGCTCGCGGACCGAGACCGTGCGGAACCGCCGCAACGCGTCGATCGAATCCTGGATCAGCCGCTCGGGCGCCGAGGCGCCGGCCGTGAAACCGACCGTGTCGACCGCGTCGAACCAGGCCGGGTCGATCGCATCCGGCCCCTCGATCAGATGGCTCTCGACGCCGGCGAGCTCGCCGACCTCGCGCAGCCGGCTCGAATTCGACGAGGAGCGCGAGCCGACGACGAGGATCAGGTCGCAATGGCCCGCCATCTCCTGCACCGCCGCCTGGCGGTTCTGCGTGGCGTAGCAGATGTTGCGGATGTCCGGCCCGACGATCGCGGGAAAGCGCGCCGTCAGCGCCGCGATGACCTCGCGGGTATCCTGCACGCTGAGCGTGGTCTGGCTGACATAGGCGACCTTGCTCTCGTCGGCGACGACGAGCCCTGCGACCTCGTCCGCCGTCGCGATGACGTGGAGCCGGCCCGGAATCTGGCCGCGCGTGCCCTCGACCTCGGCATGGCCCTCATGGCCGATCAGCACGACGTCGTAGCCGAGCTGGGCATAGCGCCGGCCCTGATTGTGGACCTTCTGCACGAGGGGGCAGGTCGCGTCGATGACGTCGAGCCCGCGCGCCGCGGCGGCAGCCTCGACCGACTTCGAAACGCCATGCGCAGAGAAGATCGTCGTCGCGCCTTCCGGAATCTGGTCGACCTCGCCGACGAACACCGCGCCCTGCGCCCTCAAGCCCTCGACGACATGGGTGTTGTGGACGATCTCGTGCCGGACATAGACCGGCGCGCCATACTGCGCCACCGCCCGCTCGACGATCTCGACCGCCCGGACGACGCCCGCGCAGAAGCCGCGCGGTTTCGCCAAAAGCACGGTCAGCGGGCGCTTGAACGGCACAGGCGTCGTCATGTCGAAGCCTCGTGCAGCGGGCTCGCGCCCTGCGGATGCGTCGGCACCAGCCTGAGGGAGCCGCTTCCCAGCGTCGCATGGCGCAGGGCCGCCTGGCTCGGACGGCACAGGCCGGTGGCGGCTGCCACGATCGCCTCTGCATCGAGCCCGGCTTCGGCATACATGCGGGGTTGCGTGTCGTGGTCCTGGAAACGGTCGGGCAGTGCCAGCGTCTTGATCTTCAGCCCCGCCTCGAACAGCCCGTCATCGGCGAGCGCATGCAGCACGAAGGAGCCGAAGCCGCCGACCGAGCCCTCCTCGACCGTGATCAGAGCCTCGTGGTTGCGTGCCAGCCGCCGGATCAGCGCCCGGTCGAGCGGTTTTGCGAAGCGGGCATCGGCTACGGTGGTCGACAGCCCCATCACATCGAGCGTCCCGGCCGCCGTCAGGCATTCGGCCAGCCGCGTGCCGTAGGACAGTAGCGCCACCCGCGTGCCCTCCTTCAGAACGCGCCCGCGCCCGATCTCGAGGGCTGAGCCGAACTCCGGCAGCGCGACGCCGACGCCGTCGCCGCGCGGATAGCGCAGCGCGATCGGCCCCTCGTCATGGGCGCGCGCGGTCGCGACCATGTGCACGAGATCGGCCTCGTCGCCCGCCGCCATCAGGACGAAGCCCGGCAGGCAGCCGAGATAGGCGGTATCGAAGGCCCCGGCATGGGTCGCGCCGTCGGCGCCGACCAGCCCGGCGCGGTCGAGCGCGAAGCGGACGGGAAGCTTCTGCAACGCGACGTCGTGGACGATCTGGTCGTAGGCGCGCTGCAGGAAGGTCGAATAGATCGCGCAGAACGGCTTGAGGCCCTGGCAGGCGAGGCCGGCGGCGAAGGTCACGCCGTGCTGCTCGGCGATGCCGACGTCGAAGAAGCGCGACGGATGCGCCTTGGCGAAGAGGTCGAGCCCGGTGCCTGACGGCATCGCGGCGGTGATCGCGATGATGCTTTCGTCGCGGGCCGCCTCCTTGACCAGCGCCTGGGCAAAGACTTTTGTGTAGGACGGCGCGGCCGCGACCGGCTTCTCCTGCGCGCCGGTCGCGACGTTGAACTTGACCACGGCGTGGTACTTGTCGGCCGTCGCCTCCGCAGGCGCATAGCCCTTGCCCTTCTGCGTCACGACATGGACCAGGATCGGCCCGTTGCCGGCGTCGCGGACATTGCGCAGAACCGGCAGCAGATGGTCGAGATTATGGCCGTCGACCGGGCCGACATAATAGAAGCCGAGCTGGTCGAACAGCGTGCCGCCGGTGAGGTAGCCGCGCGCATGCTCGACCGCCCGCGTGATCGTCGAATCGAGCTTCTTGCCGAGCTTGCGGGTGATCTGCCGGCCATGGTCGCGCAGCGAGAGATAGGCCTTGCCCGAGAGCAGCTTGGCCAGATGGGCCGAGAGCGCGCCGACCGGCGGGGCGATCGACATGTCGTTGTCGTTGAGGATCACGATCAGCCTCGAGCCGAGCGCGCCGGCGTTGTTCATCGCCTCATAGGCCATGCCGGCCGACATCGCGCCGTCGCCGATGACGGCGACGACGTGCCCGCTCTCGCCCTTGAGGTCGCGCGCCACCGCGAAGCCGAGCGCCGACGAGATCGAGGTCGAGGTGTGCGCCGCGCCGAAGGGGTCGTATTCGCTCTCGGAGCGCTTGGTGAACCCGGAGAGCCCGCCGCCCTGGCGCAAGGTGCGGATCCGGTCGCGCCGGCCGGTCAGGATCTTGTGCGGATAGGCCTGGTGGCCGACGTCCCAGATCAGCGTGTCGCGCGGCGTGTCGAAGAGGTGATGCAGCGCCACGGTGAGCTCGACGACGCCGAGCCCCGCCCCGAGATGGCCGCCCGTGACCGAGACCGCGTCGATCGTCTCGGCGCGGAGTTCGTCGGCGAGCTGCTTCAGCTGCGGCAGCGTCAGGTCGCGCATATCCGCCGGCAGGGTGACGGTGTCGAGCAACGGGGTGTCGGGCATTCCAGTCCCCTTCGCATGGCCGATGTGTCAATCTGGATTAACACATTGATGTCAACCTGACGATACACTACGAAGGAGTTGCAGGACATGCAATCGCTTTGGTCGGCTCCCTGCCGCGAGTTCGGGGACCGCCAGCGGGACGATGCGTGCAGCGGAGACGGAGCGGAATTGCGTTTTCGGGGCGGGACGCCGGCTTGTCCGGAACCGCGACCACTCTATGTGAATTAGAACAAGTCGACGGAGGATGCTCATCATGAGACAGCTTGCCTACGCAGTCGCGACCGGCCTTCTCTTTCTGACCCCGCTCATCGCCAGTTCCGCTTCGGCGCAGGACGCCGCCGCCGGCGAGAAGCTCTTCCTTCAATGCCGGACCTGCCACCAGATCGGCGAGAACGCCAAGAACGCGGTCGGACCCGTGCTCAACGGCCTGTTCGACAACCGCAAGGCCGGCACCCATGAGGGCTACGCCTATTCGGCGGCCTACAAGGGCCTCGACAAGGTCTGGAACGAGGACAATTTCCGCGTCTACATCAAGGATCCGCGCGGCGTCACGCCCGGCACCAAGATGACCTTCCCCGGCCTCAAGGACGATGCGCAGATCACCAACCTGATCGCGTATCTCAAGCAGTTCGGGCCGGACGGAAAGAAAAAGTAGAACCCGCCGCCGCCTTCGATCGACGCGCCCGGCGAGACCGATCGCCGGGCGTTTGCTATGGGCGCTGGAACAGCTTCGCCAACGCCTCGCTGTGCCTGACCAGCAGCCCGGCATCGATTCCGACGGCCGTGAACAGCGTGCCGATCTCGATACAACGTGCGGCGAAGGCGGTGTCCGGCGTCAGGATACCGGCCGGCTTGCCGCAGGCCCTGATCCGCCTGATCCCGTCTTCGATCAGCGCCTTGACCTCCGGATGGCCGGGATTGCCGACATGGCCGAGGCTGGCGGCGAGATCGGCCGGGCCGATGAAGACGCCGTCCACGCCTTCGACCGCCGCGATCGCTTCCAGCTGAGCCATCGCCTCGCCGGTCTCGATCTGCACGAGCAGGCAGAGTTCCTCGGCCGCGCGCCGGCCATAGTCCGGGACCCGGCCGAATCGCGTCGCACGCGTCAGGCCGGAGACCCCGCGGATGCCGGCCGGAGGATATTGCATCGCCGCAACCGCGGCCTTCGCTTCCTCGGCATTCTGGACATAGGGGATCAGCAGCGTCTGCGCTCCGAAATCGAGCAGGCGCTTGATCAGCACGGCGTCGTTGCTGGCCGGCCGGACCACTGCCGAGACCGGATAGGGCGCGACGGCCTGGAGCTGCGCCAGAACGGTCAGCGGATCGCCCGGCGAATGCTCGGTGTCGAACAGCAGCCAGTCGAAACCCGAACCTGCCACCGCCTCGGCCGCATAGGCGCCGGGGAGGCTGCACCACAGGCCGATCTGCTGGCGGTTTTCGCGCAAGGCGCGCTTGAAGGCGTTGTGAGGCAAATCCATAGCCGCTCTCCTCGCCTCAGCGCACCGCCAGCGCACCGAGCGCCATCGCGACGGCGGCCTGCGTCGGGTCGATCACCGGAATGCCGAGCGCGTCTTCCAGCGGGCGGCGATGGCGCGCCATGCCGGCGCAGCCCATCACGATCGCCCCTGCCCCGTCCTGCTCCTTCAGTTCGCGCCCGATCGCGATCATCCGGTCGAGCGTCCTGTCGCCGGACGCCGTCTCCGCCACCGACATCTCCAGCGGACGCTCGCCGGCGAGCCGGTCCATCAGCCCCATCTGCCGGAGATAGCGGATGTGGCGCGGGATCGAACGGCTCTTGATCGCGATCACGCCGAAGCGCTCGGCCCGCGCCAGCGCGGTCAGCACGCCGCTCTCGGCGATGCCGAAGACCGGGGCGGCCGTGCCCTCGCGCGCGACGTGCAGGCCGGGGTCGGAATAGCAGGCGATGACGAAGGCATCGACGTCGTTGGCCGCCTCGACGCGGCGGCGCAGCGGCAGCGCGACGCTCTCGACATGCTCCTGCGTCTCGATGCCGAAAGGGCCCTCGGCCAGCGTCTCACAGACGATCTCCGGCCCTTCCGCGAAGCTCATCGGCGCGACCGCGTTGCGCAGGCCTTCGGTCACCGCCTCGTTTGAATTCGGGTTGATCACGAGAATGCGGGGCTTGCGGGTCATGGCGGATCGTTCCTCGGGCCGATCGAACGACGACCGGCGGCTGCCGGCATCATCGGGCGTGGCAGCGCCAGCGTCCAGCCTCGCCGGCGCAGGGCCGCAGGCCAGCCATGCGCGGTCTCAATCGAGCCTGATCAGCCGCGTGATCCGGCTCGGATTGCTCTCGGCCAGCAGGATGTCGCCCTCCGGCGTGCCGAACAGGCCGTGCGCACCGTTCAGCATCGGCCGGCAGCGCCCGAGCTTTTCGCCGTTGGGGCCGATCTTCTGCAGGTTCGGCACCATGTCGGTGACGTAGGAATTGCCCTCCTCGTCGCCCCAGATCGCCACCGGCTGGTAGAAATGCGTCCAGCTCGCGAGATGCTCGCCATTGCGGTCGAAGACCTGGACGCGGTTGTTGGTGCGGTCGACGACGACGACGCGCCCGTCGGCGAAGGTCCAGAGCGCATGCGGCCAGCCGAACTGGCCGGCGCCGTCACCATGCGCGCCCCAGCTCTGGAGATGCACGCCATAGGCCGAGAAGCGGTGGATGCGGCTCGCGGCGTAGCCGTCGGCGACGTAGATGTCGCCCCAGGCCGAGACATGCACGTCGGTCGGGTGGTTGAACGGCGAGAGCGGCTGGCCGCGCTGGCCGAGCCCGCCGAGCCGCTCGCCCGCGGCCGAGCAGATGATCACCTCGTGCATGTCGCGGTCGACGGCGAGGATGCGGCCCTGTGCATCGGCGGTCAGCATATGCGAATCGGCGATCAGGTCGCCGCCCCAGCCGCGCAGATATGTCCCGTCGGGCGCGAGCTCGATCACGCGCGGATCGGGCGCTTGCGTGAGCGGGTCGTGGCGCAGCATCACGAAGACATGGCCGCGCGGATCGACGGTCAGGTCGGTGACGAAGCCGCTATTCTCCGGCCAGGCGCCGAAGGGCCGCTCGACGAGGTAGCGCGTGTCGCCGAGCGCGACGATGAGGTCATGGGGGGCCAAGGTCAGATCCTTCGGTTCGACCGGATGCATATCCGTTTCGCCCCGGCAAGTATTCCGACGCAAGCGCCGCATGCGCGAGCGGGAATGGTGTCGGCCGCCATCGCAGGTGAAAAAACAGGCAGACGGCATCGGTGAGCCGCGAAGACCGGGAGGCAGGCCATGGCACGGTGCGTTCTCATCGCGGAGTTCATGCACGAGACCAACACCTTCAGCGTCCAGCCCACCGGCGACGCCGCCTTCGAGGCGCATGGCGTCCATCTCGACAACGAGATTCCCGGCGCCTTCCGCGGCACGCGGACGTCGATGGGCGCGGCCTTCGAGGCCGCCGAGAGATTCGGCTGGAGCCTCGTCCACCCGCTGGTGACCGGAGCCAATCCGTCGGGCCGCGTCACCAGCGAGGCCTTCGAGCGTTTCGCCGGCAAGATCCTGTCGGGCTGCGACGGCATCGACGGCGTGCTGCTGCATCTCCACGGCGCGATGGCGACGGAGACCTCCGATGATGGCGAGGGCGAGTTGCTGGCACGGCTGCGCAAGCGCCTCGGACCCGACGTGCCGATCGTCTCGGTGCTCGACCTGCACGCCACCCTGACCCAGATGATGGCGGACAACGCCAATGCGCTGATCTCCTACCGGACCTATCCGCATATCGACCAGTATGAGCGGACCTGGCAGGGCGCCGAACTGCTCGAACGCGCCATGAAGGGCGAGATCAGGCCGAAGGTCGCGGTCGCGCGCCGGCCGATCCTCTACGCGCTCGACGGCGGTCGCACGACTTCGCCGCCCTTCAAAGAGATGCTGCGCCGGGGCGACGAACTCGAAACCTCGGGCAAGGCGCTGGTCGTCAGCGTCCAGGCCGGGTTTTCCTCGGCCGACGTCCACGACATCGGTCCCTCCGTCGCCGTCACCGCCGACGACCGCGCCACCGCGCAGGCCATCGCCGAGGAGCTGATGGACTATGCCTGGGAGCAGCGCCACTTTTCCTCGATCAGCTTCACGCCGCTGGCCGAGGCGATGGCGCGGGCCAAAGCCGGCGAGGGCACACTTGGGAAGCCGCTGCTGCTTTCCGACTATTCCGACAATCCGGGCTCGGGCGCCTATGGCGACGCCACCAATCTGCTGCGCGCCGTGCTCGACGCCGGGCTGAGGAATGTCGGCTTCCACGCCATCCGCGATCCCGAAGCCGCGCTCGCGGCGCAGACAGCCGGCGTCGGCAACCGCGTCCGGCTGAAACTCGGCGGCAAGGTCGATCCCGCCGCTGGTGGCGGCCCGCTCGATCTCGACGCCCATGTCGTGACGCTGACCGACGGACGCTTCATCGCCCATGGCCCGATGGGCGGCGGCGCCTGGCGCAGTTATGGCCTCTCGGCACTGCTGCGCGTCGACGATGTCGAGATCGTCGTCATCACCCATAACGGCCAGGCGACCGACCTCGCCCAGTTCACCTCGCTCGGCCTCGACCCGACGCGCAAATCGACGCTCGTCGTCAAGTCGATGCAGCATTTCCGCGCCGCCTTCGAGCCGATCGCCCGCGAGGTGCTGGAGATCGACACCGGCGCGCTCTCGACCCGCAACTTCAAGGCCCGGCCCTACAAGGTCGTGCGCCGGCCGATCTTTCCGCTCGACGACATCTGAGCGGATCGGACGAAAGCGGGAGAAGACAAGCCGGCGAAACCGGATAGTCTGCAGGATGGAAGAACGACCAGAGGCAGGACGAGCCGCAGCCCGGCCGAACCGCCCGACTTCGACGGATCACATGGGAGGAGACGAGATGTTCGCGAAACTGGCCTTCACCACAGCCTTGACGCTGACGCTGCTGGCGCTCCCGGCACAGGCGCAGGAGCCGCGCCGCGGCGGCACGATCCGCTTCACCGCGCCCTATGCCTCGTCCTTCGTCAGCAACGACAACCACGTCTCCAACCAGATCACCGACGACATCTACGGCAAGGCGCTGCACCGCACGCTCTACAAATGGGATTCGGCCGCCAACAAGCCGGTGCCGGAACTCGCGACGAGCGTCACCGTTTCGCCGGACGGCCTCGTCCACACCTTCAAGCTGCGCGACGACGCGATCTTCCACAATGGCCGCAAAATGGTCGCCGACGACGTGATCTGGTCGCTGACCCGGATCATGGACGGCTCCAAGAGCTATCCCGCTGCCCGCTATGTCCGCCTGCTCAAGGGCGCGATCGACGTCGAGAAGGGCCAGGCCAAGGAGATCGCCGGCCTGAAGAAGATCGACGACGGCACGATCGAGATGACCTTCAACGAGCGCACGGAGCCCGGCTTCCTGTTCAATGCCTCGACCACCTCGATCTATCCGGCGAAGGAGGCGCAGGCACCCGACTTCTTCAACAAGCCGATCGGGCTCGGGCCGTTCAGGTTCGTCGAGCACGTGCCCGGCTCGCGCATGGTCTTCGAGCGCTGGGAGAAGTTCTACAAGCCCGGCCAGCCCTATGCCGACCGGCTGGTGATCTCGCTGATGGCGGAGGCCGCCGCCCGCGACGTCGCCTTCCGCAACAAGGAGGTCGACGTCTCGATCCTCGGGCCGACGCAATACGTCGCCTACAAGGCCGATCCCAACCTGTCGAAGGGCATCCTCGAGGTCGCCGAGGTCTTCACCCGCAACATGGGCATGAACCCCGGCGTCAAGCCCTTCTCCGACAAGCGCGTGCGCCAGGCGATCAACCACGCCATCGACACCGACCTGATCGTCAGGCGCCTCGTTCGCGACAAGGCCTACCGCGCCACCGGCTGGCTGCCGCTCTCCTCGCCGGCCTATGACAAGGCGATGCAGCCCTATGCCTTCGATCCGGAGAAGGCCAAGAAGCTCCTGACCGAGGCCGGCTATCCCGATGGCTTCGAGTTCGAATGGACGACCTCGCCGAACGAGAGCTGGGGCCTGCCGATCGTCGAGGCGGTGATCCCGATGCTGGCCAGGGTCGGCGTCAAGGTGAAGGTCAAGCCGGTTGAGGCCTCGGCGCTGGGCGGCATCGTCTCGAAGGGCGATTTCCAGGCCTATATCTGGTCGAACCAGACCGGGCCCGACCCGCTGACCTCGCTGAAATGCTTCCATTCGGCGACGCCGCAGAGCGCCTGCAACTACACGACCTACAAGAACCCCGAGGTCGACAAGCTGCTCGACGAGGCCGGCGCGACCGGCGACGCCGCGAAAAAGCTCGATCTCCTCAGGCAGGTCAACGCCATCATCTATGCCGACGCGCCGGTCTGGTTCTTCAACTACAACAAGGCGGTGCTGGCCTATCAGCCCTGGCTGCACGGCCTGCAGCCGAACGCGACCGAGCTGATGCTGCAATATTACGAAGACCTCTGGGTCGATGCCTCCTCGCCGGCGGCGAAGTAGCGGCTGATGTGAACCGGGTCATGGTTTTGGCGCGGAACCGCGCCGTCATCCTGGACGAGCCGCGCGGCGGCGCGGCTCCGGGGTCCATCGGAGGGAACTTTGCTCCACGATGGACCCCGGGTCGGCCTATGGCCGCTCGGGATGATGGCGGAACCTCGTCCATTGCCTTGACCATGTGACAGCAACCGGGAGCCGCCGATGCTGCCCTTCGTCGCCAGGCGCCTGCTGCAGGCGATCCCGATCCTGCTCGCGGTCGCGGCCCTGGTGTTCCTGCTGTTCAGCGTCATTCCCGGCAGCTTCGCCACGACCCAGATGGCGGACGGGCGCAGCGTCGTCGATGCCGAGGCGGTGGCGCGGATGAACAAGCAGTTCGGGCTCGACGACCCGCTGCCGCTGCGCTTCGCGAAGTATATCGGCGACCTCGCGACCTTCGACCTCGGCACCTCCTTCCGCACCCGCCAGCCGGTGACGCGTGCGCTCGCCGAGCGGCTCTGGCCGAGCTTCCAGCTCGCGCTCGCGGCGATGGTCTTCGCCATGGTGATCGGCGTGCCGCTCGGCTTCCTGGCGGCGCTGAAGCCGGGAAGCTGGCTCGACACCGCCTCGATGGTCGTCGCGGTATCCGGCCTGTCTCTGCCGAAATTCTGGCTCGGGCTCTTGCTGATGTATGCCTTCGCGCTGGTGCTCGGCTGGCTGCCGAGCTTCGGCTATGGCGACGGCGATCCGCGCTACCTGATCCTGCCGGCGGTCGCGCTCGGCGTCGCGCCGCTGGCGCTGCTGGCACGAACCTCGCGCGCCGCCGTGCTTGAGGTGATGAACGCCGATTTCATCCGCACCGCCCGCGCCAAGGGCTCGGGCGAGGTCCGGGTCCTGCGCTGGCACGTCGCCCGCAACGCCATGGTGATCGTTTTGACCACGCTCGGCCTGCAGTTCGGCTCGGTCATCGGCCAGGCGGTGGTGATCGAGAAGCTCTTCGCCTGGCCCGGCCTCGGCTCGCTGCTCGTCGACAGCGTCTCGCTGCGCGACATCCCGATGGTGCAGGGCTGCATCCTGGTGATCGTGATCTTCTTCCTCGTCGTCAACATCGTCGTCGACGTGCTCTGCGCGCTGATCGACCCGCGCATCAAATACGGCTGAGTGTCGCGATGAAGTTCCGCGGAAATCTCTGGATCGGCGGCGCCCTGTTCGCGACGGTGCTGGTCGCGGGCGCGCTCGCGCCATTCCTCGCCCACACCGACCCGGTGATGGACGCCAATCTGATGAACGCCGAGACGCCGCCCGGCCGCGAGTTCTGGTTCGGCACCGACGCGCAAGGCCGCGACATCTACAGCCGCGTTCTCCATGGCGCGCGCATCTCGCTCACCGTCGGCATCGTCTCGCAGCTCGTCAACACGCTGATCGGCGTCTGCCTCGGCGTCTCCGCCGCCTATTGGGGCGGCTGGTGGGACGACTTCGTGAACGGCCTGACCAATCTGATGCTCGCCATCCCCTCGCTGATCTTCGCGCTGGCGATCATGGCGATCCTGACGCCGGGACTGACCAGCCTGCTGATCGCGCTCGGCCTGACCAACTGGTCCTTCACCTGCCGTCTCGCCCGGGCGGCGACGCTCTCGGTCAAGGCGCAGGGCTATGTCGAGGCGGCGCGCGCCTTCGGCTATGGCGACATCCGGATCATGCTGACGCAGGTCCTGCCCAATATCGCCGGCCCGATCGTCGTCATCGGCACGCTCGGCATGGGCGGCGCGGTGCTGGCCGAGGCCTCGCTTTCCTTCCTCGGCCTCGGCATCCGCCCGCCCTTCCCGAGCTGGGGCTCGATGCTGTCGGACGCGCGCGACCAGATCACCACCGCGCCCTGGATCTCGGTCTTTCCCGGCCTCGCCATCTTCATGACCGTGCTCGGGCTCAACCTCCTCGGCGATGGCCTGCGCGACATCCTCGACCCGCAATCGCAATCGCGGCGGACCTGAGCCGCGATGATCACCCTCACCATCGAGACGCCCATGGCCGCCGCCGACACTCCGCCGCTCGAAAGCGTGCGCTTCCACGGCCTCGACGCCGGCCCGAAGCTGATCGTTCTCGGCGCCGTCCACGGCAACGAGACCTGCGGGCCGAACGCCATCGCCCGCGCCATCGCCGAGTGCCGCGACGGCAGCCTGTCGATCCGGCGCGGCGAGGTCACCTTCGTCCCCGTCGCCAACGCCAAGGCCTATGCCCGGAAGACCCGTGAAGGCGACCGCAACCTCAACCGCGACCTGCGCGAGCGGCCTCAAGCCTCTGACAACGAGGACCGCATCGGCAACCGGCTCTGCGCCCTGCTGCGCGAGCACGAGGTGCTGCTCGACCTGCATTCCTTCTCCGCGCCGGGCGAGCCCTTCGTCTTCTTCGGCCCCGAGGATAACACCGGCACGCTCGAACCCTTCCGCCATGCCAAGGCCGAGACCGCCTTCGCCGCCTGCCTCGGCACACCGATCCTGATCCATGGCTGGCTCGACATCTATGTCCGGCTGATCGCGGCGCGCGAGCGGCTGAACCTGCCGCGCCTTGCCGTCACCGAGGGCTTCGGCACCACCGAATACATGCGCTTTGCCGGCGGCTACGGCGTCACGCTCGAATGCGGCCGCCACGACGACCCCACCTCGGTCGAGGTCGGCCATGCAGCGATCCACCATGCGCTGGCCCATCTCGGGCTGATCGATGCGCCCGCGCCGGCCGTGCCGAAGCCGGCGGTGATCCACATGGCCGAGATGATCCTCTGCGAGCAGGCCGGCGACCGGCTCGAAGGCGCATGGAAGACCGGCGACAGGATCGCGGCCGGCCAGATCATCGCTCGAAAGGCCGATGGCGAAGCCGTGCCGTGCCCATGCGACGCCTTCGCGATCTTCCCGAACGTCAATGCCAAGCCCGGCGAGAGCATCTGCTATCTCGGCCTGCCGAGTTCGCGCGGGGCATAGGGCCAGGCGGCGCGGGCACGAACCGCGCCGTCGCGCCGGAACGATCGGCGGCCCGCCGCGCCACGGGCTCGTGCGGGCGAGGCCATGCTATTCCTCACATAAGAACTGTCTATTAGCCGGCCACGCCGGCCGCGGCCTATCCTCGGCCCGCGCGTGCATCAAGAGCGCGCCGGGCGACCGCAACAGGGGAATGACAGCCATGGCACCTTCAAGGTCGGCACGTTTCGGGTCGGGACGTTTGAAACTGGCGACGCTTCTCGGGAGCATCGCGCTTGCCGCTCTCGGGCTCGTCGCCCAGCCGGCGCAGGCTGGCAAGGCCGACGACACGCTGAACGTCGCGTTCGCGCAGGAGCCCGAGGCGCTCGATACCTACAAGATCGCCGGCCGCGAGGGGCTGATCCTGGCCCGGCACATCTATGACGGGCTGCTCTACAAGGATCTCGACACCGGCGAGATCAAGCCGGCGCTGGCCTCGGCCTGGCGCTTCGTCGATCCGATGACGATGGAATTCGACCTGCGCGAGGGCGTGACCTTCCATAACGGCGCCAAGTTCAGCGCCGACGACGTGGTCTACACCCTCAACACCGTGCTCGACCCGGCCTATGGCACGCGCTTCCGTATCTCGGTCGACTGGATCGAGAAAGTCGAGAAGGTCTCGGACTACAAGGTCCGGATCAAGCTGGCGAAGCCCTTCGCCGGCGCGATCGAGATGCTGGCCGATGCACTGCCGATCTATCCGGCGGCCTATTTCAAGGAGGTCGGCTCGGCCGGCATGGCGGCAAAACCCGTCGGCACCGGCCCCTACAGGCTGACCGAGATGACACCCGGCATCCGCTACGCCTTCGAGCGCTTCGACGGCCACTATGCCGGCAGCCCGAAGGGCAAGCCGGCGATCGGCAAGATCGTCGTGCGCACCATCCCCGAGCTCAACACGCAGTTCGCCGAACTGCTCGCCGGCAAGCTCGACTGGACCTGGCGCATCCCGCCCGATCAGGCCGCGCGCCTCTCCGGCCGCGTCCAGATCGTCAGTGCCCCGATCATGCGCATCTCCTATGTCGGCATGGCGGTCGCAGGGAAGAGCAAGGACTATCCGACCAAGAGCGTCGCGGTGCGCCGCGCCATCAACCACGCGGTCAACCGCGAGGCGATCGTCAAGGCTTTCGCCGGCGGCGCCTCGCAGGTGCTGAACGCCGCCTGCAACCCGAAGCAGTTCGGCTGCGCCCAGGACGTCACCGCCTATGCCTACGACCCCGCCAAGGCCAAGGCGCTGCTGACCGAAGCCGGCTTCGCCAGCGGCATCGACATCGAGATGGTCTTCGCCGCGATGCCGCGCCCGGTCGCCGAGGCGGTGGCGTCCGATCTCGGCAAGGTCGGCATCCGCGTCACGCTGAACGAGCAGCAATATGCCGCCGGCACGCAGAAATGGCGCGCGGGCGAGCTGCCGGCCTTCTTCACCAACTGGGGCAGCTACGGCACCGGCGATGTCGCCTTCATCATCTCGAACTTCTTCGGCGGCGGCGCCGACGACCTCGTCCAGGACAAGGAGGTGATCGACCTCGTCAGCGTCGCCGACACGGCGCAGGACCGGGCACTGCGCGAGGCGAACTACGCCAAGGCGCTGAAGAAGATCGCCGATCAGGCCTATTGGCTGCCGATGTACGACTTCAACATCAATTACGGTCTCTCGACCGGGCTCGTCTTCAAGCCGCATCCGGACGAGTTCGCGCGCTGGTGGCTGTCGAGCTGGAAATGAACGACGGCGCCGGGCCGCGCTCGCCATGCTGCCGTTCCTGACGCGCCGCCTGATCGTCGCCGCGCTCGTCGCGCTGGCGGTGTCGGGCGTCGCCTTCGGCCTGATGTTCGTCTCCGGCGACCCGGCGGTGGTGCTGGCCGGACAGGCCGGGCGGGCGCAGGACGTCGAACTGATCCGGCAGGCCTACGGCCTCGACCGACCGATCGTCGTCCAGTTCCTGAGCTGGATCGGGAAGGCGCTGCGCGGCGATTTCGGCACGAGCCTGTATTTCAACCTGCCGGTGGCCTCGATCGTCGGCGAGCGGCTGCCGGTAACGCTCATGCTCGGCAGCGCCGCCTTCGCACTCGCGATCATCGTCTCGCTGCCGCTCGGCATCGCCGCGGCACAGAAACCCGGTGGCCTCGTCGACCGGGTAGCGCTCCTGCTCGCGGTGCTCGGTCAGGCGATCCCGAGCTTCTGGCTCGGCCTGATCCTGATCGTCGTCTTCGGCGTCTGGTGGGGGCTCGTGCCGATCTCCGGCACCGAGAGCTGGCAGGGCTACATCCTGCCGGTGATCGTGCTGAGCTACTACGCCATGCCGGCGCTGATGCGGCTGACGCGAGCGGGCATGATCGAGGTGCTCGGGGCCGACTACATCCGCACCGCACGGGCCAAGGGGCTGGCGCGCTTGCGCATCCTGCTGGTCCATGCGCTGCGCAACGCCGTGCTGCCGCTGGTCTCGCTCGCCGCCGTGCAGTTCGGCATGATGCTGTCCGGTTCGATCGTGATCGAGAGCGTCTTCGCCATCAACGGGCTCGGCCGCCTCGCCTGGGAATCGCTCTTGCGCAGCGATCTGCCGGTGGTGCAGGCGATCATCCTGATCCTGTCGCTGATCTATGTGACGCTGACGACGGTCGCCGACCTGATCAACGCCTGGCTCGATCCCAGATTGAGGACGGCGTGATGGCGACGTTGCCCCTGGCGCCGCATCTGCTGCAACGCCGCAAGCTCTGGCTGAAGATCGGCCGCAGCGCCGGCATCCGGCTGGGCGGCGGCCTGCTGGTCCTGATCGCGCTCGTCGCGCTACTGGCGCCGCTGCTCGCGCCGCATGATCCGATCGCGCAGGAGCTGACCAAGCGCCTGCTGCCGCCCTTCTGGCAGCCGGGCGCCGACCCGGCGCACTGGCTCGGCACCGACCATCTCGGCCGCGACTATCTCTCCCGGCTGATCCACGGCGCGCGCGTCTCGCTCGGCATCGGGCTCGGCGTCACGCTCTGCGCCGGGATCATCGGGACGCTGCTCGGCCTCGCGGCGGGCTATTTCGGCGGCCGCGTCGACATGCTCGTCAGCTTCGTCATCACGACGCGGCTGTCCCTGCCGATCGTGCTCGTCGCGCTGGCGGCGGTGGCGCTCGGAGGGGCCTCGCTGCGGACGCTCGCGATCGTGCTCAGCCTCCTGCTCTGGGACCGCTTCGCGGTGGTGGTGCGCTCGGCGACGCAAGGGCTGGCGACCCGCGAATTCGTCCAGGCGACGCTCTCCTTCGGCGCCTCGAACCTGCATGTGATGCTGCGCGCCATCCTGCCGAACCTGCGCAACACGCTGATCGTGGTCGCGACGCTCGAGGTCGCCAATGTCATCCTGCTCGAGGCGGCACTCTCCTTTCTCGGGCTCGGCGCGCGCCCGCCGACGCCGTCATGGGGTCTGATGATCGCAGAGGGGCGCGAGCACATCCTGTTCGATCCCTGGCTGATTGCGCTGCCGGGTTCGGCGCTCTGCCTGCTCATCCTCGCCGTCAACCTGCTCGGCGACGGCGTCCGCGACGCGCTCGATGCCACGACCGCCTGACGACCGGCACGGCCCCTGCATCTCCACCCCGAACTTGACGCGCGGCTCAAGCTGCGTTGCCATTCCCTATCGAGGCGGTGACGCGAAGCTGCGTATCGATGAGGCCGGGAGCGCGAGGGAACGATTCGTGACGGCGAGGCGTCCGAAGCTGCATCACCTGAACTGGAATCTCCTCCACACCTTCCTGGTGATTGTCGAGGAGCGCAGCATCACGCGCGCCGCGGACCGGCTGCTGGTGCGCCAGCCTTCGGTGAGCGCGGCGCTGCAGCGGCTGGAGGAGACGCTCGGCGGCCAGCTCGTGCAGCGCGACAGTCGCCGCTTCGTCCTGACCAAGCGCGGCGAGCTGCTGCACAAGGAATGCGTCGAGATCTACCGCAGCGTCGCCCGCATCGGCGAGAAGCTGTCGGAGGAGCATGACGAGCTCACCGGCCTCGTCCGCATCCAGATCATCACCCACATGGTGCTGCCGGCCTTCGACCGGACGCTGTCGCTGATGAGCCGCCGCCATCCCGGCGTGACCATGCGCGTCGAGGTCGCCAACAGCCACGAGATCGTGCGTTCGGTGTCGCAGAAGCTGAGCCCCTTCGGCTTCTGCCTGCTGCCCAACCCGCTGGCCGGGCTGAACTGCCGCCATCTCATGCGCGAGGAGTTCGGCATCCTGTGCGGGCGCGACCACGCGCTTTACGGCCGATCCGGCGTGCCGCTGCACGAGCTCGCGGACGAGCCCTTCATCGCGCTCGCCTGCGGACAAGACGGCGCGCTCGAGCCGATGGTCTCGCTGCGCGAAGGCGCGGGGCTGGGCAGCCGCACCGTCGGCGCGAGCCCGAATCTGGAAGAGGTCGCCCGCATGATCGCCGCCGGCATGGGCATCGGCATCCTGCCGCTGGCCTCGGTGCAGGATGCGCTCGACGCCGGCACATTGTGGAACCTGTCGGGTGCCGGCGACGGGCTCGGCGCCGATCTCTATTTCGTCGGCAGCCCGGCGATGGGGATGAGCGCGGCCGAACTCGCCTTCCAGCGCCTGTTCGAGGACGTGCTCGAGGCGGAGGCCGCGGCTCCGGCGATCATCGAGGCACCGCTGGCTACAGGCGTCGCACGCACGCTGACCTAACGGTCCGCCCGCTCCAGCACACAGTTCAGCAGCACGTTCAGCCCCGGTTCCAGATCCTCGCGCGAGCAGGTCTCGGCATTGTTGTGGGTGATGCCGCCCTGGCAGGGCGCGAAGATCATCGTCGTCGGCGCATGGCGGGCGACGAAATAGGCGTCGTGGCCGGCCTGGCTCAGGATATCCATATGGCGGTAGCCGAGCGCACCGGCGCAACTCCGCACCTGGTCGATCATGTCCTGCGCGAAGATGCGCCCGCCCCAGCGCCAGACGTCGAGGATCTCGACGCCGCAATCGGCCTTCGCCGCCGCCTCGAACACCGCGCGGCGCATCGCCTCCGCCATCACGTCGGAGGTGGTGGGGTCGGGATGGCGGACGTCGCCCACGGCCTGCGCCCAGTCGGAGAGGATGCCCGGCTTGTTCGGCCAGGCGACGAGGCGGGCGGCCGTCGCCTTGCCTCCGCCGCCGGCATGGGCCCAGCCTAGATCGTCGACCGCGACCAGAAAGCGCGCGCCGGCGATCAGCGCGTTCTTGCGCCGCTCCATCGGCCACGGCCCGGTATGGGCGGTCTCGCCCCTGAACTCGACCAGCATCCCGGTCGAGGGGAAGCCGCCGGTGACGACGCCGACCTGCATGCGCTCGGCATCGAGGATCGGCCCCTGCTCGATATGGAATTCGTAATAGGCGTCGAAGGCGTGTGGCGTCTCCTCCATCTCGCCGAGATAGCCGATCCGCTCCAGCTCGCCGCCGATCGTCTTGCCGTCCTCGTCGGTGCGCCCCTGTGCCCAGTCAAGCGCATAGGCACCGGTGAAGGCGCCGGAGCCGACCATCGGCGGCGAGAAGCGCGCGCCCTCCTCATTGGTCCAGTTCACCACCTCGATCGGCCGGCGCGTGCGCTTGCCGAGCCCATCGAGCGTGCGGCAGACCTCGAGCCCCGCCAGCACGCCGGCGATGCCGTCGAAACGCCCACCATTGAACTGGGTGTCGAGATGACTACCCATCACCACCGGCGCGAGGCTATCGTCGGTCCCGGCGCGCCGCGCGAAGATGTTGCCGATGCCGTCGATCCGGACACTCAAGCCGGCCTCGTGGCACCAGGCGACGAACTGGTCGCGCATCTCCTTGTCCGCGTCGGACACAGCCAGCCGCGACAGGCCGCCAGGACGGCCCGGCCCGATCTCGGCCGAGCGCTCGATCGTCGCCCAGAAGCGCTCGACATCGACGCGCGCGTGGTTCGGCAGGCTCATGACGCTCTCTCGGATCGGGACGAGCGCGACTATCGAAGTCCGCGAGCCGGGGCGGCAAATAGATATTCGCTATGTCAGGCATGTGCCGGCGAAAGGCGCGACGCGACCTCGCGCGAGGCCGGCCGGACCGGCTGCGTCGCGGCGGCCGTCCAGTCGACGAAGGAGTCCGGCGCGGCGACGTCGAAATGCGCGCGTCCGAGCAACGCGTTGACGATCACCGCGCTGCGCCAGGCCATCAGGCTGAGCTGCGGCTCGGCGATGCCGTGGCTGACGAGCCCGGCGTTCAGCGCGAAGATGCGGTTCGCCTTCGGCCCGTCCCATTGCATCGCGAAATCGGCCGAGAGCAGGGGCCGGCCGGTTTCGTCGCGCTGGCAGCGGCCAGCGAGCGGCGCGAGGCAGTCCGGCAGGGCGAAGCCGTAGCCCGTCGCCAGCACGACGATGTCGGCATGCTGCCGCTCGATCGCGCCGTCGAAACCGTTGCGCAGCATCAGGCGGACGCCGCCATCCTCGAGCTCGGCCGTCATCACCTCGCGATGCGGCAGGAGCTCCGTCGTCAGCGCACTGCGCTCGATATGACGCAGGCTGTAGAGCCGGCGGAAGATCGCTTGCAGCGTCGCGGCCGAGACACCGCTGCCGGCGAGCTTGTCGCGCGCGACGGTGGCGCGGCGGCGTGCCTCCGGCAGGGCATGGAAGCGCTCGACATAGGCAGGCGTGAACAGTTCGTTGGTGAAGGGCGTCTCGTCGAGCGGCAGGAAATTCGGCCGTTTGCTGATCCATGAGACGGACGCCGGCACCGCACCCTCCTGTTCGAGCAGGTGCAGCAGGATCTCCGCCCCGCTCTGGCCGCCGCCGACGATCGCGACGCGCTTGCCGGCGAGGCCGCGCAGCCGCGATTTCGCCCGCGAGGAATGGAAGCACAAGCGCTCGGGCAGGCCGCGCGCGAAGGCCGGCACCGCGGGTTCGAGCCCGATGCCGAGCGCGAGATTGCCGGCGCGCCTCGTCTCGTTGTCGAGGCGCAGCACGAAGGCGCTGCCGTCGAAGCCGATCTCGCGCACCGCGCTGCCGAAGGCGAGGCTGTCGAGGTGGCTCGCGACCCAGGCGAGGTAGTTGGCGAACTCCTGGCGCGGCACGGCGGCGAAATCGGCGTTGAGATAGTCGTAGAAGCGTCGATGCGCCACGAGATAGGAGACGAAGCTCCAGCGGCTCGTCGGGTTCGTCGCGGTGACGAGGTCCTTCAGGAACGAGGTCTGCAGGGTGACGCCCGGCAGCATCATGCCCGGATGCCAGTCGAACACCGGCTGGCGCTCGAAGAAGCGCGCCTCGATTCCCGGAACGGAATCGAGCTGCGCCGCAAGGCTGAGGTTGAACGGTCCGATCCCGACGCCGGCCAGCGCCAGCACATCGCCTTCAGTCACGCGAATTCTCCTGCGGTTTCGAGGGTCGGCCGCGCCGCTGCGACACCCGCGCTTTCCGCCAGATGCAGCGGGTTGCGCAGCGGGCTGCCCAGACTCGGGACCGGGCGGCGGTTGGCGTCGCTGTAGCCGACGGCGAGACGCACCCGGTTGATGCAGACCCGCGCCATCTCCGGCTGGAACAGGTCGAACAGCCGGAAGCGTTCGGCCAAGTCCGGCTGGGCCGCCTGGTAGCGGCGGATGCGCTCCCCAAGGATGCGGTAGAAGGCGATCTCGTCGAAGCCGTCATGCTCCGCCAGCGCGTCGGAGATGAAGCGCAGCACGCTGGCGAAATGCCCGGTCTGGAGATGGTGGATCAGATGCGCCGCGGGCTTGCGCGCGATCGCGGCCGCGACCTCCGCCGGCAGGCTCGCCTGCTCGGGAAAATCCGCCTCGACCAGATCGACGTCGCCCTGCAGGTCCTTCAGCGCCACGCCGACGACGACGCAGCCTTCCAGCACCAGCGTGACGTTCTGGCCATGCGCCAGAAAGCCGACCCCATAGCGGCAGAGATAGTGGTAGAGCGGAACGACGACCGCATCGAACAGCCGCGCCAGCCAGGCCTGCGCGCTCAGGCCGGAGCGCGCGATCAAGGCGCAGATCAGCGGCTCGCCGTCACAGTCGCGATGCGTCAGCGCGCCCATCATCAGGGCCGTACGGCCCGGGCCGAGGCACGCCTCCGGGCTCTCGCGCCAGATCGCGCCGAGCATCTCGTTGAACTGATAGGGCGCATCAGCGATCTGGCCGTAGAGCGGATGCGGATAGAACACGCCGGCGACCTCGCGCAGGATCAGCGCCGACGCCAGCACAGGATCTTGCGCCGCCCGCTCGGCGAGCCAATCCGAGAACAACGCTCCCGCCGCCATGTAGCGGCCAGGCACGCCGCGCCAGGCCGAGGTGTTGAGCACGGTCAGCGGCAGCTTGACGTGAAAGCTTTCCGGCCGGTCGGCATTGGCGAGCGTACGCAGCGACTGCTGCGGCTGGTGCGCGTCTCCAAACAGCCCGAGCGGCACGATCCGCCCGGCCGCGATCTCGCCGGCGAATTGCGCGACGATCATGGTGTCCCATTGCCAGGGGTGGACCGGGATCAGGACATGGCCTTCAGGGCTGACGCCGCGTGCGCGGCATACCGCGTCGAGCCGCTTGCGCTCGGGGCCGTGCACGGCGGCGGCCAGCAGCGCCTCCTCCGAGACGTCGCCGGCCAGCGCGAGGCGGCAGGCAGAGCGCGCGGCGGCGATCCAGAACAGCCGCGTCGTCGCCCCGAATTCGGGCGCGAAGGCCTCGGCGTCGGCGAGGCCCCAGCCGATCCGACCCTTGTTGGCCGGTGCCTTGGGATGGCCGATCAGGAACTGCTGAATGAGGCTGTCGGGCTTGCCGATCAGCGCGGCATTGCCGATATCGCGGTTGCGGGCGGCGATGCGGGCATCGGCGAGCAGCGTGCTGACGAGCTCGCGGGCATAGATGCACAGCGTATCGGGCGCGATGTCGAGCGTCTCGCGCGCATCGATCATGAACTGGACCGCATCATGGGCGGGCGCCGAGCGGCCTTCGGCGATCCGCACCAGGCTTTCGGGCACGATCGAGAGCTGCCCCCAGATGCGCCGTACAGCCGCGAAGCGATAGCTCGCTCCGCCATCGAGCTTCAGCTCCCAGGAGCGCTCGGCCGCATCGCGCGGCTGCGGCGACAGGCCCTCCTCATAGGCGAGCTCGGTGACCGCGCGCGCGATCACGCTGCGGTTGAGCCGACCCCAGAGCGGCTCGCCGATCGGGGCGCCGCCCGGCAGCGGTCCAAGGCTCGTGGCTTCACCACTCACAGCCGGACCTCGCGGAAGAAGCGCGCGCGCTCGCAGCAGACCAGCGCCGCGCGCTTGTGCGGAAAGTCGAACTCCTTGATCTTGTCGTAGGCGGTCTCGGCGCAATAGCTCAGCATCTTGCTGTGCGAGGCGCGCGGCTCGCCCATGATCCGGCGGGTGCGCGGCTCGTCGAGAAAAAGGTAGTGGGTGACGGCGCGGAACCAGGCGCCGGTCTTGGCCCGGCCGAGATGGCGCGGATTGCCGACGAGCCCATGCCAGCCGCGGTCGAAATCCTCCGGCTCGTAATAGGGTCCGAGCCGGTCTTCCTTGGCCCAGTAGAACTCGAAATAGGCGACCGGCTCGTCGTCGAAGCTGCCGACGACGCCGAAGAGATGCGGATCGGCCTCCTGCGCCGCGAGATAGGCGTCGAGTTCGTCGCGTGGCTTCGCCAGCTCCCAGAAATGCGCGACGCGCGGCTGGTTCATCCACTCGTGGAACTGGTCGAGGTCGCGGCGGCGATCGATGCTGCGCAGCGACAGCATCATGCCAAGCTCGGGCTGCCAGCGCTCATAGACGACGTCGACAGGCTGCGGCGGTCGCAGCGGCGCCGGGCGATCGGCGGGTGCGAGTGCGTTGCCGAGCGCCGGATAGGCGACATGGGTGCCGGCGACGCGCCAGAGCAGCGGCATCTGGAAGAAATCGCTGCGCTGGACGATCGCCGAAGCCGGTTCGTCGGCGGCCGAGGCGAGGTTGCCGACCGCGAGGCCGAGCACCGCGGGCTTGCCGGCGAAACCCGGCAGGACGAGGCTCGCCGCCTCCGGGCGATGCTGGAAGGCCGCCTCGACCAGCATGGCGACGAGCGAGGCCTCGCCAGGATGCAGGCCAGCCGGCGCCGCGATCGTCAGCGTCGCCTCCGCGAGCACGGCCTCGACGACGAGCCGCCCGTCGACATCGGCCGACAGGCGCAATGTCCCGTCCGGCCGAAGCTCCGGGGCGATGGCGATGCGGCGCGCGCCCGCGGCGCTGCGATGCCAGCTCGGCTCCAGCCGGGCCGCGTCTGACGCCACCGCAGCGGCCAGGCGCCGGGTGGGCCGGGGCAAGGGCCGCTTGGCGGCCTGGTTCAGGGTTTCACCGAGGCTCATGGCTCAGGCACCCGCGATCGGGTTCGGCTGTTCCACATAGCCGGCAAAAGGATCCGTGACGTCGGTGTTCTCGTTGATGTCGCTGAAGCAGATCATGAAGTTCCCCTTGCTCGACAGCGTGGGCGAGTTCAGCAGGTAGTCGATGCAGGTGCGGTCGGTGAGCGGCTCGGAGACGAGGCGCTCGAGGAAGGCGCGCAATTGCGCGAGAAGCGCCACCTCGCCGGCGCAGCCGCCGGCCGCCAGCGCCGCGACGACGCCGAAGATGCTGTTGACGCCGAGATAGTAGCCGATCAGACGCGCCGCTTCCGGCGCGTCGAAGACATGCGCCGCGGCGCCGCCGACACCCGGCACCTGCTCGCCCAGCATCGGCAGGAATGAGCGGACATAGCCGGTGCCCTGGCAGTCCCGGAAATAGGCCGAGACCGGGCGACCGGCCTTGAGGCCGATCACCAGGTTCTGCTGATGCGCCCCGAAGAGCAGGCCGTATTGCGCCTGGGCGTAGAGGCAGGGCGCGGCGGCAAGATCGAGGAAGCGGCCGAACCAGTCCTGCGCCACGCCCTCGACGGCGCGCCCCTCGCTGCGGGCGATGCGCCGGACCAGGGCCGCAAGCGGGCTGCCGCGGCCATCCGCGTCGCGCTCGCACAGCGTGGCGAGCACGGCCGCCGGCGGCTGCTCCTCGCCACGGAAGGGATTGTCGCGGAAGACCACCGTGGTCTCGGGCAGAATCTCGCCGTCCGGCCCGCGCAACGACAGATGCGCCGGCTCGCCCATGATGGTGAAATGCGGGAAGCGGGCCCGCAGCGCCGCCCCGACCGGACTCGCCAGGATAAGGTCCACCTCCTTGCCGCGGGCGCACTCCTTGGTTTCGACGATGCGGCGCGAATTGGTCAGGCGCAGGCTGAGCGAGAATTTCAGCATCCAAGCGGCATGGGCAGCATGGACGCTGCGCAGGGACGAGGTCGCGAACCAAGGCGAGCCGGCGCTGCCGAAATCGACGATCGAGCCGGCCCGAAACTGCGCCTCGATCGCCGGGTGAAGCATCAGCCTCGACGCCTGCCACGGATGCATCGGCACCAGCACGCGCCCCTCGGTGACCGCGAGCTCCGCCGCTCCGGCAAGCGCCGGATCGGACGCGACGAGGTCGGCCGTCATCTGCGGCACGCTCCGGTCACGCGCGCTGCCATGGGCAACGGCTCCGGCCGCCACCGACCACCAGCGCAGCGCGAAACCCTGGCCATGCTCGGGCGCGAAGCGGCGCGCATCCTCGCGGGCGAACTCGTCGCGGCTGCGCGGCGTCGGATGCAGCGAATGGCCGAAGCGCAGGCCCTGCTCGGCCTCGATGAAGGACGGATCGCGCTGGCTGTAGAAGGCGTTGCCGTCCGGCCACCGCGACAGCACGTCCTCGATCGTGCCGACGCTGTCGAACAGCCGGCGCAGGAAGGTGGCGCTCTTGACGGGGCTCGCGCGCCTGAGCCCGCAAGCCTCCTGCGCCACCAGCGCGGCGAAGGAGGAGAAATCGATCGGCTCCGGCGCTGCGCCGCCACGCTGCTCGAGCAGCGGCAGCAGCGGGCTGTGATGGCCGACGCGCGAGACCTGCTCGAGATCGATCAGAAGATCGCGTCCCACCCCCGCCAATGGCAGCCGGGCTGTCGCCACCGCCTCGGTGCGCGTCGCATCGGACGGCGCGACCGCGACGCCGTCCCATTCCTTCAGCAGCGCGTTGATGAAGCTGCGCGACGAGACGCCAAGCGCCTCTTCGATTGCCGGGTCCATGATGCCTGTCCGAATTCCGTTTCGTCAAAAACATAGTGCGCCGCAACAGCGTATTCAATGCGTAATATGAATTTTATAATTCGTATAATTCTGAATAAATAACTACGTGGCGATGAAACTATACGTATTGATTGCAGAATTGTATATACTCGACAAAATTATCCTCGAAAGCCTGTCATGAACGATTATCTCATTCCACGTATCGTCCTCCGACTTTCCATCGCAACCTCGACGATCGGCTTCAGCCAATCGGTTTTCATCGTCCTGATCCCGATCATCGTCGCGCAGACCGGGCTCGGCAGCGCTGCGGTCGGTGCGGTCGCTTTCGCGGGGGCGCTCGCGTTCGTCGCGGCGTCGCCGCTCTGGGGACTCGGCGCGCCCGGCCGTCATCCGTTTCGCCTCTTCGCCGGCCTCGTCTTCATCGGCCACGCGCTGTTTGCGCTGGCATTGCTCGGCGGGCCGTATCCGGCCATCGTTGCGCTGGCGCTGCTCGGCCTGTCGCGGATCGTCTACGGCATCGGCGCGGCCGGCGTGATGCCGCAGGCACAGGCGTTGCTGCTCGGCACCCTGCCGCGGGAGGCGCAGCCGGCGGCGCTGTCGCGGCTGAGCGCAGGCCTCGGAACCGGGCGCATCCTCGGCTCGCTGGTCACAGGGCTCGGCGTGGCGGGGCCGGCGGTCGTCCCGCTCGTGCTGCTCGCGAGCCCGGCTCTGCTTCTCCTCGCTCCGTCGGCGCCGCTGACGGCGCCAGGACCCCGGCCGCGCGGCCGGATCGCGCTCGACCGTGCCATGTTGCCCCTGCTCGCGATCGGCCTCGTCGCGACGGTCGGCTTCGGCCAGATGCAGACGACGCTCGCCTTGCTGTTCCAGCATCGGCTCGGCCTCGACGCGGCTGCGGCGACTTCGCTGATGGCGGCGAGCTATGCGCTGGTCGCCGTCGCCATGATCGCGGCCCAGATCGGGCTGGTGCCGCGGCTCGCCTTCCGGCTGCGGCGCAATCTCGGGCTCGGGCTCGCCGGCATCGCAGCGGGTGCCGCGCTGGTCGCGGCCACGGAGAGCTTCCCGGCGATGACGGCGGGTCTGCTGCTCGCGGGCCTCGGCGTCGCGGTCGCGACCCCGGCCTACACCACCTGGCTCGCGGCCCGTGTGGGCCCTGATGCCCGCGCTGGGGCGGCGGGCTGGCTTGCCGCAGCCCATGCGGTCGGCCAAGGCCTCGGAGCGCTGACCGGCGGGCTCGCCTTCGAAGCTGCACCGGCGCTGCCATTCCTGCTGTCGTCGGCGGGCGCGCTCGCCTGCCTCGTGCTCGCTGCAGGACTGCGGGAGCCCGCCCCGCAGTCCGCCTGAGCCCGGCGCCGGTTCAGGCCTGGCCACGGCGCCCTGCCTGCGTCGCGGTGATCATGCTCAGCGTCGCCAGCACGGCGACGGCGGAGATCGCGGTGGCGATCGAGAACAGCCAGCCATAGCCGAGCGCATCCGCGAGCTTGCCGGCCGCCATCGAGCCGGCGAGATAGACCAGCAGCTGGGCGCAGGCGAGGATGGTGAAGTCGGTGCCCGGCTGCTCGGAGGTCGTCACCGCCATGAACAGCGAATACAGCGCGACGATCTCCATGTAGCGGATCAGCGTCTGGAAGCCGGCGGCGCCGAACAGGGGCCACGCTCCCGTTACCACGCCGAGCGCATGGCCGGCGAAGAGCAGGAAGCACAGCGTGCGCAGGCCGCCCAGCAGAGCGAGCACGAAGGCAAGCCCGCGCGTCTTGACCATCCAGGCCGCAAGGATCGAGCCGCCGAGGCCGGCCGTGGTCGCCGAGATGCCGGAAAGATAGCCGATCTGGTTCAGCGGTATGCCGGCATCGACGAGGTAGGAGCCCTCCATCGCCTTCACCAGGCCTTCGCTGGCACGGTAGATCAGGGCGATCCAGAGGATGCGACGCGCCTCCGGCCGGCGCAGGAAGGCGCGCAGCGACGGCCGCGGGACGCCGGCCTCCGGTACCGGATCGTCCTCGCGCATCATCGCAGCGGCGATCAGCGGCAGCAGCGAGATCGCCGCGATCGTCAGCAGCATCCCGGTCCAGCCGATATGGTGGTAGAGCACGAGCCCGAGCGTGCCGCCGATGACGACGCCGAAGGCGATCGACCCGCCCTGGATGGCGTTGCCGACCGGCCGGTCGGCCTCCGGCAGATACTTTGCCGCATAACCATCTGTGGCGATGTCTTGAGTCGAGATCAGCAGCGAGGCGCAGAACCCGATCGCGACGATGGCGACGACCTCGGTCGGCCCGACCAGCACCAGCGCCAGGATGCATGCGATCACCCCCGCCTGGGTCAGGAACACCCAGCCGGCCCGGTGCGCCCGCGCGAACGGCCTGATCCGATCGACCCAGGGCGCCCAGAAGAACTTGATCACCAGCGGCAGCAGCAGGATGCTCATATAGCCGATCGCGGTGCGGGAGACGCCGGTCTCGCGCATGATCGGCGGCAGGGCCGCAACGAAGAGATAGGACGGGATCGCCTGGGCGAGATAGAGCCCGGCCAGCACGCCGAAGAGCCGGTTGCGCCCGGGCGCCGACGCCCTGCCCTCCAGCCGCGGACCGGCGATATCGGAATGCCCGACGCTCATGCCGCTCTCCGCTTGTGGCGCAGCAGGAAGGCGCGGGCCGCGGGCTCGTCGGCCTCCAGGCTGATCGGAAACGGCCAGAGCTTGCGGAAGGTCTCGGCCATCTGCTCGGTTGCGCCCGGCCTGACGATGGCGCAGGCGCCGCAGAGTCGGCCGAAGCGGGCCCGCGTCGCCTTGAACCAGAGCGCCTGCTCGCGCTCGCCGGCCTGCGAGAGCTTGCCGCCGCCGCCGAACACGGTCAGCAGGAGGAAGGGCTCCTCGCGCCGGCCGAGTTCGGCCAGCGCCTCGAGATAGGCTCTCTCGTCGCCAGCCTCGTAAGGCGGGACGAAGCGCAGCGTCACGATGGTGTCGCCATCGGATTCGAGGCTGACCATGGCCTCAGAAGGTCTTCTTGAAGCCGACGGTCACGGTCCGGCCCCAGGCATAGTTGGCGAGGTTGCGCACCGAGGTCGCGGTCGGGTTCTGGTAGGCGCGGTCGAACAGGTTGTTGACCGAGACATAAGCCTCGCCCGACAGCACCGGCGCCGTCAGCGCGACGTTCATCGTCGCCGCGCTCTTGAGTTCGTAGCGCGTGCCGCGCAGGTCGATCGCCACGTCGCGGCCCGAAAAGCCCTCGCCCTCGACGCGCAGCTGCACGCCGTTCACGAAGCGGTAGCTGCCATAGATCATGCCGCGCCCGGGCGAGCCGATGCGGTTGTTGGGCAGGTTGCTGTCGAGCTTGCCGTCGCCATTGGTGTCGTAGCGGCCCTCGCGCCAGGACACGACCGAGCCGACGGTGAACTGCTCGGTCACGGCATAGTCGCCGGTGGCCTCGACGCCCCAGATGCGCTCCTTCTGCTGCGACAGCGTGTTGCTCGCGGCATCGAAGGTCACGCCTTTCTCGGAGGTGCTGACATAGCCCGAGAGCGAACCCTTGAAGGCGCCGTAGCTGCCGCGCACGCCGAGCTCGTAACTGTCGACGATCTGGGCCTCGGGCGCGATCGAGCCATAGCTGATCGTCCGGCGGTTGGCCGGCAGGCAGTTCGGCGTCGCGACCGGGCAGGCATAGACCGTCGAGATGCCGGCGCGGCGGGTGAAGGCGCCGACATCGGGCAGCGCGAAGCCCTGCGAGAAGCCGCCGAAGACCTCGCTCGATTCCCACAGCTTGATCGTCGCGCCGAGATTGGCGGTCAGTGCCGAATAGTCGAAGTCGCCACCGGTGACGTTGAGCGCCGGCAGCACGAAGGCCTGGTAGCCGAGCGCATTGTTCGCCGCGACCGCAGCATAAGCCGCCGGCCGGACATAATCGCTGACCGAAAGCGCGAAATGCTCGTAGCGCAGGCCGCCGCGCAGCACGATGCGCTCGCCGATCGGGATCTGGAGCTGGCCGAAACCGGCCGCCGTCGTCTGCTTCAGCGGCGTGAACACGTCCTGTCCGCTGGTTAGCGTCTGCCAGGTCTTCTCCTGAATCAGGTCGCCGCCCCAGGTGAGCTTGGCGCCCGGCAGCAGCCGGTCCAGCGGCGTGTCGATCGTGACGTTGGCGCCGCCGCGCTGCGAGTAGAGCGTCGTCTGGTTGTCCGGGCTCGTCGGGGAGTTGGGGTTGAAGGAATAGTAGACCTGGCTGTTGTAAGGGTAGGAGAAGGTCGAGTAGTTGAAGCGCTTCTTGATGTCGTTGTAGAAGCCGAGCACGCTGAGCGAGCCGAGCGCGAAATCCTTGTCGGTGTAGCGCAGCGAGATTGACTTGGTGTCCTCCAGCACGCTCTGGCCGGGATAGAGCGTCGTCCTGTCCGGCCGCGCATAGGGCGGGCTGTAGCTGGTCAGGTATTTCGGATCCTGATTGAAGGCGATCAGCGAGCCGTTAAGTTCGATGCGCTTGCCGCCGTCGAAATCATAGCCGAGCTTGGCCAGCAAATTGCCGGCCTTGTAGCGGTCGCCTCCACCCTGGCCGAGCAGGCCGTCGGAAGGCAGCTCGCGCCCGGCGCCGTCATAGGTGCGCCCTGCACCCCGGATATTGCCCGAGACCAGGTAGTCGAAACCGTTCGGCACCTTGCCGGACACGGTGATCGAGGTCTCCGGCGCCAGCGAGCGGCCGATGTTCTGGGTGAAGGCGCGCAAGGCCGTGTTGACCGTCACGGTCGGCTTGCCGTCGGTGGCCTTCTTGGTGATGAAGTTGACCGTGCCGCCGGTCGCGCCGGCGCCGTAGAGGCTGGAGGCACCGGCGACGACCTCGATGCGCTCGACCGAATTGAGGTCGATCAGCGCGAGGATGCGCGAGACGTCGCGCAGCGGCGTGTTCAGCGGCACGCCGTCGAGCAACACGAGCAGGTCGCGGCCGCGATAGTTCTCGGAGGCGCTGGAGACCGTCTGCGTCGGCGCGGAATAGCCCGGCACCAGTTTGCCGAGCGCAGCCGCCGCGTTGGGGCTGAACTTGAGCTGCTCCTCGATCTGCGCCCGGTCGAGCACCTGCACCGATTGCGGCGTCTCGGCCAGGCTGCGCTCCGTGCGCGCCGCGGTCACGGTGATCGTGTCGAGGTCGATCACGCTGGGTTGGCCGGCGGGCCGCGGCGCCGTCTGGGCGATGGCGAAGGAGCTGGCGACGAGCGCTGCGAGACTGGTGGTGACGGCGATGGAAAGACGCATGGATCGACCTGTGCATGGAGAGACTTTCCTCGCAGATCATCGGCGCTCTTCCGAGCGGATGCTGCAAATCGGGTCGCTCTCGACTTAGTTTAGAATTAGATCAATGTAGGAATGACTTCATTCTCAGGGACTTAAACTGGGAATGGCGCCATTCTTCGATCCGATGTATCGGTTTCAGGAGACGTTAATCTTGGACTTGCGCGAAGCCGATCTTGGACTGAAGCGAACCGTGGCGGCAAAACCGACCGAGTTTCCATCTGTGGCCGAACGTTTCGGCCGCGACGCCATGGCAGAGGGCCCCTTCGCACCGCTCTGGCGGGTCGCGAACGGGGTGGATCCGGAGGCCGCGGGTGCCCTGTCGCGCAAGGTGCTCGGCCGGATCGTCCGGCACGACGCCGCCGCGCCCGGCGAGGCGCTGCCCTTCGCCGCCCGCGCCGTCCTGACCACGAGCCCGGATCTCGGCCTGATGTCCTGCTTCGATCCGGCATCGCGCTGGCGCCGGACCGACGACGGCGACGCAGCGGCGACGCAGGTTCTGCTGCTGCGGCCAGCCGACGGGCGGATCGCCGTCGAGCTCGGTGGCGTACGCGCGACGGTGCGGGCTCGCGAGGCGATCCTGCTGCCGGCGCATGGCGAGACCCGTTTCGCGCTGACGCAGAACTCGCGGATCGACCTGATCCGTCTCGAGGCCGCCCGGATTCCGGCGCTCGCCGACGGCCTGATGCGGCCGGTCCCGCGCGCGAACCGCAGCCTGCAGGTGCTCGGGCACTATGGCGCGATGGTGCTGCGTGGCTTCCTGCCGCTGCATTCGGCCGAGCTGCGCGCACTCGCGGCCGCCCATATCCACGACCTCGTCGATCTGATGCTGCGGGATCGCAGCATCCCTGCCGCGACCTCGCCCGCCGATCGCCGCATCGAGCGCATCGCCGCGGTCAAGGCCGACATCGAGGCCCGGCTGGAACGGCGCGATCTCGGGATCGAGCTGATCGCCCGGCTCCATGGCGTAACGCCGCGCGCGATCCAGAAGCTGTTCGAGACCGAGGCGCAGACCTTCTCGGAATATGTGCTCGAGCGGCGGCTCGAGCGTGCCTGGCATCGCCTGGCGGCGGCCCGCGCCGTCGGACTGACGATCAGTGCGGTCGCCTTCGAGGTCGGCTTCGGCGACCTGTCCTATTTCAACCGCAGTTTCCGCAAGCGCTTCGGCCAGACGCCCTCGCAGGCGCTGGCCGAGGCCCGCCGCTCGCCAACCGTCGCCGAAACCGCCGAAGCCTGAGCGGGCGATCGACCGGTCAACGCACCGCGCGCAGGACCGCCGTCCAGAACGCACGCGGCATCGAGCATTGCTCGACCGAGTTGATTGCCCCGCCGCTGAAGAGGAAGCACGACAACCGGCTCGCCTCCGCCCTGTCGAGGTCGAAGGCCAGTTCGACCCGCCGCCTGTCGACATGGACGCCGCCGATCGTCAGGCGAAACCCGTTGGGCAGGACGAGCACCATCGTGCTGCCGCTCGGCACCGGCTCCCAGCGCGGCAGGTCGATCGTGGCGAAACCCGGCGACAGGGTGCGCACCACGCAGCGCCGATCGTCGTCGCCGACGCGCAGCCGTGCCGGCAGGCCGACATGGAAGACATCCTGTCGCGACGAGCGCGGCAGGTCGATCGCCATGTAGATCGCGCAGACCAGCAGCAGGATGTTGTAGTAGCACCACAACCCGACGATGAAGAGGCTTTCGGTGTTGTCGATCTGTGCCGGGTAGATCGCGACGTTGGAAACGATGCCGGCGACATAGAGGACGATCGGGCAGACCAGGGTCCCGACGATGTTCCAGTGCACGACGGCGGTGTTTCGCTGGATGCCCTTGGCCGTGACCTTGAACGTGTGGCCCTTCGGCTTGAACAGGCCGATCAGCCCGGCCCGGAAGGTCGAGAAGTACTCGATCGTCGTGATCGCCTCGGTGATGATCGGCAGGTTGGCGCCGCGCGAGACCCAGGCCAAGCCGATGTAGTGCGCCAGCAGGAATGGCCCGAGATAAAGCGCGAGCGCGTTGACGTCGACCGGGATCGCCAGCGCACCGAAGAACAGATACACCGCCGGCGAGACGATGATAAGCAGCCGCATCACCGGCGAGACGATCGAGCCGGAGAGCATCGACAGCAGGAACAGCCGACCGAGGAACGGCAGGCGCTTGCGGCTGAACGGCCCCCAGTCCGAGCGCACGATCTGCATGTTGCCGAGCGACCAGCGCCCGCGCTGGCCGAGCAGTTCGGCGACGCCTTCGACGGCCAGGCCCTGGGTCAGCGGCTCGTTGAGGAAGACCGTGCGTTGCCCGAGCGTCCAGAGCTTGATCGAGGTCAGCGTATCCTCGCAGACGCTCTCATATGGAAAGCCGCCGATCTCCAGGAGCGAGGCGACCCGGACGATCGACGAGGTGCCGCAGGAGGTCGCGACGCCCCAGGCGTCGCGCGCCGGCAGGTCGACGCATTGCGCGAAGCGCTGGTCGTCCGGGAGGATGCGCTCCGCCTTCAGATTGACCTGGAGCGGGTCGGGATTGAAGAAGTGCTGCGGCGTCTGCACGAGGCCGATGCCGGGATCGCCGAAGAACGGCACGGTGCGCGACAGGAAGGCCGGCGTCGGCACGAAATCGGCGTCGAGGATGGCGATGTAGGCCGGCCTCTCGTCGAGCGCCATCACATGCGCCAGCGCATGGTTCATGTTGCCGGCCTTGGCATGGGCGTTGTCCGGGCGCGCCAGATAGCCGACGCCCATCTGACCGGCGAGGACACGCATCGATTCGCGCTTGCCGTCGTCGAGAAGCCAGATCCGGAAGCGCGGATAGGTCATCTGCCTTGCCCCGGCGATCGTCCGCTCCAGGATCGCCTCGGCTTCGTTGTAGGTCGGGACGAAGACGTCGACCATCGGATGGTCGGTCATCGCGGCCGCCAGCCGGCTCGCCTCGGCGGAGCGATCGACGAAGCGGGACTGGAACAGCCAGAGCAGGATGACGCCGCCGAGCGCCGGCAGCTCGACGCTCAGGAAGATCCAGCGCCAGATCGCGCTGAAGCTGAGATCCCCCGCCTCGGGGATCGTCTCGGTCAGGCGCCAGACCAGGTAGCGCACCAGCAGGGCGAGGATCGTGCCGGCGATCGCGAGGCGCAGCAGCGGCGCGCGCGGTGCCCATAGCGAGGTCGCGACGAGCATCAGCAGCCAGGGCAGGATCAGCCAGCCGCTCAGGCCGAATTCGTCGAAGCCGGGCCAGTCCAGCATCTCCATCATCGGGCTCCCGGCGGATGTCGAACGTCAGATCGCGTCGCGCGCGGCCTGCGGGGCACTGTGGACGGAACGCGAAATCCGGCGCGAGGCGTCCTGGTTGCGTTCGGACTTCCTCAGCTCGGTCATGACGACCTGCATCGTCGTGTCCCACCAGCCGCGACCGGTCGTGACGATCTGGTCGAGGACCATCGGGAAGCGCGGTTCGAAGAACATCTTCCCGGTCCGGCCGATCGAGCACCTGTCGCCGGCATGCGTGCCGGCGGATTGCATGGCGGCGGCCGGCGGTTCTCCGGCGAGCTGGGCGACGATGCGGAATTCCTTGCTCTCGGTCGCCGCCGGGCGGATCGCGAAGCGGGTGGCATTGACGCGGGAGGCGGGCCCATGCGCCTGGATGATCGTTCCGCGCTGGCGCCTGCCGTCGCCTTCGGAAAGGAATTCGACGGGCTGGCCGATCTCCAGGCGGTTGAAGGTCCGCTCCGACACGGTCGCCGTGACGACCTGGGCCGCGCAGTTGACGATCTCGAGCAGCGGCTCGCCCTCCTTGACGAACTCGTCGTCCGCCACCGGCACCTGCCAGACCTTGCCGGTGATCGGCGCGACGAGATCGGCCTTGCCGAGCAGTTCGATGCGCTGCTGCTCGCGCCGGATCGAGCCTTCGACCTCGGCGAGTTTCTCCGATTTCGACAGACGCTCGCTGCGCAGCAGCAGGAGCTTCTCGTCGATCTCGTCCATTCTGATGCGCGCGCTCGTGATCGAGCCGTCGAGGTCGAAGATCAGGCTCTTGCTGACGGCCTCGACCTGCCATGCCATGTGCACGGCGCGCTCGCGCTCCGCCTCCGCCTTGAGCCGCGCGATCTCGGCGGTCTGCTGCGCCGTCTCGACGCGAACGCCGGTCGAGACGTTGCGCGCCAGGAGCTGGCCCTGCCGCGCCGCTTCGCCGACCAGCAGCACGTGATCGACCGCGAGGCCCTTCACCCTGATCTGCTGCTCGCGCAATTGCGAGCGCAGCCGCTCCAGCAGGTTCTCGCGCGACCTCGCGATCAGGCTTTCGAGATCCGAGCGGCGATCGGACAACAGCTTGAGCTGCTGGTCGAGCGCATTGACGGTCGCAGCCAGAAGCGCGCGGTCATTGTGAAGTTCGAGCAGGAAAGTGCCGTTCGCGCGGCCGTTGGCGATGCTGCCGACCATGCTGCCCTGGTGGATCATCTCGCCGGCGACGATCGGCGTGCGCCCGAACCGTCCGTCGATCGACGCCCTGACCACGGCCACGGGCGCGTTTGTGATCGCCTCGATGCTGCGCGGGAACAGGAACGGCGTCAGCAGGAGATACACGGCCGCCGTCGAAACGGTGGCCAGGATGACGAATTTGAGCGGTTTCAAGCGCATGTCGGTCCCCCGATACCGGATAGGCGTACAGCCCTCGACGATGGCCGTCGTCGGGTCGCTTCGACGCGCCCGATCCGTACCGCAACCCGCGCATGCGAGATGTCCGCCACGCTTATCCGAGCGCCGGCGTCGTGCGAACTCAACTCCAAATTTTCGGCCGATTTGGCATCTTTTTGCCAATTTTTTCGACGTTTCCGAGTTTAATGCTATTAATATTGCTAAAGTGACCTAAAGTAATTCAAATTGTCTTTCTGTTGATCGGCTACTGCATATTCGCGATGCAGAACATCGGTTCGCTTTATCTCGCAAGTGGATCGTTCATATATTTACAGTCCAAAGAATGTGCACGGTTTCGATTGCCAAATATGACTGTACCCGGAACCTCATCGCCGCAATGGTCGTCCCTGCCGGCCGCGCCCGGAAAGTGGCGGCGACCGGATCGAATCAGGCGAAGGTGAAGATCGATTTCGCCGCCTTCTTCTGGCGATACATCGCCTGGTCGGCCTCTCTGAGCGGGTCCGTCGGCCGGCTGCTGTGGATCGCGGAGACCCCGACCGATGTCGAGACCGAGAGATGGGCGCCGTTCAGGACGACATCCAGCGCGGCGACCGACGCCCTCATCGCCTCGATGCGCGACAGCGCATCCTCGAACTCGATATTGTTGAGGATCACGGCGAATTCGTCGCCGCCGATCCGCGCGACGAAATCCGAGGCACGGATCTGCGAACGCAGGCTGGAGCCGATCGCGACGATGACGACGTCGCCGGCCTCATGGCCGTGGACGTCGTTGATCGCCTTGAAGGCATCGACGTCGAAGATGGCGACGGCCGCGGGAAAACCGTAGCGGGCGGCACGATCCTGCGTCCGTCGCATCTCGTCCTCGAAGGCCCGGCGGTTGCCGAGGCCGCTGAGGCTGTCGACATAGGCCAGGCGCGTCATCGTGCCGAGACGCCTCTCGGCATCCTGCAGCGCCCGCTCCAGCGAGGCGATCTTCAGCTTGCCGGCGCCGGCACCCCGCACCTGCGTGCCGTCAAGCTTCGGCTTCTTCTGTCGCGGGATGGCGATCTTGATCGGCTTTCGCCAGGAGACCGGCCCTGTTCTGAGGCGCATCGACGAGGACTCCGAACCCGGCCGTCACTGGTACCATTTGGAGGCGACGCTCCGGCCGAAGATGTAGGACAGGAACTGCCCCTGTTCGGACCCCTTCACGTGGCCGTACTTCTTGAAGATCTGTTCGGCCTCGCCGAAGTTGTTCGACTTGAAGTGAGCCCAGCCGCGGAGCGCGTTCATGCCGGGATTCAGGCGGGTCTGATTGCGGTCCATCAGGGCCGCCGCCTCCTGGTATTTGCCGGATTCGTAGAGATTGACCGCCTGCTTGATCAGCCCGCCGTTACCGTCGCCGCCACGGCCGCGGCCGCGGCCCGCGCCGGCGAGACGCAGCTTGTCGGCAGCCGCGAGCTTGGCCAGCGCCGGGTACTTTTCCTGATTGGCGTTCAGGAAATCCGAATAGGCCTTCTTCTCGCCCAGACGCTGCAGACTGAGGGCAAGGCCGAGCACGCTTTCCTGGCTCTCGCCCCAGCCGCTTGATTTCTCGAACATCGCGCGGGCGGCCTTGTAGTTGTTCTGCAGGAACAGGTGCCAGCCGAGAGCCTGCGCGCCCAGCGCCGACTTCTCGGTCTCGATCGCGTCCTCGAACGCCTTCAGGGGCTCGGGCGCCAGCACCGGCGCATTCGGCTTCGTCGCCTCGGTCGCCACGATCTCGATATAGGCCTTGCGGATCAGGGGGCCGGCGCCGCGGTTGGCATAAGCCAGCGCCTGCGCCTCCGCGATCTGGCCGCGATTGCGCAGCGCCAGGATCATGCCTTCGATGTGCTTGGGATCCTTCGAATTGTCGCGCGCCAGCTTGAACCAGTCATAGGCGGCGTTGAAGTCCTTGGCCTGGAAGGCGTACCAGCCGAGCAGGCCGGCATCGTCGGCGTTGCGGCCGCGCGCCGAGGCCTCGATCAGCTTGATCTCGCGGTCGGAGGGCGTCTGCGCGCTCTGGCCGCTGGCGATCGCGCCCATGTTGCGGCGGATCAGATCGAGACGGACGAAGTCGAACTCGGTGCCGCCTTCCTTGCGCCGCTTGCCCGCGGCGACGAGTTGCTCGATCGCCGCCGCCGGCATCACGGCCGTGGCCTTCTGCACGGTGGCGAGGCGCTCCTTGGGATTGTCGCAATTGGCCAGCACGTAGCGATAGACCTCGAGCGCCTGGTCCTTGTCGTCGAGCGAGGCGAAGGCCTCGGCGACGCGCCACAGCATGTCGATCTCGCGGCAGACCAGGAGATCCTGGTTCTCGGTCGCGAGCGAGACGACCTGCTCCCAGTCGCGCTGTTCGGAGGCCGCGACGATCAGGCCGCGGCGCTGGGCCTGGCCGAGCTTGGCGGTGAGATCGGGCGACGGGTTATAGCCCGGGAACTCGGTGCGCAGGGCCTGGATCTGCTCGACGACGTCGTCATAGCGTCCGAGCGCGAACAGATCCCAGAGCCGCTGCTCGTCGACCTGGGGGCCGGTGGCGAACAGGTTCTCCGGCGGCTGCCAGGTCGGATGCAGGGTCTTGAGCCGCCGGATTTCGGCGGCGACGCGGGCGGTGTCGGTCTGCGAGGCGTAGAAGCGCAGCGCGCTCTCGTCGACCGCGGACGGGCCGGGAACGAGGGCTCGCGTCTCGGCCGGCTGCGGCCGCGCCAGCTTCATGCCCTGTTCGGGTCGGGCGCCGGTGGGCGCCTTCGCCAGAGCGGCCGGAGCCTGGGCTCGGGGTGCCGGCGCAGCCGGAGCGACGACGTCGTTCGCCGTCTGCTTGGAGAGAACCAGCGGAGCGTTCTGGGCCGAGGCGAGGCCGAAATAGCCGAAGAGCGCGGTCGCGACGAGAAGCGTCGATTTCAGAGACATTGCGGCCTCCTTTCACTGATGGCGAGAGTGCTGAGCAACCCGAGCGTCGCCGGGTAGTAGTGTTCGTTGACACCGACCGCGAGTGCGGGCGGGACGGGCTTGCGATTGGCGATGCATTGGACGAGGGCGAAGATCATGCGGTAGCCGGGAGCGGCCAGCCCCTCGCGCGCCTTGCCGCTGTCGATCTCGATCACGAAGGGGCCGATATCGACGTCCTGGTTCCACATCGTCAGGAACGGCCGCAGATGCTCCGAGGAGGCCCGGCTCGACCAGGCGAGGTAGAGCGGGATGCGGACCGCGTTGTAGCCGAAGACGCGCTCGAACTTGGCCGCCGGAGCGGCACGCTTCTGGCCGACCGAGAGCCATTCCGAAGGGATGCTCAGCGGACCGGTCGGCGCCTCGCGCATCAGCGCGAGCCCGGAGCGGCGCAGGGCCGCCCAGTCGTTGGCGGGATCGAGTTCCTGCAGCCGGTCGATCGCCGGAAAGATCCAGTACGACATGTTGACCACCGGCCCGTCCGGCTGATCCGCGGCACCGAAGCCGACGGCGCCGGGCAGGAGCGTCGGCCCGACCCGGGTGGTGATGACGTTCTGCGCGAAGATCGCCTTGGTGATGCGGCGCATCGCCTCGGTGTAGGATTTCTCGTTCCAGCGCACGCCGGCTTCGCCGAGCGCCCAGGCGATCAGCATGTCGCCGTCGCTGGCATTGTTGGTGTCCGTCACGTTCGGCGTGCTGGCGGGGTCCCAGCGCCAGGCCGAGAGCGCATCGGCCCGGCCGCCGAGCGCGCTCTGCGTCCATTTCCAGAGCAGGTCGAAGGTCTCGCGATCCTGCGCCGCCACGGCGAGCAGCATGCCGTAGCCCTGCCCCTCCGAATGCGAGATATCGCCATTGGCATTGTCGATCACGCGCCCCTCGGGCGAGATGAAGCGCGCGCGATAGTCTGGCCAGCGCCGGGCGAACAGCTCCGCGCCGCGCGGCCCCGTGGCCCGGACCGGCTGCGGCTTGGTCGCCGTGGCGAGCCGGACCGTCCCCGTTTCGGCCCGGGCGAAGGCCGGGACCGCGAGACTTCCGCACGCAAGAGCGAGCAGGGAGGTCACGGCGCCCATCGTCCTGGCTGAGCGGAAAACCGGCATCACGCCCGCCGCGTCTGCAGCACCAGCGCCGTGGCGAGCGCCAGGAAGATCACCAGGCCGGCGAGCGTCAGCAGATAGTAGCCCTGGTTGAGCGAGAGCCAGCCGGCGGCCACGAGCCTCAGATTGCCGGGGGAGACGTCGCTGGTGGCGACATAGATCCGCTCCTGCGAGAAGCCGTTCTGCGGACCCCAGTCTTCCATCCGCAGCACCGCGGCGTTGCCGGAGAAGCGCGACCAGTTCTGGTCCCGCGTCGCCTTCTCGATCAGCTCGGCATATTTCGTCGGATCGGAGGCCAGCACGAAGGTCTGCACGACGGGCTTTTCCGTCGAGAAGAAGCCGCGCAGGCTCGCGCCGCCATGGACCGACTGAACCGTCTGGCGCAGCAGCAGCCCGCCCTCCGCGCTCTCGACCCCGAGCGTGCTCGTGGGAACGCTGCGCTCCAGCAGGCCGAAATCCTGCAGGGAGGCCGTGACCTTGCTGAAGTCGCCGCTGGCGAAGCGGCGCACCGAATTGACGACGCCCGACAGGTCGAGTGCCTCGCTCGCGCTCTGGATCGAGCCGAACAGCGAGCCGCCCTGGCCGGCGACCGGCGACGGGGTCTCGAACAGGCTCGTCGCGTCGTCGCTGGCGACCGCCGCTCGCGTCTGCTGCGCATTGGCTGCGGTGACCACGAGCCCGCTGCCGGAAGCGACCGGCGTTCCAGGCAACTCGATCGGGGTCGGCGCCTCGGACGGCGCCCCGAAGAACATGCCGGAAACCCCGGCGGTGTCGGCCGGGCCGAACCGGAAGGCGGTCGCGATCGGCATCTGCGCACTCGCCACCATCCGCCCGACCCAGGTCATGGCGCCGTTGAGATAGGCCGTGTCCTGGTTCGACACGTTCACCGCCATCGGCACGCGTCCGTCGGAATAGGGGAAGCCGTGGCTCAGCGTCGCCGACAGGTTGGGATAGGAGGCGACGCGCGCGAGCTTGCCGAAGGACAGCCGGCTGTCCGGCGCGATGACGAGCCGCGCGAGGTTGCGCGCCGGCTGGCTCGCGTCGCAGGCCGCCTCGGCATCGGCGAGATTGGCTTCCAGCGACACCACGTTCGCACCCGGCTTGAAGCTGCGCAGCGGCAGTTCGATGGTGCGGGTGTCGAGACCGACCTGCCCCGGCTTCACGATCGGAACGATCGCCGCGATCTGGTCGTTGACGCGGATGGTGATCCGGCGGGTCGAGGCGGCCTCGCCGACGAAGCCGCTGTTGAGCGAGAGCCTGGCCGCGCCGTAATGCGCCGGGAAGAAGTCCGGCGGCAGGGTGAAGCGCGACTTGAGCTCGAGCAGATGCCCGTCGAAGGGGCGCGAATCCATGCCGAGTTCGGCGAAATTCAGGCTGGTGTCGCTGGCCACGCGGCGGCCGATGCCGTTGGCGACGGCGCGCTGGCCGGCCTTCGAGCCGGGACGCAGCCGCTGCGACGCGAACGCCTCGATGCGCTCCAGCGTCGCGTCGATGCTGGCGCTCGGGCTGTCCTGGATCGAGATGATGCTGCGTTCTCCGCCGGCATCGGTCGCGTAGTAGAGGCCCAGTTCGGATTCGAACTTGGTGCCCTGCGGGCCCGCGCCCTGGTCGCCGACGATGAGATCGATGCCGGGGCCGGTGCCGGGCTCGCTCGAGACCTCGATCTGCGGATGCGTGATCGCGGCCGCCAGGATGATCGCGTTGGCGGCGCGCATCGCCTGGTCGAGCGCCGCGGCGGAGACGGCGTCGCTGGTGCGGATGCGGATCGGGGTCTGCCCCGCCGCGACGCCCGACAGCATCGCGAGATCGCCGAGGCGCCTGGGCTGCGGCGTCACCGGGATGTTGAGGAACCCGGTCTGCGTCGGCGAAATCTCAGTCCAGAGCTCATAGGTCGCGTTGACGCTGCAATCGACGCGGTGCCGCTGGCTCGCCACGAACCGGACCGCGTTGTAGCCGGGCACCAGCAGTCCCGGCGGCACCGGGAACGTCGCCTGGCCGAGACGCGAGCTCGCATTGAGCTGCACGTCGCCGACCGCCTGGTCGTTGATCCTGACCGAGAGGCGCGAGCCGTCCGGCAGGTTCGAGACGGCGTTGCTGAAGCTGACCCGGAAGGCGGACGCCCGCAGTGCCTCTGCACCCGACAGGAAGACCGCGGTTTCGCTGGTCGCGAATTCGCCGCGCAGCGTCAGATCGGAAGCCGACGCCGGGATCGGCCGCAGCGTAGCCTCGGCCGTCGGAACCGCTGCCGTCGAGCGCAACAGCATCCGGCGATCGCGGGTGCCCGCAGCGTCGCTTTGGGCATCGGCGGCAGTGATGGCCGACACGCCGAAAAGGCCGGCGACGACGAGGGCTTTGGAGAGGGATGCCATCGAGCAGCTCCTTTGCGGAAGAGGATGGGCGGATTTCGTGAAGGGCGGCGTCAGGTCGAACTGGCGCCTGCCCGGGTTCGGTGGATCAGCGGGCCGGCTGCGGCTCGATCGCGAGGATGCCGGAGCGCCCATCCGCGGCCGCCTCGCGCAGCTGGACCGGCACGGCCTGGCTCGCCGGCGCGCGGCTGCGCCGGAAGGCCGCGAAGAACAGTCCTCGCGCGGTCTGGGTCAGGCCCCAGCTCAGCGTCTGCGCGGTGACGGCGATGATGTTGCGGCGGCCATGGCGGCCCGTCCGCATCTTGCGCATGCTCGACAGGTCGCCATAGGCGATCTCCGCGACGAGGCGATAGCGGTCCCCGCTGACGGAGGCGAAGCGCGCACCATAGAGGCGCCCCTTCTCGGCACTGACCGCCGATGCGATGACGACCGGCACCTCGTAGCGCCTGCCGGCCTCCTGCGACTCGACCCGCAGCGTCGCGGCCTGCCTGCCGGCCGCGATGCGCTGGCGCACGACGCTGTCGGCACGGAGCTTCACGCCGCCGACCGAGGCGTCCAGGATCGTCACCGGCAGCGTCTCGCCGTCGATGACGAGGTCCGCCGCGCGGTTGGTCTCCAGCCGCTGGATGCCGCGGCGCTCGCGACGCTCCGAGACGACCCCGAGCGCCAGTCCGGCCAGGATCATGTTGAAGAAGTTCCAGGCCCCGACGACCAGCAGCAGTTCGCGCGACGACGGTTCGGTGAAGAGCCGCACGACGGTGTAGCCGGTGCAGGCGAGCAGAACGGCGAAGATCAGATAGAACGGCAGCGACAGGCCGGAGAGATGGTCCTCGTCGAGCGCCAGGCCCTTTTCGGTGACGTTGAACTTCGGTGCCCGCGGGTTGACGAAGACGCCGACCAGCGCCTTCACCAGATAGACCGACTGCACATATTCGTAGAGTTCGGAAATCCAGGGCCAGCGCAGGCGGCCATACATGTGGTTCTGCATGACGACCACCGCGAGGATGTAGGTCAGCGTATAGGCGACGAATTCTTGCGGAGACGCGGCGTAGATCTGCAGGTTGAAGAAGATGAAGAACAACGGCGACATCATGAAGATCAGCCGCGAGACCGGGAACAGCCAGAAGATGTTGCTCGAGGTGTAGCAGAGCTTCTGTGCCAGCGTCAGGCCGCGCTTGAACAGCGGGTTCTTGAGGATGAAGATCTGCATCATGCCGCGGCACCAGCGCGAGCGCTGGCCGATGAAGGCCTCGAAGGTCTCCGGCTGCAGGCCGGCGATCAGCGGCTTCTCGACATAGAGGCTCTTCCAGCCCCGCGCATGCAGCTCGAGCGCGGTCTCGCAGTCCTCGGTGATCGAGACGCCGGCGAAGCCTCCGACCTCCTCCAGCGCCGCGCGCCGCAGCACCGCGGCCGAGCCGCAGAAGAAGGCGGAGTTCCAGCTGTCGAGACCCTTCTGGATCTCGCCGTAGAACATCTCGTTCTCCGACGGCATCCGGCTGAAGGTCGAGAGATTGCGCTCGACCGGGTCGGCATTGATGAAGAAATGCGGCGTCTGCACCAGGAACAGACGCTCGTCGTCGGCGAAATGGCCGACGGTCTCGCGCAGGAACTGGCGATCGGGAACATGGTCGGCATCGAAGACCACGACGAGATCCGACGAGGAATGCGACAGGCCGTTGTTGAGGTTGCCGGCCTTGGCCGAGACGTTGCGTTCGCGCGTCAGGTAACGCACGCCGAGTTCGACGCAGAGCGCCTGCATCTTGCGGCGCCGCTCCAACGCCGCCGCCGCCTTGTCGGGATCGGCCGAGAAGACCTTTTCGTCGGTGCCGCCGTCGTCGAGCAGGTAGACCGTCAGCTTGTCTTTCGGATAGTCGATCGCCTTCGCGGCGGCGAGGGTCACCGCGACGAGGTCCTGGCCTTCATTGTAGGAGGGCACCAGCACGTCGACGCTGGGCAGGTCGTCATCCGCCAGTTGCCGGGCGCGCGGCCGGGTCACCGACTGCGCATTGACGAAAAGGCCGAGGCCGAGCATTCCGACGCAGTAAATCTCCGCGATGACCAGCAGTGCGGCGGGCAGGAAGTCCCAGATTTGCGTCGGTGACGGCAGCGTTTCGGTCAGACGCCAATACATGTAGCGGATCGTGACGACCGAAGCGGCGGCAAGGAAAACGTGCCGCCAGACGCCTTTCAGACGCAGGGTCGATATGGCGATCATGATCGTCAGCATCGCCGCGCTCAGCAGAAACTGGAGTTTCACGCCGGTCGGCTGCATCAGAAAGACAGCGAACACTGCCGCTGCGGCGATCCACATCGCCTGAGCAAAAAATCGGACCATGACGAACCCTCACACTACGCGAACAAGCGCCACGCCAGGCACCCGGACGTGATGTCAGGATCGTCGATTCGATCGCCTAGTTAGGGAAGTCCAAATTTTAATCATATATTAACTATAGTTAATTAGCATTACGACTGACATACTGTGAATAAATCGAGGGTTAATACTTAAACAATCAGAGTTTATTCTTGAAAACTGATAGTACTATTTTACTTGCAGCTTCAACCTAAGCGTGCCGCTCTCCAGATCGGGAGTGGCTGCCCCGAGGTCAATTCATCGGAATGCTGCAATGCGGTATGAATCGACTATACATGCGATGACAGTATATCGCTATCTTCGAAACGGAACTTGTGAATCTCCGGAGTCGTTGACGAGTCGATATGCATTTTTTTGCTGCGCTGCTGTGCACAAATTGCAATCTTGCGTGTTTAGTTTTTATGCAGCGTGCAAATTCCTTGTTTTCGTTCGACTATGTGATGAATTTTGAGGCGCATATGTTAATGGTCGTCAATCTTCGAGACCGCTTTCTTTTCGGTTTCACTCGATAGTCGGCGAACCTGAGCGACATGGCGCCTGAGCCATATAGTCATCTGTGGCCCACACGGTCGCAATCGATTGAACGCGATGCTCGCGCGCGTGTTCTCGCGTGACGATGCGGATTGGAATTTCTGGACGCGTCCGACACAGCGAAGGAAAGTGAGGGCGCCATCTTCATCGGCGCCTCGTCGAAATTGCCAAAATCCGGCGGTGACGACCATTTCTGTTCGCCCGCCACTCACTCAAATTCTGGCCACGGTCGGCAAACAGCGACGAAATCAGGTCGCACGATCCGCAGGACGCCACCGGCGTTCGTTCCGGAGCGGATCGACATCTGTCGCGCTCGAGCTCTGCGGATTTTTGGCGCTCTCGCGCCCGTCCAGCGCTGGCCGGATGGCGCTCCCATGGGGAGACATATCTGAAGATTAAAATGCTGAACTGATTGTGATTTTTATTCTTTGACTGCGATAAAGGCCAACAGAAAGGCCATCGATTTTGTCCGCTGCTGCGCGGCGGCCAGCGAATGTGGGCGGGCTTGAGCCTGCCAAAATGCCGCAGGCCTCTTCGAAGTTTCTTGCAAGGCGCTGGCATGACCTGTCACCAAGATTCCCCGCCCTCATCCTCGCACGCATCCTCCAGATCGACGCCGAAGGGCGAAGGCGTCCCAGCGAGGTACGGCTCAAGATCAGGGTCGCTATCGAGCGCGTCCACGACGCCGATCATCGACGCGATGACCGCATCGAGGCGCGAACGGAAATGCCGGATGTCCTCGCCGCGTACCGCGAGCCTGCGCGCAATCAGATCCAGCAAGTCGCGCACGTCGCGCCTTTCGGCTGGCGATAGAGGCTCCAGCAATCCGTCGAGTTCACCATGCGCGAGCGGGCCGAGCCCTGAGCCATCCCGGAAATCAACCACGCTCATCGTGCCCGCTCCAGCATGCGCCTGGCATGATGGATGACGGCGATCAAACCGAGCCCGGCGGCATCGGACGCGATGGGGATTGGCCGACGCCCGATGAGGAGCCTGCCGTTCTCGAACACGACGGGCAGGTGGCCGTAGAACGAGAATGTCGGGAGGGTGACCGGCTTGACCGCGAAGGTCGTGCGGGCAGGCTTGCCCTTGCCGTGCTGGCGGTTGATGCGGGCGGGGCTCATGCGGCCGCACTCCCCCGCACCGACGAGAGACACGCGCGCAGCACCGAAACCGCGTGGGGGTTTTCCTGCCCGGCGCCTATCGCTGCCAACGCGAACTCGATCCCGGCGGCGAGCCCTTCGACCGATGTCGGCAGGGGTGGAGCGTCGATGAGGCGGGAGAGGGCCGGTCCATAGGTTCGTTCGGTCAGCCCCTCCCAATCCTCCGTTTCGGCGCGGATGTCGAAGATAGCGGTCTGGCAGCGGTATTCCTCGATCAGCGCGATCAATGGATCGATGCCGGGCAGATAGGGCGCGGCCTTGCGGATCGAGGCGACGGCCGGGGCCATCGCGCAACCGGGCATCATGGCGGGAACGGCAACGGCAATGGCGGCGACGGCGGATTTGAGCATGTGACGGCGCGCAACGGACATGGCGCAACACTCCTCGGCGTGGGGTTGGGGCGGCTCAGGCGGAGATGAAGTTGCGGCAGGCCGCCGCGATGGAGGCGGCGCCGAGCACCGCATGGTCGCCGCCGGCGATGCGACGGAGGCACATGAAGTCGGCCAATGCCGCGACCCCGGCCAAGGACGTGGGGACCGTCGAAAGCGCTTCGACCTCGGCAGCGATTGCGGCGTCGCCCTCGCTGATTTCGCGACACTCCAGAGCGTCCAGATCGTGCTCGATCTCCACGGCGCGGATCGCGGCGGCACGACGGTCGAACTCGGCCGCGAGCCGGTCTTGAGCGCGATCGATTTTCGCGCGCTGGAGCGGGAAGCGGAAACGCTCGATGTCGAACGCTGACTGGATCTCCGCGTGCGAGCACAGTCTGGCCCCGGCGAACTCGACGCTTGCGCTGTAGCCTTGACCGAGCGCCAGCACGGCAGACTGAGCGGCGGAAACCTCGCTCACGGTTGCTTCGAAAGTCTGGTTCAGATCGCTCGCCCTGGCGATGGCCGCGAAGACCGGATCGGGGGCGCCAGCTAGCGAGGCGGCCGGCAACGCGACAGCTACGGCCGCCATGCTGGTGCGGGTCAGGAACCGACGACGGTCGAGGGAAGGCAAGCCGGTGGCGGCTGCCGGAACGGGTGCGTTCGACATTGGATTCTCCAGCGATGTTGAGGCGGATCAGGATTAGGCGGCGAGCGTGCGCAGGGCGTGGTCGTCCCGGACCTTCACGTCGGCGACGACCTTGGCGAGGACGGTCGTGGCGAACTGCTCGGGCGAGACGATGTGCGTGGCGTAATGCTTGTTGTCGCTGAGCTGCATGAGCTTGCCGTCGCCGCCGGATTGGCAGCGGTAGATGCAGACGGCGCCCATGATGTCGAACAGGTAGAGGCCTTCGCCGTCGTAGCGATCGGTCGGGGCACAGACGACATAGTCCCAACGCGCGCGGAGCGTGGGTTCCATGTTGTCGCTCTCGACGCGGTGAAGGCGGACCCGGCTGGACTGGAAAGCGTCGGGACGAACTGGCGTGGGAAAAAGCTCCATGGCTCAGGCTCCGATGCTGGACAGGGCGCCGCGCAGGGCGTCGATGCGGGCGGGATTGAAGTGCTGCCGGTAGTTCTCGCGCTCGATCTCCCAACGGATCGCCGTGCGGTCGTTACCGAAGGTCGCAGCGAGCGCGGCATTTTCGCGGGCGCGCTCAGCGGGGGCGAGGCGATCGGCGGCGTTCCGCTCGGCCCGGCGGGCGAGGTCGCGGACTTCCGCCTTCGCCTCGGCCCATGCCTTGCTTAGGAAGCGGGACAACATCGCGTTGCGCTCGGCGGCAGGCGCGCGGCGAGCGCGGCTGAGCCGGAGCGCGTGGCGGCCGATCTCGTAGGCACGGCGCATGATGGCCGCCTTGTCGAAGGCGATGCGGCCGGGTGTGGAGGAGTGGAGACACATTTGCGTTGCCCTTCGCATCTCTGTATGATGCCTCAGGTATAATTCGCGCCTCAGGGCATTGTCAATACCTCAGGTATCATTTAATTCTTTAGGAGCTGAAATGTTGACGAGTGAGCAGGTTCGGGCTGCTAGGGCGCTGCTTCGGTGGGAGCAAAAGGACGTGGCAGAGGCGTCGGGCGTTTCCCTGCCGTCAATCAAGCGACTTGAAGCGAAAACCGGAGCCCTAGCAGCTCAAGACAGGACTGTTGCAGCCATACGGACGGCGCTTGTGAATGCCGGCGTTGAGTTCATCCCCGAGAACGGCGGCGGAGCGGGAGTCCGGCTGGCGAAGCGTGCGGACGGGACGAGCGGGGGGCACTGATGGAATCCGCAACCGGAGATCTATTCGAAATGACGACCCAGCCGCCTATCCGTACCGCCGTCGCCGTTTACATTGACGCCAAGCCGCAGGAGAGGATACGTGCCGTCGCGGTCCTTTCCGATGGCGCACAGACCAGCGCGCCAGGCGGCTTCGATTATGCCTCTCTGCCTCGGGACGTGGCGACCGTCGCGCGCGAGGCTGCCCAACGGATCACGGCCAACCAGAAGCGGCATCTGGCGCTCGTGGTAGCAGTCGGCCGTGACCTGCTGGCAATGAAAGAGCAGATCGATCACGGGCAATGGCTGCCGTGGCTCCAGCACGAGTGCCTGCTCGAAACCAGGACTGCACAAAACTACATGGCTGCCGCCGAGCGTTTCGGAGACAAATGCGAAACCGTTTCGTATTTGCCCTTGAGCACGGTTTACAAGCTTGCCAGACCGAATGCCGACGCGGTGCGAGAAGCTGTGAGCGCCCGCATTGCTGGCGGCGAAAATCCAAGCGCACGACAGGTTGAAAGGGAACTCTGGGTGGCGCAGCAAGAGCGTAAGCGCCCGCTCAAAGCCGAGACTTCCGCTCAGCGCCAGTCACGTCGCGGTCGGGAAAAACGGGCGGAGCGCAAGCAGATACTGGAGTGGGAAAACGGCGACGCGAATACGGCAAGGCGAGACGCCATCGCGGCCGGCCTCGCCGATATGCTGATGTCGCGCCTGTCGGCTGGAGATATCGAACGGTTTCAGTCCCAGTATCAATCCAGCATGAATCTTGAGCGGTCTCTCCAAGAATGGATCGATCCCAGCCTAAGGGAGGGTCGGCAAAAACTGCGCGAGCGCGTCGCGATAGAGCGTCGGGAGAAATTCGCTCGCAAATGGGGCGAGGCGGTATGAGCGCCCGCCAGGCTACGGCCTAGTACGAGGCTGGACACGCGGTCGCTCTCGGCTAAGGAAGCCTGATCGGGCGACCGACACTCATTCTGCCGACGTGATGCTGACGATTCTGTCCTGGAACTCGCGCCGACCTTCGCGCGCGGTGATGCGAACGAACTGCTGACCTCCATCGATGAAGGTGCTCCAATTCCGCGAAATCCCGGTCTTGGCGTTCGTCACCAGTATCGAGCTGTCGGCCTGGATCTTCCACGTCGCGACGAAGGGTTCGCGCCGAGCGCTTTGCCCGGTGAAACGGCCGTCACGGTGGAATATCCAGATACCGCCGCTTGCTCCGACCACTTTACGTCCGGACACGGTCTCGGCGCTCAGGCGCATGAAGCGCGTTTCGGCCAGCGCAGTTCCGGCAAGACACAGGCCGGCGACGAGCGCCGGCATCCAACAGGTTTTCATCGGCGTTCTCCGCTCACTCAACTTGAGCGGCCTTGCTTCGTCACGTCAACACTTCTGCAGATCCATCATGACCCGCTTCAGCGCTGTACCGCGAACGAGGTTCAGCGCCTTTTCGATGAGCTTTTCGCCGCGCTCGGCATCCAAGCGCACAATCCGCTCGGACTTTCCTGTGCTCTCCGCCGTTTCGGAAACGAAGGATCGAGTGGCAAACTTTGCCACTTGATCGGATTTCCTGTCTCCGCCATGCCCCGTCTCGGGATGCAGTTCCTCATGGATCGCCTTGAGCCGCGCCGTCTGGCTTGCGGTGTAAGCGGGGGGCGCGGAACGGGTTCGCCTCCAACTCGTTCAGTCTGTTCACTGGACAGGAGGAACCCATGGACCACACCACACACGTCCGGCTCTCGCCGACCGAGATGACCCCCGAGACGCTCGATGGAGCGACCATCTATGGCCCTGGCGATGAGAAGATCGGCTCGGTCTCTCACGTCCACGGCGCCGGTCAAAACGCGCTGGTCATCATCGATGTCGGAGGCTTTCTCGGCATTGGCGCGAAGCCCGTCGCGCTCCCGGCCGGCCAACTCGATTTCATGCGAGACGACGACGGCGACGTGCACGCGGTCACGCGCTTCACCAAGGATGAATTGAAGTCGATGCCGGAGCACATCGACCCGTAAGCTCTTCGCCTTCGTGGCATCGGAGCCGCCCGGTCTCGCTCACGCGGGGCCGGGCATTTTCATATAATCCGCCGCATCCGCCATGAAAGCCGGCCGATGCCATCTGCTCTCGACTCGTCACGCTCGTGAATTATATCGTCAGCTGGCGCTTCGCTTGGGGGTGCCAATGCCGTTTGGAACGATAGTCGCCGATCCCGAGGCGCTCGTGCGTCTCACCGCAGCCTTCGATGAAGCGTGGGCCGAGATCGAGAGGCTGGCTCCGGTCGAGCCGCTTGCGCAGGCCGCAGCTCGGGAACGCCTCGGCTACATCATCGTAGGAATCTGGCGCGCCAATCCGGATGCTGCGTTGGCTGACCTCGCCGTGCAGGCGTTTCGCGCCGGCGAGGTATCAACTGTCGATCGCCAAAACGCTTGATGGAACTGGAGCCTCGATTTTACAGTTTCCAAATGCTGCGGCGGGCCTGTCCCGGTCCATCAGCGGAACAGCCACCGCCGGCGAGGGTCAAGCCGCCGGCGGTGGCGCTTGCCGGGCTGGGTTTTGGCGAGACTGCTGAGGCATCGGCGGAGACTGCTTCTTGTCGTGCAGCACCGCGCT